>ERZ1047472.1-NODE-1-length-562908-cov-24.337031_pt1 | contig 562908 bp, 515 predicted proteins | sample MGYA00383095_ERZ1047472 | MGnify/ENA primary metagenome ERZ1047472 (study PRJEB29581, sample SAMEA5548365) | metagenome | biome: marine; feature: coastal; material: water | depth 1 m | study: Short-term variability in the microbial, nano- and picoplankton dynamics... | reverse complement strand
CCATTGAGATTGACAGAGATATACTTGGTTCTATTTTCTCTAAGTTTTGTATTGGGAAATAAGCAAAATAGCCAATCTTTGATTGGCGTAATTTTGCTTACACTGAACTTTGCATAGCGGAGTCGATTAAATTTTAATTGAATTTAGTGGATTAAACGTGGACTACAAGTTCGATTTTGCTTAGTAAAAGAGTTTTCTTATTACTATTCTTAATCGCTCACAAGATGAAATCGCGATAAAGCGGAGGAATACCTTATATCCTGCATAGCTTTAACGAAGTAGGCTTATTACCTAACTAACACTCCCTTATTCTACTCTTCTCTTCTAATCACCACACCACTCTCATCATAATACTTCCATTCTCCGAGCTTAAGAGGTTGAAAGAACGAGTAAACCATAATTTTTTCAGAAAAGATATCATCTTTATTAAGAACAATATCTTCAATAAATACAGTTTGGTAACGTTTTAAAGTATCTAAAGACTCTATATAGCTTCCTTGTGATAATAGCATTGAGTCTAAAGTATAAATTTTAAGATCTAATTTTCCTTTGCAAGTATGCAAATCACCAACAAAGATATAGTCTGATGTACTCTCTTCTAAGTTTCCTAAAAATAGCCGAAACGAAGTACCTGCTTCATCTATTTCAATTGGAACTTTGCAATATTCTTGAGCTTTCGTGATACTTGTGTATATAATTAAAATAATAATTAAATATTCTTTTATCATTGGATATCTATTTTGGTTTTTAGTCACTCACGCGATGCAATCGCACGGTCGCAAGGGATCACTTCTTTTTTAAATCAATTATAATTGTTGTTCGAAATAAGCTACAGATTAAAAAAGTATCTAATTCTTCAACTAAAATGGGATTGAAGAATATTAAAAAAAGATATAACTACTTGACAGATAAAGCTGTTGAAGTAATTCAGACAACTTCTAACTTTATTGTAGCAGTACCTTTACTTCAACTAAGTCAAGAAAAAGAGTATTAAATGAAAATATTGATTATTGAAGGCGAAGCACCTGCGTTTAGAAGGCTACAAAGGATTCTTGAAGAGATAAATCCAGAAATAGAGATTATAGATGTAATTGATACGGTTTAGGATAGCATTAATTGGTTAAAAGTGCATCAATCACCTGATATTATTTTTATGGATATTCAGCTAGCCGATGGTATTAGTTTTGAAATTTTTGAAGCTGTAGATATAAAAACACCTGTAATTTTCACTACTGCTTATGATGATTATACTTTAAAAGCATTTAAAGTAAATAGTATAGACTACCTATTAAAACCAATTGATAAAAAATTATTAGAATCAAGTTTAACAAAATATTCAAGTTTAAAAGAAACTTATCAGACTGATCTTAACTTAAAGGAAGTTCTGCATTCAATTCAACCGGAAAGTCAGAATTATAAAACCAGATTTTTAGTTAAAAAACTAGATCAATTACTTTCAATCAAAACAGAAAATATTGCCTATTTCTATTCTGAGGATGGTATGGTTTTTATGAAAACTAATTCTGATAATAAATATTTGTTAGATGCTTCTTTGGATTCTATTGAGAATCAATTAAACCCTAACTCCTTTTTCCGATTAAACAGGCAATACATTGTAAATATTGATGCAATAAAGAGCTCTGTTGCTTGTGGAAAAGGTAAAATTATGGTAGAATTAAATCCTAAACCAAAGTTACCTCAAGTTATTAGTAGAGAAAAAGCAAGTCCCTTTAAAAGATGGCTAGATTTAGGTTAGTTACCAGTAATATCGAATAGACAAACTAGTATCTCCAAACCAAAAGCCTTGGTGGCCAACAATATTAAATTCAGGTTTCCAATCTAATCCAATTATCAATGGGATTTCCTCAATTGTGTATTCTATACCAATAATTGCATCTACACCAAGTAAAACAAAACTTTCATTTCTATCTTTTTCATCAAAAAAAGGATGGTCTTCATACCCATTAAATAGCCCTAAATGAGCTCCAGCTCCATAGTACCATTGCAGCCTATCTACTTCAAAAGCATTTGCATGTATTTCATACAAACCTGTAACTTGCAATCCTCTCCACCTTGAATGCACAATTCCTTCAAAAGCTGATTCAGAACTTAGAAATTGCTTATAGGTTAAACCATTGAGACTTCCTCCTCGAATTCCTGCTGCTTGGTTATAATCTTCAGCTATAATAAAACCAGGAATACTGATTAGAAACCCAATTAAAAAAAATTTAAACATTAGTGATTTCATATGAATTGTTACTTGATAATTATTTAGCTTCCAATAAATTTATTACAATAATAGTTAATTCAATACTTTTAAATCATGAAATATTTACACAACATTTCGAGGGTTGAGGCATTGAGCGATGGAGTATTTGCTTTTGCTGCCACACTGCTTGCTGTTTCTTTAGATAATGGGAAAAGCGATACCGCACTTAATATTGATGCCGTAAGTTTTATAAGCTTTTTCGCAAGCTTTTTTATTCTTTTACTTTTATGGAAAGCTCATTACAACTTTTTTAGAAGAACAGATTATATGGACAATTGGCTAATAGGGCTAAATTCAGTTTTTCTGTTTGCAGTATTATACTTTATTTTTCCTCTAAAAAGTTTGCTATACTCCATGTTTAGGCAGTTTTCAGTAACTCAAGAAAGTTTAGCTAGCCTATTTGAAATTTATGGCTCGGCCATACTACTTTTCTTTTTGAGCTTGTCAATAATGTACTATTATGCTGCTAAAAGGGATCCGAATGAGGACGGAAAAATAAAACTTGCCTTTTATGGCCGCCACTACAGCATTTTTGTTTTGGTGGCTACTATTTCCATTCTACTTTCTTATTTTAAAGTTGGTTTACAATTCGGTTTACCAGGTATGATTTATATGCTTCTAGGATTCCTTTGCTGGATACATGGCGTTTGGTCGAGGAAAAAGTATGGAGAGTTTTAATTAATGGGAAAAACGGCTCTTACCTTTGGATCTCGAAGCCATATTCCAACCCAGATAACAACTCCAAAAATAACTGGCATAATTGTATTAAAAAGTGGGTCTTCATTAATCATATGCGTAGCAACTGCACCTCCAAGCCAAGCGGTTAAAAATGCTGCACCCAATACATTGGTTTTAGGAATAACGTGTAATATAGTTGCAACTAATAGCAACACTCCAAGCGCAAATATTGAAGATTCTTGATAACCCAAAACGGTGGCTTGGGCAATAGCCATTTCGGATTGCATTAAATTGCCTACTGCACCCATTAAAAACATAACACCAACTAAACCTTGGATTACGTATGATGCAATTTTTTGTCCTTTTGAGATTTCCATGATGTGTTAATTTATTTAACTAAAGATAGAACAAAAATGTGACCCAGACTAAATTCTACTCTGATAGGTATATAAATCATAATATCTTCCTTCCTTAGCAATCAATTCCTCATGGGTACCTCGTTCTGCAATGTTGCCTTCTTCTATCACCAATATTTGAGTGGCCTTTTTTATCGTACTTAATCGATGTGCAATAACAAAAGTTGTTCTTCCTTCCATTAATTGGGCTAAACTTTTTTGAATTAGAGCTTCACTTTCATTGTCTAAATTTGAAGTCGCCTCATCTAAAATAATCACTTTAGGGTCAGCTAAAATAGCTCTAGCTATGGCTATTCTTTGTCTTTGCCCGCCAGATAATTTTACTCCTCTTTCTCCAATTAGCGTGTCTAATCCATCATCAAATCGATCTGTAAACTCGTTTACATAAGCTGCGTTTACTGCATTCTGTAATTGCTCTTCACTGGCATCAGGTCTTGGGAATAAAATATTTGCACGAATCGTTTCCTCAAACAAGAACTCATCTTGTAATACAACTCCTAAATGTTTACGGTAGCTGCCAAGTTTAACCTTAGATAGGTCGTGCCCATCTATACTAACTGTTCCAGACTCGGGATTTAAAAAAGTTGCTGCTAAACCTGCGATGGTAGACTTGCCTGAACCAGAGCTACCAACCAAAGCGGTTACTGAGCCTTTAGGAGCATCAAAAGAAATACCATGAAGCACTTCATTATCCTCTTCGTAGGCAAACTTTACTTGATCAAATTTAATATCTCCATGAATATCTTTAAGCTCTTTTTCACGATCTAATTCTTCCTCCTCTGTAGTCATATTCATTAACTCTTCTGTTCTGTCTAAACCTGCTAATGCTTCCGTTAACTGACTACCAATATTGCTCATTTGCACAATGGGAGCAATCATAAAACCTAGTAATAAAGTAAAAGATAGAAAGTCTCCAACCGTTAACTCATTCATCATGATTTTATAGCCTCCAATTCCCATAATACCTGTAGATGCAATCCCTAATAAAAAAGCTGAAGAACTTGTCATTAATGCCGTTGCGGTTAAGCTCTTTTTTACATTCTGAAACAATCGATCTACTCCCTCTTCAAAAATTTTATTTTCTTGTTCTTCAGAGTTAAAAGCTTTAATAACTCTAACACCTGCAAGTGTTTCCGTTAATCTTCCAGTAACCTCAGCATTTATTACTCCTCGCTTTCTAAAAATGGGTCTTATGTATTTAAATGCTTTTAAAGCTACGATTCCGAATATAGAAACAGGCGCCAAAACAAAAAGTGTCATTGAAGGGCTAATGCCTATTAATAAAACCAAAGAAATTATAGCCGTAATCGTTCCGCCTACCATTTGCACTAAGCCTGTTCCTATTAGGTTTCTTACTCCCTCAACATCAGTCATTATTCTAGAAACTAATGCTCCAGATTTTGTATTGTCAAAAAATCGAATGGGTAGAGAAAGTACCTTTTTTTGAACCTGAGCTCTAAGTTCAGATATTAAAAATTGTGCTTGAACACTTAAAATTCTGGTAAGTAAAAAAGAAGTGCTTGCCTGAACTAAAATAGCAGAACCAACAAATAGTAGAAGGTATTTAAGCTGGTCGAAGTCCTTATTTGGAATTACTTCATCGAGTAACTCTTTACTTTTCCATGGCAAAACTAAACTAGCAAGTCTGCTGATAACAATTAGTACTAAACCTGTAAGAACCAAACTTCTTCTAGGCCAAATAATGGTCTTAAATGCTTTCCCAATAGTAACCTTAGATCTATTTTCTTCTTGTTTAGTGGCAAATTCTTTCATTCGACAAAAATACGTGTATATACATTAAAACTATCTAATTTGCTTTTTGTTATTTTGATGCCTCTATGTTAAAAAATTCTTTGTTTTATTCTAGTCTTATCATTTCTACATTGGCCTTTGGTCAGCAGGAAAAGATTGATTCTTTAAAAACTATTGGGGTTTGCGATATGAATGGCTTCTGCATTCCGAATATAGAGAATATGGCTCGTCCTAAAGGCATCACTTTCACTCAACAAAGCACTTTGGATTACGGAATCTCCTCTAAGTTCAGAGATTCAAGTGAAAGTTTTAATGAAGAAATTAGTAATAATGAATCAATTGAAATTAAGCTAAAATTTCCTGTTATTCTTAAGCCACAGACTAAAGTTTATATGGGTTTAAATTAACGAACCGAGAACTTTGAATTTGAAAATTCAAATAGCTTAGAGAATGAATTTCATCAGCATATCCAAGAAAAACCTTTAAGAACTCTTGGCATGACAGCCTATCTCGATAAACGATTTAAAGGCCGATATTATTTATATACTCGGGGTTCTTTTTCTTTCAATGGTGACTTCAATGATGGAAATCCAATTGATTATTTTAGATCTTCAATAACTACGCTTTATGGAACTAAAGTTAGTAAATCAAAAACCTGGGGCTATGGTTTAAGTTACAGCTATCGATTTGGGCAATTAGCTATATATCCTATTTTGCATTACAATAAACAGTTTAATCCAAAATGGGGATTTGAAGCTCTACTTCCATTAAAAACAAAGTTTAGGTACCAGCCAAACGAAAAAAACTACTTTTATTTTGTGAACAGATTAAATGGTGCCAACTATGTTCTCACTTTTGATGAATTGGCAGAGCGTGATTTATTTTTAGCCTATTCAGAATTTGTTTCTATGATAACCTACGAAAGAGAGATTTATGATTTCATTTGGTTTACTGCATCTGCAGGTTTGAGAGCCAATTTTAGATTTGATTTAACAGAATCAAATACACTTATTGGGGCAGACGAACCATTCGTAGAAAGCACAGTCAACAGAGCTCCACTTATTCGTTTAGGGATATTTATTATCCCTCCTAAGAAAATGATGACAAAGAACAAATAATGTCATTTTATTGATTCGATTCTGATGACAGAATCATTAAATTTGATTCTACTAACTTTCTATTATTATGAACTCCAATTCTAAGAAACATCCTCTCTTTAAAGAACACATTGAAAAGGCTACAAGGTTTCAATTAAGAAAACCAACTCCTAATAAAACGAATTGGCATCACTTTTATAAATTATCATCGAACGAAAATTTACTAGGTGCTTCGCCTTTGGCGGTCGAAGCAATAAGAAAAGCAGTTGAAGGGGTTTACGAATACGACTTTTACGACGATTATCAATTTCAAGATGTTTTAGCTGATTTTTATAATCAGGAATTAAAGTCAGGACAATTTATAACTGCCAATAGTGGAGTTGAAGTATTAGAAATTATATGCCGAGGACTTGTAAGTGTTGGCTCTGAATGCATAATTAGCAGTCCTACTTTCTCCCCTTATACAAACATTATTGAGTTAGAAGGAGGGAAAGTAATTGATATACCCTTAGAGTTGCCAGATTACTCGGTAAACATAGATGCAATATTAAATGCTGTTTCAGACCAAACTGCAATGGTTTTTGTTACAAACCCTAATAATCCGACAGGAACTTATATTAACAAAAATAATTTTGAAAGGCTATTAAATGGACTACCAAAAGATGTAATTGTAGTGTATGATGAAGTTTACTTTCACTTTGTTGATGCCGAGGATTTCCCCTATGCTAAAGATTATATAAAAGAAGGAAGAAACCTGATTGGACTACATACATTTTCGAAAATATATGGATTAGCCGGCTTAAGAGTTGGGTACGGAATTACAACTCCAGAGATAGGAGAATACTTAAATAAAATATTTAGACCTTTTAGAATTAGCACTCTTTCTACCATTGCCGCTTATGAGGCTCTAAAGGATACTGAGCATGTTAAGAAATCCCAAGGAATGGTTTGGGAAGGTAAAAGGTGGTTTTATCAAAAATTTGATGAATTAGGTATCAAATATTGGCCAACACAAGGAAACTTTATCATGTTTAAAACAGATACTAATTCCTTAGAATTAACCATGAAAATGTTAGACGAAGGCGTAATGGTAAGACCAGGAGATAATTTTGGAGCACCAGGATGTATTCGCTTAACTATTGGCACTCAGGAAGCAAATGAGCGTTTTATTGAGGTTTTTAGCTCAATACTAACAGAAGTATAGAAAACCAAGAACTTTTTTCTTTTTGCTGATGTTTCTATCTTATGAAAACATTAAGTATCCTTATTACAATAGTTATCAGTTTAATAGGCATGAAGCCAAACTACATATACGACTTTAGTTCAGACAGCAAAAAAGACTGGCAAATTGTTGATGATCGGGTAATGGGAGGAGTATCTCAGGGTGGATATCAAATCAATGAAGAAGGAAACGGGGTTTTCTCAGGCCATGTTTCTTTAGATAACAATGGCGGGTTCTCCTCTTTAAGACATCCAATGGAAGCGACCAATGTCAAAAATTACAAAAAGGTAGTTTTAAGGGTAAAAGGAGATAAAAAGAAATACCAGTTTCGTCTGAAAACCAATAATTCAGATTACTATTCTTACATCCAAACTTTTAATACTTCAGGAGAATGGGAAGAAATAGAAATCCCATTCAAAGACTTTAGTCCATCCTTTAGAGGCAGAGCCTTGGACATGCCTAATTTCCCCGGACTGTATATAGAAGAAATGCGTTTCCTTATTGCCAACTATAAGGAAGAAGACTTTCGATTAGAAATCGATTGGATTGCCCTAAAATAAATTAATAACTTAATAACTCATTCATTTTAACTGCTACCTTATCAGCATTAGGAATCATAGTTTGCTCCAAGGTAGAGTTTAGTGGAATAGCAGGCATACTTTCAGATCCCATTGCCAAAACGGGAGCCTCAAGATCTGTAAAACAATTTTCTTGAATTAATCCCGCAATATTTCTTGCAAAGGAATTCTCAATTGCATCCTCTGTAAGAACTAAACATCGATTGTGTTTTTTTACTGAATTAAATATTGCCTCTTTATCCAATGGATTTAAAGTTCTGATATCTACAATCTCCACTTTACCCTTATGCACTTTAGAAGCATTTAAAGCCCAGTGAACTCCCATTCCGTAGGTAATTACAGTCATGGAGTTACCACTTAAAATACATTCATCACTTGCTTCTTGAACAACATTTGCTTTTCCAAAAGGAAGTATATAATCTTCAGCTGGTTCTATGGTTTTGGCAGCTAATGTCCCTGGAACTTTTGACCAGTACAATCCTTTGTGCTCAAAAATAACCACAGGATTAGGATCATGGTAAGCCGCCTTCATTATACCCTTTAAATCGGCTCCATTACTCGGGTAAGCTATTTTAACGCCCTTAATATTGGCAATTATAGTTTCTACGCTTGAAGAATGATAAGGCCCTCCACTTCCGTAGGCACCAATTGGCACTCTAAGAATCATGCTTGCATTGTACTTGCCATTTGTTAAATAATTAGCTCTACTCAGCTCCGTATATAATTGATTAATCCCGGGAAAAATATAATCGGCAAACTGAACCTCAACAATTGGTTTCAATCCAACTGCCGACATACCAACTGTAGAACCTACAATAAATGCTTCTTGTATTGGTGTATTAAAAACACGGTCTCCACCAAACTTTTGTGCTAATGTTGCTGCTTCTCTAAAAACACCGCCTAATCTTGCTCCAACATCCTGACCGTAAAGCATGCACTCTTTGTTGTTTTTCATTAGCTCTTCAACTGCATGCAATGCGCAATCAACCATAACTACCTCTTCGCCATTTTCAGGTCTTCGATCACCTTTCTCTTCAATAATTGCAGTTGGTGCATAATCATGTGTAAACAAATCCTCAGGCTTTGGATCTTCGGCTTTTAAAGCTTTTTCATAATCCTGCTTTACTTTCTTTTTAGCTGCAGATTCAATCGCTGAAATCTCTTTTTTCGTAAATCCATTACTTTCCAAAGTCTTTAACATTTTTGGATAAGGATCTCTCAGTTTTTGCTCATCAAGGTCATCTCTGTACCACTCCATTCTTACCCCTGAAGTATGATGATTTAGTAGCGGTACTTTTGCATGAACTAAAAACGGTCTTCTTTCTTTACGGATTGTTTTTATAACCTTTTCTAAACTTGTATATGATTCGGCAAAATCACTGCCATCAATTGAGATTGCTTCAATACCATGAAAACCCTTTATGTATTCAAATGCATTTTGTGCTCTAGTTTCTTCTGCATTAGCAGAAATATCCCATTCATTATCTTGTATTAAATACAAAATTGGAAGTTGACGTAAGGCAGCCATTTGAAATGCTTCTGCTACCTCACCTTCAGTAACTGAAGCATCACCAAGAGAACAGACAACAAAAGGAAAATCATTGTCATCCAATCCTTGTTGCTCTTTATATTGCATGCCCATTGCTGCTCCTGTAGCAGGTATTGCCTGCATTCCCGTTGCTGAGGACTGATGTGGAATCTTAGCTTTATCTTCATCCTTTAAACTTGGATGAGCATAATAGGTTCTTCCTCCTGAAAATGGATCGTCCTTTTTGGCCATTAGTTGCAACATTAAATCATAAGGCTGCATTCCAATACTCAAAATCATCGAATCATCGCGATAATAAGGATAAGTATAGTCCTGCTTGTTTAATTGCATTCCTAAGGCTATCTGAATGGCTTCATGACCTCTAGAGGTTGCATGCACGTATTTTGAAACAACTTTAAAGTTTTCTTCATACAGCTCAGTCATTGATTTGGCAGTTGCCATCAATTCAAATGCTTTTTTTAATATCCCTTTATCCATCTTTTTCTTTCTTAATTAAATTGCTAATTATTAGTACATCTCGATACAATTCTCCTTCGTCTAATCAATCGATGTCCATCAAATAAACTTATTACTTAGTAATCCGAAGCTTTAGCGAAGGATTAACCAATTCCTCTATTCTTATCAAAATCTTCCAAATGATCTCCTATTCTTGCTAAGAAAGAACCACCTAAATTCCCATCTACGACTCTATGGTCGAACGATAAAGACAAATAAATCATACTTCTTATTGCAATTACATCTTCTCCATCTTGTTCAATAACCACTGCTCTTTTATTAATACTTCCTGTGGCTAGAATAGCAACTTCTGGTTGATTAATAATTGGTGTTCCCATAAGGTTTTGGAAAGTTCCAACATTGCTAATTGTAAAAGTACTGCCTTGTATATCATCGGCTTTTAACTTATTCGAACGTGCTTTGGCAACCAACGAGTTCGTGTCTTTCGCTAAACCCAATAAGTTCTTTTGATCTGCATTATGAATTACCGGAACAATTAAATTACCCGAAGGCAATGCTGCCGCCAAACCAATATTTATATCTTTTTTTACGATTATTTTATTCCCGTCCACCGAAACATTTATCAATGGAAATTCTTGGATTGCTTTAACAACAGCTTCTACAAAAATTGGAGTGTAAGTTATTTTTTCGCCGTATTTTTCTTGGAATGCTACTTTGTTCTTTTCTCGCCACTTTACCATATTCGTAACATCTGCTTCTACATAAGCCGTAACATGTGGAGAGGTTTGTTTGGAATGAACCATGTGATCAGCAATCATGCTTCTCATTCTATCCATTTCTACTATCTCATGTTTGCCCTCAAAATTGGCCAACTTCGTTTGAACAACATTGTTATCAGTCGCCTTCGTAGGGTTTTCTAGAAATTTAACCAAATCTACTTTTAAAACTCGGCCATTATTACCCGACCCTTGTATGCTTTGTAACTGCTCAAAAGAAATCCCTTCCTTTTCTGCCATGCTTCTAACTAAGGGAGAATAAAACTTACCTGACTCATCAAAGCGTTGAATCGTTTCATTATTTGAGATTGCTTGATTATTACTGTGCTCTTCAACTGAACTACCACTTTTTTCAGTCTCAGCTTTTACAGCTTTTACTGAGCTTGTTTCTCCTTCTGTATCAATAATTGCAATAACAGACCCGATAGGCACAACATCATTTAATTCAATTTTAAATTCTTTAATTACTCCACTTTCAGGGCAAGCAATTTCAGAATCTACCTTATCAGTTGCAACCTCAAGTATGGCTTCATCTTTTTCTATTGAATCACCAATATTCTTAAGCCAGTTTAATGCGGTTGCTTCTGATATACTTTCTCCCATTTTGGGCAATTTCACTTCAACTAAAGCCATGTTCTTGTACTTACTGAATATTAAAGCGAAAATACATTCAAAAGGAACAAGACACTATCATATTTTTATAAATAGAATTATTATCTATTATTTTAATTAATTTAGATTATTATTCTAAAATAATAGACAATATGAAAAAATTTGATGAGATTGATTGTAATATATTAGAATTGTTACAGAAAAACGGAAGAATTACAATTAAGGAAATTTCTGAAAGCTTGGGTTTATCACCTACACCAATTTTTGAAAGGATAAAAAAACTAGAAAAAGCAGGAATAATAGATCATTATTCTGCTATAATCAATGGCGATAAAATTGGAAAAAAACTATATGCGTTTGCACATATCTCATTAAAGGATCATTCAAAAGAGTTAATAGACAAGTTTACAAGTCAAATTATAGATCTGCCACAAGTTTTGGAATGCCATTATACGACTGGGGATACTGACTTTATCTTAAAGATTCTTTTAAATGATATGGAAATGTATCGTGAGTTTGTTTTGAGTCAATTATTTGAAATGAGTAATATCGGAAAAATAGAGACTTACCTTTCACTTTCTGTAGTTAAGAAAAGTAATTCTATTCCTATTAAATAACTATTGCTTGATTAGTTTCTGAAAACTCCTGTGTCCGTTTTCATTTATAATTTCTAAAAGAAAAACACCTTTTGCATTTTCTAAATCAATTTCTAATTCAAAAGCTCTAAGAGATTCAAAATCCTGAACTAATTGCCCTTTTATGTTGGTTACTCGAACAGATTGAATTCTTTGCTTATCACTTTTTAGTTTAAATACCCCATTTGCAGGGTTTGGGAAAATACTTAATCCTTTTTCAAATTGATTTTCTAATATCCCAATTGCAATCATTGGAACACAACGCGAAGTGTCTTTATAACCATAGGCAGAAACAACTAATGCATAATAACCTGTGTCACTAGGAATAAACTCTCGGTTTGTTGCTCCTGGAATTAGAGTATCTGTACGGCAATCTATCCATTGAAACTTCTGATTTACATTTGCTCCAAGCAAAGTTTGATTGTCTATTTGCGTTACGGAATCGTTTAATAGGGTTGTAATTGCAAAACAAGTAGACTTAGACGGGCAACTGCCAGTTCCAATTTCTACTTGATAATTCCCAGGAGCTGTTGGAATAAAAACCCTGTTGGTTGCTCCAGAAATAGCTGTATTTGTATTGCAGTTATACCATTGATAGGAAGATGAGGTAATACTTGAACGAATCGAGTTTAATGGATCGTGGTTTATTGTTGGAATATTATTTCTCATATAAACACTATCAAGTAAACTAAAAGTACTAAATACTAAAGTGTCAAATTTATCTGAATTTAAACCATAGCCTTGCTTAATAGTTATTACAGTGTCTCTAGCCTCTACCCTAAATGCTCCATAATCGCCACACATATTACCGACCAAACTAATATTTAATGTTGTGGTGCTATCCCTCAAATACCATTTTTGACTATCCCCTATTGCTCTTATGTTATCTGCACTATCATTTTGCCAAACATAATAGTGAGTTTGAGAACGATATTTAAAATATGACTTGGAAGGTTTCGGAGAAATTGTTGGTTTATTCCATGATAAATTTATTTGTTTTTTATCTGCGCTGGACGAGGCCACTAATTCTATAACTCTTACAAAGCCCTGCGCAGGGCCTGAAGACCCATTATTTCCATTGCAGCCATAATTTGTTTCTAATGTATAGTAATAATCTTTATTTGCGGGAAAAGGGTCGTAAAACCCTAAAGGAAAGTTGATATATTGAAACGATTTTATGCCATAATAATACCTGGAGAATACTCTACAAAGCTGGCGGCAGGAACAGCTACATGATTTGGCCCATCAAAATCCAATACCTTTTTATAAACTTTGTAGTTAGGGTCAATTTCAAAGAGAACGCCTTTATTATGGGCACCTCCAAAAGCTGCGGTTCCATAAAGCTTTCCGTTTAATGCTTGAAAAAGAGTTCCAAGCGGACGGGCACCAATTGTAGAATCAAAATCAAGTTCTACGTTATAAGTAGAATTAGTTAAATCATAGCTAAATACAACACCATGATCATAAAGTCCCCCTTCGGCAGTTACTCCCCATAGTTCTTGTCTTTGTGATAAAATCTGAAGAGAAAGAATGCACAATAGCACACAAATAATTATTCTCATTTCTTTTTCACCTTCTCCCAAACTTCAAATAAAATATCTTGATTTGGTCTATTTTCGGGAACTTCTGTTAAAGGTTCTACTTCTTTCTCTTGTTGCATTTCTGAAGGAAGTATTTGGTAAAGTTCAGTTCCTTTAGTTTTCCATGCAATCATTTCGTCACTAACATCTTTTATCTTTTTTGCAGGGTTTCCAACGATTAAACTACGCTTTTCAAAAACTGATTTTGCTTTAATAAAAGACAATGCTCCGATAATACATTCATTACCTATTTCCGACTCATCCATAACCACTGAATTCATGCCCACCAAAACATTTTTTCCAATATTTGCTCCATGAATTATAGCTCCGTGACCAATGTGTGCCCCTTCTTGTAAAGTAATTGTCACACCGGGAAACATGTGAACCGTGCAATTCTCTTGAACATTACAACCGTCCTCAATTATGATTCCGCCCCAATCTCCGCGAATAGCCGTGCCAGGGCCAACATAAACATCTTTGCCAATAATAACATTGCCGGTTACATTAGCTTGAGGGTGTACAAATGAACTCGGGTGAACTACAGGGATGAAACCTTTGAAAGAATAAATCAATTACGAATGCTTTAATTATGAATTACGAATAATTCAATTATGAATGTTAAAATTATGAATTACAACTTAATTACGAATTTCGAATACTCTAATCTGGAGTCTGTCTCTCTTTAATCATTCGTAATTGTATCAGGAATTCATTTTATTTCTAATGGTCTTTTGAATTGATCCAATGATTCTTAAAAGTTCCTCAACATCATCTAGTAATTCTTCTTTTGTTTCCGAACTGATTAAATCCGTATCACCCATTAATCTAATCCAATAATGAGATTCACGTGACTCTTTATATGCGATAGTCAATTTGTGAAAAAAATCCTTTTCACTTTGACCGCCAATTACCTCTTCAGCATTAGCCCCAATTGATATGCCTGATCTCAGAAACTGTTTCGTTAAAATAAATTCCTTCTTTTCTTTTTGAATTTGAAAACATAGCTTGGCAATACGCACAGCAAAAGCATAGCTTTTATCTAAAAGGGGGTTGTCTTTTTTCATGTAAATTCAATTTGAGTCAAAAATGATTATCGTCTACTCATTCGTAATTGAAGGATTCGTAATTAATTAAAAAGTGCACTTCGATACAATTTTAAAAGAACCCTGAGTGTTCAAAGTATAACTTTGAAAGTATCGAAGGGCTTTTTTAAAAACACTCAGTGTCCTTTTTTTAAGCGTATGAGCTTAAAACACTCTTCGTATACTCACTCAACACTAATCTACCGCTCATTGCTGCTCTATCTGCTAATAGGTCATCCCAGTTCTCAGTTCCTTCCCAAAATACTTTTTTCAGCATGCTTTGTGCTTCAGGATTTTTCGATAGTAAATAATCAACCAAATCTTGAACTCCTTGATCTAAAGCTGCTGCATCATCAAACACATCGGCGTATAAACCTTTATATTTTGCCCATTCAGCAGAGTAAAAGTGATCTGCATTAATCGTCATTTGGCTCATCGCTGAAAGTCCTACTTTACGTTCAACTGCCGGACCAACCACGAACGGACCTATGCCTACATTTAGTTCAGATAGTTTTACTGATGCAAACTTAGTAGCTAAACAATAATCTACTGCTGAAGCAACTCCTACTCCACCACCAACAGCTTTTCCTTGCACTCTCCCGATGATCAGTTTCGGACATTTTCTGCAAGCATTTATAACATTTGCGAATCCTGAAAAGAACTTTTTACCAGTTTCTAAATCGTTGATGCTAATCAATTCGGTAAAGCTAGCTCCTGAGCAGAAAGTCCTCTCTCCGCCACTTTTTAAAACAATTAGTTTAACGGCATCATCCTCTCCTGCTTCGGTAATGGTTTGAGCCAATTTGCTCAAAATATCACTTGGTAGTGAATTGTGTTTTGGGTGAAAAAATTCTATTGTTGCTAAGCCGTTTTCGGCTTTATCTATTTTTACGTATGGTTCCATGTTTTAGTATTATATGATAATTAATTGTGCACTTCGATACAAATAAATGTACCCTGAGTGATTTCATGAGGGCAATTCGATACTTTTTTTACTGCGCCAAAAACACTCAGTGTCCTAATAAAATCGTATCGAAGGACACATTTATTCACTCAGTGTCCAATTAAAATTTAAAGCAATCCAAATTGCTCAAAATGATGATTCAAATGTTTCCTTTGCATTAAATCCCAAAGGTCTTTATCCAACTCTCCGAAAACTGCATTCTTCGCTGCAGCATCTGGGTTTTCTTTGTAGTACAATTCAAATGCATCCCACGCAGCTAAAAACTCCTCCTTTGCGGCACTTAAGTTTTCACATCTTAAATCAGCCAAAACGCCATCTTCTAAAACTGGAGTTTTACTGTTTTTCGGGAAAGGATAATAGTTGTATAAACTATCCTGATACTTTTCAATGTACTCTTCCGGAGTTGATACTTCGTATTCTATTTCGTTTACAGCAGACTTTAAACCATCTGTTAAATGCTCCATCATGTGCTGAGGCGTCATGATTCCCCATTGTGGTTTAGTATCCTCTTTTAGTTTAGCTAAGTAGCCTTCAACGTTCTTTCTATTAATATCCGTAAAAGGACTTTTCTTGGCCACCATTGTCAGTACCGTTGCTATTGCTACCTTTTCATCATCTTGATCAAATACCTCAACAAACCATTTTACTACTCCTGATGGGAATTGCTTTCCTCTTACATCCTTGTCTCTCTTCTCTTGACAAGTTAATCGAACATAAATTGTGTCGCCATGGTAAATAGGTCGCATGAAACGACAAGTATCTAAGCCATAATTCGCTGCTACCGGCCCTTTATTTGGATATACAAACAGACCTGCTGCTGCTGAAAGGATGAAATATCCATGAGCTGCTCTTTTCTCAAAAATGGTGTGACCTAATGAAGTTATATCAGTATGGGCATAGAAATGATCCCATGAGAGATTGGCAAAATTCGCAATCTCAGAATCCATCATCGTTCTCTTATGCGTTTTCAAGGACATACCTGCCTCAATGTCTTCAAAGTGATATTTGAAAGGATGCTGTGGCGTCTCTTTGTATTTGGCCCCTTGCTGAAAAATCCCTGTTATTTCGGTAATGGTAGTCGGTGAACCTTGAATCGCGCATCGTTGCAAATAATGCTTCACGCCTCTCATTCCACCCATCTCTTCTCCACCACCTGCTCTACCAGGTCCACCATGAGTTAAGGTTGGCAATGGTGAACCATGACCGGTACTTTGCTTGGCTGAATCTTGGTTCAACACTAAAATTCTACCGTGATGCGTTGCTGCCTCAACTGTAAATTCTGTTGCAATTTTATCGTCAGCCGTAACAATAGATGCACAAAGCGAACCCATTCCTAAATGAGCAAGTTCCACAGCCTCAGCGGTTGTGCTGTATGGCATAATGGTACTTACAGGTCCAAAAGCTTCCACATTATGAACCGCCATATTTTTAAACGGATCTTTTTCCACCATTAAAATCGGACTTAAAAACGCGCCTTTTTCTGCGCTAGCTCCATTCACGTCCACTTGGTCCAAGTTTCCGAAAACAATATCTGCAGTTGCACTTAACTCTGTAACCCTTTCTCTTACCTCCTGAACTTGATCTTTACTCACCAAAGCACCCATTCGCGTTTCCTTTAATGATGGGTCGCCTATTGTTGTTCTACCTAATTCCTTTCCTAAAGTGATCTGAACATCTTCCACATATTGCTCAGGAACCATAATTCTTCTAATGGCGGTACATTTCTGTCCACATTTCACCGTCATTTCAGCTTTAACGCCTTTAATGAAGAGTTTAAATTCAGGAGTTCCCGGTGCGGCATCTAATCCTAGCACTGAACAGTTCAACGAATCTGCCTCCATGTTAAATGGTACCGCTTCATTGATAATTCGTGGATTTGCTTTCAACATTCTACCAGTATCCGCAGAACCGGTAAACGTGACTATGTCTTGAGATTCTACATGATCCAAAATCGTTCTCGCAGAACCGCAAATTAATTGCAAAGCTCCTTCAGGTAAAATCTTAGAAGCAATGATTTCTCGAACAACGGCCTCTGTTAAAAAGGAAGTATTTGTTGCAGGTTTAACTACTGCCGGCACTCCAGCCATCCAGTTTACTGCACACTTTTCTAACATTCCCCAAACCGGGAAGTTAAATGCGTTAATGTGAACTGCTACTCCTCGTTTAGGCACCATAATATGATGTCCCATAAATTGACCACCTCTCGACAAATCAATTCCTTCACCATCTACATGAAAAGGTTTGTTTGGAAATTCTCTTCTAAGCGATGCATTAGCAAATAAGTTCCCGAAGCCTCCTTCTATATCAATCCAAGAATCAACTTTTGTTGCACCTGTCTTGTAAGATATTTCGTAAAATTTTGCCTTATGCTTCATTAGATATAGACCTAACTTTTTCAGCATTAAACCTCGCTCTTGAAAAGTCATTTTTCGAAGCGCCGGGTTTCCAACCGTTCTTCCGTATGATAGTATATCTTTAAAATCAAGACCTTTGGTGGTAGCAACCGCTACTTCTTCTCCGTTAACCGCGTTGATTAATGGAGTTCCTTCACCATCTCCTGTTACCCAATTTCCTTGTACGTAGTTTTCTAATTTCATAATGTAATTACTAATGTCGAATTACGAATTACGAATTTTTCCAATTAATTAAAATTCGTAATTCCCAGATTCGTAATTTTAAGTTTGAGCATTTTCAATAATAGTAGCATAGCCCTGACCCACACCAACACACATTGCTGCCAATGCATATCGTTTTCCAGTTTTTTGTAATTCTAATGCAGCCGTATGTAATATTCTAGCACCTGTAACTCCAAGCGGATGACCAATTGCAATTGCTCCACCATTTGGATTTATTCGCGGGTCATTATCAGCTAAACCAAGCTCTCTTGTGCAAGCTAGTGCCTGGGCGGCAAAAGCTTCGTTAAATTCCATAATATCAATGTCGTCTAAGGTTAAACCAGCTCTTTTTAACGCCAAGTTGGTTGCACCTACAGGACCGATTCCCATAATTCTTGGCTCAACACCAACAACCGCAGAACTAACAATTCTTGCCAATGGATTTAAATTGTATTTTTTTACTGCATCTTCTGAAGCGACAATTGTTGCTGCCGCGCCATCATTTAATCCAGATGCATTTCCGGCAGTTACCGTGCCTCCTTCTCTTCTGAATACCGGTCTTAAACCTGCTAGTTTTTCAGCTGTGGTTCCTTTTCGAATAAATTCATCGTGCTCAAAAATCAAAGGATCTTGTTTGCGCCTTGGAATTTCTACCGGAATGATTTCTTCCGCTAACCTTCCGCTTTCTTGAGCTACAGTAGCTTTTTGCTGCGACCATGCGGCAAACTTATCTTGATCTTCACGAGAGATTCCAAACTTGTCTACCAAGTTCTCAGCAGTTTCACCCATGGCATCGGTTCCGTAAAGGTCCTTCATTTTCTTATTCACAAACCTCCAACCAAAGCTAGAATCGTGCATTTGAGCATCTCTACCAAAAGGAGTTGACGTTTTTGAAATAACCCAAGGGCCACGTGTCATATGCTCTACTCCTCCAGCTATAAAAACATCTCCTTCACCGGTTTTAATTGCTCTATTTGCCTGAACAATAGCCGACATTCCCGATGAACACAAACGGTTAATAGTTTCTCCAGGTACCGACCATGGTAGGCCTGCTAACAAAGATGACATGCGTGCCACATTTCTATTATCCTCTCCAGCTTGATTGGCACATCCTAAAATTACATCATCATATGCTTCTTTAGGAATAGTTGGATTTCGTTTTACAACTTCTTTAATTACTAAAGCTCCTAAATCATCTGTCCTAACTGGAGATAATGTGCCAGTAAATCTTCCGATTGGAGTTCTAATTCCGTCTATTATATATGCTTCTCTCATGGTCTTTTTTTGGAAAGTTAAAGTTAATGATTAGAATTACGAATCTTATCATTATGAATTATGAATCTCTTAACACTATCATTCATAATTCTCTAATTTGAAATTCGTAATTAGATCTTGTGCTCTTTCGAAGTTCTATAAACTGTACCTCTAAAAAAGTAAAATGGCTCTTCGTGACCTTTACATTTAATAAACACATCAATATCGGCTTTCTTATTTCCCAAAGAAATGACCTTTGCTTCGGCCGTTAAAATATCTCCTTCTTTCGCCGATTTTGAGTAAGACATGTTTCCATTAATTAAAGGAGAAATTCGTCCATAAGAATTAGATGCGAATGCTAAGGCAGAGTCAGCTAAAGAATAGGCAATACCGCCATGTAAAGTCAAAAAGCCATTTAGCATTTCTTTTCGAACTTCCATTTCTAGAACGCAATGCCCTTCTTCAATCAAAACATGTTTAATTCCCATCCACTGAGAACAAAAATCATTCTCCATCATGGATTCGTATACTTTTTGGGCTTTGCTTTTCATAAGGAATGACTAAAATTTAAAAATACATTAATGTCTATTGAAAAAACTTAGATTCAGATTTGGCCAATTTCCTCAAAACCGGACTGCATCTATATCGATCTTCATGGTATTCTTCATACAGTGCATCTATTTGATCTACGCAATTTTGAATTCCTATTTCATCTGCCCAAGCCAATAAACCTTTTGGATAATTAACTCCATTTGTCATTGCTAAATCAATATCCTGCGCATTTGCAATATTTAAGTATAAGGTATCTGCAGCTTCGTTAATCAGCATTACCAATACTCTTTCAAGAATTTCCTTACCTAAAACTTCATCCTCTTTCGGCTGAGGGTTTTCAGCACCTTCTGCATAATTATAATATCCTCGACCCGATTTTCTACCTAAATAACCTGCTTCTGATAATCGTTTTTGTGCAAATGCCGGCTTATATCTTGGGTCGTAGTAAAAAGCTTTGAATACAGTTTCTGTAACCGTGTAATTCACGTCATTACCAATAAAATCCATCAGCTGAAAAGGCCCCATTCTAAATCCACCCAAAGATCTCATGGCCCAATCTATTGTTGCACAATCGGCAATACCTTCTTCATAAATTCTGAGTGCCTCACTATAAAACGGTCGTGCAACTTTGTTTACAATAAAACCTGGAGTATCTTTCACTTGAACGGTTGTTTTTCCCCATCGATCTACTTCATCTTTAGTTGCTTTTAAAACTGAATCATCTGTTTGAATCGCAGGAATAATTTCAACCAACTTCATTAATGGAGCAGGATTAAAGAAATGAACACCAATAAAACGCTCTGGCTTTTTTAAGCAAGCTGCCAAAGAGGTAATCGATAATGAAGATGTATTAGAAGCTATGATGCAATCTTCTGAAACAATTGCCTCTAGATTCTGAAAAACACTTTTCTTAATCTCAGGGTTTTCTACAATAGCCTCAATTACAAACTGAGCATCTGAAAAATCATTTAGGTCAGATGAATAAGAAATTAGACCAACAATACTTTCCATTTTATCATTGTCAATCCTCCCCTTTTCAACCAAACGGTTTAATATTTTTTCGAGGGCAACTTTGCTTTTTTCTAATGCTTCTTCATTCACATCATAAACTACCACTTTGCAATTTGCGGTTGCTGCAACTTGAGCAATTCCACTTCCCATGGTTCCACAACCAATAACTCCTACATTCATATTTATAATTTTTTCTGTGTTAAAAATACCCCTATAATCAAGTACTGGCAAACGTTATGACAAATATTTAAAGAGAGATCAACTAATAAATTAGTTTTATAACTAAAAATTTAGTTATATTTGTTGCATGAAAGAAATGACAAAAGCAGAAGAAGAAATAATGCAGGTGCTTTGGAGGCTGGAGAAGGGCTTTGTAAAAGAACTATTAGCTGAGCTTGATGAACCTAAACCTGCCTACAATACTGTTTCTACAATTGTTAGAATATTAGAAAAAAAAGGTTTTGTAGCTTATAATGCCTTTGGCAAAACACATCAATACTACCCTTTAATTAGCAAGGAGGATTATAAAAGTCAGATTTCAAAAAATTTGGTCTCAAATTATTTTGGTGGCTCTGTTGAAAGCTTGGTTTCCTTTTTTGCTAAAAAAGAAGAAATCAATATTGAAGAGTTAGATGATATTTTAAAACAATTAAAATCTAAAAAAAATGGATAATTGGATGCCCTATTTTATAGAACTAAACCTTTACTTGCTCATTATCGGATTATGCTATCAATTTGGATTTAAGAAGCTTCAAAATTTCAAATTTGGGAGACCATTTCTATTGCTTGGCACAACAGCAAGTTTTCTTCTTCCTTTACTAAAAACTGAAAAGTTAGCGGCAGCTTCAGAATATATTCTCCAAGATAGTTATATCATGGAGGTTGTAACTGTTCATGCGGTCCAAGAAGTATCTTTTGGTTTTCAATTAATCGCAACAGCAATATTAATTCTTGTTGCGGCAATTTGCCTTACTAAAACTTTTATAGGATTTATCAAATTATTAAAGTTAAAGTCAAAATCCATTAAAGAAAAAGACTTTTACCTGATTCCTGATAGCAAAAGAGCTTTTAGCTTTTTGAACAATATTTTTATTGGCGAACAAATTCCAGAGCAGAAACGAAACTTAATCTATGCACATGAATTAGTTCATTCGAAAAAAGCGCATTCTCTTGACATCTTATTTATTCAGCTTGTAAAAATCGTTGTTTGGCACAACCCTGTGATTTACTTCATTGAATCCAACTTAAAAGAATTACATGAGTTTGAAGCGGATCAAATAAGCATCAAGGAGGAAACAACATACATTGATCTACTTCTTCAACAAAATTTCGAAAACTTCAATCTATCGTTCATTCATCAATTTAATTCAAATCATATAAAAAATAGAATCATGAGAATACAAATGAAAAATAATCGCAAACCAAGCAAGCCTGCAGTACTTTTTACTATAGGGCTTTTAATCGGCTCCATTGCGATTAGTCAAAGTGCTGAGCTTATTAAACAGGAGCCAATCATAAACCTATCTGAACTCAGTAACATTACTGAGCTAGGAAAACTTTCTGAACTCTCTAAAATCAATCTTAAAGGCGAGGTAGACAAAAAAGCAGAATACCCCGGAGGGCAGGCGGCAATGATGAAGTTTTTGGGAAAAGAAATTGTTTACCCAAAAGTTGCTAAGAATGAAAAATCTGAAGGAACAGTTTATACTAGTTTCGTTGTTGGAGCGGATGGTGTTTGTAAAGACTTTAAAATAAAAAAAGGCGTTTCAGAAGCTTTAGATCAAGCGGCTATACATGCTTTAAAGAAAATGCCTAAATGGATTCCGGCAGTCAAAGATGGAAAAAATGTAGCTATGGAGTTAACGATTCCAGTTAAATTTGTTCTTCCACCTCCACCTCCTGCGCCATCGATTGCGCCTAAACCAACTAAAGAAAATTAAAATTTTTAACCTCTGGACTTATTAATAGATTCAGAGGTTTTTTTGCATTGTACGGAATGAATTTCGATATTTCTATCTTTAACCCAAAACAGCAATATGAAAACAAAACAATTTGTAACAATTTTAATCGGTGGATTTCTGCTCCTTGCTTTAAGTATAAATGGCACGGCCAAAGAAAATTCAATACACACTGCATTTAATCAAACCAAAGACAAAAAAGCTCAGTTTCCCGGTGGTAAAGCCGAACTAAAAAAATGGCTGAAAGAAAATATGGATTACCCAGAAGATGCCAAAAGATATGGGACGGTTGTGGTTGAATTTACAGTTAAGAAAAATGGCAAACTTGCAGATTTCAGAATCCATAAAGGGGTTAATGATCAGCTTGATGTTTTAGCTGTAGAAATCTTAAGAGGGATGCCAAAATGGGAGCCTGCTATGAAAGGAGGCAAAGAAGTTGATTCAAAGGTTCAACTTCCAGTTAAATTTGTACTAATTTCTGAAAAAGGAAGTTTAAACGAAGACGAAGAAACAGAAGATTAAAAAAAGCGGTGAAATCACCGCTTTTTTTATTTCCCTTTAAAGCTTGGTTTTCGCTTTTCTAAAAAGGCGGCAACTCCTTCGTGGTAATCGTCTGTTTCGCTAGCTTCAATTTGTAGTTTTGATTCAAGTGCTAATTGGTCTGCTAAAGAATTATTCATGGCTGAATTAAAGGCTTCTTTGGTTAATGCTAAACCTTTGGTTGGCATTTTAGCCATTCGATTTGCCAATTGGTCCACTTCTTCATTAAAGCTCCCTAAAGGAATTACTTTATAAATCATTCCCATTTTTTCCGCTTCTTCAGCACTTACTTTATCGCCAAGCATTGCCAATGCGCTGGCTTTTTGAAAGCCAATTAGTCTTGGTAAGAAAAAAGTTCCTCCGCTATCAGGTATTAATCCAATTCCACTAAATGCTTGAATAAAGCTAACCTTTTCGTGCGCTACTACAATGTCACAAGCTAAAGCAATATTAGCTCCTGCTCCCGCAGCCACTCCATTTACGGCAGCTATTATTGGCTTTGCCGTACTTCTTAATTTTTCAATAATAGGCCCATAATGCTCATCCAAAATTTTCTTAAATCCCGGGTTTTGAGCTTGATCAGTTACCTCAACCAGATCCTGACCTGCACAAAAGGCTTTACCCTCTCCTGTAAGCACTATTACTCGAACTTCCCTATTTTTACTACACTCATCAAGTTTATCTTGAAGGGCTAAAGCCATTTCTCGATTAAAACTATTAAATGACTTAGAACGGTTAAGCGAAATTCTTGCGACTCCGTTTTCTAGACTAAAATTTAATGTACTCATGAGGTAAATTTATTAATTGATTATAGAATAGAGCAAAAAAAAGGACATCCAATTCGGACATCCTTTTAAAAAAATGAAAGATTAAATTACCTTCTGCTTCTTCTGCTTCTTTTTTTCTTTTTAGTCTCTTCTTCAGGCTCATCATTTGTTCCTGTAACTATAGTTCTGTAGGTAGTAGTAAAAAACCCTGAAACTATTTCTGTATCAACAGTAGCAACTTTGGTAATGTTGCCCTTTTTGGCAGCTTTAACAATACTTAAATCGCCATCTCCAAAGTAAAATAAACCTAAAATAAATGTTTGCTCGGCAATACCTACCTTGCTTCCAATAGGATTTTTAGTTACTAAAGCCTTTGGTGCAGTTAGTGGTCCTGAAACAGAACATGATGATAAAATCATTACCATCATGATTACTGCTATATTTCTTATATTTTTCATGTGTTCTTCGATTTTAGTTTTCATCTCCTGTTACGATTAACTCTTTAACAGAAAATATAAAATAACTAGTCGTTTTAATATCAACAGTAGATATAGGACCTTTAATTTTTCCATTTTTAGCTGCTTCTGCAACGCTATAGTCTCCATTTAAATAAATTGACCAAATAACACTGTAGATTTAGATACTCCTTTTTTATCACCAATTGGGTGTTCAGTAACCGCGTGAGGCACTGTTAAAGTGCATGAAGACAATCCTGCCAAAAGAATTGTGAATGCAAATATTGATTTTATATTCTTCATTTGATTTATATTTATTCTCCGGTTACAACTGTTTTATAAAATGGAAAAATAAAAACGGTCACTTTTGTGTCCACACTTCCAATCTTTGTTATTTTCCCCTTCTTTGCTGCCGCTTGCATTGTAAATGCAGCATTTGGTTTTAGGGCACTTGCTTTTGCAACTCCTTTTTTAGTTCAAATAGGGTTGCCTGTTACAGTGTGCGTTTGATAAACAACACAAGAAGATAACGAAGCAGCCACGAAACCTAAAAATAATAGGTTTTTCACTTTTCTCATCAATTTAGTTTTATAAGATGTTTACTGTAGATTATTCTACATAGGGCAAGAACAAGTTTCTTTTAAAGAGAATCAAAAGAAAACAGCCCTTTATTTGAGGCATTTAAAATAATCGAAAGGTTCGTGACAATCGTTACACTGAAAAAGCGCTTTGCATGCAGTAGATCCAAACCGGCTTACCATATTTGTATCCATCGAAGCGCAATTGGTACATTTTACTTTATTGGGCTCACCGTTTAATGCATCTTTATCTACACTGGCATCCAACGGGGCTACAATACCATAGTCTTCTAGTGCTTTTCTACCTTTTGGCGTTATCCAATCGGTTGTCCAAGCGGGAGCAAGTATTAACTTTACTCTTGCTATAAAACCCGCATCTTTCATAGCGCTAACAATATCATCACCGATTGTATCCATTGCAGGACATCCTGAGTATGTTGGTGTTATAGAAATTTCGTATTCCCCGTCTTTTTCATTTACATGTCTAACTACTCCCATATCCATAATGGAAAGCACAGGAATTTCAGGGTCGCTAACGCTAGATAAAATCTTTAATATTTGATTGTTAGTTTCAAGCATTTATTTTACTACCACTTCATTTGTGGGTAAGCTCTTTGCATATATTGAAAGTCAGATAGAATATACCCCATGTATTCTGTATGTCGCCCTGATTTACCACCAAGTTGCTGAACTTCTTCTTCAGGGATTGTAATATTCTCTTCTGTAAGAACCTCTTTTACCTTTTCCAAATAAACTTCTTTCATTGCAGTCAGGTCGGCTCCTACTCCACTTTCTTTTGCTTCTTTTTCTATTTCTGTTTCATCAAAAAGCTCCATAGAAAATCGCCATAATTCGTTAAATGCATGTTGCATTCTTTTATGGCTAATTTCAGTACCATCTCCTAATCTTGTAATCCATGTACTTGAAAAATCTACATGATAATCAACTTCTTTTATCGATTTTCTAGCAATCGCTACTATGGTTTCATCGGTACTTTTTAAAAGTTGATTTAGTAATAATTGATGGTAAACATCGAATAGAAACTGCCTTGCTATTACAAATGCAAAATCTGTATTTGGCTGTTCAACTAAAAGTGTATTTCTATACTGGTGTTCATATCTTAACATGGCCACATCATCCTCAGTCTTGCCTTTGCCTTGAACTTCCGCAGCATATTGAAAGTAGTTTCTGACCTGACCAAATAAGTCAAGCGATATATTTGTCAAAGCAATGTCGGTTTCCAATTCAGGACCGTGACCACAGAGTTCTCCCAATCTTTGTCCTAAAATCATTGGGTTATCTCCTAAAAGCAGGAGGTACTGATATAAACTATCTTTGTTCATAGGGCTTACATGTGTTTAATCTCGTCTGGCAAGTCATAAAAAGTTGGGTGCCTATATACTTTGTCAGCAGCAGGCTCAAACATCTCCCCATTTTTTTCTGGATTGGATGCTGTAATGTCTTTTGATTCTACCACCCAAATACTGACTCCTTCTTGCCTTCTTGTGTAAACATCTCTTGCATTTTGTATCGCCATTTCAGCATCTGCTGCATGAAGACTTCCTGCATGTCTATGTTCTAATCCGTTTTTATTCCGAATAAATATTTCCCAAATTGGCCACTCCTTATTCATAACTTATATGTTTTGTTTGTTGATGTAGATTATTAAACTGCCTTATTCAGCCTTCTGCTTGCTTTCTTTTCTGCGTGTGCTGTTGCTGCTTCTCTAACCCAAGCTCCTTCATCCCAAGCTTTGTTTCTTGCAGAAAGCCTTTTCTTGTTACAAAGACCATTTCCCTTTACAACATTCCAAAACTCTTCCCAATCAAGCTTTCCGAAATCATAATGACCTCTTTCTTCATTCCAATTCAAATCTTTATCAGGAATGGTTAGTCCTAAAATCTCAGCCTGAGGAACAGTTTGATCTACAAATTGCTGACGTAACTCATCGTTAGTCTTTTTCTTAATTTTCCACTTCATTGATTGCTCCGTGTTTGGAGAATCTTCATCTCTTGGACCAAACATCATTAAAGAAGGCCACCACCATCTATTTAATGCATCTTGAGCCATTGCTTTTTGAGCATCGGTTCCTTTACATAATGTCAACATGATTTCATAACCTTGTCTTTGGTGAAAACTTTCTTCTTTACAAATTCTTACCATAGCTCTAGCATACGGGCCGTAAGAAGTTTTGGTAAGCATAACTTGGTTAATAATTGCTGCACCGTCTACCAACCAACCTACTGCGCCCATATCGGCCCAAGTTACTGTAGGGTAATTAAAAATACTTGAGTACTTGGCTTTTCCCGAGTTTAACTGCTCATTAAGTTGGTCTCTAGAAATTCCTAAGGTTTCTGCAGCAGAATATAAATATAAACCATGGCCTGCTTCATCTTGAACTTTGGCTAATAAGGCAACTTTCCTTCTTAAAGAAGGTGCTCTAGAAATCCAATTACCTTCAGGTAACATACCTATCACCTCAGAATGTGCATGTTGAGAAATTTGACGGATGTGAGTCTTTCTATACTTTTCAGGCATCCAATCTTTGGCCTCAATATTTTCACCATTATCAATTCTAGCTTGAAAATCAGCTTCTAAGTCTCTCGTTTTATTTTCCATAATCTTTATGATTTAACAATCGAAATCTACAACAATATTTTTAGTTTTTGGAATCGCTTGACAAGTCAATATAAAACCTTGTTCAACCTCATCCGGTTCTAGAGCATAATTAACTTCCATTTCAATTTCACCATCCATAAGCTTTGCTTTGCACGTGCAGCAAACACCACCTTTACAAGCAAATGGTAATTCTGCATTATTTCTAAGGGCTGCATCGAGAATATTCTCCCCTCCTTGGCTCATTAAAAAAGAAGTTTTTACTCCATTATTTATGATAGAAACATCACTCATATCAGAATTGTTGACATCAATGGTTTTCTTTTTCTTATTTTTTGTTGGAGTTCCGAAAAGTTCAAAATGAACCTTCTTCTCATCAACTCCATTTTCTTTTAAATAATCCCTTATTAAAAAGATCATTTCTGTAGGACCACATATAAAATAATCATCAATGTTGTAACAATCAATAAGTAAATTACAGATTGAATCCATTTTCTCTGCGCTCATCCTTCCATTAAACAATGGTGCTTCTCGCTCCTCCTTAGTTAAGAAATGATAAATTTCAAAACGATTTAAATAGGTGTTTTTTAATCCTTCTATTTCTTCTTTGAGAATTATAGACTGAATAGTTTGATTGAAATAAAATAACTTAAATGTACTATTCGGCTCTTGTGCTAAATGAGTCTTAATTATTGAATGCATGGGTGTTATTCCACTGCCGGCTGCAAAAGCAACATAATTCTTTGCTTTTGTTTTATCAACTTCAGTATAAAAATTTCCATTTGGTGGCATTACTTCAACAACATCCCCTGCTTTTAAAACATCATTGGCATAGGTTGAAAATCTACCATCTTCAATTTTTTTAACAGCAACTTGCCATTCTCCGTCTAAAGGACATGAACATAAGGAGTATGATCTTCTTACCTCTTCACCGTTAATATCAGCTTTTAGTGTTAAATACTGACCTTGTTTGTAATTAAAAACCTCTTTTAAATCATCTGAAACATCAAATGTTAAAACCGAACAATCTGCTGTTGTTTTACGGATTTCTTTAAGTGGTATAGGGTAAAATTGTTGTGCCATTCAGAAATTTTAAGTCCTAACAAAATTAGTTAAAGATAGGTTCTTCAAAAAATGATAAATATCAGTCATATTAAATTGTCGATTCTCCGTTGAGATCAGTCGTTAGATACTCAGTCATAACATCGAAAAAAGGTAAAATTTTTAGTAGTCCTTCTGCAGCTTTATCCACAAAATCGTCGCTTAAAGCTTCTTTGTCGGAGAATGAATGCATTACATAAAAATTCTTAAACCTCAACAAATCAATATTGGGGTCATCTTTTTCAAATCCTCTTGGGGCAGTTTTTAACTGTTCTCCTAATAATTCTCCGAAATAAGATTTAAACCCTTTGTTATTTAAAACATCTCTTAGGGGTTGAGCATCTAATGAAATTTGATCTCTCAAAAGTTGCAAATCTTCTTTGCTTGGAGCATAAAATCCTCCACCAATCATAGTATTTCCTGGTTCAATACAGAAATAGAACCCACCCCTCCTATCGGCTCCTGCTCTTCTAAATGAACCAGTTCTGTTTGTTTTGTATGGTTGTTTATTTTTTGAGAATCTAACATCTCTATATATTCTTAACAAACTCTTTTTCCCAGAAGGAGTTTCAATCACATCTTTTTGATTTAATCTTTCAATTAAAGCATTGGCGAAAGTATATACCTCTTTGTGTGAAGCATCATAGCGCTTTTTGTTTTCTTGAAACCAATCTCTGTTATTATTCTCCTTTAAATCCTTAAGAAAATTGAAAGTTAAATCTGTAATCATCTAATTATTTTTAGGATAGTGAAATTACTAATTTTGAAGGCAACGGTTAATCATGGAAGACTCAATTAAACTATCAATAATTATTAAAGCAGAGCCTTATATTGTGTGGAAAACACGAACTGAATCTGCATATATTGAAAAATACTTGTTTGGTTGTCATGTCGATTCTTTATGGGTTCCAGATAGTGAGATTAACTTCTACCAAACGACCGACGTAAACCAAAAACCTGTATTCATTGGACGAATTATAGAAATTGAACTTAACAAGAAACTAAAGCATAGCCTTTTCCCAACAAATGCAGGGTATTCTAATTGCCAGGACAATCAGATAAATGTTACCTATATTTTAAAAAATATAGGCGGTTCTACTGACCTTACAATTATTCATGAAGGATATTCTATTGCAGAAGAAGGGGAGAAAAGGTATTTAGAAACAATTAAAGGCTGGGATCATGCGCTACCATTGCTCAAAAAAGTAGCAGAGTCTATCGAATTATAACATATGGAAAAGAGTTTTACCGGAATATTAGAAGATTCAAATTCAAATCTTTGGGGCAACAATATTAAGGTTCCAGAAGATGTCGTGGCGTACTTTAAAGAAAAAAAGCAAAACGTTTATTATGCACTTTAGATAAAATTGAAACTATCCATTGTGCAATTATGGGCTCGGCTGAAGGTCCTTACATTTTGATTAATAAGGAGCTTAAACAGAAATTAATTAAAGACTTAGGCCACAAAATTCAAGTAAAATTGAAGCCCTTCCTATATGGAGGGGCTTTTTTTGTTTAAATAATTGACGATTCAAATAATTACTTTTGAAAAAAAATAAAAATGCAGTACTCAATCGATAAATTAAAGTATACCGACAGTAATAATTTTTTCTTACTTGCAGGCCCCTGCGCTATTGAAGGTGAAGAAATGGCTTTTAAAATAGCCGACAGAATTTATGAAATTAGCAGTCGATTAGAGATACCGTGGATTTTTAAAGGCTCGTACCGCAAGGCAAACCGATCTAGATTAGATTCTTTTACAGGAATTGGAGACCAAAAAGCGCTTGAGATTTTAAACGCTGTTGGCAAAAAATACAATGTACCGGTTGTAACTGATATACATGCTGCAGAAGAAGCGGCCATGGCTGCTGAGTATGTCGATGTTTTACAAATTCCCGCTTTTTTATGCAGACAAACAGATTTATTGGTTGCCGCAGCCAATACAGGCAAAGTGGTAAACATTAAAAAAGGGCAATTTCTTGCGCCAGAATCTATGCAGTTTGCAGTTAACAAGGTAAGAGAATCTGGAAATGACAGAGTTTGCATAACCGACCGTGGGAACATGTTTGGTTACCAAGATATGGTGGTTGATTTTAGAGGAATACCGAAAATGAAAAAGTTTGGAACTCCTGTAATTATGGATATTACTCATTCATTACAGCAGCCAAACCAAAGTTCGGGCGTAACTGGTGGTGAACCTGAAATGATTGAAACGATAGGAAAAGCAGCAATTGCTTCTGGAGCAGATGGTATTTTTATTGAAACACATTATGACCCTGCTAATGCAAAATCTGATGGAGCAAATATGTTACACCTTGATAAGCTTGAAGATTTAATGGAGAAGTTGATTCTAGTTAGAAGAGCGGTTTTATAATTACGAATTATGAATCTGACAATTACAAATTAGAAGGCTACGTTTAAACTACTGCTTAATAATTTTTTTGCTAATAATCTCTGAATCTGTTTCAATTTGAATTAAGTAAACACCCATTGCTAATTGGCTTAAATTCATCTGAAGCGAAGAACTTTCTCGATTTTCAACATTAACTTGAAAAGCATTTCCTAATAAATCGAACACTCTGACAGAACGGATTTGCTCCGATGCTAAGCCTTGAATACTGAGCTTATTTTTGACAGGATTAGGAGAACTCATTTTTGAGTCGAATCGCTTTGACAAAGGTTGGGACGGAACTTATAAAAGTGTTCTCCAACCTATAGAAACTTATGTTTTTACTGCGGAAGGAATTTCATTTAGTGATGAAACCGTGATCAGAAAAGGCAATATCTCGCTAATACGTTAAGCTACTTTAACCAACTTAAAATCATCCAAATAATACAAAAAACCCTCAACTGGGAGTTGTGTAGTTTCAGAAATTCGATTCATATAGTTGTAAATTTGCTTTTGATGAGCCTCATTTTGCTCCCCCGTTTTATAATCCAACACAACTACTCGGTTTTCAAAATAAACCACACGGTCAGGTCTTAATATTTCACCATTCGACAGTAACAATGTTGCCTCACTTTTGGTGTTGTTTCCTTTATTAAAAAACACCTGACATTCTTCTTGCTCAACAACCCTTTGAATTTGAGCTGCTAATTCTTTTTCTTCTTGTTTTGTTATTCTTCCCTTGAAAAAATAGCGTTTCAAAACAGGTTCAATATCTTTAAAACTATTTATTAGCGCCATAATTTCGTGAAACAAGTTTCCAAAGTGCCTCGCTTCAGAAGTTGAATCTTCCTCCCATTTTTTATGGGAATCTAAACTCATTTTTATTTTAGAACTCCAAGGCTCTGAATAATATTTCAGTTTATAATCAGAGTCTACTGACTCAATTGTTGAATTTCTCTTACTTGGTTTTCCATATTCGAAAAGGAGATCATTTAAATTATCTTGTGGTAGAGCTTTTATTAATAATTTAGAAAGTGAAACTGTTTCAGATTTGGATGACTTTGACGGTTCCTTGCAACTCACGTACAAGCGATTTGATGCTCTGGTAAAGGCAACATATGAGTCATTCATTAAATCCATTATTTTTCGCTCTTTTTCAACGGAAAACTCATCCATAAATATTGAATCTGCTACTTCATTTTTATACTCTATCAATACATTTTTTAATTCAGCTTGTACCTTGGTAGAGTCCACCCATATAAAGTCCGTAACCTTTGGGGTTTCAGATTGATCTGCAAAAGGATAGATTACAACAGGAAACTCTAATCCTTTTGACTTATGAACCGTTAACACCTGAACAGTATTTAAACCTTCGGGAACTGAAATGGATAATTTAAATGACTTTTCCTCCCACCAATCTAGAAAATCCTGCAAGCTGCTCGATTCGGTTGAGGAATAGTTAAAAACTGCTTCTTGAAAAAACTGAACATAAACGTTAAAGTCTTGATTCAGATTGAATAATTGAATTAAAGATTCAAAAATTTCATAAACCGTTTTAGACTGCAACTGATTTAAATCTACTTGATAACCTTCTAGTTTCAGAAAATCTTGAATATCCTTTTTATTTCTAATGTATTGCTGAAAAGCGTTTGCTTGCTCCTGAAAATCATCATTCTTTAAAAAGGCAATAATATCTTTTTGAGCTCCTCGATTTTCAGGATTTAGTACCCACCTACCTAACGATATTAATAACTGTACTTCAGGATATTCACTTAATAATAAACTTTCGGAGGATAAAAGTGGAATATCGTTTGACTTTAGATATTCAGAAACCTTTACTGCCTCACTTTTAAAACGGCAAATAATAGCAATGTCCTTATATAAAAATCCATCATTTAAACATTCTTCAATTGTTTGTAAAGCTATTTCTGAAGTAGTATCATCGTAATCTTCTCGAGATAAAAACTCTATCTTCACGTAACCCTTCCCATTTTTATTCGCTATTTCTTGCTCATGCTTTTTAAAGATATTTTGGATTCGCTCCGGTAAGAATTGTTTAACATTTTCAAAAAACAAATTATTAAACTCAACTATCTTTTCATCAGATCGAAAATTAAAATCTAACTGATCCTGTTTAAAATGTCCTTTTAAGTTCACAAGCCTTTCTATTACAAGATTGTTATCTGCATAGTCCAGAGGTAGGTAATCCGGCATTTCAGAAAATTGCTCGACCTCGCCACCTCTAAACCGATAAATGGCTTGTTTGGCATCTCCAACTATCATATTAAACTTACCTCTTGCTAAAGATTCTTCCACCAAGGGAACTAAGTTCATAAATTGCATAACAGAGGTGTCTTGAAATTCATCAATCATGATGTGGTCATAGCGCTCACCAAGTCGTTCATAAATAAATGGCATTGGCTCAGTCAATACTACCTCAGCAATCTTTTTATTAAAATCTGAAATTGGCAGTAAACCCTTTATTTTCTTTAATTTCTCAAAACGAATTGATATGTGCTTTAATAAGGCGATTAGGTTTAGATTTTTAGCTACCAATCTCCTAGTCAAAAACATTTTATGCTCTTGCTCAACAATAGACTGTATTTCTAAATAGATTTCGGTTAAACGCCCCTTAATTGCTTCTATATCAAATTTATCTTCCTCGGTTGCTTTTCCAGAAGTCCATTTATCTTCCTCTATAGTTTTCCTAGCAAATGAAGTTGGGACTAATTTCGAATAATTAAATTCAGCAACGTAACTAAAATACTTTGGTAAGCCTTTCCCAGGCTGAGAAAATTTGTCTGCCAAATCTTTTTGATCAATTAATACAAGAGCCTCATTTGAAAGGTCCTTAAGCTTGTTTTCATAAACTTTATCCTTTTCATAAAAGCCTTTTTTAAAAGCTATTAAATCATCAATTTTTAGGTTTTTAATTTCTTTAAGTCGAAGGTCTCCGTCATCTTTTAAAATTGACTCAGAAACCCATAATAAATCATTAGCAGGTTTCCAACTTTTACCTTCTTGAACATTTTTCTTTACATGCTCAATAATGAGTTTACTTATGTCATCCTCAACCCCAACTAAAGAAATTACTGTTCCTACTACTTTTTTTAAAAGGTCTTGAGTTTCTAAATCGACACTGAAATTTATGTTTAGACCTAGGTCCTTTGCAAATGTCCGAATTAGCTTATGCGAAAACTTATCAATTGTACTAACATTAAAATCTGCATAATTGTGTAATATGCTTGTAAGAATTTTCTTGCATTTAAAAGCTAAATCCTCTTCTTTCAATGCCAATTCTTCAACTAATACCTTCTTAAGATGAAAAGAGGTTCCTTGTATTTCTCCCTCATATGACATTTCATCTAATGCCAAAAGAATTCTCTCTTTCATTTCTTGAGATGCCTTATTGGTAAATGTAATCGCCAATATTTTCGAAAAACCAAATGGCCCTTCTGCCTGCAGGCATAACTTCAAATATTCTTTTACTAACGTAAAGGTTTTACCAGATCCTGCGGATGATTTATATACCTTAAAATTGCTCATTTAAGTTCAGCTTTAATTTTATTTAGTTTTTCTTCAAGACTGAGCTCTCCATCAATCCAATGAATTTTAACTCCTCGTTTTTCCATTCTTCGGAACCAAGTCATTTGCTTTTTTGCAAAACGATGGATTGCTTGTAAAAGCTTGCTGTACATTTCATCGTAGCTAATTAAGCCCGACAAATAATTTCCAATAAACTTATACTCTAATCCATAGTAATTTAATCGTTCTAAACTTACTCCCGAATCTAAAAGTGCTTTTACCTCTTCTATCATTCCTGAGCTTAGTCTTTCCTTTAATCGCAGTTCTATTCTAGTCTTTATTATTTCTCTGTCAGCTTTAATCCCAAAAACAATAAAATCTGTTATAGGCGAATCTTCAGCAATGTTTTGCTTTTTAAACGTTTCAATTTCGATAGCCCTTATGGTCCTTTCCCGATCGACGGTGTCAGTAGTATTATGGATACTTTCTGATATCGCTAAAAGCTTCTCATTCAAGTCATCTTGACTTTTATTTTTTAACTCCTCCCTTAATTCTTCATTAATTGGAACTTCAAGTAATCGTTTTTCGGATAATGCTGCTTCAAGGTAGAGACCTGTTCCACCGCAAAGAATTGGAATTTTATCTCTTTCTAAAATTGAATCATGCGCAGTGTAAAAATCCCGTTGAAAATCGAATAGATTATAAGTTTGTCCGGCTTCCAATATGTCAATCAAATGAAAAGGAATTTGATTTTCATTTACTTCATATTCATCTAAATCTTTACCTGTTCCCAGATCCATTCCTCGGTAAACTTGCCGACTATCAGCACTTATAATTTCACCCTTAATTTTAAGTGCTAATTGTACAGCTAAAATGGTTTTCCCAACTGCTGTTGGACCTAAAATGACTATTAATTTAGTTGAAGCAACAATATTTGATAACATACGTCTAAATTATGTAAGACAAGTTACATAATAATAAAAACTGGGACTTATCTTTGTTCTAAATGATAGCGAAATTTAATTCCATAGGAGCCATTTTAATTGCAGCCATCTTAATCTATGGTTCAACTAATAAATCGTGGGTTTACTTTTCTTATGAAGTGAATAAGCTAGAAATTATTGAAAAGTTCTGTGTAAAAAAAGAGGTTGAAGAATATACTTGTGAGGGTAAATGTCATTTAATGAACCAACTTAACGAAGCGGAAGAAGAATCACCTTTCAATGAACAAGCACAATCTAATCAAGAAGAAATAACCGTTTTATTTAAAGTTTATTTTCAGGATTTAAATTTGAATTACAACCCTGATAAAATTTCGCTTTATCCTAGAGTAGATTTAAACTATTTGTTTCAATATAATAATATCTTATTTAGGCCTCCAATCGCTTAGTCATAAACTCGATAATTTATAACTAAAACGATTTAAAATGAAAAAAATCTTATTCCTGATTTCAGGAATAGTTTTACTCTCAATGGAGGTCTTGGCATGTGATATATGCAGTATATATATCAACCTAGAGCCAAATGATTTAAAAAACTCCTTTGGATTTAATTACAGACGTAGAGCTTTTAAGCACTCCATTTCTGATAATAGTTTAATCGCAAATGGGAATAAACATGCAACAGGTAACACGGTTATTACAAGCTCTACTCAACAACAAGAGTTATTTAATAGCTACGACCTTTGGTTAAATTATTTCTTTTATGAAAAGTGGCAGTTAAACGCTACCATGACATTTGCCGATAATTATTACACGGAAAATGATAGTGTAATCCATAACATTGCAGGACCTGGAGATTTAACCCTTATGGTAAAAAACATTTTGTTCAATACCAAAGTAACTGACTCTAGTAACTGGGCTCGCCGCTTTATTGTTGGTGGAGGTTTAAAATTGCCTATTGGTAAATTCAACCAATCTTATGTAGTTGCCCCACAAAGCAGTAATAAGGGCACTGTGCTTTACGGTTCTCCATATAGTGAGTTAGATCCGCATCTGCAAGCAGGTTCAGGAAGCCTTGATTTTATTATTTTGACTGAATACTTGGTAAGGTATAAAAAAGTAGGCTTACACAGCAATGTCAGTTATAGAATAAACTCCGAAAACTCCAATCAGTTTCGTTTTGCAAACAGACTAAATGTTAATTCTTCTGCGTTTTATATTTGGAATAAGAAAGAATTAACAATTACTCCTAATATTGGTATTATCTATGAATATGGAGAATATGACCAATTAAATGATGAAAATTTCCCAAACTCTGGAGGAGAAGCAATGTTTATGAATAATGGAATTAAACTACATTACAAAAAATATGCATTAGGACTTAATTACTTTGAACCTGTGAATCAAAATTTAAACGACAATCAATTACAAAATAACAACAGGGTTACAGGCGACTTAACCTTTTACTTTTAAACTAAAAAACAATGAAAAATTCAATTAAAAATTTATTAATCGCCTTAATTGCGGTGCCTTTATTTTCTATTTCTTTTACTTCTTGTGAGGATGAAGATGATGAAATCGAAACAATGATTATTGAAAAGACAGTTGAACCTGAAAGATATAACCTTACTATCAATATCGTTAATAAAGCAAATGGAAACGGCGTTGTATTAAATACAACTGATATGCCATACATTAATGAGGCAGGGCAATCTTTTAAAATTACTAGACTTAGATACTTAATAAGCGATATCGCTTTTCATAAGGCAGATGGCTCATGCTTTACCATAGATGAATATCATTTTGTAGATGCAACTAATACAACTACATTTGTTTTCAATCCAACTACAGCAGTTCCTGAAGGAGAATACACCTCTATTTCATTCAACTTTGGGTTTGATTTGGAAGATAATCAAACAGGAATATACGCAGACCTAAACTCTGCAAGTTTTGGATGGCCAACTCCTTTAGGTGGTGGATACCATTTTATGCAGTTAGAAGGCATTTATGATAGCTCAGGAACAGAGAGAACATTTTTAACTCATATGGGAACAGCTAGAAATAATACTGTCACACCTACAACTTTTGAGGACAACCATTTTGAGGCTAAACCTGTAAATTCAGCAATTACTATATCAGGAGACCGTGCCTTTGATATAGAAATGAATGTTGAAGAATGGTATACTAACCCTTACACATGGGATTTTAATGTTTATCCACGAATGCTTATGCCGAGATATGACCCACAAAGAAAATTAAACCTTAACGGTCCGTCTGTGTTTACAGTAAATATACCATAATTTGAAAAAGTTAATTACATATAGTTTTATCATCATCTTTTTGGCGGCTTGCCAAAAGGATGATGATTCCGTTACTGCAGAATGCGATGAACTTAAAGAACCTACGCCATTTGCATTAACTTTAGAACCCCATTTTGTTTATATAAATCCACCTGAAATTCCAAATGATAACCCTTTAACTGTCGAAGGTATTGAGCTAGGTAGGAAGTTGTTTTTTGAAAGAAAGCTCTCTAAAAACAATCAAATCTCTTGTGCCAATTGTCATAATCCGGCAAATGCCTTTAATGACAAAGACAGAGCATTAAGCAGAGGAGTTGGAGGTCTCATTGGAGAGCGTAATGCCATGCCTCTATTTAATTTGGCTTTTACGCGCAATTTCCCGGGTCATGGAGCTTTTAATTGGGACGGTTCGGCTAATACAATTGAAGAGCAAGCATTTATTCCTGTTGCGCATCCATTAGAGATGCAAGAAACTTGGACAAATGTAGTTTCAAAACTTCAAAATGATCCTGCTTATCCTCCAATGTTCGAGGCCGCATTTATGACCAATGTGATTGATTCAAACCTTGTTGTAAAGGCCCTTGCTCAGTTTGAGCGAACATTGATTAGTGGAGAAAGCAAAATGGATAATGAAATCAAGAAAGAGTTTGGTTTCGATTATACTGGACCTGCCCTAAATCAGCAAGAAAGAAGAGGTTATGAAATTTTTGCAGATAACACACGTGGGGATTGTGTGCACTGCCACACAGATATCCCAAATCCGCTTTTTACCGACTTTGAATTTAGAAATAATGGTTTAGATGTAAACCCTGATTCAGGTTTAGCATTGGTTACCAAAAAAGCTAGTGATGTAGGAAAATTTAAAACTCCTTCATTAAGAAACTTAGTTTATACTGCTCCTTATATGCATGATGGAAGATTTGCTACGCTAGAAGAGGTGATAAATTTTTACAGCGATAGCGTAAAGGCAAATTCTACCAACATTGATAATTTAATGTTTGATAGAGGTTCTCATATTGCAAATTTATCTGATCAAGAAAAAGATGATTTAGTTTCTTTTTTAAGAGCGATAACAGATAGTTCTTTTGTTAATAACCCTGATTTTAGAAGGCCTTAGGCTACTTGACCTCTTCTATATTTTCAAGGCTAACTGCAGAAGATCCTATTTCATTTAAAGGAAGTATTTCTCCGTCAATTGTTCTTCGATAACACTTCAATTTATCTTTGAATATTGATGATTTGTAAACTGATTTCCCAATCAACATCCTAACACATTCTTGTATACCTTCAACAATAGAGGGATGCGGGTGAATCATATGAGCAAGCTCATCAATACCTTTATTCATATACATTAAAAGCGATACAGCTTGAATAGCACTAGATGCATGTTCTCCGACAGCACGCATTCCTAAAACCTTCATATCATCATCGTCTGATACTAAGATCTTGAAGAACCCATTAGTTTTTCGCATAGCTATTGCACGAGCAATCGTAGAATAATCTACCTTAGAAACCCGAATTGGTATACTTTGCTCTTCAGCTTGTTGTTCATTTAAACCTACAGCAGCAACCTCAGGGCTCAAAAACATAATTGTCGAAATATTCTCGTAATGTATTGCCTTAACCGGAAAATCTGCGAACATTTTTACGACGGCATGTCTTGCCTCTCTTTCTCCAACATTCACAAGGGCTAAATGACCTGAAACATCTCCTACGGCATATATATTAGGAACACTAGTCAGTGTGTCTTCATCTCCAATATGAACTCCTCGCTTACTCATGGTAACACCAGCATTCTCGATATTTAAGGCTTCCACATTTGGAACACGTCCAATTGACAACATTGCCTTCTCAGCCTGAATTACTTCTCTTGAGCCGTCTTTATTTTCTATCTCATACTCTACTTCGCCATCTTTATGGTCCATGCGTATAAGTTTGCTACCTCTATGTATTACAACACCGTTTTCTTCTAAATTATTAGCAACCACATCTGCCACATCTTTATCTTCAAAAGGAAGAATGCGCTCAGCTTTATCTATTAAATAGACCTTAGTTTGACCAAAGTTTGAAAACATAGTTGCAAATTCACAACCAATAACACCTGCTCCAAGTATTACGAGACTTTTTGGAAATTTATCTAAATGTAAAATTCCATCTGATGTTAAAATTATTTTTTCGTCTACATCAATAGATGGTATTACTCTTGGTCTACTACCGGTTGCTATTATAGTATTTTCTGCATGCACCGAGAAGCTAGTTCCATTATCCTTGGTAACTAAGATTTCTTTATTCGTTACAAAACTAGCCGACCCTTTTTCGTAGTTAATTAAACTAGTTTCAGCATGTATAATTCTAAGATGACATGAAAGCTGAAACTTCCTTTCAAAAAGCGCTTCGTCAATAATTTCCTTAACCTTTTCGAATGGCATATCCATTCTTTTATCTTGGCCAATTTCCTCTTTTACGGTTTTTATTCTGCTAGAAAGTTCCCACATTGTCTTAGACGCTAGAGCACCATCATAGATACCATATCCTCCAAGTTTAGCTTTTTCAACAAGAATTACTCTCTTGCCAAAATCAATAGCTCTCATAGCTGCCGCATATCCTGCAGGTCCGCCACCTATTACACATAAATCGTATTTATCCATACCTGTTAAGCGTAATGAAAATTTCTTCTATTTTTCGAATTAAGCAAATAATTTAGTCTTTCTTTTAACGAAACCACCTGCTGCATCTAATCTTTTATCCAGAAAAAAATCCCTAATCTAGCGATTAGGGATTATGTTAATTTAGTCAATTACTTCAACTACCTCTACTTCAAAAATTAAAGTATTGAAGGGTTTAATAACTCCGCCTGGTCTTGGATTAGCTCCATAACCTATTGCTGAAGGAATTATCAAGGTAGCTTTTCCGCCTACAGACATCATTGCTAAGCCTTCGTCCCAACCTCTTATAACTTGACCTTGTCCTACAGTAAATTGAAATGGATCATAAGTTCTTTGTGCATTAAACAAACCTTGCTCTTTAGCAACAGACTCAACGTTTGTATCAAAATAAGTACCATCAATTAACCTTCCTTCGTAAAATACTTTAACAGTTTTTCCAGCTTCTACTTTTTTACCTGTGCCTTTCGTCTTTGAGATAAAAATTAATCCAGATTCAGTTGCAGGAGTTGAAATACCATTCTCAGTTAAATAATCTTGTAATATTCCCATTTCAGCAGAAGCAGCTTCTGCTGACTTCTGCTGCTCTGCCATTCTTAAGTCTGCTTCAGCAATAGATTCTAGTATTTTTACCTCAAAATGTAACATACTAGCAGAATCAATAAAATAAGGACTCTCAGGAGCTCCTGCTGTTTTAATAAAGAATGTATCAGCATTTATTATTATTGAGGCACTATCGCCAACATTCATACCTAAAAAGGCTCCCATTATATCACCTTCATACTTTCCATAATCAGCTTTTATTTTTACCGGAATACCTCCAGAAATTCTTGTGTCTAATAGAACCGAATCACCATCAATAGTATAAACCATAGACATAGAAACGATATCACCTAGCTCTACTTTTTTACCATTTTCTTCTTTGATATGATACTTTACATACAATTGACCTTCAACTTCCTCATAACCAGGGAATTTACTTACTGCAGATTTATTACATGCAAAAACCAATGTTAGGATAGATAAAATCCCGATGCTAAATATTACTTTTCTCATTACTTTTTATTTACTTTAATTATATGAATATCAAATATTACTGTTGTATATGGAGGGACTATTCCTGCAACAGAACCCTCCTCTCCAAATGCGCGGCGCGAAGGTAATATTATTTTCAATCTTTCACCCTCTTTTAGACCAATTAATCCATAGTGTAATCCATCAATTAGTTGATATTCTTTTCCAAAAGTAAAACTAGGTGGTCTTGGCTTTAAGTATGTATCGTCAAATACGTATCCATCTAAAAATCTGCCTACATATTGTATAGTTACTTCATCACCGTAATTTATTGGAGTACTGTCATTCCTTTTTTCTATTCTTCTATAAACCCCATCAACAACTTCAAAATTTATATCCACTTCATTCAAATACTTAAGCAAGGCTTCTTGTTCTTTAATCTCCCTTTTAGATAGAACTCTTTTCTGGATAGAATCGGCTTCTTCTGAGTTGTAAACACCAGTTAGTTTTATATTTAGAACAGCCTTACCTTCATCAGATTCTTGTAATTGATAAAACTCAAAGTAATCGTTGAGAATTTTTCGATCCATTGTAAAGCTGAGGCTATCATCAGGTTTCATGGCCATAAATACTGAATCTACTAGTGTATTTCCAAGTTCAAAAAAATAAGGATATCTAGGTACATAATGTAGAGTATCTCCAGTTAATGATGTAATAACTATAAAAGCCCCAATGGAATTGCCATCCTTAGGTTCTTCTCCCTCTCCTAGCTGATGATATTTATAATCAATATTCTTTGGAATTTTTACCTGGTGTATGTCAGACAATTCACATGAAAAACTTAAAGCTATTAAAACAAATACGACTAAATATTTCATTTTTTACCAACCACTCTTAAATAGTAAACCAATGTTGTTTGAGCTGGTATTGCTGCCTGATCGCCTGTAATTCCATGGCCTAAGTGCGCTGGTAAAATAACAATTGCCTCCTCTCCTACTTTTAAATATTTGATAGCTTCGTGTAGACCTGTTTCCACCTCATCAAAATCTACTGCAAATTCGTGAGCTAAATCAACTCTTGTTTCATACAGTAGTTTTCCTTCAATAGATTTTAATTGATATCTAACTACTGCAACATCTCCTGTTTTAAAATTATCTCCATTACTATCCTTTAAGACGGCATATCTTAACCCTGTACCTGTATTATTAAACTCTAGCCCAAGACTATCCATAAATGAAATAATCCTTTCTTTCTCCTTTTTAAGGAAAACCTGGTGAGAAGCTATAATTGTTTCTTCATATACTTCCTTTGATTCAAAACTTAAATCCTTCTTAGGCTCGTTGCTTCGACAAGCAATTAAGCACATAATCAATAATAAATATATCGAAAAACTATAGATGGCTTTCATGGAGTTTTTGTTGATACTCGGGTAAAACAGATTCTAACTTTTCGACAGCCTTTTCCATGCTTAAATTACAAGCACCTCCAGAAGCATTTTCATGACCTCCCCCTCCAAAGTGCTTGCGAGCCAATTCATTTACAGAAAAATTCCCTTTTGAGCGAAAAGACATTTTTACTAACCCGTCTTTTTGTGTTAAAAGAACAGACATTTTAACCCAAGCAATGCTTAAAGGAAAGTTTACTATTCCTTCAGTATCCCCTTTTTGAAATTGAAAATGGTTCAACTCTTTTTCGCTTAAGTCAATAATTGCTGTATTATAATCAGGGTATAGTTTCAGCTTATCCTTAAGTGCAAAACCTAAAAGCTTAATTCTATCTTGAGAGTAGTTGTCGTAAATCTGCTGATAAATTGTATTTACATCAATTCCAGTCTCTAACAAAACTGCAACAACCCTATGCGTATGAGGATTAGTTGAAGAAAAACGGAACGAACCTGTATCCGTTAGAATCCCTGTATATAAAGATTTAGCGACATTTTGATTTAAATAACTTATGCCTTTTGTTTCTGATATAAAATCAAAAATTAATTGGGCCGTCGAACTAGCAGAAGTATCTGATAGTTGGAAGTTTGCAAAATCGTCTGGTTGTTGATGATGATCTATGTTAACAACATAAGCCTCCTTATTTTTTTTGTTAAAGCCGTCTTGCATATCACCCATTCGAGATGGGGTGTTAAAATCTAAACAGAAAATAATGTTTGCCTCTTGAATTGCCTTTTCAGACTCTTCTTTTTGCTTTTCATAGTTTATTGAAGTCTCAAAATCCGGTAACCAGTGTAAAAAAGGTGGCGCAGGATCTGGACTGATTACTTGTAATTCATGATTGAATTGTATTAAAAAATGATATAATCCGAATGATGAACCCATCGAATCTCCGTCAGGCGAGCGATGTGATAAGATGACAATCTTTTTTGATTCAGAGAAAAGTTGATGGTTTAATTCTTCCCAGTTTTTTAGCATGCCCCAAAGATAACAATATGCCCAATGAGATTATTCTGCTCTTTTATGATTTTTTATCCTTTTTAAATCAATATCAAATTCCAATAATGCTACTTTTGAGCCTCAATCAATATATTATGAATTTAATACAAACCATAATCATTGCTGTTATAGAAGGTATAACTGAGTATTTGCCGGTTTCTTCTACCGGTCATATGATTATTGCTTCATCGTTTATGCGCATAGCATCTGATGATTTTACAAAATTATTTACCATTGTAATTCAGCTTGGGGCAATCCTTTCAGTTGTTGTTTTATATTGGAAAAGGTTTTTTCAATGTCTAGATTTTTATTTTAAGCTCTTTGTTGCATTTTTACCCGCAGTTGTTTTAGGTCTATTACTTAATGACTTTATTGACAGCCTTTTAGAAAGCCCTATAACTGTTGCTATTTCCCTAATTATTGGTGGTTTTATCCTTTTAAAAGTAGATGATTGGTTCAAATCTAATGAAGTTGAGGACCCAAATAATCCTGAGGCACACACTCATATTAGTTATTTAACTGCTTTAAAGATTGGATTCTTCCAATGTTTAGCAATGATTCCCGGTACTTCTAGAAGTGGAGCTAGTATTGTTGGTGGAATGACTCAAAAGGTAAATCGTAAAACAGCTGCTGAATTCTCATTTTTCTTGGCAGTACCAACCATGTTCGGTGCTACCGCAAAAAAAACTTACGACTTTTATGAAGCTGGTTTTGAATTAACCAGCCAACAAGTAAATTACTTAATACTAGGCAATATTATAGCCTTTGTAGTAGCACTTGTGGCAATTAAATCATTTATTGATTACTTAAGCAAAAAAGGGTTTAAAATATTTGGATACTATCGAATTGTTTTAGGAATTGCATTAATAATTATTCATTTATTTATTTACCCTTTAAGTGTATAGTTTAAATCTAATTTTAGTTGTAAAACTAATTACTTTGAAAATGGTCTTCTACTTAATACAAATTGACAAAATCGTGCTAACTTGACTTTTGGCTAATAATTCTGTTTCTTTGATTTGTGAAGCAAATACTAATCATAATATTTTCTTTTTTTATCAGTATCAACTCATTCGCTGCAAGTGAAAACATTTTAGACAAGCTAAGGCCGGAGTATATGAAGGCTTTACATGACTTTGAATTTGCACCAGCAGTTTATGAAAAATTCGAGGCTGTTGAGAATCCTAGTGCAAAACTACTTGCTTTTAAAGGAGCTTTAGAAGCTATAATGACAAGAACAACTTGGAATGTTTTTAAGAAGATACAGTATTTAAATAAAAGTCAGGTCTCTTTCAATAAAGCCATTGACATGGAACCAAACAATGTTGAAGTTCGATTTATGAGACTTTCAGTTGAACACGAGATACCTTCATACTTAGGTTACAGCACCCACATGAAAGAAGATAAAGAGTTTATTATTAAACACATCTCTCAATTCAATCCTCTAAAAATGGATCCTCAAATTCTGAAGGAAATTTTAGCCTTTGTAAGAAAAAGCGGACATTTTTCGAATACCGAGATTTTGCTTTTTGAAGGACTTTTCGCAAGTAAATAAAAATAACATCATGAAAAAGTTAGTTCTAATATCCCTAGTCGTTATTGCGGCTATTTTTATTAATGCAAAATTTAGTTTCAATTGGGGTGATTGTGTCGAAGAAAAAGGACCAGTAGTAAAAAAAGAAATTTCTATTGATGCTTTCGACAAATTACATCTCAACGGATCTCCTACTGTATATGTAACAACAGGAAAAAGTCAAAAAGTAGAAATAGAAACCTCACAAAACATAATAGACTTATTGAAAACTAATGTAAAGGATGGAGAGTGGTTTTATAGGTTTTAAAGAGTGTTACAAAACTAAAAATGGTATAAAAATCTATATTGATGCTGAATCAATAGAGAAATTAACTATAAATGGATCGGGTGACTTTATAGGTAAAAATGAATTTACTTCTGATAAACTAGAAGTTCAAGTTAGGGGTTCGGGAGATATAAAAGCTACCATAAATGTTAAAGAACTAACTGCTAAAGTTCATGGCTCAGGAGACATAAAGGTTAAAGGAAGCGCATCAAACCAAACTATTTCTGTGCATGGATCTGGAGACTATGAAGCTATTGATTTAGTTAGTAATTCAGCTAATGCAAGCGTAAACGGATCAGGAGATATTGAAATTCAGGTATCGGAATCATTAAAAGCAAGAGTAAACGGATCAGGAGATATTGTTTATTATGGAAACCCTAGCAATGTTGATTCAAATGTAAATGGTTCTGGAATTATTACCAGAAAATAAATTATTCGAAATCAGGATATAATAAATACTTCTTTCTGGTTTTCTTAAATTGAATTAAACCTTCTTCCCAAGATTTTCTTATTTCCTCCTCAGAAATATTAGACTTGATCTGTTCTTTTAACTTAGCATTCCCTACCAACAAATTGAAATAATTTGTAAAGAATTTATGATTTTCTCCAAGCTGACCGTACACGGAAATTAGATTTATTAAATCTAATTGATTCCGTCTTTCCTCTTTAGTAAGATCAATACCAAAACACTTTTCACCATTTAATTTTGGATCTTTTGCTCCAAAAGATGGGTTTGGTGTAAAGCTATATTCGTACCCTTTTAAATCAGGATGACCTATTTGTTGAAAGGGCAAATCGGTACCTCTGCCAACAGAAACTATAGTTCCTTCAAAAAAACATATTGAGGCATAATTATAGATTGAAGCCATATTGGGTAGATTTGGAGATGGTGAAACCTCAACATCATACTTCATCTTATGATCATAATTAGAACAGGTAATTACTGAAAGCTCGCACTCTACTCTATTTCGTAACCAAACTTCTCCATTTATCATTTTTGCATACTCTCCAATTGTCATTCCATGAACTACCGGGATAGGGTGCATTCCAACAAAAGACTTATACTCTGTCTCTAAAATAGGTCCATCCACAAAATTTCCATTGGGGTTCGGCCGATCCAATACAATAACCGGTATTCCATTTTCTGCGGCTACTTCCATAACATAATGTAGCGTAGAAATGTAGGTATAAAACCTTGCTCCAACATCTTGCATATCAAAAACCAATACTTCTATGCCTGCTAACTGCTGTTTACTAGGCTTCTTATTACTACCATAAAGTGAAATAATTGGTAGATTGGTTTTTGTATCTGTCTCGCTTTTTACAGTTTCTCCGGCATCCGCTTTTCCTCTAAAACCGTGTTCAGGGCTATAAACTTTAACCACATCAACTTTTAAACTAAGCAAAGTATCAACTAGGTGAACTCCATTTATTATAGAAGTGTGATTAGAAACAACACCAACTTTCTTGTTCTGCAACAAGGGAAGGTATTTTTTCATCCTTGCTATCCCAAGCTCTATTTCTTTCGATTCTTCAACTTGAGAAGACTCTTTTTTTTCGGAGTTTATTTGAGTTTTTGCAGTACATGAAACGGTACCTATAAGAAAGAATCCTAAAAATAATTTTAAGAACCCACTGTTCATTTTTTGACTATTCAATTTCATACTTTTGCCACTTACCAAGGTATAACATTTTTGAAATTCGAATTATTTTTAGCTAAAAAAATCATATCTGGAAAAGAGAATACTTTTTCTAGACCAATAATACGAATTTCAATCGTAGCAATTACTCTTGGCATAACAATGATGACTCTTTCCTTAGCAATCGTTCAAGGCTTTAAAGAAGAAATTAAAAAGAAAGTCATTGGCTTTAGCTCGCACATTCAAATCTCAAAATATGACTCACGCGGACAAATTGAAGGTTCTCCAATATCGACAAATAAGGACTTTTACCCTGAATTACAAGATCAAAAAGGGATAAAACATATTCAAGTGTTTGCCAATAAAGGTGCGATTCTAAAAACAGATGAAGACAATTTAGGCGTTGTTATTAAAGGAATTAGCCATGATTTTTCATGGGATTTCTTTAAAGATTATATTACTGAAGGCGAAATTTTAAAAATTGATACTGAGAAAAAAACCAATAACATTATTGTCTCTGAATCTATAGCAAATAAGCTCAACCTTAAATTAAACGAATCAGTTTTGGCTTATTTTATTCAGCAGCCTCCTCGATTAAGAAAGTTCACAATTTCTGGAATTTATAATACCGGACTTGGTGAAATGGACGACAAAATTATTATGGCTGATATTAGACACATTCAAAAACTTAATGGCTGGGAAAACCACCAAGTTGGAGGATTTGAAGTTCTTGTTGATGATTTTGATCAATTAGACGAAATGGATGAACTTATTTATGAAAGCATAGATTATGGTTTAACATCAACTTCGATTAAAGAGATTCGGATGGATATATTTAATTGGCTGGAACTTCAGGATATGAATGTAATAGTAATTATTAGTCTGTTAGTTTTAGTCTGTGGAATTGATATTATTTCTGCATTACTTATTCTCATATTAGAAAGGACAAATATGATTGGAGTGTTAAAAGCTATGGGTGCTCAAAACAGAAGTATTCGTAAAGTGTTTATTTACAATGCAGCCTATCTAATTATTTCAGGATTAATCTATGGGAATTTATTAGGTTTAGGAATATGCTACTTACAAATGGAGTTTGGATTTTTAACTTTACCACAGGAGGCTTATTTTATCGATGTTGTCCCAATAAAACTCGATTTCCTAAATCTAATGTTATTAAACATAGGGACCTTGTTTACATGTTTATTAATGCTAATCATCCCATCAAATCTAATTGCCAACGTTGATCCTGTAAAATCAATTAGATTCGATTAATACATATAATAATAATTGCTTTTTAGAGTTCTTAGGAAAGCCTTTTTAATACCTTTGCAAATGCAAAATTAGTTAGATGAAATACTACGAAAATATACTTGAAACAATTGGTAATACGCCTCTTGTAAAATTCAATAAAATCACAAAAGACATACCTGCCCTTGTTTTAGCAAAAGTAGAAACCTTTAACCCTGGGCATTCTATTAAAGATAGAATGGCACTAAAAATGGTTGAAGACGCTGAAAAAGATGGTCGATTAAAACCGGGTGGAACAATTATAGAAGGAACTTCTGGGAATACCGGAATGGGCCTAGCCCTAGCGGCAATTGTAAAAGATTATAAATTAATTTGTACACTGGCCGATAAACAGTCTAAAGAAAAAATGGACATTTTGAGAGCAATGGGAGCAGAAGTAATTGTAACTCCTACCAATGTTGCTTCAGACGATCCTAGGTCGTACTACTCAGTGGCAAAGCGATTAAATGAAGAAATTCCAAATTCGTTTTATCCGAATCAATACGATAACTTATCAAACAGAACAGCCCATTATGAGCAAACGGGTCCTGAAATATGGGAACAAACAGAAGGTAAGATAACCCACTTAGTGGTAGGTGTTGGAACTGGCGGGACTATTTCAGGTACAGCTAAATACTTAAAAGAAAAAAATCCAAACATTAAGATTTGGGGGATAGATACCTATGGCTCTGTCTTTAAAAAATACCATGAAACAGGAGAATTTGATGAAAGCGAAATCTATTCTTACATAACTGAGGGCATTGGTGAAGATATTTTACCTGAAAATGTAGATTTTGGATTAATTGATCATTTTGAAAAGGTAACCGATAAAGATGGAGTAATAATGACAAGGAGACTTGCACGTGAGGAAGGTTTCTTCATGGGTAATTCAGCAGGTTCGGCAGTAGCTGGTTTACTTCAATTAAAAGAAAAATTAGGTAAAGATGACGTAGTTGTAGTAATTTTCCATGACCACGGATCAAGATATGTTGGTAAAATGTTTAATGACGACTGGGTAAGAGACAGAGGTTTTCTTGAAGAAGAAAAGCCAAATGCTATTTCATTAGCTAAGAACCACTCAAATAAACTAATTACGGCTAGTCCCGATGAACTTTTATCGGATGTACTTAATAAAATGACAAAGTATAATATCTCTCAAGTTCCTGTTTTAGCAGATGGTGAATTTATTGCATCAGTAAACGATTCTCAAGTTTATTCTAAGCTAATTGAAAATCCAGATTTAAAAGACGGAAAGGTTGAAGCTATTATGGAGGCTCCTTATGAATTTATTGATGGGAACGCATCTTTGGAGGAGATCGCAGATAAAATAAATAAGAAAAATAGAGCCGTAATGGTAAAAAATAGAGCTGGTGAAGCACATATTATTACCATTCATGATATTATTGAATCTATGAATCCAAAGCACGGGTAAACTATGATTTATATAGTCGATCAATTAAATCGACCACTAAAGTTAATGGAACCAGCAAAACGAATAGTTTCGCTGGTTCCTTCTATTTCAGAGTATTTGTATGATCTCGGATTAGAAGATGAAGTTGTTGGAATAACTAAGTTTTGTATAAAACCTGAAAAATGGTTTAGAAACAAAACTAGAGTTGGAGGAACCAAAACACTTTCACTAGAAAAGATTGAGCAACTAAACCCAGATCTGATTATTGCAAATAAGGAAGAGAATACTCAAGAACAAATTGAATTTCTCTCTAAAAAATATCCTGTATTCATTTCCAACATTGTTAGCATTGAGGAAACAAAAAAGTGTTTACAAGATATTGGGAAACTGACAGGTAGAGATGAACAAGCAGCAAAAGTTTTAGATAAAATTACCACCGGAATAAAAGTAACGAAGGGAATAGTATACAATGCTAGTTGTCTCTATTTTATTTGGAGAGATCCATACTTAACTGCAGGAAGCCCAACATTTATCAACACGATTTTAAATCATCTGGGATTCAATAATCTTGCTTCTAACTTTGATGGGAGGTACCCTGAATTAGATCAAAATAAGTTTGCACAACTAAGTCCGCAATTTATTCTTCTAGCTTCAGAACCCTTCCCTTTTTCTAAAGACCACTTATCAGAATTTAAAAGTCTATTTCCTATGTCAAAAGTAATTTTGGTAGATGGGGAGGCTTTTAGTTGGTATGGCTCTAGGCTCGTTCCTAGTGCTAAATATTTTAAATCATTATCAAACTCATTAACGAAGTAATGTCGATAACAAATTAAATAAGAATTTATAGATGTCTGATTTTAAATATCTTTACTACAAGCATTAACCTATATGAGATTCTTTCTCCTCTCACTATTAGCTATCTTTTCTCTAAGTATTTGTGCACAACAAAAAGTTGGTGTAGTATTAAGTGGAGGTGGTGCGTCTGGAATGGCTCACATTGGCGTATTAAAGGCTCTTGAGGAGAACCAAATACCAATCGATTATATCACTGGCACCTCGATTGGAGCGCTAATAGGCGGATTTTACGCTTCGGGCTATACCCCAAATGAAATCGAAGCAATGGTAAGCACCCAAGAATTTTTAGATGCTACAAACGGCGTTATAGATGATAAGTATAAGTTTTTTTTCAAACAAAAAGATGATACACCCGGGATGGTTAGTTGGAACTTTAACTTAGACAGTACCTTTGAAGCAAATATTCCAACAAGTTTTGTTTCCTCAACTCCAATTGACTTTGGCTTAATGGTTTATATGTCAGGACCAAGTGCTGCTGCTAAAAATAATTTCGACAGCTTAATGATTCCCTTTAGGTGCATTGGCTCTAATATAACCGATAAAAAACAAATGATCTTTCGAGATGGCAATCTTTCTTCATCTATAAGAGCATCAATGACCTATCCATTTTACCTGAGCCCAATTAGCATTGATAGAAAGATAATGTTTGATGGAGGTTTATATAATAATTTCCCTGCCGACATATTATGTAATGAATTTTCTCCTGACTATGTGATTGCAAGTAATGTTACCTCCTCTGTTGAAAAGCCAACTGAAGATAACTTGCTTTCTCAAATAAAAAATATGCTAATTAAAGAACCTGACTTTAATATTATTTGTGGAAGAGGTCTAATCATAAATTCTGAAGTTGATGATATTGCAACCTTTGAATTCGATCAAAATAAGACAGCAATTAAAAGAGGTTATACTTCAGCAATTAAGGCTATTGATTCAATAAAAGCAGAAATAATCGAAAGACAAGACCCTTTATTATTAAAGAAAAAAAGATCTAAGTTTAAAAAGAAAATCCCGGACCTAGCATTTGAAAGTATCGTTTTTGAAGGCTATCACCCAAGACAAGCAAAACAATTTATTGAAAAAGTTAAACCAGATATTACTTCTTTTGACATTGATGATCTTACAAGTCCATTTATGCAATTAAGCAGTAATGATAAAATCAGCTCAATTTATCCAACAACTAAGTTTAATCAGAAAACTCAGTTTTATAATTTAAAATTAAAAGTAAAGGAAGAAAAAGATTTTGGAGCAACCTTTGGTGGTGTAATTTCAAGTAAGCCATTTAGCACAGGATTTTTTCAATTAGATTATTCACATTTAAATGCTGCACAAATTAATGTATATGGTAACATTTACTTTGGCCGATTTTATAACTCTGTAAAGGGAGGTGTGAGATATGATATCCCATTTGATATTCCCTTTTATTTGGAATCTGATTTTACAGTAAATCAGTATGATTTTTTTAATAGTCAATCAACATTTATAGATGATATAGATCAACCTTACATTATTACAGATGAAAGGTTTGCGACCTTAAAATTAGGTTTACCTGTCTTTAATAAAGGCAAAATAGTTTTTGGAACTTCATATTCGTGGAATACCTTTAACTATTATCAAACCAATGACTTTCAAAGGGGCGATACAAGTGATATTACCTCATTTGAAGGACTATCCACTTTTGCCAAATTTGAGTTAAATTCTTTAAACAGAAAGGCTTACGCAACTAAAGGAGAAAAAGTAGGCTTTACAATTATGCAAATTAATGGCAGAGAGCGCACAGAACCAGGTAGCACAGCCATAAATAAAAGTATTTTTAGAACAACTCATAATTGGCTAAGTTTAAAATTTAGTTTTGAAAAATATTTCCTAAAAAATAAAGCATTTCATTTTGGTTTTCTTACTGAAGGAGTTTATTCTGATCAACCTAATTTTCAAAATTATACTGCAACAGTATTAAATGCACCTTCTTTTAGGCCACTGCCTGAAATGAATACTATTTTTCAAGATCAATACAGAGCGTTTAGTTATCTGGGTGCAGGACTGCGTTCAATCTATTCAATAAATAATAATATAGATTTAAGAGCTGAGTTATATGTTTTCCAACCATACGAGGAATTAACAAAAGATAGCTTTGGCTCCATTAGTCGTGGAGAAGAAGTTGCTAATAGAGATATCATTGGAACGTTTACCACGGTTTATCATTCTAGAGTAGGGCCTTTAGCTGCTAGCCTAAACTTTTACGATAACGCTGAGCAAGAGCTAAGCTTTCTAATTCATTTTGGATATATTTTATATAATAAATCTAATAGGTAATAATGTCCAATTTGCTTAAACCACTAAAGGAAGGATATCAATTAGATGTTAATAGTGCTATTTTTAAGGCTTGGTATCGCTTTAAGGAAAACTTTTTTTTATATGTTTTAGTGGGCGTATTATTTTTCATTGTCAATTTTTTAATAAGCCAGCTACCTTATATGAGTTTCCTTGGAAACTTCATTTCAGTAATTCTCTTTTCAGGGTTCTATATATATTCAAAAAACAAAGATCACGGAAGGCAGCAAAATTTAGATTTTTTTCAAGGATACCTAAATATTGCAGGTTTAGTTTTGTACCAGATGGTTCTAATGATTTTAGTGGTTCCCCTGCTAATGATTTCAATGTCTTCAATTATTCCTATCGAAAGCTTTTTTGATTTATTAATCGGTCAAGTGGATTTAGTATCCTTTTCTGAACAAATTAATGGTGAACTTGAAAATGTAGGAACAAATATTATTCTTGGAATTTTAATGGTTATTGGCTTAGCAGTTTATCTAAGTATTTCCTTTGTATTCGCGACACCACTTATTGTTTTGGGAAAACTAAATTTTTGGACAGCAATGGAATTAAGTAGGAAAACAGTGGGGAAACAGTTTTTTATTTTCTTATTCTTTTGGATTGCTTTTTTAATGTTTTTTGGTTTGGCCTCAGTCTTTACTATCGGGATAGCATACTTTTTTATAAACCCATTTATGTATCTTATTATTTATGAAATGTACAAGCAGGTTTTTGAAAGTAATGAACTGTAAAAGGAAAAAGCCCTTTTAGCAGGGCTAAAAAGGCTTCTCGAAAATAATCTCTGTAATCTACTAAGCTTCAGCAGTTGGGCCTCCAAAATTCATAGGAAAACTAGGTCCTTCTGATTCTTGTATTCCTCCAAACTGAGATTCGAACTTAGTAATATTATCCTGTAATGCTCTCATAAGACGTTTTGCGTGCTGTGGAGTCATCATAATTCTTGACTTAACCTTTGCCTTAGGTAAGCCAGGCATTACTTTTATAAAGTCTAAAACAAACTCAGAGTTTGAGTGACTAATAATAGCAAGGTTTGAATAGGTCCCTTCAGCAATCTCTTCAGTAAGCTCAATATTTAATTTGTCTTGTTTTTGATTCTCTTCTGCCATAATATTTCTTTTTAATATTCTATATAAAAAAAGTCGTCCAATTATTCTGAAAGGCTATCAGGAACTGGACGACTTTAATATGTTCATAAATAAAGATTACTCCTCAGTTTCAACCTCTTCAGAAAGAACTTCATCCTTCTTAGCTCTCAACTTTTCGTATTCTTCATTTGATCCTACTACATAGTTTTGGTAATCTTTAAGACCGGTACCTGCAGGAATTAAGTGTCCAACAATTACGTTTTCTTTTAACCCTTTCAAGTCATCTTCTTTGCCGTTAACTGCAGCTTCATTTAATACCTTAGTTGTTTCTTGGAAAGAAGCAGCTGAAATGAAACTATCAGTTTGAAGAGAGGCTCTGGTTATACCTTGAAGAACTGAATTAGAAGTTGCAGGAACTGCATCTCTTGACTCAATTGTCTTTTTGTCTAGTCTCTTAAGTTTAGAATTTTCTTCCCTTAACTTTCGAGCTGTAACAATTTGACCTTCTTTTATCTCTTCAGAATCACCGGATAAAACAACTACCTTCTTACCGTAAATAAAATCATTCTCTTCAGCAAATTCTGTTTTGTTTACAATTTGCTTCTCTAAGAATCTAGTATCACCCGGATCTTCGATAATTACTTTACGCATCATTTGTCTAACGATTACTTCAAAGTGCTTATCGTTAATCTTCACACCTTGTAGTCGATAAACTTCCTGAACTTCGTTTACTAAATACTCTTGAACTTGAGTTGGCCCTTTAATTGCCAAGATATCTGCTGGAGTAATTGCTCCATCAGATAATGGAACACCTGCTCTAACGAAATCATTCTCTTGAACTAAAATATGCTTAGAAAGGTTGATTAAGTATTTCTTAATCTCACCAGTTCTTGACTCAACTATAACTTCTCTATTACCACGCTTAATCTTTCCGAATGAAACGATACCGTCGATTTCAGAAACTACTGCCGGATTAGATGGGTTACGAGCTTCAAACAACTCAGTTACTCTTGGAAGACCACCGGTAATATCACCAGACTTACCAGAAGTTCTTGGAATTTTTACTAATGTCTTACCACTTTCAATTTTATCCCCTTCCTTAACTACGATGTGCGCTCCTACTGGTAAGTTATAAGTTTTTATAACTTCCTTCTTAGCATTCATCAATTTAATTTCAGGAATTAACTTCTTATCTCTTGACTCAATAATTACCTTCTCAGTAAATCCAGTTTGTTCATCTGATTCTTCTTTGTAGGTAACACTATCAATTAAGTTTTCGAAAGCTACTGTACCAGGTAATTCAGCGATAATTAAGGCATTGTATGGATCCCAATGACAAATCATGTCACCTTTTTTAACTTTTGATCCATCAGGAGTTGTAAGAACAGAACCGTAAGGTATTACACTTGTCATAAGTGCAATATTTGTTTTAGGATCTAAAATTCTTGCCTCAGCAGAACGTCCTACAACAATATTTACTTTTTTTCCGTCTCTATCTTCTCCTTCAACTGTTCTTAATTCATCTATTTCTAAAATACCATCGTATTTAGCCTCAACTCTAGAATCATCAGCAATTTTAGATGCGGTACCACCAACGTGGAATGTTCTAAGTGTAAGCTGTGTTCCAGGTTCACCAATTGATTGTGCTGCAATAACACCAACAGATTCACCCTTTTGAGCCATGATCCCAGTTGCTAAACTTCTACCATAACACTTAGCACAAACTCCTCTCTTAAGTTCACAACTTAAAACAGATTTCATTTCTACCTCATCAATTGGTGATTCTTGAATAGTTCTTGCAATTTCTTCAGATACTTCTACACCAGCTCCTACAATCAATTCACCTGTATTTGGGTGATAAACATCATGCACAGAAGTTCTACCTAATATTCTATCATATAAAGATTCTACCTCTTCATCATTTTTCATTAATGCCGAAATAGTAACACCTCTTAATGTTCCACAATCTTCTTCAGATATAACAACATCCTGAGATACGTCTACTAACCTTCTTGTTAGGTAACCTGCATCTGCTGTTTTAAGTGCAGTATCGGCAAGACCCTTACGAGCACCGTGAGTAGAAATAAAATACTCAAGAATGGATAATCCTTCTTTAAAGTTAGAAAGAATTGGATTTTCAATAATTTCTTGACCTGAAGAACCAGACTTTTGTGGCTTAGCCATCAATCCTCTCATTCCTGATAACTGACGAATTTGTTCTTTAGAACCCCTCGCACCAGAATCAAACATCATGTAAACAGAGTTGAATCCTTGGTTATCATTCTTTAAACGGGTCATTACCGTATTAGTTAATCTAGTATTGGTATGTGTCCAAATATCAATAATCTGGTTATAACGTTCGTTATTCGTAATGAATCCCATGTTATAGTTATCCCAAACTTCTTGAACTTGTTGATTTGCTTTTGCCATCATCTCATCCTTTTCAGGGGGAACGATCACATCTTCTAGATTAAACGATAATCCTCCTTTGAAAGACATGTTATAACCTAAACTCTTTATTTCATCTAAGAAATTAGCAGTTTTAGCTGTACCGGCAATCTTCAATATATCACCAATAATGTCTCTTAAAGATTTCTTAGTTAACAATTCATTGATATAACCTACTTCTTCAGGAACTACTTGGTTAAAAATAACTCTACCACAAGTAGTTTCAATTAACTTAGATTCACCTTGTTTAGTAATGTTTACTTTAATCTTAGCGTGAATATCTAATCTGCCCTCATTCTTAGCGATAATAACTTCCTCAGGAGAGTAGAATGTCATTCCTTCTCCTTTAATAGTTTTTTCCTTATCTGAAGTTCTTTCTTTTGTCAAATAATAAAGACCCAATACCATATCCTGAGAAGGCACCGTAATAGGTGATCCATTTGCAGGGTTAAGGATATTATGAGATGCTAACATTAGCATTTGAGCTTCTAAAATTGCCGCATTACCTAAAGGCAAATGAACAGCCATCTGATCACCATCAAAATCCGCATTAAATGCAGTACAAACCAATGGGTGAAGACGAATAGCTTTTCCTTCAATTAATTTAGGTTGAAAAGCTTGAATACCTAATCTGTGAAGCGTAGGGGCTCTGTTTAATAAAACAGGATGGCCTCTCAATACTCCTTCTAAGATATCCCAAACAACAGGCTCTTTTTTGTCAACTATTTTCTTTGCAGATTTTACAGTTTTTACTATACCTCTTTCAATTAGTTTTCTGATAATAAAAGGCTTGTATAACTCTGCTGCCATTCCTTTAGGAAGTCCACATTCGTGAAGTTTCATATCTGGTCCAACAACAATTACCGAACGAGCAGAATAATCAACACGCTTACCTAATAAGTTCTGTCTGAAACGACCTGACTTACCTTTTAAGCTATCACTTAATGATTTTAAAGCTCTGTTAGAATCTGTTTTAACAGCTGAAGATTTTCTTGAGTTATCGAATAAAGAATCTACAGCTTCCTGTAACATTCTCTTTTCGTTTCTTAAAATCACTTCAGGAGCTTTTATCTCCATCAATCTCTTCAATCTGTTATTTCTGATAATAACTCTTCTGTAAAGGTCATTTAAATCAGATGTTGCAAATCTTCCTCCATCCAAAGGAACCAGTGGTCTCAATTCTGGTGGAATAACAGGAACAACTTTTACAATCATCCACTCAGGCTTATTTTCAATGTGCCCGTTAGCTTGTCTGAATGCCTCAACAACCTGAAGTCTCTTAAGCGCTTCATTTTTTCTTTGTTGAGATGTTTCTGTATTTGCTTTATGTCTTAATTCATAAGAAAGACTATCTAAATCTAATCTCTTCAATAATTCGTACAATGCCTCTGCACCCATCTTAGCGATGAATTTATTTGGATCAGAATCATCCAAATACATATTATCTTTTGGCAATGTATCTAAAATATCAAGATATTCTTCTTCAGTTAAGAATTCTAAGTGCTCCAAAGGCTCACCTTCAGCATTCTTAGCAATACCTGCATTAATTACTGCATATCTTTCGTAATAAATAATTGAATCTAATTTCTTAGTAGGTAAACCTAATAAGTATCCAATTTTATTTGGTAAAGATTTGAAGTACCAGATATGAGCAACAGGAACAACTAAAGCGATGTGTCCCATTCTCTCTCTTCTAACTTTCTTCTCAGTTACTTCAACACCACAGCGGTCACAAACGATTCCTTTGTATCGGATTCTTTTGTATTTACCACAATGACATTCGTAATCTTTTACAGGCCCGAAAATTCTTTCACAGAAGAAACCATCTCTTTCAGGCTTATATGTTCTGTAGTTGATAGTTTCAGGCTTCAATACTTCCCCGTGAGATCTTTCTAAGATCATTTCAGGAGATGCAAGGCTTATTGTGATTTTAGAGAACCTAGCAGTCTCTTTATTTTCTCTTCTAAAAGCCATATTTATATTATTATGTTAATAATCTAATTAGTTGTAATGAATTAAACACTCATTGGTTTGTTGTCTAACGTTATATTAAGACCTAAACCTCTTAATTCATGGAGTAATACATTGAACGACTCAGGAATTCCTGGTGTTGGCATAGCTTCACCTTTAACAATGGCTTCATAAGCTTTAGCTCTACCAGTAACGTCATCTGACTTAATGGTTAGAATTTCTTGCAATATGTTTGCTGCTCCAAAAGCTTCTAATGCCCAAACTTCCATTTCTCCAAAACGCTGACCACCAAACTGTGCTTTACCACCTAATGGTTGTTGCGTAATTAATGAGTATGGCCCAATAGATCTAGCATGCATTTTATCATCAACCATGTGTCCTAATTTCAACATGTAAATAATACCAACCGTTGCTGGTTGATCAAAACGCTCTCCTGTTCCTCCATCATGTAGATAAGTTCTACCAGATTTTGGTACACCTGCTTTCTCAGTATAAGAGTCTATTTCTTCATTACTCGCCCCGTCAAAAATTGGAGTTGAGAATTTAAGACCTAATTTCTCTCCTGCCCATCCTAAAACAGTTTCGTAAATCTGTCCAAGGTTCATCCTTGAAGGCACACCCAATGGGTTCAATACGATATCTACCGGAGTTCCGTCTTCTAAGAATGGCATATCTTCCTGACGAACGATCTTAGCAACTATACCTTTGTTACCGTGTCTACCTGCCATTTTATCTCCTACTTTCAACTTACGTTTCTTAGCAAGGTAAACCTTAGCAAGCTTCATAATTCCCGTCGGTAATTCATCACCTACAGTTAAAGCATATTTTTTACGCTTATATTTTCCAATGATTTCAGTAGCCTTCATGTTGTGATTATGCAACATAGTTTTAATGGTACTGTTTAGATCTTCAGATGTAGTCCAATTTTTATAATCGATAAAAGCAAAATCATCAATTTTTTGAAGAATTTTCTGAGTGAATTTTGTTCCCTTTGGAATTATTTCTTCATTGTAATAATTAGTAATTCCTTGAGCGGTTTTACCATTTACTACAGTGTATAATTTTTCAACTAATCGCTCTTTTAGAGCAGCTAATTCTTTCGCTTCTTCAGTATCTAATTGAGCAATAATATTTTTCTCTTCAGCTCTAGACTTTCTGTCTTTTACAGCTCTTTCAAATAACTTCTTGTCAACTACAACACCTTTTGTTGAAGGTGGTACCTTTAAAGATGCGTCTTTAACATCACCAGCTTTATCACCAAAAATTGCTCTTAATAACTTCTCTTCTGGGGTAGGATCAGATTCTCCTTTTGGAGTAATCTTACCAATTAGAATGTCACCTTCTTTTACTTCAGCTCCAATTCTAATCAATCCATTCTCATCAAGGTCAGCAGTTGCCTCTTCACTTACGTTAGGAATGTCTGCAGTTAACTCTTCAACTCCACGTTTTGTGTCTCTTACTTCTAAAGTAAATTCATCAACGTGAACGGATGTAAAGTAATCATCAGATACTATTTTCTCAGAAATTACAATCGCATCCTCAAAGTTATAACCTTTCCAAGGCATGAATGCTACTTTTAAGTTTCTACCTAAAGCTAGCTCGCCATTTTCAGTTGCATAACCCTCACAAAGAACTTCCCCTTTAGTTACCTTTTCACCTTTAGTCACAATTGGCTTAAGGTTAATTACTGTACTTTGGTTCGTTTTCTTGTACTTAGTTAAATAGTAAGTTTTAATGTTATCGTTGAAAGAAACTAATTCTTCTTTTTCAGTTCTATCGTAACGAACTGTGATTTTATTAGCATCAACATACTCGATAACTCCGTTACCTTCAGCGTTAATTAAAACCCTTGAATCAATTGCAACTTGCTTCTCTAAACCGGTTCCAACAATTGGAGACTCAGGCACCATTAATGGTACAGCCTGACGTTGCATGTTTGATCCCATTAGAGCTCTGTTCGCATCATCATGCTCCAAGAACGGAATTAATGATGCAGCAATTGAAGCAATTTGGTTAGGAGCAACATCCATTAAAGTAATATCCTTAGGCTCAGCCACAGGGAAATCACCTTCATATCTAGATTTTACTCTTGCAGTTTCAAACTCGCCTTTTTCATTAATAATCGCATTTGCCTGGGCAATTGTTTGATTATCTTCTTCTTCTGCACTTAAATAAATAACGTCTTTAGAGTCTAAACTTACTTTACTCTCAGTTACCTGACGGTAAGGAGTTTCAATAAATCCGAGTTTGTTAACTTTTGCATATACACAAAGTGAAGAAATAAGACCAATATTTGGTCCTTCTGGAGTTTCAATAGGGCAAAGTCTTCCGTAGTGTGTATAGTGAACATCACGTACTTCAAAACCTGCTCTTTCTCTAGATAAACCACCGGGTCCTAATGCAGAAAGTCTTCTTTTGTGAGTTACCTCAGAAAGCGGATTAGTTTGATCCATGAACTGAGATAATTGGTTAGTTCCAAAGAAAGAATTAATTACAGACGATAATGTTTTCGCATTAATCAAATCCGCAGGTGTAAATACCTCGTTATCTCTAACGTTCATTCTCTCTCTAATTGTTCTTGCCATTCTTGCAAGACCAACACCAAATTGATTGTATAATTGCTCACCAACAGTTCTTACCCTTCTATTACTTAAGTGGTCAATATCATCCACGTCAGTTTTAGAATTAATAAGCTCTATTAAATATTTAATAATTGAGATAATGTCTTCTCTTGTAAGAATTTTAACATTCTCCTCAATATTTAAATTCAACTTCTTATTGATTCTGAATCTTCCTACTTCACCTAAATCATATCTCGTTTCAGAGAAAAATAATTTATCAATAACACCTCTTGCGGTTTCCTCATCTGGCGGCTCAGAATTTCTTAACTGTCTGTAGATATGCTCTACTGCCTCTTTTTCTGAGTTAGAAGGGTCTTTTTGAAGTGTGTTGTAAATAATTGCGAAATCAGCAGAATTTACATTCTCCTTATGAAGGATAATTGTTTTTGTACCGGAGTCAATAATCGCTTCTAAATGTTCTTTTTCAAGCACTGTTTCACGGTCAATAATAACTTCGTTTCTCTCAATAGAAACAACCTCACCTGTATCTTCATCAACGAAATCCTCTACCCAAGTCCTAAGAACTCTTGCTGCAAGTTTTCTACCAATTGCTCTTTTTAATGCAGCTTTACTTACTTTGATCTCATCAGCTAAATCAAAAATATCAAGGATATCTTTATCAAATTCGTAGCCTATTGCTCTTAGTAAGGTAGTAACAGGTAGCTTTTTCTTTCTATCAATGTACGCGTACATAACATTGTTAATGTCAGTAGCAAATTCAATCCAAGAACCTTTAAAAGGAATTACTCTTGCAGAATATAACTTTGTCCCATTAGCGTGTCGACTCTGCCCAAAAAATACCCCAGGCGATCTGTGTAATTGAGAAACAATAACTCGTTCAGCGCCATTGATAAGGAAAGTTCCTTTTGGAGTCATATACGGTATTGTACCTAAATAAACATCCTGTACAATAGTTTCGAAATCCTCATGCTCAGGATCAGTACAATAAAGTTTTAACTTAGCCTTCAAAGGAACGCTGTAAGTTAAACCTCTATCTATGCATTCTTCTATGCTATATCTTGGTGGATCTACAAAGTAGTCTAAGAATTCTAATACAAATTGATTTCTCGCATCTGTAATTGGGAAGTTTTCGCTGAAAACCTTATACAGACCTTCAGAGTCTCTAAACTCAGGAGAAGTATCTAATTGGAAAAAATCTTGGAAAGATTGTAATTGAATATCGAGAAAATCTGGATAATCCAGTTTGTTTTTAATCGAGGCAAAATTGACTCGATTTTGTTTTTTTGAAATTGATGCGTTCGTCATCTCAAGAAATGATTAATTAATACTAGATACAAACAAGAAAGGGTTTAAACCCCAGCTCGAGTGTTCGAGTTGGGGTTTAAACCTAAAAAATTTTAGTTGTCAGTTAAATTACTTAACCTCAACTTCAGCTCCTGCCTCTTCCAATTGTTTTTTAAGTCCTTCAGCTTCGTCTTTAGATACACCTTCTTTTAATGCTTTTGGTGCTCCATCAACTAATTCTTTTGCTTCTTTAAGACCTAATCCAGTAAGTTCTTTTACTAATTTAACAACTGCTAATTTAGAACCACCAGCAGCTTTTAATATAACATCAAACTCAGTTTGCTCTTCAGCACCACCAGCAGCGTCACCACCACCTGCAGGACCAGCAACAGCTACTGCAGCAGCAGCTGGCTCGATACTATACTCGTCTTTTAGAATTACTGCTAATTCATTTACATCTTTTACTGTTAAGTTCACTAACTCTTCAGCAAGCGCTTTTAAATCCGCCATTTTATTTTAGTTTTAATTTTTGTTATTTATATAAGTTGAGAGTGCGTACAAATTTATGCTTCCCTTTCACCAAGGGCTTTTACTAGTCCTGAAATAGTATTTCCACCCGATTGAAGTGCAGAAACAACGTTTTTCGCAGGGGATTGAAGTATTGCGATAACATCAGCAATAAGTTCTTCTTTAGATTTAATCTGAGTAAGAACCTCTACCTGCTCATCGCCGATATAGATAGCTTCTTCTATATAAGCACCTTTTAAAATAGGCTTATCAGAGTTTTTTCTAAATTCTTTAATCAGTTTTGCAGGAGCGTTTCCTACTTCTGAAAACATGATTGAAGTATTACCTTTTAAAACATCGTAAAACTCATCATAAGAACCCTCTGCAGCTTCTAATGATTTTTTTAATAATGTGTTCTTTACTACGTTTAAAGAAACCTCTCTTTTAAACGCTAGTCTTCTCAATTTCGAAGCATTTTCAGCATCTAAATCTGATATATCAGCTAAATAGAAAATACTATTTTCATTTAACTTTTCAGTAAGGTTTTTTACTATTATGTCTTTTTCTTCTCGTGTCATTGCTAATAATATAGAATGGAAAATTAATCTTCAATAAATCTTTTTGGATCAATGTGAATTCCAGGACTCATTGTTCCTGAAATACAAATGCTTTTGATATATACTCCTTTAGCAGCAGCGGGCTTCAACTTCACAATTGTTTGAACCATTTCTCTAGCATTTTCTAATAATTTTTCAGCATCAAATGAAGCACGTCCAACAGATGTGTGGATAATACCATATTTATCAACTTTAAAATCAATTTTACCAGCCTTAACTTCTGATACAGCTTTAGCAACATCCATTGTTACAGTACCTGATTTTGGATTTGGCATTAACCCTCTAGGTCCTAAAACACGTCCTAAAGCACCAACCTTACCCATTACAGATGGCATAGTAATTATTACATCTACATCAGTCCAACCACCTTTGATTTTCTCAACGTACTCGTCTAATCCAACGAAATCGGCACCAGCTTCAGTAGCCTCAGCTTCTTTGTCAGGAGTAACCATTGCTAAAACACGCACTGTTTTACCAATTCCGTGTGGTAAAGAAACAGTTCCTCTCACCATTTGATTTGCTTTTCTAGGGTCTACTCCTAGTCGAACACTGATATCAACAGATGAATCAAACTTTGTAGTACAAACTTCTTTTACCAATGCAGTTGCCTCCTTAAGGGTATATAATTTATCCTTATCTACCTTAGCGATGGCCGCTTTTCTATTCTTCGTTAATGTTGCCATAATTACTTATTGTTCCGATTAAAATGGTTTAGGACCTTTAACAGTTAAACCCATACTTCTTGCTGTTCCTGCAACCATACTCATTGCTGATTCAACTTTAAAGGCATTAAGGTCAGCCATTTTGTCCTCAGCAATCACTTTTACTTGATCCCAAGTGACAGAAGCAACTTTTTTGCGGTTAGGCTCAGGAGAACCTGATTTAACTTTAGCTTTTTCCAATAACTGCACAGCAGCAGGTGGAGTCTTTAAAATAAAGTCAAAGGATTTGTCAGCATAAACAGTAATCACAACAGGAACGACTTTTCCAGCCTTATCCTGAGTTCTACCATTGAACTGCTTACAAAAGTCCATAATATTTACACCTTTCGCACCTAAAGCAGGTCCTACGGGTGGTGATGGATTTGCGGCTCCACCTCTAATTTGCAATTTGATAATACCGGTTACTTCTTTAGCCATTTCTCGCTATTTAAATATCAATTAAGATTCTTTTTCTACTTGTAAAAAGCTTAACTCTAATGGTTGTTTTCTTCCGAAAATCTTCACCATTACTTTTAACTTCTTTTTCTCTTCGTTTATTTCTTCTATAGTTCCATTAAATCCATTGAAAGGCCCATCAATTACTTTGATAGATTCTCCAACTATAAACGGAATATTCATTTCCTCATCACTTTCAGCTAATTCATCAACCTTACCTAAAATACGGTTAACTTCTGCCGGTCTAAGTGGTAAGGGATCTCCACCTTTTTCTGCTCCTAAAAAGCCAATAACGTTGGTTGTGTTCCTAACTAAGTGAGGAATTTCACCAACAAGATTTGCTTCAATTAAAACATAGCCAGGAAAAAAACTTCTTTCCTTACTTATTTTTTTACCATTTCTAATTTGGTATACTTTCTCTGTAGGAATTAATATTTGGCTTACGAAATCTGTTAATCCCAATCGACTAATCTCATCTTCAAGATAAAGTTTAACCTTTTTCTCTTTGCCACTAATAGCTCTTACAACATACCACTTTTTAGTATTTTCGCTCATCTTTACAGTTGTATCAGCCATTAAATCAATTCGTAAATCTTTTCCATTAGGGTACTAAAACTAGTATCCATTAAGAAAATAATCAGAGAAATTATAATAGATGCAATCATAACAACGATTCCGCTACTTTGTAACTCGCTCCAAGTTGGCCAACTAACTTTATTCAAAAGTTCGTTAGATGATTCCTCTATGTATGTTCTAATTTTTGACATCTTATTTCTTTTCTCTGCACGGGTGGAGAGACTCGAACTCCCAGCCAATGGTTTTGGAGACCACTACTCTACCAATTGAGCTACACCCGTAAATATTATAAAGTCAAGAAACGGTGCCCAATTTTTTTGGACACCGTTCGAAAACTTTAAGTTTTATTTTATTACTCGATGATTTCAGTAACCTGACCTGCACCAACTGTTCTACCACCTTCTCTGATCGCGAACTGTAATCCTTTGTTAAGAGCTACTTTGTTAATAAGGTTAACCGTAATTGTTACGTTATCACCAGGCATTACCATTTCTCTTCCTTCTTCTAAGAAGATTTCACCTGTTACGTCTGTTGTTCTTAAATAGAACTGAGGACGATATTTATTTTGGAATGGAGTATGACGTCCACCTTCTTCTTTTTTCAAGATATAAACCTCAGCTTTAAACTTTGTATGAGGAGTAATTGATCCTGGTTTAGCCATCACCATACCTCTACCAATTTGAGACTTTTCAATACCTCTTAATAATAAACCTACGTTATCTCCAGCTTCACCTCTATCAAGAATCTTTCTGAACATTTCAACACCAGTAACAACTGATTTTAAACCTTCAGCACCCATTCCCATAATTTGAACTTCCTCACCTGAGTTAATAACACCTGTTTCAATTCTACCTGTAGCAACAGTACCTCTACCTGTAATTGAGAATACATCCTCAATTGGCATTAAGAAATCCTTATCTGTATCTCTAGGTGGAATCTCAATATACTCATCAACAGCATTCATTAATTCCATTACTGTATCAACCCACTTTTCTTCACCATTTAATGCACCTAATGCAGAACCTTGAATAACTGGGATGTTGTCTCCATCAAAATCGTAAAAACTTAAAAGTTCTCTGATTTCCATTTCAACTAATTCTAATAATTCCTCATCGTCAACCATGTCAACTTTGTTCATGAATACAACGATTCTTGGAACACCAACCTGACGAGCTAAAAGAATGTGCTCTCTTGTTTGTGGCATAGGACCATCAGTAGAAGCAACAACTAAAATAGCGCCATCCATTTGAGCAGCACCTGTAACCATGTTCTTAACATAATCGGCGTGACCTGGACAATCTACGTGAGCGTAGTGCCTATGTTCTGTTGAATATTCAACGTGAGAAGAGTTAATTGTAATACCTCTTTCTTTTTCTTCAGGAGCATTATCAATTTTATCAAAGTCTACTTTTTCAGAAAAACCTTTAGATGCCAATACATTTGTAATAGCAGATGTTAAAGTAGTTTTTCCGTGATCTACGTGACCGATAGTACCGATGTTCAAATGCGGCTTCGAACGATCAAAATTTTCTTTAGCCATGGCTTATTGAGATTTATTTATTTACTTATTTAATTAATTCATTTTTAACATACCATCTTGAGCCAATGAGGGGAATTGAACCCCTGACCTCTTCCTTACCAAGGAAACGCTCTACCCCTGAGCTACATCGGCTTAAAGCCAATTTCGTCAGACACTGCCTGAGCTACATCAGCAATGATATTTTTTATAATGTAAGAAAAAAAGAGCGGGAAACCGGATTCGAACCGGCGACCCTCAGCTTGGAAGGCTGATGCTCTAGCCAGCTGAGCTACTCCCGCTTTTTGACTTACATAATTTGTTGTGGGGAGAGCAGGATTCGAACCTGCGAAGACGTAGTCAACAGATTTACAGTCTGTCCTCGTTGGCCGCTTGAGTATCTCCCCAACTTAATACTTTAAAAGAACGTGAGCCGATGGAGGGATTCGAACCCCCGACATGCTGATTACAAATCAGCTGCTCTGGCCAACTGAGCTACATCGGCATTTGTTATAAAAACAAACCTCTTTCTTAACAACAAAAATTGCCCTGAAAAAGGTCTGCAAATTTATGAAAGAATATAACATCACAAAACAAATTTTGAATTTTTTTTCAAAAGAGTTAAGGTACTTGTTCTATCTACTGATTTTACTAGGATTTTAGTGACTCCTTACACGTTCTTTTCTTCTTTTAGCTTGTCTACGAAGTGCCTCAGTTACCTCATCGGTGGCAGCTTCGAAATTTTTTGCTGTTTTTTTTGCAAAAAGATCATGACCGGGGATGTATAATCTTATCTCAACAGTCTTGTTTTCTGCTTCATGATTATTATCCACTTTTAGATACACATCTGCTTCTATAATTTTGTCAAAAAACTGAGTTAACTTATCTATTCTCCCTTGGATAAAGTCTATTAATTTTTGGTCTGCATCAAAGTTTACTGATCTTACATTTAGCTTTACATTCATCTTTCTTCAGTTTTATGCTCTAGGGTGAGCTTGATTATAAATATTTTTTAATTTTTCTATAGAGTTATGGGTATATATCTGCGTGGCAGATAAATTAGCATGGCCCAATATTTCCTTTATGGTATTTAATTCCGCACCATTATTTAACATATGTGTTGCGAAAGTGTGTCTAAGAACGTGTGGACTCTTTTTTTGCAAATAAGTCACCTGTCCAAGGTAGTAATTAACCTTTCGATACACAAATTTTGGATAGAGTTTTTCTCCTTTATCTGTAACAAGTAAATACTGTCTATCAAATTTGCCATTTATCTTCTTTATATTAATCCAATCCTTAACCTTTTGTAGTAGTTCATTTCGAACCGGAATAATTCGTTCCTTATTTCTCTTTCCTAAAACTTTAATACTCCCATTATTCAAATCAACATCATTTTCCTTAATCCCAATCAATTCAGATAAACGAATACCACAAGAATATAAAATCTCTACTAATAAAAAATCTCTGATACCTAAATCATCTTCTGGAAATTTGATTTGCTCAAATAAATTTTCCATTTCTGATTCTTTCACAAATTTTGGAAGCACTTTTTTGGCCTTAGGAGAAATTAGTTTGGAAGTAGGAAGCTTTTTAATCTCTCCACCTCTTAATAAAAAGGAATAATACGATTTACAGGTGGATATTTTACGATTGATTGAAACTGCACCTTTCCCTTCTTCAAGCATAGAAACCATCCATGACCTTAAAATAGATCCATTTACTTCCTTCAAATCATTTACCTCGTATTCAGAACTTGAGAAAGAAGCAAGTTGATTTAAATCAGTTTCGTACGCAGTTACAGTATTCTTTGAATATCTCCTTTCGGTTTGCAGGTATTGAACGAACTTAGGTATAGACATAAAAAAGCCACTTTAACTATATGCAAGATAAACAAATAATTAAAGTGGTTAATATATTTTGGGAGGCGTATTCTAAGCTTCTTCTTCTCTTTGTAACTTCTCTTTGTAGATCGCTTTTTTAATTTGCTCTCTTCTAATTACTGAAGGCTTAGTGAACTGTTGTCTAGCTCTTAATTCTTTTACAGCACCTGTTCTTTCAAATTTCTTTTTGAATTTCTTAAGTGCTCTTTCAATATTTTCTCCTTCTTTTACTGGTACAATTAACATCTTCTGTTTTTTAAATTGGGGAACAAAAATAAAAATAATTTTTAGATAAACAATGCTACTTCAAAATTTCTCTTGAAATTACTAGTTGTTGAATTTCAGAAGTTCCTTCACCTATCGCACATAGCTTTGAGTCTCTATAAAATTTCTCAGCCGGAAACTCTTTAGTGTAGCCATAACCTCCAAATATTTGAACGCCTTCGTTGGCTACTTTCACACAAACCTCTGAAGCATAATATTTAGCGTAGGCAGATTCTTTAGTCATCGGTAAGCCTTTATTCTTCATATCAGCTGCCTGGTGAGTTAAAAGTTCCGCTGCTTCAATTTCTGTTGCCATATCTGCAATTTTAAAAGCAATCGCTTGAAACTTAGAAATTGGTTTTCCAAATTGCTCTCTTTCCTTTGAGTATTTAATTGCGGCATTCATTGCTCCTTTTGCAATACCTAGTGAAAGCGCTGCAATTGAAATTCTACCACCGTCTAATACTTTCATTGCCTGAACAAAACCATCTCCAACTTTTCCTAAGATTTGATCTTTATGAACTTTGCAATCAGAAAAAATTAACTCAGCAGTTTCTGATGCTCGCATTCCTAACTTGTCTTCTTTCTTTCCTGAAGAAAAACCCAGTGTTCCTTTTTCAATAACAAAAGCTGTCATTCCATGAGAGTCACCTTTCTCGCCAGTTCTAACAATTACTACAGCAACATCTCCAGAAATTGCATGAGTAATAAAGTTTTTTGCTCCATTTATAACCCAATAGTCCCCATCTTGAACGGCTACGGTATTCATTCCTCCTGCATCTGAACCTGTGTTATGCTCAGTTAAGCCCCAAGCACCAATATGTTCTGCTGTTGCTAATTTTGGTAAGTACTTTTTCTTTTGTTCTTCGTTTCCGAAGGCAAGTATATGACCCGTACATAATGAGTTATGCGCAGCTAATGATAAGCCAACTGAACCACAAACTTCAGAAATCCCTGATATTGCAGTAATGTATTCATGGTAACCAAATCCTGAACCGCCATATTCGCTAGGGACTAAAACTCCCATTAAACCTAACTCACCTAATTGCTTAAAAATATGAACTGGAAACTCTTGAGATTCGTCCCACTTCATAAAATCTGGTCGGATATGCTTTTCTGCAAAATCCTTTACCATTCCTGCGATCATTTCTTGGTTTTCACTGTAATTAAAATCCATAACTAATTTAATAATTTACTAATCCTATTATTTCTTTTGAATATGCTCTAAGTTTTTCTTCTCCTTTAAAGAAGTCTAGAATAACCAAAAAAGCAAACCCAATAACATTTGCATTTTGCATTTTCACAATCTCTGCTGCTGCCATAGCTGTGCCGCCAGTTGCAAGCAAATCATCATGTATTAAAACATTTGATCCTGCTTTAATCGCATCAACATGGACTTCTATCTCTGCAGAACCATACTCCAAGTCGTATTTGTATGAAATTGTTTTGTATGGCAACTTTCCTTTTTTACGAACTGGAATAAAAGGAACTTCTAATAATTGAGATAATAATAATCCCCAGAAGAATCCTCTACTTTCAACACCCATTACAGCATCTATGTTTAAATGAGCTGTCCTTATTTTAAACTCTGAAGTAACTTCCTGAGTTAAAGCATAGTCCTCTAAAATTGGAGTTATGTCCTTAAAAACAATTCCTTCTTTTGGAAAGTCGACAACATCTCGGATTGCAGCTTTTATTTTATCTTCCATTTACAATAATTTGGAGTGCAATTTTACGATTGATTTTAGGGGCAAACAATAGTTTATTTAACTATAAGTAGGTAAGGTTCAATTTTTTGAAATAGGCTATCGTCAATTAATACTGATTTCTTAATCTCTTCATTTGATTTATAAAGCCCATGCTGCTCTCTGAAGTTTACAATTGAGTTGGCCACATTCCAATTAATGTAAGGGTTCTGCTTTAGTTGTTTAGTATCCATTTTGTTAACATCCATGTTTCTAATTGAAAGAGTATCTATTATTAGTTGATCATTAAAGGTTTCTAAAAGAGAATCTGAAATACCGTATATTTCAGAAAGTTGAGATTTTGAATGAAAACCGGTTAATGCATTTCGATACTTTATTATTCTTGAAGCATAGGTTGGACCTATGCCTCTTAGCTTTGTAAACATAGCGCTATCAGCAGTATTTATATTTACAATTGGTGGGGTCCAAGTTTTAAACTCTTTACTTTTTACTTTCTTATAATTCTTAGCAAAAGAGTCAGGTAATAAAATGTATGGATTTAACTCCGTATATTTCTCATCCGAAATTGAATACATTTTCTTTAAATCTTTTTTAATCCTAAATTTCCCTCCTTTATTTCTATAATTGAGAATTGTATTAGATTGCTTTTCTGTTAATCCTAATCTTTGCCACCCTTCTAAATTGAGTTCATTTGGATCAAACTGAAATAATTCTGTTTTAATTTTTAGCTCCTCTGTTTTGTTTTTAGAATAATCAGAATACTGCGTCTTCTCATCGTTTTTTATAGTAGCAAGAGAATCAAAATAATTCTTAGCCTCATGTAATTTGGACAAATCTTGATCCTGACTCTCTATGATAAAATCATAAAAATTTAAAAATAGAATCAATCCTATTAATATTCCCAAAAGGACTAAAATAGATTGCTTTTCGGATCTGTTGTATTTAAAAAAGTCTTTAAACTTAAGAGACATGATTTAGTTTATAACCAATTCTACAATTTCTATTTGTGAACAACCAGTAAGGTTAAGAGATTTATGACGTAATGTTGAGTCTTCAATAGTTAAGGCTTCTCTAGATAGCTTGTATTCATCTAAACCCACTCCATAAAACAATGTAGCCTCCTGAACTGAATTAAATTGATTTAAAATCTGAACATGAATTGTATCAAGAGTTCCATTATCTGGGTTTACAATTGCATACTCTTCTATTCCAGTATTAAATCCAACGAATAAGGTATCTTGGTTTGAAAACTGCCGAGAACCTGAATTATTTAGCACGATTTCAGCAACGTTATTTAGATATAAATTTAGTTCTAAGTTTGAATTTAACGTTAGCCCCTCTATTAAAGGTTCTAATCCATCTTGATTAACAACAAATAGATCCCCTAAGCCTTTTTTATTTTCACCTAATTCATAACTAAACTGAAAACTTCCTGAACTATTAGTGTAGGCACTAGCAATAATTTCTGGCTCACTAAAGCTTTGCGTCGCTTGAGCCTTAAGTGCAATTTGTTGAGAAGCTATAGGTGTATTGTTACAACCCACATATATTGATCCAGAAATACTATTTATTTGTACTTCATCTTCGCAAGAAAAAAGAGCAATTACACAAAGGATAAACAATCCGTTTTTCACTATTTAAACTTTTTTATGGCTCCGCTTTTAACTCTTTGAAAATATGACTGCATGTCTTCTTTTACCTCTTTAGACATAATAACAAGTCCAATTATGTTTGGAAATGCCATGCCTAAAATCATAAGATCTGAAAAATCTAAAACTGCCCCTAAACCAACAGAGGATCCAATTACAACAAATACACAAAATATAATCTTGTATAAATATGTCATTTTAACGCTATCGCCAACTAAGTAACTCCATGCCTTGAGGCCATAATAAGACCAAGAAATCATAGTTGAGAATGCAAATAAGAAAATAGCAACAACTAAAACATATTTGAACCAAGGAAATACACTCCCGAAAGCAGCAGATGTTAATTCAGCTCCATCCAAACTAGATGCACCATCAGAAAATCCTGTAAATATTAATACTAAAGCAGTCATAGAGCAAACTACAACAGTATCAACAAATGGTTCTAATAAAGCAACGATTCCCTCACTTACTGGCTCATTCGTTTTTGAGGCAGAGTGAGCTATTGAAGCCGACCCGACACCTGCTTCGTTTGAGAATGCAGCCCTTTGAAAGCCTACAATTAAAACCCCAATAATTCCACCTTTTAATGCAGGAGCATTAAAAGCACCGTCGAAAATTTCACCAAACACTGAACCGATATTTCCGATATTCATTCCAATAATTATGATTGAAAATCCAACATATAGAATTGCCATTACTGGCACAATTTTATCTGTCACCTTAGCAATACTTTTAATTCCACCAATAATTACAACTCCAACTAGAACAGCTAAAATAATTCCGAAGGTTATTCCTCCTCCTTCTAAAACAGGAAAAGTAGAAGATAATTGAGCAAAAGCTTGATTGGCTTGAAACATATTTCCTCCACCAAATGAACCTCCTATGCATAGAATTGCAAATAAAACAGCTAATACTTTACCAAGTCCACCTAACTCTTTCTTTTTTAAGCCTTCCGATAAGTAGTACATAGGGCCACCTGAAATTTCGCCATTTTCTCTGACCCTTCTATATTTAACCCCAAGAGTACATTCAACAAATTTTGAGGACATACCAATTAAACCTGCTGTTATCATCCAAAAAGTAGCTCCTGGCCCTCCTAATGTTATCGCGACAGCAACTCCTGCAATATTTCCTAAACCAACTGTTGCAGAAAGAGCTGTTGTTAAAGCTTGGAAATGAGATACCTCACCATCCTCTTTTGCATTTGGGTCAGTAAATTTCCCTGCAACTAGCTGAATAGCATGCTTAAAGCCTCGAATATTTACAAATTTCATTTTAATTGTAAAGAAAATCGCGCCTAAGACCAACCAAACAACAATAAATGGTATACCTTTCTTTTGCTTATCTCCGTTAGGATGTAAAACAGGCTCACCGTCTTTATAAACTACAGGGTCATAAATCCCAATAAATGAGAATGGGTCCCAGAATAAAAAGTTCGACATATATGTTACTATTGGAACAAAACCTGAGTTAATAATCTCTTCACCCGAACTTGCAGAAACCTTACCTTTCAAAGTTATCTTGTCACCTTCAGCATCTGTAACGACCACTGTAAAATTTGACCCTTCTGTTAATCCTTCACAAGAACTTGAGCTTAATTCTGTATCTTGTTTAGACCATTTATAAGTAAAAGGTTGTCTCCCTCCAGTAGTTTCTACATATGCAACTCCATTATTTATTTCTTCACTAGGGTTCTCGACTTTTAATTTAGCCAGAAACTCTGTAGAATAAGTATTCTGGAAAAAGCAAACAGTAATTAGAACTAAGAAAATTTTACGCATAATTTTTTATGAAAATTGGATGATGAACAAATATAAAGGTTTAAAACCTTTATTCAGAATTTAGAAGAATTAGTCTTTTTTTAACTGAGATTCAAGAATAGCTATTCCTTCTTCAAAAGAATGCGGGTTATAACCTAAGTCTTTTATTGCTTTATCAATTACAAATCCTGTTTTACCAGGTCGCTTTGCTGCCTGACTTAATGAATCAGAACTAATTTCTTGAATATATGATTTGTCTAAATTATAGTAATCCGCAACTCTTCTAACCAAATCAACTATACTCATCAGGTCTTTTCCACCGAGGTTATAAATACCTGTTGCTTCCTTTTTGGCAATTGAAATACAACCATCTGCTAAATCTTCTGCTAAAATTGGTGATCTAAATTGATCATTTACTATCGTTAGTGTTTGTTTTTTTTCCAATGCAGATTTAGCCCAAAGAACAATATTAGACCGACTCATATCTTCTACAATTCCATAAATAATAATGGTTCTCGCGATTGACCACTTGGTCTTACAAGCTTTTACAATTTCTTCAGCATCTAGTTTAGACTGACCGTAGTAGCTTAATGGGTTTGGTTCATCATCTTCTTTATAGGGTCCACTTTTACCATCGAAAATAAAATCCGTTGATAAATGAATAAAATGGGACTGATGTTTTTCTGCAGCCTCCACAAGGAATTTTACAGCTGTTACATTCAACTTTCTGCATAATTCTTTCTCAGACTCACATGCATCTACATTAGTCATTGCCGCGGTATGAATTACAGTATCAGGTTTAAAATGATTAAAAACATTATTCACTTCTTCTTGATTAGAAATATCTAGACTTTGGTAAACGTATCCATCCTTTTCTGAAATCCTATTCTCCCCTTTAGATGTTGCAATTAGTTCAAACCCCAACTTATTTGACTTAAGCTTTTTTACCAGCTTTTGACCCAATAAACCATTGCTTCCGGTAATCAATATTCTCTTCATTCCCATTTTTTTAAGATCTCTATTTGCTCGTTCATACCCAAAACAAACAACTTTGACCCTTCACAGATAAGTGTTTCTGGTGAAGGATTAAGTTTATACTTACCATCTTTTGTTTTTAGGCCAACAATATTAGCTCCACATCTTCTTCTTACATGAAGATCTGAAATCGATTTATTTTTAAATTCTTCCGGCAAACTGTCGTAGGTAATTTCCTCTAAAGAAATATTATTATCCTGACCTGTTAAGTGGTTAAAGAACTCCACAACATCAGGTTTTACAACCAATGAAACCATATGTGAGCCACCAACTTTATCAGGCATTACGACATTATTAGCACCTGCTCTTCTCAATTTCTTGTCGGAAGTATCTTTTGATGCTCTGCTTATAATTAGCATCTCATTATTCATTTCTCGCGCAGTTAGCACAACAAAAACGTTTTCAGCATCATCGGGTAATGTAGTTATTAAAGCTTTCGCCTTTTTAATACCTGCATTTATCAATACTTGATCTTCAGTTGCGTCACCTTCAATAAAGGTTATGTTTGAATCTAAAGTCAATTCCTCTAATACATCTGGATCATTTTCGATTAGTACATATTGGTTTTCACCTTGATTTAATTCATGGATTATTTGCTTTCCATTTCGCCCGTAACCGCAAATGATAATGTGATTTTCCATTTCCTTTATTTTTTTAATCTTATTCAATTTAATTAAATGCTTTCTAAAAACTCCATCTAAAATATATGTTGAAATTAGAGTTGCAGAATATGCAAAGGTTCCAAAGCTTACTATTATTAGAAAAGTTGTAAAGTATCTTCCCTCAACGCTTAATGGCCGGATTTCTTGGAATCCGACAGTTGAGATTGTAATAATGGTCATGAAAAATGCATCATGAAAATTATATCCTTCTATTAACCAATAACCAATTACACCAACCAAACAGATTAGTATAATTACTATTAATGTATAATAGAGTTTTTTAAAAGCTGATATCTTAAACAAAAGAAAATATTTAAATATCCCAGATTGTACTTCTTTTTTGGGACTTGAAGTAATACTTATGCTTTAAGATAAAGGCCATTATTATGTATATAAGAATGGGAGAGCCAAGCGTAATAAATGATAGGTATATAAAAGACAATCGTATTTGACCAATGCGTAGACCCAGTTTATTACCCCACCACTCACAAACACCAAAAGCCTGAAGCTCAAAAAAATTGAGTATTTTTTTAATCATCTGTTTTAGATTTAATAATGGAATTTCCGATGCTGCAAGTTAAACATTTATTTAAATCACAATAATTGCTTTTTAATTGAAGTAATGCTTGAGAATCAGCAGCATTTTCTGATTTAATATTTAAGCCATTCCATGTTGTGATGATGCTATTCTTTTCCGGCTTTAGTTCTGAATATAATTTTAGAACTTCATTTGTTAATTCATCAAGTCCTTTTGACTTGGAATAGATAAATATCATTGGAAGAACTGTATTTATTAAAAGGATATCAATCGAGCCATCTCCAAACTTCTTAATTCGTTTATTTGCTGCAGGTTGATCAAATCTAAAGTGTGTTTTCCAATATTCAGATGCATCAATTTTAAATATATCTTTTAACTCTTGAGCATTATTGCCATCAACTACTTTTTGAAAAATCGCTCCTTTACTTAATAAAGTAGCAAATTGTGCGATTCTAATTGTAGGAAAGTTTGTTGGTCGCATTCTCATAAATTTCCATAAAGAATTATCAATTGGTATTAATTGATATTTATTTTTTAGGAATAGATATTCCTTTTTTAAATCGTTTGGATAACTACCTTTAAAATCATTAGACAAAAAACCGGCCTGACCAAATAATAAAGCTTCTAATTGGAAGAGATTGTTTGTGTGCTTGCGAATAACAGAATACGAAATGCTAGTTGCAAGTAACTCAAACGGAATTGCATTTACCTTAAACCCAAAATATTTAGCAAGAAACTGGTATAAAGCGGCCTCCCAATCATTTTTACAAAGCTTCAAAACTTGAGAAAACCGATTTGATTTAACCTCTAAGCGCTCTATTAGCATTCTTTCTAGAGTTGATTTAACTATTAAGTCATCAACCTTTGCAATGTTGTTTTCACATGGTACTTGCAAGCTATTTGTGCTTAGCTCTTTATAATTATCAAGGTAATGCTTCTTCACTAAGCCCTTTAATTCAATTGTAGGAATTAATTCTCCAGACTCTCTATAAACAAGCTTGTCGCTTTCCCAAACAACGTGAAGTATTACTTTATCGTAATTTTTATCGGTTTGGTGATTGTGTTTGAACCAATCACTTGATTTAAGATGAATTTCAATATTACCTAACCCACCGAGTTTGGTCTATTCTAACTTGACCGTTAAAAAAGTCGGGACCAGAATCTGGGTTAATTTGACCCGGATTAATAATTTCTATTTGCTCTCCCTCGGTTGTTTTAAGATCCTTTTTATTAAATAGCTGAAACTTCCAGATATAATATAAAAACTCTTCAGTCATTGATTTGGGCGATTTATTTTGGCTTGATTAATTTTTCTAATTCTCCTCGATTATAAATTTCTACAAAATAATCGTCAGTTCCAATTTCATATTTCCACTTTCCGTGCTTTTTACCAGATCTATACTTACCCAAAATCATCAATTCTCCTTCTTCCGAGTATACTCTAAAGTCTCCATCTAAAATTCCATATTTATAAAAAGTATGCTTGTATATTTGCCCGCTAGGATAGTATAGTTTATAATTTCCACTCGTTTTTCCTCCATAAATATATTTGATAAGAGCGGTATTTTTCAATGAATCCATAAAAACCGCCTTCCTCATTGTCGAATGATTCAAAGAGTCTCTATTAAGATACTTAACTCTGTATGAATTAGTATCTGATTTAGTTTCTATATAAATCGTGTCAAACTCTTTCTCTTCCCAAACTTGTATTACTTCAGCTTTCGATTTATCACCTTTACTTGGGATTAAAGAAATTGGTCTTTTATCAACTAATTCGTCATTGTCATAAAATCGTTTGTAATAGTTCAGCGAATTTAAATTGTATTCCCACTTTCCGTGTTTTTTTCCATTTCGATAACGACCTTGATACCTCTCCTTCCGATTTATATAAAAACCATGCTTCTGACCATTTACGTATTTCGCTTTGATAATAATATTTCCAAACTCGTCATACTTCGTCCAATCGCCATGAATTAATCCTTGCTGATAAATACAAAATACATTTACGCTGCCATTTGGATAATAAGACCTGTAAATACCATTAATACTTCCGTAATGATAATTCTTTTCGATTGCCAGAATCGACGTATCTTGAGCATAAAAGGCCTTTAACTTATTTTGAACAAGTGAATCAGAACTCTTATAATATAGTTGATAAGAAATAGTAGTGTCAGGATAGTCAATCCTCAGCGACTTCTGCTGCGCTAATAGTGCTGTAGCGAAAAAAGTAAATAGAATTAAGAAAACCTTCCTCATTCTACATTAAATCATGTTATTGTCAGCTAAGATTGCTTTCATTTCTTGCTGAATTTTTTTAGCACTAATTGCTGCTTCTGCTTCAAAATCTAATCCATTAGATGCGTAAATAATTCCTCGTGAAGAATTTATAAGTAATCCACAATCATTACTAAATCCATGTTCGCAAACATCTTGCAGGTTCCCTCCTTGTGCTCCAATACCAGGAACTAATAAAAAGTGATTTGAAACTATTGCTCTTACTTTCTTAAAATGTTCAGCTTTTGTTGCTCCTATTACAAACATTAAGTTCTCTTCGGAACCCCATTCTTTGGATTTTGACAAAACATTTTCGAACAGCATATTTGAACTTGAGTCTTCAATAAATTGAAAATCAAATGCTCCTTTATTCGAGGTTAGCCCTAGAAGAATAGTCCACTTATTGGGAATTTCTAGAAAAGGTGTAACGGAGTCGATCCCCATATACGGTGCCACCGTAACAGAGTCGAATTGGTATGTTTCTAAAAAGGTTTTAGCATACATGCTAGCAGTATTTCCAATATCGCCTCTCTTTGCATCTGCAATGGTAAAAATATCTTTAGGAATGTATTTTAGAGTCTGGTCCAAAATATCCCACCCTTTAGAACCTAAACATTCGTAAAAAGCAATGTTTGGCTTATACGCTACACAATAATCTTTTGTAGCATCAATAATCCTTTTATTAAACTCCAAAATAGGATTATCATAATCCAATAAATGTTTTGGGATTTTATTAATATCCGTATCTAAACCAACACAAAGAAAGCTCTGTTTGGTTATTATCTGATTAATGAGTTCGGCTCTATTCATTTACAGCATTTTCATCCTTTAAACCGTCTTTAAGTTTTTCAGCATTTTCGGCAACACGAAGTGATTCTATAACCTCTCCTACTTCACCATTGATAATTGCTTCTAAATTGTACAATGTAAGATTGATTCTATGGTCGGTAACTCTTCCTTGTGGATAATTATAGGTTCTTATTTTGGCAGAACGGTCTCCTGTTGAAACTAAGGTTTTACGATGTGCAGCGATTTCCGCTTCTGCTTTTAAAACTTCAGCTTCGTAAATTCTAGTCCTTAAAACCTTTAGGGCTTTTTCGTAGTTCTTAATTTGAGAACGTCCGTCTTGACATTCGACAACAGTATTGGTCGGAATATGTGTTAAACGAACCGCAGATTCAGTTTTATTTACGTGCTGACCTCCAGCTCCCGATGCTCTGTAAGTATCTTTTTTAATATCTGAAGGATTAATTTTTACATCAACTTCGTCGGCCTCAGGTAAAACTGCAACTGAGGCTGCCGAAGTATGAACTCTTCCTTGAGTTTCAGTTTGAGGAACTCTTTGAACACGATGAACACCCGATTCGTATTTCATTTCACCATATACATTCTGACCCGTTACCTCAAAACCAATTTCCTTAAAACCACCGGCGGTGCCTTCATTCATGGTTGTTATTTCGTGCTTCCAACCTTTTCCTTCAATGTATTTGATGTACATTCTGTAAAGATCCCCAGCAAAAATACTTGCTTCATCTCCTCCTGCACCTGCACGAATTTCAACAATAACGTTTTTATCATCATCAGGATCCTTTGGGATTAGCATAACCTTAATCTTCTCTTCTAACGGCTCTTTTCTAGATTTGAAATCGTCCAATTCCATCTTTGCCATTTCACGAAACTCTTCATCTTTTTCTGTACTTAGAATTTCTTCTGAAGATTTTATATTATCTAAAACATTCTGATATTCGTCATAGGCATCAACAATTTCTTTTAGGTCGCTATATTCTTTATTAAGTTTAACATAACGCTTCATATCTCCAATAATGTCCGGATCAACAATGAGTTGCGAAACTTCTTTCCATCTATCTTTAATCGACTCTAACTTCTCTATTAAACTACTCATTCGATATCTTAATATTTAAATTCTCCATAAGGTGAATTGATGGTAAGTTCTGTTTTATCCGAAGGTTCAACTCGACCAATAATTTTTGCTTCAACACCAAATTGATTTGAGATATTTATTATCTCTTCTGCAATTTCTTCTGGAACATATATTTCCATTCTATGCCCCATGTTAAACACCTTGTACATTTCTTTCCAGTCTGTTCCTGATTCTTCATGAATCAATTTAAACAATGGTGGAATTTCAAACAAGTTATCTTTTATTACATGTACATTTTCTACAAAGTGAAGTACCTTGGTTTGAGCACCACCGCTGCAATGCACCATTCCGTGAATGTCTGCCCTATGATTTTCTAAAATCTTCTTTATAATTGGGGCAAAAGTTCTTGTTGGTGAAAGGACTAATTTTCCTGCATCGATAGTAACACCGTCTATCTTTTCTGTTAGTTTTTTGGAGCCAGAGTATACTAATTCATCCGGCACTGCTGCATCAAAAGATTCGGGAAACTTTTCTTTTAAGTATTTACTAAAAACATCGTGTCTTGCAGAAGTAAGGCCATTACTTCCCATACCGCCATTGTACTCCGTTTCGTAGTTCGCTTTGCCGAAAGAAGCTAAACCTACTATTACTTCTCCTCCTTTTATATTGTGATTTGAAATGACCTCATCTTTTCGCATTCGGCAAGTAACCGTAGAGTCGACAATTATCGTCCTTACTAAATCTCCAACGTCAGCAGTTTCGCCTCCTGTGCTGTAAATTCCAATTCCGTGACTTTTTAAGTCTTCTAAAATCTCTTCCGTACCATTAATTAAAGCAGACAAAACCTCTCCAGGAATTAAATTCTTATTCCTACCGATTGTAGAGGATAACATAATTTTATCTGTAGCTCCTACACACAATAGATCATCTAAATTCATTGCAATTGCATCCATAGCAATTCCTTTCCAAACAGATAAATCCCCTGTTTCTTTCCAATACATATAAGCAAGCGATGATTTAGTTCCTGCGCCGTCTGCATGCATTACAATACAGTGTTCTTCACTTCCACTTAAATAATCAGGAACAATTTTGCAAAATGCTTTCGGAAAAAGTCCTTTATCAACTTTTTTAATGGCATTATGAACATCTTCTTTAGATGCAGAAACACCTCTTTGGTTATATCTTTCGTTCGAGTTCATTCTTTAAAAGAATTGTTTTGGAGCAATAAAAAAAGCATCCATTTAACAAAATGGATGCTTCAATTTTAAAATATTTAAGCTACTGACCGTCTGTTTCACTATCAGAATCTTCTCCTTCGTCTTCCATTTCTGGAATTTCAGGAATTGTTGGAGCAGGAACGTAATCCTCTCTCAATACAATAAAGTCTGTACGCCTGTTTAATGCATGAGCAGCTTCTCTTTCTTCTTCAGTAGCTAATTGGTTGATTTCTGAATCAGGAATTAACAAATTATTTTTACCATACCCTTTAGGTACCATTCTATCACTAGTAATACCTTTGCCCTTTAAGTATTCTACAGCAGATTCAGCTCTACCTTGAGATAACTTAAGGTTGTACTGAGCTCCACCACGTGAATCTGTATTTGCTCTAAGTTCAATAACAATATTTGGGTTATCTACTAAGATGTCATATAAGTAATCTAATGAATCTTGTGCTTGAGAAGTTAAAGTTGTTTTATTAAAGTCATACAATATCTCAGGTAACTTAATTCCTTCTTCTTTAATCGGAATCAATTCATACAAGTGAGCAAATATTTTTGACTCTTCTTGAGCTACAGTAGTTTCCTTTCCTTTTGCTTGCAAGTATCCTGGTTTTGTTGCTGTTATTACATATGAAGTTTCCATCGCAAGATCAAATTCAACCTTTCCTTCAGCATCTGTTTCTCCTTCAACAGTTGAACCGTCAGTGCCAATTATGGTAACTTTTCCTGCAGATAGCACCTCACCAGTTTCAGAATCTTTAAGTAAAGCCAAAATTCTAAATACAGGATCAGGGCTGTAGAATTTCCAAATATCATCCTTTCCTTTTCCACCATCTCTGCTGGATGTAAACAAACCTGCTTTCTCACTGTAAAAAACAATTCCAAAATCATTTGCATTAGAGTTGATTGGAGCTTTAAGATTTGTTACACCTGACCACTGTGCGTTGCCTTTCTTTTTTGCAAGAAAAATATCAAGTCCACCCATTCCTAAGTGCCCATTTGATGAAAAATATAAATCACCTTTGTCATTAACATTTGGGAACATTTCGTCACCCGAAGTATTTATCTCTGTTCCTAAATTAATTGGCTTAGACCAAACACCTCTTTTCTCTTCCTTGATGTACCATAGGTCCTTGCCCCCTTGGCCGCCTTCTAAGTCAGAGGCAAATATTAAAATTTTATCATCAGGGGTTAATGCAGGATGTCCAAAGGTTGTACTATCAGATCCTATAGCAATAATTTCAGGTGTCGCGTATTTAGGACCTTGCTTTTTTGATGACATAATCTTACATCCGAAATACCCATTCTTGTCATATTCACAATGAGTATAATACATTAAGTTTTTTCTTGAATTCAAAACAGCTGCGCCTTCTGCTGCATCAGTATTAATACCTTCTCCTTGAACTAAAGTTGGAGTACTCCACTTTCCTTTTTTATCCTGATCAGCTTGGTATAAGTCAGAAAAACTTTCACCTGTAACAGCAGACATATCTGTTCCCATAGATCCTTCTCTTGTTGAAGTGAATACGATCTGTCTATTTTTTCTATTAGAGTATGCAGGAGCATAATCAGAATATTCGGAATTCAATAAAACTTCAGGCTCAACGATATAATTTTCAGGGCTATCAATCCATTTCTGTGCTTCGGCAGCAGCCTCAACTCCTATCTTACCTATTGGATCTCCGGGGACTTCTGCAGCATATTTTTGGTATTCTACTAAAGCTTCATCATAATAACCATTTTGCATCTTCATATCCGCCAAATGTAATCTGGCTAAAGGATCTGAGTATTGCGCAATGATTGATTTATCATACCATACTTCTGCTTGTTCTGTTTGGTCGCTTAACCTGTAAGACTCTGCAATTTTAAAAATAATCTCAGCTTTTACGTCTCTTCCGGGCTCTTTTGTATAAGCTTTTTTATACAATTCAATAGCCTCAAAATATTTCCCTTCTTCATACAAAGCATGGTCTGCATCGTCAAGGTAGCTTCTCTGTGCGTTTACTTGAACACAAATTGTCAGGAATAATAGGGAAAATCCCAAAACTTTTAAAAACTTCATTTAAATCGCTTTTGAATTGAATGGCTGCTAAAATAAACATTTTTTTTGTTCTTTTTTGAGCATTTTGGTAAACAAAAAAAGCAAATTAGAATCCTAATTTGCTTTTTCGTTTAGCTAGCTTTTAATGATTAAAAAGCAGCTCTCTATACTTTGGTAGTGGCCACATTTCATCATCGACTGTTATCTCAAGTTTATCAGCACTATAACGTATTTTTTCACATAGGACTTTTACAATATCGCAATAGTCTTTGGCCCTCTTTTCTGGGTCTTCAATTTTATTAATTCGCTTGCGTTCATTAATCATCTCATCTGTAGTTTCTTTAATTATTATAACATGACTAGAAATATTTTTAATTATTTCTAATTGTACAGATGCTGATTCTTTAAACTCTTTTTCAGATAAAACATTTTTAAGGCCTGAAACATTCTTAATTAACTGATTTTGGTATCTCAATGCAGTAGGAAGAATATGGTTTTGAGCTAAATCTCCCGTAACTCTTGATTCAATTCTTATTAAATTGGCATATTGTTCAAAAGCTATTTCTTGTCTTGCTAATGTTTCTCTATCGGTCATAACACCTAGTGAGGCAAACAATTCAATTGATTGTTTAGAAGCCAATTCCACCATTGCTTCAGGAGCAGTTCTCAAGTGGGAAAGACCTCTTTTTTCAGCCTCCTTAATCCACTCATCACCATACCCGTTTCCTTCAAATCGAATATTTTTAGAGCTTATTGTATACCTTTTTAAAACTCTAAAGATTGCGTCGTCCTTCTTAAGACCTGAAGCGATTTCTGCATCAACATCTACTTTAAACTGTTGTAATTGCTTTGCAACCATAGAATTAATAATTGTCATTGCTAATGAACAGTTCGCTGAAGAACCAACCGCTCTATATTCAAATTTATTACCTGTAAATGCAAAAGGAGAAGTTCTATTCCTATCCGTATTGTCTAATAAAATTTCAGGAATCTTGCCAATATTGATTTTAAGTTCGGTTTTCTCCTCTGCAGTTAGAGTTTTATTATCGCTAACCTTAGAAACTAACTCGTCTAACATTTTTGTTAACTCAGTTCCAATAAAAGCTGAAATAATTGCCGGTGGAGCTTCATTTGCTCCTAACCTATGTTCATTTCCAGCTGTTGCAATGGAAGCCCTTAATAATCTTTCATTATCGTGAACCGCTTTTAAGGTATTGATTAAAAAGGTTAAGAATTGCAAGTTTGTTTTTGGTGTTTTTCCAGGGCTTAGCAAGTTAACACCTGTATTAGTAGATAATGACCAGTTATTATGCTTTCCCGAACCATTAACCTTTGCATACGGCTTCTCATGAAGAAGCACTCTAAAGTTATGCTTACGAGCAACTTTATCCATAATATCCATAAGTAATTGGTTATGGTCAACTGCTAAGTTTGCTTCTTCAAAAACCGGCGCAAACTCAAATTGATTTGGTGCTACCTCGTTATGTCTTGTTTTAACAGGTATGCCTAACTTCATACATTCAATTTCCAACTCTATCATATAAGCATGAGCCCGGTCAGGAATTGAACCAAAATAATGATCATCTAGCTCTTGGCCTTTAGCAGGGCTATGACCGAAAACAGTTCTTCCTGTCATAACTAAATCTGGTCTTGCACTAAATAAAGCACGATCAACAAGAAAATACTCTTGCTCCCAACCTAAGGTTGCCTGCACTTTGTCAACATTTTTATCGAAATATTTACATACATCAACAGCAGCTTTATCAATTACGTTAAGAGCTTTTAAAAGTGGTGTTTTATAATCTAAAGCTTCACCAGTGTATGATATATAAATAGTAGGAATACAAAGTGTTTTACCTATAATAAATGCAGGAGAACTAGGGTCCCAAGCCGTATACCCCCTTGCTTCGAACGTATTTCGTATTCCACCATTTGGTAAACTAGAGGCATCAGGTTCTTGTTGAGCTAGTTGACTACCGTCGAATTGCTCAATCACATTGTTGTCACTTAAAGGCTCAAAGAACGCATCATGCTTTTCTGCGGTTGTTCCTGTTAATGGCTGAAACCAATGCGTGTAGTGTGTCACTTGCTTTTCCATCGCCCAAGCTTTCATTGATGATGCTACGGAATTTGTAATTCTTCTTTCAACTCTTGTTCCTCCCTCAATAGCATTAATAACACTTTTAAAGATATCTTTTGGCATATATTCCGCCATAGCACTCTTATCGAATACGTTAGAGCCGTAATAATCGGAAATTTTTGGGGATGGGGCCTGAACCTCTCTTGGCGTTCTGCTTAAACAGGCTTCGATTGCCTTAAACCTAATAGTTGACATTTTAGTGTGAATTAAAAATTAAGACACAAAAGTACGTCCTTTTTTGACCCTTAGTCAAAAAAAGTACAAAATTTTATGAACACCCCCCTCATTTTTTATACGAAGCTTAAAAAAAGATGCTATTTTTTCGCAACCACCTACCCTTTTTCGGAAACTATTGCTAAATAGATGTAAAAAACGTAAACCAATATTAGTAGCACTCCTTTTAATCTGCCAACTTTTCTTCCAAAGTACATTAGTGGAAAAATTAAGAGAGAAATACCCAACATATAGTATACATCAAACTCATTTATTGAGTTTGTAATTTTGATTGGATGAACAATAGAGGTAATACCTAAAATTGCAAGTATGTTAAATACGTTAGACCCAATTAGATTTCCGATTGAGATATCAGTTTCCTTTCTGTAAGCAGCAGTGCAAGAAGTAACAAGTTCTGGCAAGCTGGTACCAAAAGCTACAACAGTTACACTGATTAACTTTTCACTGATTCCAAAATCTTTTGCTATTTCAACAACAGAGTTTATTAACCAGTCGGCTCCATAATAGAGACCTGTAAAACCTAGCAATAAGAATAGTATGTCTTTAAATATATTTGATTTTTCTGCTTCTTCTTCATTTACTTCTAAATCGAGTTCAGCTAATGCAGCCTTACCTTTTTTCATAGATTTAATAAATAACCATGCTGTAAATACAACTAAAATTGAAACAGATATTACTCCTTCATACAACTCTAATTCACCATCCTTTGCAAAAAGAATAAAAAGAAGACTAGCAAACATCATTAACGGCCAATCTATCTTTAGTGTATCTTTACTAATGGCAATAGGAAAAATCAAAACAGTTAAACCTAATACTAAACCAATATTTGATATATTAGACCCGATAACAGCTCCGATACTTACGTCGGGATGACCTGAAGTAGCAGCCCCAAGACTTACCAATAATTCAGGCGCTGAAGTTCCGAATGAAACTATTGTCATTCCTACTACAAGTGGAGAAATCTTAAGCTTAAGAGCAAGATTTACTGCACCTTTAACTAGTGCTTCTCCCCCAAGTATAAGCACAATTAAACCGGCTATAAGTTGTAAGTATTCCAATTAGGCCTTGCCTTTGGGTTGTGTATTTTGAGCCTTTGGTTTAGCTTCAGTGTTTTTAAGGTTTACCGTATCAGTAACCTCCTTTGAAGACTTTCTAATTTCTTCCTGAATATCGGAAGTGGCATTTTTAAACTCTCTCATACCTTTACCTAAACCTCTTGCCAATTCAGGTATCTTTTTAGATCCAAAAAGCAAAACAACTATAAGTATGATTATAACTACTTCTGGAGTTCCAATAAATAAAAATGTCATAAAAAATATTTAATACAAAAATACAAAAAAGCCCATCCCGATAAATCGAGATGGGCCGCTAAAAAATTACAGTAGCAATTTATTTTTTAGTCTTTTCTTCTTTTTTTGTTAAATCAACAACAATTGGCGTTGCAACACATAATGAAGAGTACGTTCCAACTGCAACACCTACAAGTAAAGCAAAAGCAAAACCTCTAATTACTTCTCCACCAAAGATGAAAATCATAAGCAATACGAAGAACGTACTTAATGAAGTATTTACAGTCCTACTTAAAGTGCTATTTAATGCATTATTGATTACTTCGTTCATTTCTTGTTTTTTGTGCAGATTTAAATATTCTCTAATTCTGTCGAACACAACAACGGTATCGTTAATTGAATAACCTACCACAGTAAGTATTGCCGCAATAAATGCTTGATCAATATCTAATGAGAAAGGAAGGATTCCATAAAAAATTGAGAATACTGCAAGCACAATTAATACATCATGGAAAATAGCGGCTATTGCTCCTAAACCATATTGCCATTTTCTAAATCTCAGCAGGATGTATAAGAAAATAACAACAAGTGAAAATATAATTGCCAATACTGCAGACGATTTAATGTCATCTGCGATAGTTGGTCCTACTTTTTGAGAACTCATTATTTCATAGTCATTCCCCATAGCAGTAAGTCCTTCATTTAATTTAGACTCTACCTGATCATCTGCATCGTCAGCCTCACTATCAATCATTAAACTAGTTGTAACCTTCACTTGGTTATCATCACCAAATACTTTTACCTCAGGAGCTACATTTTGACCATCTTCGTTAATGAAGGTGGCTGTAAGCGCTTCTCTTACATCACTTGTATTTACTGATTGATCAAATCGCACTAAGTAAGTTCTACCACCTGAAAAATCAACTCCGTAAGAAAGACCTTTTGTTGCAAATGATGCAATCCCTGCCAAAATAAGAACTGAAGAAATAACATAGAACATTTTTCTTTTGCCAACAAACTGTAGCGCAATATTTTGGAAAGCATTTTCGGAAAATTTACTAGCTACAGTAATTTTCTTTTTATTGTCTAATCTCCATGCAAAAACTAGTCGCGTAATAAATATTGCACTAAACAGTGAAGTAAGAATACCGATAACTAAAGTTTTAGCAAAACCTTCAACAGGACCTGTTCCAAAGAACCATAAAATCATACCGGTTAATAAAGTAGTAACGTTCGCATCAATAATAGATGAATATGCATTTTTATAACCATCTGAAATCGCTAAACGCTGGCCTTTCCCTGCTCTAATCTCTTCTCTAATCCTTTCGTAGATAAGTACGTTTGCATCAACCGAAATACCAATTGTAAGAACAATACCTGCAATACCAGGAAGTGTTAATGCAATGTTAGTTGAAGCTAACACTCCCATAATAAAGAATAGGTTAGCTAAAAGTGCTATATCCGAAGCGATACCTGCTTTTCCGTAATAGAAAATCATGTAAGCTAGTATGATTACTAATGCAATCATAAAAGAGTTAAATCCTGAATCAATTGCCTCTTGCCCTAGAGATGGTCCAACAACAGCTTCTTCTACAATTTTTGCAGGAGCTGGAAGCTTACCTGCTTTAAGAATATTCGCTATTAATTTAGCTTCTTCAATTGTAAAGTCTCCTTCTATACTAGAAACTCCACCTGAAATCTCTCCATTTACTCTTGGGTAACTGTAAACTAAATTATCTAAAACAATTGCTATAGAACCTTTTGGATTTTGTGCAGCTGCTGTAGCTGTCATATTTTTCCATGTTTTTGCTCCTATAGAATTCATTTTCATTGTAATCTCAGGACGACCACCAAACTGTCCAAAGTCTTGGAAAGCATCCGTAATTACATCACCTTCAAGTGCTGCCTTACCGTCGTTACTCTTAACTTCGATTGCAATAAGTCTTAATACATTAGTTGGCTTACCATCTTCGCCTTTAACTGTTTTAGCTGACCAAAGCAACTTTAAATCTCTTGGGAACACTGCTTGAATTTGCTTCATTGCAAGGTATTCGTTCACTTTAGAAGTATCTTTTAGTAAAGCTGAACCTACAATAGGTCCTTCTCCTAAATTATATTGTTGTTGCGCATTTTGGAATACTGATGGGTTTAAAATAGCAAATAGTGGATTCTCTTTAGTGTACTCTTCAAGTGTTTGTTCTCCTAGTGCTGTAGAATCTTCGTCACTAGTAATTGCATCCATTAAAGATGATGATGAATCAGTGTCAGCTGAATTAGTATCGATAACTTCAACAACCTCATCTTCAATAATATTTTCACTTTCTATTTCTTCAGTAACTACGTCATCTGTTTTAGTTGTGTCTTCAAGCTCTTCTGTTTCTTCAACTCCACCTAAAATTTGAGCTAATTTTTCATTTGCTTGAGCTAGGTAAGGATAAACTTTAGCATTTTCATAAGTTTCCCAAAACTCCAACTTTGCAGTTCCCTGAAGTAATTGTCGTACTCTTTCTTTGTTTTTAACTCCTGGTAATTCAACTAAAATTCTATCCGATGCATCTAATTTTTGAATGTTAGGTTGGGCTACACCGAACAAGTTTACACGTGTTCTTAAAACTTCAAAAGTCCTATCAAAAGCAGCTTCAGCTTCTTTATTTAAGAACTCTACAACCTCTTCATTGGTAGCCTCATTAGCTACTTTATCTCTATTAGTATAGTTAGCAAAAACTGTTGTCATAGGCACATCTCCTGCTACCTCTTGCCACGCTTGATCAAAAAGAGTTACGAAGTTTCCTTGCTCGGATCGTTGTAATTCCTTGGCTCTCTCCATTGACTTTAAAAAGTTTTCGTCGTTACTTTCTGAAGATAAAGCTTTAATAACATCAGCAACTGAGACTTCTAAGGTTACATTCATACCACCTTTTAAGTCTAGTCCTAGATTTAGTACATTCTTTTTAACCTCAGCGTAAGTAAATCCTAATCCTGGATAAACTTCTTCATTATTCATTGAGTCAAGGTAAACTGTTTCACCGTAAGCATATTCTTTAGCGTCAGATTCAACTCCTTGGGCTACCCAAGTAAATGATAATTGATACAAACAGGCCAATGATAAAAGAACTATAAATGACCAGATTAATCCTTTGTTTTGCATGATAAGTAATTCTAAATTTTATCTATTTTGAAGCCTGCAAATATAGAATTTCCAAAAGGAAATAACAATGCAAAAGATAAATAGATTAAACATCTAAAAATCAAACAATTAACTCAATAAAGTCAAGTTAGGTTTTCAAGGAAGTGCCATAAGACAACTTTTTATCCAGTTGTTCGTCTTATTTTTATAGTTAAAACCTTGTTTTATGAAGTTAATATCGTCTTTTTTATTCCTAATTGTCTTTATTTTTCAATTAAGTGCTCAGTATAGGTATGAGAAGGCAGATAGTATTGAAGTTTTTAGGAATGGGAAAAAGTTAGCTTATCCATTTTTGGGTGGAATAAACGCTCCACAATTTAATGAGATTGATTTAAACCAAGACGGAATTATGGACCTTGTTATTTCTGATCGAAGTGGCGCTCGAGTTAACCCTTTCATTAATAATGGTACAGCAAATCAGGTCGACTATACCTATGCACCTCAGTATATTTCAAGTTTTCCAGAAATTGATAACTGGCTTTTGACTAGAGATTTTAATTGTGATGGAAAAATAGATTTACTTACAGGAAGTAATACATTAAAGGCTTACAGAAACGTTTCTAGCACTTCCACTGGGCTAAGATTTATTTTAGTTGGAAAAGTAAATTCAGAATTCAACAAATTTGAGTTTGGTGTAGACGGCACTAGCCCGATAAATCCGGGTTCTGTTGATATTCCGGCTATTTACGATGTTGACAATGATGGTGATTTAGATATTCTATTTTTTGGCACTACTTCACCTAGTTTAAACTACCATAAAAATCTTTCAATTGAAAGAAACGGAGCTTGTGGTCTAGAATTTCAAAGAAGAAGCAAATGTTGGGGAGATTTTACAGAATCTAATAATGATGGAACGATTTATTTAGACTCTTGTCGATTTGGCGATATGCCAAATGCAGAATTTTCAAAACTTGAAAATAAAACAGAAAACCTAAAGGGAGCAAAACATGCTGGTTCTACAACTACAGCATTTGATTTAGACAACAATGGAAGTACAGATCTATTGATTGGTGATATCGATGGTACTGTATTGAAAGCTCTTTTTAATGACGACTCACTAAGCCCCTACACGAATTCTCATATTTTTAAAATAGATACCTCATTTCCTAGTTACAATACACCTATTTATATGCCCATTTTTCCAACAGCACATTTTATAGACATAAATAATGACAATAAGGAAGATATGCTAGTTAGCACAAATAGTAATTTTTATAGAGCATTTACAAAAACCAAGGACCATATTCTTTATTATAAAAATAATGGTTCAAAAGAGAACCAATTTGAATACCAATCAAATGAAAATTTATTTTTTGACGAAACTATTGATTTAGGAAAAGGGAGTAATCCATCATTTTTCGATTACAATAAAGATGGATTAATGGATCTTATTATTGGTAATCATGGAAACTTAGACACTTCGATTAATGAATTAGTAGCAACTCTAAGTTTGTTCGAAAATACCGGAACCAATATAAAGCCCGAGTTTACTTTAGTCACTGAAAATTATTTAGACCTCCCTAGTTACCCATTAAATCTTAGTAGCAATATCCCTGCTGAAAATGTAGTTCTAACTTTTGGAGACATTGATGGTGATGAAACCGATGATCTAATTATTGGTGATGCTGCAGGAAATCTTCATTATTTTAAAGATACAGCTTCAGGTAATAATCCAGCAGCTTTCAAATTAGAAAGTGCAGGGTTTGAAAACATAAATGTTTTCGAAAATGCATCTCCCTTTTTATTTGATACAAACGGAGATACCTTACTTGACCTTGTTGTAGGAACTGCCCAAGGAAAAGTTGAATATTATCCTAATTTAGGTGATAAAAACAATCCCATTTATACGCTAAAAGTGGCTTCTATCTTATGGCAAGATGGCGATACGATACGTTTCCATCTTGAAGGTAATCCTAAAATATCGATGCTAGAAGTAGGACAAAGAATAGATGTTAATTTGGCAAGTGACTCCTACAACAATGTTCTTCAAAGAATAGTGCGAATAAACGAATCTCAAAGCTACATAGATGTTGTAAATCCAATCAGAAGTGGCTCCTCAAGAGACGAGGTCACAACGTCAGCAATTATCGACTATTCAGAGAAGGAATGGGGTAATGTTGACTTATCGTTCTTGAACTTCACAAGAGATGCAGCTCCCTTTATATATGAAGAAAATGGAGTCCAATATTTATTAGTAGGAAATAGAGGCTCAGAAAGAATAAGAATGACTGCCGTTGTTTTCTATGACAGTATTAATAATGCTTCGAATAATGGAACGTTTCATATTGCAGATAGCAACTATCTTAATTTACAAGAAGGAGGATATATAAAGCTAACAGGTACTGATTTAAATAATGACCAACTTGTTGATTTAGCTATTGGAAATGATGCAGGAGGTTTTTCAATTTTTTATGCTCGAAATAATGTAGGAATAGATGACTTCAACAATAGAAAAGAGAAAACAGAATCAGTATTCGAATTATATCCCAATCCTACTAACAGTCAATTAACAATTAACATTATAAATTCAAACAAGTTAAATTACAATTTAACGATTCGGGATGCGTCAGGCAAAATAGTTATCGAAGATCAAGTTTTAAATCAAATTCAAACTATAGGTGTTAATGATTTATCTCCAGGCATTTATTTTGTTAGCCTAATTGGACCGAATCAAATTGATTCAAAAAAACTTATAATCAAGCCGTAAGATTCAGTTTCAGATTAGCATAATCAATTACCGCATTAAATTGTTCAAGGAAGTCACAACCTAATACTCCGTGAACTTCGCCTATGTTTAATTTTTGATAAGTTAAAGAAACATTAGAAAGGTCCATTAATGCAATTTCTTGATTTTCTATTTTAAGTTCTCCTAAATCAAAAGATTTAATAATAACTAAATAAGAATCTAATTGATTAGAGCCAACTCCAATAGATTTTTCATTCTCTTCTTCCAATTCTTCTGATGGAAAAATAGTTTGATAAAAATTTGAATCTAAAACAGTTCTCGAAGCACCAGTATCTAAAACCAGTCGAATTTCAAAATCATTCAGTTTAGCATTTAATAGCAAATGGCAACCTGTTTCCTCTATTTCAACTTTCTCTAATTCTATTATCGTTTCCATAAAACAAAAAAAGGGAATCAAAACTGATTCCGTTGTCTTTTATAAAACTTAATTGAAGAGGCTATGCTTCTAACAAAGTATTTGTTTTAGAAACTGCAGCTGCACTTTCATTTAATTTTGTTTGCTCAGCTTCAGACAATTCGATTTCAACTATCTTTTCTAATCCATTTTTGCCAATAATACAAGGAACACCAATAGAGATATCAGACAATCCATATTCACCATCTAAAAAGGCAGAACATGGGAACATTTTCTTCGAATCGGTCGCTATTGCGTGAACCATTGCAGAAACTGCCGCTCCAGGCGCATACCATGCACTAGTGCCTAACATTCCTGTAAGGGTAGCACCCCCAACCATCGTTGCTTTTGCAACTTCATCCATTCTTACTTCTGATAAAAATTCAGAAATCCTTACACTGTTTCTGGTAGCTAATCTTGTTAAAGGAAGCATTCCGGTATCTGAATGACCCCCGATTACCATAGCACTTACATCAGACTGAGGGCAATCCATAGCTTCAGCTAATCTATATTTAAATCTAGCACTATCTAAAGCTCCACCCATTCCAATAATTCTATTTTTAGGAAAACCAGTTACCTTGTGAGCAAGGTAAGTCATGGTATCCATAGGGTTTGAAACTACAATAATAACAACATCAGGAGAATGCTTAACTAGGTTTTCAGAAACAGATTTTACAATTCCTGCATTGATACCAATTAATTCTTCTCTTGTCATTCCAGGTTTACGAGGAATTCCAGATGTTATTACTGCAACATCACTACCTGCGGTTTTTGAATAGTCATTTGTACTGCCAACTATATTAGTATCAAAACCTAATAATGAAGAAGTTTGCATAAGGTCCATAGCTTTCCCTTCGGCAAAATTTTCTTTAATATCAACTATTACTACTTCCGACGCAAAATTCTGAATTGCAATATATTCTGCACAACTTGCTCCTACTGCACCTGCACCTACAACTGTTACTTTCATTGAGTTTTATTTTAATTTTTTAAGGCCTCTAAATTACTCATTGCGAATTGTTTTTGAAAAAATATTCGACATATAATAAAATGCTTTACTTTTAAAAGCAACCATTCAATAAATTAGCGTCAAATATCTGCAAAGCCGAAATGGATTTAACTGATAAAGAAGAGGTACATCGGATAGTAAAGGGTTGTTCGAGCGGCGATAAGGAATACCAGCGATTGTTATACCAACACATGTATAGCAAAATGATGGTTGTTTGTTATCGATATGCAAGCAGACCAGAAGATGCCCAAGACCTATTTCAAGAGGGATGTATTAAGGTTTTTAATAAAATTGAGAAGTTCAATTTTAAAGGTTCTTTGGAGGGTTGGATTCGACGAATAATGGTAAATCATGCGATTGATCATTACAGGAGAAATAAAAACAAATTTGCAATGAGTGAAACGCTTGTTGAAGCAGAACAAATTCCTTTTGAAGAAAAGGATGAAACAATGTTTGATGACGTTGAAGCAAAAGAATTATTGCTGCTTGTTCAAAAACTTAGTCCTGTATACAGAACAGTTTTTAGCCTTTATATTTTGGATGGTTATTCTCATGCTGAAATTGCAGAAGAGCTTAAAATTAGTGAAGGAACCTCTAAATCGAATTTATCTAAAGCCAAAAGGAATTTAAAAGAATTAGTTCTTCAATACATTAAGAATGAAAGAAAATAAATTAAATAGCTTAGAACAGAAATTAAACGAAAAACTCAATGAAGCTTCGTTTGAATTTCAAGAATCTCATTGGGCAGCAATGGAAGGTAAACTTGCAAATAAAGGCGGTTTCCTTTCAGGCTACAAATGGATTAAAATAGCTGCTGTTTTATTAATTGGTGCTGTTGGAACCTATTATCTATTTGATAAAGAAGATTCTAAACTAGAAAAAGTTATAATAATAGAGAATACTTTGATTAAAGAAAAAAGTAATACTCAGCAAAAACTTAAATCTTCTATTGAAGCTAAAGAGAAACCTAATACCGAAAAAAGCAATATCAGTAACAACATTCCAAAAAAGTTAGAAAGGCAGTCAAAAAAGGAATCAGTTAATCAAGTTGATTCAGAATTAAGCATAGAATTAATTGAAACTGCTGATCAAACAATTGAAGCGAAAGTGGATGAAGAAATATTATTCAGCGATGTTGATGCAAGTGAAGTATTAATTGAAGAATTAATAATAGATGGAAATCTATGTATTGGAAACAAAATAAGCATCACAGCTATTTCTAATATTGAAGACTTAGAAGATTTAATATGGAAAGTGAATGATGTTATAGTTGATAACTCTTTTAATGAATTTAGACTTAATATTGAAAAATATGGCCAATATAAAGTTGAAGTTATTAGTAGTTCGGGCAGTTCTCAAAGTGCTATTTTTGAAGTTTTTAATTCCCCTGTTATTAATTTCACATATGAAGATTTAGCTGATCCATTTTGGGATGAAGCGGCAATCTTAAAAGCAGAACCATTAATAGGAAATTACAAGTGGGAAATTGAAGGTATGGAAAACCCTATATTGGGTAACAATCAAACCGTTGATTTTTCTCGTTCTGGATTTTTTGATATCGAGTTGATTTATACAGATTTGAATGGGTGTGAAACAAGCATATCTAAGCCTATTCAAATCCAAGAAATTTTTGATCCATTAGCTCCCACAGCATTTACACCGGACGGAGATGGTCTTAATGATGACTTTATGCCTCATGGATTTAATAATCTTGATGCTAACTTTAGGATGAGCATTTATGACATCAAAGGAAACCTAGTTTACTTAACTACATCTTTAAATGAACCATGGAAAGGTGAAAAAATAATTAAAAACTCTGAACTTTCTCCTAACTTTTATGTTTGGAAAGTAGAAATAAGTAAAAATAACAGGTCAAGAGCTTTCACAGGTCAAGTTCAACAATTTAACAACTTCTAGTAAATTATAATTGGTTAGTAATAAGTTAGAAGCAAAAAGGCCGAATCTTTAAAGATTCGGTCTTTTATTTTATATCAGTTTTGAATTAAATATCCACATTCGCATATTTAGCATTTCTTTCAATAAATTCTCTTCTTGGTGGAACTTCATCACCCATTAACATAGAGAATGTTCTATCAGCTTCTGCCGCACTATCGACATTAATTTGTCTTAATGTTCTTGTAGATGGGTCCATTGTGGTGCTCCACAACTGCTCAGCATTCATTTCTCCAAGACCCTTATATCGTTGTACTCCGACACTTGATTCCTTTCCTGACCCTTTAAACTCTTCAACCGCTACATCACGTTCATCATCAGTCCAACAATACTTAGAATTATTACCTTTTTTAACTAAGTATAATGGAGGTGTCGCAATGTATATATTTCCGCCTTCCACCAATTCTTTCATATGTCTAAAAAAGAAAGTTAAAATCAACGTTTCAATGTGGCTACCGTCAACATCAGCATCACACATTATAATCACTTTATGATATCTCAACTTTGAGGTATCCAGTGCTTTCGAATCTTCTTCCGTTCCGACCTTTACTCCTAATGCAGTATAAATATTTTTGATTTCTTCGTTTTCAAAAATCTTATGGTGCATTGCCTTTTCTACGTTAAGAATCTTACCTCTTAACGGCATGATTGCTTGGAACTTACGATCTCTTCCTTGTTTTGCAGTTCCACCTGCTGAATCTCCCTCTACAAGATAAATCTCGCATTGTGAAGCATCTTTTTCAGAACAATCTGCAAGTTTGCCAGGTAGGCCTCCAATACTCATTACTGACTTACGCTGAACCATTTCACGAGCTTTTTGAGCTGCATGCCTTGCTTGGGCTGCAAGGATTACCTTTTGAACAATAGTTTTAGCATCATCAGGGTTCTCCTCTAAATAATAAGAAAGCATTTCTGAAACTGCTTGAGAAACAGAAGCAGAAACCTCTCTATTTCCTAGTTTAGTTTTTGTTTGACCTTCAAACTGTGGCTCTTGAACTTTCACAGAAATAATCGCAGTTAAGCCTTCTCTAAAGTCATCACCAGAAATCTCAAATTTTAACTTAGAAAGCATACCTGATTCATCTGCATACTTTTTTAGCGTATGGGTTAAACCACGACGAAAACCTGAAAGGTGTGTACCACCTTCGTGCGTATTAATATTGTTTACATACGAATGTAAATTCTCACCATACGAAGTATTATAAATCATTGCTACCTCAACTGGAACCCCGTTCTTTTCGCCCTCAAATGAAATTGCATCCTTCATTAAAGGCTCTCGATTACCATCTAGATATTTAATAAATTCTTTTAACCCCTCTTCCGAGTGAAAAGTTTCACCGATAAATTCACCCTCTTCATCTTTAGTTCTTTTGTCAATTAAATGGATTGTGATTCCTTTATTCAAATAGGCTAATTCTCGCATACGATTGGCCAAGGTCTCATAATTGTACTCCAGAGTTTGAGTAAAAATCGTTGAATCAGGCTTAAAAGTAACCGTAGTACCTCTTTTATCAGTAGTTCCGTTTTCCTTAACGGGGTACAGGGCCTTTCCTCTTGAGTATTCTTGTTCATATACTTTTCCTTCTCTGGATACAGTAGCTTTTAAATTCTCTGATAAAGCATTTACACAACTAACACCTACACCGTGCAATCCTCCAGATACTTTATAAGAATCCTTATCAAACTTACCCCCTGCACCAATCTTTGTCATTACGACTTCTAAAGCCGAAACACCTTCCTTTTTGTGAATTCCAACAGGAATACCACGACCATCATCCTCGGTCGTTATAGAGTTATCTTCATTTATGGTTACAGATATGTTATTACAGTGCCCGGCAAGAGCCTCATCAATTGAGTTATCTACAACCTCATAAACTAGGTGATGTAAACCTCTTGTTCCAACATCTCCAATATACATGGATGGACGCATTCTAACATGCTCCATTCCTTCTAGGGCTTGGATACTATCTGCTGAGTAATTATGCTTATTAAATTCCTCTTTCTTCTCGCTCATAATTTTATTAATAAAACCTATTTATCAAAGATAATGATAGCCTTTACGAATGAGCCTTATAATAAGGATTAAGAGTGTGTTTTTATTAACATGTAATTAACAAAACACCATAAAAAAGAGACTTAAAATGCATACGTAAATCCACCTAATACATTAAAGCCTTGTGCAGGGTAATCTTGATACTTTTCGTAATTAATACCTGCTATATTGTTAAAGTTAATAAATGCAGAAAGTTTCTTTGTATATCGATATTCAAAGCCAAGATTTGCGTCAAAAATACCATCTAACCTTTCTGTTTGAAAAACAATTGTACTAGAGATTGGATTTGCCGAAGTTGGATTAATTGTTCTTGCGAATTGCTCACCCCAATAAAAGAAGTCAGCTGAGATAATAATCTTCTTTTGAATATTATACTCTCCTGAGGCTGTTAGTTTTATTTCAGGTCTATGCCATGCCTCTAGTTCATTACTAGTTTCGTAATTAAAATACTGACCTAATAAGTATAACCTTATCTTATCATTCTTTCTATAAGCTAGCTCGCCTTTTATTTCCAATTCATCTACGTCATCATAAATAAGAGAAAAACGGTCAGGATTGGAGGTAGTAAAGGGGAAATTCTTGACATAAAAGTATTCGTTTTCTAATCTTGTTAAAGATCCACTTATATTAAACGATGTTGCCTTACTTAATGTCCCTCTAAAACCACCATAAAGATTAAAGTTTTCATTTGTATTCTGAATGGCTAAATTTTCAGCAACAAAAGGATTTTCTTGGGTAATTGAAGAATAATTATTTCTTCTAATTTGGCCGTTTACTCCTGCATAAGGAACAAGAAAGTCTTCTATCACGTTGAATTTAACTTCAGCTATTGGATAAAAGTGAAAATCATTTTCTATTGCCGCATTCAAGTACAAGCCGAATCCGACATTTACCTTAAAATTATCACCATTTGTAGTAATTTGTGGCATAATTCCTAGAATAGAATTATTCGATGCAAAATCATACTGATTGTAGTCCCAAATAAAATCTAAATTGTAAAGCTCTTTGTTATGTATTTGACTAAGATTTGCTTTAGCTATAAAATTGTGCTCAGTTGTTCCTCCTTTGGCTCTGGTTAACTTATAGTCTAAATCTCCCTTGTATCTTAAATTAAATAAATCCTTTTTTGTGCTTGTAATTCCTGAGTGAAATCCAATACGATTATAGGTTTGTTCGATTGAATAATCCGGAATTAAATTTGGTGAGAAACTATTTGGTAATTGATGAACACCATAATAATTCAGATTGTGCAAATCGTAGTTAATTGAGGCGTCTACGGTATTCTTTTTCCAAAATCTTTTACCATATAGAGCAACATGAGCTTTATCTTGATCACTATCTTCAAATTCGTTTAGCTCTAATAAATTCAGATACTTTACGTGCGCACCCCAAGCAAAATCCTTAGACCTGCCATTATTATAATAAACCTCTGCTAAGGGCATGAATGCATTTCCTAAGCCAAGTTTTGCATATCCATTGTAAAGCTTAACTAAAGGCTCCCCTTTTATTTTTGCAGGAGCAATTGGGTCCAATTGAAATGAAACCGGAATTTGCTTTGATAAAAAACTATAATCAAGTTTCGTTTCAAGTTTTACAGGTTCGTCATCTATTTCAGGAATGAATTTTATTTTTTCCGCATCAATAATATTGGGATTATACTTTTTAACGACAATAAATGTGTCAGTCGGAAGGGTTTCTTGAGACATAGCAACAAATGCTGAGAAACCAATTAGTAAAGCCAAAATTCCTATTCTAATTTTCATCCTTCTCATTTTTATCATTCATATTCTCTACATCAAAAATTCTTTCATTTTTAATATTTTCCTCATCCATTATAATCTCTATTGGAGCTGTTTCATTAGTTTCCTTAAGCTCTTCAGCTTGTTTTAAAATAGCGAGCTTTTCTCTAGCAATAGAAATTAACTTATCGTTCTCCGCATTATCTATAACACTTTGGAATGTTACTCTAGCATTATAGTAATCTCCTTTAGAGACAAAATTATCAGCCAATAAAATAAACCCTTTCGCAATCCAGTAGGGAGCAGATGGCACCTGATCAACAATTCGGTAGATGGCAGTATCACTTTTAGCATAGTTATCTTGCAGGTAGTAAATTCTAGCCATTAGGTATTTAGACTCAGCACCTATCTTATTGCTAAATGAAGAAAGTGTATCAAGATAAACGAGTGCCTGTTCATAGTTTTCCTTTCCATATGCCGATTTAGCCATAATCATGTTTGCCTGAAGGTAAAGTTCTCTATCTAATGTTTTTGACTTAATAATATTCTGAGCATACTTAGAGGCCTCAGCATAATTCTTCTCTTCAAAATACAAATCCATTAAAGCTCGTTCTGCAATAGCATGGTTTTTAGAGTTTTGTGCTGAAACAAGTAGTTTTTTATAAATTGTTTTTGCAGAGTCTGTTTGATTGGTTTTCCAATACAGCCTACCTAATTGCATAAGAGATTTTTCACTAAACTTGTTAGCCTCTTGATTTACTACAAACTGAAAATCCAATATTGCCTCCTGATCAAAATCAGATCTTGATTCACAATCAGCTCTATAATAGTGTGCATTTAAACTAAATATCCCATTTGGGTATCTATTTAGGTAATTAGTAAAATCTCTTGTGGCCTCCTCACATTTCCCTTCAAGGTAGTTATTCTCGGCAATTACATAAGCCGTAGAGTCTAACTTACTTTTACTTATATCTGCAAAAGGAACACCATTGATATAGTCTTCGAATGCTTCTGCATCTCCCTTTTCAATAAATATTTTACTAATCTTTTTTAGCGCTTCTCTAGCATAGGTAGAATTTGAAAAATCTTTAACTACTTTATCAAATGCTACAAGTGCAATTTCATCATTTTTCATATTGAAATTAAGCAAGCCAACTTTCAAATAAGCTTCGGCTAAGTATGCACTACTAGGGAATTGATCAATTAGTTGGTTAAAGTACGCCAAAGCATCCGAAGATTTATTCAAAATTAAATAGGTCTTACCTAATTCAAATACAGCATCGTCTTTATAAACTAGACCTTCTTTTGAACTGGCTAATACTTTTAATTTACTAGCCTTTTCATAATAATTTCCCAAAACCCCACTAGATTTTGCACTTTGCAAAAGTGCATAATCCATGTTAACCACTTTCATTGCAGCAGCCTTATCATAGTACTCAATAGCGTTTCGATAATCCTTTTGAATAAAGTAAGAATCGCCTGTTCTCAATAAAGCGTCGTTAATTAATCCTTTGTTTTCAGATTCTGCATTTTCTATATATTCTCTAAACCAAAAAATAGCACTCTTATATTTTTTCTGTTCATAACTGGTATAAGCCAAACTATAATATGCTTTAGAATAAACAGGTAAAGAAATGGCACCACCACTTCCTAAGAATTCAGAATATGAATCATTTGCATTACCATAATCCTTGTTTGAATAAAACGCTTCTGCTTTCCAGTAAAGAGCAGAAACATATAGTCTTCGGTTATAATTATTCTTACGAGAGAGCTTGAATAATTCAATAGCCTCTTGGAACTTTTTCTCTCTAAATAATTCTATTCCTCGATAATACGCTATCCTCTGCTTTGCCTCTAATAGCTTAATATCCTGATCCTTTATTCGATCAATTGATTCAAGCGCCTCTTTATAGTTTCTGGTGGTATAATAAACTCCCAATAAATACTCATAGGCATTTGATAGCTTAGAAGAATTGGGGTATTTATTAATGTATTCCTCAAATGCTAGAATTGCATTATCATAAGGATGAGAAGATAATTCATAGGCCGTTTTTGCATAATTAAATAAGGCATCCTCTTGTACATCCTTATCAATTTCAATTTTGTAGGCATTTCTAAAAGCATCCTTTGCACTTCGTTTATTACCTAGTCGAATGTTAGACTCTCCTATATAATAAAATGAATTTTGAGTAATTGTATCATTATTTAAGATTGCCTTTTGTAAGAAATTGATTGCTTGCGTATAATTTTTATCTTTAAAATGGGCATATCCAAGTTGGTAGAAATCCTCTATTGATCCTGTGTTTCGTTGTAAATACTTATCGAGATAATTAATTGACTTATTATATTCCCTTGTCTCATAATACGCATTACCAATTAGCTTTCTAATCTCATCCTCTCTTTTGGGAGGAGCAGAATCTAGAACCGCCGGAGCATAAGCTAAAAGCTGATCATACTTTTTCTGTAAGTAGTAAATTTGAGTAAGATAAAATGGCACTAATGGCCCAAACTGTTTATCACTACCAATCTTCTTAAAGTTTTCTAGTGCAACAGAATAGTTCTCATTTAGGTATGAAATATGGGCATAATAATATCGAGCCGCCGAAACATAAGCATTGTCTGTGTCTTTTATTTCGTAGAAATATTTAGCTGCCTCGTCAAACTCGTCTAACTCAAAATGACTGTAAGCTCTTTTAAAATAATATTCAGCTCTGTCAAATTCATTTAAATCCAATACGTCAATATTAGAAAGGTATTCTAATACATCTTCATAACGCTTTTTTCGAAATTGAAATTTAGCAAGGTTAAAAAAGGCTTCTGTGCGGTGAGAGCTTTCAGGGTGATTTTCAATAAAGCGCTTTAATAGATTAGAAGCATTATTATGAAACAACTCGACAGCACATAAAGCTTTGTAATATTCAGCATCAATTCTAACTTCTGAATGAGTATCTTTTATTTCAAGAATTGTTTTTTCGAAATACTTTTGAGCGGGTAAAAACTTTTCTTTTCCATACAAATCAAGTGCATTTCTAAAATTAACATTTCCTTCCTCATGAACTAAGCTATATTGAGAAAAGGCTGTAGAGGTAAACAAGAAAATTAAGAGAACTGAAAAACTTATATTTTTTGAGATTTTGAAATTGTATCGCACAGGCTATTCCCTCTTTATTAAAATCAATTTTACAAGTATTAAAAGTAGTTTTATAGGTAAGGCAGCTTGGTTTGATTAGGCTTAAGTTTTCAACGCAAATCTGTTGATATAATTGTCTTTAAATAAACCGATTGATTACACATCTTGCTTCTCTTTGAAAAAGCCTAATAAGGTTTATATATTTGTTTAAAATTCCATTATGCCAGGTACAGCGATTATTGAACTAAATAGTGTTAATGTTTTTCAAAAAAAACACCTTGTACTTTCTAACCTTAGGTTAAGAATTGAGAAAGGCGAAATAGTTTATTTAGTAGGGAAAAATGGTAGTGGAAAAAGTAGCTTTTTAAAGACTCTTTACGCTGAACTTGAATTAAAAGAAGGAAGTGGAAAGTTAGCAGGCTTTGACTTAAAGAAGCTAAAAAGAAAAAAAGTTCCATTTCTAAGAAGAAAGATTGGAGTTGTTTTTCAAGATTTCCAATTACTTTCAGACAGGACTGTAAATGACAATTTAAAGTTTGTTATGAAAGCTACAGGTTGGAAAAAAAAGAAAGAAATAAAAGAGGGAATCCAAGTTGTTTTGGATAAAGTAGGCATCGGAACAAAAGGATTTAAAATGCCTCACGAACTTTCAGGAGGAGAGCAACAAAGGGTTGCAATTGCAAGAGCATTATTAAATGACCCAGAAGTTATTTTAGCTGATGAACCAACAGGAAACCTTGACCCTGAAACATCAATAGAAATTATGAAACTACTTGTTTCTATTAGCCAGAACGAAAAAGCTGTTTTGATTGCTACTCATGATTATGAGTTAATAAGGAAATTCCCTGGTAGGATTCTTCAATTTGAAAATGGCACAATTACTGAACCTAAGCCAACAATACCAAAAGGGGTTTAATATTTTCTTTATTATCAAACATTTTACTTACTTCTACCCGTCTTTCTTGGATAGAAAGTAAATCAATATTTTTTGAAAAAACATCAACAAGGGTTTTTCTCCATTCTGATTTTGTATTAGCTTTTAGGCAATACTTCCCTAATTCGGTTCCTTCTACCATTTGATTATTTACTACAACGACATTTCCATTAATTAATGAATTAATCAATTTTAATTTAATTCCTGTTGATTGAAAAGTTGGTAAACAAGAGACTTTTGCTTGTGCAATTAATTCTATTAGCTTTTCATTATTTGGATTCTCAATCAATTCTATATTTGAAGATATTTGTATCTCTTTCTTAATTACTTTAGAAGGGTTTTTACCTGCAACAATTAACTTAATAGTTGACCCTTTAAAAACATCCATAAGAAACCTTAGTGAATTTTGGTTTTCAGCAACTTCCAAATTTCCATGGTAAAGACAATAGTCTTGAAGTTTAACAGAAGGTATTTCTCCTTGATTCTCAACAAATGGCTTTAGAAGAGCTGCGTATGGTACTATTTTAGAATAATAATTTAAATCGCTTTGAGAAATACAGAGAACTGAATTAGCGCTATTTAAAATAGATTCATAATTCTTTAATTTGTTAGATTCTATTTGAAAATAAACTCTCTTAAGAGGATTAAGCTCTGCTAACTTTAATCCTGAATAATATTTATGTTCAACATTATGCATTCTAACAATTTTCTTACGAGAATTTATTCTTTCGTCTTGTAGGTATGCACAAGTGTGCAAACCCTCAAACAAAATTGGGGCTGTATCCTTTAAGAGGTTATCAATAAGTTTTGGATTTTTCCTCGATTTTACAATATATGGCATAGCACTAAGCTGATTTGTTAGACCCATACTTCTATCATAATAATTAATTTGAGAACAATACATTTTTAACTCTTCTGCTCTTGCCCTTCCATATTCAAAACAATGAAGTGAAATTTTGTAACCTAATTCATGAAGTGTTTTTAGCTTATAAAATACATCTATAACACCTCCATAATTAGCCGGGTAAGGGATATCAAATGAAATAATATGAAGGTCAATTTTACTCAACTCGATTTACAATTTGCAATAGTTTTTTTTCTTCTTTTTCCCAATTAAACTCCTCTGCAGCCCTTTTACATTCAGACTCCCACAAACTTCTCATTTCAGAAATCAACATATTATTTATTTGCTGTGCTATACTTCTAGGCTCATGGTTAATCAAAGTTTCTCCAACTAAATATGAACTTAATAAATCGACAACTTCTACTAAAGGAGAGTAAAGAACCGGCACATTGGCATGAATGTAATCAAAAATCTTATTTGGCACTGCATATCTGTAATTAAGTCCTAAATCCTTCTCTAAAGAAACGCCTAGTTTGGCTCTTCTTGTAACTTGAAATAATTCTAATAAACTAAGTCTACCTAAAAATTCTACTTTATCACTAACTCCAATTTTTGAAGTCAACTCATGAAGTTCATATTCTATATCACCCGAACCAGCAATTAATAGTTTTGCATTAGAAATAAATTGCATTGATAAAATCAATTCTTCTAATCCTCTTCCTACGTTTAATGCTCCTTGGTATAGGATAAGATTTTCTTTCTCTTTATTGGAAGTAGGTAGACTATACTTAGAGATTGGGAAATTTCTTACAACCTCCATATTAATCCTATACTTTGAATTATATTCATCGGCAATCTTTTGGCTTACAGTGTAACAATTTTTTAAGTTTGGAAGAATAGTTGATTCAATTTTTAACCAGATTTTTTGAATCTTAGGACGGTTAATCAACTCAGGAACTTCAGTAAAATATTCATGACTATCATATACAAGTTTTTTAGACTTTAGTTTTGAAACCCAATAGTTGGCCAATAAGGTATCTAAGTCATTACTTAAGACTGCATGAAACTTTTGAAAAGAGAGAAACCAAAATAATCTTAGGGTATAACTTAAATAAAATAAAGGACCATTTTCGAATAGCAGTTTAAATCGTTTCGTTTCATAAGCTCGACTTCCTAGTTTAGGACTATTACTCAACCTTCTGCCAACCAATAATACTTGATAACCATTCTGTTGTAAACTACAACAGACTTTGTGCACCCTTTGGTCGGTGCATAAGTCATTTGTGACAGAAACTATTATTTTTTTGTAATTGGTCATCTTAGCGAAAATGAGCATTTATTTTAACATTAGAAATCTATCTTTGTATCAAGAAAAACAAGATGAAGATTCAACAAAACATTAGCCTTAAAGAATACAATACTTTTGGAATAAACTCAAAAGCCTCAGAATTTATTGAGATAAATTCTAAAAACGAAGTAATTGATTTTATAAAATCGAACAATTTAAACGAAAAACCACATTTAATTCTTGGTGGTGGAAGTAATATCCTTTTAACACAAGATTTTGACGGACTTGTAATTAAGAATAACATAAAGGGAATAAAGGTAGAAGAAAACGAATCCTCAATTAAATTAAATGTTGGTGCGGGAGAAGATTGGCATCAATTGGTAATGTTCTGCATAGAGAATAAATATGCCGGTATTGAAAACCTTTCTTTAATTCCGGGATGTGTCGGCGCGAGTCCAATGCAAAACATTGGAGCATATGGTGTAGAAGTAAAAGATGTAATCACTCAAGTTGGAGCAATTGATATTGAATCTGGAGAAGAAAAAGTATTCAGTAATAAAGAGTGTGAGTTTGGATATAGAACAAGCGTCTTTAAAACAAACCTAAAAGGCAAATACTTTATTACTTGTGTTGAATTTCAATTATCAAAAACACCTGATTTTAAGGTTTCTTATGGCGACATTAAAAAGCAACTTGCAAAAAACGGAGTTAATGAAGTTGATCTAAGCATTAAAGCAGTTTCTGATGCTGTTATTGCAATTCGAGAAAGAAAACTTCCTAACCCAAAAGAAATAGGGAATTCAGGTAGTTTTTTTAAAAATCCAATAATAACAAAAGCTGAATTTGACGAACTAAAAGTAGTATATAAGGATATGCCTGCTTACGAGCTTCCCCAAGGCGGCTATAAAGTAGCGGCCGGATGGCTGATTGAACGAGCGGGTTGGAAAGGTTATACCGACGGCAATTACGGAGTGCATAAAAACCAAGCTCTTGTATTAGTTAATTATGGCGATGCGTCAGGAAAAATGATTTACAATCTTTCTGAAAGAATAGTAAGAGATATTAGAAGAAGATTTGGAATTGAGTTGGAACGCGAAGTAAATATTATATAGTATGATTCAAAAGTAATCCGCTATTAAGCAATTTATGCAGGTGCTCTTTTGTTCTAGCTACTTCAACTAAATTCAAGTGACCATGATTATGACAATCTGTTCCTAGAAAAGAAATTAGTTCTTCATCTACCAAACGTTCAGCTATTTTTTTCGTTTCAGGAGAGTAATGTCCCATTAATGATAGAATATTAAGCTGTAAGTGGACTCCCTTGTCTTTTAATTCTCGATACTTTTCAAAATCTTGATACCAAAAACCATATCGTTCTGGGTGCGCTAGAATTGGCTTATAACCATTAGTTTGTAAATCAAATATCGTCGAAGCTAAATTTGGTGGCTCTGACATAAATGGCAATTCAAACAAAACGTAATTCTCTCCAATAGTCAGTAATTCTTTATTCTTTATTTTTTCCTCTAAATTCTCATCTAGGTAATATTCAGCAGCAGCTGACATGCTAACATTTATCTTATTCTTGGTCAACTCTTTTTTTACCTCTTCTAATCCACCTAATATAATTTCAGGTGTATTCTTGTAAAAATCAATCATTACATGAGGTGTAGTTGTAACTTTAGTAAAACCAAACTCCTTAAATCGCCTGATCATTGAAATTGAATCATCCATGCTTTTCGAGCCATCGTCAATAGCAGGGATTAAATGAGAGTGAACATCTGTTTTTAGTACAGACAAATCAGCAGGTGGAAAAACCTTTTCTTTTTTAAATATTCTAGAAAAGAGACTCATTAGATTTTAAACTTGTTTGCATCAGAAAGGAACCAATCTACCGTTTTTTCTAGACCTTCCTGAAATTTAACTTGTGGATTATAGCCCAATAAATTTCGACTTTTATCAATGTTTGCTAGTGAATCTCTTATGTCTCCCGCACGGTCCTCTCGGTGAGTCGGAACAGAATCAGATTTTGTTATTTCCTTAATTTGATTGAATAAATCTTTTAAAGAGTATCTTTCGCCAACTGCAACATTAAACATCTCTCCAAACGCATTTTCATCTTTGGTAAAAAGTGCTCTAATATTCGCTTGGACTGCATTTTCAACAAAAGTAAAATCTCTGGTTTGCTCGCCATCTCCATTAATAAATGGAGACTGGTTTTTAGATAATGCATTTATGAATAAGGGAATAACAGCAGCATAAGCGCCTTGAGGGCTTTGTCTTGGTCCAAAAACATTAAAATAACGCAAACCGATTACTTTCTGCCCGTAATTTAAATGAGAAACTCTCCCATACAGTTCGTTTGTTACTTTACTTACAGCATAAGGTGAGAGTGGATTACCGATTTCACTTTCAATTTTAGGTAATTTTTTACTATCACCGTAAACAGATGAAGAGCTTGCAAAAACCATTCGTTTCACCTTATTCTCTCTTGCTGCAGTTAGCACATTTAAAAAACCATCAACGTTTGCAGTATTTGTTGCAACAGGGTTTTTCAGTGATCGAGGGACGGAGCCTAATGCTGCTTGATGACTAATGTAATCAACTCCTTTTATTGCTTTTAAACAAGTTTCGTAATTACTTATGTCCCCCTCTATAAAAACATAATTGAGGTGAGACCTAAATAAGTCAATATTTTCGATATTTCCAGTTGCCAGATTATCAAGTACAATTACTTTTTTTGCATCATACTTTAAAAGGTATTCAACTATATTAGAGCCTATAAAGCCTGCTCCACCTGTTATTAAAAAGGTTGAATTTGAGATATTTTCTTTATGGAAATTAACTTCGTACATTAACGATTTACGTATTGATTGTCGTAATACTTTTTATATTCGCCTGAAGTAACATTGTTCAGCCAATCTTTATTTTCGAGGTACCAATCTATAGTTTTCTCCAAGCCATTTTCGAAATCAATAGATGGCTCCCAACCTAATTCATTTTTAAGTTTAGATGCATCAATTGCATACCTCTTATCATGCCCGCTCCTATCTTTTACATAGGTAATTAGTTTTTCAGATTCTCCTTTGGATAAGCCTAATTTCTCATCCATTATTCGGCACATTACTTTTATCAGGTCAATGTTTTTCCATTCATTGTTACCCCCAATATTGTAGGTCTCTCCTAAATTGCCTTTACAAAAAATAACATTAATCGCTTCTGCATGGTCATTAACCCACAGCCAATCCCTTACATTATCTCCTGCGCCATAAACTGGTAATGCCTTTTTATTTTTTATATTATTAATAAAAAGAGGTATTAGCTTTTCGGGGAATTGATTTGCCCCATAATTATTAGAGCAATTTGAAATCAATATTGGAAAGTCATAAGTATGATAGTAAGCGCGAACTAAATGATCTGAACTAGCTTTAGAAGAAGAATAAGGGCTTCTTGGATCGTAAGGAGTATCTTCAGTAAAATACCCTGTTAGTCCTAAAGAACCGTAAACCTCATCCGTGGAAACGTGATAAAATAATTTATTAGAAAAATCATTTCCCCAAAATGCTTTGGCAGCATTCATTAAACAAGCGGTTCCAATAACATTCGTTTGCACAAACTCTAGAGGGTTGGTAATTGATCGATCAACATGAGACTCAGCCGCCAAATGAATTACGGCATCTATATTATATTTTTCGAATGTTTCTTTTAATAAAGATTCATCTAAAATATCTCCTTTTACAAAATGGTAATTCTCAGAATCAGCAATGTCATTGAGGTTTTCTAGATTACCCGCATAAGTCAGTTTATCGTAATTGATAATTTTGACAATAGGGTATTTATTAACAAATAATCTTACAACGTGCGAACCAATAAATCCGGCTCCACCTGTTACTAATATACTTTTGTAATCCATTATAAACTCAGGTACTTAATGCTTCCTACTTTATTCTTAAATGCTCCTTTAACATCAAACACAAAACCATTTGGTTTTAGAATTGATTTAAATTTACTCGCATTATATTCTAAAAACTCATCGTGATTTACTGCCAATAAAACTGCATCGTAATTGTCAGAAATTTTATCAACTAAAGAAAATCCGTACTCTTCTTTTAAATGCTCAGAAGAAGCAAAAGGGTCAGTTACTTCTACATTTAAACCAAAAGATATTAGCTCATTCACAACATCAACTACTTTAGAGTTCCTTATATCAGAAACATTTTCTTTAAATGTTGCTCCCATCACAAGGACTTTAGCTCCATCACTTGCCTCATTACTAGCAACTATTTGTTTTACTATTCTTCCTGCAATAAAACTTCCCATACCATCATTAACTGCTCTACCGGAATTTATAATTTGCGCATGATAACCAAATTCTTTGGCTTTATAGGTAAGGTAATATGGGTCAACACCAATACAATGACCGCCAACTAGACCAGGGAAAAATTTTAAGAAGTTCCATTTTGTTCCTGCTGCTTCTAATACCTCGTAGGTATTAATATTCATTTTCTCAAAAATTATTGACAGCTCATTTATCAATGCAATATTAACATCTCTCTGAGTATTCTCGATAATTTTAGCAGCCTCTGCTACCTTTATAGAACTAGCTCTATGAACACCAGCATCTACAACTAGCTCATATGTTTTTGCAATTTCTTCTAAAGATTCAGCCGAATCACCAGATACCACCTTAACAACATTTTGTAATGTGTGTTGAGTGTCACCTGGATTAATTCTTTCAGGAGAATATCCTACAGAAAAATCTTCCTTAAACTTTAGCCCACTTATTTTCTCTAATACAGGAATACAGTCATCTTCAGTACAACCAGGGTAAACAGTTGATTCAAAAACTACATAATCTCCCTTTTTTAGAACCTTACCAACAGTTTTAGATGCAGACAATAACGGTTTTAAGTCGGGTAATTTATGCTGATCGATAGGCGTTGGCACGGCAACCACAAAAAATGTAGCACCCTTTAAATCCTCAATTTCAGCTGTAAACAAAATATCAGAGTTTTCAAAAGCCGAAGGGTCAAGTTCCTCACTCGGGTCTTGATTATTTTTCATCATTTCTACTCTTGATTTACTGATATCAAAACCGATAACGCTTGCTTTTTTTGCAAATTCAAGAGCAATAGGTAAACCCACATAGCCCAGACCGATTACGGCAATTTTCTCCTCTTTCGATATTAATTTTTGATAAATTGACATCCTTATATTTTTTTTACTAATTCGTTTTCTATTTTATATTTCTCGTTTGATTCTATGCAAATAGCAATGCCATCCTCATTAAATTCTAGCTTATGTCCATACTCGCTCATCCAACCGATTTGTTTTGCGGGGTTTCCTACCATTAAAGCATAATCTTTTACTTCTTTTGTAATAACTGCTCCTGCTCCAATAAAACAAAACTTACCTAAATCATTTCCGCAAACAATAGTTGCATTTGCTCCAATTGAAGCTCCTTCCTTAACTCTAGTTTTCTGGTATGAACCTCTCCGATTAACTGCACTTCTTGGATTAATAACATTGGTAAAAACCATTGATGGCCCCAAAAATACATTGTCCTCACAAATAACACCTGAATAAATTGAAACATTATTTTGAACTTTTACATTTTCTCCCAATTCAACTTCTGGAGATATCACACAGTTCTGACCAATATTACACCTATTTCCAAGTTTACAATTGGGCATGATATGAGTAAAGTGCCAAATTTTGGTTCCTTCTCCAATTGTACAACCTTCGTCAATCACCGCGGTTTCATGTGCAAAATAGCTCAATATTTCTTTATATATTTTGTAAAATCGTTATGATCTTTTTTGTACAAATCTTCTTCTGATAAAGACTTAAAGTACTCATATGTTATTTTTAAACCTTTTGCTCTAGAAACTTTAGGCTCCCAATTTAGTAATGTTCTAGCCTTTGTTATTTCAGGTTGTCTTTGCATTGGATCGTCTTGTGGCAAATCTTTGTAAATTACTTTTTGATTTGTCCCAGTTAATTTAATAATCTCTTCAGCAAAGTCTCCTATTGTAATTTCATCTGGATTTCCAATATTGACAGGTTGAGGATAATCACTCATTAATAATCTGCATATGCCCTCCACTAAATCATCTACATAACAAAAGGATCTTGTTTGAGAACCGTCTCCAAAAACTGTTAAATCTTCACCTCTTAGCGCTTGGCCAATAAATGCAGGCAATACTCTTCCATCATTTAGCCTCATTCTAGGACCATATGTATTAAAGATTCTTACAATTGCAATTTCAACCTTATGAAAGGTATGGTAAGCCATTGTAATTGCCTCTTGGAATCGTTTCGCCTCATCATAAACTCCACGCGGTCCTATTGGGTTTACATTACCCCAATACTCTTCAGTTTGAGGATGGACTAAAGGATCCCCATATACCTCAGAGGTAGAAGCAACGATAATTTTTGCTCTTTTAGCCTTTGCTAATCCTAATAGATTATGTGTACCCAAAGAACTGACCTTTAAAGTTTGAATCGGAATTTTTAAATAATCAATAGGACTTGCCGGTGAAGCAAAGTGGAGGATGTAATCTAGTTCACCCGCAACGTGAACATGATTCGAAACATCGTGGTTGTAGAATTCAAAATTCTCCAAAGGAAACAGATGCTCTAGATTTTTAATATTCCCTGTAATTAGGTTATCCATAGCAACTACAGAATAACCTTCTTTTATAAATCGATCGCAAAGATGTGAACCTAGAAAACCGGCCGCTCCAGTAATTAAAACTCTCTTCATTAGGCTATAATTGAGTTTCTACCAATACTGTAATAAGTGTAACCTTCTTTTTTCATTTGTTCTAAGTCATAAAGGTTCCTTCCATCAAAAATCACTTTATTATTTAATTTTTCTGAAATTTTACTAAAGTCAGGTTGCCTAAAAGCGGACCATTCAGTTGCAATTACCAAAATATCAGCATCCTCGCATGCTTCATAAGCATCCATAGCGTATGATATTTTGTCGCCTAATAAGTGCTGAACATTTGACATTGCCTCTGGATCATATGCAGCAACTGTAGCTCCTTCTTTTAAAAATTCCTCTATAAGATACAAGGCAGGAGCCTCTCTTATATCATCCGTGTCAGGTTTAAAAGCAAGCCCCCATAAAGCGATTTTTTTACCTTTCAAATCACCCTTAAAATGTCCTTTTATTTTTGGAAGAAGTGCGGTTTTCTGAGTCTGGTTGACATCCATTACAGATTTTAATATTTGAAAATCGTAACCTCCTTCTGTTCCTGATTTTGCTAAAGCCTGAACATCTTTGGGAAAACAACTTCCTCCATAACCAATTCCTGGAAATAAAAATCTTTTACCAATTCTTGAATCCGAGCCGATACCAGCTCTAACAGCATCTACATCAGCGCCTACTTTTTCACAAAAATTTGCAATTTCATTCATAAATGTAATCTTGGTTGCCAAGAATGCATTGGCTGCATATTTTGTAAGTTCAGCAGATTTTTCATCCATAAATATGATAGGGTTCCCCTGTCTCACGTACGGCTTATACAATTCAGAAAGAATTTCCTTGGCTCTGTTTGACTCTGTCCCAATTACAACTCTATCAGGTTTTAAAAAATCATCCACTGCAAACCCTTCTCTTAAAAACTCAGGATTAGAAACTACATCAAATTCTACAGTTGCGTTTTCTGCAACCGCTACATTAACTTTCTCTGCAGTTCCTACAGGAACTGTGCTCTTATCAATAATAATTTTATAATCCTTAATCATTGAACCAAGCTGCTTAGCAACTCCAAGAACATATGACAAATCAGCTGAACCATCCTCTCCCGGAGGTGTTGGCAAAGCTAAAAAGATAATTGAAGCATCTTCTATTGCCTTAGCTAAATCTGTTGTGAAACTTAATCGCTTTTGTTTGATGTTTCTTTCAAACAAAACATCAAGATGTGGCTCATAAATAGGAACTATACCATTCTTCATCTTTTGAACCTTATCTTGATTTATATCAACACAGATAACTTCGTTTCCAGTTTCGGCAAGACAGGTACCTGTTACTAAACCAACATATCCTGTTCCAACTACTGCTATTTTCATTCTTTATTTTTTAATAAAATCAATAATATTTTCAGTGATGTAGCTCAATTGCTCATCAGTTAATTCAGTATGCATTGGCAAAGAAAGCACCTGAGAAGCAAGTTTCTCCGCAATCGAAAAAGAGCCATCAGTATATCTTTCATCTAAATATGCCTTTTGTTGATGCAATGGAACAGGATAGTATATCATGGCAGGTATTCCTTTTTCCATTAAATACTTTTGTAATTCTGCCCGATCAACGTCCTTAATTTTTAAAGTATATTGGTGAAAAACATGACAAGAGTTTTGCTCTCTTTTAGGTGTAGTAATTTCACTAATATCCTTAAATGCCTCGTCGTAAAACCATGCAGCTTTTCTTCTTGCGTTGCAATAGTCATTTAATCGCTCAAGCTTTACACTTAAAACAACTGCTTGTATACTATCTAAGCGAGAATTAACTCCAATTTCGTCATGATAATACCTCACTTTCATTCCGTGATTAACTATCATTCTAGCTTTTTCGGCTAATTTACCGTCATTCGTATAAAGCGCTCCTCCATCTCCATAACAACCTAAATTCTTAGAAGGGAAAAACGAGGTACAACCAAAATCTCCAATTGTGCCAGACTGTTTTGATGTTCCATCTTTAAAGTGAAAACTTGCGCCTATAGATTGTGCTCCATCCTCAATCACTTTCAAGTCAAACTCTTTCGCAATTTCCATTATCTCCTCCATATTGGCACATTGCCCAAAAAGGTGAACAGGTATAATTGCCTTTGTTTTTGGAGTAATTGCTTTGCGAATTTCCTCTGTGTCAATCAAAAAGGAGTCCTCATAAACGTCCACAAGCACAGGCTTAAGTCCTAAAAGAGCAATTACTTCAGCTGTTGCTACAAACGTAAATGTGGTTGTAATGACCTCATCCCCAGGCTTTAACCCCAAAGTCATCATAGCAACCTGCAAAGCATCTGTTCCGTTTGCACAAGGTATTACATGTTTCACTTGTAGGTACTGCTCTAATTCAGATTGAAATCTTTTTACCTCAGGACCATTTATGAAAGCTGCGGTATTTAATACATCTTGTAACCTTGGATTTATTTGGTCTTTAATTTTTTCGTATTGACCTACTAAGTCAACCATTTGGATGTTGTGCATAGACTTTATTTTCGGCTTGCGAAGATAGTGTTTTATTCAATTTATTACCTAAAAGTATTTGTAATTTAGCAGAATGAACAGGTATTTAAATCTGAAATTATTCATATTAGGAATAATGCTTTTTAGCTTAACTAGGCTAATTGGGCAAAACCAATCAGATTCTTCTGAGGCAGTTTTTTTCATTCGGTTTGATTATGCTCATTTTTTAGCAGCAGGAGATTTTGAAAAACGATACTCCAATACGAATTCTGTAGGTGGAGCATTTGGTTACAAAACAGCTAGCAATTTTACATTTAATTTTTCTGCAGGGGCTAATTTTTCAAGAGATGTAAAATCAGATGGTCTTTTATCTGATATAATAAATTCAGTTGGAGACGTAACTGATGAGGATGGAGAACTCGTTAAACTAACTTATGAACAAAGAGGTTTAAACCTTTTCTTAAGTGGCGCCAAGGTGTTTAATTTATTAAGTGCAAATGCAAATTCAGGCCTAGTAACTGAATTTGGAATAGGCTACTTTCAGCACAGAATTAAAGTTGACTACAGAGATGGAGAAGTTTTTCAATTAAGCGATGAGATGCTAAAAGGCTATGATAGATTACATACAGGACTTGCAATTAGGCAGTTTATCGGATATCAATACTTTGGCCCAAAGAATTTATTAAACTTTTATTTAGGACTCGAGTTTCAACAAGCATTTACAGTAAACAGAAGAGGTTTTAACTATGACACCAAAGAATTTGATACTTCTCAAAAAACAGATTTATTATACGGCCTTAGATTTGGCTGGATAATTCCTATTAAAAAAAGAAGTTCAGAAGAATTCTATTATTATTAGATGAATAATGAAACTTCTTTATTCTTTTTCAATTTTATTGTACAACACTCTAGTTAGAGTTGCTTCAACGTGGAACGAAAAAGCTAAAAAATGGATTGAAGGGAGAAAGCAGGTTTTTATTGATCTTGAGAAAAGGGTAGAGCATAACAAACCGGTTTGTTGGATTCACTGCGCTTCTGTTGGAGAGTTCGAACAAGCAAGACCAATCATCGAAAAGATTCATAAGCAACAAGATTATTTTATTCTATTGACTTTCTTTTCTCCTTCAGGTATTGAACTCAGAAAAGAATATGATAAAGCTGACTATGTTTCTTACATTCCTGCTGACACTATCTCAAATTCCAAAAAATTCCTAGACATTGTTAAGCCTCAAATAGCCGTATTTATTAAGTACGAATTCTGGTTTAATTATTTAAGTGAATTGAATAAAAGAAAAGTTGATACCTTTCTTATTTCAGGGATTTTCAGACCAAGTCAACATTTTTTTAAACCTTATGGAATATGGTTTAAAAAACAACTAGAAGCGTTCAATCATTTTTTTATTCAAAACCAAGAATCCCAAGATTTACTTAATTCAATTGGTTATGCAAATAATACCGTAACAGGTGACACTCGCTTTGATCGGGTGTATGAAATTTCTAAAGAAAAGTACAACAATACCATATTAGAATATTTTTGTGAAACTGAAAAAACGATTATTGCAGGAAGTACTTGGGGTGAAGAGCACAAACTCATTTTAAATTTTGTGAATAATGTTACAAATACTTGTAAGTTTATTATTGCTCCCCATCAAATCCATAAAGATGAAATTGATAAACTGAAAAATGAAATCGGGAATACGGGTATTTTATTTTCGCAGTGTAATTCTATTGATGATTTGAATGGAAAAAGGATAATTATTATAGATTCAGTCGGATTGCTATCAAAACTTTATCGATTTGCAGACCTTGCCATAATTGGTGGTGGTTTTGGAAGCGGAATTCATAACACACTTGAGCCAGCAACTTATGGTAAACCAATTTTATTCGGCCCAAACTATTCTAAATTTCAAGAGGCAAAAGATCTTATTAAAAAAGATGCAGCAATCTGCTTTAATAATTATGAAGAACTTAAACGTAATTTAAATATGCTCCTCTCAGATGATTCTAAAAGAATTTCTTTTGGGCAAAACTCCTTAGAATATGTTAAGTCAAATTTAGGTGCTACAGAAAAGATTTATGAACAAATCTTTAAGTAAACATTAATTCTCTTTTCTACTTTTCAATAATTAAGCGTTAATTACTTTAATGAGTTGACTAATATCTCCTTATTTTCAAAGTTATATTTACTAAGAACTCAAAACTCCTGCAATGGCAAAATCCAAAAAGACTCAAAAGAAAATTTATGTTTTAGATACATCAGTAATAATTCACGACCACAACTCATTTTTAAATTTCGAGGACAATGATATTGCTATTCCAATAACAGTTCTAGAAGAATTAGATAACTTTAAAAAAGGGAATGACACAAAAAACTTTGAGGCAAGAGAATTTACAAGAATTGTAGATAAATTATCAGAAGAACATACATTGCAGGATTGGATTCCCTTGGGTAAGGATAAGAAATCTTTTTTCAAAATCATTTTTTCGACCCATAATCTAAAGCAGAATGCAGTTAAAATATTTGATGACAGAAAAGGTGATCATTTAATTTTAAATGCAGCCCTATCTCTACAAGAAGAAGAAAAAAGCAAAAAGGTAATTCTTGTTTCTAAAGACATTAACCTAAGAATAAAAGCCAAGGCACTTAATCTTCCTGCGGAAGATTATAGCACAGGCAGAATAAAAGATGTGAGTGACTTATTTCTTGGTAAAGAGTTAATTGAAAATACAAACTCAGAGCAGATAAAAGAAATTTATGAAAAGGGGTATTTAACTGATTATTCATTTATTGATAAAAAGCTACCTAACAATCACTTTTATATTCTAAAGAATGGAAAAACCTCTAGTCTTGCATTTTATAATTGCCATGAAGACAGGTTGGATCGAGTAGAAAAAATTAGTGCATATGGAATAGTTCCTAAAAATGCTGAACAAGCATTTGCCTTGCATGCTATTTTAAACCCTGAAATAAAATTGGTTACGGTACAAGGTGTTGCAGGAACAGGAAAAACATTATTGGCTTTGGCAGGCGCAATAGAGCAAAGAAGAAACTTTAAACAAATAATTTTAGCTCGACCAATTGTCCCTCTTAGTAATAAGGACATCGGTTTTCTTCCGGGGGATATTAAGGATAAGATTAATCCATACATGGAACCACTTTTCGATAATTTGAAATTTATAAAAAATCAATTTAGCGAAATGGATAAAAAACACAAGCAAATTATCGAAATGCAAAAGCAAGAAAAGATAGTGATTACTCCACTAGCATATATTAGAGGTAGAAGTTTATCCGATATTATCTTTATTGTAGATGAAGCTCAGAACTTAACCCCGCATGAAATTAAAACCATAATTACAAGAGCAGGAGAGAACACAAAAATGATTTTTACAGGTGATGTGAATCAAATTGACACACCATACCTTGATGAACATAGTAATGGCCTATCTTACCTAATAGACCGAGTTAAAGGGAATAAGTTATACGCTCATGTTTCCCTAGAAAAAGGTGAAAGATCTGAATTAGCTAATGTGGCAAATGAACTACTATAATCCCATAATTGTATCTTTAGTTACACTTAATCCATAAGAGGTATTCGTAACTTTGTTAATTATGAAAAAAGGCTCAAAGCTATTTAGCATCCTTAGATTTAAATGTCCTCATTGTCATGAAGGAGAATTCTTTAAATCTAGAAACCCTTACAATTTCAGCAGCATGTCGGAAACTCAAGAGAGGTGTTCTGTGTGCTCGAGAAAATTTTCGTTAGAACCTGGTTTTTATTATGGTGCCATGTATGTTTCCTATGCACTAGGTTGCGCCCACATAATTGCTTTTTGGGTGGCTAAAACTATTCTAAACCTTGAAATAGAATTTTGGAATTTTATAATTCTTGTGGGAACAGTTCTAGCTTTATTTACACCATTATACTATGCCTTATCAAAAATCATTTGGGCAAACTTATTTTTTCAATATAAAAAAACTGAAATATGAAAAGCATTAATGTATCTGAACTAAAACAGAAAATCGATGACAATAAGGACTATGTCCTTATTGATGTTAGGACTCCGGAAGAAGAAAATGAAGGGTTAATTCCAAACTCATTAAGAATGAACATTATGGAGCCCTCTTTTCCTGCAAAAGCATTGGATTTAGATAAAAGTAAAACTTACTATGTATATTGCAGAAGTGGTGGAAGAAGCGCACAGGCTTGCCAGTTTATGGAAAAGAATGGATTAGATGCAACAAATGTAGAAGGTGGTATCATGGCTTGGAATCAAATAGTTTAAACAAATGAAAAACATAATCACACTAGTAATACTTATTACTGCAATGGCTTGCAATTCTGTAGGTCAAAGTGACAATACCGAGGTTAAAGTTTTGAACAAAACTGAATTTTCAGCTAAATTAAATTCCTTGGAAGAGTTTACTTTAATAGACGTAAGAACAGAAAATGAATTCAACAATGGAAGTATTGAAGGCGCTTTAAATTACAATATCCTTGACGGAACTTTTGATAAAGAAATTGCCAAGTTAGATAAGACTAAACCTGTTTTAGTTTTTTGTGCAGTTGGCGGAAGAAGCGGTAAAGCAAGGAAAAAATTAGAAAGTCTAGGTTTCAAAACAGTTTATGATCTCAAGGGAGGTTATAACACATGGATAAAATAAGAACTATCAAAGAAAAACTAAAACAACTTCAGATTCCGATTCTATTGAGCTTAACTCTTGGTTTGGCTCCTTTCTTCCCTGAACCACATATACTATCAAAATTAAGGTGGATTGTAGGAGGGGCAAACGGTATGGAATTATTAGACTGGTTCGATGTATTGCTGCATGGCTCCCCATGGATTTATTTATTTATAAAAACTGCAAAAGTGTTGAACTAAAACATTATCTAACTGTCATATTTGTTACGCAGGTGTTAAATTCTCTTTGCTTAATTTTAACATTCTTTTAAAAATGTATATGAAACAGTTAAGATACTTTTTACCAATATTATTGGTGTCTATTACAATATCAGCTTTCGCTGGTTCTACAAAACAACTTTATTTAAAATCAGGAAATTTTTATCTAACTGAAATTTCTGCTAATGCTGAGTTAGCTCAAGCCATTTCTCAAAATTCCTTAAATGGATATTCCATCATTCAGTTTAGTCAAGTTCCAACCGAAGCAGAAAAACAAGTTCTTACCAGCAATGGAATCAGCTTATTAGAGTACTTACCTGAATATTCATTTTTAGCATTTTCAAACAATCCTAGTTCAATCAATGTAGGTGAATTAAATATTGTTGCGATAAACTCATATTTACCTCAATTAAAGTTGATGCCTGAGGTCGCTAGTGAAATTATTCCTAGCTGGGCTATTTTTGAAGGGGATTTAATTGAATTATCGATTGATAAACAATTAAATGTAAATTCAAATGAAATCCTTAATGATCTTCAAGCCGCAGGAGCAGTTATTGTTTCTCAATCTTCAAATGAAGAGTATTTTATCATAAGAATAGAGCAATACAAGATTGCAAGTTTAGCTGAATTAGCTTCTGTAAAGTTTATCGACTTTATACCTGCTCCGCCAGAGCCAGAAGACACAAGAGCAAGATCTTTGCACAGAGGAAATTTATTAGATACAGACCACCCACTAGGACCAAAATATGATGGATCGGGAGTAGGAGTTGCTATTGCTGACGATGGAGACATAGGACCACATATTGATTTAAAAGGAAGATATACATCATTTGCTCCTGCCTCAAGAGGAACACATGGTGACATGACAACAGGAATTACAATGGGTGCAGGTAATGTAGACCCTCGGTACAGAGGAATGGCAACTGATGCTTATCTATGGTATTACGACATTAGTGGTTATCCGCACATATCTCAAGCTGTTAATAATTTAAATAATAGAGGCGTAGTAGTTACCTCTACTTCCTACAGCGAAGGTTGTAATGCTGGTTATACTGCCACAACTAGAGAAGTTGATCAACAAACAAGACAAAACCCTGAACTTTTACATGTATTTTCAGCAGGTAATAGCGCTGCTAGTACCTGTGGCGGAAACGCTTACGGTGCAGGTACTCCATGGGGTACAATCACCGGAGGGAGAAAACAAGGAAAGTCAGCAATTGCCACAGGAAATTTAGAATATAGAGGTTTTCTTACAGCATCAAGTTCAAGAGGCCCTTCTGCAGATGGCAGAATAAAACCAGATATTTGTGCAAACGGAACGAACCAAATAAGTACTGACCCAAATAACACTTATGCTCCGGGAGGTGGAACCTCTGCAGCTGCTCCAGGTATTGCAGGTTTAGCAGTTCAAATGTACGATGGTTATCGCCAATTGAACGGTGGTGCAGATCCTGAGTCTGCTCTTATCAAGTCGGCAATGTTAAACACTGCAAGAGATATCGGAAACCCAGGACCAGACTTCTTTTATGGTTGGGGAAGAGTGAATGCAGGTAGAGCAATGAAGCTGATTGAAGAGAATAGATATGTTAGATCAACTATAACTCAAACTGTTTCTAACTCGCACACAATAGCATTAACTAATCCTTTAGAAGAGTTAAATATTATGACTTATTGGGCAGATTATGAAGCTTCTACAGTTGCATCTCTTGCCTTGGTAAATAACTTAGACATGATAGTTATAAATCCAAATGGTGATACGTTAAGACCTTGGGTGCTAAATTCTAGTCCGAACGCTACTTCGTTATCTCAAAATGCTGTTCCAGGGATAGATAATAGAAACAACATGGAGCAAGTAACGATTGACAATGCTGCTGCAGGCACTTATACAGTAATCATAGGAGGTAAAGTTGTTCCTCAAGGTCCACAACCATATTACATGTTGTGGGAAACAAGAGATAATTCTATTCAAGTTACGTACCCAAGTGGTGGAGAGCCATTTGTACCCTCTGAGTCTGAAATAATAAGATGGGATGCAGTAGGCAACAGCGGTACTTTTAACGTAGATTATAGTTTAGATTCTGGTGCTACTTGGAACCCAATCGCTACAAATTTAGCAGGTTCAACTCGTTATAGAAATTGGGCTGTTCCAAATGCTATTACTGGTGATGCATTAGTTAGAGTAACGCGCGGAAATATAACTGGAGTTTCAGAAAATACATTCACAGTTGCACCTTTGCCTTCAGTTTCAGTTCAATATGTTTGTCCTGACTCAATTGGTTTAAGATGGAATTTAATACCTAATATTACGGATTATGAAGTATTGGCTTTAGGTGCAACACATATGGATTCTGTTGCTAGTTCAGATACTACTGTTGCAACAATTTATAACCTTAATCTAAGTGATGATAACTGGGTAGCAGTTAAAGCTTTAAATCTATCTCAAAACATCACAGGCAGAAGAACAACCGCATTTAACCTACCAAAAGCTGCATTGAACTGCCCGCTTCCATATGACTTTGGAATTACTTCGATTAATTCTCCTGGCGTAGGAACAGTTACTAGTTGTGGTGGCAGTAAGTTACCAGTTCAGGTTACGATTAATAACAATGGCGATTCTATTTTAACTAATGTTCCTATAAAGATGGTATTTGGCAACACTACGTTTTTAGATACTGTTTCAGGACCGGTTGCACCTAAAACATTCCAGTTTTTCACTTTCAAAGATTCATTAACATTAACACCCGGTAGTTACTTGCTAAGTGCAGTTGGATTATTAACCAATGATCAAAATGAAATAAATGATTCAGTTGCAGTAAATGTTAATATTGTTGGCGGTCAGCAGTTTACTATTCCTTACTCAAATGATTTTGAAAACTTCACGAGCTGTGCAACAACCAGTAATTGTGGGGGTACTTTTTGTAACTTGAGTGGAGGCTGGATTAACATGATTAATGGTAGTGATGATATTTTTGATATGAGAGTTAATTCTGGAGGTACACCCTCGAATGGAACAGGTCCAACGATTGACCACAATCCAGGAACTGCTACAGGTAAGTATATTTACTCTGAAGCATCAAACGGCTGTACAGGTGTTGAATCAAGAGTATTAAGTCCTTGTTTTGATTTAACCGGTGCTACTAGTCCTGAATTAAGTTTCTGGTATCATATGGAAGGTACAGATATGGGTGTATTGAGACTTGATGTTTTAGCAGATGGTGGAGAAGTAAATAATATAATGACTCCTCTATTTGGGTCAAATGGAAGTGTTTGGCTAGAACAAAAGGTTGATTTATCAAACTTTGTTGGCCAAAAGATTACCTTGAGATTTAGAGTGACAACTGGCGGTGGATGGAGCAGTGATTTGGCTTTAGACGACGTTAGTATTGCAGATTTAAGTACAGGTCTTGGAGAAAACAAGAATGATATCTTTAGTTTATATCCAAACCCATCTGATGGAATCTTCAACATAAAGTTTACAGAAACTAAAACAAGAAGAATTAATGTTATAGACTTACAAGGAAGAATTGTTTATTCAGAGTTTAATTCAAATCAAAACACTCGATTAGATTTGAGTAATTTGAGCAAAGGAATTTATTTTATTGATATTGAAGGAATCAATAGAAGAGAGAAAATAATAATCAACTAAGTAATATAAATTTCATTGGAAAGCCATCTTGAAATATCAAGATGGCTTTTTTATTGCTAGCCATTGGAATGTTTACTTTTGCAACTATTGAAAAGGAAATGACAAAAGCACCCGAAAACATGTTACCAATTATGGAATCTTTTTATACCCTGCAGGGTGAAGGTTACCATCAAGGAAAACCAGCTTACTTTATTAGACTAGGTGGATGCGACGTAGGTTGTCATTGGTGCGATGTAAAAGAAAGCTGGAACGCTGCCGATCATCCAAGTATGTCAACAAATGAAATAACAGCAGAGGCATTAAGCCACCCATCTAGATTTGCAGTAATCACAGGTGGAGAGCCGGTGATGTACAATTTAAATTACCTTACTTCGGAACTTAAAAAAGAATCGTTTTATTTAGCAGTTGAGACATCGGGAGCATATAAATTAACAGGCGATTGGCATTGGATTTGCTTATCTCCCAAAAAAACAATGCCACCTTTGACAGAATATTACGACAAAGCAAATGAATTAAAGGTTGTAGTTTATAACAAAAACGATATACTTTGGGCCGAAGAACATGCTAGTAAAGTAAATAAAGATTGTAAGTTATACCTTCAACCGGAATGGAGTAAGAGAGATTCGATTACCCCTACCCTAATAGATTATATAAAACAAAATCCTAAATGGAATTTAAGCCTTCAATCTCACAAATACGTCGACATACCTTAAACAAGTTTATCGCATTACTTTCTTTAGCAATTCTAATTTCTTGCAACTCAAGTTTTGCTCAAAATTATACTACGAGCGATAAAAAGGCGATAAAGCTATATAAAGAAGCCCAAGAATTTTCAAAGCAATTTAAGCTAAAAGAAATGGAAAATAATCTTTTAGAAAGTATTGAAAGAGATCCACAATTTATTGAAGCGCAAACCTTATTGGCTTATTGTTATTTAGATCAAGGTAATTATATACAAGCAAAAACAAAGTTTAAGGATGCTATTGCAATTAACAGCGGTAAAATTCCAAATAACCTATTCTTTTTAGCGGAGTTAGAACTTAATGATGGAGAGTACGAAGAAGCAAAAAAACACTTCAATCAATTTTTAGGTTTTAATCCTAAGGACCCTAGCATCATCGAAAGAACAAATAAAGGATTAGATATCATTCATTTTTCTCTTCAATTAAAAGCCAATCCTGTTCCTTTTGACCCTGTAAACTTAGGTGCTAACATCAATACAGAATTAAACGAATATTTCCCATGTTTAACAGTAGATGGATCAACCATACTTTTTACTAGGAGACTACCTCACCCTGAGGCACCACAAGGTTTTAATGAAGACTTCTATACTTCTATTGCTACAGCGGGTACTTGGTCTCCATCAGTTAATATTAAAGATCCTATAAATACTCTTTTTAATGAAGGAGCTCCCTCTTTAGCTGCTGATGGACAATTGCTGTTTTTTACGGCGTGCGAACTATTTGGTGATTACGGTGGTGAAAGAAAAGGAAATGGAAGTTGTGATATATTTTACACACTAAAAGGGTCCAAAAATTGGACAAAACCAAGAAATCTAGGTAAAACAGTCAATACACAGCATTGGGAAACACAACCTTCATTCTCTGCAGATGGTAAAACGCTTTATTTTATTCGAGGAAAAAGAACGAGAAGTGGAGTTAGAAGAGGAGATATTTATACAACCGTTTTAGGTAAAGATGGATATTGGACAAATCCAATTCCGTTGGGACCTCAAATAAATACAACAGGAAATGAAGAATCCGTTTTTATTCACCCTGACGGCAAAACCCTTTACTTTTCCTCAGATGGCCACCCCGGAATGGGAGGATTAGATATTTTTAAGTCTACTCTGCAAGAGGACGGAAAGTGGTCTCAGCCGATTAATTTAGGTTATCCAATTAACACCCATAAAAGTGAAAATAGTTTACTTGTTGGTGCGAGCGGAAAACTAGCCTACTTCGCATCAGACCGACCCAGTGGATTTGGAGGTTTAGATTTATATCAGTTTGAATTGCCAAATCATTTAATGCCTAACCCTGTTAATTATTTTGCGGGTAAAATATTCGATAAGGAGACTAAAAAACCACTAAGTGCAAGATTTGAATTAATCGATCTTAAAACTGGTGAGATTATTATAGAATCCTACTCAAATCCAGGAAATGGGGGATTCTTAGTAACACTGCCTAGCGGAAAGGATTATGCATTAAATGCAAGTTTAGATGGGTATTTATTCTATTCTGAAAACTTCTCATTGGAAAAATCCAAAAATAACGAACCTGTTAAAAAAGACATTCCGCTGCTAGCTATTAAAGTTGGTGAAGCGATTGTTCTAAAAAATATATTTTTTGAAACAAATCAATTTAACTTAAAGGATAAATCGAAAGTAGAGCTTGAAAAACTAGTAGATTTTTTAAAGAAAAATACAAACATAAAAATTGAAATAAGCGGACATACAGATTCCATTGGCTCAAATGAAAGCAATAGAACTTTATCAAAAAATCGTGCAAATAGCGTGGTTGATTATCTAATTAAGAATGAAATTGAAAAAGACAGAATAAGTTCCAAAGGATATGGCTCTTCAAAACCAATTGATAGTAACGATACAAAAACAGGAAGAGCCAATAATAGGAGAACAGAATTTAAAATAACAGGAATATAAAAAAAGGGTTCAGCAAGCTGAACCCTTTTTATCTGTTGTATTCTTATTAATCTTATCGAGTTAGATAAACTGAACCTCTAATTTCTTCTCCTCCTAACTTTACAACATAATAGTATGTTCCATTAGCACATATCTCTCCTCTTAGGTTTCTACCATCCCAACCATACTTCCCAATATTAGTATCAAAAACCTTATCCCCCCAACGATTATAAACTTGGAAGCTTGCACAGCCAATAAACTCACCGGTGAATCCAAGATCAAATAAATCATTTTCACCGTCACCATTTGGTGTGAATACATTCGCAAACTTTAATTGCAATAATTCTCTGAGAGGTTGAGCAGGTATAATTTTAATAAGCGTATCTCTACAATTATCGTTTCCACCAATTAACATTACTTCATTTTCTACAGAGCTATTTATTTGCATGTCTGTATCATACGAATAAGACTGAATCTCACCATTTAAGTACCACTCGTAGTAGCTTGCACCTCCAGAGTTATTCTGAATTTCAATAACAGAACCTGTGCACCTAGGTGAATTTACATATTGAAATCTTAATGTAGGTGTATCGTAAAATTTAACTAGTATGCTGTCTCTATCAAAACAACCAAAAGCATTAGTTACCCTCAATTGGTAATTCATTTCAATTGGTGGCGAGGCTAATGGGCTAGCAATATTAGTAGAGTTTAAACCGATAGATGGACTCCATAAATAGTTGACACCTCCCATTGTATCACCTTGTACAATTGGAACCAACTGCACACTATCTCCTAAACAAATCGTAGTATCAAAACCTGTAAAATTCACATTAAACACAGTAAGGCTAACAGTATCTGTTTCAATACAGCCATTTGCATCTGAACCAGAAACAATATAATCGATATTCTCAAAAGTTGTTGCAATTGGATTCGCGATTAACGGGTTATCTAACCCGATTGATGGCATCCAAGAATACGAAACTGCTCCGGTAGCTTCTAATTGAACTTGCTCTCCAGAGCACAATACTGAATCATTTGAAGCAATAACCGTTGGTAAAGAATTCACCGTTACATCAACAGAATCAAAATTAATACAACCGTTCACATCCACCACACTTAAGTAGTATTTTGTGCTATTAAGAGGAAATGCCTTGGGGTTAGCAGAAGCTACGTCGTCTAAATCTAGGCCCGGGTTCCAACTAAATATTGAACCAACAGGGCCTGTTGGATTTCCTCCAAGATTAACAGTATCACCAATACACAGTTGCTTAGGAGCTCCCGCATCTGCAACTGGCAATGGATTAATAATAATGCTCTTAATGGTTGAATCTGAACAACCTAAGCCGGAAGTAACTATTAATTTTACATCAAATGTCCCAGCATTAGGATATTGATAAGCCGGGTTTTGTAATGTTGATGTACCTACACCATCTCCAAAATCCCAAAACCAAGATTGGATTGAACCTGCTGTTATTGCTGTCTGGTCTGTAAACGCAGCAAAGCTTCCAATACAAGTTTCGTCGGTTACAAAATCAACAATTGGTAAAGGGTTAACTACTATTTCAATCTGATCTGTAGACGTACATCCAAACGGATCTGTTACTGTAACGGTGTATATAGTTGTTGCACTTGGCGATGCCTTAGGGTTCGCTAAAGTATCAAAATCAAGGCTCGCTGAATTATCCCATAGGAAAGTTGAGTTAGGAGCTGTTGTTGTTGGAGATCCTCCTAAAACAACTGTATCCGTTAAACAAATAACTGCATCTGGACCTGCATCTATATCGGGTGCGCTATTTACCGTCAGTGTCATTTGATCTGAACTTGAACAACCATTTACATCTGTAACAGAGACAGTATAAACTGTGGTTACGCTCGGACTCGCTAAAGGATTAGCAACTGACGCACTGCTCAAAGTAGCTGCATTATCCCAAAGATATGCCGAACCAACAGGCCCTGTAGGGTTGCCGCCAATTGCTATACTCTCCCCTTCACAGATAGTAGTATCTACCCCTGCATCCACTATTGGTAATGGATTCACAGATATTGTAACACTATCAACATTATTACACCCATTTACATCTGTAACTGTTACTTTAAACTTCGTAGTAACCACAGGGCTAGCCATTGGGTTTGCCAGCGTGTTATCATCTAACAAAGTAGCATTATCCCAACTATATACAATACCTGATGGACTTGTCGGAGAACCTCCCAACATCGTTGTTTCACCAATACAAATTGATCTATCAGCTCCTGCATCTACTACTGGTAAAGGATTTACATTTATAGTTACATCGTCGGTATTAGTACAACCATTTGGATGAGTTACTGTTACCGTATAAGTTGTAGTAATATTTGGTGTTGCAGTTGGGTTAGGATCTGTAGCGCTGGATAGACTTGCACTATTATCCCAATTAAATGTTGCTCCAACTACAGTTGAGGTTGGAGTTCCTCCAATCATTACTTGCTGCAAATTACAAATCGTTTGATCAGAACCAGCATCCGCGTCTGGAATAGGAATAACTGTGATAGTAACCTGATCGGTATTTGTACAACCAAGCACATCAGTAACAGTTACTGTATAAATTGTAGTTACTGTCGGATTTGCATCAGGATTTGCAACATTAGTAGCAGAAAGCGTAGCACCATTGTCCCACAAGAAAGTTGTACCAGCTGGGCCTGTTGGAGCACCTCCAATTGTAGTTGAAGAACCTATACATAAATCCTGATCAAGTCCGGCGTCAGCTGCAGGAAGTGGAGTTACAGTTATCGTTACATCATCTGTATTCGTACACCCATTTGGATGAGCAACAGTTACTGTATAGGTTGTTGTTACCGTTGGACTTGCAATCGGATTTGGATCTGTGGCACTAGATAAACTTGCACTATTGTCCCAAATAAATGTAGCTCCGGGAACTGACGAAGTTGGCGCTCCACCAATAGTTGTTGAAGCTGCGCTACAAATGGTAACATCTGAACCTGCATCCGCGTCAGGAATCGGATTTACAGTTATTGTAATTTGATCTGTATCAACACAACCATCTACATCAGTTACTGTAACAGTATAGGTTGTTGTAATACTTGGTGTTGCAACAGGATTAGGGTCTATTGAGTTATTCAAACTTGCTGCATTATCCCATATATAACTAGAACCTGCTGGTCCTGTTGGAGTGCCGCCGATATTTGCCGATTGCCCAACACAAATAGTTTGATCGGAACCAGCATCTACAATAGGTAATGGATTAACTGTTATTGTAACCGCATCTGTATTTGTACAACCATTAAGATCAGTTACAGTAACGGTGTAAGTAGTGGTTACATTTGGTGTAGCAGTTGGGTTTGCATCTGAAGTACTTGTTAAGCTTGCCCCATTATCCCAAGTAAAATTAGAGCCGACAGGCCCAGTTGGCGATCCACCAATAGCTATTGAACCACCAATACAAATTGCTTGGTCTGCTCCTGCATTAGCAACAGGCAACGGATTAACTGTTATAGTCACATCATCAGTTTCGGTACAACCATTCGGATGCGTCACAGTAACTGTATAGGTAGTTGTTGCTGTCGGACTTGCATCTGGATTAGAAACATTTGTTGCACTTAAAGTTCCACCATTATTCCATGAGAAAGTTGCACCAGCTGTATTTGAGGTTGGACTGCCACCTATTGTAATAGTATCTCCGATACAAATTGATTGGTCAACTCCTGCATCAGCGTCTGGAATAGGAATTACAGTAATTGTAATTTGATCTGTATTTGTACAGCCTACTCCATCAGTTACAGTAACTGTGTAAGTTGCAGTTGCAGTTGGATTTGCAACTGGATTCGGTATATTATCAGCACTTAAGGAAGCACCGTTATCCCAAAGAAAAGTTGCTGTTGCCGGACCGGTTGGTGAACCACCAATACTTACAGACGATCCAAAACATAAATCTTGGTCTAATCCTGCATCAGCGGTAGGAATAGGATTAACGTTTACAGTTACTTGGTCAGTTTTAGTACATCCGTTTGGATGAGTAACTGTTACCGTATAAGTAGTAGTAGTTGTTGGACCTGCTAATGGATTTGCAATATTATCCGCACCTAAACTAGCACTATTATCCCACAAGAATGTTGCTCCTGCAACTGAAGATGTTGGGCTTCCTCCAATCTGAACTGTTTGTAAAGCACAAATCGTTTGATCGAGTCCTGCATCTGCATCTGGCTGAGGATTAACAGTAATAATAATATCATCTATTGAAGAACAACCGTTCACATCTGTAACAGTAACCGAATAGGTTGTTGTAACTATAGGTGAAGCATTCGGATTTGCAATAGTTGCATTATCTAAGCTTGCCGCATTATCCCATATGTAAGTGGAACCAGTTGGTCCTGTTGGTAAGCCGCCAATTTGAATACTTTCACTTTCGCAAATTGTTTGATCAAGCCCAGCATCTACAACTGGAAGTGGATTAACTGTTATTAATACATCGTCAGTATTTGTGCACCCATTTAAGTCTGTCACAGTTACTGAATATGTTGTTGTAACTGTTGGAGTTGCAATTGGATTTGAAACATTATCAGCACTTAAGGTAGCGCTGTTATCCCAAATATAAGTAGAGCTTGCAGGTCCTGTAGGACTTCCTCCTATTGTTACCGAACCACCTATACAAATATCCTGATCTATTCCAGCATCAGTTGTCGGTGCAGGGTTAACCAATACAGTTGTATTATCTGTTATAGTACACCCATTTGGATGAGTAACAGTAACCGTATAAGTCGTTGTTGTTGTTGGCGTCGCTAATGGGTTTGAATTAGTAGCATCAGATAAACTACCTGCATTGTCCCATAAAAAGGTTGCACCGGCTACTCCGCTAGTTGGGGCTCCTCCTATTGAGGCAGTTGCACCTTCACAAATTGTTTGATTTGATCCTGCATCTACATCAGGCAATGGATTCACCGTTATCAATACCTGGTCTACTCCAGTACACCCATTCGCATCTGTAACAGTTACAGAATATGTTGTTGTAACTATTGGAGAAGCTATCGGGTTCTCAACTGAATTACTATTTAAACTAGCTCCATTATCCCAAAAATAGGAAGCACCTGTTGGCCCTGTAGGACTTCCTCCCAATGTTGCGGTCTCTCCCAAACAAACAGTTTGATCTATACCAGCATCAGCAGTAGGGTTCCCATTTACTGTAACTAAAACGTCATCAGTACTTGTACATCCATTAGGGTGGGTAACCGTTACATTATAAGTTGTATTAACTATTGGATTTGCTAAAGGATTTGCAATATTATCTGCACTTAAACTAGCACTATTATCCCAAAGGAAAGTTGCACCAGCAGTTGAAGAAGTTGGTAAACCTCCTATTTGAACTGGGTTACCATTACAAATTGTTTGGTCTAACCCTGCATCTGCAGATGGTATTGGATTTACAGTTATAGTTACTTGGTCTATACTTGTACATCCATTTAAATCACTTACTGTAACAGCATAAAATGTTGTTGATATAGGACTTGCAGTTGGATTTGAAATATTCCCGTTATCCAAACTTGCAATATTACTCCATTGATAATTAGATCCAGCTGGACCAGTTGGACTTCCTCCAATTAGTGCAGATTCTCCTTCACAAATGGTTTGGTCAATTCCTGCATCAACAGTCGGCAACGGATTAACAGTAACTAGAACTTGGTCTAATCCTGTACAACCGTTACCGTCAGTAACAGTTACTTCATAAGTTGTATTTATAATTGGTGTCGCTGTCGGATTTGCTGCTGTCACACTAGAAAGTGTAGCAGCATTATCCCATAAATAAGTTGACCCCGCATTACCTGTCGGGCTACCCCCAACAATTACATTTTCACCTAAGCAAATTGTTTGATCAGGACCTGCATCAGCTGCAGCTGTAGAATTTACAGTTACGGTAACTTGATCTGTATTTGTACAACCATTTGGATGAGTTACAGTAACTGAGTATGTTGTAGTTGTAATTGGACTTGCTGTGGGGTTAGCAATGTTGTTTGCATCAAGACTAGTGCCATTATCCCATAGGAAAGTAGCTCCTGCAATACTGCTTGTTGGTGAACCTCCAATTTGAATTGATGAACCATCACAGATTGTTTGATCTGAACCGGCATCCGCATCTGGTGGTGGATTAACTGTAATGGTAACCTGGTCAACATCAGAACAACCATTTCCATCTGTAACGGTAACTGAATATATTGTAGTTGTTATTGGAGTAGCTATTGGATTAGCGACATTACCTGAACTTAAGCTTACAGCATTATCCCATTGGAAAGAAGCACTTGCAGGGCCTGTTGGAGTTCCTCCAAGATTTGCAGTTTCTCCTAAACAAATTGTTTGGTCTGATCCAGCATCTGCAACCGGATTAGTATTAACTCTTACCTCAACATCATCTGTGCTTGTGCAACCATTTGGGTGTGTAACGGTAACTATATAAATTGTTGTAACAGTTGGAGAAGCTGTTGGATTGGCAATTGAAGTATTATCTAATGAAGCCGCATTATCCCAAAGGAACGTTGCACCTACAGTACTCGATGTTGGTGCTCCTCCTATTTGAACTGGAACCCCATCACAAACAACCTGATCAGGACCAGCATCAGCACTTGGAAGTGGATCCACTGTAATTGTTATTTGATCTACCGCTGAACAACCAGAAGCATCTGAAACGGTAACTGAATAGGCAGTGGTCATGGTTGGTGTTGCAACAGGGTTTGCAATTGTTCCGTTATTTAAAGATCCAATATTATCCCATTGAAAAACCGTACCTGTAATACTAGTTGGACTTCCACCAATAGAAACTGAAGTTCCTTCACAAATTGTTTGGTCTGCTCCTGCATCAGCAGTAGGAAGAGGATTAACTGTTACAACTACTTGATCAACTCCAGTACATCCGTTCCCGTCAGTAACAGTTACTTCGTATGTAGTATTTACAGTTGGTGTTGCGGTTGGGTTAGAAGCAGTAGCACTTGAAAGTGTGCCCGCATTATCCCATAAATAAGTTGACCCTGCGGTTCCTGTTGGGCTTCCTCCGATATTAATATTTTCTCCCAAGCAAATTGTTTGATCAGGACCTGCATCTGCAGCGGCAGTAGAATTTACTGTTACTAATACATCATCTGTACTAGTACAACCATTTGTAGCAGTAACTGTAACAGTGTAAGTAGTAGTAGAACTGGGTGTTGTTGTTGGATTAGCGCTATTTGCTCCTGTTAAAGTCCCTGCATTACTCCATGCAAAAGTTGCTCCTGCGCTTGCAGTTGTTGGAGATCCTCCAATTAAAACAGAACTTCCAGGACAAATTGTTCTATCTGGTCCTGCATCTGCACCTGGCTCAGGTATTACCGTTACCGTCATTTGATCTGTAGATGTACAATTAACTCCACTTGTTACAGTAACTGAATAAGTAGTAGTTGTTAAAGGTGTGGCAGTTGGGTTAGCAATGTTTGGGTTATTCAATGAAGCTGCATTATCCCACAAAAAGGTTGCACCTGTTGGGCCTGTTGGGCTTCCTCCAATTAAAGTACTTGCTCCTTCACAGATAGTTTGTGGGCTACCAGCATCTGCAACCGGAATTGGATTTACAGTAACTATTACTTGGTCGGTTTGAGAACAACCCGCAGGATCTGTAATTGTAACTGTGTAGGTTGTAGTTGTTGCAGGATTTGCAGTAGGATTTGGAATACTTGTACCACTTAAGCCTGTATTTGGTGACCATGCAATAGTTGCACCTGCGGTGGTTGTAGTTGGTGAACCACCAATCGTAACAGAACCTCCAGGACAAATTGCCTGATCTGGACCTGCATCTGCATCAGGTAAAGTGACAATAATTTGTTGTGAAAAAACAGAATCACAGCCTTTTCCAGATGTGGCAGTTAAAACTACAGTATATGTGCCGGGATTAGTATATGTGTGATTTGGACTTGTTTGAGTTGAGCTAGAGGCATCACCAAAATCCCAATTATGCGAAACCGTTCCACCTGTTATAGTAGTTAAGTTAGTAAAATTAATAGATTGCCCAGGACATGGATTCGCTGGGAAAGAAAAGTTGGTCTGAGGGTCTGGAAACTTGAAATTATATTTTTTGACCGCAGAAGAAGAGACACAACCGGAGCTTGTATTTACAAGTTCTACTCTATACCTAACAGAATCTTCACAATTTGCAAAGTTTTCTGACAATGAATTACTTATTGAATTTTGGTAGAATCCAATACCCGAACCAATAGGATATTCTCTAAAAACCCTATATTGACCTGCAGAACCAGAAGGATTTGGAGTATTTAATGGGCTCCAATTTACACTTACATCTGTCGGATTTGTAACAGGGTCTATAAATATTGTTGAGACCGTATCTCTTGCGACATTGCTAACAACACCTTTACAACCCGATCTGCTCCTAACATGATAAAAAAGTTGTTGTTGGTCAGCATTTGCCCCAACATGAGTGTAAGTTGTTGTATTGTAATTTTTAACACTATCTATTATAGTAAATGGTCCATTTCTATCCGTAGAAGAATAAATTAACCAGGCTGTAAATGAACTATTTATATTTGGTGTTGGATCCCAATCTAAATTCACATCTCCGTTTGATTGAACATCAACACAATTTAGTAGTGGGGATAATATAACTGAATCCCCAACAATTGTAATTGATATAGTAGCAATATTTATTGCAGGTATCGGACAAGCATCATCCGACGCTGTAATAACAAAAGTATAGGTATTCTGACCACTAACACATTGATCTGTAAATGAAACATGATTACAATCTGTTTGCCAGTTGAATGTAGTATTTACACCCAGTAAACCTTTTTGTGGCAATGGAGATGATAATGTTGCACATGGAGGATTTATACATCCAGCATTTGGATTGGTAAAATTAGCTCCAAACTGCAACCCTGTAGCAGTAAGCGTTACAGAGTCTCCAAAATAGGTAGGTGGATTAAAGCTTGCCAAATCTTCAATTTGCAAACTAAAGTTGACTAAATCACCTGCTCTAAAAGTATCAATAAATAAAACAGGATTTCCATTTACATCATTAAAAGGAGGTCGAATATTTGGTTTCGCATTCGAAACGACACATGAATTAGAAATTACCGATTGAAGCTCCCTGTATATTTCTGAAACTTTCTCGCCGCACTTATAGCCCGACACTTTGATTACTGAAACATATTTACCAGTTGCATTTGGAGATAAAGTAATCTCTCCAGTATTTGCATTTAATTGCTCAGGTCCTGGGAATGGATTATTGAAAGAAAAACCATTTGTAAAGTTTAATGCAGCAGGAATAGATCCTTCAACAAATACTTGATTATTTCCTAATGTTCCTAATGGTTCTGCCCATTCGTATGAGAGTGAATCTAACTCGTCATCAGTTGCATTGTGGTTGTAAGTAAAGGTCTGGTTATTACAGAGTAAACTTGTTGGTTTCTCTCTGAATTTTGGAGAATTATCAATACATTGACCTGCAACAGTCCCAGAATGAGGAAGGATTTTAGCTCTTAAGGTAATTGCTACAGCAGGCAAATTGTCAGTTGCATTTCTTGCGTTATCATCATAAGTAATTATCCAACCCTCTGCAGGAGGGTTGCCTACTAAAGTGACCGGTGAAGTAACTCTTAAATATTCAAATACTGCCTCAGGATCACCGCTAGCACAGTTAATTTGGGCACCTCCTCGACATGGCGGCTCAATAGCCTGATTCACTCCGGTATTCCCCCAGTTTCCAGGTAACCCAATTTGAGATGAATTTTCTGTAATTAATGTTCTTTGACCAACTGTTGGATAATTGTGAATATATAAATCACCGCTGCCTTCAGGATCTAATGGTGTGCCACTACAATCGCGATAAATACTAAAACTAAAAATGTATTGTCCTGTTCCATTACATTCCCAAGTAATTTCACCGCCCATCAAATGGGTTGCTTTAAGTTCTTGGTTCCTTGCAAATAAGAAAAGGAACAAAAGTGTTAGAGGAGCGAGTTTTCTCTTTATCATCGAAGTATCTTAACAGCCAACTAAAATAAGCATATAATTAATATAAACAGACGTAATGAATAGCTTAATGGTTGTAGGAAGAAGAGCTATTTTTTTAAACTTTAAATTCAATCATTTAATTATATTTGAAGCCTTATAAAAAACAGAAAGTTCACTATGAAATTATCAGGTATTATATCAATTTCTGGGAAGCCAGGTTTATCTAAAATAATTACTCAAAGTAAAAACGGAATTATCGTAGAATCACTAGTTGATGGAAAGAAGTTTCCAGTTCAGGGCACTCAAAGGGTAAGCTCATTGGATGATATTAGTATTTATACCTACGAAGAGGATGTGTTACTAAGCGAAGTTTTCGATAAAATTTTTACGAAAGAAAGTGGAAAAGAAGCAATTTCTCATAAATCAGATGCTGCAACACTAAAAGCCTATATTAGAGAAATACTTCCAAACTTTGATGAAGACAGAGTGTATAATTCCGATTTAAAAAAGATAGTTCAGTGGTATAACCTTCTGTTATCGAAAGATTTATTAATAAAAGAGGAAAAGGAAGACTCTTCTGACACTGAAAATAAGAAAGAGGCTAAAAAAAAGGCTAAACCTAAAGCAAAGAAAGCTGCCCCAAAGAAAGCAAAGACCCCAAAACCTAGCTCAGCAAAAGGTGGATCCAAGGTTACTAAGTCTGCAGGTAGAGGAAAATAAATTATGGCTGATATCATTCAAGAACCTAAAAGAATATATCTAAAAGGAGAACTCAATTATACATGGGAAGAAATTTCTAAGTACTTCGAAGAGCTAGTATTAAGAAAAATAGAAAACACAGACCAACTATTAAAGTGGTTTAAGGATAAGAGTGAACTTGACGCTGTACTTGAAGAAGAGTTTGCATGGAGATATATTCGGATGAATATTGACACAACAAACACTGAATACGCCAATAAATTTCAATATTTCGTTAAAGAAATCAATCCCAAAATTGCTCCATTTGAAGATAAAATCAATAAAAAAATAAGCAATTCTGAATTCTTAAAAGAACTTACTGAAGAAAAGTTTCAAAACCTGATACGATCTGTAGAAAATCAACTTGCTATCTACAGAGAAAAAAACATTCCATTACTTACTGAACTTGAGGAAAAATCTCAAAAATTTGGAGCCATTTCTGCTGGAATGACTATTAGCTATAAGGGAGAAGAATTCACCTTACAGCAAGCGTCAAAATTCCTTAAAAGCACAGACAGAAATATCCGAGAAGAGGTCTATAAATTAGTTTCATCAAGAAGAAATCAGGAAGTTAAGCCACTAAATGATTTATTTAATGAATTACTTAAGCTAAGGAATGAGGTTGCCAAAAATGCAGATTTTGAAAACTATAGAGATTATAAATTTAAAGCAATGAACCGCTTTGATTATACTCCTGAAGACTGTTTTAATTTCCACAAATCTGTAAGCGAATACGTTGTTCCACTTACTAACTATGTACAAGAAAAACGTAAGGAGTTATTAAATATCAATCCATTAAAGCCTTATGACACAGGAGTTGACATTGCAGGAAAAGAACCTTTAAAACCATTTGAAACCGGTGAAGAACTTCTTGAAAAAACAATAGAATGTTTCTCTAGAATTGATCCATTTTTTGGTGAATGCCTTCGCGAAATGCGAGATAGAAAACATCTTGACTTAGATTCAAAAAAAGGCAAAGCACCCGGAGGATTCAATTATCCATTATATGAATCGGGGTTTCCATTTATATACATGAATGCAGTTGGTTCTATGAGAGATGTAACCACCATGGTACACGAAGGTGGTCATGCTATACACTCTGTGTTGAGTCATTCACTTGAATTAGTAGAATTCAAAAGTTTAACCTCTGAAATTGCTGAATTAGCCTCAATGAGTATGGAGCTTATTAGCATGGATAATTGGGATGTATTTTTTGAAAATGAGGCAGACTTAAATCGAGCAAAACGCGACCAACTTTTAGATATATTATCAACATTACCTTGGGTAGCATGTATAGATAAATTTCAGCATTGGATTTACACTAATCCAAAACATTCAGTAGAAGAAAGAGAAAGCGAATGGCTTACACTGATATCTAAATTCGGCAATAATGCAATCGATTGGTCCGGTTTTGAAGCCGATAAAAAAAATGCATGGCAAAAGCAGCTGCACTTATACGAGGTTCCGTTTTATTATATAGAATATGGATTTGCCCAATTAGGAGCCATAGCGATTTGGAAAAACTATAAAGAAAACCCCATCAAAACCATTCAACAATATAAAGAGGCTCTTTCCCTAGGCTATACAAAGTCTATTGGTGATATTTATAAGACTGCAGGTATTTCTTTTGACTTTTCAGGAGAATATGTTAAAGAACTAGCTACTTTCATTCAAGAAGAAATTAAAAAAACATTTAAATAACATACAACTATGAGCGCTTTACACGCCATCTCTCCAATTGACGGAAGATATTTTTCAAAAGTTTCTGACCTATCTAAATACTTTTCTGAAGCTGCATTAATTAAATATAGAGTAAGAGTTGAAGTTGACTATTATATCTCACTTTGCAAACTTCCATTAGCTCAGCTCAAAGATGTTACAGAAGAGCACTTTGCAATGTTACGTAAGTTATACATTGACTTTAGTGATGAGGATGCATTGAGAGTAAAAGAAATAGAGAAAACAACCAACCATGATGTAAAGGCTGTTGAGTATTTTATTAAAGAAAAGTTAGAAGAAACTGATTTAAAGCAAAGGCTTGAATTTATTCACTTTGGACTTACATCTCAGGATATCAATAACACTGCAATACCTCTTTCATTAAGAGATGCGGTTGAAGATGTTTATCTACCAGAACTAAATGAGGTAATTAGTGAATTAAATGCGTTTGCCATCGAGTGGAAAGATGTTCCAATGCTAGCCAGAACTCATGGCCAACCTGCCTCTCCTACTCGATTAGGAAAAGAAATTATGGTTTATGCAGAGCGTTTAAAAGAACAATACAATACTCTAATCGATACTCCTTTTTCTGCAAAATTTGGAGGAGCCACCGGTAACTTTAATGCTCATTTTGTAGCTTATCCAGAAATTGATTGGATTGATTTTGCAAATGAATTTGTAAATGACACCTTAGGTTTATATCGCTCGCAAACGACTACACAGGTGGAGCATTATGATAACCTAGCTAGGCTTTTTGATGCAATGAAACGTATAAACACCATTTTAATCGATTTAGATCGAGATTTATGGACCTATATTTCTATGGAATACTTTAAGCAAAAAATTAAAGAAGGCGAAATTGGTTCTTCTGCGATGCCACATAAAGTAAACCCTATTGATTTTGAAAATTCAGAAGGTAACTTAGGCATTGCAAACGCTATGTTTGAGCATCTTTCGGGCAAGTTACCAATTAGCAGATTGCAAAGAGATTTAACTGACTCAACTGTTTTAAGAAATGTTGGTGTGCCAATAGCACATACTATTTTAGCTATTAAATCAATGTTAAAAGGGTTTTCTAAACTGCTTATCAATAAAGATAAAATCCAGAATGACCTTGACCAGAACTGGGCTGTGGTTGCTGAAGCAATTCAAACCGTTCTACGAAGAGAAAATTTTGATAAACCCTACGAGGCATTAAAAGAATTAACTCGAAAGAATGAAAAAGTAAGCAAAGAGTCAATTGCAAATTTCATAGATCAATTAGACGTTTCAGATGAGATTAAAAACGAGCTAAAAGCTATTTCGCCCTTTAATTTTACAGGAATAGAATTGTTCTAACATTCCCATTAATTCATTAATTTCATGAACTTAACATTGGTTCATGAACGACTTACCTAACATTACAAAAGAGGAACTAGAAAAGGTTTTTGTAAATCCGTTTATTGATTCTTTAAAGCAAGAAATTGATAAACAAAAAATTATGCTTGTCCGAACGGAACAAGTATATCAATCTTATTATGAGCGAATTTTAAGAGTTGATAGCAAGCAATCACTAAATAAGTTAATAAACGAAACCGACTGGTTAAAATCCTCTTTATATGATATTTTAGAACAAGAGTTTCCTGAAAGAAGAGAAATTCCTTTTAGTGAGGAGTTTGAATCCTTTGTTACAAGTTCAGAAACATATATTCTTGAACAACCAAAAATTATAAAGAGGGAACAAAAACCAGAAAGGTTTAAAAAAATGGCTGACGATAAATCGCAGTTTTTAATTTTAAAACCGTTAAAGAAGCTAGCTTAAACTACCTCAATTGCACCTACAAAATTTGCAAATCTGTTTAGGTCTGCAAAAAACAACTCCTTTATGGTCACATACAATTCCATACCAAGCGGTCTGCAGATATTATTTTAAGAAACGTTTTGCAAGTTTAGGCCTTGGGTTTTATGAAGAATTGCAACAATTAAAATGTATTGCATTAAACCTTGTAATTGACATTGATATTGATATAAATATTGAATTTCAAAAATACCTAGAGGACGAATCTTACAACCGAGAAGCTTATTTAGAAACAATTAAGGGTTTTTCCAAGAGAACAATGGTTTCCGAGCTAAGTGACACCTTAAACAACAAGCTAGAAATATGGAATAATGCTTGTTCAGAAACATTAGACGAAGTTCTTATTGAATTTAAACATTGCCTGGATATAGTTGATACTATAGAATTAGATGGTGCAAATTTTTCTAATTCTAATATGGAGCGTCAAGCTCTTGAATTGAGCGCAAAATACAACCGAATTTTTAGTGGTTGGAAAAACACATTTTTTGCTCAAATTGATGATTTTCAGGTAGATATTGAACTAAATCACATAAAGTATAGAAGTATTCTACAATATCATCTTTTACAAGATAGTTGCAGTGCTAGACTTCAAAAAACAATAGAGAGCAAAATCGAAAGCATAGAATCTGAATTTCAAAAAATTGCTGATAAGATAGAAACCCAAAACTCAATCGATGAATTAAAAAAATACTTGAATCTTGAAAAAACAAGAATCAATAGAAAACTTGAGAAGGATATTGTTCCGCAAGCAATAGAAGCTGTTTACAATCAAAACCTACCATAATTATTAGATCGACTTGAAGTTAAGGTGAAAACTCAGATTGAAAAGATGAAGGAGAAACGAATCATCTATTCTAATAGTGACTATCACTCTCCAATTGCAAAAAGTCAACTGAGTCATTTCAACCCTAGAGAATTAGTGGAAATAGATATCTTTCCAAAATTTTCTAAACTCAATTCTGACTTAAAATCGAAAGTTATAAAGGGTTTTGAAGAAGTTCAAGTTAACCTAAAAGATTTAAGTGGAATTACTGAATATAATTTAGAGGCTGCGCTGAGCTCTATAGAAGATAAAGAGCAATTAGAAAATGTTAAGAATATTTGTTTGGAAGGCTTAAATAGAGCTATCTCTAAAACTCATGACATTAAAGCTGCTCTCAAAAAAATAGATTCAATAATTTCTGAAACATTAAAGTCTAGTGTTACTGATTTTAATAAACAGGTTATTAGTCTAACTGAAAACGAGAACATCACTCAAATAAGGATCAAAATTGCCAAAGCTAAAGCAGTTGAAAAAACAAAGGCATATAAAAAACAAATTATTGAAAACGTTAGAGGCTTTGTTCCGATTGCAATACGTTTTTTAAGAAAAGAATTTGCTAAAACAATTCAATTTATTGAATTAGGTCTAAAAAAAGTAGGTTTAACGAAAGAGGATAATAAACTTACTGCCGAACTAGCAGATTATTTGAATCAAACAGATAAAGCGATTGAGAAACTACCTTATGTTTATAAAAGGTTGTATCAAATAAAACCCTTAGAAGAAGAATCTTTTTTCGAAGGAAGAGTTCAAGAATTATCTGAAATAAAAACAGCTTATGAAAGTTGGAAAAAAGGCAATTATTCTGCGACCTGCATACATGGAGAAAAGGGAAGTGGCGCAAGCAGTTTGGTCAACCTCTTTCAAAAAGAATTGCAAGGTGTAGAAGTTTTTAGACACAAGTTTGTAAAAGGATACCATACAGAAGAAGATTTTGTGGACTTTTTTAATGGAATTTTTGAAAAAAAGAATTTAAAAAGCTTTGACGAAATAGCAGAATATGTTTCTTCAGGTAAAAAGAAGGTTATAATTCTGGAAGATGTTCAACATTTTTATTTGAAAAAAATTGATGGATTTGCTTCTATAAATCTACTTTTTGAACTAATTTCTAAAACTGCTGAGCATGCTTTTTGGTTAATAGAAATAACCAGCTACACCTATAATTATCTTGAAAAAACTATTGGAATTAGCCGTTACTTTAGATATAACATTGACTTAAAACAGCTTAAAAATGAACAGATTGTAAGTTTAATTTCAAAAAGACATAGAGTTAGTGGTTATAATTTATTGTTTGAGCAACTTAATTTAACTGCATTAGAACAACGAAAACACAAAACAAAATCAGCCGAAGAAAAGCAATCCTATTTTAAAGAGAACTTTTTTGCAAATCTCAATCAGTTTGCACAAAGTAATATTAGTTTAGCATTATTGTATTGGTTGCGATCAACAAAATCGGTAGATGGCAATACTATTATAATGAGTAAAGTTAAATCTTTAGACTTTACTTTCTTAAATACCTTAAGCAACGATAGCATCTTTACCTTGCATGCTTTATTGCTTCATGATAGTTTAAGCCCTTACGAACACGCACAAGTATTTCATCAATCTGAAACCAGCAGTAGGAGAACTTTAATGGTTTTAGAAGATCATGGCTTATTACAATCTAACGATGGTAGATATTCGATTAATAGATTGTTGTATCGCCAAGTTGTAAATGTGTTGACAAATAAAAATATTATCCACTAATGAAAAAGCTTACACTTTATATATTTCTGTTGTTGAGCTTTACCTCTTTTGCTCAAACAGCATCAATAATTGATTCTACGGAATTAAGAACCGGCGGCCAAAATAAGGTTGTAATTTTTAATACTCAAAAGGTTGTCTTACATGATACCATAAAACTAACTGATACAGTTAAGGTTATTGTTGAATCAGCAGAGAATAAAGTAGCAATTAATGAAGAATCTAATTCTATTGCCGAAACTGTAAACTCTGGTAAACCTGATTTTGGAAAAATATTTTCAGGAGGAAAGATATTTTGGTCAATAATCGTTTGTATTCTAGCCTACTTTATCCTTTGCCTTTTTATAGCAATTATTGAACGATTTGCAGAAAAGAGCACTAACAACAGAATTATGCTGAAGAGCATATCTCCGATTATTAGAATTGTTGGCTGGGTGCTTGTTGTAATTATAATTGTGCAAGGTATTTTTCAACCACCAATGTCTAGTATTATTGCTGCCATGGCATCCATTGGAATTGCCATAGCCTTCGCTGCCCAAGATATATTAAAGAATATATTTGGCGGTATAATGATCATTTTTGACAGGCCTTTTCAGGTTGGAGATAAAATTGAGGTTGGCGAATATTATGGCGAAGTAAAAGAAATAGGCTTACGATCGACCCGAATTGTTACCGCAGACGATTCTTTGGTTTCACTGCCAAATGCAGAAGTAGTGAATAAAGCTGTTTCTAATTCAAATGCGGGAGAGGCAAACTGCCAAGTTGTTGCAGAAATTTATTTACCAATAGATATTGACACTGATTTAGTAAGGCAAATCGCTAAAGAAGCGGCTCAAGTATCTCGCTATATTTACTTAAACAAGCCAATAGTTGTCTTATTTTTTAATGATGTTAAAGATAGAAGGTCCTTTTTAAAAATGAGATTAAAAGCCTATGTTTATGATATTAGAAATGAATTTGCTTTTAAGAGTGATATGACTGAATTAGTAATGGGAGAATTACTAAAAAAAGAAATAATTAAAAAAGAGGAGTTAATGTAATGGTGTTTTTAAAATTCTTTTTACCTGAATGGTTAGAACCACATCGAAAAATAATCACAGATTCAAAATATGTTATAATCTGTATTATAATCATATTAGGACTTGCAATCATTTCTAAAATTCTAAAACGATTTCTTAGGAGGTATTTTGAAAAAGAGAATAATTTAGGAGCAAAAGACCAAACCAATTACCTGTTCTTAAAGAATGGAATCAATTTCATTTTTTTTATCATCGCAGTCATTCTTATTTTTTATACCGTTCCATCACTAAGGGCCTTAGGACTAACATTGTTTGCGAGTGCAGGTATTTTTGCAGCAATAATTGGCTTAGCCTCTCAGCAAGCATTCTCAAACATTGTTGGAGGAATTTTTATTGTAATTTTTAAGCCATTTCGTGTAAATGATGTTATTAAAGTTGGAACTCAAAATTGGGGTATCGTAGAAGATATTACAATTAGACATACCGTTATTAAAAGTTTCGAGAACCAACGGTATATAATACCTAACTCTACTATGAGTTCAGAAACAATTCTGAATTCATCTATAGATGACCCTAAAACTTGTGTTTTTCTTGAAATGGGTATTAGCTATGATAGTGATGTTGATTTGGCCATGAAAATCATGAAAGAAGAATCCATAGCTCATGAAGAATGTCTAGACAACAGGTCGAAAGAAGATAGAGAGAATGGAAATGAGCAAGTCATAACTCGATTGATAAGTTTAGGTGATTCCTCAGTAAACATAAGAGCCTTCGTTTGGGCAAGTGACCCTATTAATGGCTTTGCAATGAAAACTGATTTATACAAATCCATTAAAAAAAGATTTGATGAATCAGGTATTGAAATTCCATTTCCACACAGAACTTTAGTCTACAAAAATGAAAAGAAATCTTAAGGTTCCAAAAATCACAAACATTCCGAAAATTGGGTTTAAAAGATCTGTCCAGGAGGATCAAGTGAAACAAACAATAGGGCAAGCTCCGGGTACTTTAATATATACAGGTAAAAAAACTGAAGGTGAAATTAGACTTGAGGTATTCTCTTATAATTCAGATGAGATTCAAGAAAAGTCAGGAAACAAATTTGAGGAATGTAAGAAGATAATTAGTTCAGATAAAACAAACTGGATAAATATTGACGGTTTGCATGACATTGATTTAATTAATGAAATTGGATCCGAATTTAAACTACACCCTCTTTTGTTAGAGGATGTTCTTAATGTTGAACAAAGACCAAAATCAGAAGAGTTTGAAAAATATTTGTTCTTTACCATAAAAATGTTTCATATTGGTGAAGAGGGAGAAATTAGCTATGAACATGTAAGCTTTGCATTAGGCAAGAATACCGTCATCTCTTTTCAAGAAAGACCTGAAGACCTATTTGATTTATTAAGAGATAGATTGAGAAACTCGTATGGAAAAATTCGCGTAAAACAGGCCGATTACTTATTCTACCGTTTTATTGATACCATTGTAGATAACTATTACTTTGTACTAGACAGCTTTGCTGAAAAAATTGAATTGTTAGAAGATGAAGTGATGGAAAACCCGAGCACTAAAACACTTCAAAAATTACAAGGTATTAGAAAAGAGTTAATTTATTTAAGAAGATCCGTTTATCCTTTAAGGGAATCAATTAATGCACTTATTAAAAGTGAATCTCCAATTTTGAAGAAAGAAACTGAACGATACTTTGCCGATGTATACGACCACACAATTCATGTAATTGAATCCTTAGACACCTTTAGAGAATTACTAAGTGGTATTACGGATTTGTATATGAACTCAGTAAGCAATAAGATGAATGAAATCATGAAAGTACTTACTATCATGTCTACTATTTTTATTCCGCTAACCTTTATTGCCGGAATTTATGGAATGAATTTCGAACATATACCTGAATTAGGATATGAATGGGGATACACTGCTGTTTGGGTTTTAATGATTTTTATAGCTGTAGTAATGCTGATTTTATTCAAGAGAAAAAAGTGGTTGTAAAGGCATTTAAAAAAATCTTGAGATATTAACATTCTGGTTATTAACAATTTCAATTTTTTGTTGACAACTTTGTTGATAAGCATTTTTACTAGCTTCTAACATGGCATCTCATATCCTATACTTTTGTTGGAGACATTTTAAAAACAGTCTCACAACATTATGTTTACAAAAATCTTCGGAAAGAAGAAGTTAAAAGAGGATAAACTCGCAAACATATTTGTCAACGCCACACTACAGGCGGTTGAGGGAGGCTTTGCCGACATAGTTGGCCTAATAAAAGAATCACCTGAATTTGTTAGTATACCGAACGTTGATCCAAATGATGATAGCAAATTCTTATTAATCGTACTTGCTGCCAACTTAAAAGAGCTTCCAAAACACTTACCAGCACACCAAGATAATAGAATGATAAATTCGATTATTACAAAATTGTCTGGCGTTTTTGACGTTGAGTTTAGTAAACTAGAAGGAATTTTAAGAGAGTACCAAAGTTATTTAGGGAGAGTAAATCACCCATCCAACAATAACTTGTATGCCATGTCTAAAGCCTTATTCTTCAAATATGACCTTGGTCAATACCAAGAAGAATATTTTAAAAATATGAATTCGCCAAATCCACTTTTTCTGAAGCGATTGGATGAAGCCATGGGTTTATTCTTGTTTAATTGGCAAGGAACAAAAGATGAATATCAAATTGTAGAATAAATAAAAAAGGCTTGATGATTAATCAAGCCTTTTTTGTTTTTTAGTATTACTAATCTATTTCAATCCAAACCTTTCTTCTGCCATTTCAGTAATATCAGTCCCTATGGCCATGCAAGCAGTTGCAGCTGGCGAAGGAGCATTTACAACATGAATACTATTTTGACTGAACTCAATTTTAAAATCTTCAATCATTTCACCATCTGTTCCTATAGCCATAGCTCTAACTCCAGATCTACCAGGCTTCAAATCTTCCATAGTTAAGGAAGGAATCAATCGTTGCAATGTTTTCAAAAATAAAGGCTTACTAAAGGCTCTTCTGTATTCGTCTAAGCCAAATTTCCAATGCTTTGCGAATAATTTCCAAGTTCCCCCATATGTTAAAGCATCAACCGAATCTTTTAGGTCAAAATCGGTTTTGCCATAACCTTCTCTTTTAAAAGTAAAAACCGCATTTGGCCCGCATTCAACACCACCTTCTGCCATTCTGGTAAAGTGAACACCCAAGAAGGGAAATGCAGGATTTGGCACAGGATAGATTAGGTTCTTAACCTTATGCATTGCTTGATCTGTAAGATCATAATAATCACCTCTAAACCCAACAACTTGTAAATCCAAATCAACACCATCATTTTTTGCCAATCGATCTGACTGCAATCCACCACAAAAAATGAAGTGCTTACTCCTATATCTATTCTTATTAGTAACAACAGTGCTAACTGGTTGCTCATGTATTACTTTTTCAAAAGTTTCTCCTAATACAACCTTACTCTCACTTTGCTTGGCTAAGGCAACCTCAGCCAAACGCTCGGTAGCTTGAACAAAGTTGATAATACCAGTACAAGGAACATGAATTCCGGCAATTCCGATACACTCAGGCTCAATTTCTCTTACCTCATCTCCTGTTATCTTTCTTATTCCTTCAGTATTATTCGCTATCCCATTATCAAATATTTTATTTAAAAAAGGCATTTCTGATTCATCTGTTGCAACCACAACCTTGCCACAAACATCGTGGTTAACATCATAGTCCAGAGAAAATTTCACCAACTCATGGCGACCTTTTACACAATTGATCGCTTTTTTAGATCCCGGTTTATAATATAATCCGGAGTGTATAACACCTGAATTATTCCCTGTTTGATGAGGAGCTAATTTCTCTTCTTTTTCAATCAATAAAATCTTAATATTCGGGAATTTATTTTGCAACTGATATAATGTAGCTGCACCAACTATTCCTCCTCCGATAATCGTAATGTCGTAAACCTTTTCTACTTCCAAATCGATGAATTTTTGTTGCAACAAATTTACTATGAATAAAGTTTATTCCTTTGCTAATTGCTTATTCTTAGGAACAAAATAAAGTAAGACTAATCCAAGAATAAAAAAGGTTATTAAAGCAAAGATAGAGTTTCGCATACTGCCTGTAATACCCTCAATAAGGCCATATGAAAAGGTTCCTATAACAATTCCTAACTTTTCAAGCACATCATAAAAACTAAAGTAAGATGCATGATCTTTAGTTTCCGGTAATATTTTAGAATAAGTCGATCGAGATAGGGACTGAATCCCTCCCATTACTAAGCCAACTACTCCTGCAATAATATAGAACTCAATTGGCTCGTGAATGTAGTATGCCCCAATACAAATGCCAATCCAAATGAATAAGCTTAATGAGAGGGCTTTTATGTTTCCCCACTTTTTTGACAGCCATGAAAACAAATAAGCGCCGGCAGTAGCAATAAATTGTATGATTAAGACCGAAACAATTAAGCCTGTTTTGGCTCCATCTTCAGCCCAATTAATTTCTTTAGCAGCAAATAAGGTTGCCATGAGCATAACGGTTTGCACTCCCATACTATAAACGAAAAATGAAATCAAATAACGTTTGATAATTGGCAAGTGCTTTATCTCTGTCCAAACCTTTTTTAATTCTTTAAACCCTTTACTAAACTTATTTTCCATTTTAGGTTTGTCAGAAAACACTCTGTTTGGCAACCTTGCATAGGTGATCTGGCTAAAGCCTATCCACCAAAGTGCAACTGATAAAAACGATAATCTAGGATTCATATCAAAACCCATTATCAATACCAAGTTGATTATTAATAAAAGTGAGCTACCAATATACCCTAAAGAATAACCTTTAGCAGAAATTCGATCATGTTCACTTGCTTCAGCTATTTCGGGTAGATATGCATTATAAAATAAAATACTTCCCCAAAAACCAATACTTGCAAATAGAACAGAAAGCATACTTAATTCTAAATGCTCAATATCGAAAAAGTAGAGAGAAGCGCAAGAAGCTGACCCTAGATAACAGAAAAATTTTAAGAATGACTTTTTACTATCTGAATAGTCTGCAATTCCTGATAAGATTGGAGAAATAAATGAAACTATTAAAAAGGAAAGTGAAATTACATAAGAGTAAATTTCGGTGTTTCTAAATTGAATTCCAAAAAACTCAACCATATCAATTTTAGATCCATCTGCTAATTCAGTTCTAGCATAAGACTCATAAAACATAGGAAATATGGCCGTGGTAATTACTAGTGGGTAAACTGAATTTGCCCAATCGTAAAAAGCCCAAGCGTTAATTATCCTCTTATTTCCTTTTTGTAGCATCTAACAAATATAAATGAACTATTTATTACATGCGGGACAATATAATTCCTTTATTTCTTGATTCTCTAGCAATTGAACACCCATCTTTTCTTTCGAAAATAGCTTACAAAAACTTGTTTGATCTTGCATTCTCGCTTTATTGAGAAACTCAACATATTGTTTTTCGGGTACCCGGTTTCTATCGTACATCGCAATTTGTAAAAAGTATAATAACACCTCATTCCCTACATTTTCATTTTTCACTTCTGGTAAAAGCATTTTTATTGCTCTAGGAAATTGATCTTGATGTGTTAAATACTTAGCAACTAGTAATAATTTTTCATCACTAAGATTCGAAGGGATTACATACTTCAACATTTCATCAAAGGATTTTTTACGTTTTTCAAATTGCCCTTTTTCATAATAATAGTCTGCTGCAATATTTAAGTAATTTAAATATGCTTCTGAATAGGCAGAACGATTAATCTCAGTTTTTACTTTTAACTTTTCAAATTCCTTCTTCCATTTTTCTATTTCCGAAATATTACCCACAGATTTTGCCCAATGGTTTAATTGTGCAACATGGTAGTTATATGCAACGGCGGCATTAGTTGGGTCAATTAAGTATAATTCTAAAAATGCCCTATGCAAGGGGTTCCCATCAAATAATACTTCACCCATTTTTTCTTGAGCAATGTATTGATTATTAAGCAGTGATAAAGTTCGTTTAACCTGTTTTCTATTTCCTGTTATTAATTTTTGAATATCCTTTGAATTAATAACTGCTTCATTAAATATATGCTCTTGTACAATTAAACCTAAATCGTATTTTTTGTTTTGAAGAAGAATACTCAGTAATCTATGCCGATCCTCATAAGAAAGCGAATTCCGAAGTTCAAATTTTCCTGCAAACTTCAACTGGATTCTGCTAATTGTGTCCAAAGAGTAAGCCAGTTCTTTATCACTTAAACTTGTCTTTTTTAAATATTCAACTTCTTCCTCTTTTGAAAGCTCTGAAGTTTCTAATTGATAGTAAGTCCCTTTTTTAAAGTTATTATACGCTTCCCAATTAATTTTTTCTTCATAATCAATAAGGTTAGATTCCGCTGAATATTTGCTTGCTACTGCATTTATTTTAGCTAAAAATTCATCTCGTTTTATTTGAATTGATGGTGCAACTGAAACCTCAGCAGATATAAAATCTAACTCAAAATTGAGCCCTGACATAAGAAAATCCATGTTTTGTAAAAGAAACTCTAACTGTTTGAAGGAACCCCTAAAAATAAACGTATCAAGTCCGGTGTGACTTGAGTCTATTTTTGAAATAGATTTTTGAAAAGGAATATCGAGCCATCTAATATTGTTTGTTTCTACCTTGTTAAATGGGATTGAAACACACTTTTTACCGTCTTTTAAAATCAATCCGTTAATTTCATATTTCTCATATTCATAATAGCTTGGTAACTTCCCCAAATCAATATTTACTTTACCTTCTAGTTCAACAAGGTTTAAACTTGCCAGTTTTGATTTAAAAAATGGTTTTTGGAGTAATCCATTGGCAATACTTCCTGGGAATAGCCTATTTGTTGTTGAGCAATCAAATTGATCTCTTGAAATTAACTCAAAGGCTAAACCATCCTTTCCTGAACTTATAATTTCATCCCAAAAACCAAGACTATTAAACTGAAAACTAAGTCTGCCATCTTTAACTTTAAATCCGTCTGAAAATAATTGGGGTAAACTCGGATGTTCATTTAAAAAAGCATCACAAGCCTCTTTAGAATATGGTTCAATTCCGTAATTATTAAAGTTAACCCTAGCATCACTTGGAATTTCAAATGGCTCTGCGGCCATTACCAAAGTTATGACCAACTCTTGTTTATCTGTTTGTAAAATTGAAATTCCACAAGCCAAAAAATTAGGATCAAGCAAATTAAGCTTTCCTTCCTCTTCCATTAACCAAGAATTTATAGCCCCTAAAAGCATCTTTTCGGGAGTATCAGCAGTCTTTTTCGATTCACCGAGTTCTAACAAAACCTTTGAGTTCAATCTAACCTGTGCTATATTCTCTCCAGCTTGAGCAAACAATCCTTCATAAAAAAGGATACGATCAATTAAGCTTGTTTTCTTTTTATTTTCTTGAGTATGAGTTAAAGTCCCAGACTTTAAAATAAATTCACTTTGATCAAATGCAACTGCATCTAATAATTCATTTTTATTGAATGGTGCTAATTGATTGTTATTCCTTATCTCATTTAGTTCTTTTAGAAAATCAAGTTCTAATGTTTCCAAGTCGAAATCTTCTTGGCCAATTCCAAATGTTGCTTGAAGCAACAAAAACAAACAGAATGTAATTTTTAAATTATGGAATAACATAAATTTCAACACGTCTATTTAGGCTCTTTTCTTGAGGGTTTGAATTTTTATTAAGTGGCAAACTCTCACCTTTCCAGTCTTTAACAAGGTTAAACTTACTAAGTCTTTTCAAATACTGTTCCACATTATAAACTCTGGATCTAGATAGTTCAATATTATAGGAGTCGCTAGCATCAAAATCTGTGTGACCAACTAATTGAATCTGAATTTTGCTATTGTAAGGCAATTGAAAAATAAAATCCCCTAAGGCAGATAGCTCGTCTTTTGATATATTACTTTGATTTGATTCAAAATAAACGATATGTTTCTGTTTGTAAGCTTGAGATAACGACGGTTGAGCAACTGCATCACATCCTAATTCCGATTCATAAACACTGAACTCGTCCAAATAATAATATGCAAACCAAGCTTCGGATTTTGGTCTTGCATTACTAACTAATTCTGTATTCTCTTTTCCAAAAAAATTCCCGATGTTAAGAAACCTCTCACCTCCTTCTGCCTTATAAAGCTTAGAGAACTTTGACCACTGTCCTGCCGGAAAAATCTCTTTTGTACTCACTTGCGGCTCATACTCGTTAAAATTCCAATGAGCAATCCGTAATTTTTCTTTGCTAAAAAATATTCCGATGTTATTAATTAATACAGGTGTTTCAGAATCCGGGTTTACATAAAACTCGATGCAATAATTTAAACCTTTTTTAAGGCTATCAATTAATTCAACAGCAAGGTATTCTAAGTCTACATTATAAACTCCGTAAGGAATAAATGCAACTAAACCTTTGCCAGCATATGGTTTTGCATTTAAGTAAAATTCACAATTAAAGTATTCCGGGGTTCCAGTTCCAGGCGAGAACCATTCATTAACTAAATTTAGCTGTTTAAGCTTATTTGGGCAATCTTTATAAAGCTCAAAACCTGGGTTAGGAACCAGGTTTTGAGAATAGCCAAATAAGGCTTGAAATATAATTAAAACACAAAGTGTCTTTTTCAATTAATTGATGCTTATAGTCGCTCTTCTATTTTTATCATCTTCGCCAACCTTTTTCGTAGTTCCTGCTGAAGCGGATTGAATTCGGTCAGCAGTTATTCCTAGTTCTACTAGCTTTCTTTTCATTGCATAAGCTCTTTTCTTATCAATCGAGGTAGATGCTGCTTCTGATGGATCAGAATGACCTGTGACTTTAATTTTTAGACTTTCATCTGCTTTTAAACTTTCAACTATCTTAGTAATTGTGCTCATAGAAGCAGCCGTTGGCTCCGTGCTCTTATCTCCAAAATAAACAACTGCGTTTTCTAAGCTAAACTCTGCTGCCTTTTCTTTAACATCTTCAACCACAGTAGCGTCGGCTTTTGTCCCATCAGAATTTACGATAAAGGTCTTTTGGGCTTCTGCCTTTTTTGACTCATCTGTTCCAAATGATTTAAATTCAGTTTTAATTCTTCCTCCCGGAATCTTGTCACATAAACAATCTTCTCTTGTTTTATCATTTAATTCAACAACAGAAACATCATCTATATAGTAATATGCATTGTTTTGTTGTCTTTTTCCCGCGAACTCTTTCGAAAGTCTTAATTTGGTTTGAGTAGTTCTATCATCAGCATCAAAATTGCCAATTGCTATAAACATTTCACCACCTTCTGCCTTGTAGATTCCGCAAACAGCAGTCCATAAGTACTGTTTTTCAAAAGGGTCGTTTTTAATACTCTTCATTTGGGGTACCATTTTAAGAATGCCATCTGTTTTTTCCGTCATCTCAACAAAATCTACGTACATAGCTAAATTATTAACTGCATATTTCGAGTAATCGGATAAACTAACATGAAACTTCATGCAATACTCTTTGCCTTCCTCAAGCTCTTTTGTTAATTCTACACCTAAATAGGTTCTTGGCATTCTTCCCCCATAACCAAAAAATGATACTCCTGCATAGTTTGAACCCGTATTGGCAGGCTCAGAACCATATCCATTATTAGGTACGGAAAAGTCATCATTTTTAGAATCTGCAGAATACAAGTCTACGGGATTCATTGTTACAGCTTTCCATGGAAAAGCCATCTCAATCATCCCTCCTTCTTTTAATTTGCCTTCTACTTCTTCAAAACTTGGATTAGGAACTAAATTTTCTTGTGCATAAACCGTGCATAAAGCAAGGACTGCGGTAAATAATAAACTTATTTTTTTCATGGTATTTTATGTTTTTTGTCTTCATTTCAAAGACTGTACCGAAATTAAAAATTTTAATTCTAGCAGAAAAATAAAAACCCTCGTATTGTAAACTTGAATTCTTCGAGTTACAATTTAAGGGTTAAAGAATATCTAATTCTACTGCTGACTAATCATGTTTAAAGCGGAACCTGCTTTAAACCAACCAATCTGCTGTGCATTATAAGTATGATTCAACTTAATCGTATCTTCTGTTCCGTCAGCATGCTGAAGTTGCAATGTCAGTTGCTTACCAGGAGCAAAATCAACTAAATCAGTAAAGTTGAAAGTATCATCCTCCCTTACCAAGTCATAATCGTTTTCATTATCAAATGTTAACCCTAACATTCCTTGTTTTTTCAAATTTGTTTCATGGATTCTGGCAAATGACTTAACAATGACAGCTTTTACTCCTAAGAATCTAGGCTCCATAGCTGCATGCTCTCTTGAAGAACCCTCGCCATAATTATGATCTCCAACTACAACTGAAGGAACACCTGCAGCTTTGTATGCTCTTGCAGTAGCAGGAACAGGACCTTTATCACCGTTTAGTTGATTAACAACTTCATTCGTTGCTTTTCCGAATGCATTAACTGCTCCGATTAAGCAATTATCAGAAATATTATCTAGATGCCCTCTAAATCTTAACCATGGTCCTGCCATTGAAATATGGTCAGTTGTGCATTTTCCGAATGCCTTAATCAAAAGTTTAGTGCCTTCAATATTTTTTCCATCCCATGCAGCAAAAGGATTTAAAAGTTGTAATCTTTTAGAATCTGGACTAACAACTACTTCAATTCCTGATCCGTCTTCAGCTGGAGCTTGGTATCCATTATCTTCAACATCAAAACCCTTTGATGGTAATTCACTTCCATTAGGCTCAGCTAACTTGACTTCTTCACCATTTCCATTAGTTAACGTATCCGTAATTGGATTAAAATCTAATTTCCCACTAATAGCAATTGCAGCAACCATTTCTGGAGAGGCAACAAATGCATGAGTATTTGGGTTACCATCTGCTCTTTTTGCAAAGTTTCTGTTAAATGAATGTACAATAGAGTTCTTTTCTTGCTTTTCTGCTCCTTCTCTATCCCATTGGCCTATGCAAGGTCCACAAGCATTTGTAAATATTCTTGTTGATTCAAACTTTTCGAAAGTATCAATCAGTCCGTCTCGCTCTGCTGTATATCTTACCTGCTCAGAACCCGGATTAATACCAAGTTTTGCTTTAGGAACAATTCCTTTGTTAACCGCATCATCAACAATAGAAGCTGCTCTTGTTAAATCCTCGTAAGATGAATTTGTACATGAACCAATAAGAGCCCACTCAATTTCAGTCGGCCAGTCATTAGAGGCAGCCTTTTCTTTCATTTCAGAGATAGGAGTTGCTAAGTCTGGAGTAAAAGGACCGTTTAAATGCGGGGTTAATTCAGATAAATTGATTTCGATAACTTGATCAAAATATTGCTCCGGATTTGCATAAACCTCATCGTCTCCCGTTAAATGCTCTGCAACAGAATCAGCTAAATCAACAACATCGGCTCGGTCAGTTGCATTTAAATACCTTCTCATTGAATCATCATAACCAAAGGTAGACGTAGTTGCTCCTATTTCAGCACCCATATTACAAATCGTACCCTTACCGGTTGCAGAAAGTGATTTAGCTCCTTCGCCAAAATACTCTACAATACATCCAGTTCCACCTTTTACCGTTAAAATACCTGCAACTTTTAAAATAACATCTTTAGCAGAAGTCCAACCATTGAGTTTTCCGGTAAGCTTAATACCAATCAATTTTGGAAACTTAAGTTCCCATGGCATACCTGCCATAACATCAACGGCGTCAGCACCACCAACACCAACAGCAACCATTCCTAGACCACCTGCGTTTACCGTATGTGAATCAGTTCCAATCATCATCCCTCCGGGAAATGCATAGTTTTCTAAAACTACTTGATGAATAATACCTGCACCTGGCTTCCAGAACCCAATCCCGTACTTATCACATACAGAACTTAAGAAATTAAAAACCTCATTGTTTTTATTAATCGAATCTTGTAAATCTTTATCCGCTCCAAGCTTTGCTAAAATTAAGTGATCTGCATGAGCTGTAGACGGAACCGCTACTTTAGCTTTTCCTGCTTGCATAAACTGAAGTAAAGCCATTTGAGCAGTAGCATCTTGCATAGCTACTCTGTCAGGAGCAAAGTCCACATATGAATTCCCTCTAGCAAACTCTTCAGATGCTTTTCCATCCCACAAATGAGTGTACAGAATCTTTTCAGTTAAGGTAAGCGGTTTATTTAAAATGCTTCTTGAAGCTGCAACCCTTTCAGGATACTTTTCATAAACTGCTTTTATCATGTCAATATCAAATGCCATTTGCTCTTGTTTTTAGGTTTATGTACTAAATTTAACTGATTGCAAAATTAATCAATTAATCGCTTTTTGTAAACCGTTCATCCATTTTGATGTTATGAATATAGCACAATTTAGTAACATTGTGGAGTGGTAAGATTGATTCAAGAAAATATTAAAGAAGCTATAAAATCTGTTCGAGGTCAATTACTAAGAACTATTTTAACAGTGCTTATTATAGGAATTGGTATTGCCGCTCTTGTTGGAATTTTAACTTCAGTTGATGCTATTTCTAACGGAATAAGTAGCAACCTAAGTAGCATGGGTGCAAATAGTTTTTCAATTCAGAACCGAGGAACAAAAATTCAAGTAGGAAAAAGAGGAAAGAAAGCAAAATACTACCCAAGAGTTACCTATGACCAAGCTATTGCCTTTAAAGAGCGATTTACCTTTCCGTCAAAAGTTTCTATATCTACTCGAGCAACCGCTCTTGCAACGCTTAAATTTGAGTCAGAAAAAACGAATCCTAATATTTTTGTCTTTGGAATTGATGAAAACTATCTAGACAACTCAGGGTATGAAGTTGAAAAAGGCAGAAACTTCTCAGATCATGACATTAGATTTGGAACACATACTGCAATTATTGGTAAAGAAATAGCGGAAACACTTTTTCCGAACAATCAAAACCCAATAGATAAATTAATTACAATTGGTGCAGGAAAATATAAAGTTATTGGAGTTTTGAAGGAAAAAGGAAGCGGAATGGGCAATAGTGCAGATAAGAATGCATTCATACCTTTAACCAATGCAAGGCAGTATTTTTCTTCAGCTAATCCTACATTTTTGTTAACAGTAAAAACGACTTCTCCAGATAAATTAGATGCTGCAGTAGGCGAAGCAACAGGATTATTTCGAGTTATTAGAGGTGATAAAATTGGAAGCGACGATAGCTTTGAGATGAGAAGAAGCGATAGCTTTATTAACTTATTTGCAGAACTTATGGGTTATGTGCAAATATTTGCTTTTATAATTAGTATCATCACTTTAGCAGTATCTTCTATAGGTTTAATGAACAGTATGTTAGTTTCAGTAAATGAGCGAACACGAGAAATTGGTGTTAGAAAAGCAATTGGTGCAAAGTCTAAAAGCATTAAACTACAGTTCCTTATAGAGTCTATTGTTATTTGTCAATTAGGTGCAATCGTAGGGATTGCTCTAGGTATAATAATTGGAAATGCAGTTGGATATTTTGTCGGTAGTGAATTTATAATTCCTTGGCTTTGGATGCTAATTGGAGTTCTAATTAGCTTTGCCATCGGAGTTGCTTCAGGTGTTTATCCGGCAATAAAAGCTTCGAAACTTGACCCAATTGAGGCCTTAAGGTATGAGTAACTAATTAGGAAGTTGGTAATTTTCAAAGCCTCCTAGATTAATTGGTTCGCCGGACATTATATCCATAATGTTAAATTTAACTGAACCATCAATCAGAACGTCAATAATTATAAAATTATCTGCTACTGCACCTCCCATTCCACTTGCAACGTAATGAATATTTCCATCTTGGTGATACATATATGGGTCGGAATAATCAGTACCACCAACATCACCTGCAATTAAATAAACATCATTCCTTACCGAGTCTAAAAAGGGTTCAACCGTGGTCCAATAATTAGTAGAGTCTCTATAGCGCCCGTGATAATTGATTGTGATCTTATTATAACTATTTTTAGGTGACCACCATAAAAGCTCATGAACGAAAATAAAAATGTTATTAACGTTGTTTTTATGTTGTTCAATATTTTCTCTCAAAAAGTTTAGTTGGTCACCTTTAATTGTCCATTGTTTTGGGTTTAACTGAATAAAAAGATCTCCTTTATGCAAAAAACTACTGTAACCTAAACTATCGATATAATTGTAAAAATCATAATCCCTATCATGATTACCCGGTATAGTCTTAACTGGCATAATAAATTTTGTTAAATCAAATAAAACTGAATCCCACCTCCTGATATTTGACCAAATGACGATATCTCCGGTTAAAGCACCAAAATCAATATTCTCATTTTGATTTATATAAGGCACAGCATTCATAAAAGGCTCATACAATCCAAAACTTGGTACGGCAGGGTTTCCATACGTATGGCCCGCGGCAAAAAAAGAGTACTTAACTTCAAATTCGGGTGCAACAATCAGATCCAACTCGTCAGCTTCTTTACCACAAGAAAAAAGGAATAAGCTTGAAATTAATAGAAAAGAAACCCTTTTTAAAAAATGCATTTAATTATGTTTGATAACATCAATTCAAATTTAGCCAATAAATTGAACTCAAAATCCTCTCTTTCAAAACGATTAGTACTTCTCTTCTTTATTGGATTTATTTTTCTTTTTCACCATTATGGATACATTGGGCATTATGGTTTTGACGATATGCAGTACGCTGAGCTTGCAAAAAAAATCCTCAATGAGAGTGTAAATTTTGAGGACCATTTTACATTTCGGTTTACTATTATTCTACTTACTTCACTATCTTACTTCATCTTTGGTGTAAACGATTTTGCTTCTTCTTTACCAAGTATCTTAATTAGTAGTTCTATACTCTATATGGTATATAGAGTTGTGAAAAAAGATAGCATGATAATTTTACTCGTCGCACTTGGATTAACCACTTTCTGTTCTTGGTTCCTTAGCTATACAGATAAACTTATGCCTGATATCTACTTAGCAGCATCTGTGATGTTTTCCTTTTATATATTTCATCGTTATCGTTTCGTAAAAAATGGTAATACGCCACTTCTTTACGGAGTTCTTTTCTCCTTTTCTCTCCTTCTTGGTTTTTGTTCCAAAGGAACAATTGTTCTTATTATTCCTTGGCTAATCTATTTATTGGTTTCAGACATTAAAGAGAATAAAGATTGGAGTTTTTGGCTATCAGCAGCTTTATCGGGACTTGGATTACTCGCGTTGTATTTTATTTTTATTTATTCCTTAACAGGTGATGCAGGCCAGCGTTTTGATTCAATCGCATCTAATTCCTATCTCAATAGATGCAGCTATGATCAACAATCAATAAAAATATTATTTAAAAGGTTGTTTTTAGAACTACCCAAATTATTCATGAAAGAGGGAATGATTACAGCTTACCTGTTTGTAATTCCGATTTTTATCTCCAACCTCTTTCAAAGAAAAGACAAACTAAATTTTGAACAATCCTATATCATAAACACTAGCATAGTTTTATTGCTAGTCTCTAACTTCATGTCAATTTCGGCAACATCATATGTACCAATGTGTCTTGACCCAAGACACTTTTTGTTTTTCATACCAATTGCTGCAATTGCTGCAAGTCATTCAATTCCAAAATTATTAAAAAGTAGATTAAGCTTTATTTTATTTGTTGTTGTTTCTGTAATTGTTATCGTTTTTATGCTTTTTGAAAACAGCGATAATTACTGGAAGTTATATCTGCCAATAATGATTTTAATAACTCTTTTTAAGCTATTAAAAGTCCAACATTTCAATACTTTTCTTACACTACTTTTACTTTTAACTTCATTCTATCCAATTTATGAACTATTTCAATATTCTAAAAATTTAGGATACAAGCAGCAAAGAGATTTAATTTACAAAGAAGTCCTTACCATTAAAGAACCTAGTTATGTAATTAGTAATAAGGTTCAAACTAGAATAGGTCGATATTATCAAGAGTTTAACCCCAACCATCCTGTCAAGTTTCTTAGCTACAACTCTTTTAATACTGATACCTTAAAAGACTTACCGATTTACTTATTAGAAAATGACCACACAAGGAACTTAATGCAATTAGAAAAAAATGAATTACCATTTTACGTTAGGTATAAATCTTTAAATGACTTTGAGATTTTTAGCAATAAAAACCTGGGTTTAACATTTACCCATTTGGATAAAATTCGAAACCCATTAACGAATGCTAAACCTATTACAAACTCAATAAATGACTTTGAAAAGAATTACAAAGATTGGAAGCAAGAGTATAAATTTATTTCTACTGAATTAAGCAAATCAGGAAAAAAAGCTTATCACTGTCCCCAATACAGTTCAACCTATATTTTAACTCTAAACGAAAATATTATTAACTCATTAGACCAAGCATTGTATGTGGAAGCCAAAGTAATGGTTTGGACTGCAGACAAATCAGAAGCTTCTCTTGTTATTTCTATAGAAAACGAAACCGGATCATATATTTATGAGACAACAGGAATCAACAAGCATATAAGCTCATACTCAAATTGGTGGGAAGTTAATTTAAACACTTTCGTAAAAAAGTATAAACTCCAAACGGGCTCTAAGATTAAAATCTATTTATACAACCCAGATCAGAATACAATTTATATTGATGATTTTAGTGTAAGTATAATGAGCATATAAAAAAAGCCCTAAGCTAAAATTAGCTTAGGGCTTTTAAATATTATTAAGCTTATCGCTTACTCAGCAATTACCTCAAAATCGATAGAAACTGTTACGTCTCTATGTAATCTAATTTCTGCTTGGTAAGTTCCAATCTCTTTAATTTGAGATCCTAAAATTTTGATTGTCTTTTTATCTACCTCATGACCTAATGCATTAATTACATCTGCCAATTGTATAGTATTTACAGAACCAAAAATCTTTTTGCCTGCCTCTCCAACTTTCGCACCAACTTGGATTTTTGCAGCTTCTAAAGCTTTTGCAGTTTTTTCTGCAGCATCTTTAACTTTTGCTTCTTTATGACTTCTTTGCTTTCTGTTTTCTTCCCAAACTTTTTTAGCTGATACAGTCGCAACAATCGCTTTTCCTTGAGGAACCAAAAAGTTTCTTGCGAATCCTTTTTTAACGATAACTATTTCATCTTTAAACCCTAGGTTCTCGATGTCTTCTCTTAAAATTACTTCCATGATATCTCCTCCTTATTTCATTAAGTCAGCTACGTAAGGCATTAAACCTAAGTGACGTGAACGTTTAACTGCTTGAGCAACTTTTCTTTGGTACTTTAATGAAGTTCCAGTAATTCTCCTTGGTAATAACTTACCTTGCTCGTTAATAAATTGTAATAAAAAGTCAGGATCTTTATAATCAATATACTTGATTCTGTTCTTTTTGAATCTACAATACTTTTCTTTTTTTACATCAATCGCAGGTGGATTAAGGTATCTAATTTCTGATGAATTTTCAGCCATTTTTTCTAGTCTTTAAATGTTTTTACTTTGCTTTCGCAGTTGATTTTCTCTTCTCGATTCTTCTTACTGCATATGCTACAGCATGCTTATCAAGTTTTACAGTTAAGAATCGCATAATACGCTCGTCACGTTTAAATGCTAATTCTAATTTGGCGATAAAATCACCTTCTACTTCATATTGAAATAGTTGGTAAAAACCAGTTGACTTTTTCTGAATCGGATAAGCAAGCTTTTTCAAGCCCCAGTGCTCTTCGTTCTTCATTTCTGCGCCTGCGTCTAGCAATAGCGTCTTAAACTTTTCGACAGTTTCCTTTGCCTGCTCGGCAGACAAAACGGGAGTTACGATGAAAACAGTCTCATAATGATTTCTCATTGTTGAAATATTTAATTGTTATTTTCCCCAAAATTGGGGCGGCAAAAATAATAAATTTTCAAGAGAATACAAGCTATCTATCTAAGTAATATTCTAGCTTAAGATTTCAAAATCAGGCAGTTTATCTAAATTCATATAAACTAAGTTCTAAATTAGTCCCAATTGTGTTCATAAAAAATACTTTTTCTAGCATCAAGAAAGTGTAAATTTGTTGCCCTATGGAAAACTTTGTTGTTTCGGCTAGAAAATATAGACCTGCTACCTTTAATACAGTGGTTGGGCAAAAGTCGATTACCAACACACTTAAAAATGCGATTAAAACAAAACATCTAGCTCAAGCTTTTTTGTTTTGCGGACCTCGTGGTGTTGGTAAAACAACTTGTGCAAGAATCTTGGCTAAAACCATTAATTGTTTTAATAGAACAGAAACCATAGAAGCATGTAATAATTGTGATTCATGTAACTCCTTTAACGAAGGAGCTTCTTTAAATATTTATGAATTAGATGCAGCATCGAACAACTCGGTAGATGATATAAGAAACCTCGTTGATCAAGTTCGAATTGCGCCTCAAATAGGATCTCATAAAGTTTATATTATTGATGAGGTCCATATGTTGTCTAATGCAGCATTTAATGCTTTTCTAAAAACTTTAGAGGAACCTCCTGCTCATGCCATTTTTATTTTAGCGACAACAGAAAAGCATAAGATTATACCTACTATCTTATCACGTTGTCAAATTTTCGATTTTAATAGAATTGGAATTGAAGACATTTCAAATCATTTACAACACATTGCCAAAAATGAAAATGTAAAAGCCGAAGAGGAAGCTTTACATGTTGTAGCAGAAAAAGCTGACGGTGCTTTGCGTGATGCTCTTTCAATATTTGATCAGCTTGTGAGTTTCGCAGGCAATGAGTTGACTTACGATGCTGTAATCGAGAATTTAAATATTTTAGATTACGACTATTATTTTAAGGCAACACAGTATTTATTAGACGGCAATATCTCTCAATCTTTGTTATTGTTTAATGAAATCTTAAACAAAGGTTTTAATGGCCACTTATTTGTGAATGGACTAGCAACTCATTTTAGGAACTTAATGGTTTGTAAGGATGTCGCGACTATAGAGCTTTTAGAAGTTGGAAAAAGTGTAAAAAGCAAATACCAAGAACAGGCTAAAGCTGCTGATTTAAAATTTTTACTGCCTGCATTAGAAATATGCAGACAATGCGATATTCAATATAGAGGTAGCAAGAACCAAAGATTACTTGTTGAGTTAAGCCTTATGCAATTGGCGTCAATATTAACTGAGAATAATAGCTCGGTCGAAAAAAAAAAGCCTAATATAAAAGCTCCTGACGGTTTTATTGAAAGCGATAAACCTGAAGAAATAGAGAAAGGAGTAACTGCACCTACTGAGCAAATTGCTAAAACAGTAACTGAGACAAATAAAGTAGAGTCTAAAAAAGCAGTTGTCGACAAACCTCAAGATAAACCCGAATCTGTTAAAACAGAGCCTAAACCAAGAAAGGTTAATAAATTAGCTAGCCTTGGATTAAAATCTAAAACAGCTAGTCTTTCCATCAATGAACTAACTTCGATTAAAGAAGATGTTGATGCTAAAGATGCTGAGTTTTCGTCAGACTTAAGAGAAACATTTAGCCAAGAACAATTAATAGAAACTTGGAAAAAACTTGCTGAAAAAATAAAAGAAGGTCAAGAAGAAGGAAGCTCAATTGTTTATGCAGCGATAAGTACACATACACCAATTTTCAACAAAGAGTTTCAAATACATCTTAAGGTCGACAACTTAAGTCAGGAAGAGGAAGTTCGAGTTTTTAGAACAGAGATTCATTCCTATTTAAGAAAAGAACTTCGAAATGGTGCTATCGAATTACACACCAAAACTCTAAAAGATAAAAAGCAGAAGAAGGCATATACTCCTGAGGAAAAATTCAATAAACTAGCTGATGAAAACCCAAATTTACTTCGACTTAAGAAAGAATTAGACCTAGATTTCTTTTAAGGTTTGTTTCATAAAGATTCCTCTTATGTGGTTTTTTAACCACTCCTATAGTATTTGCTTAAAAATCCCCATCAAAACATTACTTTAGCGGACTATTTTTAATTGTTTAATAAATCCTAATTACATGAGAACCAAAAAGTTCAACCTGGGAATGTATATCTTATCATTTGCTGTAGTTTTTATTACTGCTTGTGGTGGCGAAAAAACTCCCGATGATTCTACTGCCAACAAAGAGTATGAGACAGTAGAGAATGACCCAACAAATACTCGTATTTATACTTTAGAAAATGGGCTAAAAGTTTATCTATCAGAAAACAACGAAGCTCCTAGAGTACAAACATCTATAGCAGTTAGAGCTGGTAGTAAAAATGATCCTTCTGATGCAACTGGCTTAGCTCACTACCTAGAGCATATGCTTTTCAAAGGAACTGACAAGTACGGTACTACAGACTTTGCAAGTGAAGGTCCTTTATTAGAAATGATTGATAGCTTATATGAAGTGTACAGAGGAACAAGGAATGAAGCTGAAAGAAAAGCATTATACGCTCAAATTGATAGTGTTTCTCAAGTTGCCTCAACTTTTGCAATTGCAAACGAATACGACAAAATGGTTTCTGAAATGGGTGCTAAAGGCACAAATGCTTATACCTCTCAAGAAAGAACTGTTTATGTTAACGATATACCAACAAATCAATTAGATAAATGGTTAACAGTTGAAGCTGAAAGATTTAGAAATCCACAATTGAGACTATTCCATACAGAATTAGAAGCTGTTTATGAGGAAAAAAATAGGTCTCTTGATAGTGATTTTAGAAAAGCTTTTTCAGCAGTTATGGATGGTTTATATCCAAACCACCAATATGGTCAGCAAACTACAATTGGTACAATTGAGCATTTAAAAAATCCATCTCTTACTGAAATAAAGAAATATTTTAATACTTATTATGTGCCTAATAACATGGCAATCTGTATTTCAGGTGATATTAACCCTGAAGAAGTAATAGAAATGATTAAAGCAAAATTTGGATCATTTGAAAGTAAAGAAGTTCCTGAATTTAATGTTGCTATGGAAGAGCCAATTACAGCTCCTGTAGTGAGAGAAGTTGTTGGTCCTGATGCTGAATTCATTTACTTAGCATATAGATTTGATGGTGTTGGCTCTAGAGAGGCTGAGTTAATTCAAATGTGTGATATGATTTTAGCTAACAGAACTGCCGGTTTAATTGATCTTAACTTAAACCAACAGCAAAAAGTTTTAGGTGCTAGCTCTTTTACTTATATCTTAACTGATTACTCTGCTCACATGATGAATGCTAATCCTAAAGAAGGGCAATCATTAGAAGAAGCTAAAGACTTATTATTATCTCAAATTGATAGCTTAAAAGCTGGTGCATTTCCAGATTGGTTAACGACTGCTGTTATTAATGACCTTAAGCTAGGTAGAATTAGACAATTAGAGTACAACAGAGGAAGAACAAGCATGATGATTGATGCCTTTATTCAGAGAAGAGATTGGGCTGACCAAGTAGCTGATATCGATGCTTTAAAGAAATACACTAAAGAAGACATCATGAAGTTTGCGAAAGAGAACTACAATGATAATTATGTGGTTGTATACAAGAGAACTGGAAAAGACAATTCTATCGCAGAAGTTGTTAAACCAGAAATTACTCCTGTAAACGTAAATAGAGAAGATGCTTCTCCTTTCTTAACTGGAATTACAGGAATGGAAGTGGATAATATTAAGCCATTATTCTTAGACTACAAAGCTGATATAAATGAGTCTTCTCTTGATAACGGGATGACAGTTCGTTCTATCAAAAACAATACGAATGACTTGTTCACAATGTATTATGTATTTGACATGGGTAACAATCATGACAAGAAAATGAGCGTAGCTATTGAGTATCTTCCATTCTTAGGAACTACAAAATATTCTCCTTCAGAAATTCAGCAAGAATTTTACAAAATTGGTTGTGAGTTTAATGTATTCTCTTCAGATGACAGAACTTATGTAACACTTTCAGGTTTAGATGAAAATTTTGAAGAAGGAATGAAATTGTTTGAGCACTTATTATCTGATGCTCAGCCTGAAGAAGAAGCTTTAGCAAGCATGGTTTCAAATGTATTGAAGCAAAGGTCTGATGCGAAACTAGATAAGGGTACTATCTTATTCAGAGGAATGGCTTCTTATGGCAAGTATGGAGAAAACACACCGTTCAAAAACATTTTATCTGAAGAAGAGCTTAAGTCTTTAAATGCAGAAGAGATGACAGCTATGATTCAAGATTTAACAAATTATGAGCATAGAGTATTATACTATGGACCTAAAGAAAATGATGCATTGGTTGCTGATTTAAAAGCTAATCATAACATGCCAGAAGAAATGAAAGCAATTCCGGAAGGAATGAACTTTACTGAAGTTGAAAATGAAAACACCAAAGTTTACATGGTTGATTATGACATGAAGCAAGCTGAAATTTACATGCTTTCTAAGAAAGAGCTTTACAACCCGAAAACGGTTGCAGCAGCAGCAATTTACAATGAGTATTTTGGTGGTGGTATGGGTTCTATTGTTTTCCAAGAGATGAGAGAATCTAAAGCTTTAGCTTATTCTGTATACTCAGTATTTCAATCTCCAGGAGATAAAGAAAAGTCGCATTATGCAATGGCTTACATCGGTTGTCAAGCAGATAAATTACAAGAAGCTATGGCAGGAATGGTTGACTTATTAAACAATATGCCGGAATCTGAAAAAAGCTTTGAATTAGCTAAAAAAGCTGCTTTAGAGAAAATTAGAACTGAAAGGATCACGAAGTCTAGTATTCTTTTCAATTATGAAACTGCTATTAAAAGAGGAGTTGATTATGATTTAAGAAAAGATGTTTACGAAGCAGCACCAAATATGACAATGGCAGATCTTAAAGCATTCCACGAACAATATATCAAAGATGGCAATTACAATATTATGGTAATTGGTAAAAAAGATGGATTAAACATGGCTACTTTAGAAAGCTATGGTCCTGTTAAAGAGCTTAGTTTAGAGGAAGTATTCGGATACTAGAATCTACTAGCAAGTATTAAATAAAAAAACCTGATAGAAATTTCTATCAGGTTTTTTTATTTAATTGTTTAACTCGGACAAATTAAAAATCAAGTTTCACGGTTCCAAAGGAAGTTGTGATCCATAATTTATTATCGGAAGATTGTCCAAAACTCCCTTCATAATAGGCAGAATTCATCTCCTTCTCTTCTTTTTTCCAATCTAGATCAGGCACCTTTAATTTAGCCATACTAGACCTTAATCTAGCATTAAATGATGCCCCTTCTTCAATATCAATATCTATTGGCGAGAACTCACCATCTATAACTAACCTAGTCATAGTATTCTTAACATTTTTAATTTCTAAGGAGCCATACTTCGCCTTAAAGTCTCCTTCTTCTAATAATTCTTCAATCTCTACGTTTGACATATTTGATTTAATCATCACTTTAATCGCCTTACGAATTTCAATAGAACCAAATTTGATTTCAGTTTCTAAATTCCCAACTGCTTGAATTTCTGAATTGGAAAACTCTGAGATCAGTTTTAATTCAGTAGCACTTGTCACCGACATTTTAGAGTACTTTAATGTCTACCTTGACCTTTCTATGTGTTCAATTTCAACAGGGTCTGAAAATTCAAAACGTAAATCACTATCAGGGTGTGAAACCTTTCCTACTCTCGCGCTACCAAACTTCACTTTGGCAATAACTCTTCCGTCAATATCATTGATAATAAATGCTCCAAATGAATTCTCAACATCTAAATTGTTAGTCTTCGGCATTTTTACTTCATAATCAATAGAAATCTCGCTTTTGCCATTAGAAATATTCCTTTTTTCATTTACAAAGTATGTTTTAAAAGATTTTTCATCAGCAGATTCATCAATTTTTACATCTATATTATCTATCCTTTTTAAAACTTCTTTTTCGGAACAGGCAGTAACTGTAATGGTAATATTTACTTCTAATTCATTTTTATCCCAAGTGGTAATTTTAATATCACCAAACTTGTTGTCGATAGTTAACTTATCACTTTGAGCTACTTTGTATTTTTTATTTACAGATTTCGTTTGCTGGTAGTCTGCTTTTGCAGCCATTCCGTCCATACTAATAAAGTATAGCAACATTAATAGAACTGTACTTATTTTAAGATGCATTGTTTTCATGATTTTCTTCTTTTAAATGATTCACATATTTTAATTGCTGAATCAAAGTCTCGAGAATTTTGATTCTACTTTTATAATTATTGATCATGGCCGCAGCCACTCTTTGATCACCGGTTTCTTTTAATTGTATTTCTAATTGCTTGTATTGCATATCAAGAGCGTCTACCATTAACTGACTTTCTTCTATCAACACCTTCGCCTCTATGCTTTGACTATGAGTTGCTAATAAGTCCATTTGATTTTCGAAAGACTGTTTATAATAAAGTTCAGCTTCTTCGATTGGAATATCATCTTCTTTAAGATCTTCTACCTCAACCATATTATCTTTAATCGGTTGGCTGAGGAACCAAAGCCCGCAGCAGGATACAACTACCAATATTGAAGCAGCAACCTTTAGCCATCTATAATCCTTATTCTTTTTTCCAAATGCATCATTCAATTTCCGATCAAATCGTTCCTCATGCCCATTTGATGGTTCAGATTCATCGAATGTATTTTTATCTCCTACTAACTTCATCATTCCTTTTTAACATTATAAACTCTTTTACTTTTTGTTTTGCTCTGCTTAATTGCGACCTTGATGTACTAGACGAAATGCCTAGAATTTCAGCTATTTCCTCATGATCGTACCCCTCAATTAAATAAAGTGAAAAAATGATTTGGTATTGCTTAGCTAAACTTTTCATAGCAATTTTCACTTCGCCAACTTGAGCTTCATAGTCATCTTCCTTTGATTCTTCTAGAATTGGTGAATCTTCTTCATTCCTTAAAGAATTACTAATCATTCCAGTTCTGTTCACTGCATTTAAACTCTTATTAATAACTATTCTTTTCAACCATGGCCCAAACCTTGAAGCCAATTCAAGGCTCTTAATTTTTCTAAACCCGTCAATAAAAGCGTCCTGCATAATATCTTCCGCAATAAAAGAATCTGCCACGATTCTGTTGCTGGTATTGAACATGGCCTTATTATATAGCTTGTATAACTTACTCTGAGCATGCTGATCAAAGTCTTGAGCTTTAGCTACCAATTGGTGGTGAATATGTTTTGTTTCTTCAGCCAAATTTTTATTGCTATATCTTAAAGACATTTGATTTTTAAGAGTGATGCATGTTTCGCAAATAAAATTTACGATTCAGATAAATTAAAATTTAAGATTACCTTTGCACCCCCAAAATAACAACGACTAAAGCATAATTATGGCACAAAAAATAATCTATACTGAAACCGACGAAGCTCCTGCCCTAGCAACCTATTCTTTCCTTCCAATTGTAAGAGCATTTACAAGTGCAGCAGGAGTTGAAGTCGAAACTAGGGACATTTCAGTTGCTGCAAGAATTTTAGCAGTTTTCCCTGACTATTTAAACGAAGACCAACAAATTGGAAATGCACTTGAGGAGCTAGGCGAACTAGCAAAAACTCCTGAAGCCAACATTATTAAATTACCGAACATTAGTGCTTCAATGCCACAGTTACTAGCTGCAATAGAAGAATTACAAAGCAAAGGTTATGCTGTTCCCAATTATCCTACAGAACCTAAAAATGATCTAGAAAAAGATATTAAAGGTAGATATGATAAGATTAAAGGAAGCGCTGTAAACCCTGTTTTAAGAGAAGGAAATTCAGACAGAAGAGCACCCAAAGCTGTAAAAGAGTTTGCCAAAAGAAACCCACATTCTATGGGAACATGGTCTAAAGATTCTAAGTCGCATGTTTCTACAATGGACAAAAATGATTTTGCATCGAATGAAAAATCAGTTACCATTCCTCAAGAAGACAATGTAAAAATAACTTTGCATACACATGACGGTGAGATTGTTACCTTAAAAGATAGTATTCCTTTAATGGAAGGAGAAATTATTGATGCTACATACATGAGTAAAAAAGCATTGGTAAACTTTTTAGAGGAACAAATTGCTGAAGCTAAAAGTCAAGGAGTATTATTTTCATTACACATGAAAGCTACCATGATGAAGGTTTCTGATCCAATTATTTTTGGTCATGCGGTTAGAGCATTTTTCAAATCAGTTTTTGACAAGCATGGTGAAAAACTAAATTCTATCGGTGCCAACCCAAATGATGGCTTAGGAAATGTAATTGCTCAATTAGATATATTACCTGCTAGTGAAAAAGAAAGTATTTTAAAAGAAATAGAAGCTGCAATTGCGAATGGTGCTGACATGGCCTATGTAAATTCTAATAAAGGAATTACAAACCTTCATGTTCCTAGCGACGTAATTATCGATGCTTCAATGCCTGCAATGATACGCACTTCTGGTCAAATGTGGAATACTGAGGGCAAACAACAAGATACAAAGGCAGTTATTCCGGATAGCAGCTATGCCGCTGTTTATGATGAAACAATTAAGTTTTGCAAGGAGAATGGGGCATTTGACCCAACAACCATGGGAACTGTTCCTAATGTAGGCTTAATGGCCCAAAAAGCAGAAGAGTATGGTTCTCACGATAAAACTTTTGAAATTCATAAATCAGGAGTTGTTAAAGTTATTAATAGAGCTTGGGAAGTAGTTTTAGAACACGAGGTTGAGGCTGGAGATATTTGGAGAATGTGCCAAGTAAAAGATGCTCCAATAGTCAATTGGGTTGAGTTAGCAGTAAGTAGAGCTAGAGCAACTGGTTGGCCTGCAATTTTCTGGTTAGATGAGAATAGAGCTCATGATTCAGAAATTATAAAAAAGGTAAATGATTACCTTCCAAATCAAAATACAGAAGGCTTAGATATACAAATATTATCTCCTGGAGAAGCAACAAAACATACTTTAGCACGAGTTAAAAAAGGTGAGAACACAATTTCTGTAACAGGAAATGTATTGAGAGATTATCTTACTGACCTATTCCCTATTTTAGAGTTAGGTACTTCAGCAAAAATGCTATCCATTGTACCATTAATGAATGGAGGTGGATTGTTTGAAACTGGAGCTGGTGGCTCTGCACCGAAACATGTAGATCAACTAGTTGGCGAAAATCACCTTAGATGGGATTCTTTAGGAGAGTTTTTGGCATTAGCAGTATCATTAGAGCATTTGGCTGAGAAAAATGATAACAAGCAGGCTGGTATTATGGCTGAGAGTTTAGATACTGCAACAGAGCAACTACTTCTAAACGGAAAATCTCCATCTAGAAAAGTAAACGAATTAGACAATAGAGGCAGTCACTTTTATTTGGCGATGTATTGGGCCAAAGAATTAGCAAAACAAACAAAAGATGAAGCTTTAGCTGCTAAGTTTAGTTCAATTGCTGAAAGTTTAAGCCAAAACGAGTCTAAAATTGTTGAGGAGCTAAACAACGCTCAAGGAGTAAAAGTTGATATCGACGGATATTATTATCCAAATAAAGAATTGGTTTCTAAGGTTATGAGACCAAGTAATACTTTGAATTCGATTATCGGATAGAACCAAATAATTTCTAAAAAAAGCCCTTTTATGTTATTCGTAAAAGGGCTTTTTTATTGGGCATAAAAAACTATAGGGTAATCCCCGTAGCGAATTTGAGTACTATACCTTATTACTTTAACTTCTTGTTATGTTGAATTTTACATCGAATCAAAAAACAAAACATTATGAAAAAGCTTTTATACTTTCTTTTTATTTCACTATTTATAATTTCTGTTAGTTCGTGCGAAAAGGATGATGATGTTCAACCAGAAACTCCAACAACAAATAACCCAAGAGACACAACAGGTAACGGAGGTTCAGGTTTAGGAACTGGCGGTGATACAACGGTAGTTGTTGCAGATATTGGCAACCTTAAACAAAATCACATTAAAGCAGGTAGCACCTATTTAGATCGTCTTTACATTACAGATATTGGTGGCTACAATTCAGGCGGCCAAGATTATTTTACCCTTCATATGACGGGAGAAAACAATTTTCTAATTGATTTTACTATCAAAGGTAGTTCATTACGTGAAGGCAACTTTTCTTTGAAGAAATTTAGATTAGGATCTAGTCCGTGAGATAATGAGGCGGTTATGTATGCAAGTATTGATGGAAATCTAATGAATTTTGAAACAATTGATCAAAATGCGATTTCAATAAAAAAAGATGAAAATGGTTTTTTTGTTCTTAAAATGGCTCCGATTGTTGGAACAAACAGAAACAGCTGGGATGTTGTAATTACTGATCCAATTTCTGTGCATGTTGTAACGAATCACGATAAAATTACAACTACAAATCCCGCAGGTGACACTTTTGATAATGATAAATATTCATTTAGAAATATATTACATCACAGAAGTAATCAACCTAAAGAAGAGATTATAATATCTCCAATAACAGTTTCTTTTATTGATTATGATTTTACAAATACCACTTCAATAGCAAAAACAACTTACCCATTAAGCACAACAGGTACTAGTGTTTTACAACAACAAATGGGAACTGTTGCTCAAGGAGTATACATGTCATATACCGAAGGTTTCACAGCGTGGAACCACAGACTAACTGGCAATCAATCTATTGAAATGGAATTAACGCCAAAAACAATTATTATTACTTTTTCAAATATTGTATTTGAAGACCCTAGTGATTCTACCCAAACTAAAACTGCATCAGGTCAATGGGAATTAGCTAGATAAGCTATAAATTAACAATCCTTAAAAAGCCCTTATCTGCACTTCAACTCACTTCGATAAACTTAGTGATCGCTACTCATTGTGACAAGGGCTTTTTTATGCTCTTTTTTTCGTAATTTGTAAGGAAAAAATAAATGGGAGGAGGTGGTTCTGCTTTAGCAATGATTCAGTCAATTAAGTACAATAAGTCCTTATTAAAAGGACCTCGTACTTATTCAAGTATAAAGAATTATATGCAAGGTGAATATAATCGTAGAGCACACCAATCGGAAAAAGCATACCAAGGGAAACAGGTTCCACAGGCAGAATTAGAAGAAATAAAAAGGAAAATCAAAGAAGATCTTAGAAAACAAAATAGAAGAGCAAATATTATAATTTACTCGTCTACAATTTTAGTGCTAATAATTTTAGCTATGGCCCTATTATATTAACTACTCACCATTGTTAATGTAAAATCTTAAGTTAAATGCTAAGCTATTATTTTCTGCCATAGCGTAACTTAATGCAAATGACCCGAAATGCGAAAAATTAACTGAAGCACCAAATTGAGTTTGAATTCCTGAAACATCTCGTTTTATATTAAGAGGATCTTTTGCTTCAAATGCTTCTTGAATCAAACCGCCTTCATTAACTTCATAACGATAGGTTCCATTGATAGCAAACTCCGATGATCCAGAGTAAAATCCAACTAAACCAAATACAGAAAATAGTTTTTTATCATAAGATGCAATTAACTCAGCTGATTGCGTATTGTCCGTAAATACAATCTCTTGGCCTTCCCCCTCCAAAAACTTCTCAGGAGCAAAGGAAAATCTAGACTGACCAACAAAACCAGCAATAGCAATATTAAGGTGTTTATCATCCGAATCTTCTTGAAAATACTGAGAAACTACATGTTTTACTCCACCTCCAATTAAATAAGTCTCTAAGCCATCTGTAACAATTTTTGGTAAAGCTCTTACATAAACCTCCGTTTTCAATGGTAAGCCAACATTAACATTTAATGCAGCAGCAGGTATAGAATTATTAGGAGAGGTAAAGCCATCAAGCGCTGAAATATTCTGCTCGTATGGATATGTATAAATACCACTGTTATCCTCTACATTATAAACCAATTCTGCTGTTGTATTCCCTCCAAGAATACTTGGTAAGATTGGCTTAGTTGGATTTGATAATTTCATTTTATTAGAGAATGGTTTATCATTAAAATTAAACTCAGTCTCGGCATTACTTACCATTGTAGCAGAGCCACTAATACCTATACCTATAGCAAAAGGCTTTAAAGTTTTAGCTGTAATGTGATTTGATGCAACTTGTGAAGCACTATAATTACCCATAAATGGACCTATAAATCCATCTGCATAAATATTTAAATTGTACACAAAGTCTTTTGAAATTGCTTCATTGTCGAAGCTTAGTAATTGTGAATTTGCGCTGCCGATAAAAACGCCTAGTCCAATTATCAGTAAAATTTTCTTCTTCATAAACCAAATGTAACTATATGGATAAAATAAAATGATTTCACTTTGCTATCTTATTGTAATAGTACTTCATAAAACTTAAAGTTTTAGAAAACAAAAAAGGCGATTCAAATGAATCGCCTTTTTTGTTTTTCATGATTTTGCTGTTAAACCAAGTCCTTAACTGCAGCTACTGCAGCATCGTAATTTGGCTCGTGAGTTATATCGTCTACTTCTTCTTTGTAAGTAATTTTATTGTCTTTATCTAAAACAAAAACGACTCTAGCAAAAAGCCCTTTCAACGGACCATCTGCCATTTCAATTCCATTTTGACTTCCAAAATCATTGTATCTAAAATCGGATGCAGAAACAATATCTTCGATTCCTTCTGCAGAGCAAAAACGCTTCATAGCAAAAGGCAAATCTTTAGAAACAGTTAATCCAACAACCCCTTCCATTTTTCCAATCATTTCATTAAAAGCTCGTGCTTCTTTTTGGCAAATTCCCGTATCTAAACTAGGTACAGCCATAATTACTTTTACATGCTCTGCATAATCAGCTAAAGCCCCTTCGCTTAAGTCTTCCTTTACGAAAGTAAAATCTTCAATTCTCTCTCCTACTCCTGGAATGTCTCCGCTTACTTGCACGGGATTTCCCGCAAAATTTATATTACTCATTTTGTATTGATTTTTTAAATAAACAACAAACCCAAATAAGGGTTCGAATTATTCTTCTAAATTAATATAGATATTGTAATTACTAAGACTGTTTAGAATAATTCTTTTCCTTTATCTTGTCTAAAAAATAGATTATGAAGTCAGAAAGATTCAATTTTAAAAACCAAGAAGGAATTAACCTAAGTGCTAGAATTGATTTCCCGATAGATTTTAAACCAATTGCTTATGCAGTATTTGCACATTGTTTTACTTGCAACAAAAATTTAAACGCAGTCAAAAATATTAGCAGAGCTTTAACTTCAAAAGGCTTTGCCGTATTATTATTTGATTTTACAGGTTTAGGTGCTAGTGACGGTGACTTTGAAAACACCTCATTTACTTCTAACATCAATGATTAAATAGCAGCTTCTGATTTCCTTGCTGAGAATTACGAGGCACCTAAAATTTTAATTGGTCATTCTTTAGGTGAAGCTGCCGCACTATTTACAGGTGGTAAACTTGAAAACATAAAAGCAGTAATAAATATTGGCGCTCCCTTCGATCCTTATCATGTAACTCATTTATTAGCGGGTGGTATTGAAGAAATAAAAGCGAATGGAAAAGCCGAAGTAAACATTGGAGGCAGACCCTTTACAATCTCTAAGAATTTTATTGAAGACTTAGAATCTAAAGACCCAGAGCAAGTTGCAAATGATTTAAGAAAGCCGCTTTTAATCATGCACTCTCCTACCGATAAAACAGTAGGAATTAAAAATGCTGCAAAAATGTATTCCGCAGCTCACCATCCAAAAAGTTTTATCACTTTAGATGGTGCAGATCATTTACTTTCTAATAAGGAAGATTCGGTTTATGCAGGAAATATGATTGCTGCATGGGTCGAAAAATATATAGAGCTTCCTAGTAAAGAAAATTTAAAAGGACCAAGCAGAGTAATCTCAAAAACGGGGAACGAGAACTTTACAACCGAAATAAAGGCAGGCAAACATCATTTTTTAGCCGATGAGCCTGAAAGCCTAGGAGGCTTGGATTTAGGCCCAACTCCATACGATTTACTTTCATCTGCCTAGCAGCATGAACCTCAATGACGCTTCAGATGTATGCGCAACGAAAAAGCTGGGATTTATTAGAAGCTAAAGTTCATGTTGAACATAATAAAAATCATGCTCAAGATTGTGAAGCCTGCGATAAATCGGGTACAAAAATTGACCACTTTTACCGTAAGGTTGAATTAATTGGAGATTTAGATGAAGATCAAAAAGCTAAGCTATTAGTGATTGCTGATAAATGCCCTGTTAATAAGTCTTTGCACTCAGAGGTTAAGGTGGTGACGGAGTTGATTTAATCTTGCAATTTAAATTGCCTATGTTTCGACTCCGCTCAACATTACAATTAAAAACCAATTGCTTCATTTCACTGCGTTTCATTCTCAATGACTACATAAAAAACTCAACTCAAAAACTTGGGATTAAAGTTCACCAAAAAAAGCTTTTCTGTTGCTCTTGTAATGGCAGTATATAACCAACGAGCGTACTCTTTATTAACCATTTCATCTGTTAAGTAGCCTTGGTCTACGAAAACAGCTTTCCACTGTCCACCTTGAGATTTATGACACGTAACAGCGTAAGCAAATTTAATTTGTAAAGCGTTGAAGTAAGGATTCTTCTTCATTGCCTCGTACTTCTTCTTACGATTAGGTTCATCCGCATAATCTTCTAAGACAGTTTCATAAAGTCTTTTTCCATCTTCAGGACTCAAAGAGGGAGCTTCAGACATAATAGAGTCTAATAAAACCTTAACCTCAACAGGATCCAATTTTGGATAATCGGTTAAACGAATGGTACAGTTCAAAAACCTGAAACCATACATTTCTTCAATATTTCCCATCCGCATGATTTCTGCTATATCGCCATTTGCAATAAAGCCAATTGGAGATTTTTCATCCAACCAAAAATAATTATTCTTTACGATCATAATATAATCTCCGGTTGCTACCTCTTCATCAAAGTCCTTAATTCTAACACGAATTTGTTGGTTAAACTTATTGGCTCTTTTATTTGAGCGAGTGATTACAATTGTTTCTGCTGTTCCATACCTTCCGACGCAAGTATTCAGTTCATCTTCTAGTTCATAACCGTCAATAAAATGAACATCATCAAAGTCCTTTTTCTCGAACAAAATTTCGGGTTCATCCAATAAAGTTTGCTCCCTCAACTTGATAGCATTGTACAAAATACCAGAATCATTAGCATGTCGAACTACTTGCTTTAGTTCAACCCCTTTTAGCTTAAAAAAATACTCCTGCTGTAAAAATTTAGAATCTAATGCTGGGCTAATATCTCTTCCGACAGGGGGCAATTGAGCAATATCTCCTATAAAAACTAACCTACAATTTTGACCTGTATAAACGTATTCAACCAAATCGTCCAATAAACTTCTCATTTGGTAATTATGAGATGCATTTAAGCCGCCTCCATCTGAAATCATGGAAGCTTCATCTACAATAAAAATTGTATTAGTATGCAAATTAGCTGCTAAACTAAATTTAGTTTGACCATCGGTTCCTCGTTTACTCTGGTATATTTTTTTATGAATTGTAAAAGCAGGTTTACCCGAAAACTTAGCCATTACTTTGGCTGCTCTTCCGGTAGGAGCAAGTAATACCGACTTTAATTGAAAGGAAGGAAATGTTTTAACCATGGCAGCAACAGAGGTAGTTTTTCCTGTTCCAGCGTAACCTCGGATAATAAATGCTACCCTTTCGTGGTTTAAGAAAAGAAATCGCTCCATACGCTCTACTAAGTCAATTTGATCTTTGGTAGGAGTATCGGGTAAGAAACTATAAAATTTTTGCTGAAATTTTGAAAGCATACTTGTTTTAATCCAATTCAAATTTAGTTAAAAACGGAGGGCAAAGTAGCCTAAAAAACTTAACAAAAAGCTAATCTGAAAAGGGCTTAATTCAGATGCAAAAAAATTGTAGATTTGTGGACATTGAAAAAAACTATAAAAAAAAGACAATGAAAATTGCCATTCAACTCGGACTTGCAGTAGTAGCAGTCGTTTTAGCTTATTTTATTTACGCAGGAATTCAGAATAAAATCATTTTTCAAGAAAAAGCTCAAGCGAGAAGAGAGGTTGTTCAAGACCGATTAATGCATGTTGTTGCCGCTCAAAAGACTTTTAAAAGCGAAAGAGGTAGGTATTCTGCAAACTTTGATGAGCTTTTAAACTTTCTACATAACGATTCACTTACAGTTATTAAAGCAATCGGTAATGTTCCAGATTCACTAACAGAGGCACAAGCAGTTGAGCAAGGAATTGTTATCAGAGATACAGCTCTTGTTCCCGCAAGAACTACTTTTCCAGAAAGCTTTGAAGTTGACTCTTTAAGATTTATTCCCTTTAGCGATGGAAATGAATTTAAAATGAAAGCAGGAGTTATTGAGAAGAATAAAGTTAATGTAAACGTTTTTGAAGCCTCGGCTAAGTTAGAAGATGTATTTAACGGTTTAAAAACTAAAAACGAGAACATTGACTTGGAGGATAAAATTAAAGTTGGCTCAATGACTGAACCAATTACAACAGGAAACTGGTAAAACTCGCCATGAGTTCTTCTAACTTAGTTGAAAACCAACTTTTCGACAAATCTTTTTTAAATAAAGAGCATAACCAGCACTTAAGTTTACAGTTGAGTTTAACCCAATTGAAAGCTGCTTGGTTTGATATCCCTAGCAAAACCTATATCGGCTTTCAATCTTTTGATTACAATGCTGATTTTAATTGGGAAACAATTTTTCCACACCTTTTCCCTGTCGGGAAATCTTATCAATCCTTAAGTTTAGGTTTAGTAAACAACAGATACACTTTAGTTCCTAAAGGCATATTTGATGCAAGCGCTTTAAAATCTTACTTACAATTTAATTTGGGTGTTGGAATTGGTTCCCCGAACTACTCCACAGTAGAATCTGCTAATGCTCAATTAGTTTATGATGAAGCAAATGTAGTTCTTGAGCAAATTAAATATAGTTTGCCGGGCATTAAGGTTTCCCATTCGGGAAAATCTTTATTAGAAGCATTTGCTCAAGAAAAAATGGAGTCGAAAACGAACCTTTTTGTGCATGTGCAAGATGGCAGGTTTGATGTAGCTTGCTACAAGGAAAAGCAACTTAACTTTTTCAATTCGTTCGATTTTAAAACAACGGAAGACTTTATATACTTTTTGCTCTATGTGATGGAGCAATTGAATTTAGACAGAGAATCTTGTCCTGTTTTCTTTTGTGGTGAAATAGTAGAAAAGTCAGCTATTTATGAACTTGTTTATAAATACATAAGAAATGTAGAACTATTAAATAGACCCAAATTGGCGAATTATAGTTCTATTTTAAGCCTTATTCCCTCTTCCTTTCATTATAGCTTATTTAATCAATACCTGTGCGAATAATTAGTGGAAGCCTTAAAGGCAGAAGATTACAAGCTCCTAAAAATTTACCAGTAAGACCAACGACTGATTTTGCGAAAGAAGCCTTGTTTAATATTTTAAGAAATTATGTTGACATTGAAGGTCTTCATGTTTTAGACCTGTTTGCAGGTACCGGCAATATTAGCTTTGAGTTAATATCTAGAGGAGCAGCCTCCTGTCTTTCTGTAGATGGAAATTCTGCTTGTATTAAATACATTCAAAAAACGAGTAGAGAGTTTAAGCTTAGCAATCATAGAATCAATAGAGATGACGTTTTTAAATTCGTCAAGAAGGGATTCGGTAGTTATGATTTAATTTTTACAGACCCTCCTTACAATTTAGATAAACTAGAAGAATTACCAGATTTAATTTTGAATAAAGGAATTCTTAAAAAAGATGGATTGTTAGTCTTAGAACACGGAAGAGAGCACAATTTCGAAAACCACGAAAAATTACTTTTTACAAGAAAGTATGGAAATGTTAACTTTACCTTGTTCTCATTAGATCAAGAATGAAAAAGATAGCTGTATTTCCGGGGTCATTTGATCCAATTACCTTAGGTCATGTTTCTGTAATTAAAAGAGCCATTCCTCTTTTCGATGAAATAATTGTTGCAATAGGAACCAACTCTCAGAAAAAATATATGTTCGATATCAAAAAAAGAGAAGCTTGGATTAATGGAGCTTTCGCGAACGAAGCATCAATTAAGGTTGATATGTATAATGGTCTAACTATTGATTACTGTGAATCTAAACAGGCGAAATTTATTTTGAGGGGATTAAGAAATCAACAAGATTTTGAATTTGAACGCACCATTGCCCAAATGAACAAAAAGCTAAATGATGAAATAGAAACTGTTTTTCTATTTACTGAAGTTGAGTATTCGGCAATAAATTCTACAGTTGTGCGTGATATAATTCGAAACGGTGGAGATGCTCATCAATTTTTGCCAGCTAACATTCAAATATAAATGAAGCTTAAATTATTTTTGTTACTAGTTGTAAGCTGCCAATTAGCTTTGGCTGGTATTGTCCGAATTGAGGGTGGAATTAAAGGTTTTGAAGGCAAAACTATTTCTGCCAATAAAGTGGAGGACTTTATTTCCAATGACCAAACTGTGTTATCGGAGCAAACGATTAGCAATGGTTCCTTTGTTTTGGAGTTTGATGTTTCAAGCACTCAACAAATAATTTTACAGATTGAGGATAAATCAACAAGCATGTTTGTTAATCCTGCTAAAACCTACAAAATTGGTTTAAGCTATGATGCAGAAGCTAATAGAGCTAATGCGTTTAAAAAATTCTTAGATATTAGTTTTGTTTTCCCTGACCCTTTGGAAACGAATAGTTTAATCAGGCAGTTTAATAGAAACTATCAAGATTTTTTCTCGGAAAACTATAAAATGATTGTCCTTAAAAAAGCGAATAAAGAGACAGAAGAATTTGTAAAGAAACAAAGAGAAAAACCTGCGTATCAAAATGATAAGTTTGTTAAGGATTATGTTACCTATGGCCTTGCAAACCTTGAAGACATTACCTATTTATCGAAAGATGAAGTTTTTGCAAAATACATTCTAGAGCAGCCTGTACTTCATAATAACAAAGAGTACATGAACTTTATCACTCAGCATTATAAATCTGATTTCGAAAAATTAACTTTAAGCGGAAAAGGCCAAGACCTATTGAAAGCCATTACTTTCGATAAAGATTATACCAAAACAATTGAAGAAATAAAGAAAGCTAAAGGCTTTAAGAATGATGAGCTTGCTGAGTTTTATTTATGTTTTGGTTTGTTTGAGGTTTTTCATACCAAGCGGGTAAATCAAACTGCTAGTTTAAATATGCTAGAGCAAATTAATAAAAAAGCTAGTAATTCGGGCAATCGAATTTTAGCCGAAAATATTAAGCAACAGCTATCACTTTATGGTAAAAACCAAAAGGCCCCTAATTTCAACTTAAAGGATTTAAATGGTGATGTTTTTCAGTTAAGTGACTTTAAAGGTAAAGTGGTTTACTTAAACTTTTGGGCCGATTGGTCGATTCCTAGTTTAAGAGAAATGCAAATTATTAAAGCTCTGCATGAGAAATATAAAGATAAAGTACACTTTATAAGCATTAATGTAGACGAAGGAACTGAAAAGCTAAGCAAGCTTCAGAAAAACAAAAACTACCCTTGGACAATGCTTCATTACGGAGATGATTACAAGGTAAGAGAACGTTTTGATGTTAAAACTGTGCCTACTTACTTTTTAATTGATGTTGATGGAAAAATGATAACTCCTTTCGCTCCCGGCCCTACTGATATTGAAAAGTTGTTGTTTGAGTTGAAGTAGAATCAAAGATGTGAACTAAGATTATGAGAATAAAGTTTCAAATCGCTCTTAGACATCTCCTATTCTTTTTATTATTTACCATCCTAACCCAAACTGGCGGTATAATCTACTTATTCAATTCATTACTCTTTCTAAAAAAGAAACAAGTTAAAAAGAGCTTCAAATTACTCTCCTACGTTTGTATCTATATTATTGTCAACCTGCTTATAACACCACAATTGGCACAACTAAATGGAAGAGAACCAGTTTTTGAAAATAACAAGGAAAAACTTGGAAACTCCTTTTTCAAGTTATTAAACAGAAATTATGTTAAGCCAGAATTGAATCTATTGCTAAATTCAGTTTCTCAGGATTTAAATGAAACTCCAATTCAGATAAATGTTTTAGATGCCAATTTTCCTTTTTGGGATGGCTTTCCATTAATTCCACACTTAAGTCATAATGATGGTAAAAAACTTGACCTTCCTTTCGTTTATGAAAACCCAAATGGAGAATCAAGCAATAATATAAAGTCGTTAAGTGGATATGGTATTTTTGAGGAAGCTAAAACTGGAGAAATAAACCAAGTAAATAATTGTGAAGAAAATGGCTTTTACCAATACAGCATTGCGAAATTTATTGGGCTTAACCTTTTCCATAAAGATTTAGTCTTTTCAGAAAATGGAACTAAACTTTTAATCAATTCAATATTAAGGCAAAGTGCTTTAGAGAAGCTCTTTATTGAACCGCATATGAAAAATAGGCTTAATTTAAATCACACAAAAGTATGGTATCATGCTTGCCATGCCGTTCGTCACGATGACCATATTCACATTCAAATTAAATGAAAGATCGAATTTCAGGCTATAGTGATTTTGTCAGGCTGAGCGGAGTCGAAGTCTAGATAATATCACCTTAGCCCTAAAGAAACAATGCCTTTTAAAGTTGAAGAACGGTTTTTAAGATTCTCTCTTTATAGAATTTATTAGAAATTAGTCATTGGTCTTGGTCATTACTAATTATTGTTTTCAAACTCGCATAAGTATTCGACAATTGCTCGTTAAAATCAATTGAATCAACCCAAACTGCCTTCTCAATATCTTCTTCAATTTGTGGAATTAATTCTCCATCATCATTACAAGACATACTAAACCAATAGGTTGGTTTTAAAACCAAACCACCCTTAAGCTCATATACATGATAAGTAGTTGGCAACTGCTTCACAATCTCTAATTTAGAAATACCACACTCCTCTTCTACTTCGCGAATTGCTGCAGTTCTTTTATCCTCTCCAATTTCAATCTTTCCCTTTGGTAAATCCCACTTACCCAATCTGTGAATAAATAAAACTTGCCCACTTCCATTTTCAACTCTTCCACCCGCAGCTTCAACTATTTTAAATAAAGTTTTAAAGCCTTTAAATAGAGTATCAATTTCAGAATCAACAAAATATAAATGCTCTACATTTTTATCGTGAAGTAAAGACAAAACATGATTATGCATTTCCGATTTAGAAGGGTTTATTACACATTGTGATTTATCAACAATTGTTGAATTTTCGAGCTTTTCAGTGAAGGAAATAGAGTGCTCGTTGATAAAAACTTTATACCTTTGCATTCATGAAAATTAACAAAGATACAGCACATAAAGTAGCTGAATTTTTATTGCAGATTAAAGCAATCAAACTAAATAAATCAGAGCCTTTTCAATGGGCATCTGGGTGGTACTCGCCTATATATTGCGATAATAGAAAAACACTTTCTTACCCAAAAGTTAGAACTTTCATTAGACAAGAATATGTTAATGCTATTCAAGAAAACTTTGGTCAAGTAGATGTTATAGTTGGTGTAGCAACAGGCGGAATTGCACAAGGTGCATTAATTGCTCAAGATTTAGAACTTCCATTTGGTTACGTTCGGTCCTCTTCTAAAGGGCACGGTTTACAAAACATGATTGAAGGTGATATTCAGCCGGGCTCAAGAGTTGTTGTTATCGAAGATTTAATTTCTACAGGTATGAGTAGCTTAAAGGCTGTTGAAGCTTTAAGAGCAGCTGGTTGTCAAGTTGTTGGTATGGTTGCAATTTTCTCATATGGCTTTCAATTGGCAGCTAAAAACTTCGAAGATTATAAATGTCAGCTGGTTACTTTAAGCGATTACAATAGTTTAATTGAAACAGCGGTTGAAGAAGGCTATATTTCTTCAGAAGATATAAATTCACTAAAAGCTTGGAGAGAAGATCCGGCAAATTGGAACGCAGTAGTATGACTAGAATAGAAACAGAACACAAAACCTCAGTAAGCAGCCAAGAGCAGTTATTTACGTTTTTAACAGACTTGAATAATTTCGAAAAATTAATGCCAGAAGGTAAAATTGAAAAATGGTCTTCTGATACAGATCAGTGTGAATTCACCATTAAAGGCATGGCTCGAATTGGATTAAAAAAAGAGTCTACAACTCCAAATAACTTAATTAAAATATCTTCGTTTGGCAAAGTGCCGTTCAGTTTCACTTTAGATATTCACATCGATGAGTCTGCCGAAGGTTCGGAAGCTCGTATGGTTTTTGAAGGTGATATTAATCCATTTATGAAAATGATGGTTGAAAAACCTCTTAGAAACTTTTTCAACTTATTGGTTACAAAAGCTACTGAACTTAGCTTATAAATTTTAGTTGCTTTAAATCGTAGGAGGATAGTTTTCCATTTCGCCAAACACGCAAGATTCCTGAATTTAAAACATCTGCAATTTTGCCTTTAAATTGTCCTTTCTCATCTTCTAGGGGAATCGGTTTGTGAAAACCATATAAGCTCTCTAAATAATGAGTTTTTATATAGTTGGCACCATACATTTGATAATCCTCAAAGACTTTTTTGAGATAAATTAAAATTTGGCTTAGCTCTAAATTCAAATTAAATTCTTCTCCTTTAAGCAGTTTTAAGGATGTAGCTTTTCTGGAATAGGGTTCAAATTCAATTTGATTTGTATTAAAACCAATCCCAACAACTGAATTTGTAATCAGAGAACCTTCTATGCTGTTTTCAATCAATATTCCCGCTATTTTTTGTCGATTTACTAATATATCATTTGGCCATTTTACTTCAACTTGCCCTACTGCCAAACTGTCTAAATAATATTTCAGTCCCAAAGCAATACACTGACTAATTAAAAATTGATTTTCAACTTTTACTCGAGGCTTAAGCAACAAGCTAAATAACAGGTTTTTACCTTGCTCAGAATCCCAAACATTACCCTGTTGGCCTTTACCTTTTAATTGATATTTTGAATAAAAAACAGTACCCTCCTTAACAATATTTGTCTTCACAAGGTCAAGGGCATAACTATTGGTTGAATCTATTTCAGAGAAATTAAAAATTTGAAATTTGAAATCGCTTGAAATCATACAAAATAAAGGTTTCAGGTCTGGCAAAGGAACTCATTTTAGACTTTGAAATTGATTACTTTTGTAAAAATTTGGTAAAACCCTCTATGACAAGTACGACAAAACCTGTATTATCGGACGAATTGGCAGCAGCTATTGTGCAAGGAATTCAAGAAAAAAAAGGCGAAAGAATTGTTCAGTTAAACCTTCAAGGTGTCGAAGGAGCTGTAACTGATTACTTCATTATATGCGAGGCAAATTCATCAACTCAAATAAATGCGATAAAAGATTCCATTGAACATGAAGTTAAGAAGCTTGTTGGAGAAAAACCTTGGCATATTGAAGGAACACAAAACGGTGAATGGGTGTTAGTAGACTATGTAAATGTAGTTGCACATATATTCGATCCAGAGGTAAGAGAATTTTTTAACCTTGAAGGTTTATGGGCAGACGCAGAAAGAACAGATATTAAAGAAGAGCATTAAAAAAAGAAAATGGCAGAAAATAAAAACAAAAAAGGCACAACTGGAAAAAATCCTAAAAAGCAATTCAATTTTTATTGGATTTATGCAATTATAGGTGTTTTGCTTATTGGAACTCAATTATTTCAATTTGGAGGTAGTGAGAAAAAAATCACTTGGGACAAATTTGTTAATGAAATGGTAAAAACCAATGAGGTTGAAAAAATCTTGGTGGTAACCATGAATAATGAGTCAAAAGCAGAAATATTTATAAAACCAGAAGCTTTACAACAGGACAAATACAAAGATGTAAAAACTGAAGGAATAGGTTCAAACGGAGGACACGGTCCACACTACTATATTAAAATTGGAACGATTGAGCAATTTAATATTGACTATGATAGAGTTTTACAGGATTATCCTGCAGAATATAGAGCTTCAGTTGATTACGAAACAAGACAGAACTATACTGGGGATCTTTTAGGTTGGTTATTACCAATCGCGATAATAATTGCTTTTTGGCTGTTTATAATGAAAAGAATGACAGGTGGTGCAGGAGGTGCAGGAGGTCAAATATTTAATATCGGAAAGTCTAAAGCAACGCTATTTGATAAAGAAAAAAACGTTAATATTTCTTTTAATGATGTTGCAGGTTTAGCAGAAGCAAAAGTTGAGATTGAAGAAATAGTAGAGTTTTTAAAAAACCCAAAAAGATATACTGAACTTGGAGCAAAAATTCCGAAAGGAGCTTTATTAGTAGGCCCTCCTGGAACAGGTAAAACCTTATTAGCGAAAGCTGTTGCCGGTGAAGCGCAAGTTCCGTTCTTTAGTCTATCGGGTTCAGATTTCGTTGAAATGTTTGTTGGTGTTGGTGCATCTAGAGTTAGAGACTTATTTAAGCAAGCAAAAGAAAAAGCTCCTGCTATTGTATTTATTGATGAGATTGATGCCATTGGTAGAGCTAGAGGCAAAGGAATGGCTCAAGGTGGAAATGATGAAAGAGAAAACACACTTAACCAATTATTAACCGAAATGGATGGTTTTGGCACAAACAGTGGTGTTATTTTATTAGCTGCTACAAACCGAGCTGAAGTATTAGATAGAGCATTATTAAGGCCAGGTAGATTTGACAGACAAATACACGTTGACTTACCTGACTTACCAGAAAGAATTGAAATTTTTAAAGTACATGTAAAGCCACTAAAAATTGACAGTACTGTAGATATTGATTTCTTAGGTAAGCAAACCCCAGGATTTTCTGGTGCAGATATAGCCAATATTTGTAATGAGGCTGCTTTAATTGCTGCAAGAAAAAAGAAAAAAACTATTGGTCAGCAAGACTTTTTAGACGCAGTTGATCGTGTAATTGGAGGTTTAGAAAAGAAAAATAAAATAATTACAGCTGAAGAGAAAAAAGTAATTGCATATCATGAGGCAGGACATGCTTCGGTAAGTTGGTTAGTAGAGCATGCTTCTCCTTTAGTAAAAGTTACAATTGTTCCAAGAGGTCGATCTTTAGGAGCAGCGTGGTATTTACCAGAAGAAAGACAGATTACAACTAAAGAGCAAATGTTAGACGAGATGTGTGCGGCTTTGGGCGGAAGAGCTGCTGAAGAGGTAATGTTTGGTAAAGTTTCTACAGGTGCTTTAAGCGATTTAGAAAAGATTACCAAACAGGCATATGCCATGGTTTCTGTTTACGGTTTAAATGATAAAGTTGGAAACGTTAGTTACTACGATTCAAGCGGACAGAATGAGTACGGCTTCCAAAAGCCATACAGTGAAAAGACTGGTCAACTTATAGATGAAGAAGTAAGCAAAATGGTTGAAGAGGCTTATGTTAGAACTAAAAAAATCGTCTCTGATAATAAAGAAAAACTAAGTCAACTAGCTCAATTACTTTTAGAAAAAGAAGTAATTTTTAAAGATGATTTAGAGAAGGTATTTGGTGAAAGAGCATTCAAACCTGCTGAAAAAGTAGAAGCAAATGCCAACGGCAAAGCAAAAGACGAATTAGCTAAAAAAGAAGCAGAAGCTGCTAAAGTCGAAGCTTTAACTGAAAATAAAAAAGAAGAATCGGAAGAAGAAAAAAAGAATCCAACGGAGAATAATCCTGCATAAATCTTTTACCTTTAACCCATGACTAAAAAATGGGTACAGGTTTTTAGTACAAAGTTAGAATACATTGGAGAAATTGTAAAAGCAATTTTGGAAGATGAAGGAATCGTATCTTTTGCTGTAAATAAAACAGACTCTATGCACGTTCAATTGTTTGAAGGAGAAATAGAAATCTTCGTTCAACCCGATGATGTAATTCGAGCGAAAAGACTAATTGAAAAGAACGAACTATGACTAACTTCCAAGAACGATTTCTTACAAGTATTCTTTTCGTTATAACCTTAATGGGTTCTATAATTCTAAGTGAATTTGCGTCCTCTATTCTTTTCTTTGCTATTATATTATTAAGTCAGAGAGAGTTTTACAACTTCTTTAAACCTACTGAAATAAAACCTCAGATGAAGGTTGGCATTATTGGAGGCTTAGGTTACTTTACAATTTCTGTATTAGCGTCGCAAGCTAAACTGAACATCAGTACCTTATTTCTAATTATCCCGGTAGTATTCGGGATTTTTGTTATTGAGTTATTTCGCAATCGACCTCAACCTATCCCTAATATTGGTTACACCATTTTAGGAATTATATATGTAGCAATACCCTTTACCTTATTACATGAAATTTCGTACTATGCTGATTTTGCATTTGGCAACATTTATAATTACGATATATTAATAGGTTACTTTTTTGTACTCTGGGCAAATGATACTGGTGCATACTTAGTTGGAAGAAAGTTTGGAAAAACGAAATTATTTGAGCGTATCTCGCCTAAAAAAACATGGGAAGGATCTATTGGTGGAGCTACCTTAGGCTTAATAATGGGTTATGTAAATTGGATTCTCTTTCCAGAGACACAACTTAGCATTTGGCTTGGTATTGCTGCAATAATTGTGATTTTTGGATCACTTGGAGATTTAGTTGAATCTCTATTTAAAAGAAGTTTAAAAATTAAAGATTCGGGTAAACTACTTCCTGGGCATGGAGGTGTTTTAGATCGCTTCGATGGTATTTTTATATCTGCTCCAATGGTCTATACTTTTTTGAAATTATTAAGCTATTTGAATAGTTAATAAGCCAGTTCATCATTTCCGATATTTAGAGGATACCAATAGAACAATATTGCTATTTTTGAGCAAATTCAAAATCTATGAAATTTCATAAAGAAGGGTACGCTAGTTTAGCTGTTGTAATTCTATTTAGTGTAGTAGTCAATTTAATTACTTGTTACTTTTTCTCAGAATATGCGATAATAACTTGGTTAGGTTATGCTATTTCTGCCTTTCTAATTATCGTAATCCTTCAATTTTTTAGAAGCCCAAAGAAGAATTTTGTAATTGATGAAAATAAAATAATTTCTCCATGTGATGGAAAAGTTGTTGTTATTGAGGAAGCAGAGGAAACTGAATTCATAAACGAAAAGAGAAGACAGATTTCAATTTTCATGTCTCCAATTAATGTTCACAATAATTTATATCCGATAGCAGGGGTTTTAAAGTATTTTAAATATCATCCCGGTAAATACTTAGTAGCTTGGCACCCGAAGTCTTCTACCGAAAACGAAAGAACAACTGCCGTTGTAGAGGATAGTAAAGGAAGATCTGTATTATTCAGACAAATTGCCGGTGCATTAGCTCGTAGAATTGTATTTTATGGAAAAAAAGGTCAAAAAGTAAAGCAAACTCAAGAGTGTGGCTTTATAAAATTTGGCTCTCGGGTGGATTTATTTATTCCATTAGATGCCGAGGTAAATGTTAATCTTGAACAGAAAGTTACTGGTGGAGAAACGATTATAGCAACTTTTAAATAATAGATTTCGTTTAGATATAACAGATTTAATAAATGAAGATTAAAAACATCTTCTATGTTCAGATTACTCTAAACTATCTGTTTGTTTTCTAATTGATTCATCATGGATTAAATGCAACATTCCTTCGATGAACCTAGTGCTTAAACCCAAAGAACTCCCATTTTCTAAACTTCTTTCTAAGGTCCTTTTCCATCTTTCAATTTGAAGGATAGTAACATTATTTAATTTTTTATCTGCACCAATCTTTTTAGCTAGCTCCATTCTAACCGCTAACTTTTCAAGCAACGCATCATCTACACAGTCAATTTGTTCTCTTAAGCGTTCTAAATTCGATTTAAAATCCTGGTTAGTTGAACTTTTGCTTTTTGGTGTTAGTTGATTAATAAGATTGCTTAGAAAATCAGGAGTCACTTGCTGCTGGCTATCACTTAACGCAACTGTTGGGTTTACATGAGTTTCAATCATCAATCCATCAACATCCAAGTCAATGGCTTTTTGGGCAACATGCTCAATCAAGTCAGGAGTTCCTGCAATATGACTCGCATCACAAATAAGTGGAATATCAGGATATTTTGATCTGAAACGAATCGCTAAATCCCAATATGGATTGTTTCGATAAGGGCCATTGTCTTGTAATTGAAATCCACGGTGAATGGCACCTATATCTTTAATTCCTGCTTTCTGAATTCTTTCGATTGCTCCCAACCACAGCGACAAATCCGGATAAATCGGATTCTTTACAAAAACCGGAATATCATGTCCTTTTAATGCATTTGCAATTTCCTGCACTGAAAAAGGATTTACGGTTGTTCTTGCCCCAATCCACACGGAATCTATCTCGGCTTCAATACAATGCTCTAAATGTTTAGCGGTAGCAACTTCAGTACTTAATTTAAATCCAAACTTCTCCCTTACTTCAAGCATCCAATCCAGGCCGTCACTGCCAATCCCTTCAAAACTTCCCGGTCGGGTTCGTGGTTTCCAAATACCAGCTCTAAAAATAACATTGTCAAAGTTCTCAGCTATTCCTGCTGCAGTAGCCATAACCTGCTCTCTACTTTCAGCACTGCAAGGGCCAAAAATATAGTAGGGCTTTTTACTTCCTAACCAATTAAATTCTTCTACTTTTTTATCTTTCTGAACCATTACAGGAATTCCAATAATTGTTTTAATTCTGATATCTCGTACGTCGCTTCCTTCGAAGGATGTGTTTCTGACCTTAAGTAAACTTGATCCATGCCTATTTTTCTAGCTCCCACAATATCTGCCTCATAATCATCACCAATCATTATACTATCTTTTTGGTTTGCACCTGCAAGCTTCATAGCATAATGGAAAATTCTTTTATCAGGTTTTCGATAACCTAACCCATCAGAAACAATCACCTCTTTAAAATAGTTTTGAAGTCCTGTATTTTTCATTTTTACAGCCTGAGCCTCAATAAATCCATTCGTAATTATGTGCAAAAAATATTTATCATCTAAATAATTTAATACATCCATTGTGCCTGGCAAAAGATGTGGTTTAGAGGAACACATTTCAACATACTTGTCATTAAAATGAAGCGCTAATTCAGGATCATTCAATTCGTAATGTAGAAAAGCTTGATGAAACCTTTCTTGCCTCAATTCGTCCTTAGTGATTTTTCCGTGACGATATTGAGTCCATAACTCTTGATTTTTAACTTTATATACCTCCAGAAACTCTTCGGCATGAGCAACATTTCTTTTTTCTAAATCCAAACTTGCATGCAAATCGGTTATCGTTTCAGTAGAATTACGTTCGAAGTCCCAAAGGGTCCTATCTAAATCAAAAAATAAATGTTTGTATTTTTTCAAGGTATTTTAATGTATAAAGAAATATAAGTTAGGACAATAGACCATAATAAGATTGAACTTAAGAAAACAGGTATTGCTTTTTTATTGTTCGGATAATAATTGGAAGCGAGAATAGCTCCAAGTGGAATACCAAGAAGACATGGAGTAAGAAGCGCCAAACCAATTAATCCATAACCGAGTTTTGCTTTAACTATAAGCTTGTTCTTTTTGCTAAAAGTCTTCCTCTTCTTCTTTGATTTTTTAGAAAATATTCGATTGTAAAAGGACAGTATAAATTGCCAAAACTTAAAGAACACTATAAATCCAATTGCTGCTCCCGAAAAAGTAATCAATACAGTGGGAATGAAACCAAACCCTGCAATTACAGATGCAGGAGGTGCAAGAAAAAACTTGAAACTACTGAATAAAAATAACCCGGCTATTTGCCATAGTTCATTCATTTATTATTCTTTTGTGCCAAATGCAAGATCGCCCGCATCACCTAAGCCTGGAACAATATAAGATTGTGCTGTCATTTCTTGGTCAACAGCTCCAAGCCAAATACTTGCATTCTTTGGTAAATTCTTTTTTGTGTATTCTAATCCTTCTGAACTAGCTATTAATCCAACAACATGAATGTGTTTTGGTTTCCCTTTTGATAATAAAGCTTTGTATGCAAGTATCATAGATGAACCTGTTGCAAGCATCGGGTCTGATAAAATGACAGTTCTACCTTCTAATGATGGGCAAGCTAAATATTCAAGCTCAATATCAAAACTACCATCTTTATGATGCTTGCGATAAGCAGAAATGTATCCATTATCCGCTTTGTCCAAATAATTAAGTAAACCTTGATGTAAAGGCAAGCCTGCTCTTAATATGGTTATAAGTACTGGTTGTTCCTGAATCAACATATCCTCAGAAACGCCTAAAGGTGTCGTTATCTCAGTTCTTTCAAAGGGCAAGGTTTTAGAAATTTCGTAGGCAAAAATCTCACCTGCTCTTTCTAAGTTTCGTCTAAATCTTAAACGATCTTTTTGGATTTTATGATCTCTAATCTCAGCAATATATTGATTGAAAACTGAATTAGTTTCCTCATTTAAAATTCGAACGCGACTCATAATTGTTGATTTTTAGAATTCAAATTTAACGGTTTTATCAAGGCCGTAAAAATGAATTATTTATGGGCATATGCCACCATTTCTTCATAAACATTTCTCCAACCCTTCCACTCTTCCAGATTGCTCAAACTCTCGTTATGCCAAAGACTTACGAAGGTCCCATTAACGGCTTTTACCTCATCAATAATTGACTTAATTGCCTCTATCGAATCAGTAACCCCTTTCTTCTGATAATACTTAAACGTAGATTCCATCACCTGAAAAGGATAAACTGTTAATTTACATTCCACCTCCTCATCTAAATCATAAAATGGAAATGGCGAACAAGTTCCTGCCCTAAACCCCACTTCTCCGGCAAAACCCATGGTGTAATCCTCTAAAATATCTTCCTCTAATAAATTTCGATAAGTCTCTGGTAAACTGAGTTTCAAAAAGTGCTGTCTACTTCGTGTAATATCACGCTTAACAATATTTTCTAACCTTAATATCTCGGTATGTAATTTACTTGCATCAGAATTTGAGCCAAAGGATGGATGAATGCCAACTTGAGCATAATCCGCGATTGATTTTATTAGAGATTGAAAGGTTCTATTTTCGTGTGAAAGATTCTTATCGTTTAATCCATAATCTGCTAAAAGAATAAAATAAATTGGATTTAGATTATACCGCTTTTGAATATTTAGCTGATAATTATAAGTATCGAACGGATCTTTTTCCCTTCTTAGAAGCACCAAAGTTTGTTGCTTTAAATGTTTGAAGTCAAACTTTGCCAAATTCTTTAAATAGCTCCCCACGGTTCGGATTAAGCCTTTCTCTTTGTAAGCAAAAGTATTGTCAATGTCTATTGTTGGTATATACTTAAACTCCTTTTCAGGGAATTTCGTACCGGGGTTTTCTTTAAGAATGGCTTGCTTTAAAAAAATGGCCCAACGATCTACAACTGCTGTTTGTAAAAATCCCTTCTCAAAGGCAAAGGACTCTTTGGCGATAAATCTATCGTAATGATCTCTTCTATGAGGAAGATATTCTTCGTAGCGAGACAACATAAAAAATACGGCAGAAAACACATCAAATGGCAATGCCGACTTTGCTTTATGTGCAAACAAAGTAATGGTGTCTTCGTATTCTGAAATATCAAAACTTTGTTCGTCAATTCCTTTCTTTTCTAATAAACCAGTAGCAAAAACAAACACCTCACTACCTAATGGCTTTTTACCATAACTAAGCCTTGGACCAACATGTTCTTCAAAACGGTCTACGTCACTTGTAATCTGAAAATCAGAAAACTCCAGTATATTCCTAAATACTGCTTTAACAGCATATCTATTACGAGGAGTTATTTTAGAAATATAAATTAACAGCATTACATCATTCCTTCATCGGCTAGGCTATAGTACACATTATTTCCTATGATTAAGTGGTCGAGAACAGAAATATCTAAATTTTTTCCAGCCTCCACCATTTTCTTAGTTAACTGAATATCAGCACGACTAGCCGTCATATTGCCGGACGGGTGATTATGACATAAAATAATTGCAGAGGCTAAACTTTCTATTGCTGGCTTAAAAATTAAACGAGCATCTGCAACCGTTCCGCTAACTCCACCTTTGCTAATATTTTTAATTCCAATTACTTGATTCGCTCGATCTAATAGCATTACCCAAAACTCTTCGTGATTAAGGTCGCTTAAAAATCCTTGAACTTGCTCAAAGGCATCTTTACTTGATTGTATTTTTACTTTTTTCTCTGAATCTGATAGTTTCCTTCTTCTACCTAGTTCCAATGCTGCAGCAATGCTTATTGCTTTGGCCTCTCCAACGCCTTTAAATTCCATTAGGCTATTTAAATCTAGTTTTCCTAAGCTGTTTAAATTGCTATTTACAGATGCTAAAATTCTTTTGGCAAGTTCTACTGCTGTCTCTTCTCTATTTCCTGAACCTATTAAAATAGCAATTAGTTCTGCATCGCTTAGTGCATTTTTCCCTTTGGTAGCAAATTTTTCTCTTGGGCGATCTTCCTCTGCCCAAGATTTAATATTTAGTCGGTTGTTGTAATCCATAATAGGATAAAAATAGGAATTCAATAATAAATTCAGCAATGTAAAATTTATAGAATTGTCTTAACTTGTAAAAAATCTTAAACCATGAAAAAAGCACTTTTAATTATTTCGATCTTTTACTCTGCAGCTGTCTATTGTCAGGAAAACAAAATTGACTATGACACCCTTAAAGCAAGCACCACCTATTTTGGAAAAGACATTTTTGTAAAGAATCCCTTTGATTCTAACGGGGGATTAGGTTTTACCTGCAAAGAAGTATTTGTTAATGGAGAATTAGTCGACGCAGCGATTAATCAATCTGCATTCGGAATAAAACTAGGCGACAGAAAAGAGGGAGAAGAAATTACCATAGAGATTGTTTATAAAAGTGGTTCTAAACCTGTAATCTTAAACTTAAAAGACAAAAAGTAATATGGGAGGCTGGGGCGGTTCTGTTCTTGCAATGATTCAGTCTCTGAAGAACAATAAGATGCTTTTAAGAGGCAGAAATTCCTTTTTTAGAAAAGGAATGTCGTACACCGAGATACGACAACATTATAAAGACTCCTTAAGCCCGATACCAGATGGTAAAAAGCCAACAAAAGAACAGCTAGAAGCAATAGGTAAAAGGTTAAGAAAAGAACAGAAGGACAGCAAGTTTTATGCTATTTGTATTTCAATAACAGTTGCACTTTGTATGCTTGTATTTATTGATTACGGTTATAATAATTTTACTCATATAAAATCCATTTTAATCAATAAGAAGAAGCCAAACACTAAAATAATTGAATTGCAAAAAGCAAGAAGTTTTGAGGAAAAATTAGAAAGAGGAATAGCTCAATTTGACGACAAAAAATATTTCCTTGCCATTGGAAACTTTAAACATGCGTTGAGATACAATCAATCTGACTCTTTAACAAACGCTCTTTTAGCTAGAGCATATTACCGAATGTGTCGGTATAAAAATCAAACCTACGTTGAAGCTGCGATGCATTCACAAAAAATGTTAGAAGCAAACCCTGAGTCAAAAATGTATCGTGAATTAAATGATTATTATTCGAAACAATACCATTAATGTAATTAAAGCAACGAATTAAATTTTAAAAGCCGCAGTTTCTGAAATAAATTCAGAATGACGCAGCTTTTTTGAATTTTAATTTACCCCAACCTTTAGGGTTAATAAATTAACTACTAGTATTTCCCCTTTTCAAACTTTAACTTAGAATCAAAACGATAAATGCCACCTATATTTCTTTCAATAACTAGGTAGTCATTTGACAAGCTTATTATTTTCCAGTAAAACTGGCTTTTATTTTTATCTAAAAAGAACAAGGTATCATGTTTCAAAGTATAATTAACAATCCTTGATAAATCACCTTGTTTAAAACAAATCGAATCGGCTTGAATTTCTAAAGTCAAATTTTGATTGAATATCCCATCGAATTCTCTTGAATTAACTTGAGGAATTTCTTCAAGTTCAGTAGCCTTAATTTTATGCCACACCCCGTTTAATTCAGATTTTTTGTTACAAGATATAAATGTTAAAATTATTCCAAAAAGAAAGATTTTCTGCTTCATCTGGTATCCATATAGCCACCTAATTCATCAAATAATTCTCCAATGCAGAATCAAACTGTGCTTTAGATTCAGCAATAGTTCCAAAATCTTCACCATCAATAACCATGTTTTTACCTTTAACTTCTCCAAGCATGGTAAAAGGAAGGTTAGAAGCAGTCATTGCTTCTACAAAGGCATCTTGCTGCTCAGCAGAAACACTCACAACTACTCTACTTTGCGCTTCACCAAATAAGTAAGCATCTTTTCTAAACTCAGAATCAGTATCGATTTCAAATCCAAAACCATTAGCCATACCTGCTTCAAAAAGTGTAATAAATAAACCTCCATCAGCACAATCGTGAGCAGATTCAATTAAGTCCTCTTTAATTAGCCTTTTCAAAGTTGTTTGTAAAGCAAATTCTTCTTCTAAACTAAAATGAGGAGCCGGAGATTGTTTTACTTTATGATAAGAATATAAATACTCCGAAGAGTTAATATCATTTTGTGCTCCACCGATCATATAAATAGCATCACCTTCGTTTTGGAAAGCCAAAGAAGTCACATGCTTTTTATCTTGAACGACCCCCATCATACCAATTGTAGGAGTTGGGAATACAGGAACATCAGCACCTTCTTGCATACTTTGATTGTAGAAACTCACATTTCCTCCTGTTACCGGCGTTGAGAATTTTCTACAAGCTTCACTCATTCCTTTAATTGCACCAACAAACTGCCAGTATACTTCTGGGTTATATGGGTTACCAAAGTTCAAACAATTGGTGATTGCTGAAGGCTCTCCTCCTGAACAAACAATGTTTCTTGCCGCTTCTGCAACAGCAATTGCACAACCTGCCTCCGGGTCAGCATGCACATATCTTGCATTACAGTCAACTGTAAATGCTAAGGCTTTATTTAATCCTTTTAAATTTACAATACCGGCATCTGTTGGTTTATTAGTACTAATATTTACAGTACCAACCATGCTATCATATTGCTCAATAACCCACTTTTTAGAAGCAATGTTTGGGTGATTAATTAAGTGATCCGCTACCTTTTTTAAATCAGAAGGTTCTTCTACTTGAGCAATATTAAATTTCTTATTGGCTGCATAATATGCAGGCTCCTTGTATTCTCTTTCGTAAACCGGAGCTCCTCCGCCTAAGATTAAAGACTCGGCAGGAACATCAGCAACTTTTTCGCCACCCATATAGTACTCTAGTCTTCCACCTTCAGTAACTTCTCCAATTTGCTTACAATTCAAATCCCATTTATCAAAAATAGCTTCAACCTCAGCTTCTCTGCCTTTCTTTACAACAACTAACATTCGCTCTTGAGACTCAGATAATAGAATCTCGAAAGGCAACATTCCTTCTTGTCTAGTAGGAACTTCATCCAAGTTAATTGTCATTCCGAAACCTTCTTTACCAGACATTTCAGAGGTAGAACAGGTAATCCCTGCAGCACCCATATCTTGCATACCAACAATTGCGTCAGTTTCTGCTAATTCTAAAGATGCTTCTAATAATAATTTCTCCTGAAATGGATCTCCAACTTGAACAGCTGGTAAATCTTCCATAGAATCTTCTGTAATGTCTTTAGATGCAAAAGCAGCACCGTGAATTCCATCCTTACCTGTTGAAGAACCAACAATAAACACCGGATTTCCTAAACCATAAGAAGTTGCTGAAATCATTTTTCCAGAGTCCATAATTCCAGCAGACATCGCATTTACTAGTGGATTGGTGTTGTAACATTCGTCAAAGAAAACTTCGCCACCTACAACAGGAATTCCAAAAGAATTGCCATAATTACCAATTCCTTTTACTACTCCTTTTACTAACCATTTAGTTCTATCTAAACTGATATCGCCAAAACGCAAGGAATTTAATTGAGCAATTGGTCTTGCGCCCATGGTAAAAATATCTCGATTAATTCCACCAACACCTGTTGCTGCACCTTGGTATGGCTCTAAAGCAGAGGGGTGATTGTGCGACTCAATTTTAAAGCAACACGCTAAACCATCTCCGATGTCAACTAGTCCCGCGTTCTCTTCACCTGCTTCCGCCAACATATGTGGACCTTCTTTAGGTAAAGTTTTAAGCCATTTAATAGAGTTTTTATAAGAGCAATGCTCAGACCACATTACCGAGTAAATACTTAGTTCAGTAAAATTCGGAGTACGACCTAAAATCTCTTTTATTTGATCAAACTCTTCAGGCATTAAGCCTAATTCCTTAGCTGTTTCAACAGTTACTTCAGCAGATTTTTGGATATTTTCCATGCTTTTTAAAGGGCTAAATTTGTGTTCGGCAAAAGTAAAACTTTTCTATAGTTTTAGTGCAGCTATCTCCCAATAAATGTCAAGAGTTTTCCACGAATGATGTACTTTTGAACGAGCATGGTTTTATCCTACTTTATTTTCATTTTAGTACTTCTTTGCACTCTACTTTTAATTAAGAAGTGGAGTTTCTTAGATATTCCGGGCTTAAGTAAAAAGTGGTTGTACCTTGGGTTTAGTATAAAACTATTCATGGGTTTCGCCATTTGGTTTATTTACACCTACTATTATACCGACCGAGTAACAGCTGATATTTACAAATATTTTGATGATACTCAAGTTATTTTTCAAGCAACTCAAGATGAATTATTACTTCGACTTCAATTTTTAACCGGAGTTATTTTTGACAAAGAAAGCTATATTCAAATTATTAAAAACACACAGCATTGGGATAGGAATCCTAACGAAGCCTTTAATGACAATCGCAGTATAATTCGGATGAACCTCCTAATTCTATCTATTTCGAACGGCCTTTTTCACTTGCATACCCTTGTTTTTTCTGTACTTTCTTTTTTTGGCTCAATTGCACTTCTAAAGTTCTTTAAGAAGTACAGTTCAATTAGCACTAAGATTTTATTTCTGATACCATTTTTTGTTCCTTCAATCGTATTTTGGAATTCCGGAGTTTTAAAAGAAGCGTGGTTGTTCTTCTGTTTAGGATTTAGCTTATTAAGCTTTTACAATCTCATGCTAAAACAAAGTTTTTATAACTTGATTCAGTTCTTTGTTTTTGGCTTTGGCTTGTATTTTATCAAACCATATGTTTTAGTCTGCCTAGTTCCGGGCTTGCTCTTTATTCGTTTAGATTATTTGTTTAACTGGAAAAGAAAAATCCTTTCATTCGGATTAACATTCATTGGGGTTATAGCCTTAGCATTCGGGAATTATGCTGAAAAATTTTTTGAAATAATAAATTCTAAACGCTCTGATTTTATTGAATTAGCTAAATCAACTAACGCAAACAGCTTAATTAGTGATACCACTTATGATTCAATTTTGGAAATGTTAATTCATACTCCTGTTGCCATTTTTACGAGTATTTTCAGACCAGGGATTTGGGAAATTTCAGGACTCTTCAGCCTTATTTCTGCTCTGGAAAATACAGTTTTACTCCTGCTACTAATTTTACCCATTAGGTATTTCAAAAGACCAAATGATAAGGATTTGAATATTTTTTTATTCAGTATTTCATTTGTGGTTTTATTAGGAACTCTAATTGGTTTATCAACTCCAATCTTAGGAGCAATTGTTAGATATAAAATCCCTTTACTTCCTTTTTACCTAATAGCGATTCTTAGTTTTACAGACTTAAAACGAATTTCATTTATTCAAAAACTTTTATGAAAATCCAAGGTTTTATCATTTCATTAATTACACTATTTATGAGTTCTTGTTACTATACTGAAGAGGCAGATATTTTAATTCATAATGCTAGAATTTACACTGTTGATGCAAATTTCACAACCGCAGAAGCAATGGCAGTAAAAGATGGAAAGATTATAGATATAGGTCCAAACAACGAGCTTAAAAACAGATATAACCCTAAACGAGAAATCGATGCTAAAATGCGTCCAATATACCCTGGATTAATAGATGCACATTGTCATTTTTTATGGTATGGAAATTCCTTTTTTGAAGTTGATTTAAATGGCACTAAAAGTTGGAACGATGTTCTCGAAAGAACCATTGAGTTTGCAAATAAAAATAAAGACCTCTGGATTAAAGGACGTGGTTGGGATCAAAACGATTGGAATGAAAAATCCTTTCCGAACAAAGCAAAGTTGGACAGCGTATTTCCTGACAGAGCAGTTATTTTAAGGCGAATTGATGAACATGCAGCCATTGTAAATCAAAAAGCACTTGAGCTTGCTGGAGTGACTATCAAAACAGAAATTGATGGCGGAGTTTTTGAAAAACGAGAAGGAAAACTGACCGGTTTAATTATTGATAATGCCATTGGTTTTGTTCAAAAAGCAATACCTGAATTAAGTGAATCTCAAATGCAAAGAGCCCTTTTGAAGGCACAAGAAATGTGTTTTGAAAAAGGCCTTACTACTGTTGATGATGCAATGCTTGAAAACAAAATGGTGCATGCGATTGACAAACTTCAAAAAGCAGGCGAGTTAAAAATGAAAATTTATGGAATGCTAGTTCCATCAGAAGAAAACAAAAAAGAGTTTTTAGAGAATGGTCCTTACCTAACCGATAAATTAAGCATACGTTCTTTCAAATACTTTGCGGATGGAGCCCTAGGCTCAAGAGGCGCCAAACTGATTGAACCTTATACAGATGACATTCACAATACTGGCTTATTTCTAAAAGATAGCGCCTATTTAACCGCTGAAGCTAAAGAATTAAACAAACACGGCTTTCAAATGAATACCCATTGTATCGGAGATGCTGCCAATAGAATGATTTTAAAAATCTACGGCAATGAATTAAAAACTACAAACGATAAAAGATGGCGAATAGAACATTGCCAAATAGTGCACCCAGAGGATATAGAAAAGTTTAAACAATTTACAATAATTCCATCTGTTCAGCCAACACATGCCACATCTGATATGCCTTGGGTAGAAGAAAGATTAGGCCAAGAAAGAGTAAAAACTGCTTATGCCTACAAAGAATTATTAGATTTAAATGGAATCCTTGCTTTAGGAACTGATTCTCCAATTGAAGATATTGATCCTATTAAAACTTTTTATGCAGCAACAGCAAGAAAAGGTATTAATATGGAACCTGCAAATGGTTTTCAAACTGAGAACAAAATATCTCGAGAAGACGCTTTAAAAGGAATGACAATTTGGGCTGCTATGGCCAACTTTGAGGAATCTAAAAAAGGAAGTATTGAAGTCGGTAAAGACGCAGATTTTATCTTTATGAATAAAGACATAATGGAAATTCCTGAAGAAAATGTACTAGAAGTAAAGGTTGTAAAAACTTTTATAGACGGAGTTGAAGTATTTAATTCAAATTAAATTTCTTCATAAGAAAAAGGCAATTCGAGCTCATGTTCAATCAATTCTCCAACTGATAGTATGTCGTCATCCCCCTCTTCATATTTCCAATGTATAAGCAAATCTTTACCTTGATTTTGAATTGGTTTAAAAGCCATTAAAACCTCGACTAACTGTTTTTGAGACGCGGAGTTTAAATACTCAACCTCACAAATAACTTTTGTGGATTCAGCAGGACTTTCAGCATATTCTTTAATCCACTTTACTATTGGTTGATAAAATTCAATAGCGTCTGCAGGATAAGACTTTCCAATAATTTCCATTTCACCCGAATTTGGATTGAAATTGATTTCTGGAGTTTGAAGATAAGGTTCAATTTTTAGTGCTTCCATAATTAATTGCTAATTGCAGATGTAACCAACTTTCATTTTTTTGGTCTATTTCTATCTTGTAATCAAATTTTGATTCCTCTAAACGCTGAATTATTAGCAAATAATAAACTTTTTCCATTTAGAATTGCATCTTTATATTCAGATTCTAAGTCATTTCCGATTAAGCCTGTTATTTGACTAAGTAAGAATTTTAAGGAAAGAACATCATCAGAGAGAATCTTATTTTTTGTAAAAATCATCACTTTTGACTCAAATACTTTAACTCCTATAAAACTATTCGGGAAACCTCTAAGAAAATTTGTTTCATTATAATCGGCAACATTTTGAACTAGTTCTACGATAGAAGAAAAAATTTGTTTTATCTTCTTTACGCTTTTGTTTTCAAAATATTTTTGGAGAAAATCATTAACCGTTATTAAGAATAAATTAGAAAATTTATGTCCTACCGGGCCCCAATATTGAAGACAGTTTGACTGTTGACTACAATTCATGATAGTCTCATTCAGTAAAACTTCTTCTTTTAACTTCATGTGATGAATCTTCGGTTAACTAAAATGAAATTAATGCTTTTTTAAGTCTTAAGCAATTGTCAACCTTTCTATTAGCTGAGAATGTTGCGAGTATGTGTTTTTTAGTTCTGAACTTGCTAATTCAAAATCATTAAAATCAAAACCGGGTGCTACTGTACAACCAACAAGAGCATATGCATTTTCCTTTTTAACTTCAGAAGCGAACCAATCGCCTGCATTAACCACATGTTGAAGTCTTTCACCATTTTCGATATTCTTTCCTAGGCTCACACTTGTCAATTCCCCATGCTTATTTATTGAATGAATAGTAATTGCATCACCGTCGTGAAAGTGCCATATCTCATCGGACTTAATTCGATGAAAAGCAGAAAAATTCTCGCTTGTCAACAGAAAGAATATAGAGGTAATTAAACTCCTTTTACAATTTTGCTCACCGCGATTTACTTTTATGGACTCTTGCGAGCGATATATTTCTTTATAATAACCACCCTCAGGATGCTTTATCAAATCTAATTCTCTAATCCAGTATTCTTTATCCTTCATAATTTTAAAACAATTGTTGTAGATACAAATATTGTTTATTTTTAGTTTTCTATTTATAAAATAAGCAAAATGGTTACCAGAATATTTGACTTACATTTTCACCAATTAAATAACTACCCTAAAAAGGATGCCCTTACAGCTAAAATTGATGGAAAGTGGGTTCCTACAAGCACGAAGTCATTTATTGATCAAGCTCAAGAGTTTGGTCTAGGTTTATTAGAACATGGATTAAAACCGGGTGATAAAGTTGCTCTGGTTTCAAATAATAGACCTGAATGGCATATAGTTGATTTAGGAATTTCAATGGCCGGAATGATTAATGTTCCTATTTATCCGACTATTACAGAAGAAGACTATCAATATATAATTGATGATGCTGGAGCTAAATTGTGCTTTGTTTCTGACAATGATTTATTCGGTAAAGTAAATTCAATTATAGGCAATGTAGCTAGCTTAGATAAAATTTACACACTAGATCAAATTAGTGGTTGCGAACATTGGTCTAAAGTAAAGGAACTTGGAAAAGGTAAGGACAAAAATACTTTACAAGAGATAATGGACAATGTAAAGGAAACAGATCTTGCAACCTTGATTTACACCTCAGGAACAACAGGAAGGCCAAAAGGAGTTATGCTAAGTCATAAGAATTTAGTTTCAAACTCAGTAGCTTCCAGAGACCGTTTGCCAGTAACCAGTAACTCAAAATCACTAAGCTTTTTACCACTTTGTCATGTATATGAAAGAATGGTAACCTATATGTATATTTATGTAGGCACCTCAATTTATTATGCTGAATCTCTTGAAACAATTGGAGACAATTTAAAGGAAGTAAAGCCGGATGTATTTACTGCCGTACCGAGGTTATTAGAAAAAGTATATGATAAAATTGTAGCTAAAGGTTCCGAACTAACAGGAATCAAAAAAGCCTTATTCTTCTGGGCTCTTGGTCTAGGACAACGATATGAAATAAATGGTAAAAATGGAGCTTTTTATGAGTTTCAATTAAAACTGGCAAACAAAATAATTTTTAGCAAGTGGAGAGAAGCTCTAGGAGGCAACACAAAAGCCGTAGCTTCAGGTGCTGCTGCTCTTCAGCCAAGACTAGCCCGTGTATTTTTGGCAGCTCAAATCCCAATTATGGAAGGTTATGGTTTAACTGAAACCTCTCCGGTAATTTCTGTAAATGAAGAAGAGAATGATGGAGTAAGAATAGGTACTGTTGGTCGTCCGCTTAAAGATGTTCAGGTTAGAATTGCTGCAGATGGTGAGATAGAGGTAAGCGGACCAAATGTTATGATGGGTTACTACAATAAACCTGATGCTACAAAAGAAGTATTTACTGAAGATGGTTGGTTTAAAACCGGAGATATTGGTGAGTTTGTTGAAGGTGAATTCTTAAAAATAACAGGACGTAAAAAGGAAACATTTAAGACATCTGGTGGAAAGTATATTGCTCCTCAGTTGCTGGAAAACAAAATGAAGGAGTCAAACTTCATTGAACAAATAATGGTAATTGGAGAAAACGAGAAACACCCTGCTGCAATTATTCAACCTGCTTTTGACTTTTTACATGAATGGTGTAAAAGAAAAGGAATTAAGTTTACGAACAATGAAGAATTGGTTAAAAATCAGCGTATTATTGATAGAATAACTGAAGAAGTTGAAGAATTTAACGAAGGCTTTGCAAAGTTTGAGCAAGTAAAGAAGGTTATTCTTGCCTCAACCCCTTGGGCGGTTGACACAGGCGAAATGACACCTACGATGAAGGTTAAAAGAAGGGTTATTCTTGCAAATTATAAAGATAAAATAGAAGATTGTTACAGAGGGGAGTCCTAATGGGCAACTATTAGCTTCTTAGTTATTATGCCATTGATGGTTTGGATTTTTAAGAAATAGACACCATTCTCTATAGAACTAATGTCTAATTCATTTTTCAATTTGTTATGTGGTATAGCCTGTACATTTTTTCCTGAAATATCCATTAAAGAAACAATTTTGACTTTATTCGTCCCTTTAATGTGGACTATAGTACTAGACGGATTAGGATAAACTGAGAAAGCTTCAAACTCTTTTTCTTGTATTGAAGTGGTAACACATGAGTTAACTTTTACAGAAAATACTTGATTTAAAATCCCACAACCTTGATGACTTGCTTTAGTATTATTGTAAAAGGCTGTAAGAAAAAGAAACAGTAGAAATGTTTTGAAGTAATTCATTTTGTTTGGAGTATTGATTCTTTTAATAGACGGAATGAGCCTCAAATAGTTGCAAACAAAAAGCCCGCAACTATACGCAACGGGCTTTCCTTCAATTACTAACCAATCTACAAGTCTACTACCTCTTGTGGGACAAATATACAAATATTTTATTATGCATGCATAATTTATAAACTTTTTTCAATATATTTGTTATGCACGAATAACAAATATGAAAGCACAAGACACTGTAGACTATCACATTAAGTTAACATGGCATTCCATAGTTAACCTATACAATCAAATAGCTTTTAAGCACGATTTGACTCAAGCAACTGGATTCGTTCTAATAAATATTGATAAAAATGGGTCTCCTGCAACAAGTATCGCTCCCCTTATGGGAATGAAAGCGACTTCGCTAAGCAGAATTTTAAAAAATATGGAAGTCGATGGCCTAATCTGTCGTAAGAAGGATAAATCGGACGGAAGGTTAGTTAAAATTTACTTAACCAAGTTAGGAATTCAGAAACAGAAAATTGCAAAGAAGGTTGTTCGTGAATTTAACGAGCACATTTTAAAAAATATAGATCCAAAAAAAATTGAATGTTATAGAGAGGTAATGCAAGACATTTTAGGTTTAACCGAACAGTATAGTATAAAAAAATTATCTTAATGGGAAATAGAAGAATTAGAAAAGTAGCTGTTATCGGCTCAGGAGTTATGGGTTCGCAAATTGCTTGTCATTTTGCAAACATTGGTGTAGAGGCAATTTTACTCGACATTGTTCCAAGAGAATTGAATGAAAAAGAAAAGGCATCTGGATTATCTCTTGAAGATAAACCTGTTAGGAAAAGAATCGTTAATGATGCACTAAATGCTGCTATCAAGATGAAACCTGCACCACTTTACAGTAAAAAGTTTGCCAATAGAATTACAACAGGAAATCTAGAGGATGATTTAAATTTAGTCTCTGAAGCAGATTGGATTATAGAAGTTGTAATAGAAAGGCTAGATGTAAAACAACAGGTTTTTGAAAATATTGAAAAATATAGAAAAGACGGAACCATAATCTCTTCAAATACTTCAGGAATTCCGATTCATAAAATGATTGAAGGAAGAAGTGACGATTTCAAAAAACACTTTTTAGGAACTCACTTCTTTAATCCACCGAGGTATTTAGAACTGTTGGAAATTATTCCAACTCCTGAAACAGATGATAATTTAATCGATTTTCTGATGGATTATGGTCGTAAATACCTTGGAAAAAAGACTGTATTATGTAAAGACACTCCTGCATTTATTGCAAACAGAATTGGAGTATTCTCAATCATGTCATTATTCCATACTGTAAAAGAAATGGGCTTAACAGTTGAAGAGGTTGACAAGTTAACAGGCCCTGTTTTAGGTAGACCGAAATCTGCAACCTTCAGAACTTGCGATGTAGTAGGATTAGACACACTAGTTCATGTGGCAAATGGAGTTCGAGAAAATTGCCCTGATGATGAAGAAAGAGGGAGATTCGAAATCCCTTCTTACATCAAAAAAATGGTTGAAGAGAATTGGTTGGGGTCTAAATCTGGTCAAGGATTTTATAAAAAAATAAAAGGGAAAGACGGAAAGAGCGAAATTCTTTCTCTTGACTTAGAAAGCTTAGAATATACCGCACAAGAAAAAGTTCGCTTCTCCTCTATTGGAAAAGGAAGAGAGATTGATGATTTGAAAGAACGAACGAAAATTTTAATAGACTTTAAGGACAAAGGAGGGGAATTCTACAGAAAAACATTCTACTCTTTATTCAAATACGTATCATTCAGACTGCCTGAAATCTCAGATGAACTTTACAAAATTGATGATGGAATGAAAGCCGGTTTCGGTTGGCAGTTAGCTCCATTTGAAAGTTGGGATGCTGCAGGTGTTGCAGGAACTGTTGAAGCAATGAAATCAGAAGGCTTAGCTCCTGCACCATGGATTCAAGAAATGCTAGATGCAGGCTTTACTTCTTTCTACCAAATTAAAGATGGAGTTAAACAATACTATGATATTGCAAGTAAGTCTTACAAAACGATACCAGGAACTGAAGACTTAGTAGCACTTGAAAATTTAAGAGAGAAAAATACAGTTTGGAAAAACAGAGGAGCAACTATTGTTGACTTAGGTGATGGTGTTATAAACTTAGAATTCCACACCAAAATGAATGTTATCGGTGGTGAAATTATCACTGCGATTAACAAAGCGGTAGATTTGGCTGAAGAATCTTACAGAGGGTTAACGATATACAACACAGGTCAGAACTTTTCTGCAGGAGCCAATGTAGGTATGATTTTTATGATGGCTGTAGAGCAAGATTATGATGAGTTATACTTTGCCATTCAGCAATTTCAAAAAACGATGATGCGAGTTCGCTACTCCTCTATTCCGATTGTTGTAGCAACACACCAAATGGCATTGGGCGGAGGCTGCGAACTATCAATGCATTCTGACAAGGTTTTAGCACATGCTGAAACTTATATGGGACTTGTTGAATTTGGAGTTGGGGTTATTCCTGGCGGTGGCGGAAGCAAAGAATTTGCCTTGAGATTATCCGATAGTTTAAAAGAGGGAGATATTAGAACTAATGCCTTTAGAGAAAGCTTTTTAACTATTGGTCAAGCCAAGGTTGCAACTTCAGCTTTTGAGGCTTTTGAATTAGGCTACCTTAGAGAAGGGATTGATGAAGTTGTAATAAGCAGAGAATTACAGTTAACAAGAGCTAAGGCCGCTGTTATTGCTATAGATGAGAAAGGATACACTCAACCAATCGAAAGAAAAGATATAAAAGTTCTTGGCCAAGAAGCCTTAGGATTAGTTTATGTTGGCGCAAATTCAATGCAATCGGGAAATTATATTTCTGAACACGATCAATTGATTTCTGAAAAACTAGGTTATGTTTTAGCGGGAGGAGATTTATCTGAGATTACAGAAGTTTCTGAAAGTTATTTATTAGAACTTGAAAGAAAGGCTTTTGTAGAATTGTGTGCAACTCGAAAAACCCTTGAGAGATTACAAAGCATGGTAACTAAGGGTAAAATATTAAGAAACTAAGAAGATAAAAAAGATGGATACATATATAGTAGCAGGTTATCGCTCTGCAGTTGGAAAAGCAGGTAGAGGAGGTTTACGTTTTACTCGACCTGATGAAATGGGAGCTCAGGTTATTAAACATTTAATGAAAGATGTTTCTCAAATCGACCCCAAAGAAATTGATGATGTAATTGTCGGAAATGCAACTCCTGAGGCTGAGCAAGGGCTTAATGTTGGAAGACTAGTTTCCTTGATGGGATTAAATGAAATTGAAGTTTCAGGAATGACCGTAAATCGTTATTGCTCATCAGGTTTAGAAACGATTGCAATTGCGGACGCTAAAATTAAAAGTGGCATGGGTAATATTATTCTTGCAGGTGGAATTGAGTCAATGTCGCCTATTGCTATGGGTGGCTGGAGAATTGTTCCTCATGCTCAGGTAGCTAAAGACCACCCAACTTATTATTGGGGAATGGGCTTAACGGCTGAAGCTGTAGCAAAAGAATATAAAGTTAGCAGAGAAGATCAAGATGAGTTTGCTTTCAATTCTCATATGAAGGCACTAAAAGCGATAGAGAATGGGACTTTTAAAGATGACATTGCCCCTATTGCTGTGCAAAGAACTTACCTAGACGAAAATCGGAAAAAGAAAACCTCAGCTTCAGAGTTTACAATGGACGAAGGACCAAGAAAAGGGACTTCAATTGAAGCTTTATCTAGATTGAGACCAGTATTTGCTGACGGAGGTTCTGTAACCGCAGGAAACTCTTCTCAAACTTCTGATGGAGCTGCTTTTGTTATGGTTGCTTCTGCAGATATGGTAAAAAAATACAACCTAAAACCCATTGCACGACTTGTAACATATGCTGCAACTGGTGTAGATCCAAGAATTATGGGGATTGGCCCGGTAAAAGCAATTCCAAAAGCATTAAAGCAAGCAGGAATGAAATTATCGGATATCGATTTAATAGAATTAAATGAAGCCTTTGCTTCACAATCATTAGCTGTGATTAGAGAACTGGGCTTAAATCCAGATATCGTAAACGTTAATGGTGGTGCTATTTCTTTAGGGCACCCATTAGGTTGTACAGGAGCTAAACTTTCGGTGCAGATATTTAATGAGTTAAAAAGAAGAAATAAAAAGTACGGTATGGTAACCATGTGTGTGGGCACAGGACAAGGTGCTGCCGGAATATTTGAAATGTTATAAAAAATTTAAGAAGATGAGTAAAGCAATAAAAGGTGGTGAGTTTCTAATTTCTGAAACAGACGCGAATGACATTTTCATTCCTGAACAATTTGATGAAGAGCAAAAAATGATTGCTCAAAGTTGTCAAGATTTTTTAGATCAAGAAGTTTACCCAAACCTAGATCGAATAGATAAATTAGAAGAAGGATTAATGCCAAGTCTTATTACTAAGGCAGGTGAATTAGGACTTTGCGGAATATCAGTGCCTGAAGAACTAGGAGGTTTTGGTAAAAACTTCGTAACATCTATGCTAACTGCAGAAGTAACTGGTGCAGGTTACTCCTTTGCAGTTGCACTTTCGGCTCACACAGGTATTGGTACACTTCCAATTCTGTATTATGGAAATGAAGAGCAAAAACAAAAATACATTCCAAAACTTGCAAGCGGCGAATGGAAAGGTTGTTATTGTTTAACTGAGCCAGGTTCGGGATCAGATGCGAACTCTGGTAAATCAAAAGCAGAGTTAACTGAAGATGGTAAACATTACCTTCTGAATGGACAGAAAATGTGGATTACCAATGGAGGGTTTGCAAATATTTTGACTGTTTTTGCAAAAATTGGAGATGATGAAAACTTAACCGCGTTCATCCTTGAAGCGGATATGGACGGAATTACCATGAATCCTGAAGAGGATAAAATGGGAATCAAGGGTTCTTCTACGCGTCAAATATTCTTTAATGTTGTAAAAGTTCCAGTTGAAAACCTTTTGGGTGAAAGACAAGAAGGTTTTAAAATAGCTTTAAACATTTTGAATATTGGTAGAGCCAAATTAGCAGGAGCCGCTTTAGGTGCTGCAAAAGCAGCTACCTCAAGAACAGTTAATTTTGCCAACGAAAGAGAACAGTTTGGTAGATCTATAGCTAAATACGGAGCAATCAAATATAAAATTGCTGAGCAAGCAATAAAGTGCTTTGCGACTGAATCGGCCTTGTATAGATTAAGTCAAAATATTGATGATAAAATACAATCGCTAATTGATGAAGGAAAAGACAAGCAGGAAGCTACTTTAGCAGGCTTAAGAGAGTATGCAGCTGAATGTGCCATTCTTAAAGTTCATGGATCTGAAACTTTAGATTATGTTGTAGATGAAGGTGTTCAAGTTTATGGAGGAATGGGTTACTCTGCCGAAGCGGACATGGAAAGAGCATATCGAGATGCTAGAATTAATAGAATATTTGAAGGTACAAATGAAATTAACCGAATGCTTACGGTTGATATAATACTTAAAAGAGCAATTCAAGGTGAACTTGATTTATTAGGTCCTGCGCAAAAGGTTGGAGAATCTTTAATGGAAATTCCTGATTTTGATTTTGATGATAGTTCTGAATTTGCAAAAGCGAAAAGGACAGTAGAAAATATGAAAAAAGCTGTTTTATTGGTTGCCGGTGCCGCTGCAAAGCATTTTACGACATCATTAGCAAAGGAGCAAGAAATTCTTATGAATACCGCTGACATTGCAATGGAAGCATATACTTGTGAGTCTTTGGTTTTAAGAATTGAAAAAATGAAAAACCTTGGCAAAGATTATAGCCTTCAAAAAGAAATGATGGAGTGTTATTTATATGATGCAGCCGACCGTGTGAACAAATGGGGAAAAGAAGCTGTTAATTCTTTTGTAGAAGGTGACGAACAAAGAGCAATGCTTATGGGAATCAAAAGATTCTCTAAAGTTGACCCTTATAACACCAAAGATGTAAGAAGAAAAATCGCGGATAAAATGGTAGAAAAGAACGCTTACTGCTTTTAGTAAGTAAAGAATTAAAGAGACAATAAAACAACTTGCTACTGTTTCTTTGTTTAATTGTTTAACATCGAAAAGGGCTTGATATTAATATATCAAGCCCTTTTTTATTTCATCAACTGCTTAAAATCTCCTCCGCTAGGACTTTGGAAAATCTCCAAATGAAACTGATTGACAACGGCTAAAGTGTGATCGAAAATATCTCCTTGAACAGCCTCATAATTCACCCATGCAATATCACTACAAAATGCATAAATCTGTATTGGAATTCCTTTTTCTGTAGGAGCCAATTGTCGAACCAAAATTGTTAAATCCTTGCTCACTTTAGGATGTCGATTAATATATTCAAGCAGGTATGCTCTAAACGTCCCTAAATTGGTCATTCTTCTTCCGTTAGAGACTTCATCGGTATTTATATTATTCTCTTGGTTATACTCAGAAATCTCTTTTTGCTTTTCTTCAATGTAATCTCTTAGAATATGAATCTTCTTGTAGCGCTCAATCATTTCCTCAGTACAAAACTTAATCGAATTTTGATTAATGAAAACTGACCTAGCCATTCTTCTAGCTCCGGTTTCCTCCATTCCTCTCCAGTTTTTAAACGAATCTGAAATAAAAGAATAGGTTGGGACGGTTGAAATCGTTTTATCCCAATTTCTAACTTTTACAGTAGTTAGGTTTATTTCAATTACGTCACCATCTGCTCCATACTTATCCATTTGAACCCAATCTCCAACACGAATCATGTCGTTAGCCGCTAATTGAATACTAGCTATAAAGCCAAGTAATGTATCTCTAAAAACAAGCAGAACAACCGCCGTCATTGCGCCAAAGGCACTAAAGAAATACAATATGGATTTGTTTGCTACAATAGAGAGCATTAAAATCCCCAATATTATTCCAATGATAATTTTGGTAAGTTGAAAATAACTACGAAGTGGCTTATCCTTAAAACTTTGAACATTCTCAAGTACTTGGCGAACCGTATTTAAAAATCGAAACAAAATAACCATGGCAGCAATTATGGTTACTACCTGACTTAATCTGTTTGAATAATCTACTATCGTTTCATGATTATCAAATATTCCGGGAATGAAATAAAAAATAAAGATTACAGGAGCTAAGTGAGCAATAGCAGCAAACACTTTGTTTTCTACTAAATAATCATCCCACTCTGTTTTACTTTTCTTAGCTAATCGAACAAAAACTCCCAATAGAATTTGTCTAGTAATTTTATCTACAATAAACCCTGCAATAATTACCAAAATGATTAAAATAAGAACTGTAAATAGCTCACTATAAAAATCACCTAAACCTGCTGATATAAAATGGTTGATAAACCAATCTCTTAAAAATCTCATCATTGTTTATTACGTCTTTGTTTCCATAAAGGCTCCTCGTGAAAGAAGTACCTTAAATCGATAGTTAAATAATTTCCTGTTATGTCAAAACCAGCTACCTCTTTTTGTAACCTGTCTTCAATATAACCAACTCCTGCTCTTGTAATCTCAGTAAATGGCCTGTGATATGAGAATCCAAAATAAAAAGTTCCATCCTTTCTAGTTCTATATTCAAAACCTACGTTGGTAAGTAAACTTGGTACAATCCACGATTTTCTTTTAGAAAAATGGGTAAAGTAAGTATCAAATGATTGCCAGTCAGACGGTAAAAAGTTAATTGAAGCGCCAAAAGCCGTATTTAAGAATAATTTTTGTCCAAGTTGAACGTAAATTAGACCCAAAACAGGAATCTCATAAATCACATAACTGAAATCAGAGTTTCCGTTTAAGTCAATTGTATCGTTTATTAATGTTAGGTTAAAGTTCCTTTTTGTATAATTAATCCCTGATTCAAAAGAAAACTGATCTGTTATTCCTCTTCTAATTATCATTCCAAAATTGTAACCTTGGTTAGGTTCGATAGTAAAACTAACAGCACCTGACTTTAATATCTGTGGACCTGTATTAATAATTTCAGAACTTATAATGGGTTTAAACTGTATTCCAAAGTTGGTTACATCCTTTTGTGCATTGGATTGAATAGTAAACCCAAGTGATAATAAAAGTAGAAAATACAGCTTAGTTTGCATCTTGCAAAAATAGCATTTAATCAATTAGATAACCATGCTCCAGTAAAGGACAAACCCAAGACTATTATTGAAATAAGAATAACAAACACTCTTAAAACTTTATCAGAAATAAAAGGCTTTCTAAATGCACCAAGCGTGAGATAGTTTAATTTTTTTACCTGATCAAAATCACTTTTATTTATTCCATAATAAATCGTTTGATCACCGTCTTCATCAACTTGCATTTCGAATTCAATTTTTCTTTCTCTCAGTAAGTTTTCGAAATAATGAGCTTGTTCGAGCTCTTTAAAAAAGAAAACCTTTTTATTTTGATTTGTAGGATGTTCGTTGATATTTACAAGTAACATTATACGCCAACTCTTAATTTTTGACCTACTCTCAAGAGTCTATTTCGTGTGAATTCATCTTGATTTATTTTAGGAATACAAATATATGGAAAGGAAAATTTGTGCTATATTCGTTACAAATTCAACACTTAAACACTAAAAAACAACACGTTATGAAAATATTAAAATGGATATTAATAGTTATTGTTACTATTGTAGCAATTTTTTTAATCTATTCGTCCATGCAACCTAATGTAGCAAGAGTTAGCGAATCGATCGAAATTGAGAAACCTGCTCAAGTAATTTATGATGACTTGATACAGTTCCCAAATTGGGAAAATTGGTCAGTATGGGATCAAATGGACCCAAATATGGTAAACGAATACTCTGAAACTATGGGAGAAATTGGCTCTTATAATTCTTGGGTAAGTGAAGACCCAATGGTAGGAGTTGGCAGACAAGAATTGGTAGAATTAAGAGAAGGAGAATATCTTAAATTAAAAATGGATTTTGAAACTTGGCCTGGAACAAAATATGCTGCGTTTACTTTAGATGAAAACAATGGAATTACAACAGTTACATGGACTTACGAAGGAAGTAAAACACCTTTCTTTTTAAACTTTATGAATAGCAGTATTGAAACTATGCTATCTAAAAATTACAAAGATGGGTTGAGTAACATGAAAGCCTATATGGAGGCAATGGAGACATCTGTACCAAACCCCTATAACTTGGTAATAACTGAAGTTAAACCACGAAACATTATTAGTATAAAAGATTCTTGCAGCCCTGCAGAGGTATCCTCTAAGCTTGGTGAGTTGTATGGAGAGCTAAGCGTTTTTATGGCAATGAATGAAGAACTTTCAGATGCAGGAATGCCAATAGCCTTATATCATTTTTACTCTGAGGAAAAAGTAGTTTTAGAAGCTGCTTTACCTGTGAATGGTACAGTAAAACCTGAAGGTAGAATTAATATGACTGCCACTCCTTCAGGAAAGGTTCTAAAAGGTATACACCTTGGAAGTTATGAATCATCTGAAAGCATGCATATGGGAATTGAAGAGTATATGAAGGCAAGTAACCTTGATTATGCAGGACCTTGTTGGGAGGTTTATGCTAATGACCCAACAACTGTTGAGGAAAGCGAAATCGAAACGCATATCTTTTACCCAATCAAGTAGCTTCAACAATTTAAGTAGAAAGGCGTTTCATTTAGGAACGCCTTTTTTATTTAAAAATGAATCGAATTACATTAACCCTTATAATTTCTGTACTACTTGCTTGTGGCGCACAAAGTCTTGATAAAAGCAGAAAAAATAATACAACGAATCTAAATAACACGCTTGATAATTATTGGTATCAAGGAAAAGCAGAAATCAATCGTTTTGAGCTAAACCAAGTAAGGTATGGAGAACTTAGAAGTGGTGATGCGATAATGGTATTTGTTACAGAAGATTTTTTAGTAAAGAAACAAGTCAAACAAGAAAGTAATACATCAGAAAAATCAATTCCGATTTTAAAATTAAATCACATCACTAAATTTAAAACTGGGGTATATGATTATTCGATGATGAACTCCGTTTTTTCACCAATAAACAGCATCGGACCCATAAAAACTACTTTTTCTGCACAAGAATGGTGCGGTCATACTTGGCTGCAACTAAACAATGTGGACGGGAAATTTAAGGTTACCGGTTCTTCGTATTTTGAAAAAGAAGCAGATAAATCTTTTATAATGGATGAGCTTTTAACCGAGGATGGAATTTGGAATTTAATTCGAACAAATCCTAACCAAATTAAAGAAGGTGAGTTTCAGTATTTACCTAGCTCGGCTTTTTTACGACTAAAACATAAAGAAATAAAAGGCTATAAAACTATTGTAAGTAAGCAAGTTTATATGAAAGAGGATATGCCCGGCGATAATCTAATGAGCCTAACTCTAAAGTATCCTGAACTAAATAGAACCATTCAAATTATTTATGGTAATAAATCACCTTATCAAATTGCCGGTTGGAAAGAAACCTCTAAAAGTGGTTATGGCCAAAATGCAAAGGAATTGACAACAACCGCAAGAAGAACACACAAAATAGTAGAACCATATTGGAATTTAAATTCTAATTCAGACGAAAAATACAGAGATTTACTTGGTTTAGAATAAGCCAAATTTCTTAAGTTTATTCCAAACTTTTGGGATGAATAAAATTAATTTATGGGCTAGTCCAAGGAATATCAGTACCGCCATCATGTACTCTTTTGCTCAGCGAAAAGATATGACTGTGGTTGATGAACCATTTTATGCTTCCTATTTATCTGAAACGGGAATTACCCATCCAGGAAATAAAGAAATTCTTAAATCGCAAGTAAATGACTTTAATGTTGTATTGCAGGAGGTTATAAATCAGAAATACAGCACTCCAAACGTTTTCTTTAAACAAATGAGTCATCATTTAATGAATTACTCCAAAGAATTTTTGCTTGACTGTAAAAACATCATTTTAATTCGAGACCCTAAAGAAATGATTATCAGTTTCTCCAAAGTAATAGACAAACCTAACATTAATGATTTAGGCCTAAAACAAAGCTTCGAGATATTTGAATTCCTTCAGAAAAACAACTCTACTCCTGCCGTATTAGACTCTAATGAATTACTAAAAAACCCAAAAAAGGTTTTATCAAAACTATGTGAATCAGTATCAGTTCCTTTCGATGAAAAAATACTTCAGTGGAAACCAGGTAAAAGAAAAGAAGATGGAGTGTGGGCCCCATATTGGTATAACAATGTTCACAAATCGACAGGTTTTAAAGCCTATAAGCAAAAAAACAAACCGCTTAGAAAAGACCAAATAAAGTTATACGAAGAATGCTTACCTCTTTTTGAAAAATTAAAACAAAATTCAATACTTTCATAGCATGCAACAATACGATAAGAGAAACGACAATATCCTAGTGTATGTAGGAGATAAATTATATCCAAGAAATGACGCTAAGGTTTCTGTCTTTGACTCGCTCGTTCAGGGTGGTGACGGTGTTTGGGAAGGTATACGAGTTTATGATGGTAAAATATTTTGCTTGGAGGAACACTTGAATAGAATGCAGGAATCTGCAAAAACAATGATGTTCGAAAATGTTCCATCTAAGGAGGAAATCAAAAAAGCAATCTTTACTACACTTAAAGCAAACGGTCAAAAAGATGAGACCCATATGAGATTGACATTATCGAGAGGTTTAAAAATAACCTCCGGAATGGATCCTCAGCTAAACCAATTTGGTTGCACCCTTATCGTATTGGCTGAATGGAAACCACCAATTTATCCTATGGAAGGAATTTCATTAGCTACTGCAAGTACAAGAAGAAACTCTCCACAAAACCTTGACTCAAAAATTCATCACAACAACCTAATCAATAATATTTTAGCAAAAATTGAAGGCAATTTAGCAGGAGCCGATGATGCTATTATGTTAGATAATAACGGATTTGTTTCGGAAACCAACGCCACTAATATTTTTCATTTTAAAAATGGAAGCTTATATACTCCGCATGCTGATGCTTGTTTATCCGGAGTAACCAGAATGAATATCATTCGACTAGCAAAAGAAAATGGAATTCCTTTAAAAGAAAGAAACATCTCTATAAGCGAATTATATAATGCTGATGAAGTCTTTACTACAGGAACTATGGGCGAACTAACACGAGTTCATACCATAGATCAACGAAAAGTGGAGAACAAATATGGCGAATCCATGCTTCAAAAGATGCAAAGTTATTATTCAGCATTGACAAAGCAAGAAGGGGAAAAACTACCTTTTTAAGTACGAATTAAGAATCCTAGAATTACAAATGGCTGTCAAATTTTTCATTCATAATTCCCAGATTCGTAATTGAATTTATTCCTCCAGCATTATCTTCAAAATATCCTGAGCAGCTTTTGATATTTTGGTTCCTGGTCCGAAAATTCCTGCAACGCCAACTTCCCATAAGAATTCATAATCCTGTTCTGGAATAACTCCGCCAACAATTACCATAATATCTTCTCTTCCGTAATCCTTTAAAGCCTGCATTACTTGTGGAACCAATATTTTATGCCCCGCTGCTAAAGAAGATACTCCAATAATATGCACATCATTTTCTACAGCTTGCTTTGCAGCCTCTTCAGGTGTTTGAAACAAAGGTCCAATATCAACATCAAAACCAATATCGGCAAATGATGTTGCAATTACCTTAGCTCCACGATCATGTCCATCTTGGCCCATTTTAGCAACCATAATTCTTGGTCGTCTTCCTTCTTTTTTGGCGAACTTATCAGCCAATTCAGTCGATAAAATAAAATCTTGATCTTCCATTGCTTCTTGCGAATATACTCCATAAATTGACTTAATCTTTGCTTGATAACGCCCAAAAGCAGCCTCCATTGCATCTGAAATCTCTCCTAACGTTGCTCTTTCTTTTGCTGCCTCTAGGGCTAACTGTAATAAGTTTCCTTCGTCACTAGCAGCAGCTTTAGTAATATTATCCAAAGCTAATTTAACTTTATCAGCATCTCTCGATTCTCTAATCGAATTGATTCTTTCAATTTGAGACAACCTTACTTTAACATTATCAATATCAAGCACGTCTATTTCCGCCTTCTCATCTGATAGATATTTATTAACTCCTACAATAATATCCTTTCCTGAATCAATTCTAGCTTGCTTTCGAGCGGCTGACTCTTCAATCCTTAATTTAGGCAAACCTTCTTCAATCGCTTTAGCCATTCCGCCAAGTTCTTCCACTTCTTCAATTAGTTTCCAAGCTTTTTTTGCTAATTCATTTGTTAAGTACTCAACATAATATGATCCCGCCCATGGGTCAACTGATTTTGTAATATCTGTTTCCTCTTGAAGATAAATCTGTGTATTTCGTGCAATTCGTGCTGAAAAATCGGTTGGTAACGCAATTGCCTCATCCAATGCATTTGTATGTAAAGATTGAGTTCCGCCTAGTGCTGCTGCCATTGCCTCTATGGCAGTCCTTGCAACATTATTAAAAGGATCTTGCTCAGTTAAACTATAGCCTGAAGTTTGGCTATGAGTTCTTAAAGCCATTGACTTTTCATTCTTAGGATTAAAACGCTTCACAATTTTAGCCCAAAGCAATCTTGCTGCTCTCATTTTAGCAATCTCCATAAAATGGTTCATTCCTATTCCCCAGAAAAAAGATAAACGAGGCGCAAAATCATCAATATCTAAACCTGTTGCTATTCCAGTTTTTAAATATTCTAAACCATCTGCTAAAGTATAAGCTAACTCAATATCCGCACTAGCTCCTGCTTCGTGCATGTGATAACCAGAAATACTAATTGAATTAAACTTTGGCATTTTTTCTGAAGTAAACCGAAAAATATCAGCAATCAATCGCATGGAAGGTTGTGGTGGATAGATGTAGGTATTTCTAACCATAAACTCCTTCAAAATATCATTTTGAATTGTACCACTAAGTTGCTCTAGCTTTACACCTTGTTCTTGAGCAGCAACAATATAAAATGCCATAATCGGAATCACTGCGCCATTCATAGTCATGGATACAGACATTTTGTCCAATGGAATTTGATCGAAAAGGATTTTCATATCCTCTACAGAATCAATTGCTACTCCTGCCTTACCAACATCACCAACTACTCTTGGGTGATCTGAATCATAGCCTCTGTGCGTGGCCAAATCAAAAGCAACAGATAACCCTTTTTGTCCGGCTTCAAGGTTTCTTCTATAAAATGCATTTGATTCTTCAGCTGTAGAAAAACCCGCGTACTGACGAATGGTCCATGGACGCATTACATACATAGTTGAATATGGCCCTCTCAAATAAGGTGGCAAACCTGCTGCATAATCTACCTGAACTAAATCAGAAATATCCATTTTAAAATAAGCAGATTGTAATTTAATTTGCTCTGAAGTAATCCAGTTGGATTGCTCCTTTATTTCTTGGCTTGCAATTGCAAGTTCTACTTCTCTTAACACTTCTATTCCTGGTCTCATGATTTCACCTCCCTAGCTAATAATTCTACATCAGAACTAACATTCAAGTCAACCCCATTACCATTTTTAAACTTATTCACTCCAAGAAGAACTCTACCTTCTGAATCATAAGTTTTAATTCTCGCTTCCCTATCCTTAATCAGGAGTCTTTTAAGCTTCCCTGAATTAAGGATTGCAATTAATCCTCCCTCCTCTTCAATTTCAACAAACAAATCCCATGCTTTTATACAAAGTTCATTTGTTAGCGATTCAATATAATAAGAACCTGATGCGGCATCTATAACATTCCCGAAATAAGATTCTTCTTTTAGAATTAATTGAATATTTCTTGCCATCCTTTTTCCTAATTCGCACTTATTTCCAAACTCATCAAATGCAGGTATAAAAACAGAGTTACACCCTCCTAAAACTGCAGACATTGCCTGAGTGGTCGTTCTCAATAAATTTGTATGCGCATCCTTGTCTGCTAAGTAATATTGACTTCCGTGCCCTATTATAATCGAATGGGACTTAACCTTGTAAACTGATTGAAGTTTTGATATAAGAAATCGAAATGCTCTTCCTTTTGCAATCTCAAGAAAGTAAGAATTACCAAAAGCAAAATGATATTCTAGCTCTTTAAAGACTTTATCTGGATTATTACCTTCGCTAGTTTTAGCATCTACATATTCTAATACATGGTGCAAAGCCAAGCTAAGTTCTGTTAAGATTGAAGCTCCTTTGGTTTTATATATGGTAAAATCCAGTTTTGAATTCCCGGTTAAATCTAAACCATTAGCCAAATTTGTTTTTACGGCATTTGTTAAAGGGTCAGTTATTAGCGGTTTACTCTCTAAAATCTCCCAATCCTTGTCATTTCTTTGAGATACTTGAATCGATTCTAAATTTTCAATTTTTTCTATATCTGATTTTCGATAGTAAGGCTTGTGATTAATGCCATTTTCATCTTTCCAGATTAAAGTATCGTCGAATTCCTTTCCTCTTAAATCTTTTACAACTTTCTCTTTCCATTCCTGATCAGAAACTAGGGGAAAGTCAGACAATAATAATTCTTTTAAATCCATAATAATTTTTATTGTAGACTACGAAAATACTACATTCTATCTTATATTTAATCCCTATTAGCCAGAGCACAAGAACAAAGATAAAAACTCAAAAAAATAGAAATTGATTGACGAAGTAGCAGAGCGAAAAGAACTAGCCAGGAGGTATCGCAACTTACTTAAGGTGAGCACAAAAGTGACCACAAAAAAAGACAAAGCAAGAGTAAGAAAAGCTTTCGATGTTGCCGTAGATGCTCATAAAGATATGCGCCGTAAAAGCGGCGATCCATATATTTACCACCCAATTGAAGTAGCAAGAATTGTTGCGGAAGAAATAGGTTTAGGTGCTACTTCTATCGTTTGTGCTTTACTCCATGATACCGTTGAAGATACTGATATCACACTTGATGATATCGAAAGAATGTTTGGTCAAAAAGAGCGAATAATAATTGATGGACTAACCAAAATTTCAGAAGTTGTTGATTATACAGCCTCTATGCAAGCAGAGAATTTTAGAAAGATTCTATTAACCTTATCTGATGATGTAAGGGTTATAATAATCAAACTGGCAGATCGATTACATAATATGCGTACGCTAGATGCCATGCGTAGAGACAAGCAATTAAAGATAGCTTCAGAAACTGTATTCTTGTTTGCTCCTCTTGCTCACAGACTAGGTTTGTATTCTGTTAAAACAGAACTTGAAGACCTTTCTTTAAAATTTACGAAACCTGAGATTTATGAAGAGATAACAACTAAACTCAAAAAAACTAAAGCTGTAAGAACAAGGTTTGTAAACCAATTTTCTTTACCAATTAAAAAAGAGTTAGAAAAACAGGGTTTAAATTTTGATATTAAGGGAAGGACCAAGTCAGTTTATTCCATTTACAATAAAATTAAAAACAAACATGTAAGCTTTGAACAGGTTTATGATGTTTTTGCCATTCGAATTATTTTAGATACTGCAGCAGAAAAAGAAAAAACGGTGTGTTGGAACACCTACTCTATTGTTACAGACTTTTATCAACCAAACCCCGATAGGCTGAGAGATTGGCTTTCTACACCAAAAGCAAATGGTTACGAGTCTTTGCATACAACTGTAATGAGCCCTGGAGGAAGATGGGTTGAAGTGCAGATTAGATCTAAGAGAATGGACGATATCGCGGAAAAAGGATATGCTGCCCATTGGAAATACAAGGAAGGTGGAGAAGAATCTCATTTTGACACATGGATAAATAAAATAAGAGAGCTTCTTGAAAACCCTGAGTCTAGTGCAATTGAATTTATAGATGATTTTAAGCTAAATCTTTTCTCAGAGGAAATCTTCATTTTTACACCTAGAGGTGAAATTAGAAATTTACCAAAAGGTGCCTCAGCATTAGATTTTGCCTTTGAAATTCACTCAGAAGTTGGATCTCATTGTATGGGTGCCAAAGTAAACCATAAACTTGTTCCTTTAAGTACAAAATTAAAGAGTGGAGACCAAGTTGAAATTATTACTTCTAAAAAGCAAAAGCCAAATGAAAGCTGGTTGGATTACGTTATAACTGGAAAGGCAAAATCTAAGATAAAATCATCGCTCAGAGAAGATAAAAAGAAGCTTGCCGAGGAAGGCCAAATAAAATTCGAAAAATGGATTAAAAAATTAGGTTTAAAAGCTTCTGACGATAATCTTAAACAAATCCAGGCACTCTATCGTGAAGCCTCTCCGCATGATCTGTATTTAAAGTTTGAACTCGAAAAGCTAAATTTAGATCGAATTAAATCCTTAAAAATTGAAGGCGATAGAATAATTGGAAGAGTAAGTGAGAGAAAGCCTACAAATAAGCTTGAAGAGACATTAAAAAAACAAGGCAAATCTGAAGAAATGCTCGTTATTGGCGAAGGTATGGACCATTTTGATTATAAGATCTCACCTTGTTGTAATCCAATTCCAGGTGATGAGGTATTTGGGTTTATTACTATTGGAGACGGAATAAAAATTCATAAAACCAATTGTCCTAATGCGGTAGACATGATGTCTCGGTTTGCATACAGAATTGTTAAAGCTAGATGGACTAGTCAGCAAGAAATTGCCTTTTTAGCAGGAATAAAAGTTACTGGAATTGATGAAGTTGGTTTGGTTAATAAAGTGACCATGTTAATATCCGGTGAATTAAATGTGAATATGCGTTCAATAAGCTTTGATTCTGACGATGGGATTTTTGAAGGAAAAATCATGGTTTATGTACACGATACAAAGCATTTAACAAGACTAATGTCTAAAATAAAATCCATTGATGGAGTGATAAATGTTTCGCGAATAGACAGCTAAAATCAGTTGGCAATAAACCCAATAAAACTTACCTTTGTGCTTTAAGAAAGAACATGTCTTCGAGCCCCGAAACTATAGAAAAAGTAAATGAAATTTTCTCTGCATATCTAGAGAAGAATGGTCATAGAAAAACTCCTGAACGATTTGCAATTCTCAATGAAATCTATAACCAAGAGGGTCATTTTGACATTGAAGGCTTATACGTTTCAATGAAAAATAAAAAATATAGGGTAAGTAGAGCAACCTTATACAACACGATAGACTTACTTCAAGCCTGCAACCTCGTTAGAAAACATCAGTTTGGCAACAATATTGCACAGTTCGAGCGTTCGTATGAATTTAAACAACACGACCATTTAGTTTGCACCAAGTGTAATAAGGTTATTGAATTTTGTGATCCAAGGATTCAGAATATTAAATCTACAGTTGGTGAGTTACTGGATTTTAAAATCCTTCATCACTCATTAAACTTATATGGAATATGCAGTTCATGCGAAAATTTAGAAACTAAAAAAACACGCTAACATGTTTAATTATACCATCGAAGAGCTGAATAGTGTTCAAGTAATAATATTTAAAGGCAGAATTCTTGACCAATCGCATACAACAGAATTCATAAATAAATTTAACACTCTATTAAACCAAGGTGAAAAGAAGTTTATTATTGACTTTTCTGAAATAGATTATATCAACAGTGCAGGCCTAAATGTGTTGATTACTTTATTGACAAAAACCCGAGATAATAACGGAGAATTTTACATTTGCAATATTCCAATTAAAGTAAAAAGATTAATTGCGATAAGTAAATTAGAAAGCATATTCAAAATGGAAGCGACTCTTGATGACGCGCTTCAAAAACTTAGATAAATTGAAAAAAGTTGATGTTTTACTTGGTCTTCAATGGGGAGACGAAGGAAAAGGAAAAGTTGTTGATGTATTAACACCTGAATACGACGTTATTGCGCGTTTCCAAGGAGGGCCAAATGCAGGTCATACGTTGGAATTTGATGGAATAAAACATGTTCTCCACACGATTCCTTCTGGCATCTTTCATAACAACAAATTAAACGTTGTTGGTAATGGAGTGGTTATTGACCCTATAATTTTCATGAAAGAAATTGATGCATTAATTGATATGGTTGATAATATCAACGATAGGTTATTGTTATCAAGAAAAGCTCACTTAATACTTCCAACTCATCGCCTTCTAGATGCTGCATCCGAACAAGCAAAAGGAAAACAGAAAATTGGTTCAACCTTAAAAGGAATTGGACCAACATATATGGATAAAACAGGTAGAAACGGTTTAAGAATTGGTGATATTGAAACCGCAGATTTTAAAACCAAATATGAAAACTTAAGGAGTAAACATGAGCAAATACTTGCTCAATTTGATTTTGAATATGACTTAACTGAAATGGAAAAAGAATGGTTATTATCAATTGAAAAACTAAAACAATTTAGTTTAATTGATAGTGAGCATTTGGTAAACAATGAAAGAAAGGCTGGAAAAAAGGTTTTGGCAGAAGGCGCTCAAGGCACCCTGTTAGATATTGATTTTGGATCTTACCCTTTTGTTACCTCCTCTAATACAATAACTGCAGGAGCTTGCACAGGGCTTGGAGTTGCACCAAATCAAATTGGTGAAGTTTATGGAATCTTTAAAGCATATTGCACACGAGTTGGTTCAGGTCCGTTCCCAACGGAACTTCTAGATGAAGTTGGTGAAAGGATGAGAAAAGCAGGACATGAATTTGGCGCCACCACAGGAAGGCCTAGAAGATGTGGTTGGATTGATTTACCAGCACTTAAATATGCTATTATGATTAATGGTGTTACACAATTAATCATGACTAAAGCAGATGTATTGAGTGAATTTGGAAATATTCAAGTTTGCACTAAATATGCGCATAAAGGAGAAGAAATTGATTATTTACCTTTTGATGTTTTAAGCGAGGACATGACTCCAATATACGAGGAATTACCTGGTTGGTCAGAAGATTTAACGGAGCTAAGCTCTATAGATAGCATACCCGCTTCACTAAATAATTATATCGAGTATTTAGAAAATGCTTTAGAAACTCCAATTACTATTGTTTCTGTTGGCCCAGATAGGTCTCAAACATTAATGCGCAAGAGTGAACAGGTTTAAACGAAATATCATTTCGATTAAGAACCCACTTTTCTTATTGATCATTTTATTTGGTCTTTCAATTAATATTAAGGCGCAGAAAAAAACCCAAATACAACTTTTAGGGTCTACCAATTTATACGGAACTAAAATTGACGGTAGAGAAGTTCAAAAGTTAATTGGGAATGCACGTTTTAAACATCAAGATGCTTTGATGTTTTGCGATAGCGCTTATTTTTATCTTAAGTCTAACACAATAGATGCATTTGGTCACGTTAGGATTAACCAAGGAGATACCTTAAACTTATATGGAGATAAATTATTCTATGATGGAAATACTAAAGTTGCAAAAATAACCGGTAATGAAGTTAAGCTGGATAATCCTAACTTTTTATTAATTACGGATCAACTCGTTTTTGACCGTAAAAACAATACTGCAGATTATTATAATAGCGCTGTTATTACGAGTAAAAACGATAGCAATATTCTCGTAAGTAAGATTGGACATTATTTTACAAACTCTCAGCTATTCACATTTCGAAAAGATGTGGTTTTAACTAATCCCAGCTTTGTAATGGAATCAGATACCTTAAAGTATTTTTCAAATACGGAAATGGTGAATTTTTTGGGTCCAACAATTATAACAGGAGACTCAAATCTTATTTATTGTGAAAATGGCTGGTACGACACAAAACTTGACCAATCACGATATTATCAAAATGCCTACATAATAACCGACGGTAAGAAAATACAAGGGGATAGTTTATACTACGACAGAATGATGGGGTTTGGAAAAGCAGAAGGAAATATGAGCATTATTGATACTGCCCAAAATATTATTATTTCGGGTCAGTACGGTGAAGTATTTGAAAAGAAAGATAGTGCCGTTGTAAGCCAAACACCAACACTTACTCAAATTATAGATGGTGACTCTTTATTTATGCATGCTGATACTTTTAAAGTTTACCGCGACAAAAATGATAACAGATTTTTATTTGCATATCATGGAGTTAAAATCTTCAAATCAGACTTACAAGGAAAGTGCGATTCAATAGCATATTCATTAAGTGATTCAACTATTCAGTTATATGATGACCCAGTACTTTGGTCGGATAGCAACCAGTTAACTGCTATCCGAATTGACTTGAGAATGGCAAATAATAAAATCAATTCTATCTTTTTAGATAAAGATGCTTTTATTATTTCTGAAGTTGATTCTGTAAAATTTAATCAGATAAAAGGAAAAGAAATGACCGGTTTTTTTAGAGACTCTAAACTTAACTTAATTCAGGTTCGTGGAAACGGAGAAACTACATACTATGGACAAGATGAGTCTGAAAAGTTTATAGGTGTAAATGTAGCGGAAAGCTCTGATATCGACATTTCATTAGGAGAAGATGGAATTAAATCAATTTCCTTTATCAATAAACCAAAGGCTGGAATGTATCCTGTAGGAGAAAAAGATCCTGTTTCTGAACTTAGATATAAAGGATTTAAATGGCTAATTGAGCAAAGACCCAGAAGAAAAGAGGATATTTATCTAAAGACCAGCAACTAAGCTATCCGAAGACTTGCTTGTTTGCATAAAGTAAAATATATAATCGAGCCTTAAGTATCTCACCCATATTATTGCAATCTAAAAAAGCAGGCTCATCAAAATGTACAGCTAGTTCATGTTTAAGTTGATCAACTTTATCTGGAGTACTAATAGTGTCCCTTTCCATGCAGTCGCCTAAATCTTTCAAACGATACCTAGACACTTTTACTCTATTCGCTATCATAGTTCTTTCCTCTTTTTGATACTGGCGAATAGTTTCCTTGTTCAGGAAATTTGAGCAAAACCCTACTATTGGGTTATTGTCTTTAAAGTATTGAGGTAAATACATCGTCTTTCTCCCTTCATAAGTCTGTTGATCAAAATCAATAGCCTTAATTCTATACTGCACATCATCAAAATCAGGTGTAATATCAACAACATAATTGTAAGACCTCATATCTCCCAAAAGTCGAACGAAACAGCGCTCATTAAATTTTACAAACTCCTTTGCTAAACGAGTCCTATTAAGTGTTACATCTGTATCTAACCATTCTTTTATAAAAACATCACCGGGTATACCAGCTATATGCTCTTCTATTATTGTAGAACCATCAACGATATAAGATATCCGATTTGGAGATAAAATGTGTTCTAATTCTAAGCCATAAATCCTTGAGGCATCTGCTTTCTTAACGTAAAAGTAATCGTAGTTGTCGTTAAACTTGTTTGTTATTCGAATTCGAAAAGGTTTAGAGTTACCAAAGGGACAGAAATCAACACGATTTACATACAGATGCTCCATTACAGAAACATCTCCTTCTGTTTTTAATAATGCATAAACACTACAAAGACTTTTATTCAATTCAGTCATTTCTGACTGGCTGTAATAAACAGTTTCCCATAGTGTATCTCGTCCCGCTTTATCGCATAGAGAAACAGAATTTTCGTAATGATCTAAATCTGCATACCCAACAGGAAGATTCAGCTCCCTTGAATAGCGTTTTAAATATTTTCTAAGTTCTGATTGTATATTAAAATGAAGCTTCTTTTTTGAAATGTCATTCATAAACTCAAGGTACGAAAATAAGGTTCATCAAGTCATCAAAATCATAAGGATTCTTATAACTTCTGTCTGAGTATACATTTGCAACTAACTTCAATATTTTTGTATCACCATCAACCATTCTATGCTGAATTTCTATATTTCCAAAAAACTGGTCAAATGGCATTTCTCTTCTATACTTTAAGCTCGGTTTAAGGTAAAATAACTCAATGGTTTTAAGTAATCCTCCTTCTTCAACCACTTCCCTATTTTTATTTTTAATTACATATCCTTTGTTTTGTAACTTATTTTTAATGTAATGTATTAGAAAAGAATAATCATCTGTGTCCCAAGGTTCCTCTCCCCTCGTATAAAATCCATTCGACAAATTACTTTCATGTAGGAATAAGTTTACATCCGAAGAACGATTTGAACTTCGTATTTGCCACATTTCTTTTATATGTTCTAAAATACCTAAATGCATACCAGAGGAAATCCAATCATCATAGTTGGACAAAAAAGTCTGGTTATGATTTATTTCCTCATTTAAGAGCACACCTTTTTCCTCAAAAGAAGACTCCTCTTTTGATCCAGTTAATTCCTGAAAAAATTTATTGAAAAAAGACATAGTTTGTACACTTATTTACAGGGAACATCCTTATCCTAATTAAGTTCTAAAGATAGAAACAATTTAGATTTTTATAAACTACTTCAGCTTATTAAAAAAAAATCATACGTTTATTATAATAAATTTAACCATCAATTAATAGACTATGACCAATAAAAGTTTTAAAATAAATAAAGACGCTGAAAAATTTCTTTTCAAATACCTCAACAATCCATCTCCAACAGGATATGAAAGCGAAGGGCAAAAAATTTGGCTTGAAAGAATAAAGTCATACGTTGATGAAACTTTTGTTGATACCTATGGAACTGCAGTTGCAGTCATTAACCCAAAAGCAAAATACAAAGTAGTTATTGAAGCGCATGCAGATGAAATTAGTTGGTATGTTCATTATATCACTAAGGATGGTTTTATTTATGTGAGAAGAAACGGGGGTTCAGACCATATGATTGCGCCTTCAAAACGAGTTAATATCCATACTAAAAATGGAATGATACCTGCTGTTTTTGGGTGGCCTGCAATCCACACAAGAAGCGGTCTTTCGGGCAAGTCGGAAGACACGCCTAAAATGAATAATATCTTTTTAGATTGTGGATGTACAAGCAAAGATGAAGTTGAAAAACTTGGAATTCATGTAGGATGTGTAATTACCTACCCAGATGAACTAATAACGCTAAATAAAAAGTATTATGTTGGAAGAGCTCTAGACAATAGAATCGGTGGATTTATGATTGCTGAAGTCGCGCGTTTACTTAAAGAAAACAATAAGGAACTGCCCTTTGGATTATACATAACAAATGCAGTGCAGGAAGAAGTAGGTTTACGTGGTGCCCAAATGATAGTAGAAAATATAAAGCCTGATGTTGCTATTGTTACAGATGTTTGTCACGATACTCAAACACCTATGATTAATAAAATTGAGCAAGGTGATTTTACAGCAGGAGATGGACCAGTAATAGCCTATGGGCCGGCAGTACAAAATAATTTGAGAGAGTTAATAATTGATACCGCAGAAAAAGAAAAAATAAAATTTCAGCGGTATGCGGCATCTAGAATAACAGGTACTGATACAGATGCATTCGCTTATGCTACAGGAGGAGTTGCGTCTGCATTAATTTCTTTACCCTTAAGATATATGCATACAACAGTAGAAATGGTTCATAAGTCTGATGTCGAAAATGTAATCAAACTTATCTATGAAACCTTACTGAATATAGAAGATGCGCATAATTTTAATTACCTATAATGGTTAAATCATTATACCATATTTAATGTTAATAAGAACTGATTCAGAGCTCATAGAAAAGTATTGAATTTTTATACCTTAGTAAAAATCCATCAAACTCAGTGAAACTCTTTTTCGTTTTTATCTTTTTAGCATTTTTTTACTTTAGCTCTAAGGCACAATCATTTATAGATATGCGCGATTCATTAGTTTATAATATCGTTGAAATACAAACATTGTATTGGATGAGGAGTAACCTGCGCTATAAAACAGACTCTTCGCAAACCGTGTCAGATAAAACCAACATATATTCTTGTGGAGAGTTCTATTTAGTGAAAGAGTCATTTAAAGTCTGCCCATAAGATTGGAGACTGCCATATGAGTTTGAAGTTAAACGATTACTTTCCTTAAATCGAAATGGTACTATAAATTTAAACGACACACTACAAATTGGTTTATGTGGTAGATCAGATAATGGTAATCATGATAAACAAGGAGAACAAAGCACATTTTGGTTGGACACTGAATTAATTGATGGCAGTGTAAGTCACTGGCATGTTTTCAATCAAGAACATGATATTCACTTTCATAATGTAGTGAATGCAGCAAGAAGATTTCCAATTAGGTTTGTAAAAGAAGTTCGAAAATAGTTCAACTTTTAACTTATACTAATGTTCTATTTTCAAATTATTACATTCTATGAACAACTTTGAATACAAAAATCCAACAAAAATTATTTTCGGTAAGAACAGAATTAGCGCTTTAAAAACAGAAATACCGGAAAACAGCAAGGTGTTATTGCTATTTGGTGGAGGTAGTATCAAAAAGAATGGCATTTACAGTCAAGTTACCGATGCCCTTAAAGGTTTCGAACTAATTGAGTTTGGAGGAATACCTGCGAACCCAGAATATAACGTTTTAATGAAGGCTCTTCATGTAATTGAAGAAGAAAATATTGACTTCTTATTGGCTGTAGGTGGAGGCTCTGTAATTGATGGAACCAAATTTTTATCTTCAGCGGCACTCTATGATGGAGAAGACCCTTGGGATATATTAGACAAAAGGATTCCGACAAAAAAAGGAATGCCTTTTGGAACTATTTTAACATTACCAGCAACAGGATCAGAAATGAATTCTGGCGCAGTAATAACTCGCTCCGATAGAAAGCAAAAATTAGGAATGGGTGGCCCAGGACTATTTCCTCAATTCTCTATACTTGATCCACAAGTTGTTCATTCTATTCCTGAAAGACAAATTGCTAATGGCTTGGCAGACTCTTTCACACACGTTTTAGAGCAATATATGACCTATCCTATTGGAGCTTTATTACAAGACAGAATTGCTGAAGGAATACTACAAAGCATAATCGAAATAGCTCCTAAAATTTTAAAAAATCCTAGTGATTACAATGCCGCAGCAAATTTTATGTGGAACTGCACTATGGCTTTAAATGGTTTAATCCAAAAAGGCGTTCCAACAGATTGGGCTATTCACATAATGGGACACGAATTAACTGCACTTTATGGAATAGATCATGCCAGAACGCTAGCAATTTTAACAGGCAGCCATTACAGGCATAACATAGAACCTAAAAAAGATAAACTAGCTCAATACGCTAAACGTGTATGGAATATTACCGAAGGTACAAAACAAGAAAAAGCGGAAAAAGCTATTACCCTTACCGAAGAGTTTTTTCATAAAATCGGCATTAAAACAAAGCTTTCTGAATACACAAGTGATTTTTCTAATACCGCAAATGAGATTAAGAGAAGACTTGCAGAAAGAGGACAAACTGCAATTGGTGAAAAAGGATTAGTTAAGCCTGAAGATGTTGTAAAAATAGTTGAAGCCGCTTATTAATTCATATTCAGAATTAATACTTCCGACTAACAGTTTATAAAACCATCATTAATAAATATAGAAACTATTTCATGGAAATGAATTATTTTTAATTCATGAAATATAGAATTTTATTAGCTCTTTTTATTCTCTTTACGCAAGAGTTAATTTCTCAAACACTCCCAAATGGCGACTTACCGTCAAGGGCAGACACTCTTAGAGGTTCGATTACACCAGAACGCGAATGGTGGGATCTTTTACACTATGATTTAACAGTAGAAATAAATACCAAAAACAAGTCAATAAAGGGTATAAATACTATAATCTATAAAGTGCTAAAAAGTGAAAAGTTAATGCAAATTGATTTGCAAGAACCCTTGAAAATAAAAAGTGTTAAACAAGATGGGAAAAAACTGAAATACAAAAGAGAAGGGAATGTATATTTTATAACATTGATTTCAGATCAAATAGTTGAAAGTCAAAAACAAATCACCATTCAATATTCAGGAAAACCAAGAAAAGCAAGAATGGCTCCTTGGGACGGCGGCTTTTCATGGTCCACCGATAAAAACAACAAAGACTTTATTGCAACTTCTTGCCAAGGTTTAGGCGCTAGCGTTTGGTGGCCTTGTAAAGATCATATGTATGATGAACCAGATAGTGGAATCGTAATCACTTCAATTGTTCCCAAAGACCTAATTGCAGTTGCAAACGGTAGACTTATAAATAATGGAGAGAAATGTAATAAAGCAAGCTTTACTTGGGAAGTAAAAAATCCAATAAATAATTATGGAGTAAACCTAAATATTGGCGACTATGAGAACTTTTCTGAGGTATACAATGGAGAGCAAGGCAATTTAGATATGGATTATTGGGTTTTGAAAGATAATCTTGAAATTGCAAAAGTTCAGTTTAAGGATGCTAAAAAAACAATGCAAGCATTTGAATATTGGTTTGGCCCCTACCCTTTTTACGAAGACAGCTATAAGTTGGTTGAAGTACCCTACTTAGGAATGGAGCACCAGAGCTCTGTAACTTATGGAAATGGATATAAAAACGGCTATTTAGGCAGAGATTTAAGTGGTACGGGCTGGGGTAAGAAATTTGATTTCATTATTGTTCACGAATCAGGGCATGAATGGTTTGCCAATAACATTACTTATAAAGATATAGCGGACATGTGGCTGCATGAATCATTTACTTGTTACTCTGAAGCATTGTTTTTAGAGTATCATTATGGGAAAAAAGCAGGAGCGGAATATATTAGAGGAATACGTAAAAACATAGAAAATAAAGCTCCTATGATAAGTCGTTATGGAATAAACGAAAGTCCGCCTAGTGATATCTATTACAAAGGCAGTAATATGATGCATACATTAAGGCAAATTACTTGGAGCGATGTTAAATGGAGAGAAATGCTTCGTGGATTAAATGAAGAGTTTAGACACCAAACAGTTTCAACAGAAGAAATTGAAACATATATTGCCACTTTTTTAAACCTAAATCTTGATTCATTTTTTAATCAATACTTAAGAGACAATCGAATTCCAACTTTAAGTTATTACCTGGTGAATGATACACTTTTTTATAAATGGACTAATTGCATTGATGGTTTTGATATGCCAGTAAAAATTATAACAGGGAACAAGCAGTATGTTTTAAGTAAGTTTAAAAATGGAGAATATTCTTCTATGAAAATAGATACCAGTATTGTTAAAATCGAGTTAGACCCGAATTACTATGTTAATTTGAAAAAAGGCAAACCATGAATCTAAAGACTTTAAGAGAAAGAGCTGATTTAGACCAGAAAAGTAAGTCAGTACAGTATATTAGCCAAATGAACAACTTTATTAATTTGCTCGAAGATAAAGATCTTAGCGAAAAAACGATAACGTTTATAAATTCAAAGGTTGAGCAAATTAATAATATTAGAGCAGAATCTGATTTACGGAAAAGGCTAAGAAAAACCCAAGGAGAGCTATTACAATTTCTTACCAAAGAATATAAACTGGTCACACAAAATTATTACCGCAATACATGCATGATGGTTGGAATGGGGGCAATTGGTGTTCCCATAGGAACAACACTTGGTCTTTTAAGCGATAATATGGGTTTAATTGGCATTGGTCTACCGATTGGAATGGCAATCGGGATAGGTATTGGTGTTTATTTTGATAAAAAAGCGCATCAGAATGGTAACCAATTAGGTATTGAAATTAAATATTGATTTAAAAAATGGCATCAGCTTTTGGACATGCTTTAGTTGCTATTTCTTTAGGTAGTGCTTTAAAAAAGAAATTATTTAATTGGAAAGTTATCCTATTAGGTATGGTTTGCACCATTCTACCAGATGCTGATGTTATTTCTTTTTCATTCGGAATTCCGTATGATAGTTTCTGGGGTCACCGAGGATTCACACATTCATTTCTTTTTACTCTAATTACCGGAGTAATTATTTCTATTATATTTTTTAGACTCAATTTTAAGCGTTACACTGCATACTTATACATTTTATATTTTTCAATTTGTACTGCATCACACTCACTATTGGACGCTTTAACTAGCGGAGGCTTGGGTGTTGCTTTCTTCTCTCCTTGGAATAATGAACGTTATTTTCTTCCATGGAGGCCTATTAGGGTATCGCCAATCGGAGTTGAAAATTTTATTGGTGAACGAGCAAGAATTGTCCTAGAGAGCGAAGCCCTCTGGATTGGAATTCCATCCTTGATTCTGATAATATTTAGCCTTGTTATAAAAAGACTCAAAAGATGATAAAAATCTTAAAACTAGAAGATTTTGACTTTTTTTATTGTGACCTAAACCACTGTAAAAGGGTTGCGATTCCTACAATACTATTTGGCAAGTAGTCCAGGGTAGAGAACATTACCTGAATAGGCAAAATATTACTCAGACTTTCATGGACTAGTCAAAATATTTAGCTATGATTTAAAGTATCAAAACTCTATTGGGAACACTCATTTAGAAAAAAAGAGTATAGTTGCCTCAATCGTTTTCTAGGCTAAGCTTTCCCATTTTCATCTGAAAATATTGATGATTCAAGTGTGCTAGCATCGTACTAATTTTTGCCATTTCTTCTGCAGTTTCAGCTCCTACATTTTCTTTTTTTAAACGCAGAACCAATAACCCATACAATCCATTAAGTGCTATTTCAATTTCATTATTTGTACCTCTAGAGCCAGAACGCTTAACTAATTCCTGCATTGCAGTTTTAACCTCCTCATACATTTCTTGATATTTTTTATCCTGAATTGTAGTCAAAAGAGTGGTATGTAAAACATTCAACCCCGAAATTGTTTCTTTTAAGCTTTCCAAATGGCCTGCTTTCTCAATTCCTTGAGATTTCATTTGTTCAATTAAACCAGCATACCAGTGTTTAATCTGTAGTTTCACCTCATCAGATTGCTCAAATTGTTGAACAATATGTTGATCAATTAATTCAAGATTAAACTTTAATGACCTTATAATATCTTCAATTTGGAACATGTACAACACATATTCTATGATATTGGTCTCCTTTTTTAACTTTGCAATTAACATTTTACTTTAGTTTAGAAACTTCGTAATTCAAGTTTAAAGAGTCTAATACTTCGGTGGTAATATCCAATGACTCTTGAACCATTAATAAACTGGAGTTACTAGAATAATCTAAGATTAAATCAATCCCTCTTGCTTTATAGCTTTCTAAATATTCTAAAACATTGCTACGAATATCTTTCTGCATTTTGGTCTCCATTTCAAGTAACTTACCTGAAAGATCTTGTTGCATTTCGCCAAGTTCTTGCTCTTTAGCCATTAGCTCTTTCTGTCTTTGTTGTCCTTCGAACTGGCTCATTGTTTGAGCATTTTGCTGAAAACTGACTACCTCTTGTTCAAATGCTTTTACTCTACCTTCAAGGCTGCTGCTATATTGTTTTTGTCTACCTTCTAGGTCTTTTCTTAAGTCTTCAACCATTTTAAACTTTACGTAAATGGTATCACTATTTATATATCTAATTTCAAGCCCCGACCCAACACTATTAATTGCTGTTGTATCCTTTTTATTTTTAACAGATGTTGTCTTTTCGGACTCAACATTTCCCGACAATCCGTTAATCATAAGGTATCCTATTAGTATTGCGAACAAAATGTTAATTCCCCACTGAATATTCTTCATAATATTTACTTTTATAAACGGCTGCAAATTTGCGATTAAAATGTGAATAATGAAGAAGAGTTTATTAGAAAGAATAACCCATTGCAATCAATTAGGCTGTAAAGAGCACCAAGATCTTTTTTGGTTATTAAGCTCAGAAAGTCTTTCCCAAAAACTAATGTCAAGCTATCATTTCGATATTTCTATTCCCTCATTTGGGGATTTAGTAAAAAGCCTAAACTCTTTGTCTAAACCTAGGTTCTTCGACCATAAGCTAAGACTCGGAAAGTATGCTGAAAAACTAATCGAATACTATCTTTTAAACCTTAGTAGTTATAAAGTTATAGAGGCTCAGCTTCAATTGTTTGAAAAAAATATAACTAAGGGCGAAATAGACTTCATTATTGAAAAAGACAAAGAATATGTGCACCTAGAGTTTGCCATTAAATATTATGTAGAATTAATACCTGGTAAAGAAGATTTTTGGGGACCAAATTTTAAAGACTCTTGGGCAAAAAAGAAAGAAAAACTAATTAATCAGCAAATGAATTTGTGTAGCTTATATAATCACCTTTTGCCTGACCGTATCCGAAGCTTAAAGCTTAAAAAACAGGTATTAGTTACGGGTTGCCTATTTTACCAAGATTCAACCGCAGAAAACTGGTATATGTACAAAAATAATCGTGAGAATTTAAAAAACTATGGTAGCTTTTTTTCTATCATTCACAAAAAGCAAAATTGGATATACCCATTTGCAAATAACAGATCTATTGAATTTCAGGAGTTACTGTCTCAATTAAAGTTACTAGAAGATAATTATTTAATGATTGCCTGTTATGACCAGAAAAAAATCCCGATTTCATGGGGATTTTATCTAAACAAATAAAATCTAAACACAGATTAATAAGTGCTGAACGCCTTCTGCTTAAGTTTTTCATATCCCACAAAATTAAAATCCATTTTTAACATTTGTGACAAGTCTTTACCCATTTCATATATATACTTATCGTTGGTAGCAAAGACCCAATTTACAACAATATCTTTTCTTTGTTTTTTAGCTCATTAAGCTTTACTAAAAAAAACAAAAATCGTTTTGTTGATGCCAAGTTAAAATATTCTATATCAAAAGTAAATTCAACTTTATCTATATTAGGCTGCGAGATATACTCATCGAACCAATCTAAAAGTGGTCTGTAAAAGTCTTCAACATTTACTAAAATTGATTTCCCTTCAATTTTAAGAATACCTTCAGACCCATTAAATGTAACCTTTGGCGATTTATAAGTTGGTTCTATTTCTATATTATTCATATCCTAATCTTACAATGAAGATATATTTTTTTATTGTACCTTGAACAAATATTATACCTATATCCTATTCAAAAAGACGAATGATATATTTATAACGATTAAGTAGCTATAACCTCATAATATCTTTCAATTTAGCAGCCTGTCGTCTTGAAATCTCTATTTGCTTTCCGTCTTTTAAACTAACCCTAAGTCCTCCATTGAACCAATTTTCGATTGAATTAACCCAATTTAAGTTAATAATGAATTTTCGATTAGCTCTAAAAAAAACTTTTGATTCTAAGCGTTGTTCAAGGCTATTCAAAGATTTTAAAATTAGTGGCTTATTCTTATCAAAGTAAACCTTTACATAATTCCCTTCAGACTCAAATGCACTAACATCTTTTAGTTTTACAAACCAGCATTTCTCTCCATCTTTTACAAAAACTTGGTCACCTTCTCCAAGTTGATCAATTTTTCCTTGCTTAATGCTTTCTTCGACTATTTCTTCCTCCTTCCTTAGGCTTTTTAGTTTTTCAATACAATCTGCCAATCTACCTTGCTCAATTGGTTTAAGCAGGTAGTCAAAGGCATTTACTTCAAAGGCTTTTAATGCATATTCATCGTAAGCTGTAGTAAAAATTACATTTGGGACAAATGAAATTTCTTCCAATAAAGCAAAGCCGTCTTTTCCGGGCATTTGAATATCTAAAAAGATTAAATCTGGATTCAAAACCTCAATCTTTTTAACTGCATTATCTGCATTATTACATTCACCTATTATTTCTATTTCAGGATGAGCCTCCAACAAAGAGATTAGTTCTTTCCTTGCTAATCGTTCATCATCAATTACTAATGCTTTCATCTTCAATTTTTATTCTATTTGTTTCTGATGGTATTTTTAAAATGGATAATACTTCATTTCCATTCTGATTTTGAATACTAAATTTTGCTCTTCTGCCATACAGTAGCTGAAGTCTTTGTTTTGTATTAATTAAACCAAAACCTATTTCTCCTTCTTTCTCTTGTTTAAACGTACCACTATTCTTTATCTCTATAATTAAATCATCCTTAGATCTCTTTGCAATTACCTGAACAGTTCCCCCTTCAGGAAGCTTTGATACACCGTGCTTAATTCCGTTTTCTACCAAAGTTTGTAAAATCATAGGTGGCACATAGTGATTTAAACAAGCCTCGTCAATTTGAAAATCCAGGTTTAGTCGCTCCTCAAAGCGAGTTTTTTCAAGATTTAAATAATCATATACTAATTGCAGCTCTTCAGAAAAAGCAATTACTCTTTTTCGACCCATAAGCATACTACTTCTTAAAATATTAGATAATCGAGTAATAGAAGCTTTTGCAACCTCAGGGTCTTCAACAATTAGCGCCCTAATTATATTCATTGAATTAAAGATAAAATGAGGGTTGAGCTGTGATTTTAGTTTATTTAACTCAATCTCATTTTTCATAGCTTGCCACCTTAAGTTTTTAATTTCTTCCTTCCGATAATTTTGGATGAATAAAAAAAGAAAATACAATAGCGTCCAAAACATTATAATTAACCATACCCCAATTAGTGAACCCAAGAGCTCTTGAGTATCAAAAACTAAGTCAATCTGATCAATTATAACATCAGATACAAATCGATGAACTACAATGTAGAAAACTGTAAATAAAAATGATGTTCCAAGTATTCTTGGTATTAAGTCTATAATCCTAAACCTTAACCAATCAAACTTTATAATCAGGACTCTAAATACATGTGTAGTGCTAATACCTAAAACAATTGTTGTTAAAGAATTAAGAACCATTTTTATATTTAGTGGATAGTCATATCCTGATATTTTATTCAATATCAGAATTAAGGCTGCATATAAAGTCCAACCAACTACTTGACAAATCCAATAAAGCTGTTTTCTTGGAATTATCTTTGGGTTTGTATTAGATACTTCACTCAAGTTCTTAAATGTTTTTTAAATTTATGTTTTTGATACAAAGAAAGGAGGGTATACCTCCTTTCTAAAACTGTTTAACATAAAACAACTATTGCTACTGTAGTTATTCGATACTAATTTACAAAGAATTAGAGTTATTCCAATAAACAATTGATAAAAGGAAAATTTAAATTACAAAAGGGAAAAAGAATGTCATCTATGAAAAAACTGTTAACCATTACCCTATTAATTTCTTTATGTTTCATTCAGAAAAATCTTATTGCTCAAGCACAAGAGTTTAATCCACCAAAGCAAAATCCTAAATCTAAAAACAATTTTAAATTTGATACGGATCGTTTGGTATTTGGAGGTAATTTTGGTGCCAGTTTTGGAGATATTACATTAGTGGAACTTGCACCAACAGCAGGTTATTTAATTACAGATAATTATTTGGTTGGAGTTACTGCAAAATATATTTATTTTGAAGATAGAACATTTGCCCCGGTTTTTACTTACAAAACAAACATATATGGAGGTGGATTTTTTAACCAATATGTCATAATGGATATGTTCGTATTACATGCTGAATATGAGTTACTAAATTTAGATTCTCAGATAAGACAAAAAAGAATAAACCTATCTAGTGTCTTCGTGGGTGGAGGTTATCGATCAAGTTTAGGAGGAGCTTCCTTTTTTAATATCTTATTACTATACAATTTAAATGATGGAATAGAGTCACCATATCCAAACCCATTACTTAGAGTTGGATTTGGAATTGGGCTTAATTAATAAGTAGGTATTAATACACGTTCGCTTTTCCATATAGTTTGCCATTCTTCTTTTGAAAGAATTGAGCCGTCCAATCGAAGTGAGTTTCCATTTAAATCCATCTTGATCATTTGAAACTTGCCTTTCTCAATACAGCTTAAAACTAAATCTATTAGGTCATTTAACTCGGCATCTCCTCTTTCTACTAACTTTGAACCTATTCTATTATTATATAAGTCCATCTTTACTGCCCAATAATCAGGGTACTCCCCATCTTCGAGTCTTCTTTTAAAAAAATCTTTTTTATTCTTTTTCTCGTGAGCTTTACCAAGCCAAATAGCACGTTTTGGACCTATCCTAGTGCTTAATAAACTCATCCAAATTCCATGTCTGAAAGCATCCTTCCTACCTCCCGAATTGATCGGTAACCAGTCCTTTGTTACGGAAACTCTATCACTTACTTTTTTCGCCTGATTGGATTTTCGTTTTGCTTTTTTTCCAGAAAATGGGTGAAGTAGAACCCAAACCTTTTCTGCACCTCCTAAATCTGAAAGTTTTTGTGCTTTTACAGGTAGATAAAATCCAAATATGATAAGTATTATTAAAACCTTATTCATACCAATGTAAAATGATTTTTTCTCCACCTAGGTTATAAACCTGTTTTAGAATCCAATTTTTCTTTCGAAACATTTTTGGGCTGGGATTAGCTAAGTCATACAAAATTGGATTGGGAAGAGCTGCGGCCATAAGAGTTCCCTCATTTAGATTTATCTCTTCTCCAGGTTTATTAAAATATTTCTGAGCTGCGGCATTTACTCCGTATACCCCGGGACCTAACTCAACAATATTTATATACACTTCCATAATTCTTTTTTTACCCCAAATAGCCTCAACTAAAACTGTGAAATATGCCTCAATTCCTTTTCGAATAAAACTCTTATTTGGTATCAAGAAAACATTCTTACAAACTTGTTGGCTTATAGTACTTGCACCAACAATTCTATCCGATTTTTTATTCTTTTCAAATGCATTTTTTATGGCAACAATATCAAATCCTGAGTGTTCTAAATACAATTGATCCTCAGAAGCGATAAATGCAATGAGTAAGCCCGGGTCGACTTTTTCAATATCGATCCATTTTTTACTTATTTGATAATCTTCTTCATTGAAATACTTGTACAACATAAAAGTTGTAACAGGTGGATTCAAAAATTTATAAACTACTACCCATAAGACTGATAGTAACAAAAATGAAAAAATAAAAATTATTAAATACTTTAAACCCTTTTTAATCATAAGAATATGAAACGTAAATCATTAACAATAATAGCCATTTTAGGCCTTTTAGTAAGCACTTCTTGCGGTGAAGCAAAAAAAGAGCCTGTAAAAAAAGAAACTAAAAAAGTTGAGGTTCAAGAAAAAGAAGCTGAGCCAGAAGTAAAACAAATAGTAGAAATTACAGTAGAAGCAGTTGGTGAGTCAATGGCGGAGATAGCATTTGAACCTAAATCATTAAGCATTCCTAAAAATAGCAGAGTTAAATTGACACTAAAAAATGTTAGTTCTGCAGCAGGTATGTTACATAATTTTGTGTTGGTAGAATTAGGTACAGGACAAGAAATAGCAACTGCAGGAATTAAGGCAGGGAATGAAAATAATTTTATCCCCAAAGATAAACGCGTAATCGCAGGTTCTGCAGTAGCTGATTTAGGAGAAAGCGTAACAATTGAGTTTGATGCTCCAAAAGCAGGATCTTATCATTATATATGCACTTATCCTGGGCATTATCCAATGATGATTGGTAGAATGAATGTAGAATAGAAACACAAAAAGCAACAAAAAAATGCCCTTCAGTTTTGAAGGGCATTTTTAATATTTATACTTTCCTATTTAGCCTAAAATGGTAACTGGGTTTTCTAAAAACATTTTAAAGGATTGTAAGAATTCAGAACCACTTGCTCCATCAACAACTCTATGATCGCAAGACAAGGTAACCTTCATTCTATTGCCAGCTACTACAATTCCATCTTTAACAACCGGTGTTTGTCTTATTGCACCTACAGCTAAAATACACGCGTTGGGAGGGTTTACAATTGCTGTAAATTCCTCAATTCCAAACATACCTAAGTTACTAATAGAAAATGTACTGCCCTCCCAGTCTTGAGGTTGTAGTTTTTTATCTTTAGCTCTTTGAGCAAAATCTCTAACTTCTCCAGAAATACTAGATAATTGTTTTGTATCTGCGTATCGAACAACTGGAACAAGTAATCCATCTTCAACTGCTACAGCAACTCCAATGTTTACATGCTTATTAATTCTTATCTTATCTTCTAACCAAGATGAGTTTACAGAAGGATGCTTCTTTAAAGCTACCGCAGCAGCCTTAATTACAAGGTCATTAAAAGAAACCTTAATATCAGGCATTGCATTAATCGCTTTCCTTGCTGCAATTGCATTGTCCATGTCTATATCTACTGTAAGATAGAAATGAGGTGCTGTAAATTTACTTTCACTTAATCGCTTTGCAATTGTTTTTCTCATTTGAGAAACTGGCTGCTCTTCGTAATCCTCAACTCCAATAGAAACTTCAGAACCTGATGCAACAGAAATATTTGTTTTCGGTACGAAATTTTCGATATCCCTCTTAATAATTCTTCCTCCATCACCTGAACCATCAACGTCATTTAAGTTAATGTTTTTCTCATTTGCTAGTCTTTGTGCTAATGGAGAAACTTTGATTCTGCCATCTTTACTTGAATTTGATTTCACCTGTTTAGGCTCTGTAGAGATTTTAGTAGTTTCAGATACAACCTCTTCTTTTGTCTCAACAACATCTTCATCGGCCACTGCGCCAAAAGAGTCAACCAAGGATTGATAATCAGCATCTTTCTCTCCAATAATCGCAAGCAAAGCATCTACCTCTGCAGAAGAACCTTCTTCAACACCCTGGTACAAAAGAACCCCATCTTCAAAAGATTCAAATTCCATTGTGGCTTTATCCGTTTCAATTTCAGCTAAAATTTCACCAGATTCAACATTATCGCCAACCTTTTTTACCCAAGATGCAACAGTACCCTCTTTCATGGTATCGCTCAGTTTCGGCATTTTAATGATGGTAGCAGCAATATTACTAGTATCAACAGATTTTTTTGGAGCAGCCTCGGCTTTCGGTTTAATTTCTTTTACCTCAGGAGTTTCTGAAGAAGCAGAATTTCCACTTAATAAGGAAGATATATCTTCACCTTTTTCTCCAACAATTGCTAAAATAGAATCTACAACTCCGCCTTCGCCTTCTTTAACTCCATGATGCAGAATTACTCCTTCTTGAAATGATTCAAACTCCATGGTAGCTTTATCAGTTTCAATTTCAGCTAATAATTCACCGTCATCAACTTTTTCTCCAATTTGTTTGTGCCATTTTGCCACAACACCTTCTTCCATGGTGTCGCTTAACTTTGGCATTTTTATGATTTCAGCCATAATAAACTATACTTTTTAATCAACAATAAATGGGTAACCTTCTTCAGCATACACTTCGGTATACAGTTCAGACGGGTCTGGGAATGGAGAGTTTTCAGAAAACTCAACCGATTCTGCAACTTGTTCTTTTACTAGATTTTGAATTTCTTCAATCTCTTTCTGAGTTGCATATTTCTTAGTTTGTATAACATTCAATGCATTCTCAATTGGATCCATTGATTTATATTCCTCTAATTCTTCTTTTGTTCTATATTTTGCAGGATCAGACATCGAGTGTCCTTTAAAACGGTAAGTCCTCATTTCTAGCAATGTTGGACCCTCTCCTGCTCTAGCTCTTCCAACAGCTCTTTCAATTGCATCGTGAACAGACTCGCAAGCCATTCCGTCTACTTGTTCATTCGGCATATTATATCCATTTGCCATTTGATGCAACTCCGTCACGTTAGAAACCCGATCTACTGCAGTTCCCATAGCGTAATTATTATTCTCGATAATAAAAATTACTGGTAGTTTCCAATTCATCGCCATATTTAAAGCCTCATGAAAAGCTCCTTGTCTTACTGCTCCATCTCCCATGTAACACAAAGTAACATTATCGTTACCATTATATTTATCAGCAAAAGCAATTCCTGCGCCTAAAGGAATTTGTCCTCCGACAATACCATGACCTCCAAAAAAGTTTAATTTATTGTCGAACATGTGCATACTTCCACCTTTTCCTTTGCTGCATCCTGTTGCCTTACCATAAAGCTCAGCCATTACATACTTTGGATCCATACCTAAGCCAATTGGATGCGCATGGTCTCTGTATGCTGTAATCATATTATCAGTTGGTCGAGTAGCTGAAACTGCACCGGCCACTAAGGCTTCTTGTCCTATATATAAGTGACAGAATCCTCTAATCTTTTGTTGGATGTATAATTGACCTGCCTTTTCCTCAAATTTTCTCATTAAAAGCATTGATTCATACCACTTTAGATATGTCTCTTTAGAAAATTTCTCTTTCTCTGAAGCCGCCTTCTTTGGGGCTTTTTTTGTTTTTGTAGTAGCCATATTGCTCAAAAATTGAATTCCACAAATTTATGATAAAACAATGATTATTATATTATAGTTTAATGATTATGTACTATAAGTCTAAATGTAAATGGTAATAAGGATTCTATACTAGAAAATTCCCATACATTTTGTTCAGAATTCATAAGTAAAATCTTGATATTTTCATCTTGTTTTTGCTCGTATTCGCTAATAACTTGACGACATGAGCCGCAAGGTGAAATAACATTTTCAGATCGTTTTGAATCGGCTGCAAAAATTGCAATTGATTTAATTTTTTTATTTGGGTATTTAGCTGATGCTGCAAAAATTGCAACCCTTTCTGCGCAAAGTCCTGATGGATAGGCTGAATTTTCTTGATTTGATCCGATAAACGTATTACCATCTTCAAATAAAACAACAGCACCTACTCTAAACTTAGAATAGGGCGCATATGCGTTTTCAGCAACTTCTACTGACTTTTGTAAAATAGATTGTTCCTCTGAATTTAATTCTTTTGGTGACTTATATTCCTTATATCTTACTTCAAGCTTCTTTTCTTCCATAAAACGAATTTAAGAAAGTATGAACTAAAACTATGACTTCTGAATTAAAACAGTAGCATAGGCAGAAACGCCCTCTTGTCTGCCTTCGAATCCCAATTTCTCGGTAGTAGTTGCTTTTATTGAGATATCTTCTTCTTTAATATTCATACACTCTGCAAGAACGGATTTGATTTTAGGAATATGGGGGTTAACTTTAGGTAATTCTAATGCTATGGTGCTATCAATATTTCCAATAGTAAATCCCTTAACCTCGATTAGTTTTACAACATCTCTCAATAAGATTTTGCTGTCAATTCCTTTATAAGTGTCATCGCTAGGTGGAAAATGGAATCCGATATCTCTTAAGTTTGCAGCACCTAATAAAGCATCGCAGATAGTATGAATTAATACGTCAGCATCAGAATGGCCAACTGCTCCTTTAGAGTGAGGAATCTTAATTCCTCCCAACCAAAAGTCTTTACCTTCCTCTAATTTATGGACGTCAAATCCAAAGCCAACTCTAATCTTCATATTATCTATTCTGAGTCACCCTGACTGCTAAAATCGTCGAAATTAAATTTCAATGAAAATCTAACTGTATTCGCTAATGGATTTTGTTGTGCATTTCCTACAAGAAATGATGCATCAAATGCAAAAACTGTTAACTTCATTCCTAGTCCAACTGTTAGGTATTGGCGATTCCCCTTCAGAGGATTTTCATAAAAATAGCCCATTCTAACAGCAAACTGCTTATCGTACCAGTACTCCATTCCAATAGAATACTGAATCTCACTAAATTCCTCACGTCTAACACTGCCTTCTTCAATTGTTGCATTGCCTGCAGCGTCGAACCCCGTTACAACACCAGGTGCATCACTGAAAGAACCAAAGATTCCACTTGCAACACTTACGTTTGGACTTTGACCAGCAACAACAACTGCATCTCCATTTGCATCTCTCGAAACAGTACCATTTGAATCTGTTAAATAAGTTGGAGGAGTTGGGACTAAAAGCTTATTAGCTTCAACAACGAAAGTAATCGCATTGTAATCGTCAAAATCGATAGTAAGAGAAGGCCCAATTCTTAAATTAGTTGGCAAGAAGTCATTTTCGGCGTTTGCTGTGTATGACATTTTTGCACCTACATTTGAAATGGCAATCCCGGCTCTTAAAACTGCATCGTATTCGCTTAGCTTAAACTTTTCACTCTGATAAAAAGCAGAAACATCAGCAGCAACAGACCTTCCAGGTCTGGTATCTTGCCCCTGAACGGTGATTCCATTCGTAAGATTCGAATTTATATATCTAATTGCCATACCAAATGACAAATTCCTGTTTAATTGAAGACCATAAGCAATATCAAACGCCCATTCGTTTGGCTTGAATGTTCCTAAAGAATTATTATTCTGGTCTGTAAAATTAATTTCACCTAAAGAAAAGTATCTTAAAGAAGCTCCAACAGTAGAAATTCTATTTATTCTTTTATATCCAGAAAGATAGGACAGACTAATATCGCCAACTAAATTCCTTAACCAAGGAGAATAAGTCATAGATACCCCAGCTTCTTCTTCCATAAAAGCCAACTTTGCCGGATTCCAATGAATTGAATTTGCGTCAGGTGAAGTAGAAACCCCTGCGTCTCCAATTGCACCGCCTCTTGAGTCTGGAGAAATTAATAAAAAGGGAACAGCGGTAGTGATTGTATTTAGCTGCAGTTCGCTCTGAACATTATCTATATTAACAGTATTTTGAGCAAAAACATTTGCAAATGACCCTAGTAGTATACTACCAAGTAAAATAACTTTTTTTTTCTTCTTTATCACCCTTTAAATTAATTAGGATTCACAAATATAACAATTCACATTATCCTATATAATGTAAAATAAGTATTGGAATTTTATAGAATTACCAACTTTTCATATTTCTCTGTAATTGTGCCGTTTCTCGACCTTACTTTTAATTTGTATACGTATACACCTTTGCCAATTCTATCACCATAATCATCTCTGCCATTCCAACTTATTCCTCTTGCAAGATATCCGTCAGAAACAACGACTTCGTTAATAGATTTTACTAGTTTGCCTGAAACAGTAAATACCTCTAACTTAATGTCCAATGGCACGCCAGGCTGGTTATGCTGAAAAATAAATTCAGTATTTGTAGTAAAAGGATTAGGATAATTAACCAGATTTTCTATTTCAACTTCTTTAGATGCTACTACGTTAAATTCAATACTTTTCTCAGATGAATTATTTGCATTATCCCAAGCCTTTAAGGTAAGTGTATGTTTTCCATCAGACAATCCTTCAAGAGGGAATCGAATAACACCTCTTTTATATTCATCTGTTTCTGCTTCATAGTAATCATTTAGAATTATAGAATTATCTGTATTAGCATCTATTATTGCTACTAAATCATGGCCAATACCATTTCCAACAGTATTAATACCTTGGTCATCAAAAAGATCAGCCAATAAAACAGGACTTTCACTTGTCATCCCACCAAAAATAAAAGTTCTGTCATTCATAAATAAAGAAATTTCAGGTCCAACTTCATCAGCAATAGCAGATGGATTACTCCCACCAATTACAAAATCAGTAGAATAACCATTACCGTCTTCAACTCCGTCTTCTGTATAGTAGGATATTTTTCCGGCTCCATAAGTGTACGAAATATCTTTAGGCACAACAAAATCAAAGGTAAAATCACCATTATTAACTGTTGCTTTTCCTTTAAACACTTTACTTTCTTGAGTATTGTACCTGAATTCTGCAACTAATGTTTTCTTCTCACTTTCCTTATCAAAAACTGTAGGGTAAATAATTCCATTATAATTTATTTGTTTTTGACCTTGTTCGTTGGCCACATAGCCGGTAACTGTAACTTTAGAGAGAGCAGTTAAAGTATCTATTTGGCTTATTGGTTTGCCATTTATAGCGGTCGTAACAACATTATAATTCGGGATAGCCAATTTTAATGCAGGATCTCCGAGGAGTGAAAAATTTCTAGTGTTTCCTTGTGATGCATTCTGATTTTTAACTATTAACATAATATCTCCAAGCCTTTTTGTACTTCCATCAAGGTTTCTCTCGAAAACGTTATTATAAAATGTCTGATTTAAGAAGTAGTTAGGACTTGAGTACACTAAACGAGTTGTAGTCATAAGAGCAACACCTCCTCCATTAGGGTTTAATAAAACTAATTCTCCAGCTGAAGTTCTTAATGGATCGTCAAAACGACTAAATTCGCAAGTTGCAGTCATGAAAAGCGGAAGGTTTTGTAAATTATTCCATCCTGTAATAGTAGCTATATCAAGCACTCGTTCGTGTGCCCATCCTGTTTCTCCTCCATGTCCAGTATAATTTACGATTAAAGAACCGTTGTCTACACTTCTTCGAATTGCTTCATTTGCATCTGGGAAACGAGGACCTGTAGCTGTAGAGATTCTTTGAAATGCATCAAGAAAAACTTTATTTAAATTCTTGTCTTTTGCATTTAAAGCTACCATTTGAGATAACTGATTTGATTGAGCCATATGGGTAACTCCATCACCATCGTCACCAACAAAAGTTATAGTATTTCTCCAATCGCCTAATGAATTTGAAGCATAATAGGATTGAACTTTTTGAACCATAGCATTTGCTTCTTCAATTGTTTGCACAGGAAAACGACCAACCGAAACATCCATTTTGTCAGGATTAATAGAAGTGTTTCTCCATTCACCTTCATCATCATCAAGTAAAACAAAATAATCGTCTGAAACATATGATGATACCGGATCTAATGAATTCTTAGATTGAAAGGACATAACGTAATTAGTATTTCCATTAATCCTGTCTTTAAAGTCATAAGATGCGTCGCCAAAGATTAATAGATACTTTGGCAGTTCATCAGGAATTGTAGCTCGATCGTAAAGCATCTTCAATAAACTTCTTATTGCTATTGGATCTTGAGCTCCACTAGAAAACTCATTATATATTTGTTGTGGAGTAACCACTTCTACACTTAAGCCTTCAGCAGAATGTATTGACTTTAATGAATTCGATGCATTTAAAAAATTAGGATGACTAACTATAACCATATCAACATTAGATAGTGCGTGTAAGTTTTGATTGGATACCGTTCCTTTAGGAAAAACGTTTAAGCTATCGTATGAGTTGAATGCGATGTATTCTTTCAATTCATTTGAAGTTCCAATGAATGATTTTGAAGCACCATTATTTACAACTGTTTTTGCTTCAACGTTAAAATGATCAGTAACATCCCAAACTTGAATGTTATTTGACGAATTGATATTAAAGGTTGCATAAGAATTACTAAAAACAGAATTTCTATCTCTAAAAGCCATTTGTCCTCCATTAAAATTTAAATTCCTTCGGACGTTAACGTCAATATAGTTTAGCCAACCTTTAGCAACTGCCTGTGGCTTATTGTATGTAATCCTTACGTTTACAATATTTCCAGAAGGTGTAAAATCGTAAGTTCCAATAGACCCACGAGCAAAACCCACCTGATACCTTGTTAAAACAGTAGAGTTACAAGATAAACTAAACTTCTGCCCAGAAGTTTCTATCTCATAACTACTAACCACGCCTGCTCTTGCAATCGCATGCACATTTAACTTTGCTTGAGCATTTAAATCAATTCCTGTAAAATCAAAAGCAAAATCATAAGAAAGTTGATTATCAAACGACTCCCCAAACCATTCTTGTCCAGATTTTATCAAATTTACTCTATTGGATTCATGGAACTGATAATCATCATAGGTTGAAACAATTGTATTTATTGCACCCGGATTTAGTTCTGGATCTGGATTAGGAACGGTTTGAACTCTCTTGCCTCTTCCTAGTTCGGTAGTCAAAAAATAAAAACTTGTATCCGCGGTGTTATTAATACTGTGCCTAAATACATTTCTAGACGAATCATAATACCAGTTAACTTGTCCCTTACCATAAAAAGAGATAAAATCATTCGCATCAAAAGAACCGTCTGACTCTCCTTTTACAAAAATTGCATTCTCTTGCAAATCGTCGGGCCTATCAATTGAGTTAAGTTCAGGAAGACTACCTCCACCATATCCAAAAAGTCTTATATCTCTTGGATCAATATTATTAACATCTAAACCTAAGGACTTTAAAAAATTCTTATCTAATTTAAAAACTCCATCAGATGTCACTGCAATTTTGTACCATTGACCATTTGCAAGCATCGAATTGCTTGCAAAATTCCAAGATTTTAACCTGTAAGACGTTCTGACATATTTTTTAGTTTTAACATTAAGTTCAAATGCAATTAGTCTTTCTATTTCGCCAGTGGTTGTTTTCCTAAAGGGTTGTAATTTTAAAAAACTTCTGTTTTGCCTTTTAATAATAGAATTTTCAAAATTTAATTTAACTTCTTCATCAATTAACTTTGAGCTAATAATTGAAGCTTGATCTGTTGATAATTTCTCGTAAACAGGATTTATAATCTCTAATTGATCAATTTCACTCCCATTCATCCCTTCCACTTCTTTGTACAAAAATGGAAGATTTGATTTTGCAAAATCATAAGTAGCTCCCTCAAAATAAAGAGCATCCTGATTTTGATTATTATTCAATCCGTACTTTATATTATCCTTCCATTCTAGGCTAAAGCTTAAATTCTGGGCGAAAATTGAACTAATTCCTGTAAAAAGAGATAATAGACTAAAAATAAAAATTCTTTTGTTCATAAATTTATTATTCATAAAAGCATCAAACGAAGCTCGTTATAATATATTGCAGCTACTTAAAATAAAATAATTTTTTCTTGTTTTCATTATAACAATTCAATAATAATGAAGTTTATTTATATTTGCGGCCATGCTGAAGATTTTGACGAGTGCTTAAAAAATCGATTTCATTTCTTTTATTCATTGCTGTAGCTAGTTATACCTATGCGCAAGACCCTACGTTTTCACAGTATTATGCAAACAGGTTATATCTAAATCCTGCCTTTGCTGGTACGGCTAAATGTCCGCGTCTTACACTTAATTATCGAAATCAATGGCCAGGCTTGGATAATAGTTTTATTACCTATGCAGCGAGTTTCGATCAACAAATAGACGCAATTAATGGCGGTTTCGGTGTTCAGTTAATGTCAGATCAGGCAGGAGAAGGTGTCTTAAGCACGACATCTGCCTCGTTTATTTACTCTTACCAATTTGCAGTAAATCGGAAATTCTCGATTAGAGCAGGTTTTCAGGCAACTGCAGTTCAAAAAGCAATTGATGTTAGCAATCTAAGGTTCGGGGATATGATTGATGCAAGACGAGGTTTTGTTTATCAAAGTCAAGAACAGATAAAAACTGATAATGTTATTTATCCTGACTTTTCTTTTGGCCTGTTAGGATTTAGTGAGAAAACATATTTTGGAGTTGCTGTTCATCATTTAACATCCCCAGATGAAGGATTTACAAATCAATCAATTTTAGCACAACGTATTACAGCTCATTTTGGAGCAGTTCTTCCAATGGGTATTAGAAATGAAGATATGACATGGTCACCAAATGTAATTGTTCAATCACAAGGTGGTTCAATGGAATTAAATCTTGGTGCCTATGTTTCTAAAGGTCCACTTGTTTTAGGTCTTTGGAATAGAATAGGAGATTCTTTTATTGCGCTTGTTGGTTTTCAACAAGATGATTTTAAAATAGGATACAGTTATGACTTAACTTCAAGTTTATTATCTGACAAAACTTCCGGATCACATGAGATATCATTTAGTTATATATTCCCTTGTAGGCCTAAAAAGGTTAAGTTCCAGACAATAAGTTGTCCGTCTTTCTAGTTTATCTATTTTATTTGTTATTTTTGGAAATTGTATAAAACTCATCGAGTTATGAAAAATAAGATCAATTTATATTTAAGTATTCTTTTCGGAGGTCTTTTGGTTCTGTCTTCATGTTCCAAAGAAGCTTCTAGCACTACAGGCTGGGCTTACAACGATTCTAAGAATGGTGGTTTTGAAAAACCTTATTATGTAGAGCAAGAAACAGGTCCAGGTTTGGTTCTAATTGAAGGTGGTAGATTCACCATGGGTAGAACTGAGCAAGACATTTTTTATGATTGGAATAATGTTCAAAGAACAGTCACAGTATCATCATTTTATATGGATGAAACTGAAGTTCGAAACATTGATTACCGTGAATACCTATATTGGTTAGAAAGAGTATTTGGAGCTGACTATCCTGAAGTTGTTAAAAAAGCGCTTCCTGATACATTAGTATGGAGAAACAGATTAGCATATAACGAGCCTTTTGTAGAGTATTATTTAAGACACCCTGCATACAATGACTATCCTGTAGTTGGAGTTAGTTGGCTACAAGCAACAGATTACGCTTCATGGAGAACCGATCGTGTAAATGAGTTAATCCTTATAAGAGAAGGCTTATTCGATTACAATCCAAACCAATTTAATGAAGATAACTTCAATACTCAAGCATATCTTAAAGGCCAGTACGAAAGTGGAAAAAGAGTTGATGGTTTAATTGACTTCGACCCAAATAAAGAAACAAGAAACATAAAAATCGAAGACGGTATACTTTTACCTGAATACAGATTGCCAACTGAAGCTGAATGGGAATATGCGGCTCTTGGACTAATCGGAAATTCTTACGGTGAGTTAATTGTTGAACGTAAATTTTATCCTTGGAACGGACACGGTGTTAGAAATGCCGATGAAAAGTACCTTGGTGAAATGCTAGCAAACTTCAAAAGAGGAAGAGGTGATAACATGGGTGTTGCAGGTCAATTAAATGATAATGCAGAAATTACAGCACCGGTTTACTCATATTGGCCAAACGATTATGGTTTGTACAACATGGCAGGTAACGTTAGTGAATGGGTAATGGATGTATATAGACCTATGTCTTTAGAAGACGTTGAAGACTTTAGACCTTTTAGAGGAAATATTTTTCAAACTTTAGAAAGAGATGAGGAAGGTTACATTGCTGAAAAAGACAGCCTAGGTAAATTGAAGTATAGAGATGTAAACGAAGAAGATGATAACCTAAGCCAAAGAAGAAAATATAAGAGAGCTGATGTTATTAATTACGAAGATGGAGACCTAATGACATCAAGATATGGAGAGGCTGCTGAATATGAAGAAAAAGGCGGAACCAACTCTATGTATGCTTTTGGTCAAACAACTTTAATTAATGACAGAGCAAGAGTTTATAAAGGTGGTTCTTGGAACGACAGAGCATATTGGATGACTCCAGGAACTAGAAGATTCTTACAAGAAGATCAAGCATCGCCATATATCGGATTTAGATGTGCAATGATTAGGGTTGGAAGTCCTGTAGGACTTGTTTATTAACCCGGTTAAAAATATAAAATTAAAAGCTCAGCAAATTCTGAGCTTTTTTTATTTTAGCACTTATGGGATTCACTTCAATAATTGATTTATATGAGATTTACAAATCTCATTCTACCATAGTAAAGGATACAAGGAAAATTAAAAACGGATGCATCTTTTGGGCCTTAAAAGGAGAAAAATTTGATGCTAATGAGTTTGCAGAACAAGCAGTTGATTCAGGAGCTTCGTATGCCGTTATTGATAATGCAAAGTTTAAAAAAGATAACCGATATATACTCGTAGAGAACACTTTATTGGCACTTCAGAACCTAGCAAGACATCATCGTGCTAAGCAAAAAATTCCTATTATTGGAATAACAGGTAGTAATGGAAAAACGACCACCAAAGAATTAATTCATTCTGTTTTAAAAGAAAAGTTTCAAACATACGCTACTCTGGGGAATTATAACAATCACATTGGAGTTCCATTAAGTATTCTTCAAATTAATAATAGTCATGAAATAGCCATTATTGAAATGGGCGCAAACGCTAAAAAAGAAATCGAATTTTTATGTAGCATTAGCGACCCAAATTTTGGAATGATAACCAATATAGGAAAAGCCCATTTGGAGGGTTTCGGAGGAATTGAAGGAGTAAAAAAAGGAAAATCTGAACTTTATAGACATTTAGAAAATAAAGGCTCTACCATTTTTATAAATGAAGATGATGAGGTATTGAAAAGCCTGGTTCGCTCTAAAAATCTTATTAGCTATGGAACTAGTGAACGAAGTTTTTGTAGAGGTAAGTTATCACAAACACACCCTAATATTAGGGGCACATGGGAAACTAAAAATCAAAATGGTGTAATAGATTCACAGTTGTATGGTGAATACAATTTCTATAATATGCTAGCCGCGATTTGCATCGGAAACTATTTTAAGCTTAATTCAAACGAAATAGACAATGGCTTAAATAACTACAAGTCAACTAATAATAGATCTGAACTTCTAAAACATCGAGAAGCCAAAATTTACTTAGACGCATATAATGCAAACCCGAGTAGTATGCAATATGCGGTAAATAATTTTTCAAAAAATAAGGGGTCCAAAAAGATGATAATTTTAGGTGATATGTTTGAGGTTGGAGAAGAAAGCAGCCACGAGCACAAGTCCTTAATAGAATTTACCCAAACCCTAGTTTTTTCGCAAAGAGTTTTTGTTGGTAACCATTTTTACGAGCATAAAGATTTAGCATGCAATAATGACTTATTCTTCAACAGCACAGAAAAAGCAAAAGAATGGTTCTTGAAAGCCAAGATTGAAAATAATGAAATTCTTATAAAAGGATCTCGAGGCATGAAATTAGAAAGCTTAATTCAATAAAAAAGGGGGAGCAATGCTCCCCCTTTTTTATTGAATTATATTAATTTTACTCTGCTAGTACAGCTCTTGAAATAACGATTTTCTGTACCTCTGTTGTTCCTTCATAAATTTGAGTAATCTTCGCATCCCTCATTAATCTTTCAACATGGTATTCTTTTACGAAACCATAACCTCCATGAACTTGAACTGCTTCAACTGTAACCTCCATAGCTACTTTAGATGCAAAAACTTTTGCCATTGCTGACTCCTTATCAAAGTTTTTCTTTTGGTCTTTAAGACTTGCAGCTTTTAAACAAAGCAATCTAGCAGCTTCAATTTCAGTAGACATATCAGCTAATTTAAATGCTATCGCTTGATGTTTGTGAATTGGCTTTCCAAATGCTTCTCTTTCTTTAGAATAAGCTATTGCTAATTCCATTGCTCCAGAGGCAATTCCTAATGCTTGAGCGGCAATACCAATTCTACCACCCGAAAGAACTTGCATAGCAAATTTAAAACCAAAACCATCTTCGCCAATTCTATTTTCTTTTGGAACCTTAACATCGGTAAACATTAATGTGTGGGTATCCGACCCTCTAATTCCTAATTTATTCTCTTTGGCTCCTACTGTAAAACCTTCCCACTCTTTTTCTACAATAAAAGCATTTATACCTCTATGTCCTCTCTCAACATAAGTTTGAGCAATCACAATGTAGTACGAAGCAGTCCCACCATTGGTAATCCAATTCTTGGTTCCATTTAATAAATAATGATCTCCCTTATCAATCGCAGTGGTCCTTTGAGAAGTTGCATCCGATCCAGCCTCTGGCTCAGATAAACAAAATGCTCCAATCTTTTGCCCACTCGCTAAGGGGACTAAATATTTTTCTCTTTGCGCTTCATTACCATGCTTTTCAATACCCCAACAAACAAGTGAATTGTTTACTGACATGCAAACTGAAGCCGACGCATCCACTTTAGAAATTTCTTCCATTGCCAAAACATAAGATATGGTATCCATACCGCCACCGCCGTATTTCGGGTCAACCATCATTCCCATGAAACCCAACTCGCCCAATTGCTTTATTTCTTCTGTAGGAAAGGTTTGAGTTTCGTCTCTTTCGATTACTCCTGGCTTTAAAACATTTTGAGCAAAATCTCTTGCTGCATCTCTAACTGCAATTTGCTCTTCAGTTAATTCTATATTCATAACTTTATTTTATTGTTATCTCTTTTGCGTTTGCAAAAATAACTCATTTACTGCATTGAACAAACAAATTAATAACTACAAAGTTCTTGGATTAATGTCAGGAACATCTTTAGACGGATTAGATCTCTGTTTTGCAACATTTAGCTTAAGTAATGAATCTTGGTCATATAAAATAAACCGCTGTAAAACACTTGAATATAGCGACTACTGGGTAAACAAATTAAAAAATGCCCAAATCTTAAATGCTGAGGACTTAGTAAAATTGGATCATGAATACGGGGTGTATTTAGGTAAAGAAGCAAAAGAGTTTATTACGTCTATTGAATTAGAACCGGATTTAATTGCTTCTCATGGACACACTGTTTTCCATAATCCAAAGCTAAATTTTACAAAACAGATAGGAAACGGTGCCCAATTAGCTGTAAGCTCAGGATTTAAAACTTGTTGTGATTTTAGGACAACAGATGTAGCACTCGGAGGTCAAGGAGCCCCGCTTGTCCCAATTGGAGACCTAAAATTGTTTCCAAACTTTAATGCTTGTTTAAACCTTGGTGGTTTTTCAAACATTTCAATAAAACAAGAAAGTATGTTGGCCTTTGACATCTGTCCAACTAACATAGTTCTAAATAAGCTTGCAAACGAACTAGGAAAAGAATTCGATAAAAGTGGAGCCATAGCAAGAAGAGGAAGTATCAATTTAGAACTCTTACAGGAATTAAACTCATTAAACTATTATAACCTAATAGGGCCAAAATCTCTTGGTCGAGAATGGGTTGAAGAAAAAACTTACCCCATCCTTAACAAATACGATATAAAAACAAAAGATAAGCTACATACCTATTGTGTTCATATTTCAGCTCAAATAAAGAATGTTGTTAAGTTCGCTAATATAACAGACAAAATACTTGTTACAGGAGGAGGAGTAAAAAATGACTTTTTAATGGAGTCCTTTGAAAATGAAGGTTTAAATATTACGATACCAAATCTAGAGTTAATTGATTTTAAAGAAGCATTAATTTTTGCTTTTCTTGGGTTATTGAGATTTATTAAAATTCCAAACACTCTATCTTCAGTAACAGGTGCGAGAAAAGACTCGATATCAGGTTGTATTTACCTGCCATAATTTAACAAATTCAATATCCGCTAAAACCGTAGTTTTTAATACTTTTGCAGCAAAGTTTTGCCATGGAAGAACTACTTAAAAAGTACGAGAACAAACAACCTGAAATTGTATTTGAATGGAAGGATTCTGAAACAGAAGCTGAAGGTTGGGTTGTAATTAACTCATTGAGAGGAGGAGCTGCAGGTGGTGGCACAAGAATGAGAATAGGCCTCGACAAACATGAAGTTACTTCATTAGCAAAAACAATGGAAGTAAAATTTACTGTTTCTGGTCCTGCTATTGGTGGTGCTAAGTCAGGAATAAATTTTAATCCAAAAGATCCAAGAAAAAAAGGGGTTCTTGAAAGATGGTATAAAGCAGTAGCACCACTTTTAAAAAGCTATTATGGAACAGGAGGTGATTTAAATGTTGATGAAATCCATGAGGTTATTCCAATTACTGAAAACTCAGGAGTTTGGCACCCACAAGAAGGAGTTTTCAACGGTCACTTTAAGCCAACTGAGGCTGAAAAAATAAACCGAATCGGTCAATTAAGACATGGTGTTTTAAAAGTTATTGAAGATAAAAGATTTTCACCTGAGCCAACAAGAAAGTATGTTGTAGCAGATATGATTACCGGTTATGGTGTAGCTGAATCAGTAAAACATTACTACAGTACTTACGGAGGATCTCTTGAAGGGAAAAGAGTAATTGTTCAAGGCTGGGGAAATGTTGGTTCTGCCGGTGCTTACTACCTAGCACAAAGCGGTGCTAAAATTGTAGGAATAATTGATAGAGATGGAGGTCTAATTAACCAAAATGGATTCTCATTCGAGGAAATAAAAGAGTTATTCCTAAATAAAGATGGTAACGCTTTATCATCTGATAAAATGATCCCTTTTAACGAGGTAAACCAAAAAGTATGGGATTTAAATGCAGAGATATTTATTCCATGTGCAGCATCGAGGCTTATTACTAGGGATCAAGTAGATAGAATGGTTAATGCTGGAATGGAAGTAATTGCTGCAGGAGCAAATGTTCCTTTTGCAGATCCTGAAATTTTCTTCGGACCAATTGCAGATTACACCGATAAGAGGATTTCTGTTATTCCGGACTTTATCTCTAATTGTGGAATGGCAAGAGTGTTCGCTTACCTAATGACAGACACTGTTTCTATGACGGACGAAAACATCTTTTTAGATACTTCTGTTATTATAAAAGAGGCAATTGAAAAAGTTTATGCCAAAGATTCAAGTAAAACAGGAATTTCTAAAACTGCTTTTACAATTGCACTTAACAAACTGATATAAGATTATGTATACAATAATGGTTGTCGTTTTCATCTTAGGCTATATTATGATAGCCTTTGAGCATCCTTTAAAAATTGATAAAGCAGCTCCTGCATTATTAATTGCTGTATTGGGCTGGACAGCCTACGTATTTGGAATGGATGAAATCCTAAGTTTAAATAGCGGGAATTTTCTAAAATACGTTGATGGTGAATACGGACTAACAGAGAACTTCGACATAATGGCTCTCATAGCGGAGCATGGGAACCATTTTATTGTTCATGAACTAGCCCACCATTTAACGCATCACGCTGAGATTATTTTCTTTTTAATTGGAGCAATGACAATCGTAGAATTAGTCGACGCACATGAAGGCTTTGCAGTGATTACTGATAAGATCAAAACAAAAAACAAAGTAAAATTACTTTGGATAATTTGTATACTTACTTTCTTCTTTTCAGCTGCTTTAGATAACCTAACTACTTCAATTGTAATGATTTCTTTGTTAAGAAAACTAATCGCTGATAAAAAAGAAAGATGGTTTTTTGCAGGAATTGTGATTGTTGCTGCAAATGCTGGTGGAGCATGGTCTCCAATTGGTGACGTAACCACAACCATGTTATGGATTGGAAAGCAAATTACTGCAGGGAATATTATAGTTAAATTATTTGTGCCTAGCTTAGTTTGTATGTTAGTTCCTTTAATTTACTTGAGTTTTACAAAAAGTGGAGAAGTTGAAAGGCCTGTAATCGAAAAAGAAAACGAACATCTAATTAATAAAACAACTGCATTCGAAAGAAATTTAATCTTCTTTTTAGGTGTTGCTCTTCTACTTTTTGTACCAGTATTTAAAACAATAACCCACCTTCCTCCTTACATGGGAATGATGTTTGGCTTAGGTGTATTATGGGTTGTTACAGAAATTATACACAGAACTAAAAACCATGAACTAAAATCAGAATTATCTGTGATTGGCGTTTTAAGAAAGATTGATATTGTAAGTGTTCTGTTTTTCTTAGGAATTTTAATCGCTATTTCAAGTCTGCAGTCAGCAGGTCACTTAACTGCTTTAGCGAAAATATTAGAGGAGCAAGTTGGAAACATATATGTGGTAAATATTATTATTGGCCTATTAAGTGCTGTTGTAGATAATGTTCCACTTGTGGCTGCTTCTATGGGTATGTATCTTATTGTTTCTCCTGAAATGTTAGAGGCATTTAATGCTGTAGATTACGAATATTACAAACACTTTCAAGTTGATGGTAATTTCTGGGAGTTTCTTGCCTATTGCGCAGGAACAGGCGGTAGTGCCTTAATTATAGGATCTGCTGCAGGTGTTGCAGTTATGGGAATGGAAAGAATCGACTTTATCTGGTACTTAAAGAAGATTAGCTTATTAGCTATTTTAGGTTATGTTGCAGGTGCTGCAGTCTACGTCTTTATGATTGCATAATTTAACAAACAATAAAACTAACATAGAACTGTTTACAAGTTAGGTAACTCTTAATATCTTAGGCTATCTTAAGTTATAATTTAGTAGAGTTATTATCTAATTTTTAATCGTTCATGTTAAGTTACATTTTCACTCAAATAAATACTACGGAAGCTGTAGCGGATTCTCTAGCAAATCAGCCCGAAGAACCCGTAGAAAAAACACTTTCTATTATTGAGCTTACGACCTCCGGAGGTTTCGGAGGAATCGTAATTATGTTAAGCCTCTTGGTACTATCCACTATTGCTGTTTATATTTTCATAGAAAGATATATTACAATAAAAAAAGCTGCAGAAGAAGACTTGAATTTCATGAATGAGATCAAAGACTTCATTCACGATGGTAAGTTAGAAGCAGCTAGATCTCTATGTAAAAGTACACCTACTCCAATATCGAGAATGATTGAAAAAGGAGTGAATAGAATTGGTAAACCTTTAAACGATATTGCTGCTGCGATTGAGAATACAGGTAAATTAGAGTTATTCAAATTAGAAAAAAACCTAGCTACACTTGCTACGATATCAGGAGCCGCTCCAATGATTGGTTTCTTAGGTACTGTTATCGGAATGATATTAGCGTTTCACCAAATGGCCTCAGCTGGAGGCAACATTGATGTTGAAATGCTAGCAGAAGGTATTTACACTGCCATGGTAACAACTGTTGCAGGTTTAGTAGTTGGAATTATTGCATACATCGGTTACAACTTGTTAGTTGCAAAGGTAGAAAAGGTTGTTTTTAAGATGGAAGCAAGAACAACTGAATTTTTAGACATATTAAATGAACCAGCTAAGTAATGGGAATAAAGTCTAGAAATAAAGTCAGCCCAAATTTTAATATGTCGTCAATGACCGATATTGTTTTTTTATTGCTGATATTTTTTATGTTAACCTCTACCTTGGTTAGCCCGAATGCATTGAACTTATTACTCCCAAGTAGTTCTTCTCAAACACATGCTAAGCAAACTGTAGAAGTCTCTATTACACCTGAGTTAGATTATTATATCGATGGAGAGCCAGTTGAGTTTGATTTTATGGAATCAATCTTAAAAAAGAAAATGGGTAATAATACAGAGAACTCTATCGTTTTATATGTTGATAAAACGATAGCGATAGAAGAAGCAGTAAAAGTTATGGATATTGCAAGTAGAAATAAATACAAGATGGTTTTGGCCACAAAAGCAAAGTAAGATTGGACATATTTAAAGACAAAGAAAAGCGGAAAGGTTTAATTACAACGGTTGTAGTGCACGTTGTACTAATCATTCTATTTAGCATTTTTGGGTTGTCTTACATAGAACCAACACCTGAAGAAGGGATTACTATAAACTTCGGTTTTGATGATGCTGGAATGAACGATTTTCAAAACGAAACACCTTCTGAAACTAATGAGGATGCACCAACTGAAACTATTACAGCAGAGCCTGAACCAGTTGAGCAAGTTGAAGATGAAATAATTACTCAGGATGCTGAAGATGCGCCATCTATTGATGATAAAAAAGAGGAACCAAAAGAAGAAATAAAAACTATTGAGATGCCTAAAGAGGAGGCTAAACCTGATAAAAATCTTAGCAATGCTTTAGATAAATGGAAGAATAAAAAGAATGACCAAGGTGGTGGTGATGGCAATACTGGTGAAGTAGGAGACCAAGGATCATTAGAAGGAAAGAAAGACAGTAAAAGTTATGTTGGTGGCCCAAGTGGTAATGGAGGTGTTGGGTACTCACTAGCAGGTAGAAATATGATCAGTTCACCTCCTATTCAAGATGATTCACAAAATGAAGGAAAAGTTGTTGTTGATATTATCGTAGACAAATATGGTAAAGTATTAAGAGCTACACCCGGTGCGAGAGGCTCCACTACGGCCAATTCACAACTATACAAAAAAGCCAAGGAGGCTGCTTTAAAAACCAAATTCAATGCGAATCCTGAAGCAGCTGAAGAGCAAAAAGGCCAAATGACCTTTATTTTCATTTTGAATTAATGACCTACCAAGAAACATTAGACTATTTGTTTCAACAGCTTCCAATGTATCAAAGGGAAGGGAAAATCGCATTTAAAAAAGACCTAAAAAATATTTTAGCAATTTCTGGTCTATTAGGAAATCCACAAGAAAATTTTAAGTCTGTACATATTGCAGGTACTAACGGTAAAGGTTCTACTGCTCACATGTTAAGTTCAATTTTACAAGAGGCAGGCTATAAAACTGGATTATATACCAGTCCTCACCTGAAAGATTTTAGAGAACGAATCAGAGTAAATGGATTAATGATACCTGAACCAGAGATAATAGATTTTGTTGAAAAAAATGGAGCTACATTCGAGTCTATTCAACCTTCATTTTTTGAATGGACAGTTGCTTTAGCATTTGACTTCTTTAAAGGTCAAGAAGTTGATATTGCTGTTATTGAAACAGGATTAGGAGGTAGATTAGATTCAACCAATATCTTAAATCCAGAATTATCAATAATCACCAACATTGGTTACGACCATATGGATATGTTGGGTGATACTTTAGATAAAATAGCTTTTGAAAAGGCTGGAATAATTAAGAAAAATACGCCGGTAGTAATTGGATACTCATCAGGTCAAAAGAAAGTATTTCAAGAAAAAGCGAAGCAGACTGAAAGTCAAATAATTTTTGCGGATGAAAAAGAACCCGTGACTTTTAAAAGTGATTTACTAGGTAGATATCAAGTAGAAAATATAAATACAGTTTATTATTCTTGTCAAGAATTACTACAACAAGGATGGAAAATATCTGAATCTAATCTCAAGAATGGTTTCGAAAAAGTTGTTGATAACACAGGAATTCAAGGTCGTTGGCAAATAATAGAAGAGTCGCCTAAAATTATTTTTGAAACTGCACATAACGAAGAAGGTTTTAAAGTTGTAATGAATCAGTTGATACAAGAAACCTATTCTCAAGCTCATTTTGTTTTGGGTTTTGTTAAGGACAAGTCAATCAGCAAGCTATTAAAACTTCTTCCTAAAAACGCTAAATATTATTTTTGCCAGGCAAAAATTAGCAGAAGTTTAGATGTTCACTTGCTTGCTCTGCAAGCAAGTGAATTCGAATTAATCGGAGAAGTTTACAACTCAGTTTCAGATGCTTATAATGCAGCAAAAAAAACAGCTAAAAAGGATGATTTAATCTACCTTGGAGGTAGCAATTTTGTTGTCGCTGAAGCACTATAATTTTTTTTAATAAAATCTTGCTATTTTATTCAATTCATGTATATTTGCCGTCCTCAAAAGAGGGGCGATTAGCTCAGTTGGTTCAGAGCACCTCGTTTACACCGAGGGGGTCGGGAGTTCGAATCTCTCATCGCCCACAAAAGCTTAGCATTTGCTAAGCTTTTTTTATGACATAAAATGAGGCATTAGCTCAGTTGGTTCAGAGCACCACCTTGACAGGGTGGGGGTCACTGGTTCGAATCCGGTATGCCTCACTAGAGAATGAAATCTCTTTGCACTAAGCAAAGAGATTTTTTAGTTTGATGAGCGTTGAGTATACTCATAAGCGAAATCAAGCTAAAAAATATACTTCTGTTCCACAGAAGTAGGATTTCATTTTGACCTTGGAGATAACCTGTATGGCTGAAAGCAATCCAGTATGCCTCACAAACTAAAGTTCAACACAAAGTGTTGGACTTTTTTAATACATAGAAACAAAGCTTTCTCTAGTGAATATGAAATAGAAAAGGTTTAATTCGAACCAAGAGAGAATGAACTTTAGTTTGGGTACAAGAGGAAACTTCTTGGATCATCGAAGGTAATCCAGTATGCCTCAATGTAATGTATTGGACTTTTAATTCTTACTTAACTGAACCTTCTAGAGTAAGAAAAGAAAAATTTTAAATCTGATTTTTCTTTAATATCTTCATGACCAATAATTTGCTATGGCTAGATCCTCAATTAATTTTCGTGTAACTATTGTAAACTCCTTATATACTACAAAAGATGGAAGGAATTTTGACAGCCATGCTGTTGTTGAAAAATGGATCAAAAGAAGTAAGTTATCTTCTCATAAGTACGGAATTCCTTCAACCGAAGAATTGTATCAATTAATAGATAACGGAGAAGCATTTAATATAAGTAACTGTTACCTCAAAGATTTTTCAATAAGTCATTACCGAAAACAAAGGTCGCTAGCAGATGGAGCTTTGGTTAATCTTAACTCGGTCAATGCTGAAGATGCATTTTTTGAAAGCGAAACCGGAACAGATTTCTCAAACACTAAGTTTGTTGGCCTTGGAGCCAATTTTGGGAAAAGTATTTTTAACCTAGGAAAAATAAATTTTGAGCACTCCATCTGTGAAAAAGCATTGGACTTTTCAAATTCTAGTTTTTTTGCTGAAGAACTAAATTTTAGATTCTCAGAATTTGACCATGGTGACGTAAACTTTTCAAATTGTTTTATTGATTGTCTGGACTTAATATTTGTCAATACTAATTTTGGAGAAGGCAATGTATATTTTAGGCATTGTGATTTTCAGGATACGAACTGTAATTTCCAGTATGCTCAATTTAGCGACGGGAATGTAGTTTTTGACAGATCGTATTTTTATGCGGAGAATATAGATTTCAGAAAGATTGAGTTTGGTATTGGCAAGTTCGATTTTAGACGAGTTCATTTTGGAGATGGAAATATCAACTTTAGTGACTCCATATTTATTCAAGCCAAGATTAGTTTTAGGTCCTCATTTTTTGGAACAGGAGAAAAAATGTTCGAAAAGGTTGATTTTGGAAAGGGGAATGTATCCTTCGATGGTTCCTCTTTTGGAACCGGTCTACTGAGTTTTAAAGCCTCAAAGTTTAACAGTATCTCTTTTGTAAATACCAGACTTGACGGACACTGCGACTTTAAAGTATCAGAAGGAAATTTACTTGACCTTTCTCATTCTATATTTAAAGATATTTTAGATTTTCAAGCAGGAGAAAAAATAGTTGATATAAAGCGACTTAGATTGATTGGCGTAAAGAATATGGGTAAAATTTTTATCTCTTGGAAAAAAAATAACACCTTTAACCTAATTGATTCACAAAAAAACTCCAGTTACGAAGCTAAAGCCGAACAATTTAATTTGCTAAAAGAAAGCTTTAGAGCAAATGGAAAGTATGAGTCAGAAGATTTAGCTTATGTAGCATTCAAAAGAAATGAGCTTCGTGCTAAACTTGTTAATAGTAAAAAAGAAAGTGGACTGCAGGTAATTTCAGGGTACTTTAATTATCTGTCACAAAGTTTAATTTTTGATCGAGTTGGGCTTTTTGCAACCTCACCAATTCGAGTATTTTTCTCAATGATTGTCGTCTTAACTTCCTTTGCAATTATCTACATGATATTGCCTTCATTTACTTCTGCTGAAGTTGTATCATCCGTTGGAGACCCAGATAAACTGAGCATAATTGAACGTTCATTTTATCACAGTGCCATAACATTTTTTACAATAGGTTATGGAGACTTCTATCCTTCGGGGCATGTTCGATGGCTTTCGGCAGTGGAAGGGTGGGCAGGAGTATTTTTAATGTCCTACTTTACTGTTGCATTTGTAAGAAAAATTCTTAGATAGTTATTTTTTCGAAACTTGGCTTGTATCAATTGAAGGTGGCGATTTTTGCAACTGTTTAAATCTTTGATCAATGGTACTCATCATTCTTGCTGCCTCTCCACCATCTATTCTACCTCTTTTCTGAAGTCTTTCAATAGTTTTGCCTTCATAGCTAAGTAATGAACGTATTGCCTGAGTTGTGCTTACAGCTTTAAATACACCAGGATAGTTCTTGCGCAAATTTCTTAAGAAGGTCTGTCCCTCTATTCTATTCTCATTGATTTCACTTTCTAGCACTTCCGGAATCTTTTTATCTTCTTTTTCACTTCTAACCAAACTTTCCAAGAGTATAACGCTTCTTCTTGTGCTAAAACAAAACTTACACAACAGTCATAACTCAACATCATTCTATCTAAATACCAATTTTTAGCAATTTTACCAACTACAGGCCAGCTGCTAACTTAATCTAAAACTTCAGGTATCTTCCAATCTTCTTCCAAGTCTTTTCTGTCCGAAAGTGTTGCACCTCCATCTTCATCTAACAAATGACTAATGTTATCACTCAATATTTTAACCGCAACTGGGCCAAGAAGTCCATCTTTAAATTGGTGCCAGTAAATACTCTTTTCTGCCTCTAAAAACCTTTTTCGTAACTCCACAATAGTAGCTTTCTAAGTAACATCAATTTCGGCCTCTTCTTGGTGGTTTTCTGGCAAATAATCTTCAACTGCTGTCCAATCTGATTTCTTTATAAATCTATCAGCTTTTAAACGTCCAATTTGGTTAGTGGTACTTTCTCTTAAATATTCTCTGGCATTATTTACCATTTGAGCTTTCGCAGGACTAATTTTTGTTAAACCTAAGTAACTAACCAAGTATTTAATAGTTGAAGCATTAATTAATAGCGTAAGGGTTACAATACCCGCTGTATAGAAAAGAAACTGGTCCTTAATATGCGCAGGAATATATTTATCATCAACTCCTGCAACTATTAGCGCCAATGCTAAACCGATTGCACCTCTTAATGCTCCATACCATACTATAATCGCATCTTTTAAAGGAAGACCATAACCAGCCCTTTTCATAAATGGATACAGAATAGTAATAACTATTGCCCTAACTACATGTATTCCAATGTAAAATATTCCAAGAATTAAGAAGTCATTTAAATTAAATACACTTCTTTCCGCTACAACTATTCCCACAATTAAGAAGATTAAGCAATTTGCAATAAACCCTGCTAATTCCCAAAACTCATGCATAAAGTGCTCAACCTGTGGGCTAATTCTTGATCTTCCTACACCACCTATAATTAAACCCAATGCCACTAAGCCTAAAACTCCAGAAACATGAAAAGTATGCTCCGCAATAAAGAATGTTAAGTATGCTGAAGCAATTACTAAACTCGTTTCAACAAAAGCATCATTAAAAACGTGTTTTATCCAGTTAATTACAATGCAGCCAAACAGTGTTCCTATTAGTAAACCACCAAAAGCTACTCTAAAAAACTCGAGAATCGGACTACCATCAGTTGCTTGCCCAGTAATTACTAAGAAAAATACCATAAAAAGCACAATCGCTATTCCGTCATTTAGTAATGATTCTCCTTCTATTAAGGTTCCCAACTTTTTACTTGCTCCCAACTCTTTTAATAATGCAACTACTGCAACTGGGTCAGTAGCACTTACAATGGCTCCAAACATTAAAGCTAAGGACCAATTCCAATCCATTAATCCAATTCCTGCATATCCTAAACCAATTGCTAATGCAGCAGTCATACCAAGAGCCATTAAAATTCCTGGGACAGCAAGAAGGATAGCATTAGTCGAAGTCTTCTTAAAGGTGTGAAGATCCATTGCATAAGACGCCTCAAATATTAATATGGGTAAAAATATAAATAGCAGCATATGAGGATCCATATTAGCCGCAAACTCAATTGACTTGCTTATACTTTCAACCATATTAAGGTATCCTAAGCGATTAGCAATTCCCATTGCCAAGCCAATAATTAATAAAAGAACTGTAAATGGGAAGGGACTCTTTTTAACAAAATGCCTTGTTGATACTCCTATAAGAATTGCTAATATGATAAAGAGAAAGGTGCAGTATCTGTTTCATGCCCTCTTCCATGATCCCCTTCATGTTCTTAGTGTTCTGGATTTGATTGTTCTTTAACTACTTCATTATTCTTATGTTCCTCATGAACATTTTCTTGTGAAGTAACATTGCCTATGTCTTCTGAATGAGAATCTTGAGCAATTAAAATACTGGGAGTCAATAAACTGAAAAGGGTTAAAACACTTACTAATATAGTATTTTTGACTCCTCTAATTGCAATCATAACCATTCGTTTTTAAGTCATAAAGATAGAAACATATTTCAAAGTTTAAAGTACAATTAAAATGATTTCATTTCTGGTGCAATTAAATTTTATTAACAAATCCATTGTTAAACAATTTTTTTAGGTTAAGTTTGGAAATTCCACTATTGTGTGAAATTTTTAAATTTATTAACCATTATAATTAATTATGAGAAGAATACTATTCTATCGAGCAAGTTTAATTTTAGCTTTGTTCGGATTTACTATTAACACCTACGCTCAATGCGGACCAGGTCAAAGTGAGCTAACCTTAACAATAGACTTTTCAGGGGATTCATATCCCGAAGAAGACGGGTGGCGTTTGATTAACCTAACAGACGGAATCACTGTTGATTCAGCTTGTTTCGCAACTTATGTAGGTCAATCAGGTATTGTCAACATAACGATATGTGCTGATACAAATAAAATGTACACCCTCCATGCATATGATGATTTTGGAGATGGTTTGGACGGTTCTTCATATTCCATTGGATATGCTAACGCCGGTAATATTTCTACCATTGGAACTAATAACTTTAACATTGCTAGTTCACTTTGCAACCCAAGTTATAGTAACAACGAACTAGCAGACAGCACGACGGCCTTTATGGTGCAATATGTAGCCGCTCCAGCATGTCTAGATCCTACAGCGCTGTCAGCAAGTAACATTACCACAATTTCCGCAGATCTATCTTGGACAGAACAAAATGCTGCTACTTCATGGCAGTTAGAGATAACCACTGCAGGTTCAGGATTAGGAACTGGTACAAGAGGCGTTGTTGCTACAAATCCTTACACAGTTACAGGATTACCTGCAGCAACTGCTCTTGAATATTATGTACGTTCTATATGTAGCAGTTCTGACTCAAGTTCGTGGGCAGGTCCTTTTAATTTTACTACACCTTGTAATACAGTTACAAGCTTTCCTTACAGCGAAGATTTTGATGGCTCTCTTACAAACAGTGTTTGGGATTGTTGGTCAGTAATTGATGCAGATGGTGTTGGCGGAACTTGGGAGCAAGAAGATACTTACATTACCCCTAGATCAGGTTCATGGACAGCTCATGGTATGGGCAACAATGATGATCACTTGATCACTCCTCAGCTTGCTCTTCCAGCAGGAACCAATATGAGAATGAAAGTTTGGGACATTGTAGAAAGCGCTACGTATGATAATACTTACAGCGTTTTGGTCTCAACAACAGGAAATTCAATTGCTGATTTTCAAGATACTTTAGCAACTTACAACGTAACGAATACTACTTGGGCTGAAAGAACAATTGATTTATCAGCTTATGCAGGACAAAACATTTACATTAGTTTATGGCAATCTTATTCTGCTGCTACTTTCTATGGATTTGGCTTAGATGACTTCTTAGTTGAACAAACTCCTTCTTGCGTAGCTGTAACTTCACCTTTAAATTCGGCAGTTACTGCAACATCTGCAACGGTTAATTGGACTGAAAATGGTTCAGCTGCTGAATGGGAAATGGAATATGGAACTTCTGGTTTTACATTAGGAACAGGTTCTGTTGTACAAGTATTAACTGATACATTCACTACAATTTCAAGCTTAACTCCTAGCACTACTTATGATTGGTATGTAAGAGCTGTTTGTGGTGCTGCAGATTCTAGTGGGTGGACTAGTGTTGAATCATTTTCTACCACAGCACTTTCAGTGTCAGTTCCTTATGCACAAGATTTTGAAGGAATGAATCCATTGTCAGACTTTACGCTATCAATTGGTTCAAATGCAACCTTACTTTTAGACGCAGGTTCAAATTGTGCAGGCACAAACTCATTGCATATGGCGGGAGGTTCTTCTTCAGGATGGTCTGGAAGTTCAAGCGTTACAGGAACTAGTGCAACTCAAGCTTGGGTTACAAATTCAACTAAAAAATCAAGTGCTTTATTAAGTGTTGATGCAACAACAGTAACTGCATCGGCCTTAGAGTTAACATTTGACTTGAAACAAGGATGGTCTTATGGCCCAGGATACAGCTGGGCAAGAGTTACGGTAAATGGAACACAAATTTCTCCGGACTACCGTCCTTCGACTCAAAATGCTGATGCTTGCACAAACCGTATTTTAGACTTATCAGCATATATTGGAACAACTTTCAATTTAGCTTTTGAGTTTTCAGGAAAGTACGATGATGCTAGAGGAAGCGGCGGAAATGGAGATAATGGATTCTTTGATAACATAGAAATTAATCCAAAAACATGTCCAGATCCTTCTAATTTAACAGCTACAAATATTACAGGAACATCTGCTGATTTAGGTTGGACAGAAAATGGAACTGCAACTGCATGGACTGTAGAATATGGTGCTCAAGGATTTACTGTAGGAACAGGAACTCCTGTTTCAGCAACTGGTACAACTTTAAACGTATCAAGTCTTTCTACGTTTGCAACTTATGATTTTTATGTACAATCTAATTGTGGTGCTGATTCAAGTAGAATGGTAGGACCACATTCATTTACTACAGGTTCAACTTTGGCCGGATCATATACCATTGATTCTACAATGGCAACTAGTGCAACTAATTTTGAAAGCTTTTCAGTTTTCGCATCTGCGATAAATGCAGTTGGAGTTTCCGGTGCAGTTGACGTTTCTGTTGCAGCAAATACCTATAATGATCAATTATCATTGGGTGAGATTCAAGGTGCTAGTATGACGAATACGGTAACTATTAATGGTATTGGTGCTACTTTAACCCATGATAAATCAATTAGAAACTCTACAATTACGCTGCAAGGTTCTTCTTGGTTAACCATTAAAAACATGACAATTGCTGCTACAGGCGGAACTGATTCCTGGGGTATTCATTTATTTGATAGTGCTCATCACATTACAATAGAATCAAATATGATTCAACTTACAGTTGGAAATACTAGCGATGTTGCCGGTATTATTGGTTCTAATTCTGAAACTAGTGATGCTAGTTCGGGAAATAATGCTTTTGATATTACAATTAGGAACAATACAATTACAGGTGGAGAAAGAGGTGTTTCTTTATATGGAAGCTTTACAGCCTCAGCTAGAAATAGCGGAATGACTATATCTAATAACATGTTTACAAATAATGATGATAATGGTATCTACCTAACTGGTTATGAAAGTGTAGCTATAACAGATAATACGATTAACACACCAAATAATTCATTTAGTGATGCTATGTATTGTTCTGATTTAGAAAATTTTAATATTTCAAGAAATTATTTTAGCGGAAATGACCTAGGTTTTGATGCTGATGATTTAAACTATGATAATACTGTAACGTCTAACTCAACAATTTCAAACAATATGTTTATTGGTGGTGACGATGCATTCTATTTAGATGATGTTGAAAACATTAATATTTTCCATAACACCACTTACGGTGAAGATTATGGATTCTATTTAAATGATGATGCTAATCTTGATATAAGAAATAACATTTTCTTTAGTAACTCAGATTATGCTTTCTATTCTTTAGATGCTAATACAACTTCATTAGTAATGGATTATAATATTTTCCATACAAATGGTACAGGAAATCTTGTGAAGTTTGGAACTCCAACATATGCTGATTTAGTAGCATTCCAGGCAGCTCAAACTGCTCTAAATGTTAACTCATTAGAAGGAGATCCAACATTCTTTAATAATGGAGTAAATCTTCATGTTAGTGGGCCTCTTGCAAATGATGTTGGTGATAATTCAGTTGGAATTACAGTTGATATAGATGGTGATACTAGACCAGAAGCACCATCTACGACAGTAGATATTGGAGCTGATGAATTTACACCTCCATTTTGTTTACTTCCTACAGCTCTTGCGTCTAGTAATGTTACAGCAACATCAGTTTTAGCTACTTGGACTGAAGCAGGATCTGCTACACAGTGGGAAGTTGAATATGGTGCTACAGGGTACACGCCTGGAAGCGGTACTTCAATTATTGTTAATGTAGATACATTTACAACAATTACTGGATTAACTCCACAAACACCTTACGACTGGAATGTGCGTACAATTTGCGGTTCAGGAGCATCGGATACTAGTTCTTGGTCCGGCCCATCAAGTTTCACAACGCTGTGTGTTACATTTACAGCACCATTCAATGAAAACTTTGATGGTTTAGCATTAACATCTCCATATACAGATCTTCCTGCTTGTTGGACTCCTCAAGTTGGTCCTGATTTTTGGGATGTAACAAATGATGTAGCAAATAATTCGCATACATATTTACCTAACTTAGGTGACCATACTTCAGGTACAGGCAATTACATGTGGATAGATGCATCAGGAGATATCTTAGGAAATTCAATGGAAACTCCATTAATTGATATAAGTGGATTAACTACACCATATGCTGGATTTTGGTTTGCATCAGATAATACAACCAATGCTGTTAACCATACCATTAATCTTGACGTTTGGGATGGTTCTGCTTGGTTAAACATTGCTACAGAGTCCGGTAATTTTACAGGTTGGGTAGAAGTAGCAGGGTTAATACCTGCAACAGTGCCTAGTACAACACAATTTAGGATTCAAGCAATTGCAGCAACAGGAACTACCACTTCTACTTACTACTATAACGATTTAGGGGTTGATGATTTCTTTGTAACAGAAGCTCCTACTAAAGCTCCGATTAGCTTACCAATTACTTGGGATGATGGAGCAACTGTAGATTTAACTACTCCTGATTTCGGTGGAAACGCCTCTATGGTACTTACTGACCCAACTAATGCTAGTAATATGGTTTTACAGGGAATAAAGACTGTAGGAGCTCAGGTTTGGGGAGGAACATCTTTCGGAGATTCTCTAGCAACAGCTATTCCTTTCGACCCAGCAAACACGATTTTAAGTGCAGTAGTTTGGTCGCCAGATTCTGGAGTTGTAGTTAAGCTAAAAGCTGAAGACAAGACAAATCCTGCAGCTAGCGTTGAAACGGATGTTATAACATCCAAAACTGGTTGGGATACACTAAGGTTTGATATGACGTTTAACTCAGGAGGAACACCTGCAATTAATTATTCAACTGTATACGATAAATTATCAATATTCTACAACTTTGGTGTTTCACCAACTGTAGCAGATACATTCTACGTAGACTTAGTTGAATTTACAGGTGGAACAGCTCCTCCTCCTGCGAAAGACCCAATTGGATTACCAATTACTTGGGAAGATACTGCGACAGTAGATTACACAGTAGTTGATTTTGGTGGAAATGCATCTATGATGACAAATGATCCAATGAATTCTTCTAACTTAGTTTTACAATCTGTTAAAACAGCAGGAGCTCAAGTTTGGGCAGGAACTTCGTTCGGAAATTCATTAGACACTGCAATTGCATTCTCTACGGGTAATACAACCATAAGAGCGGTAGTGTATTCTCCAATTATTGGTGCAGAAGTAAGAGTAAAAGTTGAGGATCAAACAAATCCAGGAATTTCTGTTGAATCAGCTGATACAACAACTGTTATTGGATGGGATACCCTAGACTTTGACATGTCTATGCAGGTTTCTGGTACAGCAGCAATAAATTTTGCAAATACATATGATAAAATGTCAATCTTCTACAACTTTGGTGTTCAGCCAACAGTAGCTGATACATTCTATGTTGATTATGTAGCGTTGGAGAACCCTCCTGTAATATCTATGACTGACATTCCTTATTTACAGGATTTTGAAGGTTTTGCAAATGGCGCACCTACAGCAGAAGGATGGACTAATGTTAGAACTGGTAATCCTCAGTGGTTAGCAGATAACGGGGGTACACCTTCAAGCGCAACAGGACCAACTGTGGATCATACGGTAGGAACAGCAGCAGGAAGATATATTTTCTTAGAAACATCTTCGTCAACTGCAGGCGTAGCAGATACATTAGTATCTTCTGTAATTAATACGGGAGCCAATGATACTATCTTAGAGCTAAGTTACTGGTATCATATGCATGGTGCTACAATGGGTACCTTAGAAGCATGGGTTATTGATGAGGCAACTGGAACTCCAACTCTACTTAATACAATTACTGGTCAACAACAAGCAGGTCAAACTGATGCTTGGTTAGAAGACAAAGTAGCAATTGCAGGATTTGAGAATAGTCAAATAAGAGTTGCATTTGTAGGAGTTGCAGGAAGCAGTTATACAAGTGATATGTCTATTGATGATGTTGCAATAGGTTACCCACCTGCTGATAATATAGGAATTACAAGTATAGTAGGCCCTAATTCAGGATGCGGTTTATCTTCTACAGATTCAGTTGAAGTAGTAATTACAAACTTTGGTTCTGCCACACAAACTAATTTTAATGTTGGATATTCTGTAAATGGAACAGCTATTACTCCTGAAGTAGTAAGTGGACCATTAGCAGGCGGCATGTCTATGAATTATACATTTACTACTCCAATTAACCTTGGGGTTGCAGGTAATTATTCAATTGATGCATATTCTTTATTAACAGGAGATTCTGATAATTCGAATGATAGTTCAACAGCAACTGTTACAAGTTATGCTTCTGTTTCTTCTTTCCCATATGCTCAGAGTTTTGAAACCGGGTCAGATTGGTCAGTGGAAGGTAACAGTACGTTTGCATTAGGTACTCCTGCAGGAACCTTAATTGATACTGCTTCTGATGGAACACAAGCTTGGGTGACTAACCTAACGGGTGACTACAATGCAGGAGAAAGTGGATATATTATTAGTCCTTGTTTTGACTTTACAAATATTGTAAACCCTTACATCGCCTTAGATTTAAATTACGAAATCGAAGGAGGCTGGGATGGAGCAGTAATGCAAACTACAACAGATGGAGGTGCTTCATGGGCAACAGTTGGTGCATTTAATGATCCTGTAAATTGGTACAATGACAATGGAGTTAATGCACTTACAACTATTAGTAATCAATTGGGATGGTCTTCTAGTACTTCAGGAAACTGGATTACAGCAGAACACTATTTAGATGGCTTAGGCGGACAATCTACTGTTCAAATAAGAATTCTACTTGCTTCTGACGGAGGTGTTCAAGAGGAAGGTATTGGAGTAGATAACATTAACATTTGGGATAGACCAATTCCAGATCCTTATTACCCAATTGGAATTATTAATACTGAAGATGCTACAACAGGTGATGCTGACTCTTTAGGTGTTGATTGTTGGATTTCAGGGATTACTATTGGCTACAACAAAAGAGGATCTGGAGTAGATTTCTCAATAGTTGATATGTCGACTGGCTCCCAAGAAGGAATTACCTTATTTGATTTTAACCCTGTAAGTGGTTATGTATTCCAAGAAGGAGATTCTCTTATGGTTCATGGCACTGTCAGCCAATATAGAGGTTTAATACAATTCTCACCGGACTCGATTAGCATAATTGCTTCAGGTGTGAGTTTACCAACTCCAATAATTGCGAATATTTTTGATGAGTCTACTGAGTCAAAATTGGTTCAAACTACTGATGATTTTGTAATTATTAATACACCGGGATCAGGAAGTTTTAACCTAGACTTATCAAACGGAACTGATACAGTAACAATTAGAATTGACTCTGACTCTGATATTGATGATAGTTTAGCTATTGCAACAAACGCTTGGGTTGTTGGTGATACTTTATGCGGAATGATTGGTGTTGGTGGTCAATTTGATTTTAACACGCCGTTCTTAGATAGCTATCAAATGTTCCCAAGAAGCTGGAACGATATTACAGTTTGTAGGAATACAATTGGAATATCTGATAACGATAAATCACTAAGTTCATTCTCAATTTATCCAAATCCGTCTAACGGAATGGTAACTATTGAATCTACAGGATACAATAGCAATAGAGTTGAAATTGAAGTTTTAGATTTGAATGGAAGAACTGTAGCAGCTAGCTTAATATTAAATGGCACTGCTCCGAGCAGAGAGCTAATTGATTTAAGCAACGTAGCTAAAGGAATCTATTTCGTATCTATTATAGATGGTGAAAACAGATTAGTTGAAAAACTAATTATTAAGTAAATATCTAACAATAAGTAATCTTAAAGCCCTTCCAAATTTGGAAGGGCTTTTTTTTGCCTTTCATCCAAATCCTATTGAATTGATACAAGAATGTCTTAAGTTTGAAAAAAATAATACAAAATGAAAAAATACCTATTCTTACCACTGATAACACTAGCGATTGCTTGTGGAAACGACAACAAACCAACAGAAGTTGAAAAGTCAGGAATGGAAGAACCAAAAGCTGCTGCCTTCGCTTTATCTAATCTAGACAAAAGCGTTGAGCCATGCGATAATTTTTACCAATTTGCAGTCGGCGGTTGGATAAAAGAAAACCCTGTGCCTTCAACAGAAAGCAGATGGTCTAGTTTCAACGTTGTTGTAGAATCAAACAATGAGAAACTTAGAGCTATTTTGGATGAATTTGCGGCGAAAGATGCTGCCAAAGGAAGTATGGAGCAAAAAATTGGTGATTTCTACAAGAGTATGATGGACTCTACTTTAGCTGAAGATTTAAGTCTTTCTCCCCTTAATCCGGTTATGGAAATGATTAATTCTATTCAAACTTCTGATGAACTAATTAACTTGAGCGCAAACTTAAGAACAAAAGGTATTAGCTCACTATTTGGATTGTACATTGGACAAGATGATAAAAAAAGTGACAAATATATAACTCACGTTTATCAAGGAGGCTTAGGTTTACCTGATCAAGCGTATTACGTAAAAGACGATGAAAAATCTATAGAAATACAAGAAGCATATAAATTACATTTAGAAAAAATGATGACGCTTTCTGGTATGGAAGCTGAGGCGTCTAGAGCTGCTGCAATGAAAATATACAGCATCGAAGAAAGTCTTGCTAAAATTTCTATGACTAGAGTAGAAAGAAGAGATCCTGATAAAACTTACAACAAGATGACTGTTGCAAAACTTAGCGAAATGAGTCCATCTATTAATTGGTCGGGCTATATAAGCGCAGTTGGATTGAATAATGTTGAAGATTTGATCGTTTCACAGCCAAACTTTATGAAAGGACTAGGATCTTTAATAAAGGAAATAGACTTAGAGGACTGGAAATTATACATGAAGTGGTGTGCGCTAAACAGCTATGCTTATAGTTTAAGCAGTGATATTGTAAATCAAAATTTTGATTTCTATAGTAAAACTTTAAGTGGAACTAAAGAAATGAAGCCAAGATGGAAAAGATCTTTATCAAAAGTGAATGGAAGTTTAGGTGAGTTACTTGGTAAAGCTTTTGTAAAAAGACATTTTCCAGAAGAATCGAAAGAGGATGTAAGAAGAATGGTGGAAAACCTTAGAAGCGTTTTTAGAGAAAGAATAAATGGACTGGCTTGGATGAGTGAAGAAACTAAAGAAAAGGCTCTTTTAAAGTTAGAGTCTTTTAATATGAAAATTGGTTATCCAAGTAAATGGACTGATTATAGTTCTCTTGAAGTAACGGCAAATAACCCCGTACAAAACCTAATGAATGCAAGAGAATTTTCATTTATCGAAATGATTAATAAACTAGGAAAACCTGTAGATAAAGAAGAATGGTTTATGACTCCACAAACTGTTAATGCCTATTACAGTTCTTCACAAAACGAAATCGTATTCCCTGCGGGGATTTTACAACCACCATTCTATGATGCAAATGCAGATGCAGCAATTAATTATGGTGGAATTGGAGCTGTAATTGGACATGAATTTACCCATGGATTTGACGACCAAGGAAGTAAGTATGATCACGAAGGAAACTTATCAAATTGGTGGACAGAAGATGATAGAACTCAATTTGATGACAGAGCAGACTTTGTTGTAAAACAATTTGATTCATTTGAACCACTTGAAGGGCTATTTGTAAATGGGAAGCTAACCTTGGGTGAAAACATCGCTGACTTAGGCGGAGCAACACTTTCTTACCATGCAATGGAAAAAGAACTTGAAGAAAATGGGGAGCCGGAACCAATTGATGGTTTCACATACAAACAAAGATTCTTTTTAGGCTGGGCTCAAGTGTGGCATATGAATATGACTGATGAAGAACTAAGGAAAAGAATTGCCACTGATTCGCACTCACCAGGTAATTACAGGGTTATAGGACCTTTAGCTAATATGCCGGAGTTTGCTGATGCTTTTGGTTGCCAATCAGGAGATCCAATGGTAAATCCAGACTCTTTGAAGGCTGTTATCTGGTAATCGTTTTATGAGCCAAAAGAAACCATTAGGTTTTACAAACGCAGAAGGTAAAGCTGAAAAAGTTTTATCAAGTAAGGAAAAGCTGAAAGCTACCTTAACAGCTGCGATTGCTAAAGCGTTTAATCAAAAAGAAAAACTAAAAAGTGTCTGGGATGATTTCCAGACACTTTTCCGTTTAATAAATGCTTGGTTAAAAAAAGAATATACCGAAGTTCCCTGGAAAACTATTTTATATGCAGTTACTGCTGTTATTTATTTCTTGAACCCCCTAGATTTAGTTCCAGATTTTATTCCCATAACAGGGCTTTTAGATGACATTAGTATTATTGGCTTTGTTATAAATTCAATAAAAAAGGATTTGAACCTTTTTTTAGATTGGGAAAAAGAGCAAAATATTGAAGAAACCGATGTTTAGCCTATTAGAATATATAAAATATCTTTTTAGATGTTTTCGTTTACATGGCATCCACTCACCTTTTGTATTCGACTTTAATGAAGAAGTTGTGAAAGACGTCTATAAATATTACTGTTTTGATGAAATTGAATCAATAAGGGCGAAGCTAGAACTAACAGAAAAAAAGATTGATGTTTTAGATTTGGGAGCAGGTTCTAGGGTTAGAATTCACGCGCAAAGAAAAATTAGCAATATTGCAAAAACTGCTCTAAAGCCGACTAAACAAGCTCAGCTATTGTTCAAACTAGCAAAATATTTTCAACCAGACACAATTCTTGAAATCGGAACATCTTTAGGGATTTCCACCTCATATCTTGCAAAGGCATGCCCCGATGCTAAGGTAATTAGTTTGGAAGGTTCTCCACAGATTTTAAAGGTTGCAAAAATAAATTTCGAAAAACTTAATATAGCAAATATTACAACTGAGCTTGGAAATTTTGATGATACCTTAATACATTCTGTAAAGAAATTAAAGAAACTTGATCTGGTTTACTTTGATGGCAACCATAAAGAAAGACCAACACTTAATTACTTTGAGGCATGCCTCCCCTATTCAAATGAATCAAGTATTTTTATATTTGATGATATTTATTGGTCAAAAGGAATGAAAAGGGCGTGGAATAAAATAAAAAGCCATCCTGAAGTAACGGTGAGTATAGATTTATTTCATTTTGGAATAGTTTTTTTTAAGAAGGACCAAGAGAAACAACATTTCACCATTTATCACTAATACAAAACAATTCACTAGTTAAACAGTTATCTTTGAAATCATGAATAACGAGCCAATAATATCTGTAGATAAATTAGTTAGGAACTTTAGATTAGGAAAGCAACTAATTAAAGTTTTAAAAGAAATATCATTCTCTATAAACAAGAATGAATACGTAGCATTGATGGGGCCATCTGGGTCTGGTAAATCTACCTTAATGAATATTTTAGGTTGTTTAGACACTCCTACAGGTGGAACCTATGTTTTAAATAAGCAAGAAGTTGGTAGTTTAAGCGATGATGAATTAGCAGAAATTAGAAATAAAGAAATTGGTTTTGTATTCCAGACTTTTAACCTTTTACCTAGGTCAACTGCTCTAGATAATGTTTCACTACCGCTTATTTATGCCGGGTTATCAAAGACAGATAGAGATAAAAGAGCTATGGAAGTTTTAACACAAGTTGGTCTTGATGATCGAGTTGAGCATAAACCAAATGAGCTTTCGGGAGGTCAAAGACAGCGTGTTGCAGTGGCGAGAGCATTGGTTAATAAACCATCAATTATTCTTGCAGATGAACCTACAGGAAATCTAGATTCAAAAACATCTTATGAAATTATGGCTCTATTTGATGAAATTCACAAGAATGGTAATACAATTATTTTAGTAACGCACGAAGAGGATATTGCTCAGCATGCTCATCGAATTATTAGACTTAGAGACGGAATTATAGAGAGTGATTTACAAAACGAAAATATCACCTCTTTCGCATAACAATACATATGAAGATTTATACAAAAAAAGGAGATACAGGCACGACAGGTCTTATAGGAGGAACGAGAGTACCGAAACATCATATTAGAATAGAATCGTACGGAACTATTGATGAACTAAATTCATACGTAGGCCTTATAAGAGATCAAGAAATAGATAAAGAAACAAAAGCAACATTAATTGAAATACAAGACCGCTTGTTTACATTAGGGTCTCTTCTTGCTGCCGATGAAAATACAAAAATGGTATTACCGCAAGTATTTACCTCAGATGTAGAATTTCTTGAGCAAGAGATTGACAAAATGGATGAAAGTTTAGAAGTTATGAAATCTTTTGTTTTGCCAGGAGGTCATCCAACGGTTTCATATACGCATATTGCACGTTGCATTTGCAGAAGAGCAGAGCGTTTAACCGTTCAATTATCTGAAGAATTTGAGATTAACACAATCATCATTCAATACCTAAATAGGCTATCTGACTACCTTTTTACATTATCACGAAAATTGACCAAAGATTTAGGAGCAATTGAACAACCTTGGGTCCCAAGAAAATAACAAACAACTTATAATCAGAAACTTAACTTAAAAATCAAAAGTATTTTTTTTACTTGATTTTATCATCAAAAAAATTACTTTTGCGTTGAATCAAAAATGACAGTGAAATGTACTGGACTTTAGAACTAGCTTCTTATTTAGAAGATGCGCCATGGCCGGCAACCAAAGATGAATTAATTGATTACGCTATTAGAGCTGGTGCTCCTTTGGAAGTAGTTGAGAATCTTCAAGAAATTGAAGACGAGGGAGAATCTTATGAGACAATAGAAGACATTTGGCCGGATTATCCTACCAAGGAAGATTTCTTTTTTAACGAAGACGAATACTAGAATAACAATACTTGACAAAAAGGCCGATTTTAACAATTGGCCTTTTTTTTGTCCAAATTTTTTCAGTCATAAAGCCTCATAAATTCAGTAAATTTGGAGGCTATTTAAAAACAAGAGCAAAACATACAATTATATGCTTGGTGCACTTTCGAAAACGATAAAAAAAATATTAGGTAGTAAAGCTGATAGAGACCTTAAAGAGGTAACTCCATTAGTGGAACAGATAAAAGCGGTTTATCCTTCTCTTGCAAGTCTATCTAATGATGAACTTAGAGAAAAAACATCTCTGTTTAAAGCGAAAATAAAAGAACATATTAAGAGCGAGTTAGATGAAATTGAAGGATTAAAATCTAAGATTGAATCTGAATCTAATTTAGAATCTAAAGAAGCTCTTTATAAAGAAGTTGATGGTATTGAGGATGGAATCAATGAAAAGATTGAAGTAGTTTTAAAAGAGATTCTGCCAGAAGCTTTTGCAGTTGTTAAAGAAACTGCTAGAAGATTTACAGAAAACTCTTCTATTGAAGTGACAGCAAGTCAAATGGACAGAGATATAGCTGCTGAAAGAGATAGCGTTGAAATAAATGGAGATAAAGCCATTTGGCAAAATTCATGGAATGCAGCTGGTGCAGAGGTCACATGGGATATGATTCACTATGATGTTCAATTAATTGGTGGTATTACACTTCATTCCGGTAAAATCGCTGAAATGGCGACAGGAGAGGGTAAGACTTTGGTTGCAACATTGCCTGTATACTTAAATGCTTTGGCAGAAAGAGGCGTTCACCTGGTAACAGTAAACAACTATCTAGCAAAAAGGGATTCTGAATGGATGGGGCCTTTATTTGAATTTCATGGTTTAACTGTTGATTGCATAGATAATCACCAACCAAACTCTCCTGAGAGAAGAAAAGCTTACCAAGCTGATATTACTTATGGAACCAACAACGAATTCGGTTTCGATTACTTGAGAGACAATATGTCACGAACTCCTGAGGAGTTAGTTCAGCGTAAGCATCACTATGCAATTATTGATGAAGTTGATTCTGTTTTAATTGATGACGCAAGAACACCATTAATCATATCGGGACCAACACCAAAGGGCGACATACATGAATTTCATGAGTTAAAACCAATGGTTGACAAGCTGGTTTCGGCTCAAAAAAGACTAATTAATACTTTGCTTGCCGATGCTAAGAAGAAATTAAATACTGAATCGAGCGACAATAAAGAGCAAAAGAAAATCGCTGAAGAAGGAGGAATGGCTTTATTAAGAAGTTACCGTGGTCTTCCAAGAAATAAAGCATTAATCAAGTTTTTAAGTGAAGGTGGTATAAAAGCCCAGCTTCAAAAAACAGAAAACTTTTACATGCAAGACCAAAGTAAAGAAATGCACATTGTTGATGCTGAACTTTTCTTTGTTATTGACGAGAAAAATAATTCCATAGAGCTTACCGAAAAAGGTATAGAATTAATATCAGGGACTGAAGACAAAGAATTCTTCATTCTTCCAGACATTAATATGGAAATTAATAAGATTGAAACTTCAGGCAAAACTGAAGAAGAACAAATTGCAGAAAAAGACCAAGTTATTCAAGATTACTCGGTAAAGGCAGAAAGAATTCATACAGTTAACCAACTTTTAAAGGCCTACACGCTATTTGAAAAGGATACGGAGTATGTAGTTATGGACAATAAAGTTAAAATTGTCGATGAGCAAACAGGTCGTATCATGGATGGTAGGAGATACTCTGATGGTCTTCACCAAGCAATTGAGGCTAAAGAAAATGTAAAAGTTGAAGCTGCTACACAAACTTATGCAACGGTTACATTACAGAATTACTTTAGAATGTACCACAAACTGTCAGGTATGACAGGTACTGCAGAAACGGAAGCAGGAGAGCTTTGGGATATATATGAATTAGATGTAGTTGTAATTCCTACCAATAGACCAATTGCAAGAGATGATCGAGAGGATATGGTTTTTAAAACCACTCGTGAAAAATACAATGCGGTAAGTGAGGAAATAGTAAACCTAGTAAATCAAGGAAGACCTGTATTGGTTGGTACTACATCAGTAGAAATCTCGGAACTACTAAGTAGAATGCTTAAAATGAAAAACATTAAGCATAATGTTTTAAATGCGAAGCTACACCAAAGAGAAGCAGATATTGTAACAGAAGCTGGAAATGCCGGTACTGTTACAATTGCAACGAACATGGCTGGTCGTGGTACAGATATTAAGCTAAAAAAGGAAGTTAAAGATGCTGGAGGTTTAGCTATTATTGGTACCGAAAGGCATGAATCTAGACGTGTAGATAGACAGTTAAGAGGTCGTGCAGGTAGACAAGGAGACCCGGGTAGTTCTCAATTCTATGTTTCTTTAGAAGATAACTTGATGCGTTTATTCGGTTCGGATAGAATTGCTAGTCTAATGGACAGAATGGGGCTTGAAGAAGGAGAGGTTATTCAGCATTCAATGATTACCAAGTCGATTGAGCGAGCGCAAAAGAAAGTTGAAGAAAATAACTTCGGCATTAGAAAGCGCTTATTAGAATATGACGATGTAATGAACTCTCAACGTGAGGTAATTTACAGAAGAAGAAGAAATGCTTTATACGGTGAAAGAATTTCTGTCGATATCGCAAATATGATGTATGATAGCATTGCCTCTATTATTCAAGATGGATTAGATGCTAGAGATTATGAAAACTTTAAGTTTGATTTAATTAGAAACCTTTCTATTGACAGTCCAGTTGAAGAGAAAGAATTCTTAACAAGCAATGTAGAAGAGCTTACCGAGAAGATTTACGAGCAATCTTTAGATTATTACCAAAAGAAAACTGACTTGGTTGTAAAAACGGCTTATCCTGTAATTGCAAATGTTTACAATGATGAAAGTAACAATTACGAAAACATTGTTGTGCCCTTTACTGATGGTAAGAAGACATTACAAGTTGTTACTCCACTTGAAAAGGCTTATACCTCGCAAGGTAAAGAGTTAATTCGTTCGTTTGAAAAGAATATTATTTTAGCCATGATTGATAATGCCTGGAAGGAGCATTTAAGAGAAATGGATGACTTAAAACAATCTGTTCAGGGAGCAGTTTACGAGCAAAAAGACCCTTTGCTTATTTACAAATTTGAAGCATTCGAATTGTTTAAGCAAATGATTGACAGAACAAACAAGGAAATTATTACCTTTTTGGTTAAGGGTAATCTACCTCAGCAAAATCAGGAGGCTCAAGTTCAGCAAGCACCTATTCCAAAACAAGAAACTCCAAAATTACAGACTTCGAGAACTGAAGTCCCTAGTTTTAGTAATGGAGATTCTGGACAAAATGGCGGAGCACAAACCCAAGAAAAACCAAAAGTACAGCCTGTAAGAGTTGAAAAGAAAGTTGGTAGAAATGAACCTTGCCCTTGTGGAAGTGGCAAAAAGTTTAAACAGTGCCATGGGAAATAGACCAAATACGCTGTTATAAAATACTTTTCCATGATATATAATTTAAATGATTAATTAATTGTTTTTTCTTTATTAGCACCGAGAAATATCAATACCGTAATATTTATAAAATGCATAACTCCTAAGCCTAATACAATAAACCCTATTGTATCTCCAAGACTTTGAATAAGGTCTACTTTACCTTTAACATCCTTCCATAAACTGATAATGTATAAGCAATAACCAACATTGATTAGGTAATAACCAACAAGCAAAGTTTTATTGATAATTTTAGTTAACTCTCCGTCGCCATTAAGTTGTTTTAAAATAAATGGCTCTCCATTTTTATATAAAGTGTAACCTACCTTAACTGTTATAAAAACTGTAATTGGGAGGTATATTAGGTATGCTATTACATTAAAATCCATTTTCTTTATTTTCAATAATTATTGAAAGTTTTAGTTAAAATTTTTTTACACTAGCTTCATTAATAGTTTATAAAACCAATTACGGTCAGAGCGAGATAGTTTATCAATCAATTTCTCAGCACTGTTTGTATAATCCTGAACTTCTTTCAGCATTCTTTTAAACTCTTTGTCTTCTTTCGTATTAGCCTCAACAGAAACAATTTTATCTATTGTCCTTTTTAGCGGATCCAGTTCTCTCTTTCTTCTCTCGTTTGCTACTTGTCGAGTTATATTCCAAATATCCTTATCAGATTCAAAGAAGTCTTTACGCTCTTCAGGCATATATGCTTTATTGGCCAAGCCCCAGTCTAAAAGAGCTCTTACATTCATGTTTGCATTACCTCTTGAGATATTCAATTTCTCCATTATCTGTTCAGTAGAGAGTGGTTCCGATGAACTAAGAAGCAAGGCATGAATTTGTGCCATGGTTTTATTAATTCCCCAGCTTGAGCCAAGTTCTCCCCATACTCTTACAAATTCGTTTTTAGCTTCTCTTATTACCATAGTACAAATATACAACTAAAATTATATTTTCAATAATTATTGAAAATATAATTTTAAAAAAGAAGCCATGAATATTTCCATAGCCTCTTTTCTGCTCTATTCAAAGCTTATCTCAGTTCGTCTGTTTTTTGCTCTACCTTCTTCTGTATCGTTACTTGCAATAGGTTTGCTTTCCCCTTCGCTTCCCACACTTATTCGTTTGGCATCAATACCTTTTTTAACTAAGTAGTTTTTTACTGACATCGCTCTTTTCATTGCTACCTTTTTGTTAACCTCATCAGAGCCAACATTATCTGCATGTCCTGTTATTATAATATTTACATTTTCTTGAGCCTTTAAAATAGCTATCGTTTTCGATAACTTACTTGCATTATCAGAACCTAAGAAGGCTTGATTAAACCCAAAATTTAAGTTCATCTTGTCTAGTGACTCAACTTTTGACTCGCTTGTTGAGCTAGAGGAAGTAACTTCTTTTTTTGCCTTTTGTTCCTCTTTAGCTTTTGCTTGTAAATCGACAAGAGTAATATCATCGTCTAATTCTTCAGTAAACATTCCTGTATCAGAATCATAGGCTAACTTCTTAAATACTTTACCATTTTTATCCATTCTAAATAAAACCAAATCACCTGTATCATATTCTCCTATCGGCGAAAAATAAACTTGATCTGCAGACAGTCGGTTATAGTCAAAATTACCTTCAGCGTCAGTTAAAATAGTATCAAGAGGTAATCCATTATCGTCTAAAACAGCTAAACTAATATTATCTAAAGGCAGCCCTTTGTAAGCAAACTTTCCAAATACCTTATAAACATCTGCTTTATCTCCTATGTAAGTAGTTTTACGGTTGCCGTTTTCATCTAAGGTGTATAAATCAAGATTTGGTTCTTCTTCGGAGATATCGCGTGGAGTAAAAAATACGTCTGTATCGACAGCTAGTTTCTCGTATTTAAATTTTCCAACTTCATTTGTATAAACAGTATCTATTGGAAACCCATTCTCATCTTGTATAACAATAGCTGTATTTAGCAAGGGGCTTCCATCTTGCAGAAAAATACCTTCTAATTCTTGACCTGAACTAGCCAACTCTGCCATTTCTCCGTTGGCATCAAAAACAATTCGTTTTCTTAGCTTTCCAGTTTCATCAACTAAATATAATTTACTTCCTCCTAAATCTTCTTCAACTGCTTCATCAAGCTTAATTTCATACTTATCATCCGGAACTAATTTCTTGAAAACAAACTTTCCTTCGCCGTCTGTTTCCACCGACTCCAAAAATTCATTTCTTAAATCATATGCACTAAGCTTTGCAGCATTAACAGGCTTGCCATCTTTAAATAGTTGACCTGCCAAAACACCTAGGTTTGCCATTTTTGTTTTACCTGTTGCTTTAGTAAAATACATATCCGTATTACTTGATTCTCGGTCCGATGAAAAGTAAACCTGATTTGTGTCACTAATTACAAAAGATGATTCAAATGCTGAAGAGTTAATTGGTAGTCCAAGATTTAATGGTCTAGACCATTTATCCCATCTCCCCTCTTCTCTATAAGAAACAAAAATATCAGACTCTCCGAAACCTTCATGACCATTACTTGCAAAGTATAGTGCCTTCTTATCATGTGTTAAAAATGGCGAGAATTCAAGTCCTTTAGTGTTAATGTTTGGTCCTAAATCTAATAAATCGGACCAAGTGCCATCTTCCTTTTTATAAGTTAAATATAAGTCCTCATTCGGAGTAGAGCTTGTATCTTTTGACAACATACTAACCAAAAGAACATCTTCATCTGAGTGCATAAACAAAGTTGTTTGTTGGTCACTTAAATCAATACCAGGAATTTTCACCTCTACAGGGTCTTTCCAAGTGTGTTTTCCAGATCTAGTTTTATAAACGATTCTATGCATTATAGAATCCTTCTCGAAGTACCTATTTAATAAATACAATCGTTCTCCATCTCTTGTACATCCAATCAAAATTTGAATCTCCCTTCCATCTGTATCTCTAAAAGCCCTGTAAGGATTATTCCAACTTTTCTTTCCATTAGTTGCATACCAAACATCTTGTGCTTTTATTATACCGCCATCCTCATTCACCTTTTCATAGAAACGATTAAAAAACATTCCTTCACCATCTTTAAAAGTAATTGGTGTCTGTTCTTCGGCATTGTCACTTAATTCTTCAACCTTTTGAGGCACTTCGAATAAAGGAATCATTAACTGTGCGTTTGCTGCTAATGAGATTAAAAATAATAGAGGTAGTATGATTTTTTTTATAACCATATGTTTTGTTGTTTTTTCAAATATAGTTTGAATAAAAATAAATTCAATATTTAAAAGCCAGTATTATTAATAATTACTGATATAAACGAAAAAGCCCCCGAGGTTTACACTCCGGGGGCTTTCGTATATTATTTCGATTTTTTACTCTTCAGTTGAAGCAGTTTTCTTATCGAATTTTTTGTATCTGTTTTTAAACTTGTCAATTCTACCTGCAGTATCAACCAGTTTCATTTTACCTGTGTAAAAAGGGTGAGATGTATTAGAAATTTCTAATTTAATCAATGGATATTCATTTCCATCTTCCCACTTGATTGTTTCTTTACTTGGAGTAGTAGATTTTGTTAGGAAAGCTACATCATTTGACATATCTTTAAAAACTACCATTCTGTAATCTTCCGGGTGTATCTCTTTTCTCATGTCTTTATACTCTAAAAAATTGGAGAGCAAATATACAAATAATTAAAATTCAAGCCGTGACTTTATTTAAAATATTTTTTTATCCTTTGATTTAATAAATACTTAAGCTAAAAAGCATCAATTCAAGTATTTCAAAATTCGGAATACGAGATAAATTTCGCAAATTTGGCAACCAAATAAATAACTATGTCTAAAATTCATAATTATAGTGCAGGACCTTGTATTCTGCCTCAAGAAGTATTGGAACAAGCTGCAGCAGCTGTTCAAGATTTTAATGGATTAAATCTTTCTATTCTGGAAATCTCTCACCGAAGTAAAGACTTCGTTGATGCGATGGAAAATGCTAGAAGTTTAGTAAAAGAATTGCTAGGTGTGCCAGATGGATACCAAGTACTGTTTTTACAGGGTGGGGCTAGCTTAGGTTTTTTAACTGCTGCTTACAACTTCTTTCCTCAAGGTGGAAAAGCCGCCTATATTAACACAGGAACTTGGGCAAAAAAAGCAATAAAAGAAGCCCAAAGATTTGGCGATGTAGACGTTTTTGCTTCAAGTGAAGATAAAAATTTCAATTATATCCCAAGTGGATTTGGAATCCCTTCAGATGCCTCATTTTTGCATTATACTTCCAATAATACAATTTTTGGAACTCAGTTTAAAAGAACACCGATAAGCAGAATACCATTACTATGTGATATGTCATCTGATATTTTCAGCAAAAAAATTAATGTAGCAGATTACGATTTAATCTATGCAGGAGCTCAAAAAAATATGGGGCCTGCAGGAACTACCTTATATATTGTTAAGGAAAGTGCTTTAGATAGAGCAGGAAATGACATTCCTACTATGCTAGATCTTAAAACTCATATCTCAAAAGATTCTATGTTTAATACTCCGCCGGTATACTCCATTTATGTTAGTATGCTAACTTTAGAGTGGTTAAAAAAGAATGGTGGTGTTTCTTGGATTGAGAAAATTAATCAGCAGAAAGCAGATTTACTTTACAATGAAATTGACCGAAATGGTTTATTTAAAGGTGTAACAGCAAAAGAGGATCGTTCAAATATGAATGCAACGTTTGTATTAAATAGTGATGATTACAAAGAGGCTTTTGACAAACTTTGGAATGATGCTAATATTAGTGGAATTAAAGGTCACAGGTCTGTTGGTGGTTACAGAGCTTCTATGTACAATGCATTACCATTAGAAAGTGTGCAAGTACTTGTAGATGTTATGAAAGAGTTAGAAAGAACTAAAGGCTAGTTACTTAAAGAAGAATTGAGAATGTTGAATTTAGAAAAACACTTCATCAGTAGGTTTTCAAAAAACATAATAATTAAACTCGAAGCACATACAATAAAGAAATAAGAATGAAAGTATTAGCAAATGATGGAATTGCCGCTTCAGGTAAGGTGGCACTAGAGAAAGAGGGTTTTACAGTAGTTACTGAAACAGTAGCACAAGAAAATTTAATAGATACAATCAATGCTGAAGGATATGAGGTATTGTTGGTTCGCTCTGCAACAACAGTTAGAAAAGACCTAATGGACGCATGTCCTGGTTTAAAAATGATTGGCCGTGGAGGTGTTGGCATGGACAATATTGATGTTGAATATGGAAGAAATAAAGGCTTGGTAGTTTTTAATACTCCAGCTGCATCTTCTCAATCTGTTGCTGAACTTGTTATGGCTCATCTTTTTGGTGCAGTACGTTTTATGTATGATTCGAACAGACAAATGCCAGAAAAGGGAAATTCTGAGTTTAAGGTTTTAAAGAAAAAATATGCTAAAGGCATTGAGTTAAGAGGTAAAACTCTTGGAATAATAGGTTTTGGAAGAATTGGTCAGGCTCTTGCTCAGTACGCGTTAGGTTGCGGTATGGAAGTTATTGCTCATGATGCATTTGGCGGTGAATCTTACGATGTAGCTATGTCAGTTCCTGGAAATTATTTTAGCGTAAAAATCAAAAACCATTCTATGGATGATGTTTTAAGTAATGCTGATTTCTTAAGCTTCCACATTCCTGGTGGTCAGGAGCCAGTAATTGGAACTGCTGAATTTGCCAAAATGAAAGATGGTGTTGTTATTGCAAATGCAGCAAGAGGCGGAGTAATTGATGAAAATGAATTAGTAAATGCTTTAGATTCAGGTAAAGTAGCTCATGCTGCTTTGGATGTATTTATAGGTGAACCAAAACCAAATGCAGACTTATTGAAACACGAAAAACTTTCATTAACTCCGCATATTGGGGCTGCTACCGCAGAAGCTCAAGATAGAATTGGAACTGAGTTAGCATCAATAATAATCAATCATTACAAATCTGTAAAAGCATAATTAGCTAAGCTAAATTTTATGGCAGAGGTAAAACCGTTTAAAGCATTTCGTCCGAAAAGAGACAAGGTACATTTGGTAGCCTCTAGATCCTATATTTCATATTCGAGAAAAGGATTGATGTCTAAATTAGATGAAAACCCATTTACTTTTTTACACATCTTAAACCCTGAATACAACAAAAGAAAAACGACCAAAGCCAATTCAGAAGCGAGATTTCTAAAAGTACGTGATAAGTTTAGAGAGTTTATCGAGCATCAAATTCTTGTTCAGGATGAAAATGAATCCTTTTACATTTATCGTCAGATAAAAAATGGACATGCCTACCTTGGTATAATTGGTTGTGCAGCAGTTGCCGACTATTACAACAAGGTGATAAAAAAGCATGAAGCTACAATTGCCAAGCGTGAAGAAATGTTTAAAAACTACCTAAAGGCGACCAAAATAAATGCTGAACCAGTTTGTTTTACATATGAGAATAATGATGTAATTGATCAGATCACACAAAAGGTAATCATTGAACATCCTGAGTACGATTTTACAACAACGAATAGAGACAGACACAGCTTTTGGGTAATTGACAAGCCTGAAGATGTTGAGCAAATTGCTGAAGCATTCGAATCGGTAGATTCTATTTATATTGCCGATGGGCATCACAGATCTGCTTCTTCCGCACTTATGGGAGAAGAATTGAAAAATAAAAACCCAAATCACAACGGAGCAGAGGCGTATAATTATTTCATGGGAGTTTTCATTCCTGAAACTGAATTGCAAATCTTCGAATTTAATCGGTTGATTACTGATATTGGGAGCCTAAGTACTGCACAGTTTCTAAATAAAATTCAGAATAAGTTTGAAGTAATACACGTTGAAACGCCAATATTCCATCCTAGGAAAGTTCATGAAATTGGATTGTATATTGACAAGTCTTGGTATTGTTTAATTCCAAAAGAAGGTTTGTTTAAGGAGTCAGATCCTGTTAGCAATCTAGATGTTTCAATTTTGACGAACCATTTGCTCTCACCAATTTTAGGTATTAGTGATTTAAGAACTGACAACAGAGTATATTTTAAAGGCGGTTTGGTAGGTGTTGAAGCATTAATTGAAGAAGTAGATAGTGGCAAGGCAAAAGCTGCATTCGCGCACTTTCCAGTAACTATGGATCAACTCAAAAAAATAGCTGATGCTGACCAGATAATGCCTCCTAAAAGCACCTGGATTGAACCTAAACTAAGAAGTGGCTTAACTGTTTTTTCTACAGATGAAAACGACAGATAAATGAGTATTGCAGAAAATCTAAAAAAGATACAAAACGACATTCCGAATCATGTATGCTTGGTTGCAGTTTCTAAAACTAAACCGGAAACCGACATACAAGAAGCTTACGATGCCGGTCAGCGAGTATTTGGTGAAAACAAAGCCCAAGAGTTACAAAGAAAGGCAGAATCCTTACCCAAGGACATAGAATGGCATATGATTGGCCATCTTCAACGAAACAAAGTAAAATACTTAGCTCCTCATGTAAGTTTAATTCATTCGGTAGATTCTATGCGTTTGCTTGTGGAAATAAACAAACGCGCTAAACAAAACGAACGAACTATTCCTGTTCTTTTACAATGCTACATTGCTAAAGAAGAAAGCAAGTTTGGATTGGATAAAGAAGACTTAAAGGCAATTTTGACTTCGACTGAATTTAAAGGACTCGAGAATATTGAAGTTAAGGGAGTTATGGGAATGGCTACAAATACTGACAACCAGACTACGGTTACGAATGAGTTTAACTCTTTAAAAAGCATTTTTGATGAATTAAAATTGGAATACTTTAAGGGTCAAGAATCGTTCACAGTAATTAGCATGGGAATGAGTGGCGATTATAAAATTGCTATTGAATCGGGATCAAATATGGTTAGAATTGGTAGCTCTATTTTTGGGGCTAGAAATTATGGCTAAGAACAAACTCATTCCATCTTGGGAGCCACATGGCTTAGCCATTCAATCTTATTTTAATGGCAACATGGATGCCCAAATAGGCATACTTATGGATGATGGCGAAACTGTTTTTATGCCTGCTTCTATTTACTTTCGAGAAAAAGAAGAAATTCCTGAATTGGAGCAAATTGCTTTAAACCATTGTAAAGGAAAAACATTAGATGTTGGCGCAGGAGCAGGAGCGCATTCTTTACTTCTACAAGAAAACGGAATAGATGTAACTGCTTTAGATATTGACCCAAAGGGGGTTGAAATCATGAGATCCAGAGGGGTAAAGCATACTGTTTGTGGCGACTTTTTAAGCTATAACCCAAAAGAGAATTTTGATTCCCTTTTATTTTTAATGAACGGAATTGGTATTGCAGAGAACTTGAATGGATTAAAGTCTTTTTTGAACCATGCGAAGGAGATTTGTAATCAAAAGGCACAAATTATTTTAGATTCTTCTGACCTCAGAATTTCTAACCCTGATTTAGATTTTAAAGAAAGTTATTTTGGAGAAGTTGACTACCAACTTTCCTTTGAAGGGGTTGTTGGCGAAAAATATACTTGGCTGTATATCGATTTTGACACCTTAAGCGATATAGCAGACGAGTTGGCTTGGAAAGCTGAACTAATCCTAGAAAACGAAGATGGTAGTTATTTGGCTAAACTATCTCTTATCTAGTTTTTTTCAAGTTAAGTTTATAATTCGCTCCAACACTAATCCACCTGCCAGGGTTAGCCACGTTTCCTATATCAAAGTAATCCTGATTAAATAAATTAGAGGCTTGTAGAAATAAAGTTAAGTTATCCTTCTGTACTGACAATTTTATATCCGTTAGGAATACTGGCTCAAATTTAACCTCTTCTCCAGTTGGTCTTACAAATTCTCCTCGTCTCTCTTGAAAACTAAAGTTACAATCAATAAATAGACTTTTTGTTAATTTTAATTGAGCCAATAAATCTGCTTTATGACTTAAAAAATCCAACACATAGTTAGACTCAAACCCTGTGCTTTCATTATCAGACCATAAATAAGCATAGCTAAACCTTAGTTGATTTAAAACAGCTACTTTCTTTAAAAACGAGTTCGACTGCATTATGTATTCCAATTCTCCTCCATTTATATTTACCTCTGTCAGGTTAGTAGCCTGAGTGATTAAGCTTCCGTTTAATCTTATCCAATCAATTAAGTTTTTTCCTTCTCTTCTAAAAAAGGAAACAGTTCCTAAGTTTCCTGTTCCAGCATATTTAAATCCCAATTCATAATTAATAGATTCTTCAGGCTTTAAATTGATACTTCCTTGAGCTCCTCCTAAACTGTAGTATAAATCTGTGTAAGTCGGAAATCGAAAAGATTTATTTGCTGAAGCAAATGTTCTAAACTTTTCACTCAGTTGATAACTTGCGTCTATTCCTGGAAAAATTTCATCATCAAAATCGGTATGTAAATTATACATAGCTCCAATAGACACAAATACTTTATTCGAAACATAATTATGTTCGGCATAAACGCTCCGGTTCTCTCGATCATCACCTCTTAAGTAAAAGGCAGATTGGTCTTCTCCATCAACAGATATTCTTTTAGATAATGGTTCGCCTAATCCATTACTTAGTATCTCCTCTCTTCTAAAGTCAAACCCCAAACTAGTTTTACCCAATTTAGACTGATACTGCAGATTTAACTCTGCCCCATAAACATTTGTTTGAGTATAATTATGACCATTATACCATGAAACAAAATCACCAAAATCGTTTGCGAAACCTCCCTGAGCAATTCTTCTATAAAATCCTTCGTCTTCTCTAAATAATTCAAAGCGATCATCGTGTCTTCGATAGTACGCTTGAGGTTCTATCCTTAGTTTTTCCTTTTTAATTACTCCTGCAAGCGAAGCAAACTGTGTTTTAGTTTCTTCAAACTGATCCGGGAAATTGGCCGTATAAAAATTTTGGGCACCAAAAGCCTTCGAATTCTGACCTAAATTTAAAGTCCAATCAGAATTATTAAAACTAAATTCAGATTGCCAAAAAATATTTTGCTGTGTATAGTCAGTGTTTCTAATGAATCCATCAGATTGTTGGTCTGAAACTGAGAGACTATGACTATGGTTCTTTCCTACCAAAGTAACGCTTGCTGCCAATTGCTGCAAACCATATTGCCCTGTTAATGCTTGTATTTTAGCCTGACTTTCATTTGGGTTCTTAGTGATAATATTTATTGCACCAGCAAAAGCTCCTGGTCCATAAATTCGAGTCGCTCCTCCTTTTATAATTTCAATTCGCTCAACATCTAATAAATGAATTGGCAAATTTAAACTATGATGCCCTGTTTGTGGATCTGTCATTTTAATTCCGTTTAGCAACACTAAAACCTGCTCGAAACTAGACCCTCTTAAGCTTAAATCGGCTTGCACTCCATTCTGTCCTCTTTGTCGAACATCTAAATTTAAAGCATATTCTAATACTTCGTTTATAGTTCTTGCCGGACTGCTTTCAATTTCTTGTTTACTTATTACAGTTATACTCCTTGCAGCCTTACTTATACCTATCGAAGAACGAGCAGCCTTAACTTCAACTTTCTCAATTTGTATAGTGTCTTGTGCGTGGGTATCTAAAGCACCAAAAAAAAGTAAAACACTAATAGCAAGACACTTAAAAATATTCGTCATCGTAAAAAATTTAACAGACAATGATATTAATAAGTATTCAATTGGAGTGTTTTTATACTACTTTTGTGAGCCTAATTTTTGACAATGGAAAGTAACTCAAAATCAATAGAATCGATACTTAAAGACTTTCAAGCAAGTGACGTTAGCTTGGTAATTGATGCGATAAAAAGAAATCGAAAAGATGGTAATGTGAAAACATTTAAGGCCCTTTTAGTTTTGTTAGCAGCTACAGATGAGCCAGATGTGGAAGAAGCAATTATCTCTTTTCTGTATGACTTAAAAGATAATGAGAGTGTCCCTAGTTTGATTGAAGCAATTCAGAAAGATGAACTAGAATATTACAGAAGCTTTTTAGCTGCTAGTTTTTGGCAATCGGCTATTGATGGTTCGGATTACCTAGAGGACTTTGTAAAAGCTGCCATAAAAGGCGATTATATGGTTTGTTTAGAAGCTTTAACTGTTATAGAAAATTTTGATTCAGCTTATCCTGAGCATGATTTAATTGACCTTGAAACGGATATTTTAGAAGCAATTGATAAGGAAGAAAACAAAGACAAAAAAGAACTGTTGGTTAGTTTAGGAGATATTGTAAGAAACCTACCCATAGAAGGAGAATAACAATGGCAAAGCAAGATTACGAAGCACTTAAAGAAAAATTAAACGCAGCAGGAGACTGGCCAAGAGTCTATTTTTTCAAATTTATAGTTCCTTCGGATAATGAAAAATTAGCCAAAGTTGAAGCTTTGTTTGGCCCTGAAGCACAAGTGAGTTTAAAACAATCGAGTAAAGGAAATTTTGTAAGTGTAAGCGCAAAAGAACTTATGCTAAATGTTGATGGCGTTATTGAACGCTATGAAAAAGCTGCAAAGATTGATGGTTTAATGGCATTGTAAAAATTGGTTAATCCACCTTTAGAGTTTAGTGGATGCCTTTTTTTATTCTATTCCTTTTGTCTTGAAACAAAACGAATCCAAAAATTCAAGATTGTTGAAAAATACCTCAGTAAATACTACGCAAACACCCTCCACAGATAAAAAGAACTCTTCCGATTGAAATCGAATTCAAACATCTTTTTATCTTTAACCTTGGCGACTTGCTTGATTTACAAGTTGTTTTCAAAGGTCGATCAAAAAGTAATTTTAATAATATAGATTTGAAATTAATCCACCTTTGAATTTAATGGGTGCCTTAAGCCCTCCATGCTATTTACCCTAGCTTTAATGGAACCAACTAAAATCGGAGTTTCTATTAGTAAAGGAACTCGGTTCTCATCATCACTCACCCAAACGGTCATATCCTCGCCTCCATTAAAAATGGTACCCTCAATTAAATAGGGAGAAATTAAAATACAATTGAAGGTCCCTAAGCCTTTAATTTTTAGCTGTTTCTTACCCAAATAACGGATATAACTGTCGTGCGATTCATTATCTAAAAAAATACGGATTGGCACTTTTTCTCCAACCTCAGCATTGCTAAAATCCATGTTTCGTGCATAATAAATCATGGTTAAAACATCGTAGCTACATGGTTTGGTTTTAACGATATCCTTAACCATAGGCTCATCTTCGTCTAATTGGCGCAAGGTTATAACCTCATTACTTTTATGCTTAAAAATATAATCTTCTTTAATAAATGTGCTTCCTTCAAGTACATCTCTTTTAAAACGAATTGGCTGTAGAGTTGATGCTTTAGAATAGGCTTCGAACCTATCTCTTACCTTATAAATCCAATCGTACTTTTTATAGGTTTTACCATAGGAGTTAAAATAAAAATAGTCTGACCCTCCGATTCGTGTTGAATCTACCTTAAAGTATACATCTCCTGCTCCTACCCATACTCCCGCCAAATGGTAATAGATTGTGTAATCTACTCGCTCACCATATTGGAAGCTCGTGTTTTTCACCGCACATTCTTGTGCCTGAATACTGAGACCAAACAATACAATAAAAATGAAACAGACAAAGCGCATATTCAAATAAACGAATTAATGAGGAAAGGGTTTAAAGGAGTTCTATAAGTTGTATTAAGAATATTCATAATTCTAAGATTCGAAATTCTTAATTAGCCTTACCTTTGCGGTATGACTTTTGAACTGCAAACGGAGTACATCGAACTAATTAAGCTTTTAAAAATGATGGGCATTGCCGAAACAGGCGGAATGGCTAAGCAAATGGTAGAAGATGAAATCGTTTATTACAACGGAACGATCGATACCAGAAAGCGCTTAAAAGTTCGAAAAGGCGATTTAATTCGAGTGCACGATATTGAAATAAAAGTTGTCTAAATACAAATCAATTACTATGAAAAAATTATACTTCCTTCCCTTTTTAATTGTCTCTTATCTTTCCATAAACCTGTCCGCACAAAATGGCATTGATGTTCGAGGATTTATCAGTCCTACTTCAGGATTTAATTATGACTCTAGCGCAACAGAGGCTATAGAAGTTAGATTTAGAAATGATGGACCACAAGATTTATTTGGGCAAGACACTATCGTTTTTAACATGTCCATTGGCACCAACGACACAACAGAATTTTATAGCATTAGAAAAAGAGTAAATACAACTCTAAGCCCTGGCGATAATAATACTTATGTACTTAACCCTGCATATACCTTCAAATGGGAAAATGATTATACGATATGTGTTTCTGCGATAGGCACCAATTTTTACCCAAACAATACTACTAAAAATGCTCGTGCTTGCGTATCGTTTATTGTTGGTGTTGACGAGCTTAAACTTAACATCGATCAAATTTTATTCAACGAAAACAGAATAGAATTTAACTTAAACACGCAAGGACCTATTACAGCTTTTATATTTGATTTAACTGGTAGAGTTTTAGCTGAAAAAAAATTAAGCAATGGTATAAACCAAAGCATTGACTTTACTGCTCCTGCAAAGGGTTTTTACTTTTTAAAAGTATTGAAAGCAAATGGTCAATCGGCTATTGCGAAGTTTATGGCTAATTAGTTAAATTAAGTTTATTCCCTTGTTCATTTTCTTTTCTTCTCCAAAGAAAACGAACCAAAAGAAAAGAGACTTTTCCTAATGAATTCTTGCAGACCTGTTTGAATTAAATTAAACTCTGAACTGTGATTCTGTCATTGACACTTATTAGTTCGTTTTTCATTAATTAAAACATATTCATGGGAAAAGCTTTTCAATGTTTCACATTGAATAAAAACAAAGGCCTAAGAGGTAATGCATTTGAATTAATTAATCAAGTTGTTCATCACAATGAGATAACCATTGCCAGCGGAACGCAGTGCAGCGAAGCAATCTGGAAGTTAAATTGAGATCGCGTCGTACCTCTCGATGACAAAGGGAAAGCCTTACGATGACTTTACGGCAGCAAGTATTTACTTACTTGCTTAAACTCTCTATCGCTCCAATTTTGATTTGAGATGTATTGAATCATCATCTTTTTATAAGCTGATTGCTCAAAAAAGTGTTTTATAACTTTGTGCATTGGCCCTCTTAACCTCGAATTAAAACTAAAAGTTGCGTTTAACATATTTGCCAAAGCCTTCTCATTCATTAGGTTTAACTCTTTTAGCGCTTCTGCAGCTTTCACTCTTGTCAAAAACTCGTACGATTCAGAAGTTAAATCAATCAGCTGATCTTGAGCATATGCACTTAAACTAGACTCTATTTCTATACTTAAACGCTTTATTAAAATATTTTGAGAACGATTGCCGGTCTCATCTTTGGTTATCTCTAAATACTCTTTAACCTTATTCGGATAATAAAAAGCCAATAGGTCAAGTGCTTGTTCGATTACTAAGTAAGAAGAATCTGTAAGCAGTTTTCTATATTCTGGTTCTAAAGATTCAGGAATTCTAAGCGTATTATTTAAAATCGCTTTTCTTACCTCAACATCAGAATCACTAATCCCTTTTTTGGCTATTGCAACTGCGTTTTCGTTTAGCGTTGGCAGAATAGCGGCAATTATTTCTGCCTTAATTCCATGAAAACTTTCTTTTTCAAAGCGCTCCATTAAAAAGGCCTCTTTTTCCAAAAAATCTCTTTGTACTAATTCAGCAATTGCATCATACCTATCTATCATATGTTCCGCACTTTCAGCCTGAGCTTTTAGCATTTCAGTCGGTTTATTAAATGTAACAGATTTCATTATTTCACTATTCGGGTCGAACAGAACATAGTCGATTTCACTTTCAGTGTCTATTTGAAACTGTACAATTTGACTCTGCTTTTCTATCCATACTTGCTTTTTTAATGTTTCACCATCTTTAAAATGAACTTCAAAATTTATTGGCATTTTAAACAAGCCAACTAAATCATTCTGCTCGTGAATTTGCTTTAGGTTAAAAATAGCAGTCGACCCTTTTTCCTCAAAAGAAACTTCGTAATGTGGCTCCCCACCTTTGTAAACCCATTGCTCCCAAAACCAGTTCAATGACATTCCCAAACGCTCGTGAAAAGCAACCAATAAATCATTGCTGTTTACATTTTCGTATGCATGTTTCTCTAAGTAGTATTTTATGGCAGCATTATACTGTTCTCGGCCTACCACATATTTTAGCATTTGCAATACATGAGCCCCTTTTGGATAGTGCCTTACTGTTCCTGCATTAGAATGTGCCAAAGGTTTAAAATCCGACTTACTTGCCTCTATTGCCTGATTGTTATAATTTCTTCTAACCCAATCAAAATGATCTAATCCAAAAGCTTCTTTTTGGTACATCATATCATAATGTGTTGCAAAACTTTCTTGCAACCAATGGTGAGCGCTTACTCTTGCTGTTATCATGTCGCCAAACCACTGATGAGCCAATTCGTGAGCATCAACTCGAACATAGTTTTTATCTAAATATCCTCTAGAATCTATTAAATAGAAATCGCCAAAAATGGTTGCTGTTGTATTTTCCATGGCTCCGTACATAAAATCTTGCACAGGGATTTGAGAATAAGTTTCCCATGGATATGGCACTCCAATTTCCTTTTCAAAAAAGTCGAACATTTTTTTCGAATAACGATAGGTTGGCTCCATCTGCTCCGCTTGATCCGGATAATAATATAAGTTTAAAGGCACTCCGCTTGCAGACTTCTGCTTTTCAATAGCATACTCGCCTATTCCCAACATAATTAAATAAGGTGCATGCGGATGCGAAATTTTATAATGCCATTTTTTATTTCCGTTTTTCAACTTCTTTTCAGCTAGTTTCTCTCCGTTCGATAAAACTTGGTATTTCTCATCAAATTCTACAATTAGTTCAGAAACTATTTTATCATTTTTCTCATCGTACATCGGAATCCAATGGCGGTTATTGATTCCCTGCCCTTGTGTCCAAATTTGCTTTCTGCTTCGATTACTTTCATCGTTCCAACCAATGAAATAGAGTCCTTTTCGAGGAGTCGCCTCATAAGCAATCGTAATTTTATGTGTTGAATTCCAAGCTAAATCTTTTTCAAACCTCAATATTAATCCCTTAGTAGTATTTTCAAATTCAACCTCTTTCCCGTCAAGCTTAACACTGCTAAACTTCATTCTGATTGCATCAAGAAAAAGACTATCGACTCCTTTCTGAAGAACAACAAACTCTTCTTCGACCGAACCTATTACTTTTCCTTCTTCAGGCTTAAACGACACCTCTAATTTTAGGTGAGTAAAATCTACAGACTGTTCCCTAGGTGTTAGGCCTTTATCAGCATAATAGCTTCTTTGATTTACTTGCGCTTGAAGCGAAAAAAATGCTGTTAGAATAAATACTATGCTTAAAGTTCTATATCTCATCATGGTAAAATGCTTTTGCTTTATCTCTTAAATTATAACTTGATGCCATTACTTCTCCGTAAGCTCCTGCGGAGCGGATGGCGATTAAATCTCCCCTTTCAGTTTCAGGTAACTGCAACTCTTTTCCAAAACAATCAGATGATTCGCAAATTGGTCCAACTACATCATATTTTTGATTCGACTCAAAATTTAATTTAGTCAGATTTTCAATTTTATGATACGATTGGTACAAGGTCGGGCGAATTAATTCCGTCATCCCAGCATCAATAATCGCAAAATTGGTCTTTATTCCTTTTTTGATATAGAGGACTCTGCTAATCAAACTAGAACATTGAGCTACAATTGATCTACCTAACTCAAAATGTAATTGCTGACCTGGGTGCAATTCTAAAAATTGCTTGAAAATTTGAAAGAAAGATTCAAAATCAGGGATAGCCTCAGAATCTGGTTCATGGTAATTTACGCCTAAGCCTCCGCCAACATTTACATGCTCAATGCAAATCGATTTCTCCTTAAATAATTTTTGCAATTCATTTACTCGATTACACAAATTTTGAAAAACCGATAAATCGGTAATCTGTGAACCAATATGAAAGTGAAGACCTAATAATTTTATGTTTTTCAATCGCTCTAAGGCATCAAACAAGCTATCAAGCTCCCAGTAGTTTATTCCAAACTTATTTTCTTCTAAACCTGTGGTTATGTAATGATGTGTTTTTGCATTTACATTAGGATTAAAGCGAATAGCAACAGGAGCAATTTCATTCATCTCACCAGCAATTGCATCAATCACCTCTAGCTCGGGTAATGATTCTACATTAAAAGTAAAAATACCTTCTTCTAATCCAAACTTAATTTCTGCATCGGTTTTACCTACTCCTGCAAATGCGATATGCTCTGCCTTAAATCCATTTTGCAAAGCATGTTTTACCTCGTTTCCACTTACACAATCAATTCCAAAATTGGCTTGCTTAATTCGGTCCAAAATTCTTGGATTTGTATTTGCCTTAATCGCATAATGCACCTTAAACGGAACATCCTCAATAGCTTTATTTACCGAATCGAGAGTTCGATCTAAAATATCTAAATCATAGTAGAAAAAAGGCGTTTCAATACCTTTTAAAGACTCTATTCTATCTTCTGAAAGCATGCCCATATTAAAAGATATTATTCAATTTTTGCAAGGCCAAATTCTTATCGCTCGTATTTACTAACAAAGAAATATTATGGTTACTACCTCCGTAAGAAATCATTCGAATTGGTACATCTTGCAAGGCATTAAAAACTTGCATAGCAACACCTTTGTCAGAACTTATAAAATCACCAACAACACAAATAATCGTTTGGTCTTTATCTAATTCAACTGCTCCATAATTTTCTAATTCCGATTTAATTTCCTCGATATGAGTATTGTCATCTACCGTCACAGAAACGGCAACTTCAGAAGTTGTAATCATATCAATTGAGGTTTTGAAAAGCTCAAAAATTTCAAAAACCTTTCTAAGGAAACCATAAGCCAACAACATTCTACCCGAATTAATTTTTATGGCAGAAATTCCATCTTTTGCTGCAATTGCTTTTATCCCTGATCCACTCGTTTCTGCGGTAATAATAGTTCCCGGAGCATTGGGACTTAAAGTGCTTTTTAATCGTACCGGAATGTTGGCCTTTTTAGCAGGCAATACACTTGAAGGGTGAAGAATTTTTGCTCCAAAATAGGCTAACTCTGCCGCCTCATCGAAAGACAATTGCTGAATTGGTTTGGTTTCATCAACCACTCTAGGGTCATTGTTGTGCATACCATCAATATCAGTCCAAATTTGAACTTCTTCTGCTTTTACGGCCACACCAATTAATGATGCCGAATAGTCGCTCCCTCCTCGTTTTAGATTATCTATTTCTCCGTAAACGTTTCTGCAAATAAAACCTTGAGTAATAAATATATCTACATCCGTGTTTTCATCTAATAATCGGTTTAAGTTCTCTTGAATGTAAAAATGATCAGGTTCTAAATCCTTGTCAATTCGCATAAACTTTAAAGCAGGAAGTAATTTAGATTTTACATTCTTTTCTTCTAAATACAATTGAAGCAATGCGGTAGAAATTAACTCTCCTTTTGCAAGAACCGATTTTTCTTCATGAATGGTGAATGAATCTTGTGTAAAAGCTAGTAAAAAATCAAAGTGAGATTTAATCAATTCTTCAGCAGTTTGCAAAGCCTTTTCACTTGAGAAAAGTTCATTAATCTCTTTTTTATATTTTGCTCTCAGTCCTTCAATTAAATCTGCTGCTACATTGTTTTTCTTCTGAAATAAATATCCAGCAATTTCAACCAAACTATTGGTTGTTCCAGACATAGCCGACAAAACAACAATTTTACGATCGCCAAGCAGAACTAATTTTGCAACTTCTTTTATTCTATTTGCAGAACCAACCGAGGTTCCACCAAACTTCAAAATCTTCATTTGTCCTTCAAATTTTAGCCGACAAAGATAATAAGCTTTTAGGCAGCATTTTGCTAATTTACTACATCTTAAAAGCTGTTAAAGCTCGATTTTATACGGGTCATTTTCATTAGTTTTGTTTCCATTAAAATTTGAGATGTACAGTTTACTCAAGAAAGAAATTCAAGGTTTTTTAGGCTCTCTAATTGGCTATGTAGTTATTATCGTTTTTCTAACCATAATGGGGCTAATTATGTGGGTTTTCCCCGGTGACACCAATGTGTTAGACGGCAACTATGCCTCTTTATATGCATTATTTACCATTGCGCCATGGGTGTTTATGTTTTTAATTCCTGCGGTTACCATGCGCATGTTTGCCGACGAAAATAAGACAGGAACGATTGAGCTATTACTCACCAAGCCAATTACAGACTTACAAATCATAAGCGCTAAATACTTGGCAGGGTTGCTATTAGTGGTTTTTTCGCTTCTTCCGACTCTAATCTATTTTGCCACCATTTACTTTCTAGGTTCTCCTGTGGGCAATATTGACTTAGGTGGCATGTGGGGTTCATACCTTGGGTTATTGTTTTTAGCTGCCGGTTTTGTGGCTATTGGTTTATTTGCCTCTTCCCTTTCCGACAACCAGGTAATTTCATTTATAATCGCGGTATTCTTTAGCTTCATTATTTACATCGGGTTTGATTTTTTAAGCTCTTTAGATTTGTTAGGAACCTACGATTATTTAGTTCTGAACCTTGGAATTAACGAACACTATATTTCTATGAGTCGCGGTGTTATTGACACTAGAGATGCCTTGTATTTCTTATCGCTAATCGCGCTATTTTTTATGTTAACCAAGATTAAACTGAGTTCAAGAAATTGGTAATGAATAAGAATAAAAGAAAGGACATATTCGGTTTATTAATTGGGCTAGGAATCATTTTGGTTTTAAACTTTATTGGCTCGTTTACCTTCCATCGTTTCGATTTAACATCAGAGAATCGTTATTCCATTTCTGAGCCGACAAAAGAGCTAATTTCTAAACTAGATGATCAGGTTTATATTACAGTTTACTTAGAAGGAAACTTCCCTGCATCTTTTAAAAGATTAAGAAATGAAACCAAAGAAATGCTTGACGAATTACAAGCATATTCTGACGGGATGGTTGATTTTGAATTCATTAATCCTTCTGACAATCCTGATATTAAGGAGCGAGACAGAATTTATAAAAATCTTTACGAAAAGGGTTTAAGACCAACCGACTTAGAGATTAAAGACGATGACGGAATTTCTAAAAAAGTTATTTGGCCTGGAGCAATTGTTACTTACAAGGGAAATGAAACTCCAATTCAGTTATTAAAAAGCCAATTTGGAGCTGCTCCTGAAATCATTTTAAATCGCTCTATCGAAAGTTTAGAGTTTGAGTTGGCAAGTGCCATTAAAAAAATTACCTCGCCTTACATCGAGCGTATTGCTTTTATAGAAGGTCATGGTGAGTTAAACAAATACGAAACGGCAGACATTGTAAGAAGCTTAAGAGAGTTTTATGAAGTTGAGCGAATTCGACTTGATGGAAATATCAATAGTCTTTCGGGACGAAGATATCCTGACAGCACGCAGGCAAGAGTTAGCAATCATTTTGTTGCAGCAATCATAGCTGGTCCTGAATCGGCATTTTCTGAAAAGGATAAATTCATTATCGATCAGTTTGCCATGTATGGCGGAAAAGTTATTTGGTTATTGGACCAAGTTCAAGCCGATATGGATAGCCTTAAAGGCAAGGATGTAAGTTTTGCTATTGCTAAAAATTTAAATCTAGAAGATCAACTTTTCAAATACGGTGTTCGATTTAACTCAGATTTAGTTCAAGACTTAAGAGCTGCTCCAATTCCGATTGTTAGCGGGCAATATGGAAATCAAGTTAAAACTCAACTTTTTCCTTGGTTGTATTTTCCTTTAATGTTTTCTAAAAACGATCATCCTATCAATAAAAATTTAGATGTTGTTAGAGCACGTTTTGCTAATAGTATTGATTTGGTTGGTAATGATAATCTAAAGAAAACGGTTGTTCTTTCAAGTTCGGAGTACACCAAATTGGTAAAAGCCCCAACTCGAATTAGTTTAAATATGCTAAGCTATGAGCCACCAACAGAGCAATTCACAAAAAAGAATGTACCGATTGGCGTTTTGGTTGAAGGTGAATTTGAATCGGTTTACAAAAACAGATTAACTCCTCAAGTTTCAAACTCTGGGGAAATTCAGTTTAAAGAAAAGAGTGAGAAAACTCAGATGCTATTTATTTCTGATGGAGATTTAATTCGTAACGATTACAACAAAGAAACCAATGAGTATTATGCTTTGGGTTACGATAAGTACACTAAGCAAACCTACGCCAATAAAGATTTTATTATGAATGCCATAAACTATATGGTAGACGAATCGGGTTTAATCTTGTCTAATACTAAAAGCTTTAAGATTAGATTGCTGAACGCGCAAAAAGTAGAAAAAAACAAAACAGTTATTCAGGCTATAAATACCATTCTACCTGTTCTACTTATCATCTTAATTGGGTTGATTTTAAACATAATTAGAAAAAGAAAATACACCGTTAAATAAATGAAGAACCTAATAGCCCTTTTATTACTTATCGGATTAGCAGTTGGTGCATATTTTTTATATCAGAACAACTCTAGTGAAGCTAGAGCTCAAGAAGATTTTAAAGATTTCGCAATTCAGGACACTGCAAGTATAGACCAAATTTTTATTAGCAACTTAAAAGGTGAAAAAATACTACTTACCCGCAGAGGACATAAAGTATGGATGGTAGAAGATGAATTTCCTGCAAGAACAGATGCAATTCAGCTACTTCTTAAAACTGCTCATGATATAGAGATTCAATCGCCAGTATCTAAAGGATACTTCCCTTCGGTAGTAAAATATATTGCCAGTGATGGTATTAAAGTCGAATATTTTCAAGGAAAAGATAAACCAAGCAAGGTCTGGTATGTTGGTCACGCCACAGGTTCTAAAGTTGGAACTTATATGTTGCTGGAAAAAGACGGTGTAAAATCAAGTAAACCTTATATTACTCACTTACTAATGGAACGTGGTAATTTAAGATCTAGGTTTTTCATTAATCACACCCTTTGGAAAGACAGAGCTATGGTTAAAATAGTTCCTCAAAAAATAAGAAGCATTGAAGTAAAACATGGAGAGGACACAAGTACTTCTTTCAGAATTGAAAATCTTGCTGAAGCCGATTTTAGAATTACAAACTTAGAAACAGGAGAAACATTCCCTGTAGATCAACAAATTGCTGTTCCATATTTTCAGCTTTATAAAGGTGTTTATTATGAATATATTGACCAAAAAACACCAAAAGAAATTGTTGATTCTGTTTACGGGAGAACACCAAGACATGAAATAACGATAAGTGACAAATCTGGCACAACAGTTATACTTAAGACTTTTAACTTACCAGTTAAAAAGGGTTCTACCATAGAGGGCAAACCAATTACCTTTAACCCTGAAAGAATGTATGCATACAGTTCCGAATTAGGGGACGAGGAGCATGCAATTGTCCAAAACCTAACTTTCGACCCTTTAGTGCCTAGTTTTGAGCGTTTTGCGTCATCAACAACTGTTGAAAAGTAATTAAAATTACATCTCATAATACCTTTGTCAATTCTCTAAATTTGTTTGAGAAACGAAAAGCGTATTAAATGAAATTTATAGTATCCAGTTCATCATTACTAAAGCAACTTCAAAACATTAGTGGTGTATTAAACAGCAATAATTCATTACCAATTTTAGATCATTTTCTGTTCGAAATAAACAGTAATGAGGTGCAAGTAACTGCTTCTGACCTTGAAACAACAATGATTACAAAAATCACAGTTGAATCAAAAGAAGAAGGAATAATTGCTATCCCTGCAAAATTGCTTTTAGATACCTTAAAATCTTTACCAGACCAACCATTAACCTTTTCGGTTGAAAAAGAGAACTTCTTAATTGAAATTAGCTCTGATTATGGTAAGTACAAATTGAGTGGTCAAGATGGAAGTGAGTTTCCAAAAACACCAGAAGTTGAAACACCAAATACCTTAGAAGTTGCAGGTGAATTATTATTCAATGCCATTGAAAAAACAATTTTTGCAAGTGGAAACGATGATTTAAGACCTGTAATGTCAGGCGTATTTTTTCAGTTAAGCAAAGATGATTTAACATTTGTAGCTACCGATGCTCACAAATTGGTAAAATATGCAAGAACAGATGCAAAAGCGAGTAAAGCAGCATCCTTCATTATGCCTAAAAAGCCATTGAACTTGTTAAAGAACATTTTAAGTTCAGTTGATAGCCCAATCAACATTGAGTACAATGAAACTAATGCTTCTTTTAACTTCGATAACATACAGTTGATTTGTAGATTAATCGATGGTAAATATCCAAATTACGAAGCGGTTATCCCTAAAGAGAACCCGAATAAATTAACCATAGATAGAGCTGCTCTTTTAGGCTCAATTAAACGTGTAGGTATATTCTCTAGTAAAACAACACACCAAGTAAGATTAAAAATTACTGGCAGCGAATTACAAATTTCTGCTGAAGATATTGACTTTTCTAACAAAGCTGACGAGCGTTTAACTTGTGCTTTTGATGGAGAAGACATGGAAATTGGTTTTAACTCTCGTTTCTTGATTGAAATGTTGAGTAACTTAAGTACTACTGAGGTAAATTTAGAAATGTCGGCTCCAAACAGAGCAGGTATTTTAACACCAGCTACTTCTGACAATAAAGACGAGCACGTTTTAATGCTAGTTATGCCAGTTATGCTAAACGCATAGTATTCCAAAAATTATTTAAAAAGCCCTTGTTGCACTTTTATCTTTTCAGTGTAAACAAGGGCTTTTTTGTGTTTTAGTTTTACAATACAATTGGTAAGTTAGTTTTTGATTCAAGATTGAATCAAGGAGAAATAAATCAGATAAATTTAGAAAGCTTGAGTCAAGGAGTATATTTTTATCTTCTGACCAAAGAAGGAAATTCAATCAAAGATGGCAAACTAGTTATTCAATAGATGAGATTACTGCAAATCATATTATTATTTTGTCCATTGATTTCTATTGGCCAAAACTTAGTTCCCAATTACAGCTTTGAAGATACGGTTGATGTAAAAGTAACTCCTTTATACTTACCAAAATACTGGGATGCTCCCACTAGAGAAGGTTGGAATTACCTTACGCCATTTAATAATTTAAGTCAACAACATCTATTATTTAGTGCGCCTTCTAACCAGAATGGTTTCCAAATGGCAAGAACAGGTATTTCATATGCTGGAATCAATCTTGATGACTTCTTTACAAACCCAAGAAGACTCCGTAGAGAGTATATTCAACTTACTGTATGCAAATGTTCATCAGTTTATCAGATTCTAGCCATTTCGCTTCTCGCGGGCAATTGGGCGTTTATTTTTCGAATAATTCGATTGGCGCTAATAATACCATTAACCTGCCTTATACTCCTCAGGTAATTGTATCGCCCAATAATTATATAAATGATAAGGTAAATTGGGTAGAGTATAATATGCAATACAAGGCATTAGGAGGAGAAGAATACATTACCATTGGTAACTTTTTTGATACTACTAGTATAGATACCCAATTTGTAGCAGGTGGTGGTGATCAGTTTTGGCAATTGGCCACCTATTACTACATCGATGATGTATGGCTAAGCCATTGCGATAGTTTACCCGATAGTATTATTGGTATAAGGGAGCAAAGTTTAAAACGGCAATTAAGTGTTTATCCTAATCCATTTCAGCAAGATTTTCTTGTCCGTTCAAAACAAAATCAAAATTTACACTTTGGTTTATACAATAGCTTAGGGCAACAAATAGATTTTAAATTACAAAAGCAAGGCAACAATTATTTAATTCAACCTAAAGATATTCCAAAAGGTATTTATTGGCTTAAGGTTAGTGATGGAAAAGAGCATGCGAGTTTTAAAATTATTAAGGAGTAAGTCATTTCGAACGAAACGCAGTGGAGCGAAGCAATCCCATAATTCAATTCAAAAAGTACTCTTCTGATCGCTTCGTACCTCGCGATGATAAAAAAGCACCCTGAGTGGCAAAAAGGGCATTACTAAATTTGTCTCATTTCGATACAATTCTCCTTCGTCGAATCACTCAATGAGCCAGAATTAAACACTCAATGTCCTTTTTGTTGTATCGAAGGGTACCTTTATAACTACTACTAATTGTTTACTCTGCATAAATTTTAGTTCAACTCGTAATTAATAATTATCAGATTAGTAATTACCTTCGTAATCATGAATCAAAAAGACCTTGCACTGCTAAAAGAAATGTGTGGAATCCATGCTCCCTCTGGATCGGAAATCTACATGAAAAAATTTCTTTTAAACTACATCAAAGAGAATCAAGAGAATTGGAAAGTAAAGCCGGATATTATTCAGGGTTCGGATTTTCAAGATTGTATAATTCTAGTTTTTGGGAAACCTAGAACTTGTATATATGCTCATATGGATTCTGTTGGCTATAGTGTAGCCTACAATAATAAGCTACTTAAAATTGGAGGTCCTCAGGCTGAAAATGGAACTATCCTCGAAGGTGAAGATTCGCAAGGTAAAATCTCTGGAAAACTAATTTTTGAAGAAACTGAAAATGCTGGTAAAACCATGCGTATCGATTTCGATAGAGAAATCGACCGAGGAACTACTTTGGTTTATAAACAAGATTTTAAAGTTGAAGACAGTTTTGTTCAGTCTTGCTATTTAGATGATCGTTTAGGTATTTGGAATGCTTTAAAAGTTGCAGAAACATTAGAAAATGGGGCAATAGCTTTTTCTGCATGGGAAGAAGTTGGTGGCGGAAGCGTTGGTTATTTAGGCAGGTATTTATACAAGGAATACCAAGTTAAAAAAGCACTAATTTCTGATATTACTTGGATTACCGAAGGTGTAAAACATGGCGATGGTGTTGCTATTTCTATGAGAGACTCAGGTATTCCAAGAAGAGGGTTTATCAATCAAATTATTAATCACGCTAAGGGAAGTGGAGTTCAATTTCAACTTGAGGTAGAAAGCGCTGGCGGTAGTGATGGGAATGCATTACAAAAATCTCCTTATCCGGTTGATTGGTGTTTTATTGGTGCAGGAGAATCTAACGTACACAAACCAGATGAACGTGTTCATTTAGATGACATAAAAGACATGCACGAGCTATATTCTTATTTGATGAAACAATTGTAGAATTGTCAAGACTAAGAAATAGAGACAAGCGATACAAGAACCCTTACGGTAAGGCCAAATTCGAAACTCCTGATGATGATAACATGGAGGGTGTAACCGTATTGGCAATTTTTGCTTTTTTCATAAGTTGTTTCTATTCTATAACTCATTTTATGACAGTAGACATGGGTATTTTAGGCCTATTTAAACTGTTCTGTTTTATGGTAGGTGCAAGCTTTTTAATTCCCATTAAAATTTATCGAAAGCGTCTAACTATGAGTATTTACGAATACATCATATTCAATATTATTACAATAGCTCCTATATTTTGCTCTAGCTTTTTTGTTTTGAATAATGTATTTGCCTCTGATACTTATGTAGAAAGCTATAAGGTTATAAACATAAAAGTAGATCATGGAAATAGTTTTTATATTTTAGAAAATGAACAATATAAGGAAAAAGAGTACTTAAGAACAATCAATAATTCTGATGTTTCTGATGTAAAAGGAAGTGACTCATTAAAAATTTACTTCTCTGACGGCCTTTTCGGCCTCCGTGAAATAAGAAAAAAGGAGGTTATTTAATTAGGTCTTATTTTCGAAATGAAGTGTTTATAGCCTTAATCATATGTAAAAACTATAATAATTTCTCTTTTTGAAGCGCCTTAGTAATCAAATCTCCCTCATAACCTTTCGATTGTAAAAAGCGATAAAGTTTTGGCATTTCAGCCTTGATGTATACTTCTCTGTCAAGCTTATACTTTACCCAATGGGTTAAGTTTTCTAGATATAGGTCTAAATCTATTCCATTTAGAGCCTGTTCCGCCAATTTCCCTTTTATGCCTTTGTTGTATAACCCCTCGGAAATTTTATATTTTCCCCATCGCTTAATTTTAATCTTCCCCCTTACAAAAGCAGCAGCAAAACGCTCATCATCAATAAACTTTTCTTCTTGTAATTGATTTATCAATTGCTCTAATTCCGAACCTCTTAAACCCAAATCGTAGGCTTTGCTTTTAGCTTCGAAACTAGACCTTTCTTGATAGGCACAATATTTCATCAGTTTTTCTAAAACTTCGGGATAAGAATATTGTTTCTTTTTAAAATTCATTCGCTGAAAGAGGTTTACTTTTCACGAAGATATGGGAGAAAATAAGATTGAAGAATAAAAAAGCCCTCTATTTATTATTAAGTGCGAATGCAATTTCTCACTTTGCACAAGGAATAAGCATGTTGGCTATTCCTTGGTATTTTGCAAAGCATTTGAATGCTTCTTCAACCTTTGCTGCAATCTATTCTATTGCAACTTTTATAACCCTATTTTGGGGCCTTTATGCAGGTACATTAATCGACAGGTTCCCAAGAAAAAACATATTCTTAAGCATTTGTGCCGTTAGCGCAATTGTGCTGTTAAGCGTTTCTTCTTGCGGTTTATTATCTGGAACTATTCCCATGGTTTTAGTAGCAACTGTATTTTGCTTTACAGTATTTAATTACAACATACATTACCCTACTTTATATGCCTTTGGGCAAGAAATAACCGAAAAAGAAAATTACAGCAAAACCAATTCTTTATTAGAGGTTATTGGTCAATCCACTAACGTATTATCAGGTGCTATGGCAGTAATGCTAATTGAAGGCATAAACCTAAGCTTTGGTTCTTTCAACCTTAATATAGAAGCTTGGAGCATACAAGAAATCTTCTTTTTAGACGGTTGCACCTACCTTGTCGCCATGGTTTTAATCTACTTTATCAGATATATTCCTACCGAAAGAAACATCATATCTAAAGAACCAATAATGAAGCGCTTAAAAGAGGGGTTTAAATACCTAAAAGAAAGGCCAATCTTATTCTATTTTGGCAATGCTTCTTACACGGTTTTCATTTTTGTACTAATTGCAACTCATATTTTATGGCCGCTTTACATTGAAGATCGCTTAAGTTTAGGCGGAGATATTTATGCCTTAAATAAAATCTGTTACGCAATTGGGGCAATGCTAGCAGGCATATTCGTTAGTAAACTGTTTAGATCAAAATCAAGCGTTTATACCATTATTTATTTAATGAGTATAGCTCTATTAGCTTTTGTCGGACTAATTTTCAATTCCAATGTTTACCTCTTGTTTTTCTTTGCACTGGGCTTAGGCATTTCTAATGCAGGTATCAGAATTATGAGAATAACCTATCTGTTTAATCATATTCCCAATAATATTATTGGACGAACCAACAGCGTTTTTCAGAGTATAAACATTCTATTACGCTCCATACTGATAGCAGTATTTTCATTGGCCTTTTTTAATTCTAATGGAAATGTGATTTACTCCTTTTTAATTGCCGCAATTGCTATTGTAATTTCTTTAGTCCCTTTGCTAGTGCATTATAAAAAATTAAACCAATAAAAAAACGGAATTACATTCGCAATTCCGTTTTCAATTTTTTCATTTAGAGAACTATTTCTTCTCCTTTAGAATCGAAGAATTTATACTCCATTAAATGGTAGGCTGCAGAGGGTCGAATAGCAGTCCATTTATTATACTTTAGGTACCATTTTCTTTGAGTAGAATAAAGCCCCTTTGTTAAAAAAGCCTCAACAAATGGATGAGCCACTAGGCTTACTTTTTTATGATTTAATTGCTGCAAGATATATCTCAAGTTATTCTCGATTTCATCAGCAACTAATATAGTAGCCTGCGTTTCTCCTGTGCCATTACAACACGGGCATTTTTCAGCGGTTTTAATCTCCATTTCAGGACGAACACGCTGACGAGTAATTTGAACTAATCCAAACTTTGTAGGCGGTAAAACAGTATGCTTTGCTCTATCGTCTTTCATGAACTCCTTCATCTTTTCATATAGTAATTCACGATTAGAACCGTCTTTCATGTCAATGAAATCAACAACGATAATTCCACCCATATCACGTAAACGCAACTGGCGAGCAACTTCAGCAGCAGATTCAAGATTTACATCAACTGCATTCTTTTCTTGATCATCTTTAGAACGACTCCTTTGTCCACTATTGACATCAATGACATGTAAAGCCTCTGTATGCTCAATCACGAGATAAGCACCGGATTTCATGGTAACGTTTTTTCCAAACAATGATTTGATCTGTTTTTCGATTCCGAAATGCTCAAATATTGGCAAATCTCTTCGGTATCCTTTGACCATTTTCTCCTTTCCAGGGGCGAATGAACTGATGTATGTTTTTAATTCTTCCTTAGTTTCACTATCATCTACGTAGATATTATTAAAGTCTTTATTTAATAAATCACGGAGCATTGCCGAGCTTCGACTAATTTCCCCAAGCACACGATGAGGTGGCTTAGCTGTTTGTAATTTCTTAAACAGATTATCCCATTTAGTCATCAAGTCGCTTAAATCAGCATGTAAATCTGCAACCTTTTTATTTTCGGCAACTGTTCTAACAATTACACCAAATCCTTCAGGCCTTATAGACTTTATTAATCGTTTAAGTCGATCTTTTTCTTCTTGATTTCTAATTTTCTGGGACACAGAAATTCTGTCGGAAAATGGTACTAAAACCATAAAACGACCAGCAATGGATATTTCACTACTTAATCTTGGGCCTTTGGTAGAAATTGGTTCTTTGGCAATTTGAACTAATCCGAATTGGTTAGAATTCAGTTGTTCAGCGATTTTGCCTTCTTTATCAATCTCTTTTTCAAATTTAAAACCCTTAAGACTCGATGTTTTTATTTGCTTTTTTATAACGCCTTGAACGTATTTGTTCAAGGAGGCAAATTGGGGTCCTAAGTCAAGGTAGTGCAAAAAAGCATCCTTATTATAACCCACATCAACGAATGCCGCGTTTAAACCGGGCATTACTTTCTTAATTCTTCCTAAATAGATGTCACCTACAGAGAAATTATTATTACTCTTTTCTTTATGCAGTTCTATTAACTGCTTATCTTCAAGGAGTGCTATAACGTCTTCAGATGACTTTGAGCTTATTACTAAATCTACACTCATAGCATTTGAGAATTATGCAAACAAGAGAATCCCAAAACATATACATGCAGGGAATCAACGAAACAAGGTATGTGAAAAGAAATTAATTCCCCTTAACAACTAGTTGTTAAGGGGAATTAGAATATTACTTCTTCTTCTTATGACGATTCTTACGTAATCTTTTCTTACGCTTGTGAGTCGCCATCTTATGTCTTTTTCTCTTTTTACCGCTTGGCATAACTAAAGTTTTTTAATGTTATTTATTTCTAATTTCCTTGATATAATCATCTACTTGCTTTATTACAAGTGGATCTTCTACCAAAGATTTATATTTTTCTAATGTTTCAATTCCTTTTTCAACCTTTTCTTGACTGAGGTATATATCTGTTAGATAAATGTATGCCTCAGCATTTTTAGGATCAATAGATAGAATTGTTTCAAAACGCTCTATTGCTTTTTCATATTGACCTGATTGAATTGCAAAGTAACCCAAATTTGTCAAGGCATCTATATTTTCAGGGTCTTTATTTAAAACACCCTTTAACATTCCGATTCCTTTCATTGGCATTTCACCCATTAATGCCGCTCCCTCAACGTAAGCAACACCAATAGCAGTCTCCGCCGTTAGGTTATTTTCATTGATTGCTAAAACCTTATTGTAGCTTTCAATTGATTTCTCAATCATTTCTTTCGACTGGTTTTTAGATAATCTAAATGCTTTGAAATAGTTATCTCCAACAATCATCCAATTCGATTCACTAGGAACCAGCATTGCTTTTCTTTCGCTAAAATCTGCAACTAATGGTGGAACACCGTTTTGTATGCTAAATTGAATTAAGCTGTCGTAAGCAAGAAACTTAGCATCAATATTTGAAAGTGATTCAATTTGCTTTAGTTTTTTATCTACAAAAATTTGATTTGCAGAATCCAAACTTCTAAAATTGAAAGCTTGTTCTTCGTCACCATGATCGTGACCTGAATGATCACCAGATTCATCGTGAGCGACTAGTTCCTCAGTTTCCTCCTCCAATCTATCAGGAGCAATATATATAAGAGCGCCGATAAAAATAGCTCCTAAAATAATTAGGAGCTTATTTCTGTTATCTTTTGACATTAAGTCTTACGGCTTAACGTTAGTTTTTACTTTCTCTACGAAACTTTTTGATGGTTTGAACGCAGGAATAAAATGCTCAGGAATAATCATAGTTGTATTCTTAGAAATATTTCTTCCTGTTTTTTCAGCTCTTTTCTTAGTAATGAAACTTCCAAAACCTCTCAAATATACGTTCTCGCCCTTTTCTAAAGAATTTCTTATCGCCTTCATAAATTCTTCTACTGTTGCCTGAACAGCTACTTTTTCAACCCCTGTGCTTTCTGAAATCTCAGTTACGATATCTGCTTTCGTCATCTTTAATTTAAATTTGTTTATTAATTAATAATTGGTGATCGAACCATTTTTTTGATTCGGGCGGCAAAGGTAATAATAAATTCTATTTCAGTAGGCTAATTATCATACTGTTAAATGAAAAATATACAAAACAATAAAATTGATAGACGAAAACTATAAATTAAGCGATTCATTATGCGGCTGGTATGAGGAAAATAAGCGAGATCTTCCATGGAGAAATACAAATAACCCTTATTTAATTTGGTTATCAGAAATTATTCTACAACAAACTAGAGTAGCTCAAGGAATGGATTATTTCTTAAAGTTTAAAACTCATTATCCAACTGTTAAAGATTTGGCAATGGCTTCTGAAGATGAAGTCTTAAAAGACTGGCAAGGTCTAGGGTATTATTCAAGAGCACGAAATCTTCATGCCGCAGCAAAATACATTGTAGAGGAGCTAGATGGCAAGTTTCCAAATACCTTTATAGAAATAAAAAAGCTAAAAGGTGTGGGAGATTACACTGCATCCGCAATCTCCTCTTTCGCCTTTAAACAACCTCATGCCGTTGTTGATGGAAATGTTTACCGAGTTTTATCGCGCTACTATGGAATTGGAACTGCTATTGATTCAACTGCAGGAAAAAAAGAGTTCCAGAAAATTGCAAGCCAAATATTAAACCCAAAAACACCTGACACTCATAATCAAGCAATTATGGAGTTTGGAGCTTTGCAATGTACTCAAAAGAGCCCAAATTGTAGCAATTGCCCTATTCGAAATAATTGCATTGCTTTTCAAGATGAGTTAATTAATCAACTTCCTTTTAAAGTAGGCAAAATCAAACAACGAAAACGATATTTTAATTACCTAGTTATAGAACACAAAAACAGTTTATTAATCGAAAAGCGAGAAGGTAAAGGAATATGGCAAAACCTTTACCAATTTCCATTAATAGAAACCGATAAAGAAATTGACTCTAAAATATTGATAACAACTGAAGCTTTTAAGGAATTAATTAAAACGAATAAGTATGAAATCTATGCTGAATCTGATGTAAGAAAACACATTCTATCTCATCAAATTCTATTCGCAAAATTTTACCATCTACGATTAAGTGACACAGCCAGAAATTTAAATGAAAAATATTCCGAGATAAGCACCTCCAAACTAGCAGAATATGCTGTTCCTAAATTAATTGACAATTATGTTCGGGAAGAAACCAATTTATTATCTTTGCCTAAGTAAACCACAATATAAAAGAATAAAATGGCAGGAGTAAACAAGGTAATATTAATCGGAAACTTGGGAAAAGACCCAGAAGTTAGACACCTTGAAAGCGGCGCTACTGTTGCAAAATTTCCTATTGCAACAACAGAATCTTATAAAGACAAAAACGGCAACAGACAAGACCAAACAGAATGGCACAACATTGTTTTGTGGAGAGGCCTTGCTGATATCTCTGAAAAATACCTAAGAAAAGGAAGTCAAGTTTATATTGAAGGAAAACTTAGAAGCCGCTCTTGGGAAGACAAAGAAGGCAATACAAGATACATTACTGAAGTTGTTGGAGATAGTATGACCATGTTAGGTGGAAATAGAAATTCTGAAAACAACAATAGTTCTAATTCAGCCAGTACTAGCTCAGCTCCATCTAATAATCCTGACCTTAGCAATGATGAGTCAGATGATTTACCATTTTAAGCAATGAATATAGACGTTCCGCTTAAATATTCACGAATATAGCCTGCTTTGGAAGACCCTTTTGAACAGAGCTACATAATCTTTCTGTCCATCTCTAATTTTTTGATGGCAAATCCTTTAGAAATAAGTTTAGAAGGCGTTGCCATGTTCCTACTACTAATTGCTTCAGCTTTAATTTCTGGCTCCGAAGTTGCTTACTTTTCGCTAAGCCCAACTGACAAGGAAGAAATAGAAGGAAACCAAGTAAAAGCAGCAAACATAATATTATCCTTACTTGAACGTCCAAAAAGGTTGTTAGCTACCATATTAATCGCCAATAACTTTGTAAATGTTGCTATCGTAATTCTTTCTACTTATATATCAGAAGGTTTAACGCCTCAAAGTTTAAGTATTGAGACCAAACTTTTTATCCAAGTTGTAGTAGTTACATTTTTGTTATTACTCCTGGGAGAAGTTATTCCTAAAGTTTATGCAAACAGAAGCCCACTGAAGTTAGCTAGTTTCATGGCTTATGTGATTTATTATTTACGATCCATGCTTACACCGTTTAGTAGCATTTTAGTAAGTTCAACCAACTTTATAGATAAACGAATTAAGAAGAAAGGCCATAATATTTCAGTTGACGAATTATCGCATGCATTAGAGCTAACATCTGACGAAAAACAACAAGGTGAAGATCATAAAATCTTAGAAGGGATTGTAAAGTTTGGAAATACGGATGTTAAGCAAGTTATGACTTCAAGAGTGGATACAATTTGTTTAGATATTGAGAAACCATTTAAAGAAGTTGTGGAGATTATATTGGATTCGGGCTATTCAAGAATTCCTGCATTTTCAGATAGCTTCGACAATATAAAAGGTGTTTTATACATTAAAGACATTTTACCTCACCTTCAGAAAGAGGAATTTGATTGGACTAAAATTCTAAGAAAGCCATTTTTTGTTCCAGAAAATAAAAAGATTGACGATTTGTTAAGAGAATTCCAGACAATGAAGATTCATTTAGCTATCGTGGTTGATGAGTATGGCGGAAGCTCAGGAATTATTAGTCTAGAGGATATTCTTGAAGAAATTGTAGGTGAAATAAGTGATGAATTTGATGATGACGATTTAGTTTACTCTAAACTTGACGACCATAATTATGTATTTGAAGGCAAAACAGCTTTAAATGACATGTACCGGGTTCTTGATATTGATGAAGAATTGTTTGAAGAAGCAAAAGGAGAAGCCGAGACTTTAGCAGGCCTAGTTTTAGAATTATTTGGTAAAATCCCTTTAAAAGGAGAAAAAACTAGACTAAATGACTACTTGATTACAATTGAAGCGGCAGACAAAAGAAGAGTTAAAAGAGTTAAATTAACGCTTCCCATAACTGACGAAGAAGAGAACAAATGAACAGAACGCTACTAATTTTACTTTCTGTTATATTTTGTGTGGCTTGTGGCGACAATTTTTTGCCAAAACCTTCAGGATATTTTAGAATTGATTTTCCTGAAAAAGAATACAAATCTGCTGACAGCCTGCCTTTCCCTTTTTCGTTTAAAATTCCTAAGTATAGCTATGTAAACTTGGAAAGAACCAAAACAGATCCTAACTTTTTTAATATAGATTTTCCACGATTTAATGCTAGACTTCATTTAAGCTACATACCAGTTGACACTAATATTGCAATTCTTTTAGAAGATGCAAGAACCTTGGTATTTAAACATGTTTCTAAAGCTCAAGATATAAAAGAAGACCTAGTCTTTAATGAGCAAGAAAGAGTCTTTGGAACCTATTATCAAATTGCAGGTGATGCAGCCTCGGGAACTCAGTTTTTCTTAACTGATAGTACAAATCATTTTTTAAGAGGTGCTTTATACTTTAATGCACAACCGAATTATGACTCTATAGCACCAGTTCAGAAGTTTATTGCTACTGATATTGAAAATATGATTGAAAGCATTAAATGGGTTAATAATTAGTTTTCTAATAATCAAAAGAGAAATAAATTCCTACTCTAAACCACAACACGCTTGCTGTCGTAGAAGGAAAAATTCCTTCTGGCGAACTATAATTTGCATAAGAACTAATGTCTATAGGTTCAGTATGAGTTACGGCATCCATTTTTATAACGTTGTGTTCAAGGCAGGCTAATGCACCAAAACTTTCATCACCATATCTAACCCTTATTTCTTGATGAATTCCAGTGCCTGTGTTTGCTTTTTTGGAGTTTGTAATCCAATTATACATAAACGAATATTGAAACAAAAACTTGTCTAGCTGATAAAAAGAATGAACACCAACGCCTTTAGCATTTCCTCCATTAATACTTCTTATGATATCTGGATCTTCAGACTCACGCTTGGATTTTACAAACTCTTCATTGGCATTTATTACCGTAAAACTATACTGGGCTCCTGCAAACAAACCAAAATTATCGTTAATCCAACCACCTGCATTTAATCTTAATGGTTCAAACTCAAAAGAATTTATCTCATTTTTTTTCATATTTAAAAGGCTCATCAGTTAACAATATCCTCGGGTAACGATACAGCAAACTAGTTGTCGCCCAAGATAAACCCGGATCAGAATAAATGTAAAAATTCTCCCCAATATACTCTAAAGAAGTTTCTAGTTGAAGTAAGGTTCCACTTGCACTTTGATAGCTATTGTGCTGTGCAGGTGATTTTGTTCCATCGGTTAATAAAAAAGCTTCCTTAGATTGAGAGATCGCAGGACCATATCTCCCATTAAAGTGCATGTAGCCTGCAAAGTCACTTTGAGCAAAGAGCCCTAGTGGAGAAATTAAGAGTAGTAGTAATATTCGCTTCATCTTTTTTTAACAAAAGAAGCAAGCAGTTTAAATTATTCAAATAGGGTAATCAACGGATTTGCGTACGATAATTTACTTAAATACCACTACCTAAAGCGATGTAGAGCAAAAACTGTTGAACCTAATAATATAAAAGCACCTAATTGATGCAATAAGCCTAAGCTAATTGGAACGGCCAACATGAGCGTTAATACACCCAAAACAAATTGAAAGGAAACTGCAAAAACTAAAACGTTTAACGCTTTTCTTTGGTTTGAGAATAACTGTATTTTTCGTCCTCTAAAAAATGCGATTAAAATAGCAGCAACAACTGCATAAGCCAAATACCTGTGAACAAATTGAACACCTGCCAAACCCTCAATAAAATTTTTCCATAACGGACTCATTGCCGTTACTGAGTCAGCAATCCAAGCTTCTCCCATTTTTGGCCAAGTATTATAAACCATACCAGCATTTAATCCTGCAACGTAAGCCCCCCATATAATTTGAAAAACAACAAGTGGAAAAATAATCCACATTAACCTTTTAAGTTTTTTATCTGATTGTGCTTTTTCAGGATAAATTAAACCCAAGGCGACCCAAAAAGTATAGGCAAAAGTTAAAAAGGCTGTAACCAAATGCATAGCTAATCGATAATGGCTAACATCAGGATCTTTTACCAAACCACTTTTTACCATATACCAGCCAAGCAAACCTTGAAAGCTTCCCATTATGAGTAGTAGAATTAATTTTGGAAGTAATTCTTTAGAAACTCGTTTCCGAATTAAGAACCACAAAAATGGAATGATAAAAACTAAACCAATTAATCGACCAAACATTCTATGTCCGTATTCCCAATAAAAAATGGACTTAAACTCTTCTAATGAAAAATTAAAATTAATTTGTTGGTACTCAGGATACTGCTTGTATTTGTCAAACATAATTTGCCAATCAGCATCTGAGCTTGGTGGTGTGCTGCCAAACAGGTTCCACTCTACCATAGATAATCCCGAATGAGTTAATCTGGTAAGGCCGCCAATGGCAACCATTATAAATATTAAAAAACAGCCTGTGAAAAGCCAAACAACAATTGGTCTATTTGTTTTGGTCATAAGAAATAGTTTAACCTCCCATGAAAAAGTATTATCTGATACCTTGTAATAATGCGTTCAATAAATCTGGTATAGAAAACTGAAAGCGTGTTGAAACAGAAGCAACTTCTTCATCTGAATTCGTTTCCTTAGAAACACTTTCCTCCACTTCTTGTTTTTCGATTTCCTCTAATTCTTTTTCAGAAATAATCTTTGCACTATACTGACCATCATGAATGCTTACGATAAAATTTTCAAGATCTTTTGGAGAAGTAACAGTTTTGTCAAATTCGAAATGTGCAACACCTTTTTCAAAGTCCACCGTACTTAAAGAAACACCATCTATAGCTGCAACTTTATCTTCAATATATTTCGCACAACCCATTGCACAAACCATACCTTCAACTTTCATATCAACAACTTCTTTATTTTCTGCTAAAACCTCTTTTTGTTCTGTTTTGACAACTTCAGCTTCGGTTGCACTAGTATTTGCTATATCGCATGAAATTATACTTGCTATTGAGAAAAGAAAAAGGAAAGAAAAAACTATACGCTTCATATCTGTAAACTTTAATACAAAAATAACCATTTAAGGGTTTGAGTTGTTTTAAATCGACATTGAAAAATTACCTTTGCCGACTTAAAATTTTAAACAAATGTTCGATTTAAACAAACCACTAGTTCAGTGGACGCTTCTTATCTTTTTAGCTTTTGTATGGGGCAGTTCGTTTATCTTAATGAAACGAGGTTTAGTAAGCTTCGACAACACCCAAGTTGCTTCCTTAAGAATTCTAATTTCTTTTATTTTTTTATCGCCGATTATAATTAAGAACTTCAAAAAAATTGAACGTTCGCAGTGGTCACCAATTTTTATAGCCGGATTATTAGGTAGCGGTATTCCGGCATTCCTTTTTACTAAAGCACAAACATATATTAGTAGTTCCCTTTCAGGAATGCTTAATTCTTTAGTACCTCTTTTTACGGTTATAATAGGTTTACTATTTTTCGGGTTAAAGTTAAGGTGGCTTAAAATTATTGGTATAATTACCGGTTTAATTGGTGCAATAGGACTGTTATCAGTTGGAGGGGGATTTAATCTAAATAACGACGACCTAACCTATGGAGTTTATGTAATACTTGCAACGATTTGCTATGCAGTTAATATTAACTTCATAAAAATAAAATTAGCAGAAGTCAACTCCATCAATATAACAAGTTTTGGATTTCTATTAATTGGCCCTTTATCAGGTATTTATTTGTTTACCACAGATTTTATTACAATACTCCAAACTGACCCAGATGCTTGGGTGAATTTCTTCTACATTGTCTTGCTAGCAGTTTTCGGAACTTCAATTGCGGTTATATTATTTAACATGATTATCAAAAAGGTTTCGCCTGTATTTGCTTCATCGGTTACTTATATAATACCTGTATTCGCAATATTTTGGGGATTTGTAGATGGTGAGAATATTTTATTAATGCATTTAATTTGCATTGCTGTGATTTTGACAGGGGTGTATATTGTAAACAAAGACAATAACTTAGAGAAAAAGGAAGCTCTTAAAATGCAAAATAAAAATTAATTGCATTTGCTTTTGTCTGAATGAAAGGCTTTTACTAAATTTGCCCTCCATTTTTTGGAAATTAATATAAAACCCTAAAAGCATGTATGCAATTGTAGAGATAGCAGGGCAGCAGTACAAAGTAGAAAAAGATCAACAAATCTTTGTGCACCGTTTAGAAGGAAAAGAAGGTTCAAAAGTTACTTTTGACAACGTTCTTTTAACCGCAGATGGTGACAAGATTGAAGTTGGCGCCCCGGCTGTAAAAGGTGTTTCAGTATCAGCAAAGATTATTGAGCACATGAAGGGAGACAAAGTAATTGTCTTCAAAAAGAAAAGAAGAAAAGGCTATAAAGTAAGAAACGGTCACCGTCAGTACTTAAGCAAAATCGAAATTTCTAGTATAGGTAAAGCAGCTAAAGCGGCGCCAAAGACAGCAGCAAAAAAAGAAGAAGCTCCTAAGGCTGAAGCAAAAGCAGCAGCAAAAAAGCCTGCAGCTAAAAAAGCTACGGAAATTAAAGCGGCTGCGAATAAGCCTGCTACTAAAAAGGCCGAGCCTAAAGCAGCGGCTAAAAAACCAGCGGCTAAAAAAGAAGATAAATAATTAGCGAAGCAAAAGCAGAAACTAATTTTATATAAATACTATAAAACTATAGATCATGGCACATAAAAAAGGAGCCGGTAGTTCTAAAAACGGTAGAGATTCAGAAAGCAATCGACTTGGAGTAAAGATTTTTGGTGGACAGGAAGCAATTGCTGGAAACATCATTATCAGACAAAGAGGAACAAAGCATCATCCCGGTGAAAATGTAGGAATGGGAAAAGACCATACCTTATTTGCATTAAAAGATGGTATTGTTACTTTCCAAGTAAAAGGAAATAAGAAATCTTTCGTTCACGTAAGACCTTCAGTAGAAGCTTAATATTCTACTTAAAAAATTAACAAAGCCGCTCTAAGCAATTGTTTAGAGCGGCTTTGTCGTCTCCTAAAATGAAGTGTTTTATCGCGCAAAAATGCACTAATTCCACTATCTTTGCGCTTCGATTTTTACTAGCAATATGTTACAAATTCCTTACTTAAGAGAAAACAGAGATTGGGCTGTTGAGCAATTAAAAAAACGCTCAATGGATGCCGCTGAAACCATAGACCAAGTTCTTGAACTAGACGAGAAAAGAAAGTCGACACAACAAGAATTAGATAGCCAACTTGCAGAGGCTAACAACCTAGCGAAAGAGATAGGTGAGCTATTTAAAACTGGCAAAGGAGCTGAGGCAAATGAGCTAAGAGCCAAGACTAGCGAGTTAAAGGTTAGCTCAAATGAATTAAAAGATAAACTTAATAGCATTGAGGAAGAGCAAAAAGAGTTGCTTTACCATTTACCTAATGTTCCTAATAAGATTGTTCCCGAAGGGAAAAGCGATGCAGACAATAAAATTTTAGAAGAACACGGAACTGAAGTTAAATTTGATTTTGAGCCAAAACCGCATTGGGATATTGCCAAAGAAAAAGACTTAATCGATTTTGAATTAGGAGTTAAGATATCTGGAGCGGGCTTCCCTGTATACAAAGGAAAGGGTGCAAAATTGCAACGTGCTTTAATAAATTTCTTTTTGGATGAAGCGGAAGCAGCTGGTTATGGAGAGGTTATTCCTCCTCATATGGTAAACGAAGCTTCAGGAATTGGAACAGGCCAATTGCCAGATAAAGAAGGTCAGATGTATCATGTTACTGCTGATGACTTGTATTTAATCCCGACGGCAGAAGTACCGATCACCAATATCTATAGAGATGTTATTTTAAATGAAAGTGACTTCCCAATAAAAAATTGTGGCTATACTCCTTGCTTTAGAAGAGAGGCCGGTTCATATGGTAAGGATGTTAGAGGTTTAAATAGACTTCACCAATTTGATAAGGTTGAAATAATTCAAATAACACATCCAAAAAAATCATACGAAGCTTTAGATGATATGGTAAAACATGTTGCTTCTTTACTAGATAAGTTAGGACTGCAATACAGAGTTGCATTATTATGCGGAGGAGATTTAGGATTTACCGCTGCAGTAACTTATGATTTTGAAGTTTATTCAGCAGTGCAAGATAAATGGTTAGAGGTGAGTTCAGTTTCAAACGTAGAAACCTTTCAAGCAAATCGCTTGAAACTTCGTTTTAAAAATGAAGAAGGTAAATCTGAACTAGCACATACATTAAATGGGAGTGCATTAGCTCTGCCTAGAATTTTAGCAGCTTTAATCGAAAACTATCAGACTGCGGATGGTGTTAACTTTCCTGAAGTATTAGTACCTTACACTAAATTTGATAAAATATAATATGAAAATTTTTAGTACCATTTCAATAATTGTAGTTAGTATGATTTTATTCTCTTGTGCCAGAGGACTAAATCAGGAGCAAGAACAAAAACTAACAAAGTTAGAGGCTAGAGTAGATTCCACTTTAAATGTAATTTCTAAACTTGATACGGCAAAAGGCTTAGCCTCTGCTAATCACTTTTTCGAGAATATGGAATACATAAAAAATGTAATGACTGATACTATTAGCAGAGAAATGGCTTTTTATATCGACAAGTATTATTCGACTAGAAAATCATTTAAATACTTTGGAAATCAATACCCTAAGGTTTATGAAGAGTTAAGTTTATGCAACGAACAATTAGACAACCTGAGACACGATGCTGAGAATGGATTATTAGAAGAAGGTCAGTTTGAAAAATATTACCATTTGGAAGCTAATAATTTAGTTTTAGCCGAAGAAACAGCAAATGAAGTTGTGGAAGCAATTAAAACTGTACAACCTATGTACGACGAAATGAATCCGAGAATTGATTCCATGATAAACGCTTCAAAACAAAATGCCGGCATAACGAATGAGTAAAAACCAATTCAGGTTCTTTCTCTTATTCTTTTGCCTTATTTATGCAAACCAAATTCTTGTAGCACAAAATCAAATAGCAACAAGCATACGGCTTGCAAAACAGGCTCATAATAACGAAGAGTTTGAAAAGGCTATTGATTATTACGAGGACTTATACAAGAAAACAAACTCAGATACTTATTATAATAGTTTAGTAGAACTTTATCCTAAAGCAGATCGCATAAAGGATGGCGAAAAAATGATAAAAAAGCGCATTCGAAAATTTCCGATGCGAACAGAATTTTTAGTTGATTTAGGCCATTATTACGAACTCCAAGAAGAGGATGCCTCTGCGAAAAAACAATATGAGGAAGCCATTTCAAAAATAGACCTCAACAATACTCAAACCAGGCTACTTACAAACAAATTTAAAGTATATAAAAAATACAAATACATTGAAGAAGCTTATTTAAAAGCTAGAAGAATAAATGGTGATAATCGTTTATTCCAATTTGAGTTAGCCAATAATTACGCCGAACAAGGTAAAACAGAAGAAATGGTTAATGAATACTTAACCATTCTTGGAGAGAATAACGGTTACAAACAAACGGTACAGAATTTATTTCAGCGTTATTTAAGACCCGACCCAGAAGGAAAGCAAATGGCAATGCTGAGAGAACAGTTATTGCGAAAAATTCAAAGAGAACCAGGAAAGGGAATCTTTTCAGAGCTTTTAATCTGGTTATACATTCAAGATAAAAACTTTAACGGAGCCTATCTGCAGGCGAAAGCATTAGACCGTAGAAAAAAAGAAGATGGAGTAAGGCTGTATAAACTTGCACAATTAAGTTTGGCAAACAAAGAATTTGCTGTAGCTGAAAAATCATTTTACTATGTAATAAGCATTGGCGAAGAAGGTGCATATTACAAAGCAGCCAAGCTGAAAATGGCCGAGGTAAAAAAATTAAGAGTTCTTGATCAAAAGGACTACACAAAAACTGATTTATTAGGTGTAAGAGCTACCTTTTTAAGCACTATTGAGGACTTAGGTAAGAACTCCTTTTCGTACCCATTAATGAGCAGCTTAGCTGACTTAGAGGCCTTTTATTTAGATGATTTAGATTCTGCAATCATGTGGAATAGTTTTATGATTGAACTTCCTAGTTTAAGCAAACACCAAAAAGCTGAAAGTAAATTAGCCTTGGGTGATTTACTTCTTGTTAGCAACGAGATTTGGGAAGCATCTTTGTTGTACTCTCAAGTGGATAAAGATTTTAAATACGACCAATTAGGCGAAACGGCTAAACTTAAAAATGCTAAAATTGCTTTTTATACGGGTGATTTTTATTGGGCACAAGCGCAGTTAGATGTTTTAAAAGGTTCAACATCGAAACTAATTGCAAACGACGCAATGGATTTATCCTTGACTATTACAGATAATATCGGCCTAGATAGCATTGCAGAACCCTTTGAAATGTATGCCCGTGCCGACCTACTAAACTTTAAAAAAGACTACAGCTTAGCTCATAAAACTTTAGATTCTATTCCTGAATTTTTCCCTGCCTCAAGTTTAAAGGATGATATTTTATTCTTGAAGTATGAAATGGAATATGCGCAAAGAAATTATGATACTTCATCAACCTATTTAAGAAGTCTTTTGGCTGATTATGCCGAAGATATTTTGGGTGACGATGCTCTTTTTGAGTTAGCTTTAATGGAGCAAGAAATTTTTAAAAACACAGTCACCGCAATGGATTTGTTTAAGCAGTTGATAACTACATACCCTGCTAGTATTCATGTTGTTGAAAGTAGAAAAAGATTTAGACTGCTGCGCGGTGATAATTTAGAAAACCCTAAAGAAATTAATTAGATGATAGTTTATAGTGTAACGGTAAATATCGAAGACGAAGTTCATGATGATTGGATTAATTGGATGAAAGAAACCCATATTCCTGATGTTATGGATACGGGATATTTTTCTGAAAATAGATTTTTGAAAGTTATTACAAGTAACCCAGATGAAACGGGACAGACCTATAATATACAATATACTTGTTCAAGTATGAAAGACCTGCATCAATACCAAATACAACAAGCACCAAGGTTACAAAAAGAACATAACGATAAGTACGAAGGTAAATTTGTTGCTTTTAGAACACTATTAGAAAAAGCTTAATCATTTGAGAAAAGTAAAAGCAAAAAAACATTTAGGTCAGCATTTTTTAACTGATTTAAGCATAGCATTAGATACCGTTGATGCTTTTGGGCAGAAAGAGAGATTTAAATATGCCTTAGAGGTTGGTCCTGGAATGGGTGTGTTAACCAAACCTTTATTGAACCGTGCTGAGCTTGAAGTTTTTGTTGTAGATATCGATACAGAGTCTGTTGCTTTTTTAAAAGAAGAATCTACTTTAGACGATGAACATCTGATTGAAGGAGATTTTTTAAAACTAGACCTTAACAAATTATTTCACGGTGAGAAGTTCGGAATTATAGGAAACTTCCCTTACAATATTTCAACTCAGATATTATTTAAGGCTTTAGAATATAAGGACCAAGCGATGGAAGTTGTTGGCATGTTTCAAAAGGAAGTTGCGGAGCGAATTGCCTCACCAGAGGGTTCTAAAGTGTATGGAATTACTAGTATTTTGTTGCAAGCCTTTTATGATATTGAGTACCTTTTTACAGTAGATGAAAATGTTTTTAACCCTCCTCCAAAAGTAAAATCTGCTGTAATTAAGCTCACCAGAAATAATGTTAAAGATTTAGGCTGTGATGAAAAGCTGTTTAAAATCTTAATCAAATCTTCTTTTAATCAACGAAGAAAGACCATGCGAAATTCTTTAAAACCATTTTTAAAGGATAGTATTAAAGGCAATGAAATCTTCAATAAAAGACCGGAACAAATAAGCGTGCAAGGCTTTATTGAATTGACGAATTTTATTCAGGGGGCTGAGTAGGATTACCCAATTTTGTTGTTTAATTCAATGAGATTGCGTCGATACGCTGCACTATTCTCGTAATGACCAACCCAATTAAAAAAGATTAAAACTCATCCCCATACTGATTTATCATTTCATTCAATTATTCTTAAGTCAAAACCGTAAATTCGTCAACAGAAAAGCGGTACAATGCAATTTGAAATAACAAAAGAGTATTTAGAGGCAATAAGAGAATCTCTTGATTCAGGGGAAAATACTGCCGTATTGGAGCAAATTAATGATTTGCACCCTGCAGACATTGCAGAAATATTTGATGAAGTTAATTCAGAACAAGCCGAAAAACTATACCCATATCTTAATGAAGAAAATGCCTCAGATGTTCTTATTGAACTAGAGGACGATGTTCGTGAGAGATTACTGGAAACTCTAGAGGCATCAGAAATTGCAGAAAAGTTCATCGACAACATGGAGTCTGATGATGCTGCTGATATTATGGCTGAGTTGCCAGATGAGAAGAAAGACGATGTTATTTCCTTAATAAAAGACGCTGAGCAAGCTAGTGACATTGTTGACCTTCTTAACTATGATGAAGATTCAGCCGGTGGTTTAATGGCCAAGGAATTGATTAAGGTGGAAATGGATTGGACGATTCCAAGATGTGTGAAGGAAATGCGCAAGCAGGCTGAAGACATTGATGATGTCTATACCATTTATGTAGTAGACTCCAAAGAAAAGTTGATTGGAACTTTATCTTTAAAACGACTTTTACTAGCTCCCGCAAGAAGCACAATAGAAGACCTATATAATGACGATGTAAGATCAGTTAAAGCTTACGAAGATGCCGAGACTGTAGCTAATATCATGGAAAAATATGACTTAGTTGTGCTACCTGTTATTGATGAATTAGATCGTTTGATTGGCCGAATTACGATTGATGATGTTGTAGACGTTATTAAAGAAGAGGCAGATAAAGATTATCAGATGGCATCTGGTATCTCAGAAAGTGTAGACTCTAGTGACAGTGTGCGTGTATTAACCCGTGCAAGATTACCTTGGTTATTGGTTGGTTTATTAGGTGGAATTTTTGGAGCTCTTGTGATTAATCAGTACGAAGATCAATTACAAATTTATCCAGAAATGGCATTATTTATTCCGCTTATTGCAGCAATGGGCGGAAATGTTGGCGTGCAATCTTCTGCAATAATTGTACAGGGTTTAGCGAACAACTCTTTAGGGTTTGATGGCCTTTGGAAACGTTTAGGAAAAGAGTTTTTGGTTGCATTGCTAAACGGATTTGTTTGTAGCGTATTAATTCTAATCTACACGATTGTTGTAAAAGACAGTTATGATTTGGCAGCCACAGTTAGCACAGCACTTATTCTAGTAATTGTTTTTGCAGGTTTATTTGGGACTTTCGTTCCTTTAATGCTCGATAAATATAAAATTGACCCTGCTCTTGCCACTGGACCATTCATTACAACTATGAACGATATTGTTGGGCTTTTTATCTATTTTGGAATAGGGCATGTAATGTATAACATACTATAATTACGAATCTAATAATTACTAATTATGCTGAACACACATAATTCTAAACCCAAAATAATATTTATTGATTCTGTTCACTCAATTCTTTTTGAAAGGTTAGAAGCAAATGGTTTTCAATGTGAGTGGAAAAACAAGTTAAACAGAGAAGAAATTCTAAAGATTTTACCCGAATATACTGGAGCAGTAATCCGCAGTAAATTTAAGTTTGATGAAGAGGTTTTTGATGTTGCAAGAAATTTAAAATGGATAGCACGCTCAGGAGCCGGCATGGAAAATATTAACCGCGAGATAGCAAAACACAAAGGAGTGGTTTGTTATAATTCTCCCGAGGGAAACAGAGATGCGGTGGCTGAACATTGCCTCGGAATGATTTTGAGTTTATTCAATAATTTAAAACGCTCTGATATAGAGGTTAGGAATGCTGAATGGAACCGTGAAAAAAATCGTGGATTAGAGCTAAAAGGTAAAACGGTTGGTATTTTAGGTTATGGTTTTATGGGAGAAGCTCTAGCAAAACGACTTGTTGGTTTTGGTGTTAAAACGATCGCCTATGACAAATACAGAACCAATTACTCCAGTGAAATCGTTGAAGAAGTCAGTTTAGAAAAACTATTTGAAGAGACAGACATCTTGAGTATTCATTTGCCTTTAACTGAAGAAACAAGATTTATGGTTAATGAAAACTTTATCAATAGTTTTAAAAAACCCATTTACATCATAAATACAGCAAGAGGTAAAAACTTAAAAACGCAAGATTTGGTTAACTCTATTATTTCTGGGGAAGTTTTAGGTGCTTGTTTAGATGTGTTGGAATATGAGAGTATTTCTTTCGAAAAACTAAAAGAAGAAGACCTACCTGAAGCATTTCAATTTTTGAAACAAAGCGAAAAGGTGATTTTAACTCCGCATGTTGCCGGTTGGACTGTAGAGTCTTATTATAAACTATCCGATGTTTTAGCAGATAAGATATTAGCTTAATAATACTTCTTCTTCAACCAAAAGGCTACTCTTACCAACAAAATCAAAGCGGGAACTTCTATTAAGGGTCCAACCACTCCAACAAAGGCTTGACCTGAGTTTAATCCAAATACTGCAATAGCTACGGCAATGGCTAATTCAAAATTATTACCTGCTGCAGTAAATGCGATTGAGGCATTTTTATCGTATTCGGCTCCCATGGCTTTGCTGAAAAAGAAGCCAATCAAAAACATAATAATGAAGTAGATTAATAGCGGAATTGCAATTAATAAAATATCAAAAGGCAATTGAGTTATCTGCTCTCCTTTTAAAGAAAACATAACAATTATAGTGAACAATAGTGCTATTGGCGTTAATGGTGAAATCGCAGGTATAAATTTTCTAGTATACCAATCTTCACTTTTAACTTTTACCAAAACCCATCGACCTAGCACCCCTGCTAAAAAAGGAATTCCTAAATAAATTGCCACGCTTTCTGCAATAGTTGAAATTGGAATGTCAATTACCGCCCCTTCAAATCCAAAATAAGGAGGAAGAACGGTTATAAATAACCAAGCGTAAAAAGAATAGGCGAAAACTTGAAAAATACTGTTTAAAGCAACTAATCCCGCACCATACTCTGGACTGCCATCCGCCAAGTCATTCCAAACTAACACCATAGCGATGCAACGAGCTAATCCAATTAAAATTAGTCCTACCAAGTATTCGGGATAATCTTGTAAGAAAATTAATGCTAAAGCAAACATTAATACTGGTCCAATAATCCAGTTTAGGATTAAGGAAATGGAAAGCACTTTTACATTTTTGAAGACTTGCGGCAATAGTTTATAGTCCACTTTTGCCAATGGCGGATACATCATTAAAATTAAACCAATAGCGATGGCCCAATTGGTAGAACCTGTTCCCATTGAATCAATTAGACTTGGTAAACTTGGAACAAATTTGCCTAGGAGAACTCCTATAGCCATGGCCAAGAAAATCCATAGGGTTAGGTTTTTATCAAAGAAATTTAGTTTTTTCATACCTAAAAGGATTATATGTTCTAAATTTTGTCTAGACTTCGACTATCGCTCAGTCTGACAATATTGATAGTTATTTATAATTTGCCAAGGAGGTAAAACATTTCAGTAGCAATCTGCTCAGAACGTTCTAAATATATGGCAGCTTCAGAAGCTGTACCGTCAAACTTTCCAGGGTCATCGTAATTTAATGCAATTCGCTTTTCCATTCCAATTACTAATGGGCAATTCTCATCTGCATGGGAGCAAGTCATAACTGCAGCAAAACTATTTTTAGGGTTTACTTGGTCTTCGATAAGTTTCGAAAAACACTTTATAGTTCTATAGGAATTATTCACTTCAACAACCGGGTTTTCTCCACTTGGCATCTCAATTCCGAAACCAAAGATATTTAGTGCATTTACTATCCGATAATTCAGTGCAGTAACCTCCACTCCACTTGAAAATGCAGTACAATCAACTTTATAATAATCAGCGGCAGTTTGTGCCCAAATTTGCGCTAACTGACTTCTTCTTGAATTGTGCGTGCAAACAAAATTTAACTGAATAGGGTTCCCATTCTTTGATTTAAGATAATCAATCAAGGGATTCAGAAATTTTTTTCTAGAATCTGGAATCGTAATTACGGCCTTATCTAAATACTCTAAATATTTTTTTAATTCCATCCTATTTTTTAACAACATCCGCCACCTGGCGTACAACATGATTCTTCGCTATTTCCCAATTCATCAAGAGTTTTCTTGGTTTTCTCAACCGGAATTCCGCAATTATCTTTGGCCAAACAGTCTGTTTGTTTGGGCTGCAAAACCAAATTCCAACCGTTAAAACTTAAGTCATATTTGCCAATTGTTTCAGACTGATATTCAACCTCAATTTCATGGTTTCCTATTTCTAGTTTTTTCTCAGATAGCTCAATAATTTGCTTTAACTTTTCTGCACTAAGCCTGTGGTCATAGTCAGTGGATGTCCACAATTGAAAGTTTACTGCTGACTCCTTTCTTACAATTCCTCCGCAATCAATAAAGTTTTTCTCAACCTTACCAACTTCAGTTACATGAAAGTGTGACGGAATTAATGTTCCGTTAGGTAATTCAAAATTAACTTGATCAAGATTCTTCAAAATATTTTTTAATTCTAATAGTTTCATTTTGTATTTATTAGCAGCAGTCTACGCTGCGATTAGTATTAAAGCTCTCAAATAAATTGGCAAACAGTTCTTGAATTTCTTTCCATTTATCCGGATTAATGCAGTAGCTCATGCTTACTCCTTCAATGGTTCCTTGAATTATTCCAACACTTTTTAACTCTTTTAAATGCTGACTAATAGTAGCTTGCGCTAAACCAAGCTCCTGTACCAATGTGCCATTAATACAAGAGTTAGCCTTTACTAAGTGCTGAATAATTGCTATTCGTGCAGGATGAGCAAAAACTTTAGCCATGCTAGCCAATTCATTTTGCTCTTTTGTGAATAAATCTGATTTTGTTAAACCCATTTAATTGCTTTATTGCAATATTACAATTAATAGAGAAGCGAAGAGGATTTTTTGTGCAATTCATACCTTACTGACACACAAAGCGGGCAGTGCTTCTACTTTTTTGTTCTAAGAAAATCTTTTTACTTCCGATCAACTCTTCTAAAATCTCCTCATTATAATGTCTAACCGTTAATAACTGAAGGTTTTGATTGTAAGTAACCTTATAGTTATCTTGTAAGTCCTTGATCAAGTGGTCAACTTTTTGCACTTCATCATCTACACATACAGAAAAGCTAATAGCAGAATTTTGCATGATATTTATAGTAACTCCATGACGAGAAAAACAAGCATAAATATCGCTCATATTATCTTCAGCAATAAAAACATAATCTCTTGCAGCTATTGAAATCAGCCTTTGATTTGGCTTGTGTATATAGGAAGGAATTAAAGAATCAGATGATATGTTTTCGTCAATTAGAGTTCCCTTATGATTTGGGTTTAGGAATGACTTAACTTTTAATGGAATCTTTTTATTTTGAAGCGGTTTAATGGTTTTAGGATGAATAACGGATGCTCCAAAATAAGCTAATTCAACTGCCTCTAAGTATGAGATGTTATTCAATTTTATCGTCTTTTCAAAATACTTTGGGTCCGCATTTAGCATCCCTTCAACGTCTTTCCAAATTGTTACATCTGTGGCATTTAAGCAATTTGCCAAAATTGCAGCAGTAAAATCTGATCCCTCGCGCCCAAGTGTAGAAGTAAAGTTTTCGGAAGTAGAACCAACAAATCCTTGAGTAATGGCAATATTGCAGTCTTCCGGTTTAATTGCTTCGGTAATTTCTTCAATTATTTGCTCTTCAGTTACTTGCCAATCAACTTTTGCATTTCTATAAGTATTATCTGTTCTAATTAAACTCCTAACATCTACCCACTTATTGGTACAGTTAATCTCGTTCAAATAGGCACTTACAATTTTTGTGGATAGCATCTCGCCAATTCCTACCATTTGATCGTATTCAAAATCAAAAGTTCCAACAGGTTCATCTTCTAATTGCCATTCTATTTCAACAAAAGTATTATGCAGCTCCTGATATATAGGATGTTTATCTGATGGAAATAGTTCTTTCAAAATAGCAAAATGAAATTCTTTTAAATCTTTAAATAAACTCTCTGCTTCCCCTGTTTTGCGATAAAATGCATTTACAATACCTTCTAATGCATTGGTAGTTTTGCCCATTGCAGAAATTACTATAACAAGCTTTTCATTCTTATGGCTAGAAATAATATCGCCGATATTTTTAACTGCCTCTGCATTTTTTACCGATGCTCCTCCAAACTTAAATACTCTCATCATTAATATTTATTCCTTGTAATTGTTCTCTTCTGAATTTTCCATTAATCATTTCGCCATCTAATTCAGCACCCAAACTTTTATAAAAGTTAATTGCTCCTTCGTTCCAGTCTAAAACCTGCCATTCCATTCGGCCACTATTTCGCTTTTTTGCCTCTTTAATTACAGCAATAAACAAAGCTTTACCAGCTCCTATTCCTCTGCACTTTTCTGTAATTATTAAATCTTCAAGGTAAACGCATCTACCCTTCCAAGTTGAATACTTTTCATAATAAAGTGCAACACCTATAACTTGCCCCTTTTGCTCTGCTACATACATCGAATAAATTGGGTTTTCTCCAAAGCCATCATTTTTTAATTCCTCAACACTAAGCGTCATTTCTTGTTCTGCTCTTTCAAAAATTGCAAGCTCCTTTATTAATTCTACAACCGCAGAACAATCTTCTGCAAGCCCTTCTCTTATGGTAAATGACATACTAAGTATTTTCAACAAAAATATAAAATACATAGTGAGTATTTTATCTAAAATGCAATTAAGAGATGAATTGAGTTTACGATATTTGTCAACAAATAAAAATTCGGAATTGGCCATGAGCGGAATTAAAACACTAGGAGAATTTATTCTTGATACTCAAGATGATTTTAAATACGCCACTGGCGAACTATCTAGACTATTAAACGATATTGTAATTGCTACCAAAATCGTTAATCGAGAAGTAAATAAGGCAGGATTGGCCAATATTTTAGGAGCAACTGAAAATGAAAATATTCAGGGTGAAACTCAGCAGAAGCTAGATGTTTTAGCCGACGAGAAATTTATTTCTGCTTTTAAAAGCGGTGGCGAAGCCTGTGGAATCGCATCTGAAGAGAATGATGAATTCGTAGCGTTTGATTCTGAGCATTCTAAAAATGGAAAATATATTGTTGCTTTCGACCCATTGGATGGTTCATCTAACATTGACGTAAATGTTTCTATTGGAACTATTTTTAGCATATACAGACGAAAATCTGAAATTGGCACAATTGCTACCGAAGAAGATTTTTTGCAAGCTGGCAAACATCAAGTAGCTGCCGGATATGTGTTGTACGGATCTTCTACCATGCTAGTATATACTACTGGTAATGGCGTAAATGGATTTACATTAGATCCGTCAATAGGTGAGTTTTGCCTATCTCATCCAAATATGAAAATACCTGAAAATGGTAAAATCTATTCGATGAATGAGGGTAACGCCGTATACTGTAATGAACGCATCAATAATTATTTGAGTTATTGCAAAGAAATCGATAAAGCAACCAAAAGACCTTACTCAGCAAGATACATTGCCTCAATGGTTGCAGATGTTCATAGAAACTTAATTAAAGGTGGTATATTCATTTACCCGGCTACAACAAAAGCTCCAAACGGGAAGCTAAGATTACTCTACGAATGCAACCCAATGGCATTTATTGTTGAACAGGCGGGCGGAATTGCCACAACTGGAGAAGAACAGATTATGAATATAGAACCCGAAGAGCTACATCAAAGAGTTCCAACCGTTTTAGGTTCAAAAAACATGGTTGAGAGGTTTTTATCGTTTTAATGTTTAAATTTAGTCACAGCGACTAACAACGATGAGAACTTTTCTAATTAGCTTTTTACTCTTACTATCTGCAGCCCTAACAGCAAATAAAGATCATGAACATCTGAATGCCTTAGACCCTTTAATTGAACAATATAATCAGCAAATATTGCTAGCTGAGTCGCTGATAGAAGCTGATTCAACTAAAGCTAGAAAAGCGCTTGACCAAATTGATCTAACAGCATTAGCATTTAATGACTCTGCTAAATATAAGATAGCAGAGAAAAAAAATAATTTTGTTTTCAACTACTTATCTGATCAAGATTTAGTTTCAGAAATTGATAAACTAATTCCACTCTCCTTATCGAAAGAGGATAGTCTTTTTTATGCTCAATTGCAATCCAGAAAGATTGAATTATTCTTAAATACTTCGAAGTTCAAAGATGCTATAAAGGTAGTTGAAGAACTTGTTCCTATTTATGACAATAGAAAATTAGACAATAAGGTTGGAGAGCTTTTACTAAAGAAAGGAGCGGCGCAGTATTCTTTGGGTGAATATGTTTATTCGCTTGAAACTGTTTTTTTAGCCGCAGATAAGTTTAAAGATTCAAGATCTAGAATTCATTTAGCTTTTTCTTATCTGCAGATTGGTACTACATACTTGTATCTTGAAGATTTTGAAAAATCGATTAATAATTATGAGTTAGCTAGGACTGAGTTTATCTATGAAAAAGATACTCTTGGAGTCACTATATGTGATCTTAATATAGCATTATCTTATCTTGAAACGGAGCGCTATGACACTGCTTTAATAATTTATAAAAGCTGCATCCCAACATTATTAAAGACAAACAGGGTGATAATTACAGCACAAGCTTATCATAATATTGGCAACACATTTCTTGGTCTGTTAGAATATGATAGTGCTAGATATTATTATGGAATCTCTTTGAAAAACGACATTAAAATTGGTTACAACATCGGTATTAGTTCTAATTATGCAATGATTTCGGAATTAAATAACCTTCACGGAGAGACTGACTCCTCAATTTATTTTGGAGAAAACGCCCTTAACCTTTTAGAGGAAAATAGCGACTTTGATATAGAGTCTAGAGTCACTAAAATACTTGCTGAGAACTATAACTTAATAGGAAACTATAAAAAGAGTGTTGAGTATTATAAATGGTATTTAAGGGTTGAAGATTCCTTAAAGACAGAGCGCGAAAAAATTAATCAAATTGCAAAAGACGAGGACAAAAAAATAGAAATCTATCGGGAGAAATTAATTTCTGTAAATGAAAGAGAGGAGTTTATTCAGGAGGAGATAAAAGTCCAAAAGAAACTCATTATTGGAATGAGCATTTTTGGCGTTATTATGGTCGGTTTATTAATTCTTGTCACCATTATTAACCAAAGAAACAGAAAGCTTTATTCAATACTTAAAGAACAACAAGAAATTGTTGAGAATGATTTAGCAGTCAAAAACTATCTACTAAAAGAAATACATCACAGAGTAAAAAACAACTTACAAGTTATTTCTAGTATGTTAAGTATACAAAGCCAGTACTTGTCAGATCCTAAACTTAATTTAATTATTGAAGAGTGCAAGGACAGAATTAACTCTATGGCTTTAATACATGAATCTTTATACAAAAGAGATGCAAATGATATTACTTCATTTAGCACTTACATTAAAAACTTAACACCCAAACTAATTCAAACTTATCAGGTTGACGAAAATCAAGTAAAATTGAATTTAGACATAGATGACATTGAACTTTCTATTGATGAGTCAGTTCCTTGTGGATTATTGATTAATGAAGTAATCTCCAACTCCTTAAAGCATGCATTTCCCAATGGAAAAAATGGAGAGATTTTCATTCAAATGAAAAAGTTTGAAAAGAAAATCTTTTTAAGTATTTCAGATAATGGAATTGGTTTACCAAAAAAATTAAAGCCGGATGCTCAAGATACATTTGGTTTTCTGCTAATTTATACCCTTACTAGTCAGCTAGATGCCAGCATGAAAATTGATAGAAACAAGGGACTATCTTACCACTTTGAATGGCAAACTATTTCCTACGAAATGCTTTCTTAAATGAAGGAAAATAAAATTCTTTCGAAATCATATTTAGCATTCAGCATAATCTGTTTAGTCAGTATTTGGGTTTACTCAAGTAGTATTAATTATGATTTTACAAATCTTGACGATCAAGTTCAAATTGTAAAAAACTCCAACATCAGGAGTCTTTCGTTTGAAAATATCTCAGCCATTTTTAGTTCAACAAGTGTTGGAATGTACCAACCTATTAGTACCATTTTTTACGCAGTTGTTTATTCAGTGAGCGAGCTTAATCCAGGCGGGTTTCATATTCTTAGTCTCTTATTCCATTTATTAAATTGCTTATTGGTTCTTAAAATCCTGTCAAAATTTAAGATTAATGAAAGCTTGGCAATACTTTTAACTAGTTTGTTTGCGCTTCACCCTATGCAAGTAGAAAGTGTTTCATGGCTTTCAGCCTTTAGTAACCTGTGCTTCACTTTTTTCTTTTTGTTGGCCTTTTTAAGCTATCTAAAGTTTTCTAAATCCAAGAGCAAAAAAGATTACTTATTGACTTTATTGTTTTTTATTTTCTCAGCCTTCTCAAAGTCTACTGCAGTTGTTTTTCCCGTTATTATTATAGCTTATGATTTTATTATTCTAAAAAACAAACTCATAAAATCAGTTATTACCAAAATCCCATTGTTTGTTATTTCTATCGTTTTCGGAATAATTACAATTTTTTCACGAGAGTCAGCAGGGCATTTATCCGATTTATCTACATCCTATTCCTGGTTCGATAGAATTTTCTTGATTTCACATTCAATTCTATTTTATCCATTAAAGTTTATTGCTCCCATTAACTTGTCGGCTTTTTATGCATACCCTGAATTAAGCGATGGTTTTCTGCCCGTAAACTATTACCTTGCCCCTATTGTAATCTTAATTATTGTAGGGCTTCTTTGGAAATTTAAACCCAACCGAACAGTTCTTTTTGGCCTAGCTTTTTACTTAATTGGGATTGCTTTGGTTTTGCAATTTATTCCGGTTGGCAATCAATTAACTACAGATCGATATATTTACCTTCCTATGATTGGGCTACTTGTAGTCCTTTCCAATTTCCTCAAAAAACTTCCTCAACAATTAGTGTTGGCTCTGTTTTTAATTCCTATCGGATTAAGTTTATTAAGCTTTGAAAGAACTAAAGTTTGGGAAAGCGACTACAGCCTTTGGATTGATGTTTTAGAGAAAAATGAACGCGTTGCCCAAGCTCATAATAACTTAGGTTCCTATGTTTTGCAGGAAGGGAAATCTAAGGAAGCAATGCATTTTTTTAATCGAGCAATTGAAATTAAACCCTATTATGCCGATGCCTACTCAAACCGAGGCTCATTATATTCCGATTTGGGAAGTTCTAAAAAGGCTATGGAAGATTTAAACCAAGCAATAGAACTTAGACCACATGCCGATGCCTATTATAACAGAGCAAATGAGTTTATAAAATTAAAAGACCTCAACTCTGCGTTCGCAGATTACGATAAAAGTATTGAGCTACTGCCAAGCGCAGATGCTTATACAAACAGAGCATTTGCCTACGCCCAGAGTAATCAATTAGACAGTGCTTTTAAAGATTTATCGAATGCAATTAAACTTGACAATACCTATGGCCAAGCCTTCTTTTTAAGAGGTATGATTTACAATCAAACTAAGAAAAAAACGCTGGCATGCGAGGACTTTAAAAGAGCGGCAAACCTAAATCATGAAAAAGCACAACAAGCATACAATCAGCTTTGCAGGTAGTAAACTATAGCTTGTTATTGTTGTTTAAAACCTTAGATAAAAACTACCTTTGCAAAACATGAAAATTCTCGATTTAAAAGCATTGTATGCTAATGATAAACGAATTCAAAAAATCTCGAATCAATTTCGAGAAAACCCTATTTCACATGTTCATTTAGCTAGTTCTGCAGGTAGTTTAAATGCCTTTATTTCATACGGAATTTCCAAAAACCTGCCTGTTCATCAATTTATAGTTTTACCCGATAAAGAGGAAGCAGCTTACTTTTTAAACGACCTTGAAACTTTTGTTGGAGATAGAGCACTCTTTTACCCTGCCTCTTACCGTAAAGCATACGAAATTGAAAAAACCGACAATGCTAATATTCAATTAAGAGCAGAGGTTTTAAATAAAGTAAGTGCCAAAGAACAACGATACTTTATCGTTTCTTATCCAGATGCTTTGAGTGAGTTTGTAGTTACAGAAAAAGATCTACAACAAAATACCTTAGAAATAAGACAAAGCGACAAATTAAGTATCGATTTTTTAGTTGAAACGCTAAACGAATATAAATTCGAACGCGTAGATTTTGTTGGAGACCCTGGTCAATTTTCGGTACGTGGAGGAATTATGGATATATATTCATTTGCTAACGAATATCCATACAGAATTGAATTTTTTGGAGATGAAATAGACTCCATTCGACTTTTTGACCCGGCAACTCAATTGTCAGTTAAAAAGTTAGACCATATTGCTGTTTTACCAAATATTCAGCAAAAATTTAGCGAGGAAAGAAGAGTGCCAATCTTTGATTTTATGCCGGACAATACCATTTTCTGGTTCAAGGATTTTAGCATTTGTAGAGATCAAATTGACAAATCGTATAGCTCAGCAGTTGATACATTTAATCAACTTAACTCACCCTTAAATCATTTGCCGCCTGAGAAAATGTTTATCTCTAAAGAGCAATTTATAAAATCTACCTTACATCTAAACTCCATAGAGTTTGGTCAGCAATTTTATTTTAAAGAGAACTTAAAAGTAGCTTTCAATACAAGTCCTCAACCAGCTTTTAATAAGAATTTTGAGCTTCTTAGCAAGAACTTAAACGACAATTCTGAAGCCGGCATTAACAACTTAATTGTTGCAAATAATGCCAAGCAAATAGAGCGTATATATTCCATATTTGAAGATATCGGAAAAGATATAAAGATGGAAACCATGCTACTTCCCATTCATGAAGGGTTTATTGATAAAGATCAAGGATTAGCTATTTATACCGACCACCAAATTTTCGATCGTTATCACCGATTTAGGTTAAAAGAAAGCTTTAAACAAAAAGACCAAGCAATTACCTTAAAGGAACTAAACAATTTAGTTCCAGGTGATTTTATCACACACATAGACCACGGAGTTGGAAAGTTCTCAGGATTAGAAAAAATTACAGTCGACGGAAAAAAGCAAGAAGCAATTCGGATACTTTATAACAACAACGATATTTTGTACATCAGCATACATTCGCTGCACAGAATTTCGAAATTTGTAAGTAAAGACGGTACACCTCCTAGGGTCGATAAGTTAGGTTCTGACTCTTGGAAAAAACTAAAACAAAAAACCAAGAAGCAAGTCAAGCAAATTGCTTTTGACCTAATTAAACTTTATGCAGAACGAAAGACCAAAAAAGGTTTTGCATTTTCACCTGACACCTACTTACAAAACGAATTAGAAGCTTCTTTTTTATATGAAGACACGCCTGACCAATTTAAGGCTACACAAGATGTAAAGACTGACTTAGAATCTGAAACACCAATGGACAGGTTGGTTTGTGGTGATGTTGGTTTCGGAAAAACAGAAATTGCCGTTAGAGCTGCATTTAAGGCTGTTGCCGATAGCAAACAGGTAGCAATTTTAGTTCCTACAACAATTCTGGCTTGGCAGCATTATCAAACATTTAAAAACAGGTTAAAAGATTTCCCTGCAAAGGTTGATTATATCAATCGTTTTAAAACCCGAAAAGAGCAAACTGAAACGCTTAGAAAGGTTGAATCAGGAGAGGTTGATATATTAATTGGAACACATAGAATTGTAGGGAAAGATGTAAACTTTAAAGACATTGGATTATTAATTATTGATGAGGAACAAAAATTTGGCGTTGGTGTAAAAGACAAGCTAAAAACTTTAAAAGTTGATGTAGACACCCTTACCTTAACGGCAACACCAATTCCAAGAACCTTGCAATTTTCTTTAATGCAAGCAAGAGATTTATCTGTAATTAATACTCCACCTCCAAACCGGCAACCGATACTTACCGAGGTGCATACCTTCAACGAAGAATTGATACGAGATGTAATTTCTTATGAAATCTCTAGAGGTGGTCAGGTTTTCTTTATTAATAATAGGGTCCAAAATATTCAGGAAGTTGCCGGAATGATTGCTAGGCTTGTGCCTGAGGCAAGAGTATTAACTGGCCATGGACAAATGAAAGGAGAAGAACTAGAAGAGCGAATGATGTCATTTATCAATGGAGATTATGATGCTTTAGTTGCCACAACCATTATCGAAAGCGGACTGGATATTCCGAATGCAAACACGATAATTATTAATAATGCGAATAATTTTGGCTTAAGTGATTTGCATCAAATGCGAGGAAGAGTTGGTCGTTCTAATAAGAAAGCATTTTGCTATTTATTAGCTCCACCATTGGTTTCTTTAACTTCTGAGGCACGTAAAAGACTTCAAGCTCTTGAGCAATTTTCTGATTTAGGAAGCGGATTTCAAATTGCTATGAAGGATTTAGATATTCGTGGAGCAGGTAATTTGTTGGGTGCAGAACAGAGTGGGTTTATCTCTGAAATTGGTTTCGATATGTATCAAAAGATTTTGAACGAGGCCATACAAGAATTAAAAGAAACCGAGTTTAAAGACATGTATGATGAACTGGAAGGCGCATTTGTACAAGATTGTTTGATAGAGACAGACCTGGAGATTCTAATTCCAGACAATTACGTAAGCAATATTGCAGAACGAGTAAACCTATACAAAGAGTTAGATGGACTTGAAACAGAGGCAGAATTAGACAAATTCGAAAATCAATTAATTGACCGTTTTGGACCAATTCCTGTTGCAACTCAAGAAATGGTTAAAGCGCTTAAACTGCGTTGGATTGCAAAAGACATTGGCGTAGAAAAAGTAGTGCTAAAACAGAAAAAGTTGATTTGTTATTTTATCTCAAATCAAGATTCGCCATACTATCAATCGGCAGCCTTTACGAAGGTTTTAAATTATGTACAACAGAACCCAAGGTTGTGCAAGTTAAAAGAGAGAAAAGGCAGACTATCTTTAGTCTACGAGCAAGTTACTAGCATACAACAAGCGATAGAACTTCTTGGAGAGGTTTAATTAATTACCAATTTGATAATTACTATTTGAGCTCTTATTAAATAAATCATTAGTAATAAGATATTTACACCTTTAAAATTACCCTTCGATACAACAGAAAGGGCGTTTTGAAACAACAAAAAGGACATTGAATGTTTCGAGGAACGAGAAATGTATCGAAATGCCTTTTTTTGTCATCGCGAGGTACGAAGCGATCTCTAAGTAATTATTGTGCTTTCTTTTTAGATTGCTTCGCTTCACTGCGTTTCGCTCGCAATGACTTTGATTTCTAATTCGTTCGTATTGCCTCCACAGGATCTAACCTACTTGCAATAAAGGCGGGAATAATTCCTGAAATTAAGCCAATCGATGCCGAAATTCCAAGCCCTACAAGAATATTGTATAAACTCAGGGTAACATCAAAATCAGAGGCTTGTGTTATAATTACAGTTGTTATGTAAATAAATAATAAACCAATCATTCCGCCAATTAAGCACAAGAAAACAGATTCAAATAAAAATTGAAATAAAATAAAGAAGTTCTTTGCTCCTAAAGATTTTTGAATCCCAATTAAGCTGGTTCTTTCCTTTACCGAGACAAACATAATATTTGCGATACTAAAGCCTCCAACGATAATTGAGAATATTCCGATTACTCCTCCTGTAATTGTTAGGTTCGCAAAAAGTGGTTTAAAGTTTTCGGCTAAAAGACTCAATTCATTTAAAGCAAAATTATCGTTTTCTTTAGGTTTTAATTTTCTTAAAGAACGCATTATTCCTGTTAACTCATCAATTAGTTCAGTATTGGTAACTCCTGGTTTTGTGCGGCACATAATTGTTGCTCCTAATGATTCTCTGCGCATATCAACCAAATTTCGAACGAAGTTTAATGGCATAAAAACATTGTTATCGTTAGAATTCCCGAGCATACTTTCTCCTTCTTTTTCAAGAACTCCAATTACCTCAACTTTTCTTCCCTTAAACTTAAATTTTTTACCAATTGCTTCTTTGCCTGAAAATAAATTATTGGCAATATCAGACCCGATAACAGCAACAGGTCTACCTGCCTTACTTTCGAGACCAGTCAAATACCTACCTTGCTCTATTTTTAAATCCCAAATATCATTGTACTCATGCGTTCCTCCAATAAATGCACCTCCATCAATCGAGTTACTTTCATATTTTAAAACCGCACTACCAGAAATTATCATGGCAACACTTTCAGAAGCTTGAGAGAGTTTTTTCACCATTTTAAACTCCTCTTGCTTTGGCACAGGTCTTCTAATATATTCCCACCACGGCATGTTTACATCAAAACTCCATGGCCACTTTTGAACGTAGATTACGTTATCTCCTAGTCCTTGAATACTACTTTTAATGTTATTCTCTAAAGAGTCAACCAAAGAGAAAACCAAGATGATTGCGAAAATCCCAATGGTAATTCCCAGCAAGGATAAAATGGCCCTTAGTTTATTAACAATTAAGGAATCAATAGCAAAAAGAAAACTCTCTTTTAAGAGTCGTAAAAACAGCATCTAAAATATTTTTTAAGTCTCTAAAATTAAGCTGATTTAAGAGAGGAATCAAACCGTTGAAACCCAACTAAAACCATCTATAATATTGCACAAAAAAACGTTTAAAACTTAGCAAAAAACGATTGATAAAAGGGGCTAATATTAGTAACATTGTATACTAATCGATTACATTTCATGTCACAGAACAAAAAAATCAAAAGCGCTTTAATATCAGTATTTTACAAGGATGGATTAGCGGACATTGCTCAGGAATTAAATCGCCAAAATGTAGAAATTTATTCTACCGGAGGCACCCAATCTTTTTTAGAAGATTTAAACATTCCAGTTAAGGCAGTTGAAAACCTTACTTCTTACCCATCAATTTTAGGTGGAAGAGTAAAAACTTTGCATCCGAAAGTTTTTGGTGGAATATTAAGCAGACGTGATAATGAAAGTGATCTTTCTGAATTGAAAGAATTTGAAATTCCAGAATTAGATTTAGTTATTGTTGATTTATATCCTTTTGAGGAAACTGTTGCAAGTGGAGCTGAAGAACAAGATATAATTGAAAAGATTGATATCGGAGGAATTTCATTAATAAGAGCTGCGGCAAAAAACTTTAAAGATGTTCTTACCGTATCCTCTAGAGAGCAATATGGAGATATCTTAACGGTTCTTCAAAAGAATGAAGGAGAAACTAATATTTCTGAAAGAAAAGGATTTGCTAAAAAAGCTTTTGATATTTCTTCTCATTATGATTCTGCGATATTTAATTATTTCTGCGATCAAGATGAAAAAGATGTTTTAAAGATTAGCGAAAGAACTTCTAAGGCACTTAGATATGGAGAGAATCCTCATCAAAAAGGTTCTTTTATGGGTGACTTAGATAGCATGTTTACTAAGTTTCACGGAAAAGAGTTATCTTACAACAACTTACTTGATGTTGATGCTGCGGTAAATCTGATGGCAGATTTTCAATTAGATGAGCCAACATTTGCAATCTTAAAACACAACAATGCTTGTGGTTTTGCAACAAGAAGTACTTTGGTTGAAGCTTATGAGGTGGCACTTGCAGGAGATCCGGTTTCGGCATTTGGAGGTGTTTTAATTTGCAATAGAGTTATTGATTTAGCCACAGCTGAAAAAATCAATAGCTTATTTTGTGAAGTAGTAATTGCAAGCGATTTTAATGAAGATGCGCTTGAATTATTAAAGAGCAAAAAGAATAGAATCTTATTACAGCAGCATGCTGTTGAAATGAGCAATGTTCAGGTTAGAACCACGTTAAATGGATATTTAGTTCAGGATAAAGATTTAACCACAGAAACCGTTGATTCTTTTACCACTGCAACTGAAAAAGAGGTTTCTCTAGTAGAAAAAGAAGATTTAGTTTTTGCTTCTAAACTTGTAAAACACACCAAATCAAACGCAATAGTATTAGCCAAAGGCAAACAGCTTTTAGCAAGCGGAACTGGTCAAACATCTCGAGTAGATGCATTACAACAGGCCATTGCAAAAGCCAAACACTTTAATTTTGATTTAAACGGTGCTGTTATGGCATCAGATGCATTTTTTCCTTTCCCAGACTGTGTAGAGATCGCAGCGAAAGAAGGGGTTAAAACAGTAGTTCAGCCGGGGGGATCTATCAAAGATCAACTTTCGATTGATTACTGCAATCAAAATGATGTAGCAATGGTATTTACCGGAATTCGTCATTTTAAACATTAGGAGATATAAAAAATGGGCTTATTTAGTTTTTTCACACAAGAAATTGCAATTGATTTAGGTACTGCAAACACCTTGGTAATTCACAATGACAAGGTTGTAGTTGACGAACCTTCTATTGTTGCAATTGATCGTATGTCAGGAAAAGTTATTGCTGTTGGAAAACGCGCAATGCAAATGCACGGAAAAACACACGAGGATTTAAAAACTGTTAGACCATTGAAGGATGGTGTAATTGCTGACTTTAAAGCAGCTGAATATATGATTCAGGGCATGATTAAAATGATTAATCAGAAGAAGCAATGGTACACACCTTCGTTAAAAATGGTAATCTGCATTCCTTCAGGTATTACAGAGGTTGAAAAAAGAGCAGTTAAGGATTCTGCGGAGCATGCCGGTGGCAAAGAAGTTTATTTAATTCATGAACCTATGGCAGCTGCTATTGGTATTGGTATTGATGTTTTGGAGCCAATGGGTAACATGATTATTGATATAGGAGGTGGAACTTCTGAAATTGCCGTAATTGCTTTAGGTGGTATAGTTTGCGATAAATCTATTCGTGTTGCAGGTGATGACTTCACCAATGATATTGTTGATTACATGAGACGTCAGCATAATCTTTTAATCGGAGAAAGATCTGCTGAAAGAATTAAAATTGAAGTTGGTTCTGCTTTGCCAGAATTAGACACTCCGCCTGAAGATTACGCTGTTCAAGGCAGAGATTTAATGACAGGAACTCCAAAAGAAATTAAAGTATCCTATACTGAGATTGCACACGCTTTAGATAAGTCGATTACTAAAATTGAAGCTGCGATTTTAAATGCACTTGAGATGACTCCACCAGAGTTATCTGCAGATATTTACAGAACTGGTTTATACCTTGCAGGTGGAGGGTCACTTTTAAGAGGGCTGGATAAAAGGATTTCTTTGAAAACAAAACTACCCGTTCATGTTGCTGAAGATCCATTAAGAGCTGTGGCAAGAGGTACAGGTATTGCATTGAAAAATGCGGCAAATTTCCCATTTCTAATTAGATAAGTAGGAGTATGATTTAATGCGAAATTTAATACGATTCATAGATAGATATTCTTTCTTTTTCCTCTTTCTATTATTCGAGGTCTTTGCATTCTATTTGTTGTTTAAAAACAATCATTACCAGCAGTCATCATTTCTTAATTCCACCAACTCCTTTACAGGAAATGTGTATAGCAAGTATTCTGATTTTACTGCCTACCTAGATTTAAGACAGATTAACGAGCAGTTGGCAGAGCAAAACAGTAATTTACTAGAGAATCAATTAAATGCACACCATAAATTATTTGGTGAAAATATAATTGTAAACGATACTATTTACGAAAGGCAGTATCATTACGCCTCAGGAAGAGTGATAAATAACTCAACTAACAAACAGAATAATTATTTAACCTTAGATATTGGCAAACGTAACGGAGTAAAACCAGGAATGGGCGTTATTTCACCAAGTGGAATTGTTGGAGTAGTTAAGAATGTTTCTAAGCATTATTCTAGTGTTTTGTCTGTTTTACATAGCAATTCCAAAATAAGTGTAAAGCTTAAAAATTCAGCTTATTTTGGATCTGTTCAATGGGATGGTGCAGATTACCAAGAAGGAATTTTAAAAGATATACCAAACCATGTTAGCATTGCTTTAGGAGACACAATTGTAACTAGTGGATACTCTGCTACATTTCCCGTAGATCTAACAACAGGTATTATCTCTAGAATTGAAAAACCAGAAGGAGAAAATTTTTATGATCTAAGAATTAGCTTCTCAAATGATTTTAAAAACCTTTCGAGAGTATTTATTGTAAAAAATAACTTTAAGACAGAGAAAGAACAATTGGAAGAAGAAACTACGGCAAGCGATGATTAAGTATTTTGTTACATATCCAATTCAGTTTATTCTACTTGTTTTAGTTCAAGTTTTAGTTTTAAATAACATCCAATACTCAGGATATATAAACCCTTTCCTTTACATCATTTTTATTTTGTGGTTGCCTATTGAAATGCCAAGGTGGGCTTTACTTTTGGTTGCTACCTTATTAGGTTTAAGTGTTGATATATTCTCAGACACAATCGGTATGCATACCTCAGCATGTATCTTTATGGCATTCTGCAGACCTTTTGTTTTAAATCTATTAGCTCCTAGAGATGGATACGAAGTAAACTCAGTTCCAAACATGCAAAACTTCGGAATTCAGTGGTTTATAGGTTATGCAGCGACGCTTATTTTCCTTCATCATATCTTCTTATTTTTTGTAGAGGTGTTTCGCTTTTCAGATTTCTTCTATACCATTGGCAGAACTCTTAGCAGTACGTTTTTTAGTTTAATTCTGATAACAATTACTCAATTCTTAAAGTACAATTCAGAATCTAAACGATGAAAAATTTAGATTCTAGAAGATATATAATCGGGCTTATTTTTTTAAGTATTGGCTTAATATTCCTAGTTAGATTATTTTATGTTCAGGTATTAGACGACCATTATAAAATGGATGCTAACAACAATGTTTTAAGGCATATCATAAAATATCCTGCGCGGGGTTTAATTTATGACAGAAATGATGCATTATTAGTTTTTAACGAGGCGGCTTATGATTTAATGATTACTCCAAAATTAGTTCAAGAAGGTTTTGATACTCTTGGATTTTGCGCCCTATTAGAAATAGATACAAGTCAATTTAGAGAGAAGATATTAAAAGCTAAAGATTATTCCTATTACAAATCATCGGTTTTCGAAAAGGAAATATCTTCTAAGTCTTACGCCAAAATTCAAGAACAATTATTTAACTATCCTGGCTTTTTTGTTCAAACAAGAACATTGAGAAGTTATCCTCAGAAAACAGCCGCTCATCTCTTAGGCTATGTTGGAGAGGTAAACCAGAAAATGATTGAGAATAATAAATACTACAAATCGGGTGACCACATTGGAATTAGCGGAATTGAAAAGCAGTACGAAAAAGAACTAAGAGGAAGACGAGGAAAGAAAATTGTAATGGTAGATGTTTTTAACCGTGAAAAGGGGAAGTTCATGGACGGAATTCATGATTCTACTGCAGTTTCTGGTGAGTCATTGAGACTAAGTATTAGTGCAAAACTGCAAAAATATGGTGAAAAGTTAATGCAAAACAAAAAAGGAAGTATTGTAGCCATTGACCCAAGAACAGGAGAAGTTTTAGCAGTGGTAACAATGCCAAGTTATGACCCAAATTTATTAGTTGGTAGAGCTCGATCAAAAAATTATGTTGCCTTAACAAAAGATACTTTAAAACCTTTGTTTAATCGAGCTTTAATGGCAAAGTATCCTCCTGGCTCAACCTTTAAAAGTATAAATGCATTAATTGGTTTACAGGAAAAAACGCTAACCCCAAATACTTTTTACTCTTGCAATCAGGGTTATCGGTTTGGTGGAAGAAAGATGGGTTGTCACCCACATAAATCACCAATCAATCTTGAGTTTTCAATTCAAACATCTTGTAATGCTTATTACTGCAATGTTTTTAAAAATATAATTGACAATTTCCCAACTACAGAAGAAGGGTATTTAGTGTGGAGAAACTACGTTACCAGTTTTGGTTTAGGTAAAAAAACAGGTTTAGACTTACCCAATGAACGGTCTGGTTTTGTGCCAGGTGCAGATTATTATGATCGTTATTATTTAAAAGGAAAGTGGAAATCTACAACCATTTTATCACTTGCTATCGGCCAGGGGGAGCTAGGTTTTACTCCCATGCAAATGGCAAACATGACAGCTACAATTGCCAATAGAGGTTACTATTATACTCCACACATTGTAAAAAATATTGGTGGCCTTCCTGTGGAAGAATTAGATTCTTTTGTGCTAAAAAATGAAACAGGTATAGAGTCTAGACATTTTGATGAAGTTGTTGAAGCCATGTTCCAAGTAGTTGAGAAAGGTACAGGAACTAGTGCAAAAATAGATTCACTTGAAGTTTGTGGAAAAACAGGGACGGTTCAAAATCCACATGGCGATGACCATTCTACTTTTATTGCATTTGCACCGAAAGACAATCCACAAATTGCCATTTCAGTATATGTAGAAAATGGATATTGGGGCTCTAGATGGGCGGCACCGATAGCCGGTTTAATGATTGAAAAACATTTAAGAGATACGATAACTCGCCCTCATATTGAGAAAAGGATGCTAGAAGGAAACCTAATAAGTAACACTCAACCTAACGGAAGTAATGCGGGGGAATAGAAATCTTATAGACAATATCGATTGGATGCTGGTTTCAATTTACTTCATACTTGTGTTAGCAGGTTGGTTGAACATTTATGCAGCTGTTTATAATGAAGAGTTTCAAAGTATTTTTGACACCTCTCAAAGCTATGGTCGTCAGTTACTATGGATTGGGACAGCCTCAGTTATAGCAACCGTTATTCTACTTATTGATGAACGTTTTTTTGCCACTTTCGGTTATCTCATTTATGGAATAATCATTCTGCTTTTAATTGCAGTAATACTTATTGGAGCTGAAACCAAAGGGGCAACCTCATGGTTTGCCATTGGTGGATTTAAAATACAGCCCTCAGAGTTTTCAAAGTTTGCCACTAACCTTGCTTTAGCGAAGTATTTGAGTACGCTAAATATTAAAATGACTGACCTAAAAACAAAAATTAGAGCAGCTGCAATTATTGGACTACCAGCTATTTTAATTCTACTTCAAAATGACACTGGATCAGCTTTAGTTTATGGCTCATTCATCTTCGTCCTTTATAGAGAAGGCCTATCAGGCAACTTTTTGTTGATTGGTATAGCAACAGCATTTCTTTTTATAACGACTTTAATTTTTCAAGGAGAAGTATACCAGCTTCCGTTTGGATTAGAAATGAATGGGGCAATTATGCTAACATTACTAATTGCAGTAATTTTAGGATTGGTCTATTACCTTAACCGTAAAAAGAAACGAATTGCAATATTACTCGTCAGTATTTTTATTGCTTGTGCTGGTTTGATTCAAAGCGTAAACTATGTTTTCTCAGATGTTCTTAGCCCACATCAATCTAAACGGATAAATGTAATGCTAGGTTTAGAATCTGACCCAAGAGGAGCAGGTTATAATGTAAATCAATCTTTAATTGCAATTGGCTCTGGAGGCTTTTCGGGCAAAGGGTTTTTACAAGGAACTCAAACCAAATATGATTTTGTACCGGAACAAAGTACAGACTTTATCTTTTGTACCATTGGCGAAGAATGGGGCTTTTTAGGAAGCTTTGTGATCATTTCGCTATTTATGGCATTGCTGCTACGGATATTGTATTTATGCAGCAGACAAAGGTCCAGTTTTGCGCGTATTTATGGTTATGGAGTGGCCTCAATTCTATTCTTTCACTTCACCATTAATATTGGAATGACAATTGGACTTGCGCCTGTAATAGGAATTCCGCTTCCCTTTTTTAGCTACGGAGGGTCTTCACTTTGGGCTTTTACTATATTGCTTTTTGTTTTTATCCGAATGGATGCAGATAGGCTAGAGGTATTGTAGACTCTCTAAATCGCGACTACTCCTGTAATCTGTGGAGCAACTTTTTTTACCGCTTCTTCTACTCCTGCTTTTAAAGTCATCTTTGACATATTGCAGGTTTCGCAAGCGCCTAAAAGTTTTACTTGAGCAACATTATCAACGACATCAACTAGTCTTATATCTCCTCCATCTGCTTCGAGAAAAGGACGTAATTGAGTAATTGCATTCTCAATTACTGTAGTTAATTCTGCTTTGTTTAATACTTCCATTTTCACTTACAATATTAGCCTTTTTTAGAATTATTCTAAATAAGGATTGCAATAATATAACTACGCCTCAGCTGTAATGTTTAATTTCTTTAAAGTATTGTCTATAATATTTTCAAAAGCCTTGGCCTGTGGCGTTTCGCCTTGTAAAACAGCTGGCCTTCCTGCATCTCCAGCTTCTCTGATACTTTGAACAAGTGGCACTTCTCCTAGATAATTAATATTCATTCTATCGGCCAAATCTTTTGCCCCATTCTCACCAAAAATGTAATATTTATTATCTGGCAATTCCGCAGGTGTGAAATAAGCCATGTTTTCTACTAACCCTAACACAGGTACATTTATCGATGGCAGGCTGAACATACCTAATGCTTTTCTAACATCTACCAAGGCAATTTCTTGCGGAGTACTTACAACAACAGCTCCGCTCAATGGAATTTGCTGTACTAAGGTTAAGTGAACATCGCCAGTACCCGGAGGTAAATCAATAATCATAAAGTCTAATTCCCCCCAATGTGCATCGCCAAATAACTGGGTTAAAGCTTTGGTTGCCATGGGTCCTCTCCAAACAACCGCTTGATCAGGGGTTGAAAAGAAACCAATCGATAACATTTTAACTCCGTAGCTTTCTACTGGCTTAATGTATTCCTTTCCATCGATTACTTCAGTACTTGGTTTTTCCATGCTAACATCAAACATAGCAGGTACAGATGGTCCGTAAATGTCAGCATCTACTAATCCAACTTTATAACCTCTTTTAGCAAGTCCTGCTGCAAAATTTGCTGAAACGGTAGACTTACCAACACCTCCCTTACCAGAGGCTATTGCAATAATGTGCTTTACATTTGGGAGCATGGTTCTGTGTTCAGGAGCTCGCTCGTGTGCTTTTGGCATTGCAGAAACATTTGCCTCTACTTTAATTTCTGAACCAAAAACTCGTTTCAAATGATGTTCACAAGCTTCTTCCATGCGCTTCTTATTGTGCATGGCAGGGTTAGAAATTTTTAAATCAAAACGAATTACTCCATTTTGATAATCCATATTAGATACCAAATTTAAGGTGATGATATCCTTTTTTAAATCCGGTTCTATAACAAAAGATAGTGCTTCTTGCACCTTTTCAAACGTAACTTCCATAGGCTGCAAAAGTAACAATTCAGCCTTGTATCAGTTTAATCTAAAATGAATTAAAGCGACATTTCTTCACTTGGATCCCAAAAGATTTCTGAAAAGTTTTGAATCGTGTCATCAACTACTTTAACTCCCTCTTTTACAAGAGCTTCTTCCATAGGATTAGAATCAGAAAAATGGTGCTTACCACTCAGAATTCCAAGCCTATTTACCACCCTATGAGCTGGAACAAATTGTTTTTGATGATGGGAAGCATTCATTGCCCAACCTACCATTCTTGCTCCACGGGCTGCCCCGAGGTATTTGGCGATTGCGCCATAACTAGTTACTCTGCCTTCGGGAATTAATCGAACAACCTGATAAACCATCTCAAAGAAATCTTTATTCTTCTCTGAAAGTTTAATGGTTTTAGGCTTCATGTATCTTAAATTTTAGGTAATGAATTTTGTGCCCTTTCTCTGTAAATATACCTTCGTAGTGTGTTTTTATAGAAAGAATTTCCTGCGTGTCGTTATCAAAGTCTTCTATCTTTTCGTTGTATAGATCTGCTGTAGACTCTAGTACCTGAAAATTAAATAGCTCGGTTTGCTCAACAGAGAACTCATAGAAGAAATCACTATCCGTTTTTAAGTGAACAATTCCATCCTTTTTTAAGAATTGCTTGTATCTATCTATAAATAAAGGACCGGTTAATCTCTTTTTCTCTCTTCTATCTTTCTTTTGTGGATCAGGAAATGTAATCCAAATCTCATCCACTTCATTTGCTGCAAAACAAGACTCTATAAACTCTATTCTAGTTCTTAAAAATGCAATATTATTTAGGTCTTCATCTAATGAGGTTTTTGCCCCACGCCACATTCTAGCGCCCTTGATGTCTATTCCAATGAAGTTTTTATTGGGAAACTTCCTTCCCATTCCTACTGTATACTCCCCTTTACCACAACCAAGCTCAAGAACAATTGGGTTATCATTCTTAAAAACTTCTTTTCGCCATTTCCCTTTTAAAGAATATGGTTTCCTAAAAACTTCTTCAAGAGTAGGTTCAAAAACATTCGGAAATGTTTTCATTTCAGCAAAGTGCTCTAGTTTACGTTTACCAGCCATGTACTAATCCTCTACCTCTAACAAATCGTCTAAAGTAGCTTCCGAAACAGCATGATAATTTGGTCTTGCCTTAGCGTAAATAGCTCTAGCTCTTTCTATACCTGCTTCAGATTTAATAATTGCTTTGTAGATAGGAGTTAAGAATTTTCTTCTACCAACTTCTATTAAAAACTTCTCTGTTTCTGCAAATGCCGGTTCGTAATTGTTTGGAATTACTTTTTCAAACCAAGCAGCATGTATTTCAGAATTACCAATAGAACTAAAACCGAATGCAGCATCCAAGTCTTTCATTTGCTCGGTTGACATTGTATCAGGTAATAACCTCACAAAGCGTATCCATTCAGGTGTCATCCATTCTGAAGACTTCAAAGCTATTGCCGGGGTTCCTGCTTGCCAAGCAGTTAGTTCAGCTTCTACTTTTTCAAATTTTGTTGACTGTATTTTAGGGCAATTCTCAGGAAGTCCCATCCCAAAAATCCACTCTTTTGGTTGAATGATTTTAGTCCAAGTTGAGTCTTGATCTAATAGTTTCTGATCTAGGTAAATTAAGAATGCATCTGTAGTCATTACTTTAAACGCAAAAGTTTCAAAGTATTCTTTTAAGAATTCATCAAACTTATCTCTGCCAACTGTTTGTTCAATTAGCTTTAAAAAATAAAAACCTTTATCATAAGGTACTCCTGTTAAACCGTCGTCAGGGTTTCTTCCTTCTAGGTCTACTTTTAACCTTGTATCAGCTTCTCGGTCTTCACTTTTTAGCCATTCAATTTCATCCTGTAAATCTTGATAAGATAAAAGGGCTAACATATTGGCAAAATCTTCACCAAATATTTCCTCCATAATCCTGTTTTCAAAATAAACCGTAAACCCTTCATTCAACCATATATCATCCCAACTTGCATTGGTAACTAAATTACCCGACCATGAATGAGCAAGTTCGTGTGCAATAAGTGCAGTTAATGATCGATCACCTGCAATTATTGTAGGAGTGGCAAAGGTTAATCTTGGATTTTCCATTCCTCCAAAAGGAAAACTAGGAGGAAGAACAATAACATCATATTTCCCCCATTTGTATTCTCCATATAATGCCGATGCAGTATCAACCATGTTTTGCATATCGGCAAATTCATAAGCAGCAGCTTCAATAACTTCAGGTTCGGCGTAAACTCCACTTACTTCTCCAAGTTTTCTATATTCAATATTTCCAACAGATAAAGCCATTAAGTATGAAGGAACCGGTTGATCCATTTTAAACTCATAAACCCCAGTCTCATTTATTTCAGTTGGGTTAGTTGCACTCATCAAAGCCAACATTCCTTTAGGAACTTTAACAGTAGCTTCATATGTAAAACGAATTCCAGGGCTATCCTGGCAAGGAATCCAGGTTCTTGCCAAAATTGCTTGTGATTGAGTAAATAGAAAAGGATGCTTTTTACCTGCAGTTTGCATCGGATTTAAAAATTGTAATGCATCTGCCCCTTTTGTTGTTGTGTATTCAATCGAAATTGTTTCTGTCTTCGTTGTAATAGGAATAACTAGCTCTGTTCCTAAGTCTTCGCCATGCTCGATACTTTCAAACTCAAGATTTCCTTTTGAATCACTTCTTTGAACAGATAGTATGTTTAAGTTTCTAGAATCTAAATGAATTTCATTAACACTCTTCGTATTCTCTATGGTATAGGTTGCTGTAGCTTTGATTACTTTTTCATCAAAATCTACATCTGCTTGCCAATTTAAATGCTTCACAACTGCCTCATCTGGCTTAGCAAAGCTATGATGGTCTGTATGAACTAGATTTAATTCAATTTCCTCTTCTAAAGTCATTTTTTCTGCAGTTTTATTTTCTTCTTGTTTTGAGCCGCAAGAAAACAAGGTAAGCGTAGCTATTGAAGCCACAAGCAAGTATTTAAACATGGTGTGTATTTTTTTGCAAAACTAAGCAATTGAATCATTTGCTATTGGCTAAATAGCGACTTGCTTAACACTATTTTAACATAGTTTTAAATCTACTTTAACCTTAGTTCTGTGCATTTAAAATATATTTATTCTAGGATAATTTACAATGAAAAAGGTATTTATTTCTACGGTTTTATTTTTAGCAATGGTAACGCTTGCAATGGCAGGCAACGGCAAAGCTGTTGCATTAAAAGGAAAGGTAGTAGATAATATGGGTGAACCAATAATTGGTGCTACTGTATTTATTGAAGAAACTAAAACAACGGTTTACACAGACTTTGATGGAGAGTTTCTAATAAAAAACCCATCTAAAGAAGGAAATACAATAACCGTTAAAATGATTTCTTACAATGATAAGAAATCAGTAGTTTCAGTTAACAATAACAATTCAGAAATAATCTCAATAAAATTATTTTATAAGTAAACAACTTTAATTCAATAAGTTAAAGCGCCTTCCCTCGGCGTTTTTTTATGCCTTATTTTCTAATGTTACCAAATTGTTAATTTTTAATTACCTTTATGTTATTGAAATTTAAACTCAAGGTTATGAAATTATATAGAACAGGATTAAGTCTTTTTGCATTATTAATTGCCTTTGGCACATTTGCACAAAATGGATTAACACTAGAAGACGGAGTTTACTATACTGAGAATAAAGAATTAGTTAAAGGAGAATACACAACTCATTATAAAAACGGAAATAAAGAAGCTGTTTACAGCCTTCAAAATGGAATTCTAAACGGGAAAGCAATGTTTTTCTATGAGGATGGAACACAACAAGAAATTGGTTCTTACTATCAAGGAGACAAAGATGGTAAGTGGATTAAGTGGGATAAAGAAGGCAATAAGATTGCAGAGGCCTACTATACTAAAGGACAAAAAGACGGCAATTGGACAGTTTGGGACTCAAACGGTCAATTAAGATATGAAATGTCTTATGAAAAAGGAGAAAGAGTTGGAGTTTGGAAGATGTTTAACGAAAAAGGAAAGTTAGTTTCAGAGAAGAATTATTAAGGTTAGAATTAATAATTCAGTTAATTAAAAAGCCGTATTGAAATTCAATACGGCTTTTTTTTACGTCCATTTATTGGAAAGTTAAATTTTATATGAAATACCTAAGGAGAAGTTTACACCATCCGTGAAGCTCTGAAATATATAATCTTGATTATTTAACTCATATATCCTTTTAGTTCTAGCATTAAGTAAGTTATTTCCTGCTACTTTAACCGTCCACCTGTCTTTAATTCCTTTCGAGAAGTTTAAGTTTAATAATGGTCTTGGTTGCTCATAAATATCAGGTGTTCCACCTCCAACAACTAAAACCAATTTAGGGCCAGTTACATTGAAAGAAAGGTTTGCTTCGAAGTCTAATGAATCATTGGTATAGGACAAATAAGAGTTGATTATGTATGGAGATTGACCAAACATTTGTCTAGTCTCTTTCGCCTCGGGGTCAGTTGCTCTAATTTGCTCTAATTCACTTTTCCCAACTTGAGTTTCTGAGTAAACGTAAGTTAAATTAGCTCCAAACGAGTACTTCTCTAGCTTTGGGGAAATTCCCTTTAGCGACTTTCGCATTTCAAACTCTAAACCATAAACATTTGCAAATTCTTGATTCTGCCAAGTTATCTCTGTGTTAGCTGCAAAAGGATTAATCACTATTTCAATTGGCTTTCTAAATCTTTTATAGAATGCACTTACCGCGAATATTTCTCCTAAGTTAGGGTACGTTTCCCATCTTAAATCTAAATTATCTATCAAAGTTCGTTCTAGATTTGGATTACCCACCTTAACATATCTGGTCTCAATATCAAATGTTGCATAAGGAGCTAACTCTCTAAATGTTGGCCTTGCAAGTGTCCTTGTTGCAGCAAATCTTAAGTTCGTGTTTTCTTTTAAAGTATAAGTTGCACTTAAGGATGGTAGAATGTCTGTTTCATCTAATTCTCCTTTCTCAAGTTCCTCGTCTTTACTAACAACTTCTATATTGGTTGTTTCCATTCTTGCGCCTACAACAACTCTCCACAATGCATTTGGTTTTAGATCTACCATTCCATATGCTGCAGACACCGTTTGATCACCTGTGTAGCTGTTTTGTAAATCAGTTGCATCTTCTACATTTATGAAACTAAATGAAGTTCCATCATTTCTGCCAACAACCATATTTTCATCAGAAAAGTAAGCATCTGCATCTCCATTATAGTTAACCCCAGTTCTTGTAAATACGTACCAATCTTCATTAAAGTCTCTACTTTTTGTCAAATTAGAAAACCCAAACTTTAATTTATTAACGTCTGGTTTTTCTTGATTTAGTGGTAACTCAAAGTTTACTTTCACATCCGTATTCGTTTCTTCCATATTTCTGAAATACCTTGTAGGCTCCAAATATAAATTAGGAGAAAGTTGATCGATACGTTCGCCATTATCATTAAAAGTAAAATCTGAAGTAAATATTCTAAAATCAGGTGTGTTTTGATTAGAAATTGTTCTGGCAGCAATCCAGTCGATTTTCATTTTTCTAAATTCTGGCATATAATGCTCACCCTTAAATTGGAAAGAGGTCATTGCTCTTTCTATATACTGGATGTTTCTTGTTTCTATGAACCTTCCAACTTCGTCTTTCGGAATCTTACCAAATAAATACCTTGAAGTTGCTGTACCTCCTTGGTTTCTTAAAATAGTTAACCCGATTTTGTTATTCGCTGAAAGTTTTAGGGATAAATTAACAAGCCCACCTAAAAGTGTGGTTTCAGTAGCTCTTTTGTCAACTAATAATTCTTCAGGGTTTAAGCTTTCTGCTTGACGAATATCTTCAGTTAAAGAAAACCTATTATTAATTCCTGTTCCGTAATATCTATTATTTTTAGAATATGAAAACCCAACATTATAACCAAAAGCTTTATTAAACAGTTTAGTTTGATCACCATAGCCCAACGAATACGATTGATCTAAAAATGGGCTATTTTTAGTTGGCTCCCATTCCTTAGAAAAAGATTGCGTTTGATCCGTTAATAGCGCATTCGACCCTTGGTTCTCTCCACAAGTAAAGCAAATGTTTGGAACCTCATTATTTTGAACTATTGAAGGCAAATCACGTTTTCCATTGTCATAGCCTAACCAATCAGTTTCGCTTTTTTCTTGAGTTAATGCATTCGAGTTAAAACTAGACTGTGTGTTAAATGATAGTGAAGATGAGAAGTAAAAGCTCTTTTCTTCAGGAAAATCCTTAGTTACAATATTGACTAATCCCGCAGTAAAACTCCCCGGTAAATCAGGAGTAAAAGTTTTGGTTACAACAATATTATCAACCAAATTGGTTGGGTATAAATCTAGTTGTACCGTATTTCTATTTGGATCAAGTCCGGGAATTTCAGAACCATTTAAAGTAGTTTTAGCATACCTATCGCTTAGGCCCCTAATATAAACGTATTTCCCACCTTCAACAGAAACTCCGGTAATTCTCTTAACAGCTCCTGCAACATCACTATCTCCGGCTTTTTTAATTTGTTGTGCTGTAATTCCATCCATAACCGATGCAGACTTCTTTTGCATGGTTAACATAAAGTTCGAACTAGACCTATCCCTTTTTGCAGTTACTTGAACCACACCTACATCAATTGATGCGTCTTTTAACTCGAAATTTAAGGTTTTATCAACTCCATCGCTTATTGCTACATTTCTTAAAGTGTCAGATCTAAATGAAATATACTGACAAATTATAGTGTAAGTTCCAGGTTGAACAGAAAAGATCTGATAGTTTCCATCTAAGTCTGCTGAAGCTCCTTGACTAGTTTCTTGAATATATACTGTAGCTCCAATTAATTCTTCTCCAGTTTGTGCACTTGTAATTTTTCCTTTTATATTAGATTGCCCTAAAACAGCAGAATATATCGCGATAACTAGGAAGGATAAAACTATCTTTTTCATCTTAAAATTTTTTTGCAAATATGCCAGTATAAAACATACTTAATCTAACCAAAACCTTACTAATGTATTACGGAATTGTTAAGAAAAAAGCGGGTTATTGTTTGAAACAATAACCCGCCAGTTTGCCTATTTAGGTAAATATTTTAATTCAAATTATTGAACAGATACTGTAAACAAATCGTAAGAAGTTGTACCTGCAGAAATTGAAGAAAATACATTTCCTTTTAATGCTAAATCAGAGCCTGAAAATCTTGAGTAAGAATCTTCTCCTGAAGCTAAATCTTCAATATCAATTCCTTTATTAAAGTTGTGAAAAATAGAGTTATGGTATTCACCTCCAGCATTATCTCTGAAAGTAATTGCTCTAGAAACACCATTTCCAATGTAGGTTGCATTATAAATAACAGGCTTAGCATACGGAGTTGCTGTTTCTGGATCAGTTCCACCATCGTGTTCTCCAGCTCTATCACTGTCAGAATCTTGAACAGTTAACCAAAACTGACCTTTCCCTCTGAACCCTTCATCATAATCATAAGAGTCATCTCCACAATACGCAGTAATAATGTATTTAGTGTTTGCTGTTCCACCGAAAAATTCAACACCATCATCTTTATTTGAGACTACTTCGATGTATTCAATTGTAGTTCCACTTCCTACACCACCAAGTGTAAGTCCATTAATTTCATTTCCTGCTCCAATGTCTGTTCCACCATGTCTAATAGAAACATACTTTAACGTTCCAGAATTATCTGCATCGTTAGAACCACCATACAAACCTCTAGTCTCATTGGTAGGGATACCTTCTATTTGTGTTGAACCAGGGCTTGAATTAAGACCTGCATCTCCTAAAACAATAAGACCACCCCATTGTCCTTTTACGTTAGATAATTGAGATGTACCATTGTCGCCTTCATATGTCATAATAATTGGCTCAGCAGCTGTTCCAATTGCATTAATAGTTCCACCATTTGCAACAACTAAAGCAGAAGCCGATGCACCTGCACCTGATTTACCTTTTATAATTGTTCCTGCAGCAATGTTTAATGTCTCTCCGCTTCCAACAAATACAAAACCATCTAATAAGTAGATTGTATCTTTTGAAAAGCTAACAGTACCTGAAATCATATTATCAGTTACTGTTTTTGTTGGTAAGGTATTGTCAAATTTTCTTTTGTCTCCAGAAAGGTAAGTCCATCCACTTGTCCAATCTGTTGTTCCAAATGCGCCTTTATAGTTTACTTGCTCATAAAACCCATCCATAGGAGGCATATCACCTGTTGGAAGACTTGTGCTTGGAATTAAGTTATTGGCATCTAGCTGACTAATGTTTGTTTGAGAATTTGAATTATTTGCAAAAGATGCAGCAAATGCATTCTCTTCCGCTGTAGTATTTGTTGTTGGAGTTCCACCTAACGGAGCATCAACCTCGTCATCTTCGCATGATGTGAAAGATAAAGAAAGAGCAAAAGCAACTGTTGCGCCCATTAATAATCTAGTTGTAAATCTTAAATTTTTCATTTTTGTTAGAATTGTTTTTCAGTTAATTAATTCGAGGCAAAAATGTGAATGAAATCTCCCATGAAAAAATTTTTCAGGTTATGAAATGCTTAATCCGTATTAACAAATCATTAAGCAAATCACAAAAGAACAACCAACACAAGCACTTGAAATACAGCTATTTATATTAAAAAATATCAGTCTACTATTCTTAAAATTAACTTAATAGCGAGTTAACAATTAAGACACATTCTAATAATAACTTAGCCTTATAACTGATTCAAAAATGATTAGAAAAGAAAGAATTTTATTGGTCGACGACGAGGAGGATATTTTAGAGATATTGAGTTATAATTTAGCCAACGAAGGATACGACGTCTTAACTGCAAGAAATGGTGTAGAAGCCATTGGAATTGCTAAAGAAAAGTACCCAGACTTAATTATTTTGGATGTAATGATGCCAGAAATGGATGGTATGGAAACATGCCTAGAGCTAAGAAAAGAAGATAGTCTTAACAATACAGTCATAACCTTTCTATCAGCAAGAGCAGAAGACTATTCTCAAATTGCAGGATTTGAATCTGGAGCTGATGATTATATAACCAAACCTATTAAACCCAGAGTACTTATTAGTAAAGTAAAAGCACTTTTAAGAAGAAGTGGAGAGACTGGAAACAAAGAATTAGACAACCTCGTTGTTGGTAATATAACTTTAGACAGAGAAAAATATTTAATCACTCAAGAAGGACAAACAATTATTCTTCCTCGAAAAGAATTTGAATTACTTGGCCTTTTAATGAGTAAGCCTGGAAAGGTTTTTACTCGAGAAAAGATCATGGAGAATATTTGGGAAGGTGAAGTTATTGTAGGTGATAGAACAATTGACGTGCATATAAGAAAGTTAAGAGAGAAAATTGGAGACGAGATTATAAAAACTGTAAAAGGAGTAGGATATAAGCTTACTGCCTAAATAATCTGATTCATTCTGAATAGAAGACTAAAACAAAAACCTCTTATTTTTGGATGTGATACTCAAAAACAAAAAAACCGATTTGAACTTCAAATCGGCTTTTTTATTGGAATTCATTTAAGCTTAAACTTCACCTGAAACAGCTTCTGAAACATTAATGATATGATCTCCGACTTTCTCTAATGATGAAAATACGTTAGAATAAATTAATGCCCCTTGCATATTCGATTCACCAGCTTCTAAATCTTTTAAATGCACCTTTCTCAGTTTATTTCTATGCTTATTAATTTTTTGTTCTGCATCAATAGCATCTTGAAGACTAACGTCGTTTTTATCAGCTTCTAAGTTTGTATTCATTACCTTAAAAGCTTGGTCAACAAGTGAAAGCATTTCATTTAGTCCCTCTCTTTGCTCTGGGGTAAAATAAAGCTTTTCAGATTCTTTCTTCTCTAATGCTTTACTGATTTGATAAAAGATGTCACCTACTCTTTCAAGATCATTTGTTATACTTAGCATAGCTCTCATTTTTATAGAAGCTCTATCGCTCATTTCTAATCGTGAAACTTTGGCTAAGTAATCAGCAATTTCAATCTCAACTCGATCAGTAATTTCTTCATACTTCTCTAACTTAGAGAATAATTTTGCTTTCTTCTTCTTGCTAGAATTATTGATAACCTCATGAACAAATGTATTCATCCTTGCAGTGACAGTTCCAAACTTTGAAACTTCTTTTTGCGCCTCAAGAATTGATATATCTGCAGTTGCACCAACAGGACCTCCAATAAAATCAAGTTTAAACTCTTCGTCTGAATCACCTTTTGATTTAACTGTTTTTTCCGCCAAGGAAACTAATAGTGGCACAAACCAAATTAATAAGACAACATTAGCAAGGTTAAAGAATGTATGAAAAATGGCAATACCTGTAGCTGCCATGCCACTATCTAATGGATTAAATTCCGCTCCTCCTGAGTATTCAACTATAAACCCTACGAGGTCTAAAAAGAAAGGAAAAATTAGTAGCATCCAAGTAACTCCAACTAGGTTGAACATAGAGTGTATTCGGGCTGACCTTTTTGCGTGTACGTTTGCAATTAATGAAGCGAGTTCTGCAGTTATAGTAGTACCTATATTTTCTCCTAAAACCATTGCACAGGCAACTTCAAAAGGAATAGCACCTTTGGCTACCATTGCTAAGGTAAGAGCCATTGCAGCAGACGAAGATTGAATAACAACAGTAACTAATGCTCCTAGAATCACAAACATCACAGGACCATACCAAACATCTTTAAAATCAATAAAAAACTGAACGATTGCTGAATCATTATCTAAAGAAGGTACGGCATCTTTTAATTCTCCTAATCCTATAAACAATATACAAAACCCAACTATTGCTGTAGCCCAAGATTTTGCCTTACCACTTTTAATAAACAATAATGGGAACGCAAAGGCAATCAGCATATATGCATAACTACCCACACTTACTTTAAAGCCAATTATTAAAATAATCCAAGCGGTAATGGTAGTTCCAATATTAGCACCCATCATAACTCCGGCCGACTGGCGTAAAGTCATTAGACCTGCATTTACAAAACTTACCGTCATTACGGTAGTTACAGATGAAGACTGAACCAATGAAGTAATTCCGAAACCTGTTAAAACGCCTTTAAAACGATTCGATGTAATAGAGCCAAGCATCTTCCTCAACATACTTCCAGAAGCTTGCTGTAAGCCTTCACTCATTAGCTTCATTCCATAAATAAAGAAACCTAGCGACCCAATTAAAACTAATAATTTGGCAATTCCCCAACCTCTTTCAGTTTTTGATTTTATTGATTCCGACCAAATCATCCTTGACTTGTATTCCTTATTAACATCAATATTCCCAGCAGGTGAAAATCCAAGTTTAAAATGATACTTCTCATTGCCAATAAGACCATTTATTTCATACTTATTCTTTAAAATAGAGAAAGGCTCAGTATACTTCCAATCGTTTCCTTTCATTCCACTTTTATGTCTCTTCTTCCCAATATCCGTGTTGTATGAAATCACAGCCATAATATTGTTATCGGATAAAAACTTAGACACCTCATAGTTAATACTCCAAGAAATTTTAACTCCCTCTTCTTTGCCTTTAACAACCATATTTTCAATCACATGATCGCCCATGGTTGGGGAGTTAATTCTTGCCGTCCAAGCGTTTCCGTTCCCTAATGACCAATTTAAAATCTTATTCTCATCAAGGCTATCAAGTGTAATTGAATTCTGATTAGGTGAAAACTCTTTAGAATAAGACCAAACATTCTGATCAGAATATTTATATCGAACCTTAATTGGAGAGTCAATGGAAATTTTATTCCACCTTAAAGTTAAAGAGCCAATCTTTATTGGTTCCTTTTCATCGTCTAAATAATTATGGAATAAATCGGCTACTTCGCCATCAATCATAACCTTAGACTCTTGACTATAGGCTGAATCTGGATTAGTTATTTGTCCAATAACAAATGCAGGTAACAATGCTGCAATTAACAATCCAACTCTAAATATTTTTTTCATTCTAATTAATTTATTGGTCGCAAAAATATATTTCTGAACAATCAATTTATTAGGTCTAATATTAATTAAACATTAATAATAATATTAGCTGTTTTATAGAACATCATAAAAAACGTTTATAACTACCATAAACACTAGTCTCTTAAGTTAAATCTATATTAATTTAATATTAAACATGCCCTCAAACTTTAAAAAAACAGATAAATCAAAACATATTTGCACAAAAATTTAACATTAACTCAACATTAACTTAAGTTATGAATAAGTTGCAAATTGGTCTCTTTATTGTTTTTTCTATAGCGATGTCAACCTATACTTTCGGACAAACCCCAGTTGACATAAAATTTGGAAAAGGGCTGTATAATGTAATAGCTGTTGACTCTAGTTGGAGCATGAAATTTGGAGCACGATTTCAAACTCTTTTTATAGGAGAGTTTAATATTGATGATAAAGATGGTATTGTTGATGCAAATTCAAACTTTTTAATACGCAGGTCTAGGTTAAAATTTGGTGGTTTTGCATACTCCCCAAAACTTCAATACAAGATTGAACTAGGTATTTCGAATAGAGACATTTCAAATGCAATTCCTGAAACAGGAAATTCATCTCGAATTATTCTTGACGCAGTTCTGAAATGGAATTTTTATAAAAATTTTACGATTTGGGCAGGTCAAACAAAACTACCAGGAAACAGAGAACGAGTTATTTCTTCGGGTAACCTACAATTTGTTGATCGATCTTTAGTGAATAGCAAATATAATATTGACAGGGACATGGGTGTTCAGTTAAGGCATCATCATACTTTTGGAAAAAACTTTATTATCCGAGAAATGATTGCTCTATCTCAAGGAGAAGGTAGAAATATAACAGTAGGAAATCTAGGTGGATACGATTACACAGGTAGGATTGAATTTTTACCCTTCGGAAAATTTAAAAGTAAAGGAGATTATTCTGGTTCTGATTTAAAAAGAGAAGAAAACTCAAAATTATCTATTGGTATTACTTATGATTTTCATGACAGAGCCGTTCGAAAGAATGGCAATACTAAATCATTTATGTACAACGATGTTGGCTATTTTGAAACCGACATTTCTACCTTATTTATTGATTTAATGTATAAGTACAAAGGGTTTTCTGTAATGGCTGAGTACGCAGACAAGCAAGCTGAAGAAGTTTTTGCAACCAACAGCGATGGTTCTTTGACAGGTGATGCAGTTACAGCAGGAACAGGTTTAAATGTTCAGGCAGGTTATTTATTCGGTAGTGATTATGAAATTGCTGCGCGCTATACTACAATTGACCCAGACTCCAAATTAAATAAAGAAATTATAGATCAATACACCATTGGAGCATCAAAATATTTAGTAGGTCACAAACTAAAAGTTCAAGCAGATGTTAGCTACATGACTGAAAAAGGGAAATCTGATAATATTATGTATAGAATGCAATTTGATTTACATTTTTAGTGATTTAACTATTTATTAATGAAAACATAAGGTTTAATGACAGTTAAGCCTTTTATTTTGCAATAAAAAATTATGTCAAAAAGCAAAAACCTAAAAGAAGTAGGTAAACTTTTTTTTAAATTAGGAAGTGTGGCTTTTGGCGGCCCTGCTGCTCATGTAGCTATGATGGAAGACGAAGTCGTTAAAAAGCGAAAATGGATGACTTCGGAACATTTTCTTGACCTAATGGGTGCAACTAATTTAATTCCCGGGCCAAATTCTACCGAGATGACAATGCATTGTGGACATGAAAGAGCCGGTTGGAAAGGTCTTTTTGTAGCAGGAGGTGCTTTTGTTTTTCCGGCTGTAGTTATAACTCTTATTCTTGCATGGTTATATACAGAATACGGCCAATTACCAAGTGTTGAGCCATTCATTTATGGAATTAAACCTGCCGTAATCGCCATTATTATCTCTGCCGTTTACAGATTGGGTAAAAAAGCTTTAAAAAGTGTACAACTTGGTATTTTAGGTGCATTAACACTAGCGGCAGCATTATACGGCATACATGAAATCGTTGCTCTTTTCGCTTGCGGAATTTTAGGAGCACTTATATTCCTTGCAAAAAACACACGCAAGACTTCAAATAGTTTTTTCCCACTTGCATTAGCGACAAGTATTGGTAGTACAAAGGTTTTATTAACTTTCTTAAAAGTTGGTGCACTCCTTTATGGAGGAGGATACGTATTATTTGCCTTTTTAGATGCAGAACTAGTTAGCACAGGCTTATTGACTCGTCAAGAGTTAATAGATGCAATTGCAGTTGGCCAATTTACTCCAGGCCCTGTGCTATCTACAGCCACTTTTATCGGATATCAACTTAATGGTTTTTGGGGTGCGATAGCCGCAACTGTTGGAATATTTTTACCCTCGTTTATTTTTGTAGCAATCTTAAATCCAATAGTTCCTAAATTAAGAAAGTCACCATTGATTGGGGCTTTTTTAGATGCAGTAAACATAGCTGCAGTAGCAGTTATTGTAGCAGTTTGTATCGAAATGGGATTAGAAACAATTACCGATTGGAAAACTATTTCAATTAGCATCATTAGTCTAATCGCTGTTTTCGGAATTAAAAAACTTAACAGTGCCTTTATTGTATTGGGCGGCTCACTTTTGGGTTACTTACTTTACCTAATCTAACAACACCCTCCACCATCATAGTGGTCTGTAGAACTACTGATAAAAATATCATCTCTATTAAAAGCCTCTAAAGCAGCAGCGGTTTTATCGCAAATTGCTAATGGTTGGTTTTTCAACAAAGTATGTCCCTTTTTATCATCAAAAAGCTCATCCTCTCCAAAATAAATAGCAGCCCTACCGGTAAAAATACACGGCCCATCTTCTGGCATTGGGTCTTTTATTGCCGCTACCTCAATCGATTCAATATATATTAACTCTTCAGTTGGGTAATTTTTTGGATCTAATATTCTGTATGGTTTTCTAGCTCTAATTTCTATTGTTCCGAATCCAGCATCTGTAAGCATTTTCACATATTCTGCTATAGGTAAGCTACCACTTAAGCACAAGGCTCTAAGTCTTTCGTCGTTTCTCAATTCTTCATTCATTTCTTGCTCACAAGTAGGATCACTCATAACCAATCTCCCATGCGGTTTAAGTACACGATACATCTCTGCAATTGCTTTCTTTAAATCTTCGGCTTTAAAAATATTAAACAAACAATTTTGGGCTGCTACATCAATGATATTATCTTCGACTGGTAAATTTAAAGCATCACCTTTTCTTAAATCAACAAAATCACTTTTAAACCATGAGTTTTGCTCTTCCGCTTCCTTAAAATTCTTCTCTGAGGCATCTAGCATTTGATCAACCACATCCAATCCAATAACACCTGATTTTTGTCTCGAAAAGTATGCAAACTGCAATAACTCCATTCCTCCCCCAACACCAACATAAAGAATTTTAGGGCTATTTACCAAATCTCTAGCGTGAACAGTACTACCACAACCATAATTCATTTGTTGCATGATAGTAGGAATTTTTAAGCCTGGTAATTCCCAAATTGGGTTGGTGGTACAACAAAGTCCAACATCAGGAGTAATTGCAGCTTGTTTATATACATCATGGGTTGTCTCTAAGTAGCTCATCGGTCTTTTTTATTTTATTCAAATGTACCATTTAGAGTTGTTCCTGCAGAAAAGAAACTTTACAACAACTATTAGGCGACAAAAAATTATATAGACCTAAAGAATATTTATTGCAAGTAATAATTATGATGTATTTTTACTTTAAAAACTTAGTTGGCATCAAGATAAGATGAGTAAAGAAACAATATTATTAGTTGATGATGAGCCAGACATTTTAGAATTGGTTAGTTACAACCTAGAGAAAGGTGGTTATCAAGTCTATAAGACTGAAAGTGGCAATAAGGCAATTGAAATAGCAATAAAAAAAAGGCCTGACCTAATTATTTTAGATGTTATGATGCCAGAAATTGATGGAATTGAAACTTGTATTCAAATGAGAGCTATTCCTGAACTTGAGAACACTCTTATTACATTTTTATCTGCTAGAGGCGAAGACTACTCTCAAATTGCAGGATTTGATGCCGGTGCTGATGACTATATAACCAAGCCAATTAAACCAAGAGTTTTATTGAGTAAGGTCAAAGCCATTCTTAGAAGGAAAAATGAAAACAAACAAATAACTAAAGAAATTATTTTCGATGGAATTTCCGTTAACAAAGAAAAATACATCGTTACAAAAAACGAAACAGAAATAGCATTTCCTAAAAAGGAATTTGAGTTATTATGTCTGTTAATGGAAAAACCAGATAGCGTTTATACAAGAGAAACTATTTTAAAATCCATCTGGGGCGACGAGGTCGTTGTGGGAGAAAGGACAATAGATGTTCATATCCGAAAATTAAGAGAGAAGTTAGGATCGGAGTATATTAAGACCATTAAAGGAGTTGGCTACAAGTTTAGAAACTAAATTCTATATTAAAAGATGAGTGTTTTAACACCCAAAAATCTTTCGTTTAGATTAGCTCTTGCATTAGGTGGGCTTTGCTCTTTAGGTTCATCCCTAATTTGGATTATTAACAATCCTTTCAACTTTACTTTTTCTGTTTCCATATTTATTTCAACATTTATTCTTAGCTACTTATTTCTTTTATGGGGAATTAAACAATACGTCGACAAGCAATTTAAACTAATTTACAAAACCATACATAGTTTAAAAATTGGCTTAAAGAAAGACTCCCAAAAAGTTGATATTGAAGAAGATATCTTTGTAAAAATTAGAAAAGAGGTTATTGAGTGGGATATAAATAATAGAGCAGAAATAGACCGACTACAGGAACAAGAAAAATTTAGAAGAGATTTTATTGGTAACATTTCACATGAGTTGAAAACTCCTATTTTTAGTATCCAAGGTTATATTTTGACCTTATTAGAGGGGGGATTAGAAGACGAAAGAATCAACAGAAGTTTTTTGCAAAAGGCAGAAAAGGGAATAAATAGAATGATAGAAATGGTTGATGACTTAGACGAAATTTCTAAGTTAGAATCAAATCGCATAGAGTTAAAAAAACAATCTTTCGATATCGTGAAATTAGCAAGAGAGGTTTTCGAATCGTTGGAAGATAAAGCGAAAGAGAAACAAATTAATCTCAAAGTTTTACAAGAAGACAAAGTCATTAATGTAAATGCAGACCCGAGTAAAATATCGCAAGTATTAACTAACCTTACTGTCAACTCCATCAATTACGGAACAGTAGGAGGCTCTACCTCTATTAAGTTTTTCGATTTACACGATAATATTTTAATTGAAATAAAGGATACAGGTAAGGGAATTGCAGAAGAACATTTACCTAGGTTATTTGAACGTTTTTATCGAGTAGACAAAGGAAGATCAAGAGCGGATGGTGGCTCAGGCTTGGGTTTAGCTATTGTAAAACACATTATAGAGGCACACCAACAGACCATTAATGTAAGAAGTACCGAAGGAAAAGGCTCTATGTTTTCTTTTACCTTAAAGAAGGCTTAAAAAATAAAGCAGAACTATTTTAGTTTAATTAACAAAACTGGTGCAACCAAATTGAAAGAACTTGCATCTAAATAAAGAATTAATCTTGACAATACAGCAAAGAGAATTGATGAGCGATGAAGAAATGCTGGAGGGCTGCAAAGCAAATCAGGAAATTGCGCAAAAATATCTTTTCGACAGGTATTCTAGAGTGATGACCGGAGTTTGTATGAGATATGCTGACCGGTATGAAGAGGCTCAAGATATAGTTCAAGATGGCTTTGTAAAAGTTTTTAAAAAAATAGAAACTTATTCGGGCAGTGGTTCTTTAGAAGGTTGGATTAGAAGAATAATGGTAAATACCGCTTTGGATTATTTGAGAAAAATAAAACATGAGCGATTTAATTTATCAATTGATGATATAGAGTATTCGCTTAAAGAAAAGCAAATAATTGAATCATCGATGCAAGCAGAAGACTTACTAAATATAGTAAGAACGCTACCCCTAGGTTACAGAACTGTTTTCAACATGTACGCTGTAGAAGGTTATTCTCATAGAGAAATTGCAGAAAAATTAGAAATATCAGAAAACACTTCGAAATCACAATATTCAAGGGCACGTTCCTTGCTTCAAAAGAAACTAGAAGATTTAGAAATTGAAAGCTAAAGCTTTGAAAGAGCATAAAAACATAGAAGAATTATTTAAGGATTCATTTAATGGATTTGAAGCTGACCCTGGCGCTAACGCTTGGTCAAACATCCAATCCCAAATTGGAGCCTCTGCTTCGGCTTCTGCTAGCGCAGGGAATACAGGAGTTTGGGCCGCTAGTGGTTCTAAAATATTAACCGCTGTAATTGGCTTGGGAATCGTCGGTTTAAGTATTGGCGGTTATTACTTTTTTGACTCTAAAGGGGTTAAAAATAAAGAAGCCAGAGAAAACTTAAAGACGGTTACTCAACCTGAAAACAATACTAAACAAGAGAAAGCTATTTTAGAAACAGAAGCTGAAAAACAAAAAACTCTTGAGAAAGAAGAATCTGTTCCTCCAATAGAAACTGAAGAAGCTGATTTAAAAACTGTTGAACCTAAAAAACCCGTTAAGGTTTTGACTAATTCTACTTCAATTGAAGACATACAGAATGAGTCGGAAAAGAAAACGAAGGAAGAAAATAATGCAGAACCGGTTGCCCCCGTCTCAAATGAAATTGTTGGCAATTCAGATGATATAAATTCTATAGAAGAAGAAAACAATGATCAGCTAATAAATGGTTCAGATGTTATTGAGGTAAAAACTACAAATCAAAATATAGGAGATAAACCTTCTACAGCCACTGATAAAATTGCAGTTGAAACTCCTCCCAAAAACGAAGTAATTACTACGACTAAGGAAAATATTATAACTGAACCAGATTATTCTAGTGTTGTAAATGCTTTTACCCCGAATGGTGATGGAACAAATGATATGTTTGAGGTTAAACTTGAAAACGTTGATGAGTTAGAAGTAATAATACTTGACAAAACAGGTAAACAAGTTCATAATTGGATAGGACAATATGGATTCTGGGATGGGAAAAATCCCGATAATTCGCTAGCTCCTGAAGGACCTTATTTCTACATTATTAGTACTAAAAAAGAAGGTAAGACATTTACTAACAAAGGATCAATTATTTTAAAACGATAAATAAAAAAAGCCCTGAAATTAAATTTCAGGGCTTTTTTTTAATAATTCAGATTAGGTCTTAACCACCTTTCAGTTTCTTCAAAAGGCTTCCCTTTTCTTACCGTATAATCTTCTACTTGGTCTTTTAAAATCTTACCTAGTCCAAAATACTTGGCTTTGGGGTTAGCGAAATACAAACCACTTACTGATGCAGTTGGCAACATAGCGAAACTCTCTGTAAGACTAACTCCTATTTGCTCTCCATCTAGCATTCTAAAAATGGTATCTTTTTCTGTATGGTCAGGGCAAGCTGGGTAGCCTGCTGCCGGCCTTATCCCACGATACTTTTCTTTTATTAGTGCATCAGAATCTAAGCTTTCTTCTTTTGCATATCCCCAAAATTCTTTTCTTACTCTTTCGTGCAATCGTTCTGCAAATGCTTCTGCCAAACGATCTGCAAGTGCCTTTAATAATATACTAGAGTAATCATCATGGTCTGCCTCAAAACGAGCCAGATGTTTTTCTATTCCTAAACCTGCAGTAACTGCGAATGCTCCAATATGATCTTGCTTGTTGGATTCTTTTGGAGCAATAAAGTCAGCCAAAGCAAAATTTGCTATCCCTTCGGCTTTTTTACCTTGCTGCCTTAAACTGTGAAGTGTTTCTAAAACTTGATTATTTCCCTCAGCCTGATATACTTCAATATCATCACCTTCAGTGTTCGCAGGCCAAAGCCCAAAAACGCCTTTTGCTGTCAGCCAATTTTCTTCACTTATTTGGTCTAACATTTTGTTTGCATCCTCGAAAAGTTTTGTTGCTTCTTCTCCAACAATTTTATCTTCAAGAATCTTTGGGTATTTTCCTGCTAGCTCCCAGGTACTGAAAAAAGGAGTCCAATCAATATATTTCCTAAGTTCTTCTATCGGATAATCTTCAAATACCTTAGTGCCTAAGAAGTTAGGTTTAATAATATCTTCCTTTTCCCAATCAATTTTAAATCTATTTTCTCTAGCCTCAGCCAAAGAAATCATCTTTTTAAAGTCTCTTTTCTGATTAAACTGATCACGAATTTTAGCGTATTCATCATTTATTCCTTCTACAAACACATGATTAGCTTGCTCATCTTTTGTTAATAAACTACCAGCAACCGGTACACTCCTAGAGGCATCTAAAACATGAACAACAGGAAAATCATATTGAGGAGCAATTTTAACAGCTGTATGTGCTTTAGACGTTGTAGCTCCGCCAATTAATAAAGGCACATTAAAGTTCTGACGTTTCATTTCACTTGCTAAATGAACCATTTCATCTAAAGATGGGGTAATTAAACCACTTAATCCAATCATGTCAACGTCTTTCTGCTTGGCCTCTTTTAGGATCTTTTCAGCCGGCACCATTACACCCATATCAATTACTTCGTAATTATTACAAGCCAATACAACCCCAACTATATTCTTACCTATATCGTGAACATCTCCTTTTACTGTGGCTAGTAAAATTTTACCAGCATTTTTTGCCGTATTACCAGATCGCTTTTTCTCTTCTTCAATAAAAGGCAATAAGTGCGCCACAGCTTTCTTCATAACCCGAGCACTCTTTACAACTTGTGGTAAAAACATTTTGCCAGAACCAAACAAATCTCCTACTACGTTCATTCCGTCCATTAAAGGCCCTTCAATTACTTCAAGAGGCTTATCATATTGTAATCGAGCTTCTTCTGTATCATCTACAATAAACTCCGTAATTCCTTTTACCAAAGCATGACTTAAACGCTTTTGAACATTCTCTTTTCGCCAAGCATCATCTTTTACCTTTATTTTCCCCGAAGCAATTACACTTTCAGCAAAATCTGTTAACCTTTCTGTAGCATCATCTCTTCTATTTAGTAAAACATCTTCTACATGCTCTAAAAGGTCTGCTGGAATATCATCGTAAACCTCAATCATTCCGGCATTTACAATACCCATGTCTAAGCCATTCTTTATCGCATGGAAAAGAAATGCTGAGTTCATAGCCTCGCGAACCGTGTTATTACCTCTAAAAGAAAAAGAAACATTACTAACACCTCCGCTTACTAAAGCTCCAGGTAGGTTTTCTTTAATCCATTTGGTAGCTTTAATAAAATCAACAGCGTAATTATTATGCTCTTCAATACCAGTTCCAACGGTTAAAATATTTGGATCAAATATGATATCCTCTGCAGGGAATCCCACTTGCTTGGTTAAAATATTATAAGCTCTTTCGCAAATCTCTATTCTTCTCTCATAGTTGTCAGCTTGTCCTTTCTCGTCAAAAGCCATAACAATAACAGCAGCGCCGTAATAGCGAATTGTTTTAGCATATTTGATAAATGCCTCTTCTCCCTCTTTAAGACTTATTGAGTTTACAATCGATTTTCCTTGAACACATTTTAATCCTGCCTCAATTACCGACCACTTTGAAGAGTCAATCATAATTGGGACCTTAGAAATATCAGGTTCTGAGCCAATGAGATTTAAGAAGGTAGTCATGGCATTTTCGGAATCTAACATTCCTTCATCCATATTAACGTCAATAATTTGAGCTCCACCCTCTACTTGTTGAAGCGCCACAGAAAGCGCCTCTTCGTAGTTCTCTTCTTTTATTAATCGCTTAAATTTTATGGAACCTGTAACATTTGTTCTCTCGCCTACATTTACAAAATTGCTTTCTTTAAAAATAGTTAGTGGCTCTAGTCCGCTATACCTTGGAAGTTTTTCAATCGCTGGTTTCTTTCTTGGCTTGTGCTGTTTTGCAATTTCAGCGATTGACTTAATGTGATCTGGAGTTGTTCCGCAGCAACCTCCAACAATATTGACGAATCCACTAGTTATAAATTCCTCTATAAAACCGCCCATTTGACCAGCAGATTGATCATACTCCCCAAACGCATTTGGTAAACCAGCATTAGGATGCGCACTTACAAAAAAGTCAGTTCGATTAGATATAACCTCTAAATAAGGTCTTAGCTCCTCTGCTCCTAAAGCACAGTTAAATCCAACACTTAAAAGAGGCATGTGTGAGATTGAAATTAAAAAGGCTTCAGCGGTTTGACCTGATAAGGTTCTGCCACTGGCATCTGTAATTGTACCAGAAACCATAACAGGAATTTCTTTTCCTGTTTCCTCAAAATACTCTGAAATAGCAAAAAGAGCTGCTTTACAATTTAAGGTATCAAATACTGTTTCCACCAATAAGATATCAGAACCTCCCTCTACAAGTCCTTTAATCTGTAATGAGTAGGCTTCCTTTAATTCATCAAAAGAAGTATTCCTAAACTCAGGTCTATTTACATCAGGTGACATAGAAGCAGTTCGGTTTGTTGGCCCAATAGAACCTGCAACAAACCTAGGTTTATTAGGCTCATTTGATGTAAACTCGTCAGCTACCTCACGTGCAATTTTTGCCGACAGGTAGTTAATGTCATAAACTGCGCCTTCAAGACCGTAATCTGCCTGGGCAATAGTCGTTCCTGAGAATGTATTTGTTTCTACGATATCAGAACCAGCTTCATAATAAGCCGCATGAATCTCTTTTATTATATCAGGTCTAGTAATTGATAGTAAATCATTATTGCCTTTTAAAGGCATACTATGATCTTTAAATCGTTCTCCTCGAAAATCTTCTTCACTGAGTTTATGACGTTGGATCATTGTTCCCATTGCTCCGTCTAAAACTAAAATCCTTTCTTCTAAAATTTTTCTAATATCCATTCTTCTTAAAATAAAAAAGCCCTAACCGTCTGATTTAAGTTCAGAATGTAAGGGCTTATTGTTTCTTGAACTTATCTTTGCCTCGAAATTAATCGGGCCAGGAATTGGCACCTAATCTATTACTAAATAGGTTGCCAAGGTTTCAAAGGGCCTGTCCCTCCACCTTTCTTGATAAAATATATTTAAAGAACTATTTATTTGTTTTTACATGATGCTTGTACATAAAAAATCCAACTGCTCCTAAAAGAAGGTATGGTACAAACATAATATATACAATTCCACTATTTACACCTTTCCCAACGGATTGCTCTCCATTTTGCATATTCGATTCTAGAACCGCTTTACACATTGAACATTGAGCTTCTACATCAACTGATATCGAGAGAAGTATAAGAAAAAAACCAAGTAAAAATATTTTTTTCATGTTGTAAAATTAAGCGGCAAATACTTGCTAAACAATTAATAATAAGGAGATATCATTAAATAAACGATTACCCCAGTAACGGTAACGTACAGCCATAAAGGAAGTGTAATTCGGGCTATTTTTTTATGCTTATCAAATTTTTCTGATAAAGCTCTAGTAAAGCTTACCAACACAAGAGGTACAATAATAATGGCTAATAAAATATGACTTAATAATATAAAAAAGTAAACGTATTTAATTGTGCCCTCGCCTCCAAAATGAGTTGATTCAGCTAGCGCGTGATAAGTTACATAAGACAGTAAAAATAAAACCGACAAAATGATTGCACTAAACATTAACTTTCGGTGTAACTCAATATTTTTATTCTTGATAGCAAAAAATGCAGCAACTAACAGAACTGAAGTAGTGCCATTTAAAATTGCATTTAATTTCGGCAAAAACATAATTTCCTCAGAAACAGAATCTCCTTTGGGCATAAAATATAAAATTGCGACAGCAATTGGTATTAAAACTGAAGAACCAATCGTTAACGCTCTATAAGGGTTTTTCGTTTTTTCACTCATTTCTTTCTTGTTTTTAATGGAGCAAATTCTTCTTTATAGAGTATTTCAATGGCGTCATAAAGATCATTTACCTCTGATGTACTAGTACCATCAAAGTATCCTCTTATGTGGCCATTTTTATCAACTAATATTAATAATTGAGAATGTAAAAAACCACCAGGAGCGACCTCATCTGGCAGAGCGTTTACAAAATATCCTTTAAAAGCTATTTCGTATATGTCTTCCTTTGGTCCTGTAACAAAATTCCAAATCGAATCAATGCCATGAACTTTCTCTGAATAATCTTTTAGAACCTCAACAGTGTCGTGCTCGGGGTTTACAGTATGGGATAAGATACCAAAGTCACTTCTATCATAAAAATGGCTTTGAACTTCTAGTAAATGTGTTGCCATTTGAGGACAGATTGTTGGGCATGTAGCAAAAAAGAAATCTGCTACATATAATTTACCCTCATAATCGGTACTGCTTATAGTTTCTCCATTTTGATTAGTAAATTGAAAATCGGGAATCTTATGAAAAATTGTATCTCCTGTTTCGGAAAGTTTCTTGGGACCATAGAATGGAAGTCTTCGGAAGTTGTTTTCACCTGAATGTAAAAAGAGGTAAAACAAAGAAGGTAGCAATAGTATTGAAACTAAAATTAGTACCTTCTTTAATCGATTGTTATGTTGCATAGAACTTACAATAACTTATCTGCGTCGTTAATATAAATTGCTTCAGCTAGCATCATTATAATTAGATAGATTGCTAGCACTATGTAAGGAACAAGCACTGCATAAATAAAGTTTTTAAACTCGTGCTTTAAATGCATATAAAAAGCAACAATGTAATATGCTTTTGCAATTGTCAAGATAATAAAAGTCCATTTTACAAAGCCCCATGCAAGGTTCCAATCTTTGTAAAATAAACCTAAGGTAACCTCAACAGTTGTAATTCCTAGGAGAACCCAAAAGATTCTCCAAATCATTTTTCTTTGTTTTACGCCTTCCTCTTCGGAATGATGTTGTACGTATTCTGCTGTTCTGTCAAAATCCATAATGCAATATTTTTATAACTATACCAAGTAAAAGAAGGTGAATACAAATACCCAAACCAAATCTACAAAGTGCCAATAAAGTCCAACTTTTTCAACCATTTCGTAATGACCTCTTTTCTCATAGGTTCCTTTAAGTACGTTTACGAAAATGATAAAATTTATGACTACACCTGAAAATACGTGAGTTCCGTGAAAACCTGTAATAAAAAAGAAAAAATCAGCAAATAATGGGACACCATACTCGTTAACGCTAAGGTTTGCTCCATATACCTCCGTTCCACTTGCGATTAATGCTGCGGCATCAGAACCACTTATAATTTCATCTGAACCTGGCAATGTAAAGGCATTCTTAGCACTATCAACCCATTGGGCTATTGTTCCGTCTGCTAGCTGCAAAGCTCCTAATTCTGTTCCATGAATAAAGTGCATCCACTCCCAACACTGAGAACCAACGAAAATTAAACCACCAACAATGGTTAAAGCCATCCAAAGAATAACTCCTTTTCTATTCATTCTATGACCAGCTTCAACAGCCAATACCATAGTTACCGAACTAAGAATAAGAATAAAGGTCATTAATGCTACATAAAGCAAAGGATGATCACCGTGCAAGAAAGGGAAGTGCGTAAAAACATCTTCCGCAACAGGCCATGAAGACTCAAAACGATGTCTCATGAAACCATAAGAAATTAATAATCCAGAAAAGGTAAAGGCATCTGAAATAAGGAAAAACCACATCATGATTTTACCATAACTTACTCCAAATGGAGAAGTTCCGCCACCCCAAAGGGTTTTTCTATCGACAGTAGGAGCTGATCCAGCCATAATTTTATTAAATAATCGTATTAAAAAATATGTACAAGTAAACCCACATGGCACCTAAAAAATGCCAGTATGATGAACAAACCTGCAAACCTAATAAATTTTTTGAGTTGTATTGCTCTTTAATCGCATTAAAAACTACAACACTTAGTGCAATAATTCCACCAAATAAATGGACTAAGTGTACACCTGAAATTATGTACAAAAAGGAACCTGAGGCATTGTGCTTTGCACCTGTCATGTAAATCCCTGCGTCTACTAGTTGACTGTATCCTTCAAATTGTGTAAAAACAAAGGCTATACCCAATAATAAGGTTATTATTAAACTAGCTTTTGTCGCTGCATAATTATTTCTTTTGGCAAAAACATGCGCCGCAATTAACACTAAGCTACTAATTACTATAATAATTGTGCTGTACATGAACATGGAGGGGATATCGTAAATCAACCAGTTCCCATCTCCCTTTCTTACAATTACTGCGCTAGTTAGTCCTGCAAAAAACATTACTATGCTTGCCATTCCAAACCAAAGAAGTGGTTTAGCTACTTTCTTTCTTTTCTGCTCTTGAAAGTCTTTTTCGCTTAAAGCAAAATCATCTGTCATAATTTAAATTTTATCAAAATACCAAGCCAATAAAACAATTGGTACATATATAAAGGATGCAAACATCACTTTTGTTGCAGCTTTGTCTGTTTTTTTTCTAAATAATTGTATGGATGGCCAAACCATTAAAACACCTGCGGCTAAAATAAAAATGCTAGAGACCGCACCTACAAGACCAAAAGCCAATGGCAGCAGGCTAACCATCACCATAAACAAACAGTAAAGTAATATTAAAAAGGCTGAACTTTGATCTTTCCCTCCAGGTGAAGGAAGTAGTCTGAAACCTGCTTTTTTGTAATCTTCATCAGCCTTCCAAGCAATTGCCCAAAAGTGAGGGAATTGCCACATAAACTGAAGGGCAAATAATAAGCCCGGCTCTAAACCGAATTTACCTGTATAAGCAACAAAACCTAACATTGGAGGAATTGCCCCAGGAAAAGCTCCTACAAAAACAGCCCAAGGTGTAATTTGCTTTAATGGAGTATATATTGCAACATATAGAAATAAAGCTAAAATCCCTAAAATACCAGACAGTGGATTGAGATAAAAAAGAATTAAAATTCCAACCAAACCTGCAATTGAGGCAACAATAAAAGCCTCTTTTTTAGTCATTCTACCTGTAACAATTGGTCGATTTTTGGTCCTTTCCATTACCCGATCCAGTTCAACTTCAATAATTTGATTGAACCCATTTGAAGAGCCTGTAACTAAAAACCCACCGAAACAAAGAATTGTAAAGTTTAACCAATTGATAGTATCGGCAGCAATTAAATATCCCAAAGCGGCAGAAAACACAACCAGCGAGGCTAGTCTCAACTTAAAGAAAGCAGCGTAATCACGCATTTTATCGAGAAACATAGCCATTGTGCCTAGCTCTTTTTTTGTTGTTATTTCCATTGAATTTGTATTCAATTTTGCACTGCAAAAGTAATCAAATTGCTGTGCTATATAAATCAATTATGCTAATAATCGAAGTAAGAATTAAAGAGATTAGTATGGATTTTTAAATAAATCATATTATTAGTTTGATTTGGTCCCAAATCTTGATTTCTATATATGTAACCCAATGAAGCAGAAGCATTCCATTTCTCTTGCCAAACGTAAGTAAGCGAAAAGTCTGAATACAAACTCTTGTTTAAAATACCTTGACCAGTTGTATTCTCGTATTCTTTGCTTCTTGTAATATTCGACTCTTGAATATCTTCTCCTAGGTTTTGTCCCAAAATAGAAAAGCCCTTTTCAGAGAAGTTGAAATGTGCTCGAGCTAAGAATTTTCCTTTCCTATAATCAACTATCCCTAATACTTCAGTAAAGTTTGATCCAAGCGGATGAGCTAAAGACTGATTAAAGTGTGAATAGGATTGATTTAAATTGGTGTGTGCATAAGTGAATGGCCTTACGAAGTTAAATTCCAACCTAGTATTAAAACCCTTATGTCCAAACCATTCGAACTTTCTCCAACCTAACTGAATTCCGTACTTATTGGCCCACCACCCCGATCTAATCGAGTCATTTGGATTTCTCCATTGATTAAAATCGGCCTGTAATTCCGACAATAAAAATTCATCTAAAACCACTTGAGAATATAATATATGCTTTTTAGGCAAGGTTAATTTTATATTAGCTCCGACTAGTGCATTGTCGGAAGAACCTACAGAAAATTCAACCGGCCGATAAAAAATAAATGGATTTAAATAGTTCGGATCAAAGCCTCGATTATACTTTCCTTTATCTCCTTGCCAAATAATGGTTTCAAATAACCCTAAGTTTAACCATTTTGTAACTTGTAAATCCAAGAAATGAGTTGCAGTAAACTTCCTTTGAAATAGATTGGAGTTACGTTCAACATTATCAATATGTTGATGGCTAGTAAAGAGATTGGTATACTGAATTTTCCAAAATTTAGTAGTCATTTTAAAGTAAGGAGAGGCATTGCTGGTGTTGGAAAGTAACAGCGAACGATATCCATCACCAATTGAGTTTCGCCCGTAGCCAAATTCAAAATTGAAGTACTTGTTTGCGTTATAGTTTAGAAAGCCTGACAAGTAGTTAGACCCAATTCTGGAGTCATAATTAACAACTCCCATCCCCGGAACTACTTTTTGAGCAAGAATATATTCGCGCTGGTACTGCATATAATTTGAATTCATACGCAAGTATGTTAGGCCTAACCTCCACTTATCTTTTCCTCTTTTTGCATATAAATTAAATCCAAGACCTAAGGAAGAAACTAACTCATCCTCAAAATTCTGTCTCCCTAATCCAAATTCAAATGCAGGGTTTATTATTAAACTTTGAGTTTTACTTGGACTTAAATTAACTTTAGAGTATTCAATAAGGTTATCATTTAGGATTCCACTTATTGTGTCATTAGAACTTGGTTCGAAATAACTTGGTTTGAACGCTGTGAATGATTGTTCTTCAGAAAAATAGAACCCATGTTCATATTCAGCATTAAGAGCGTTTTTGACTCTTAAATCTATTTGCGCAAAACCACTTATAGAAAAAAGTAAAAGTAGAGTAACTAACCTCATGTTAGCCATTTTGTTTAGTGCTCTTTGGCTTAACAAGAAACAATATTCCCATTAATAGAAAAACAATTGCTGCCAATATTAAGAAAGTAATGCTTGTATTAATTCCTTGAACCAAAATAGCATAAGTTATTAATAAAGCATTAAAGAAATAAATTACACAAACCGTTTGTGCATGGTTGAGACCCAACTTAATTAAACGATGGTGTATATGATTTTTATCTGCCGTAAAAGGAGAGGTTCCTTTAATCATTCGATATACAAATATTCTAAATGTATCTAGCAGGGGGTAGCTTAAAACTGCCATAGCAAAAATTGGTTTAGAAATCCATTTCATATCTGGCGGTATAACATCTGGTTTAAATTCAATAACTCGAATAGCTAAAACACATATTATTAGGCCAACGATTAGAGAACCGGAATCGCCCATAAAAATATTTGCAGGATAAAAATTAAACCTTAAAAACCCTAGCAGTGCTCCCGCCAAAGCAAAAGCGATAATTGCATCTACCATGCTGCCTAGGAGTAAGAACCAAATACCAAAAGCAGTTGCTGCAATGCATCCAACCCCTCCTGCCAAACCGTCGACGCCGTCTATTAGGTTAAACGAGTTTATTACAACTACGTAAGTAAAAATTGATAAAGAGATACTAGCCCAATCGGGAAGCTCTCTAATCTCAAAAATACCATACAAGCTAGTTATCTTAATCTCGGCCATTAATACCATAATAAAGGCTACTAATAAATGGCCAACAAGTTTTTTTACAGGTGCAGTTCCAATTATATCATCTTTTATTCCTAAAAAAAACAAAACCAATATACTTGGCACTAAATACTTAATATATCCTATGTCTAAAGAAGGGTAACATATAAAAAAAGAAAATAATGTTCCTGCAAAAATCATTATCCCACCCATAGATGGAACATTTTTATTGTGCAATTTGCGTAGATCTCCCGGCTCATCGAATAAATTCTTTAGCTCTGCAACCTTTATAAAAGAGGGTGTTGCAAATAACACGATGAAGAAAGAAATCATTATTGCTGCAGCTATTGCCATGGTGCAAATATAATTTTATTAATAGTCAAAATATAAATTCTGAAGATTAGTGCTAACACCTATGTATAAATAGTTTTCAGAGTAACCATTAGAACTTCGTTCCCGATATTGAAGTCCTAAATTAAAAGTTAAATTATAAATAGGGTTTATTATAAATGATTGTCTGCCATCAATAACCAAAGAATTAATGGAATTGTTTTCTATTAGACTTCCTGTAACTTGACTTAAAAATCGTCCTTTTTTAAATACAAGAGAACTAAGCAATTCTTTTGTACCGGGCAAGTAAGAGAAATTTAAGCTTTCTCCATAGTGATTAAATTGATTTTGTCTAATTCTAGTTGAGCTAGAATTATATTCCAATTGAATTTTAATTGGGAGAAAGTTTAGATAATAATTTAGCCCTAATTGAACTCCAAAGTCCTCTCCAAGGCTATACCCTGCTAATTGCCCATAAAACTGAAGGTTATTTAAAGCTTTTAAACTTAAATTCAACCCAATTAAACTATTGCCTAAACTATCTTCAGAATGAAGCATGCTATTAAATAGTATTACCGGGGCGTAGTAACTTACCGGAACAGGTACGTTCCCTGAGGTATCTAAGCTTTGAGTAACAAAACCTTCAAAAAGTCCAATTTTCAATCTTGAGTTTACCGAGTAATCGAGATAATGAAATACTCCTTGTTTTCTTTCAAATAATCCTTCACCCTCAAAGTCTGTTTGAATTCGGTTTAAATCTTGAAAAGATGAAAATAGATTTTGGTATTGTAGTTTTTTATTAAACCAAAGGGAATTTATTTTAAGAAAGGGATAAGTAAATGCTAAATCTGAAAGTAGCAAAGATCGATGTCCGTAACCAACAAAATGTTTTCCATGACCAACCTGTATGTTTAACAAATCATTTGGAGAGTAGCTAATGTTAGAAGATGCCATTGCAAAGTCAAACCCAGTTTCATTAAACTTCTTTACTCGGCCTTGCCCATAAGCTACTCTTGAAAATCTAGTCCTTTTAAAAAATGTAGATGGCAATTCTACTTGGTTCTCTCTGAAGGTAGATTGAACAGAAACTTTAGACCCTAAATTTAATCTTAATAAAAATCCACGTGTATTTTTATACAATTGCTGCTCTCTTGATTCATCGGAAAACTCCCTACCAAATTCAAAATTTACAAGCGGATCGATAGTAAATTGAACTTCTTCATTTTGGTATTGAGTAACATGTTCGTGAAATAATTTTCGGGAGGTAAAGGTATGATTAGTATCTAAATAGTACTTCAGATTAGGAACTAATTCCTCTACATTCTCTACTTGGATTCTGCTTTGAACAAAAGGTGCGAAGCCAAAGTGTAAAAGGGTGTCGGAGTTCAAAATCGCCTTATTTAATCCAAAGTTGAACGCTTTATTCAAAGGGATTAACTGCTGTTGAGCATTTAAGCCTAAGCTCAATAAAGAGCAAAAAAGAAATAGAAATTTTGATGTGCTTTTAGGCTTTTTCAAACCCCAAGCTTTTTACTTCTTCGTATACGCTTCGGATTCCTTCCTCTAAAGAAATTTGATGTTTCCAACCAAAATTATGAAGTTTAGACACATCCATCAATTTTCGAGGAGTTCCATCAGGCTTTGATGAGTCAAATTTTAACTCACCTTCAAAACCAACAACCCTTTTAATCAATAATGCCAAATCCTTTATTGATATATCTTCTCCCGTTCCAATATTAAACCAGTCGGTTCCGTTGTAATCTTGCATTAGGGCAAAACAAGCACTTGCTAAATCGTCCACATGCAAAAACTCTCTTTTAGGGTTTCCAGAGCCCCAAATTTCTACTGAATCCTCACCACTCACTTTTGCAGTATGAAACTTTCTTAATAGTGCAGGAAGTACGTGTGAATTGTTAAGGTCATAATTATCATTTGGCCCAAATAAATTAGTTGGCATGGCAGAAATGAAATTACAACCGTATTGAGTTCTATAATTTTCGCAAAGTTTTATGCCTGCAATTTTTGCTATTGCGTAAGGTTCGTTTGTTGGCTCTAGTTCATTTGTAAGCAAATACTCTTCTTTTAATGGCTGTGGAGCCATTTTAGGGTAAATACATGACGACCCTAAGAATAGTAATTTATCTACTTTGTTGACATATGCTGCATGAATGATATTTGCCTCTATCATGAGGTTATCATATAAAAAATCAGCACGGTATATATTGTTTGCTTGAATTCCTCCAACTTTTGCAGCTGCTAGGAAAACGTAATTTGGCTTTTCGTCTTCAAAAAACTGGTTTACAGCTTGTTGATTTCTTAAGTCTAATTCAGAAGAGCTTCTAGAAACTATATTGTGAAATCCTTCAGCATTTAACTTTCTAACAATAGAAGAGCCTACCATTCCTCGGTGGCCTGCGACATATATTTTACTCTCCTTATTCATGGAAATCAAATACTTTGTGTCCACCTTCCATTAAATACTTATCTCTTTTAAATAGGGCTAAATCCGACTGTACCATGTCTTTAACCAAAGTTTCAACAGTGTGAGTAGGTTCCCAACCCAATTCATTTTTCGCTTTTGTGGCATCACCAATTAACAAGTCTACTTCGGTAGGTCGAAAATATTTAGGATCGACTTTAACTAAAACTTGTCCATTAGCCTTATTGGTTCCTACTTCGTTCACTCCTTCGCCTGTCCACTCGATTTCTATGTCAAGCTCTTTAAATGCGAGACTAACAAACTCACGAACTTCTATTGTTTTATTTGTAGCAAGAACGTAGTCATCAGCTATATCTATTTGAAGCATTCTCCACATTCCTTCAACATAATCTTTTGCATGCCCCCAGTCTCTTTTTGCATCTAGGTTTCCTAAATAAACAGTGTCTTGCATCCCTAGTTTTATCCTAGCAGCTGCTCTTGTAATTTTTCTCGTTACAAAAGTTTCTCCTCTTAAAGGACTTTCATGGTTAAAAAGTATTCCATTACAAGCAAACATGCCATAGGCTTCTCTATAGTTTTTCACTATCCAAAAGCCATATAATTTCGCCACAGCATAAGGACTCCTCGGATAAAAAGGAGTTGTTTCAGTTTGTGGAACTTCTTGTACCTTACCATATAATTCAGAGGTTGAAGCTTGGTAAAACTTGGTTTTCTCAGTTAAGCCTAAAATTCTAATGGCCTCTAAAATTCTTAGAGTTCCCATTGCATCTGAATTGGCAGTATATTCTGGGGTTTCAAAAGACACCTTAACATGAGACTGTGCTGCAAGATTATAAATCTCATCGGGTTGCACCTCTTGGATAATTCTTGTCAAATTTGAAGAGTCAGTCAAGTCTCCAAAGTGCAATTTAAATTTTACATTTTTCTCGTGTGGATCTTGATATAGATGGTCAATTCTATCCGTATTAAACAAAGAACTTCTTCGTTTAACACCGTGCACATCATAGCCCTTGCTCAAAAGAAATTCCGCTAAATAAGCACCATCTTGACCTGTAACCCCTGTTATTAATGCAACCTTATTCATAAAATTAAATTTAATACAATATTAACCTTTTCCAATGGTGACTAAAAACCAATCATTCAACAAATTTTCTCGGTTATATTTCATCGATTTTTTAGTTTTCCAGTTTATTACTGAGCCTCCCATACTTTCAACAATGGCTTGGCCTGCAGCTGTATCCCACTCCATAGTTGGAGCAAATCTCGGATAATCGTCTGCTTTCCCTTCTGCAACCATACAAAGTTTTAAAGAACTCCCAACTGAAATCATTTCTATTTCTCCTTGCTCCTTCCTTTTACTTTCTATGTATTCTTCAGTCTCAGATGACATATGAGATCGACTACCCACAATTGTATACTTACGATCAAGCTCAAATGGCAGTCTATTATTTTGGTTCATCCACGTTTCTAAACTTGAATTTTCTTGTTTTGAATAATTCGAAACTTTGTAAGAACCCATTCCTTCGGCTCCAAAATACATCTCGTCTTTTACAGGAACATAAATAACACCTAGTATTGCCTTTCCATTCTTTACTAAGGCAATATTTACAGTAAATTCTCCATTTCGTTTTACAAACTCCTTTGTTCCATCCAAAGGATCAACAATCCACAAATACTCCCAGTCTTTTCTTTCTTCAAATTCTATACCTCTTCCCTCTTCGCTCAAAACAGGATATTCAGTGTTTTTTAAAGCCTTATCAATAACTTCATGAGACCTTTTATCCGCTTCAGTTAATGGAGACTTATCATCTTTGTGTTCCACAGCAAACTCAGAGTCGTAAACAGTTAAAATAGCATCTCCAGCTAACTTTGAGGTCTTTACGCTTAATTCTAATAGTTTCTTCAAATCCATCTTAATTATCTTTTTCTGTTCCAAAATCATACTTATACCAAACCCTTTCGTGTAAATAATATAAAAGCATTTTACTTACCACCTCTACACTTGCAATTTGTAAACCAGTCGTTGGGTCACCTGTAATTAGCCAAGCTAAAAACATTGTATCAATAGTCCCAACTCCTCGCCAAGTAAAAGTTTTAAGTAAATGCCGCTTTTTCGACATACCAGAATTACCTTCTGCATCTTTTACATAGCCATATTTAAACCAAGCTCTTTCATGCAAAAAATACAAAATCATTTTTGTGATTACTTCAGTTCCTCCTAATGACAAACCTATCAATAATTCACCAGAAACAATCCAGCCAATAATCATAGTGTCTATTGTTCCCACTATGCGCCATGTCATGGTTTTTGCTAAATGCCTTTTTACAAGATGATCTTCAGCCATTTATCAATATCCCGCTGCTGCACCTCCAATTTGTTCAATTGGGTGCCAAGTTGTTTTTACCTCTAGAAAATCTTTAATTCTGAAAGGATTCTCGAATTCATTCTTATCAATTTCTGACAAGCTCCAAACAGTAATCCTTTTTAGATTATCTGCCGAATGTGATTTTATTTCTTGAATTGATTTAGAATGACTGCCTATATAAAGCAAAGCATTAACATCCATGTGAGTTACAAAGTGATCTTTCAACTCATCAACTTTTCCTGTGATTATATTAATAACTCCGCCCGGAACATCTGAGCTGTTAATTATTTCTGCAAAGGTTATTGCACTTAGTGGTGCATTTTCACTAGCTAATACTACAAGTGTATTTCCGCCTACGATGGTTGCACAAATAGCAGAAACAAGGCTTAAAAAATCTCCTTCCTCTTCAATTAAACAAGCAACAACACCTGTCGGTTCCATTATTGAAAAGTTAAAATGACTGCTAGACACTGGGTTTACTGCACTGAATATTTGTTGGAACTTATCGCTCCAACCAGCATAATAAATTACCCGATCAATAGCAGTTTCAACTTTAGATTTTGCTTTAGCTTGTGATAAGCCCTCTTCTTTAACAATTAAGTCAATAAACTGAGCTTTGGCTCCTTCTAAATTTTCGGCAATTCGATAAAGAATTTGCCCAATATTGTACGCCGTTCTGCCTGCCCAAGCTTCTTGAACTTTTCTAGCAGCAACAACAGCATTTCTAAAATCTTTTCTTGACCCTAAACAAATATTTCCTAAAACTTCATTTTTAGAATTGACAGGTTTATAGTATCTGCCAGATTCAGTTCTTGGGAATTTCCCTCCAATATATAGCTTATAAGTTTTCAAAACTTCTAATCTTTCTTCCATGCTCCAATTTTATTACCAATTACAAAGCTAATGTATTATTGTAATATCTAATTTTTAAAAATTCCTTTTTCTCTTTCAATAATTAATTACTACCTTCAATCCATCATTAACTAAACACTTACCAAATGAAAAGCAAAATCTCTCCGTCTCTCCGTCTCTAGTTTATTTTTATTTCTAATGTCTTGCAATTTATTTGGGCAAGAGTATTTTTATTCTGATGGTGACAAGAAATCATACGTAAACGTTGTTCCCAATCTCTGTTTAGTTAATTTTTAAATAAACAGCCAAACCATGCATTCCACCTTCTCTGCCAAAACCACTTTCTTTATATCCACCAAATGGAGAGGCTGGGTCAAATTTGTTATATGTATTTGCCCAAACAACGCCTGCTTTTAATTGCGAACTCATATTAAATGCCTTCGAGCCTTTATCAGTCCAAACTCCTGCAGATAAGCCATAAGGTGTATTATTGGCTTTTTCAATTACCTCATCTACTGTTCTGAAAGTCTGAATTGTTAAAACCGGTCCAAAAATTTCTTCTTGTGCCAACTTACTAGACTGAGCTACATTAAAAAACAAGGTTGGTTTACAAAAGAATCCCTTTTTAGGCAACTTGTATGAAGGCTGAAATGATTCTAAACCTTCTTTTTTCCCTGCCTCTAAATAAGCCTGAATTGTTTTTAATTGGTCTTGAGAATTAATCGCTCCAACATCGGTATTCTTATCCAAAGGATCTCCTACTCGAAGTGTCTCTAGTCTCATTTTTAATTTTGATTCTACTTCTTCTTTTATCGACTCTTGCACAAATAATCGAGAACCTGCGCAACATACATGCCCTTGGTTAAAAAAGATTCCGTTAATTACTCCTTCTACAGCTTGGTCAATTGCAGCATCTTCAAAAATTATATTTGCTGCTTTACCACCTAACTCAAGGGTTGCTTTTTTATCTGTTCCTGAAATTGCTCTCTGAATAATTTTTCCAACCTCAGTTGAGCCGGTAAAAGCAATTTTATTAATGTCTTTATGATTTACAATGGCTGCTCCAGTTTTTCCTGCTCCAGTTACAATATTTACTACCCCCTCAGGCAATCCTGCATCAGAAATTAACTCAGCTAGTTTCAAAGCTGTTAAAGAAGTTGTTTCTGCAGGCTTTAAAACAACTGTATTCCCACAAGCTATTGCAGGTGCAATTTTCCACGCTGCCATTAATAAGGGGAAGTTCCAAGGAATTATCTGTCCTGCAACTCCTAATGGTTCTACACTTCTATTTGGAAAGGCATACTCTAATTTATCTGCCCAACCAGCATAATAAAAGAAATGTGCGGCTGCTAATGGAATGTCAATATCTCTTGATTCTTTTATTGGTTTACCTCCATCAATTGATTCAATTACAGCGAACTCTCTTGCTCTTTCTTGAATCAATCTTGCAATCCTAAAGATATATTTACCTCGTTCTTTTCCAGATAATTTTGACCATGGCCCAAATGCTTTTCGAGCAGCTTTTACTGCAGTATCAACATCTTTTTCTTCTGCTTCTGCAACTTTAGCAATTACCTCTTCAGTTGCCGGATTAATTGAATCGAAATATTTGCCTGACTTAGGTTTAACAAACTTTCCACCAATGAATAAATCATACTTATCCTTTATGGATATGTGCCCTGAACTTTCTGGAGCAGGTGCATAATTCCAATCTGTATCGAAGTTGAGAGAATATGAGTTTTGTTTTGTTGCCATTTTTACTTTTCTATGTAATAAATGTATTAGTCTTTAGAGATGTAATCCATAGACTGATATGTTCCTTTTTCTTGTTTTAATAGTTGCAAAATGATATCATTTGCAAGTCTACTAGCGCCAAATCTAAACCACTGATTGGTCATCCAATCATTACCTAGTGTTTCTTGTAACATTACTAAATAATGCAGTGCAGTTTTAGAATCGGAGATACCGCCTGCAGGCTTCATACCAATCATTTTACCTGATTTTAGGTAATAATCTTTTATTGCCTCTAACATAAGCAGGGTCACAGGCATTGTAGCTGCAGGTGAAATTTTACCCGTAGATGTTTTTATAAAATCTGCCCCTGCGTAAATAGCAATATCACTCGCTTTTCTAACATTATCAGCTGTTCCAAGCTCGCCAGTTTCTAGTATAACTTTTAATCTTGCTTTTCCACAAGCCTCTTTAATGGTTGCAATTTCATCAAATACATAACTGTATTCTCCTTGATGAAATTTACCTCTAGAAATCACCATATCTATTTCATCTGCACCTGAATCAACAGCCATTTTTGTGTCTTCTAACTTAACGGCCAAATTTGACATACCGCTAGGAAATGCAGTTGCCACAGATGCAATTTTAACTTTAGATCCTTTTAAGGCTTGCCTGGCAACTCCAACCATATTTGGGTAAACACAAACCGCAGCTACTGTTGGTATGTCTAATCCCTCATGAGGATGCATTGCCTTGTAACACATTTGCTTTACTTTCCCTTCAGTATCTCTACCTTCTAAAGTAGTAAGGTCAATCATGTTAAGCGCCATTTTAAGACCTTGAACCTTCGCCTCTTTTTTTATACTTCTCGTTTTAAACTTTTGAGCTCTTTCAACAAGTCCAACTTGGTCAATAACAGGAGTGGATTTTATATTAAATGGTAATTCTGACAAGGTATATTTATTTTAAAAACCCAAAGATAGAACTATTGAGTGAAACCTAAAGTCTACAAGCGTTCAATTCGCACTAAATAGATTCCACTTAAGCCCTTTAAATTATTAAATTTGCAGCCTTTATGAAAAACGAAGGAAGAAATATTTATTCTGTTTTTGATGAACTTTTACCGCGTTCAGCTAAAGAAAGGTTACTGAATCAAAAAGCCAAAGTACTTTGGTTAACTGGTTTAAGCGGATCTGGTAAAACAACTATTGCCAAACATTTAGAAAAAGAGATACATAAGGAAGGTTTTCTAACTCAATTATTGGACGGCGATAACATACGAACTGGAATTAATAACAACCTTGGATTTTCAGAAGCGGATAGAACAGAAAACATTAGAAGAATAGCAGAAGTTTCTAGATTATTTTTGAATTGCGGAGTTATTACTATTAATAGTTTTGTTAGCCCAACGATTGCAATTAGAAAACAAGCTAAGGATATAATAGGAGAGGAAGATTTTATTGAAGTATTTATAGACACTCCATTAGAAATTTGTGAGCAAAGAGATGTAAAAGGCTTATATAAGAAGGCAAGAGCAGGAGAAATTAAAGACTTTACCGGAATATCTTCTCCGTTCGAAAACCCTAAAAATCCTGACATTATAGTGAAAACTGAAAACAAATCAGTAGAAGAATCAGCTAAAGAAATTTTAAATTATTTAAACCCCATAATAAATTATAAAGCCCATGAAAGCCTATAATTTAACCCACTTAAAAGAATTGGAATCTGAGGCAATTTATGTCATCAGAGAAGTGGCTTCTCAATTTGAGAACCCTGTATTACTTTTTTCAGGTGGTAAAGATTCAATTGTTTGCGCGCACATTGCAAAAAAAGCATTTCATCCTGCAAACATTCCATTTTCTTTAATGCATGTTGATACAGGTCACAACTTTCCTGAAACTATTGAATTTAGAGATAAATTCGTAAAGGAGTTGGGTGCAAACCTAATAGTTGCTTCAGTTCAAGATTCAATAGACCAAGGAAAAGTGGTTGAGGAAAAGGGATACAATGCGAGTAGAAATGGACTGCAAACAGTTACCCTACTTGATGGACTTGAAGACAATAAGTTTGACGCAGCCATGGGCGGAGCAAGAAGGGATGAGGAGAAGGCTCGTGCAAAAGAGAGGTTCTTTTCACATCGTGATGAGTTCGGGCAGTGGGACCCTAAAAATCAAAGACCTGAGCTTTGGAACATTTTTAATGGAATGAAGCATTTTGGCGAAACATTCCGTGTTTTCCCAATAAGTAATTGGACTGAAATGGATATTTGGCAATATATACTTGCTGAAGAAATTAAACTTCCATCACTTTATTTCTCTCATAAAAGAGACTGTTTTATAAGAGATAGGGTAGTAATGTATGCTTCGGATGTTATTGAAAGAAAAGACTCTGAAAATGTTGAAGAAATGACTGTACGTTTCAGAACTATTGGAGACATGACATGTACAGGAGCGGTTCATTCTGACGCTGATTCTTTAGAAAAAATTATTGAAGAAGTTGCTGCTACAAGAACAACAGAAAGAGGCACAAGATCTGACGATAAAAGGTCTGAAGCAGCAATGGAAGACAGAAAAAAACAAGGTTATTTTTAATCAATTAGTTTAATTAATTGATAAACACAATATAAGATGGAGACTAATTCATATTTAGACATGGAGCTTTTAAGATTTTCAACAGCAGGAAGCGTTGATGATGGGAAAAGCACACTTATTGGTAGATTATTGTACGATTCAAAATCAATTTTTGAAGACCAATATGAAGCAATAGAAGCTACAAGTAAGAAAAAAGGAGAAGAACATGTAAATCTTGCATTATTAACAGACGGATTACGTTCTGAGAGAGAGCAAGGAATTACCATTGATGTAGCATACAGATATTTTGCAACACCAAAACGCAAGTTCATTATTGCTGATACACCGGGGCATATTCAGTATACTCGAAATATGGTTACTGGAGCTTCGACATCTAATCTTTCTATTATTTTAATTGATGCTAGAAAAGGGATTATTGAACAAACGCACAGACATACATTTATAGCTTCTTTGTTGGGAATTCCTCACGTAGTTTTTTGTATCAATAAAATGGATTTAGTTGACTACAGCGAAGAAGTTTTTGATAGTATCAAAAAAGAAGTGGAAGCTTTTGCATCGAAGTTAGATGTAAAAGATATTCACTTTATTCCGATTAGCGCGCTTAATGGAGACAATGTAGTTAACAAGTCCGACAAAATGGATTGGTACCAAGGAGGTACATTAATGTATTTGCTTGAAAACATCCACATAGGCAGCGACCACAACCACATTGATTGTAGGTTTCCTGTACAGTATGTAATCAGACCTCAATCTACAGAGCACCATGATTACAGAGGGTATGCAGGAAGGATTGCAGGTGGAGTTTTTAAACCTGGAGACGAAGTAGCAGTATTACCGTCTGGCTTTACTTCGAAAATAAAATCTATTGATACATTAGATGGTTCTTTAGAAGAAGTATTCGCTCCAATGTCTGTTACCATGACTTTAGAAGATGAAATTGACATAAGTAGAGGAGACATGTTGGTTAGAGTTAACAATCAGCCAAAAGTTACTCAAGATGTTGAATTAATGGTTTGTTGGATGAATGAAAAAAACCTACAACCTAGAGGAAAGTATGCAGTTAAGCACACATCGAATGATGCTCGTTGTATCATTAAAGATATTCGCTACAAGGTAGATATTAGAACGCTTCATAGGATGGAAGACGATAAAGAAATAAAGATGAATGACATTGCACGAATTTCAATTCGAACAACTAAGCCATTATTTATTGATAACTATAAGCGAAATAGAAATACTGGAAGTTTAATCTTAATTGACGAAGCCACTAACGAAACAGTTGGAGCAGCAATGGTAATCGACTAATTAGCGTCCGGAAATACTTTCTTGATTTCTTTATTTAGCCTCCTCATTAACATTTTTGAGTCGTAAACTTTCATTTCGTCTAACTCAAATACTTTGTAGGCTATATTTCCTTCAACATCGAGAATGAAATATTCAAAAACTATAAGTTCATCTTCTTCAGGATGTTTTTGTAAATATTCGTTTTTATAAACCTGGCTTATTAATACATATTTGTAGCCTGCCGGAACTAAGCTTTCGTATGAAGATTGAGTAGCTATAGCATACTCAAAAGGATACTTTAAAGCAGCAGCGGCAAGCTCTTGATTAGACTCGTCTATAACTCTATTGTGGTTTTTTTGACGATGATGCACATATTTTTCCGCTTTACTTTCCTTAGGGTCGGCTATTACATCAACAGGTTCACGTTTTAAGAAAATTATCTTGTTTTGATCCAAATCATTTGGAACACCATTTAAAAAAGTTGTTTGCCCAATAGAAAAAAGAGGCAATACAAACAAAAGGACTAATAATCTCATTTTATTTTTTTTCGAAGTTAATAATTTATTCATCAGAGAAGTTCTGTAATACCTTGCGGTATGCATTAAATAGTTTTGATTTAGAAACAAAGCCAACGTATTTATCATTGTCAATTACAGGCAAATTCCATGCCCCAGTTCTATTAAACTTCTGCATTACTGCATCCATAGACTCTATTGAAGAAATAGACTCTGGGTAATCACTCATTAATTCCTTAACCAACAACTTATCATAAAGGTTAGGTTCAAACATTATTTGTCTTATATCATCTAGTAAAACAATTCCAACCAAACCTCCTTCGCCATCTATCACAGGAAAAATATTTCTTTTCGAAAAGGAAACAGTTTTTACAAGCTCCCCTAAAGTATCATTAGGGTTTACGCACATAAAATCGGTTTCAACCTCAGATTTTAATTTCATAAGTGTTAATACAGCTTTGTCTTTGTTATGCGTAATTAACTCACCTCTTTTTGCCAATTGCATGGTATATAAGGAGTGTGGATTAAAATATTTTGAAGTTAAAAATGAGATTGCTGCAGTTAGCATTAAAGGAATAACTAACTCATAACCACCTGTTATTTCTGCAATTAAGAATAGTGCGGTTAATGGGGCATGCAATATTCCTGCAATTACACCTCCCATACCTACAAGCGTAAAATTTCTTTCAGAAAGGCCAAACCAATTTAAAAGGTTAATGCTTTTTGCAAATACAAATCCGATTGCCGAGCCAATAAACAAACTAGGTGCAAATACTCCTCCTACCCCTCCGGCACCAAGTGTAACCGACGTTGCTACTGCCTTAATAATTGTTACCAAAAGAATAAAGACTAACACAACCCATGTTATATCTGCATATTCGTAAACTATACTTCCTTCAAGCAGATGGGATTCATTTCCATTTAGTAGTTGTTTAATAGTACTAAATCCTTCTCCGTATAATGGTGGTAAAAAGAAGATTAACACACCAAGTATCGCCGCGCCCACACCAACTCTTGCAAATATCCCATTGATTCTTTCAAACCGATTTTCTACAAACCAATAAACCTTAGAAAAGTAAACCGAGACCAAACCAGTAAAAACACCTAGCAACAAATAGAAGGGTAAATCCGATAAAGAAAAACGCTCAAGTACTTCAATGTTAAATAAGGTTTCATCACCAGAGATAAAAGTAGAAGTTAAGGCGGCAGAAACAGAAGCCATTAACAGTGGAATTAAAGAGGCCGCAGTTAAATCGAGCATAATAACCTCAAGAGCAAATACGATTGCGGCAATTGGAGCATTAAAAATTCCTGACATGGCTCCTGCTGCGCCACAACCTAGCATTAAGGTCCTTATTTTATAACTCATTCTTCCCCATTGGGCAAAGTTTGAACCAATTGCACTACTCGATCCAACAGTTGGGCCTTCTAGACCAACAGAACCACCAAAACCAACCGTTATCATACTTGCAAAAATGGAGGCATAGGTTGAATGCTTTGGAATTCTAGCTCCTTTTTTTGAAATCGCAAACAAGGTAGAAGGTATACCATGACCTACTTTCTTTTTAATCACATACTTTATGATTAAAACAGTTATCAAAACGCCAACACCTGGGTAAACAAAATAGAGGTAATTCTCATATTGACTTACAACCTCTGACCCAATTATTACTTGAATCAGGTGAACCATATTCTTTAAGAATACAGCCACTAAACCAGATGTAAAGCCAACCATAATGCTTAATAGCAAAATAAATTGGCGCTCAGTCATGTGCTTATGACGCCAAACTAAAAACCTACGTAATGATTTTTGGATTCGTCTATTAATCGTGTGATAAAAGAAAACTAAGATGTAAAAAAGCTTCTTCACCCCGGCTTAATCGTTTAGCTTAAAGTCTTTTGTTTTTAGATGCAAATCTCTCTGTGGGAAAGGAATTGTAACTCCATTTTCTCTAAATTTTTGATCTATAGTAAACCTTAAATTACTTTTTGCATCTTCTATTCTCCAAACCTCCTCTGTCAAAAAATGAATTTCAAAATCCAAGGAAGAATTGCCAAAGTCAACAAACCTTACAAATGGTACTGTGTGTTTAGAAATTGTTTCTAACTCTTTAGCGGCATCAATTAGTAATTGCTTAACTAAAGTTACATCAGAACCGTACGCAACTCCTACAGTAACATGAAAACGGGTGAGCTTATTACTATTGCTCCAATTAATAACCCGCTCATTAATTAATTGTGAATTTGGAACAATCAAAACGATACCATCTCTGGTTCTAACCTTAGATGTTCTTAGGTTTATTTTTTTAACCACTGCAACAATTCCATTGTCCATTTCAACCACATCACCGATAAGTACATCACCTTCAAACAGCAGAATTATACCTGAAATAAAATCTCGAAAGGCCTCTTGAAGTCCAAAACCTAAACCAACAAATAATGCTGAGGAACTAATTATAAGAGTGGTAGTATTTACTCCAATTGCCTCTAGTGCAATTACAAAACCAACTACATAAATTACATATTTACCAATCTGGATAACTGCATGCTCTTTTCCGTTTTCAATCCACTTTTTCTCAGATACCTTGGTCTTAATCAGCTTTTCTAAAGCTTTAACTAATACCCTAAAGCAAATTAAAATAATAATTAAAACTACAGTGTTGTAAATTGAAATCGAATGACCTGCTACTTCGATAAGTTTAAATTCTAGACCTGACCTTATTGCATCCCAAATTGCTGATATACTTTCCATTAGCCTAAAATTATTCTTCCTAGTTCGTTTGCCAAGGCTTTTTTAGCCTCAATTAATTTATCCATTTCTGGAAGTAATTCTTCAAAATTATTTGGATCATTCATCAGTTTCTCTTGACGTTCTTCTATCATACTCTGAACTTTATTTAAACGCCAAGAACAAATCCCTTTATGTACTTTTTTATCTAAAATCTCTTCTTCTGTGATGGTTAAGATATTATGTTTCTCTACCCAGTTAACACTCAAGGCATATTTCTCCATTAAAGACTCAATAACGAATTGACTAAATTCTTGATCTTCATGAGAAACCAAGCTGCTTTCTTTTATCTCTTTCTCCTTTTCTACACACTCCTTAAAATAATTATAGATTTTATTCATCAATGCATTGGAAAAACTCAAGCCATCTTTATCAATTTCATGAACGATATATTCGGCCACATTAACCTCAATAATTTTTCTTTCCTCTTTGGGAACCGTCTCGTCGACTACAAACTTAAAATCATTTGCACCAAACTTAACCAGTGTTCTTATAATATCTTGTTCTTGAAAATCTAATGGTTTAATTACTTTTTTAGGTGGTGCTGAAGTAAAATCGCCCATTTCGTTAGGCATACCAAACTCTTCAGGAGGTGGAGGCAAGTCATTTTGAGGCTGTGTTTTTTTGAAAGACTTTGAAATATTACTCCTTCTAACTTTATTTAACTCACTTAATAAGGCTTGCTCCCCTATATCCAATAAGTTACTGCACTCCTGCAAGTAAACAGACCTTGCTATCGGGTCCGGGATTAGTGCTACACTACTTACAATTTCCTTTATTAAACCCGCCCTTTTTATCGGGTCATCTCCAGTTTCTTCGAGTAATAAGTTAGTCTTAAATCGAATAAAATCCGTTGATTCATTTTCTAAAAAGGATTTTAACTCTTCATTACTATGCGATTTTGCGTAGGAATCAGGATCCTCTCCCTCTGGAAAGCTAAGAACTTTTACATTCATTCCTGCTTCCAAAATCATATCAATCCCTCTAAATGCTGCTTTAATGCCGGCAGCATCGCCATCAAACAGAATTGTAATGTTTGTAGTATACCTGTTTATTAAGCGGATTTGATCGGTGGTCAAAGAAGTTCCTGAGGAAGAAACTACGTTTTCTACTCCATTTTGATGAAATGAAATAACATCGGTGTAACCTTCAACTAAATAGCAATTATCGTTTTCAATAATTCCCTTTTTCGCCAGATTTAATCCATATAAAACTTTACTCTTTGAGTAAATATCTGATTCTGGTGAATTTAAATATTTGGCAACTTTTTTTTCTGCCAATAATGTTCTTCCGCCGAAACCTATAACTCTTCCTGAAATATTTTGAATAGGAAACATAACCCGCCCCTTAAATCGGTCGAACTTTTTAGTTTCCTTAATGATGGTCAAACCAGTTTTTTCCAGATATTCATCCTTATATCCTTTCTCAAGAGCTGCTTTGGTAAATGCGTCCCATTCATCTGGGCTGTAACCCAATTTAAATTTCTCAATTATATCGTCTCTAAAACCTCTTTCTTTAAAATAACTAAGACCTATCGCTTTACCTCTTTCGGTTTCTAGCAATTGCTTTTGAAAATATTCTGCAGCAAACTGAGAAATAATAAATAAGCTTTCCTTTTCATTGGCAGCTTGAATTTGCTCTGCGGTTTGCTCTTCCTCTTCTATCTCGACATTATACTTATTGGCTAGGTATTTTAATGCTTCAGGATATGAGTAATGCTCATGATCCATAATGAAGTTTACCGAGCTACCAGCTTTGCCGCAGCCAAAACACTTGTAAATTCCTTTTGCAGGAGAAACAGTAAACGAGGGTGTTTTTTCGTTGTGAAAAGGACAAAGACCCAATAAGTTGGCACCGCGTTTTTTTAAATTCACGTAATCACCAACAACCTCTTCTACTCTAGCGGTTTCAATTATCTGATCTACTGTTTCCTTTGGAATCAATTCTTAAAAAATTAAAGTACGAAGTTACAAAGAAATGCGCTTGAGCAAATTGATTTTTAAGTAGATAAGAACTACTTAATTAACTCCAATTTTACAGAGTCGGCATGCGATAAAAGTGTTCCAGTATCTAATGAATCTGCAAAGGTTCCATCTCTCTCCCAAGCTCTCCAAATACCAACTTTATATCCACCTCTATACTGACCTTGCAATTTCTTTTTGCCATTTTCATAATAAATAACGGCACTACCAACTCTTTCTCCATGGCGATAAGAACCCTCACTCCATTTCATGCCATTCTCATGATAAACTACCCACTTACCGTGTCGTTTTCCGTTTACCAATTGACCTTCCATTTTCTTGAGACCATTTTTATAATGCTCAATATGGTTTTCTACAACTCTTTCTTCGTTCTTATTTTCTTCCACAGTGCTTGGCTTACAAGCGAATAAAACAAAACATATAATAAATAACCTAAGTATCATATCTCTATTTTTTTCTTTCTGAAGTATATAAAACTAAATCTCTTAAGGAATTTCTTGCCTCGTTCTCCGGGAACTCATTCAGGATCGTCAATGCTTTTTCTCTGAACTCGTACATCTTTTCAGTTGCATATTTAATTCCTCCCGAATCAATCACAAACTGAATTACCTCTTGAACTTGACTATTGCTAATTTTATCTGTTTTCACTAATCTAATGATGCGTCTTCTCTCTTGTTTTGTTGCCTTGGATAAGGCAAAAATTAAGGGAAGCGTCATTTTTTTCTCTTTTATATCTATTCCTGCCGGTTTCCCAATTCCCGCTCCGCTTCCATAATCAAACAAATCATCTTTTATTTGAAAACAAATTCCTACTGTTTCACCAAACTGGCGCATTCTTTCTACTACCTCTTTAGGTTGTTTAGCAGACTCAGCTCCGGTAGCACAGCAAGATGCAATTAGTGTTGCAGTTTTCTTGGTTATAATATCAAAGTAAACTTCTTCCTTAATGTCGAGCTTTCTAGCCTTTTCAATTTGTAAAAGCTCTCCCTCACTCATCAATTTTACAGATTGACTTACAATACGCAGTAGCTCAAACTCATTATTTTCTACTGAAAGTAAAAGCCCTCTAGAAAGCAAATAGTCGCCAACAAGGACAGCAATTTTATTTTTCCATAAAGCATTAATGCTAAAAAAATCTCTTCTTTTGTAGGCCTCATCTACTACATCATCGTGCACAAGAGTTGCCGTGTGTAATAACTCGATTAAAGATGCTGCATTAAAAGTTGATTCAGTAGTTGCTCCAAAAACTTTAGATGATAGAAATACAAACATAGGGCGCATCTGCTTCCCTTTTCTTTTAACGATATAATTGGTGATTTTATCCAACAAAGGAACCGTACTTTTCATAGAAGAACGAAAGTGCTTCTCGAAAGAATTCATTTCCTCTTTTATCGGCGCCTGAATCTGTTTTAAGGTAATTTGCATTGGGTTGACAAATATAATTTAATCAACTAATACAGCCCCGTTTTTGTTCGCTAATTGACCACAAGCTGCATCAATATCTTTTCCACGACTTCTTCTAACATTTACAATAAGATTTCTGTCTTCCAAGAACTGCGCAAAAGCATCAACTTTTTCGACATCTGCCTGCTGAAATTCTCCATCATCAATTGGATTATATTCTATGATATTTATCTTACACGGAACATTTTTACAGAATTCAGCTAATTCTCTAGCATCATCGATTGAATCGTTAAAGTCTCTAAAAATTATATATTCAAAAGTTACTCTACTTTCTGTTTTTTCATGGAAATACCTTAATGCTTCAGCCAAAACTTCTAAATTGTTTTGATCATTAATCGGCATTATTTTACTTCGCTTTTCGTCGTTGGCAGCATGTAAGGAAAGAGCAAGGTTAAATTTCACTTCATCATCTCCAAGTTTCTTAATCATTTTAGCAATACCTGCCGTAGAAACAGTAATTCTTTTGGGTGACATTCCAAGGCCATCTTCTCCGCAAATCTTTTCGATAGATTTAAGCATTTGACTATAGTTAAGCAAGGGTTCGCCCATTCCCATATAAACGATATTAGAAAGTGGTCTCTGATAATGCTTTTCCGCCTGTTCTTTAATGATAGCAACCTGGTCATAAATCTCATCGAACCTTACATTCCGCATTAGCTTCAGCTTTCCTGTTCCACAAAACTTACAGGTTAAACTACAACCAACTTGCGAAGAGATACAAGCGGTCATTCTTTTCGGAGTTGGAATTAAAACTCCCTCAGTAATCTTTCCATCTGCTAATTTAAAAGCATTTTTTATAGTTTTATCCTCACTAATTTGCTCTTCAGCAATGGTGACTGTAGGCAAATCAAATTCAGCATCTAAAAAAGCCCTTGTTTTTACAGAAAGGTTCGTCATTTCTTCAAAGGTCCTTGCAGACTTCTTCCAAAGCCACTCATACAATTGCTTGGCTCTAAATGCTTTCTCACCATTTTCTACAAAAACGGCCTTCATTTCTTCCAAACTTAAATCTCGAATGTTCTTTTTCTTAGCACTTTCCATTGTGGCAAAGTTAATCGTTTAATACGAAGGTATACTAGTTATTTGAATTGGAATATTTACTGATTATCTTTGAGTAAAAATCAAGTACTATGGAACTATCCATTCTTCGAAAAGACTTAATACAAGCTATCTCTAATACTAGAAACTTAGCTTTATTAAAGGAAATCAAAAGCCTATTCGAGATTGAAAACCAATCTGAAGACCAAATAATATTATCAGATCAACAGAAGCGTCAAGTGAGTGAAGCAAGAGAACAGTGCAAAAGCAACAACTATTTAAGTCAGGATGACGCTGAGGCAGAAATTGAACAATGGCTAGAAGAATAAGTTGGTCTCGAATTGCTCAATCACAAAGAATTTCCATTTTTGATTATTGGAACCAAAAAAACAAATCGAAAAGATATAGTAGAAAGCTAAATCATTTAATTAATGAAACCTTAAAAATCTTAACCAAATACCCTCATTTGGGTAAGGCAACAGATTTAAATCAAATAAGAATTAGATTTATAAGCCATTATGCTTTAGTATATGAATTTAATTCTGAAGAAATTCGTGTTTTATTATTATAGGATAAAAGGCAAAACCCAGAACTTTTCGAAAACTTAATTAAATGAAAAAAGCTTATCAAGCTGACCTAGTATTTATTGGTAATCAAGACTATATTCCTAATGGAATAGTAGAAGTTAATGCTGAAGGAATTATTTCTCACATTGGAAATTCTGCATCTTCGGAGCAAATTGAAATTGAAAAGAAACAAGGATTTATTTGCCCAGGATTCATTAATACACACTGTCATTTAGAATTATCTCATTTAAAAGGAAAAGTTTCTGAAGGAACTGAATTACATGGTTTTGTTCAAGAATTGCAACAATTTAGAGCTGCAAATGAACTAGACATTGAGAATGCCATAAAAAGCGCTGATGCTGAAATGACTAAAAATGGAATTGTAGCTGTTGGCGATATTTCAAACGGCACAAGTAGCTTCGATTGCAAACAGAATTCAACTATCTTGTATCATAGCTTTATCGAATTATTTGGATTTGATTCAAGTCAATCAAAAGAGATTTACACACGAGGTATTGCTTTAAGACAAGAAGCAGAAGAATTAAACCTTTGTGCCTCGGTTGTTCCACATAGTCCCTATTCTGTTTCAAATGACTTAATGAAGCAAATTGGAGAAACAAAAAATAATTCTTCAATTAGCATCCACAACCAAGAGACAAAAGGAGAAAACGAAATGTTTCAGAACGCAACAGGAAGTATGATTAATATGCTGAATCGCTTTGGTTTAGACTTAAGTGATTTCAATGCTTTAGGAAAAAATTCCATCTATAATTATCTCCCATTTTTAAATCCTGATGTAAATACTTTATTAGTTCATAATACCTATACAACAGAAGCGGATATGGAATGGGCTAGCAGTCAAAATAAAAATATATTTTGGTGTTTTTGCCCCAATGCCAATTTGTACATTGAAAAGACATTGCCAAACTTGCCTTCATTTTTATCTAAAGGCTTAAAGTGTACTTTAGGAACTGACAGCATTGCATCTAATTGGCAACTTTCTATTTGGGCAGAAATTGAAAGCATTCAAAAGCATTTTCCAAATATTAAAATCGAGGAATTAATAGAAATGGCATGCCAAAACGGTGCTGAATTTTTAGGAATAAACGACAAGTTTGGTCGCATAGAAATTGGAAAAAAGCCGGGTATTAATTGGGTGAATGAAGGTAAAGTGGAGGTTTTGGCTTAACAAAAAACCTCAGCTACTTTTAAATCTTCGGGTGTTGTAAGTTTTATGTTTTCAGGGTTTCCTTCAACCAAAAAAACCTTGTTACCGGCCGCTTCAAATACAGAAGAGTCATCCGTATAAGAATCACGATATGGTTTTTTATATGCTGCAATTAACTTGCTAGCAATAAAACATTGTGGAGTTTGAACTAACCTAAAGTTTGATCTGTCTTGCGCTCTAGAAGTTCCTATAAATACTCTACGGATAGAGTCTTTTAACTCAACTACAGGTATTGCAGAGCATTTTTCTTCTGCTGTTTTAAAACAGTTTTCAATGGTTTTGTCAGAAACAAATGGCCGAACTGAATCATGAATTCCCACGATAGCATTTTTGTCTACTAGTTTCAATCCTGACTTAACAGAATGAAACCTTGTTTTACCGCCTTTGGCAACCCGTAATTGCTCGAAAGGTGTACCAGAATAAAGTGCTACCCATCTGTCATTTTCAGACTCAGGTAGCACTAAAATAATATCCTTAATATCAAATGATTTGGCAAAACGCTCTAGGGTATGCAATAAAATTGCCTTGCCTTTAAGCTCAATAAATTGTTTTGGTATTGAAGCGTTCATTCTAGAACCGCTACCACCTGCAACAATTATAATTTGTCTTTTCATTTTATATAATTAGCATGGCATCACCATAGCTATAAAATCTGTATTTCTCTTTAATTGCAACTTTATAAGCTTCCATTATTAAATCATATCCCCCAAATGCAGCAGTCATCATTAATAAAGTAGACTCAGGCATGTGGAAATTGGTAACCATCATATCTGCAATACTAAAATCGTAAGGAGGAAAAATAAATTTATTTGTCCACCCGCTATATGGCTTTAAAAATCCATCAGTAGAAACTGAAGATTCAACCACTCTCATTGATGTTGTTCCTACAGAAAGTATCTTGTTCTTTCTTTTCTTTGCATTATTAACAATTTCAACAGTTTCTTCAGGAATATTAATTTCCTCAGAATCCATTTTATGCTTTGTTAAATCTTCAACCTCTACAGATCTAAATGTTCCTAAACCAACATGTAGAGTAAGCGGAGCAAACTCAATACCGTTTATCTCTAATCTTTTCAAAAGGTTTTTACTAAAATGTAAGCCTGCTGTAGGAGCAGCTACTGCACCTTCATTTTTAGCATAAACTGTTTGGTATCTGTCTTCATCTTCTGGCTCAACTTCTCTCTTGATGTATTTCGGGATTGGAGTTTCTCCTAAAGTTTCTATAATCCTTTTAAATTCGTCATGTGTTCCATCAAATAAGAAACGTAGAGTTCTACCTCTTGAGGTTGTATTATCAATTACTTCAGCGACTAAGTCATCATCTCCAAAGTATAACTTGTTTCCAATTCTAATTTTTCTTGCCGGATCAACTAAAACATCCCACAATAGGTTTTCAGAGTTTAGTTCTCTAAGTAGAAAAACCTCAATTTTGGCTCCTGTTTTTTCTTTATTCCCATAAAGTCTTGCAGGAAAAACTTTAGTATCATTCATCAACATTACATCACCTTCATCTAGGTAATTTACAATGTCTTTAAAAACCTTATGCTCAATGGTACCTTCCTTACGGTTTACTACCATTAACCTTGATTCGTCTCTATTTTCAGTTGGTCTCTCTGCCAAGAGTTCTTCTGGCAAATCAAATTTGAACTTTGATAATTTCATCTAGAATATTTTTTTATTACGGTAAAAAAATCGAGCGGCAAAGTTAATAAATTTTACGTCACTTGTTTAGCCTTAATTTAAGACTCTATTTTCTCTAATTGTTCTGCTATTTCTTCCATTGAAAAGGCATTTATCACATCAAAGTCTCCAATTTTTGTGCGCCTCAATTCTTTTAGGTAAGCACCTACAGATAGCAGCTCGCCAAGGTCGTTTGCCAATGACCGAATATAAGTTCCTTTTGAACAGACTACTCTAAAGTAAGCATTGCTGTCTTCCAAATCAAGAATATCAAAAGCCTCTACATGAACGTTATTAACGCGCATTTCAGGTTTCTCTCCTTTTCTTGCCATGTCGTAAGCACGCTTTCCGTTAATTTTTTTTGCAGAAAAAATTGGTGGAGTCTGGGCTAAATCTCCAGTCAGTTTTTTTGCAGAGGATTTAACGGTTTCTATTTGGATATGCTCTATTGGTAAAAAATTCTCAGGCTCAGTTTCTAAATCAAATGAAGGAGTTGTCGCTCCAAGCTTTATAACACCTGTATACTCTTTGGTTTGACCTTGAATATCCGGAATAGTTTTGGTCTTTTTCCCGGTACAAACAATTAATAACCCGGTTGCTAATGGATCAAGAGTTCCAGCGTGGCCAACTTTAATCTTTTTTACTTTGAGTTTATTCTTTAAGCCGTATTTAATCTTATTTACAACATCAAAAGAAGTCCAAGTTAATGGTTTGTCGATAAGAATTACTTCTCCTTGCAGGTAATCCGGCATTCTGGATAGAGTTTACTTCTGATCTTTTGGTCGTTTAACTATGCCATACATAGCTAAACCAAAGCCCGCTAAAACCATAATTGGAGCTACTGTTATTCTAATTGGTGAGAATAAACCTTCGTAATTAAATTGATTTGGATCCTCTGAGCCACCGCCCACCATTAGTAAATAGCCAACAATAACAACTGCTGCTGCAATTCCAAGTAACTTGTAATTTTCTTTTCCGAAAGCTAATTCGTCTTGTGGTTTTTCACTCATAATGTTTAATATAAATCTCCGCTTTGCATTCTTAAAAACTTACGAACCGCTAAAGAAGTTGATATCCACGAAATTAATATTCCTAAAACAATTACAGAAGAAAAGAGAATAAGATAATCGTTAAAGTTTTGTAATTCCATCAATTCAGGGATATTAATGCTGAACCAATACAGTACTCCAAGCAGCAGAATTATTGCAATTAATGCACTTAAAACCCCGTTTAAAACACCTCTTGCAACAAAGGGCCTTCTTATAAAACCACCTGTTGCGCCAACCAGTTGCATGGTTTTAATTAAAAAGCGTTTTGAATAAATTGCCAATCGAATTGTATTATTAATTAATGCGATTACAACAATTAAAAGCAATACAGTAAAGCCTAATAAGACTAAACTTATCTTTTTTGCATTGTCGTTTATTAAAGAAACCAAGTTTTCTTGGTAGGTAATTTCTTTAACCTTTTTAATGGATTTTAACTCTTTCTTAATCCAATTAATGCTGTCAGCCTCAGTGTAATCCGCATTTAAATAAACATCGATACTCTCTAATAAGGGAATATAGCCGAGAAAATCAATAGGGTTTTCGCCAATATCTTCGGTCAAAATTTCTATAGCCTCTTCTTTGGTAACATGCTTTATTCTATTCGTGTATGGCTTTGCTGAAATCTTTTCTTGAATTTTAGTAACCTCATCAGCTGTAACATTATCATTTAAATACAAAGAAAAGCCAATATTCTGTTTTACATGATCTGAGATTTGTTTTGCGTTTAACACAACCAAACCTAACAACCCAAGCATGAACAAAACCAATGAAATACTAATAATAGTTGAGACATAATTAGTCTTCACTTTCATTGTGGTTTTTTGTTTATTCTCTTTAGACATGCTTTAATTTAATATGTTGACTAAATTATAATTTACGACTTGTTTTAGCAAGAGGTAAATTTTATTTTAAGACGCCTAGCTTAATTGCAATGCTTTTACCAAATTCCCTTATCTCATTGGCAATAGAAGCTTCTCCAGTTGATCTTTCGAATGTATCAGCCATGGTAATCATGTTCTGGCAGGTAAATTTTTTCATCTCATCTACCATCATTTCTTTAGTCCACAAATCAATTCTTAATGTATTATTCTCTTCTTGATCCCACAAAGCCAACATAAATGCTTTACTCAAATTGTCTCCCTCTTTCTCAGAACCCTCAGCTATCCAATTTATATTCCTTGGAACATTATTTTCATCAAGTTCTATAGATAGCTTTATTTCAGATTTTCTACTCATTACCTTTTAGGTTTATATTTTGATTTTAGTAAAATTTTATTTGCGTCTTGATTAGCCATTAAATCAGTCAACCCAACTTCTTTATTATTGTTCATAAAAGATTTAACGATTTGAAAGCCCAACCACTTTCCAACTTTTGCAGTAGACCCTTCAGGAAATCCAGGTATGAAAGGAGCATCGTCGATGTACTTTCTTACCTTTTCTGACTCTGTCGTATATAAAAGTTCCATATCCACTAAATGGAACCAAATTTCGGATTCATTCTTATCACACCATTCAAACTCTGCCTCATCATAATTAAAGAACAAACGATCTTCAAATTCTGGTAAAAGAGCCTGCTGCATGTAGGCAATTTTGCCGTAAAAAATCATCTGTTCCAGTAAATTCATACCGGCTTCACGATCGAACTCAGAAATCAAGAAAGCTTTAATTGCATCGCTTACGATAAACTCCTGTTCAAAATTTTTAAATCGATATTTTGGAATACTAGTAGATGGGTAATATTTATAATCTCCTCCTAAATACATATCTAATGAGACCGCAAGAACTTTTTGATCTACAACGACATTGTAACTAAACATTGACATTAGGGTATAAAGCTTCGGTAGTTCAGATCGTGGAAAATAATATTTGAAGAGCTTTAGAGCCTTTTCAATTTCTGCTTTCTCAATTGCTAAACTGCCATCCGGATATGCTGATTTGACATCATTAAAAACCTGTTGAATATCCTTATTAGATATGAATTCATTTAATGAAGGAAAGATTCCATTATCTCTATAACTACCAAAATTTAAAACTCCATTTAGGTATAAAGGAAGTAAGCTTGGGTATTCCTTCTCAATCTCATCCATCTTTGTTTTATCAATACCCTCCTTTCCTTTTTCAAAAAAATCAAGTTCAAATCTTTTTAATTCTGGCTCATAATCAATACCAGTAACATCTTGTTCCCACCGCTTATTATCACAAGCAGAAAAAAGCATTAAAAGCCCTATTAGTGTAAAGAATTGAAAATAATGTCTCATTTTGGTAAAAAACACCTTAGATTTGTGGGATCAATAGACATCAAAATTATGAAAAAGATAGCTTTACTAGCATCCGCAATTACAACACTTATATCGAGCACATTTGCACAATCCGATTTTCAACTAGGGCTTAAACTTTCTCCTAACTTTAGTTGGTTTAACGCACAAAGTGAGAACCTGCAAAGTGATGGTGCAAACTTCGGTTTTAATTATGGTCTTGTTGGAGATTTTAACATATCGGAAAACTATTCTTTTTCTACAGGGATTATGCTTGTAAACACAGGTGGAGAACTGGACTATCCTTCAGTTGTAGCAGTTGATGCAAATGGCACCTCAACTGAATTTGGTGGAAGAAAAACTGCAGATGTTACTTTAAAATACATTGAGATTCCTTTGACTTTAAAACTTAAAACAAACGAAATCGGTTATTTAACCTATTTCTGTCAATTTGGTTTAGGCTTAGGAGTTAATTACGATGCAACTGCAGATGTTGATTTTAATTATTCAGGAGCTTCCGGAGCAATTTCTAACGAAGAAGTTGACTTTAGCGATGAAACAAATTTATTTAGAGCTAGTTTAATTGTTGGTTTAGGTGCTGAGTATAATTTAACTGGAAATACCTCTTTAGTATTCGGTTTTACATTTAACGATGGCTTTACCAACGTGCTTAAAGAAGATGGTTACGACGCGGATGCCAACGGAAATGGTGTTGCTCCAAGAAACAAAGATTTTAAAGCAATCAACAATTACTTAGTGTTAAACGTTGGGGTTTTATTCTAAAAACTCCTTTCTATGAGAATTGCACTCGCACAACTAAATTTCCACATCGGGAATTTTGAAGCGAACGAAAAAAAAATCATTGATAGCATAGAACATGCTAAAAACTCTAATGTGGAGTTAATCGTGTTTTCCGAACTAGCTATTTCTGGGTATCCTCCAAGAGACTTTTTAGAATTTGATGATTTTATTGAAGAATGTAAAAATTCAATAGAACGAATTGCGAATTATTGCAAAGGGATTTCGGCAATTGTAGGTACACCTTCTAAAAGCAAGCAAAAAAAAGGCAAGGAGCTTTTTAATACAGCATATTTACTTGAAGATGGCAGGGTAAAGTCACTCAGCAACAAACAGCTATTACCAACCTACAATATATTTGATGAGAACAGGTACTTTGAATCTGCCTCAGATGTGAAATGCATAGAAGTAAACGGCAAAAAAATAGCTTTAACCATTTGTGAAGACCTTTGGAATATAGAAGGAAGTTACCTTTACTCAATGTCTCCAATGGAGGTTTTAATTAAAGAAAAACCTGACTTTATTATAAATATTGCGGCTTCTCCATTTTCAATAAAGCAAGAGGAGCATAGAAAAAGGGTTTTTGAATACAATGCTAATAAGTATAAACTTCCTATTATATATGTAAATCATGTAGGTGCTCAAACTGAATTAATATTTGACGGTAATTCTCAGGTAGTAGATCATAATGGCAGAGTAGTTGAAAAACTAAAGGCCTTTGAAGAAGATTTCAAAATTATTGAAACCGAAGAACTAAAGGCAAAGCCAATTAAAGAATCTAGTAAATTTGAGAAAATCGAAAACGCTTTAGTTTTAGGTGTAAGGGATTATTTTAAAAAGCTAAATTTTAAAACTGCCACCTTGGGTTTATCAGGTGGAATTGACTCTGCACTTACCCTAGCAATTGCAGTAAAAGCCTTAGGAAAAGAGAATGTAATTCCACTTCTAATGCCGTCACAGTTTTCTTCGGACCATTCTATTGATGATTCTGTAAAGCTATGTAACAACCTAGGATGTCCTTCTCATAAAATTGCCATTGAGCCGATTTTTAATCAGTTCGATACTAGTTTAAAGCCATTATTTGAAGGTACAAAATTTGATATAGCAGAAGAGAACATTCAATCTAGGATTAGAGGAACATTGTTAATGGCTTACACCAATAAATTTGGCGCCATTTTATTAAATACCTCTAATAAAAGCGAATTAGCAGTTGGCTACGGTACACTTTATGGTGATATGGCAGGTGGAATTTCTGTTTTAGGGGATTTATACAAAACAGAGGTTTTCGACTTGTGCAGGTTCATTAATAGAGACAAGGAAGTAATTCCTGAAAATATTATCACCAAACCACCTTCAGCAGAATTAAGACCTGACCAAAAGGATTCTGACTCTCTTCCCGATTATGAAGACTTAGACCGTGTGTTAAAGCTATATATTGAGGAACATTTAAGTCCTACCAATATTATTGATTTAGGAAATGATGAGAATTTAGTAAAGCGAACCATTAAAATGGTAAACATAAACGAGTACAAACGACATCAGGCTCCGCCAATTCTTCGAATATCTGACAAAGCTTTTGGAATGGGAAGAAGGATGCCTATTGTTGGGAAATACCTTACTTAAACGGTCCAAACATTCTGACCACTCAATAATTTAGCTAAATCTCCCTCACCTTTTTGCTCAACAGATTGAATGAATTGATCGTTAATTGCATCTTCGTATCTAAACCTATCTTCTTTATAGAACACGCCAAATGGTCGTGGTAAATGATCGCTTTCAGAAGGATCATCAAACAATGTTGTTAAGATTTGAGCTTTTGCTTTATCTGAACAATCATGAATCCATAAATCATTTTCGCTTACATCGCTAAGGTCAACTACTTTTGGATTTAGCCCATCTAATACGATTCCTTTTTCATTCTCGGCTCCAAAAATCATTGGCTTGCCATCTTCAACCATTAATGTTTCAGCTGCTTTAGTTCCTTTATCTGTAAAAACCTCAAAAGCCCCATCGTTAAACACATTACAATTCTGATAAATTTCAATAATAGAAGTACCAACATGCTTGCTACCTTCTAACAAAATAGCTCTCTGGTGTTTTGGGTCTCTATCTAAAGTTCTTGCTATAAAAGTAGAAGACGCGCCTAAACATAAACCCAATGGATTAAATGGATGATCAACAGAACCCAAAGGAGTCGATTTAGTTACCTTGCCCTCTCTTGAGGTTGGTGAGTATTGGCCCTTTGTAAGGCCATAAATCTCATTATTAAAAAGAAGAACGTTCAAGTCGAAATTCCTTCTAATCATGTGTATTAAATGATTTCCTCCAATAGATAATGAATCTCCATCACCAGTAACAACCCAAACGCTAAGCTCCGGCCTTGTAATTTTTAATCCAGATGCAATTGCTGTTGCTCTACCATGTATACTATGCATGCCATAGGTGTTCATATAATATGGAAATCTTGATGAACAACCAATTCCCGAAATAAATACAATCTCTTCTTTATTTCTATTGAGCTCAGGCATAATAGACTGAACTTGTTTTAGAATAGAATAATCACCACAACCAGGACACCACTTTACGTCTTGGTCAGAAGAGAAATCCTTTGGACTTAATTTAACTTGTTCTAATAATTCTTCTGTACTCATGCCTTTACGATTGATTCTTCAATTGCTTGAATGATTTCTTGGGTAGAAAATGGAATCCCTTTAATTTTATTTATTCCCTTGGCATCTACAAGGTATTTATCTCTAATAATTTTAACTAATTGACCATTATTCATTTCTGGAACAATTACTCGATCGAATTTTTTAATAATCTCCCCTAAGTTTTTAGGAAGCGGATTAAGGTATCTAATGTGCGCATGGCCAACTTTAATTCCTCTGTTTAAGCATTCAGTAACTGCTGTTTTAATTACACCAGAGGTAGAACCCCAACCCAAGACTAAAACTTCACCTTCTTCTGCTCCATTATTTATTTTTTGTAGTGGAACTAAGTCGGCAATCTTATCAATTTTGGCTTGACGGATTTTTACCATTTTCTCATGATTTTCAGGATCATATGAAACATTTCCTGTTAAATCTTCTTTTTCTAAGCCGCCAATTCTGTGTTCTAATCCTTCAATTCCTGGAACAGCCCATTTTCTGACTAAATTTTCATCCCGTTCGTAAGGTAAAAATGGCTCGTCAGATTGTTCTTTAATAAAAGGAGCTTTTATTTCTTTTAATTGATCTGGCTTAGGAAACTGCCACGGTTCAGACCCATTTGCGATATATCCATCTGATAGATAAAAAACTGGGGTCATGTGTTCAATTGCAATTCTAACCGCTTCATAAACTGCGTTAAAGCAGTCTGAAGGAGAAGAAGCTGCAATAACCGGCATAGGAGCTTCTCCATTTCTACCATAAATTGCTTGCAGTAAATCTGATTGTTCGGTTTTGGTAGGCAATCCGGTTGAAGGCCCGCCACGTTGCACATTAATAATTACCATTGGCAATTCTAACATTACACCTAAACCAATTGCTTCGCCTTTTAAGGCAATTCCAGGACCTGATGAAGATGTTACTCCTAACTTACCGCCAAAAGATGCTCCGATTACAGAACAAATAGCGGCAATCTCATCTTCAGCCTGAAAGGTTCTTGCACCAAAATTTTTATGCCTTGCCAATTCATGCAAAATATCTGAAGCAGGAGTAATGGGGTAAGTTCCGTAAAACAAATCTAATCCTGCCTTTTGAGCAGCGGCAATTAAACCAATTGCTGTAGCTTGGTTACCCATAATACTTCGGTAGTTCCCGCTTGGCAATTCAGCTGCTTTTACATTATATCTTGAAGTAAAAACTTCGCTTGTGTCTGCGTAATTGTAACCGTCATTTAAAACCTTAATATTAGCTTCGATTAGTGAAGGTTTCTTTGCAAATTTTTCTCTGATGAAATTCTCTGTAACCTCTAGTTTTCTGTTATACATATAGTAGAGAAAACCTAATACGAACATATTTCTAGATCGATCAATTTCTTTTTTACCCATTCCTGAATCTTCCAAGCTTGCTCTTGTAAGCTTGGTAATATCCATTTCTATGGTTCTAAAATCTTCAAGTGATTTGTCTTCAAGAGGGTTTGAATCGTAACCTGCTAGTTTAAAATCTCGAGCTTTGAAACCATCAGAATTGATAATGATTGTTCCATGTTTCTTTAAACGACCTAGGTTAACTTTAAAGGCAGCTGCATTCATCGCAACCAAAACATCACAAGAATCTCCTGGAGTATAAACTTCGGTACTACCGAATTTAAGTTGAAAGCCTGAAACACCTGCAACAGTGCCTTGTGGCGCTCTAATTTCAGCCGGAAAATCGGGAAAAGTGCTAATGTCGTTTCCAAATAGGGCGTTTGTAGTGGTAAACTGAGTTCCTGTCAACTGGATTCCATCCCCTGAATCACCTGCAAAAACGATGGTTACGTCACTTTTTTCTTCAATTATTTTCTTCATCAAAAAAGGGAAATATTTCGGTACACAAAGGTACTCACATTTAAGGATAAACAACTAAAATGCCCCTAGAGTTGTGCTTATCACAAAAAAAAATCTATTTTTAACATTCTTAATTAAAATTATTTAACATTATGAAAAAAATCTTACTGCCTCTTATGGCACTTCTGCCGATGCTTTCCATGGCCGGAGGATTTCAGGTTAACCTACAGGGTAACCAGCAAACTGGCATGGGCCACGTGGGCACCGGATTCTACCTCGGAGCTTCTAGTGCGTTCTTTAATCCTGCAATGATGGGCCTGAGTCAAAACGAAAATAAATTCGACATTGAAGCGGGTGCTTCTTTTATTTCAGCATCAGTAGCATTCCAAAATCAGAATAATGGAATAACTGAAACTACAGATAATCCAATGGGAACTCCATTTTATTTATATGGAACTTATAAAATAAATGAAGATTTTTCTGCTGGTTTAGCAGTTTACACTCCTTTTGGTAGCTCTGTTGTTTGGGGAGATGATTGGACAGGGAAAAACCTTATTCAAGATATTAGCTTACAAGCTATTTTTATTCAACCAACATTATCTTATAAAATAAACGATGACCTAAGAGTGGGAGCTGGTTTAAACTACGTTAGCGGAACTGTTGAAATTAACAGAGCATTACCTGCACCAATAGGAAATAATAACTCTGTAAATCTAAAAGGGTCTACAGGTGCATTTGGATTTAATACTGGCATTTACTACCAAGCAACTGAAAAGTTAAGCGTTGGTGTAACTTATCGATCTCAAGTTGATGTAGAATTAGAGGGCGGAGATGTTGATTTTACTGTTGACCCTGCTTTAGCATCTAGTTTTCCTGATACAGAATTTGATGCTACTTTACCACTTCCTGCAACCACTTCTATTGGTATTGGATACCAGCATTCAGAGAAGTTATTAATCTCAGCAGAAGTAAATATGGTAGCTTGGAGTTCTTACAAATCACTTGATTTTGATTTTAAAGACAATACAGCTTCTTTAGAGGATTCTGAAAATCCAAGAAATTATGAAGATGCAATGATTTTTAGGATCGGTGCGCAATATATGCTTAACGAAAATGTAAAAGTTAGAGCTGGTTTCTATTATGACCAATCTCCTATTACCGATGAATATTTTAATCCAGAAACTCCTAACTCAGACAACTTAGGAATAACTGCAGGCTTAAGCTATGAAGTAGGTGAAAGATTTGGAGTAGACGCCTCATTCTTATACATTGTTGGTTTAGAAAGAGATTCTGAATACAAGCTAGCAGGTTTCGGTGGTAAGTACAAATCAAACTCTGTAATTCCAGGAATTGGATTACATTATAAATTTTAAATATAGAATATCATGAAAAAATATAAATTACTATACATTCTTCCTGCTGCACTTCTTTTCGGTTGTGAACCAGAATTTGAAGATGTAGATTTTAATGGAGGTAGTGCAGATTTTTCCTCGTATGTTTCAGTAGGAAACTCCCTAACGGCAGGCTATCAAAACAATGCATTAAAAAGAGACAAGCAGGAAGCTAGTATATCTGCAATGCTTGCTGGACAATTCAGAGAAGTTGGAGGCGGTGAATTTAAACAACCATTAATGGATCCGGGTGTTGGTTTAGGAAGTTCATTAAATGCGGAATTTGGATTATATATTCTTCCTGGTTGTAACCCAGATAACCCTCCAGGCCCAACACCACAACCAATAGCTGCTCAAGGACAATTAGATCAATTGAACCCTGCAAATTTTGTAGGGTCCGATGGCCCATTTAACAATGTTGGCGTTCCTGGAGCAAAATCATTTCATTTATTAGCTCCAGGATACGGGAATATCGCAGGGCTTGCAGCGGATCCTAGAACAGCAAACCCATTTTACGTTAGATTCTGTAACTCAACAAACTCCCAAGAAACAGTTGTTGAAGCAGCTATGAGAGCAAGCCCAACTTTTTTCTCTTTGTGGATTGGTAATAATGATGTTTTAGGCTATTCGACAACTGGCGGAGAGGAAGGAGACGATATGATAACTCCTACTGCTATGTTCTCAGGAGCTTACAAACAAACTCTTGCTGCTCTAACTAGCAATGGTGCAGAAGGAGTTATTGCAAATATTCCTTATGTTACTTCTATTCCCTATTTTACAACTGTACCTAATGGCACAGATGCTATCACAGAAGGGCAGGCTGCTCAACTAAATGCTGGTTATGCTGCTTATAACGCAGGATTAGATCAAGTTGCTTCTTCTCCAAACTCACCTTTAACACAAGCAGAAGCTGATAGAAGGAAGATTTCATTCGAAGCAGGGAACTTCAATACTTTTGTAGTTCTTGATCCTAATTTAACTGATTTAACAAGTATTAATCCAGCGCTTGTCAATATGAGACAATCAACATTAGAAGAGCTTATGGTTTTAGTAACTCCTGGTGACTCTCTGTCTTGTTTTGGTATGGGCACAGCAACTCCGATACCAGGGAAATATCATATTAACGCAGTAGAATTAGATAAAATAAAAACTGCTATTGATGAATACAATGTTGTAATCAAAAATGAAGCAGAAACAAGAGGTTTAGCTTTTGTTGATGCAAATGCAAGATTGCAAGAATTAGCTTCATCGGGAATAGCAATTGATGGAATAAACTTCAATTCTGATTTCATTGCAGGTGGTGCATTTTCTTTAGATGGTGTTCACCCAAGTACAAGAGGTTATGCAATTATAGCGAATGATTTCATTGCAGCTATTAATGCAAAATATGGAGCGAACGTTCCTTCAGTGGTAGTTTCTAGCTACCCTGCATTTGAAGTAGTTCAATAAAATATTTTAATAAAAAGAAAGCCCCGAATGAAGAATCATTCGGGGTTTTCTTTTTGTCATTTTTTTCTAATCTCTTTCTATCACTTTAGGCACTTTTATAAAATCAGAATCTTTTAAAGGTGCATTTTTCAGGGCTTGTTCCTGTGTAATATCTTGAACAACTTCGTCCTTTCTCATTGGAGTTTTCTCATCTAGCATATAAACTAAAGGCTCCACTCCCTCAGTATCAATTTCGATTAATTGATCTACAAAATCTAGCATTTTATTCATGTCGCTCGTTATTTCAACTTTCTCATCCTCACTAAACTCAAGTCTAGAAAGTTCTGCTATTCGATCAACTGTTTTTCTATCCACTCCCATCTTATAATTTTGATTGAATTATCTCTTTTGTTGTCTCACGCAAAGTTATTAAATCTGAATAAGCTTTTGTATTCGTTTCAATAACATTATGAAAATAAACGGGCGCTATACCCGGTCCACATTTCGCATCTATGGTCCATTTATCTTCTAACAAGCAATAATTCCTTGGGAAAGTAATTGGTAAGATTGGAATTTTATTCTCAAAAGCAACTTTAAATGCTCCATTCTTAAATGTCCTCATAACAGGTGCAGTGTCAGGAATGGTGCCTTCAGGAAAAATGACCACACTTCTTCCTTTATTCATTTCAGAAACTGCTTTTGTTATTGATAGGTGAGCTGCTTTAGAATTCTTTCGATCAACTAAAATATTCATCTTCTTAAAATAGATGTTAAATAAGGGAACATCTCCAAGTTCCTTTTTACCAAGAAAAATTAAATATTTTGGAAACAATGCATACAAAAGCAAAATATCTAGGTAAGAACTATGATTGGAACAAACCACATAAGTTCTTCCATCATTTGGAATTGTACCATCTACTTTAGCCCATATACCAACCAGAAACAAAATTAATTTGGCCTGAAAACGAACTATCTTATGACCAGTATTGAAATACTTCTCGTTTAAAAGGTAAAAAAGCAAGAATGGATAAAGCAATAAAACAGTAAGCAACACTATTAGAAAGAAGTAAATCTTCCATATAAAACCTAGTATTCCTTTTATCGACTTCATCGGCCCAAAAATAGGACAAATTTGTATTTTTGATGCATGGCAAGAATACTAACAGGAATACAAAGTTCAGGGAGCAACGGAGAGGTTCATTTAGGAAATATTTTAGGCGCAATTCAACCGGGAATCGAACTATCTAAAAAACCAGAAAATGAGGCATTTTTCTTTATTGCCGATTTACACTCTTTAACAACAGTAAAGGATGCAAAAATTAGAGAAGCAAATGTATATGCAGTTGCTGCAGCTTGGTTAGCATTTGGATTTGACACTGATAAAAATGTGTTTTACAGGCAGTCTGATGTTTCTGAGGTTTGTGAATTAACCTGGTATTTGAATTGTTTTACACCTTTTCCTATGTTGGCAAATGCCCATTCTTTTAAAGATAAGGCCGAGAATTTATCAGATGTAAATGCAGGACTGTTTGACTATCCTGTTTTAATGGCTTGCGACATCATACTATATGATGCTGAATTTGTTCCAGTGGGAAAAGATCAGAAGCAACATTTAGAAATGACAAGAGATATGGCTAGTTCTTTTAATCATAAATATGGAGAAACTTTTGTTGTGCCTGAGCCCATGATTGATGAAAGGGTAATGACAATACCGGGCACTGATGGTCGAAAAATGAGTAAATCTTACGATAACTACATCAATATCTTTTTACCGGACAAGAAGTTGCGAAAAATGGTAATGAAGATTGAAACTGATAGCACTCCTCTAGAAGAACCTAAAAATCCAGACACTTGTAATGTTTTTGCACTTTATTCGTTATTAGCTAAAGAAAGCCAAATTGCTGAAATGAGAAATAATTATTCCGGAGGTAACTATGGGTATGGCCATGCAAAACAAGCCTTGTATGAATTGATTGTTGAACAATACCAAACAGAAAGAGAAAAGTATTGGGAATTAATGGATAACAAAGAAGTAATTGACCGTTTATTAATTGAAGGTGCTAAAAAAGCTTCTAAGGTTGCAAGACCTGTTTTAAATAAAGTAAGAGAAAAATTAGGTTTTAGAATATGAAAACAAGATTCGGGTTTTTAATCATCTGTTCCTTTCTTGCTATTGTAGCTTGTGAAAAGGAAGATAATACAGGCTCGCTACCAAAAAAGAGAGATACAGACACACTCAAACTTAGGGTAAAAAACAACTCTTTTATACAACTAGATAGCTTTTATGTAAATACATCTGGAGGTGAAGCCAACTTTGGTTCAATAGCTTCAAACAATTATTCTGACTACGAAATCTTTGATTATTCGTACAGTTATTTTTACATGAATTTTAAGGTTCATGACCACGATTATACTCTACAGCCAATTGATTATGTTGGAGAAACTAAAATTGATACTGCTTGGTATACGGTCCGCATTAGCGAAGTGGATACAATTCGAAAGACATTTAATTATAATCTCATAAAAGACTAGTTGTACTTCTTAGAGTATTTCCTGTATAACTGTTTTTGAGGATTATCAAGATCGATATTTTTCCCATCAACAAAAGCAATTGTCACTTTATTAGTTCGCATATCCAAGGCATCTCCTTCTGAAACAAAAAGAGTTGCTCGCTTTCCTACTTCAATGCTTCCGAGTTCATCATCAATCCCTAAAATTTTAGCTGTGTTTATCGTAAGCATTGAAATTGCTTGCTCGTATTCTAAACCATAAGCCACAGATGTTCCTGCATAAAATGGCAAATTCCTTGTTCCCATGGCATCCATATCTCCAGAATTTTGAAGACCAACTAATAAGCCCTTTTTGTTCAATAAATAAGGTAGTTTAAAAGGCAAGTGAATATCATCATCCTGACTGCTTGGTAAGGAGTGAACTCTTTTTAATAATACAGGAATTTTTCGATCTTTTAATAGCTCGGAAACCAAATAAGCATCATAGCCTCCAACCAAAACAAGCTCAATATTATATTCGTCGAAGAAATAAATTGCATCTGTAATTTCATTGGCTCTATTTGCATGTAAATATACTTTTGCTTTTTTTGAAAAAACAGCTTTCATAGACTCGTACCGAATATTTTTTTCAAGGTGGAAATCTACTTTTTGATAGACAAAAGCTTGGGCAAAAAAGTCTTTAATCTCTTTAACTTGCTTTAAATAATTCTCTTCTGACTTTGTTTTTTTCTTTTTATCGCTTTCAGCAGGATTGCCCATTCGGGGCCAATTTAAATGTATGCCATCATCAGCTTTTACAACAGCATCTTGCCAATTCCAGCCTTCCAGATTCATTATAGATGAGTTCCCAGAAATAAAGCCTCCCTTTGGCGTAATTTGAGCGATTAAAACCCCATTAGTTCGAACGGTTGAAGTAATTCTTGACTCAGTATTATAGGCAGCTAAACTTCTTACGTGAGAATTGAACTTTCCTACATCGTCAAAATCTCTAGTTGCACGCACTGCATCTATTTCTACCAAGCCCAACTTTGAATTTGGTGAAATAAAACCTGGATAAATTTCTTTTCCTTCAAGATGAATAATTGTATCATAGCTTGAAGAATCTATCCTTATATCGAATGAGTTTAAAACCATATCAATTTTTCCGTCCTTAAATCCAATTGCAGATTTTGGAATTACCTCTCCGTTTCCAAGGTGAGCATTCGCACCAATTAGAAGTATTGATTTAGTTTGCTCGTTAGCAGGATTTTGAGAAAAAACCTGCAAATTTAAAAGCAATAATATTCCTAAAAATGTTCTCATAGTCCTTGAATCGTTTCGCATTCGTATAATAATTGCTTTTCTTCTTTAATCTTCCTCACAGGTTTTCCAGCTTTCTTTTCGTTCAGCATTTTCTGAATCAATCGTTCTTTCTCTGCTTGATTTCGTTTTCTTAAATCAGCATCATGTTCCAAATCAAAATATTTAATTCCATCAATATAAGTTTGTTCCACTTTAGCATAAACAGAAAGTGGATTATCCGACCAAATAACAATATCGGCGTCTTTACCTTCCTTAATACTTCCAAGTCTATCATCTAAATGAAGCATTTTAGCAGGATTAAGTGTTACAAACTTCCAAGCTTCCTCTTCACTAACTCCACCGTATTTTACAGCTTTTGCCGCTTCTTGGTTTAATCTTCTACCCATTTCAGCATCATCCGAATTAAAGCCTGTTAAAACTCCATTATTATGGAGAATAGCTCCATTGAAAGGTATTGCATCATTTACTTCGAATTTATATGCCCACCAATCTGAAAAGGTACTTGCTGCGGCTCCATGCTCTCTCAATTTGTCTGCTACCTTATATCCTTCCAAAATATGAGTGAAGGTATTAATTGTAAAACCCATTGAATCTGCTACATGCATTAACATATTTATTTCTGATTGTATGTAAGAATGACAAGTAACAAAACAAAGGGAATCTAATATTTCAGATAATACTTCAAGTTCTAAATCATATCTCGGAGCTGTACTTTGCTTTTGTTCTCTTTTGTTTTTTGCATTGTATAGAGTCCATTCCGCTTGGTATTCTTTTGCTCTATAAAAAGCATCGTAATACACCTGTTCAACACCCATTCTTGTTTGTGGGAAACGAATTGTATTCTTATCGCCCCAATTTGATTGTTTAACATTTTCTCCAAGAGCAAATTTTATAAAGCCGTTTGCACCCTCAACCTTCATCTCTTCAGGAGATTTTCCCCAACGTAATTTTATGATAGCCGACTGACCTCCAATTGGATTTGCCGAACCGTGTAATAATTGTGAAGTAGTAACTCCTCCTGCTAATTGCCGATAAATATTAATATCGTCTGAGTTAACAACGTCACTTATGCTAACTTCTGCCGTTACCGATTTGCCTGATTCATTCACTCCACGACTAATCGCTATGTGAGAATGTTCATCAATAATTCCTGTCGTAATGTGTTTCCCTTTTAAATCAACTTCTTGGTATTCTCCTATTCCTTTTGGGAACATGATTTCTAAATCGATTTTATATCCAACCATTAAAATTTTCCCATCTTTAAGCACTAGATCCGACTTTCTAAGGATTCCCTCCTTTTCATTTGTCCAAATGGAAGCATTTCGAAAAACTAATGTTTTTGCCTTGCTAGGAACACTATCCCAACCATAAGCCATGTTTGGGTAATATATTGAAGGTGGTTTAACTTTTTTAATTACTTGAGAGGTATCAGTCTTTTCAGAGCCATCGTTTTTCTTAATTGCACCCCAGTCTACCCAGTTACCATTTATATTTGTTTTTCCGAACCAAATTCTGCTCTTGGAATCGCTTACCGTTCCAGTTAATTGCGATACAATTCCCTTTTCATTTGGCACAGTCAAGTTTATTCTATTCCCAGTAAGTTGAATCTTAGTTTTCGTAAATTCATTTTCACCTTTTGCAGAAACTTTGGCAAAATAAGAATCTTTAATCTCTTCAATTTTAAGATCGTATTGTAATTTTTTATTAATATTTAAACTATAATTGCCAGCTAATTGAATTGATGATTCTTGTTTAAAATCAAGTCTCTTACCATCTACCCAACTAGACTCAAGTACAGCTTTACTTGTAAATACAGTATCTGAGAAAACATTAAAGTTCGCTATTTTACCTGCTTCAATGCTTCCTAATTTTTCTTGCATTTTTAGTATTTCGGCAGGCTTTTGGGTAAGTGCATATAGTGCTTGGTTGCGGTCTAAGCCACTATTTACGGCTTCTTTCATATTCTGATAAAAGGCTTTAGCTTCCTTTGTTCCATTTGAGGTAATTGAAAATGGAATTTCAGCTTCATCTAATATTGCTAGATTGTATGGAGCTAACTCCCAATCCTTCATTCGAGCAAGCGATAAATCTTTACTCCTAAAGGGGTCAATTACATCGTAAGCATCTGAGAAATTTACAGGAATAATTAAGTCTACTTCTAAGCTTTTAATTTCATCAATTCTTTTATACTCTTTGCCATTACCTTTTATTATAAAATTCTTTTCTAACTCCGCACCAATTTTTGCAGCTCTTAAAATTGATAATTCGGACTCTACATGAAACATTTGAGGTAATCCTGAATAATTATTTAAAGCTTTTAAACTAGCGTTAAAATCAGTGGCTTCTTCATTCTCAGCATACCATTTCGCATCATGTTCAGCTTGTTTAATTAATGCAATCATCCCCATTAAAGATGATGGATAATCTTGTTTTGAGCTACCTTTAAAAAAGGAATAATGAAAAGCAGCATCATCAATTAGAACACGACCTTCTTCATTTAAATTCATTAGAACTGAGCTACCTCGAATAACTCCATCGTGCTGATGACTTAAAACAGAGCCAAAGCCCATAGAACGCATTTTCTTTGCCTCCTTCAGGTCATACTTTATTAAATCTATTGCTCTTATTTCAGGTTTTACAGCTTCATTCCAATAATAGGGTCCCTTTTTCTTCGATTCAATTTGTGGTGAACGTGATCTTTTTGACTTTGGATCAGCTATCCCAAAACTTGAGTGCAACTCTATAAAAGCCGGATATATAAATTTTCCATCTAAATCAATTTCTAAAGTATTCTTTGGCGTTTCAACCTCTGCTCCAACTGCAATTATTTTTTCATTTTTTATTAGCAATTTACCTTTAGTAATATAGTTGCCATCAGCTAAATAAATAGAAGCATTCTTTAATAAAATGTAATGATTACTTACGTCTTTAGTGCCATTAACTGGTTTCCAGTCCTGTGATTTTAAATGCAGAATGCAAAGAAGAAATGGGATTAATAAATATATTTTCATTTTTATCATAGAAATTCAAAAATACCAAAACAAGAAAGGTCCCTAATGGGTTTGCTTTTTAATATCTTTACAAAAAATTAAATATGTATACAGGTCTTCTTCACACGCACAATTTATTGCGTTACGTTATCATAATCCTTTTACTACTTGCTCTTGTAAAGTCTTTTGCAGGCTGGTTTGGGAAAAAAGAATACACAAATTCAGATAATAAAATCAGTTTATTCTTATTGATTTTTGCTCATATTCAGTTATTAACAGGCTTAGGCTTATATTTTATTAGTCCAGTTATAAAAACTGCTATGAGTGATATGGGAGCAGCAATGAAAGACGCAACCTTAAGGTTTTGGGCTACAGAACACCTTACTGCCATGATATTGGGAATTATCTTGATTACACTTGGCAGAATTATGGGAAAAAAAGGCAAAACAGATTCAGCTAAATTTAGAAGACAAGCAATCTTTTTCTTATTAGCTACTGTTTTAATCTTTTCAGCAATACCATGGCCTTGGAAACAAATGGGTATTGCTAGACCTTGGTTTTAATCAAATAACTTTATGCATCATAACCTTTCAGTGGATAGTAAAATTGAGAATGCCGTTCTTATAGGAGTAATTACTCAAGAACAAGATGAAGAAAGGGTTAGTGAATATCTAGATGAACTTGCTTTTTTAGCCGAAACTGCTGGAGCAAACTCTGTAAAGAGGTTTACACAAAAGTTAAGTAAACCTCATCCGAAAACATTCGTTGGAACCGGAAAGCTTGAAGAAATAATTCAGTTTGTAAAGAAGAATGACGTTGGCTTAGTGATCTTTGATGATGAACTAACTCCTTCGCAAACAAGAAACATTGAAAACTCTTTTAAAGACACTAAAGTTCTTGACAGAAGCAACCTAATCTTAGATATTTTTGCGAAAAGAGCGAGAACTGCAGCTGCAAAAACACAAGTTGAATTAGCACAGTACGAATACCTATTACCACGTTTAACTAGAATGTGGACTCACCTTTCGAGACAAAAAGGTGGAATTGGTATGAGAGGACCAGGGGAGACGGAGATTGAAACTGACCGAAGAATTATTCGCGATAAGATTTCTTTGTTAAAGTCTAAGCTCGCTAAGATTGATAAACAAAAAGAAACACAACGAAAAGGCAGACAACAAATGATTCGGGCTGCTTTGGTTGGTTATACCAATGTTGGTAAGTCTACCATTATGAATATGCTTTCTAAATCTGAAGTATTTGCAGAAAACAAACTTTTTGCAACCCTTGATACTACGGTTAGAAAAATCGTTGTCGGAAACCTTCCATTCTTATTATCTGATACAGTTGGTTTTATTCGCAAGCTTCCTCATCATTTGGTTGACTCATTTAAATCAACCCTTGATGAAGTTCGTGAAGCAGATATTTTGTTGCATGTTGTTGATATTGCTCACCCAAACTTTGAAGAGCAAATTGAAACCGTCAATGAAACCCTGAATGATTTAGGTGCTAAAGACAAGCCTACTATTATGGTTTTTAACAAAATTGATGCTTTTACCTATATTAAAAAAGAAGAGGACGACCTGACTCCTGAAAAGAAAAAGAATCTTAGTTTAAGTGACTTAGAGCGAACTTGGATGGCTAAAGAAAACTATCCTTGTATTTTCATCTCAGCAGGTAAGAAAATCAATATTGATGAGTTTAGGGACCTCCTTTACGAGCAAATAAGAGATTTGCATCTTAAGATTTACCCTCATAGAATGCTTTACTAAGCGAAAGTCTGTAAATCAGTTAACTTCTTATAAACACCACTTTGAGCTATTAAAGAATCGTGAGTACCACGTTCAGCTATTTCACCATCTTGCATTACAATTATTTCATCGGCATGTTGTATGGTCGAAAGTCTGTGTGCAATTACAATGGAAGTTCTGTTTTGCATTAACTTGTACAAGGCATCTTGAACTAACTTTTCCGATTCTGTATCTAAAGCCGAAGTAGCTTCATCCAAAATCATAATCGGAGGGTTTTTTAATACAGCCCTTGCAATACTTATTCTTTGTCTCTGACCTCCAGAAAGTTTACCGCCACCATCTCCAATGTTAGTATGGTAACCATCAGTCATTTTTTCAATGAATTCGTGTGCATTTGCAATTTTTGCTGCTGCTATCACATCCTCCATTTTAGGATTTTCTATCCCTAATGCAATGTTGTTAAATATGCTATCATTAAACAAAATAGATTGTTGAGAAACAATGCCCATTAAGGCCCTTAAATCTTTAATTCGGTAGTCCTTAATTGAAACACCATCTAGTAAAATTGAACCTGAAACTGCATCGTAAAAGCGCGGTAATAAATCCACCATGGTTGATTTACCTCCACCGGATTGACCAACTAGTGCTATCGTTTTTCCTTTTGGAATTTTTAGATTAATATTTTTGAGCACTAATTCATTACCGTATGCAAAATCAAGATTTTTATATTCAATATCAAAATCAAATTTGTCAACAGAATGAGCATTATCAATTTCCTTGATGTTATTCTCTGCCTCAATTACTGCATCAATACGTTCTGTTGAAGCAGCACCTTTTTGAATATTGTAATAGGCCGTTGAAAGAGATTTAGCAGGATTTAATAATTGAGAGAAAATTGCGATGTAAGTAATAAAGTCTCCTGCCGCAAAAGCATTGTCAGGGTCAATAATCATTTGGCCACCAAACCATAGCAAACATACCATTACTAAAGAACCTAAAAATTCACTTAATGGAGAAGCTAAATCTCTTTTACGAAACATACGCAACATTGTGTTACGATAAATTTCATTGATTCCATCGAACTTTTCGTTGGTTGCTTTTTCAGCATTGAAGCCTTTAATAATTCGCAATCCTGTAAGTGTTTCTTCCACATTAGAAAGTAACTCCCCCATTCTAATTTGAAGTTTGGAAGAAGTTCGCTTTAAACTCTTGCCAATTCTGCCAATTATAAAACCACTTACTGGTAACAAAACAAAAGAGAACATGGTTAACTCAACGTTAATTCCTAATAAAACAACCAATGCTGTAATTATTGAAGTTGGATCTCTAAAAACCATTTCCAAAGAGTTCATAATAGACCACTCTACTTCTTGAACATCTCCGGTTATCCTGCTAATTATATCACCTTTTTTTTCCTCTGAGTAAAATGAAAGTGGCAATATTAAAATCTTTCGATATACAGCCGTTCTAATATCTCTTACTACTCCACTTCTAATTGTAGCTATGAAAAACTTGGCAAAATATCGAAATAGGTTTTTTAGAAAAAACAAAGCTCCAACAGCTATACATAAAAAATATAAACCGCCTTCCATTCCCATCTCTTCAATGTATGGAGACATCTTAAAATTGACCATTGCCTTAACATAATCAAGGTTAAAGGCAAATTTAGGCTCTATCATAACCGCTTCTGTACCTAAAAATAACAACTCCATAAATGGAGCAATTATCATAAGAGATAAAAGATTAAATATGACAGAAATCAGGTTGGACGAAACACTTAAAAAAGCATATAATTTATATGGCTTTATGTATTTCGCAATTTTTATAAGACTTTTCATTTATTTCTTTTAAACGTCTAACAACTCCCAATTTTTAAATGGGAAGAAATGCTTACCGCCATTCAAATTTCGTTCAAGAAATGAAACAAACCTATATTTTGTTTTTTCATGCTTGAATTTAGGTCTATTCGCCTTTTCATTTGTCTTGTAGTTCAAAGATGAAGCCCAAGTAAAATCTTTCATTTTTTCTGCCATAACCGCAGGGTGAGTATATTTAAACTTAGGTAAGTGCTTTAAGGGACCATAGTCAAATTCAGCTACTCGCTCCTTGTAGAGTTCATCTGCCTTTTTGTCTCCTTTGTGAATACTATCAAGTGCTTTCTTTTTGCTCTGCATATATTTTGGAGGTCTTACCCAGCCATAATGGTAAATATAGGCATCAACTGAGGCTACTTTTAGTTTAAATGTCCCTTCTTGCTTACGGTAACTTTTACCATCAAATTGAGGAATTCTTCTAAAAGATTGAGCAGATTCAAAAGAGTGAATATCAGGTCTATTTCTAACTATTCTAATTTCATTTTGATACCATCCATGGTGATTTATATAGTGCTCATAATCACCAAAAAAATGTCTGTATTTAAATAATAACCCTTCTACTTCTTGATTATCTAATAATTCCTCGCATCTCGATTTTATCGCTGGTAAATACTTTTCATGTACAACTTCATCAGCCTGAACATAAAAAAGCCAATCTCCGCTGCAATGCGAAATTGCGATATCCGTTTGGTGAGCATTTTCAGTTCCATTAGGGAACTTATCGGTATCCCACTCAGTTTCAACAATCTTTATTTTTGGAGAATCAATACTTTCTACTAACTCTCTTGTATTATCATCTTCATCGCCCTTTCCTAATGCTATAATAAATTCATCACAAATCGGTAGAATCGATAAAATGGATTCCTTTATCGGATAATACAATTTAGAAACATTTCTTGTAAACGTGAATCCGCTTATCTTCATGCAAATAGATTTTATGCGAAATTAGTGATTTTAAAGAGCTTCGCCGAATCATCGAACTTGCTTTATAATTGAATAAATTTGCACCAATGGAAACAATAAGACAACAGAAAGTAGCAAGACTACTACAAAAGGAGATTGGGGAGATTTTTTCGAAGAATGAAGTTCAAATTCCGAGTGGAATAATGATTTCAATTACTCAAGTAAGAATGTCGCCAGACCTAGGCATAGCTAAAGTTTATGTTAGTCTTTTCCCTGCCGAAAATAAATCTGAGGCTTTAGAAAAAATAAGAAGTCAAGCTAGTGAAGTAAGATATGTTCTGGGTAAGAAAGTAGGCAAACAATTAAGGCATATTCCTAGCTTAAGTTTTTATTTAGATGATTCTTTCGACTATGCCGAAAAAATTGATCAATTGCTAAAGTAAGCTTTTGAATGTCCCATTTTACATAGCTAAACGCTACCTGGTTGCCAAAAAATCGAGAAATGCCATTAATATCATTTCTTGGATTTCAGTATTAAGTGTTGGTATCGGAACTTTTGCACTAGTTGTTGTGCTATCAGCATTTAATGGTTTAGAGGGTCTTGTAGAGTCCTTATTCGAGTCCTTTGATTCAGACATAAAGATTGAAGCAAAAGTTGGAAAAACTTTTTCCAGTAACTCCATTAATTTTAACTCCATTCAGGACCTAGACGGTTATGAAAACCACACAAGAGTTCTTGAAGAGGTATGCGGTATTCGTTTTAAAAAGGAACAGGCTATCGTTACAATTAAAGGAATTGATGAAAGTTTTATAGAAATGAGTCAACTCGATAGTGCTTTGGTTGAGGGAACTACTACCCTTAAACAGAATCAAGTTAACTTTGCTATCACAGGTTTTGGAATTGCTAATAATCTAGGCCTTTACCTAACCAACTCTCCTGAAAACATAACCATTTACGCCCCTAAACGTTCTAAAATAAGCACTATAAACCCTTTAGAATCAGTTTATCGAAGAATGATTGCACCTGGTGGTGTGTTTTACATTAGTCCTGAGTATGATACGAAATACATGGTTGTTCCATTGCAGTTTGCTCAAGACTTATTAGAGTATTCCGATGAAATTTCGGGTATCGAAATAAAGGCAAAAGAAGGTTATGACCTAGAATTACTGCATACTCAATTACAAGAAATTGTAGGAAATGATTACCAGGTTAAAACACGCTACGAGTTTAACGAACTGATTTACAAAACCAATAAAACAGAAAAGTGGGTTACCTTTCTAATTCTTGTATTTATTTTAATAATAGCTGCTTTTAATATTTTAAGCTCACTTAGTATGCTAATTATTGATAAGAAAAAAGACATCAACACTTTGCAAAGCATGGGTGCAAATAATAGCTTGATTAGAAGAATCTTTTTTATGGAAGGTATTCTAATAAACTTAACTGGAGCATTATCAGGCTTAATTCTAGGAGTTATTGTCTGTCTTTTGCAAGAACATGTTGGCCTTTTAAGGTTAGAGGGTGGAATAGTAGAATACTATCCGGTTTCAGTTAACCCTAGCGAACTAATCTATATCCTTTTAACTGTAATTATTATTGGTTTTCTTACCTCTTGGTACCCAATTCGAAACCTTACAAAACTAAATGCCTAAGCAGTCTCAACCGTGCTAAAAGTGCTTCTAATTTCTTCGAAAGTTTGATTTAAATCTTCTGCTGTATTTTGAGTAACTAGCTTAATTCTATGTTCTTTAAAATGAGGAATCCCTTTAAAGTAATTAGTATAATGTCTTCGCATTTCAACAATACCCAGCTTTTCTCCTTTCCATTTTATCGACATATCTAAATGTCTTTCAGCTGCTGTTAACCTTTCATCAAAAGTTGGTGGAGGCAGATGCTCTCCCGTTTCCATAAAATGCTTGATTTCTCGAAAAATCCAAGGGTAACCAATACTTGCTCGTCCTATCATTACTCCATCTACTCCGTACTTTTCTTTCTTTTCAACGGCTATTTCTGGTGTATAAACATCTCCATTCCCAAATACAGGAATATTCATTCTTGGGTTATTCTTTACATCTCCAATTAAAGACCAATCAGCTTCTCCCTTATACATTTGTTTACGCGTACGACCATGTATAGAAATTGCCTGTATTCCAACATCTTGCAGTCGCTCTGCAACCTCTACGATATACTTGGTATTTTCATCCCAACCTAGTCTTGTTTTAACAGTAACAGGCAACTTGGTAGATTTAACAATCTCGGCAGTCATCTTTACCATTTTAGGAATATCTTGTAATATTCCAGCGCCAGAACCTTTGCAAGCTACTTTTTTTACAGGGCAACCATAGTTTATATCAATAATATCTGGATTGGCAGCTTCGGTAACTTCAGTAGCCTTTTTCATTGACTCAATGTCGTTTCCAAATATTTGAATTCCTATGGGGCGCTCATATTCAAAAATGTCTAGCTTTTGAACACTTTTTGCTGCATCGCGAATTAAGCCTTCAGATGAGATAAATTCAGTGTACATTACATCTGCTCCTAGCTCTTTGCATAAAGCACGGAATGGTGGGTCACTTACATCTTCCATTGGTGCAAGTAGCAAAGGGAATTCTCCCAAGTCGATATTTCCTATTTTTGCCAAGTTATTTTTTTTCAAAATTACCAATTTATAAGCCTTTTCAATTGATTCAGTCAGAAAGCAAATTTCTTCAAATCCTAAGCCTCGTTTTTTTCGCTTTGCTATTTACACTAATATTTACTGTTTTAGGTTTGGGCCTGGTATCGGTCATTTGGAATATTCCTTTTTCAGAAACCTCTGAGTTATTCCAAAACATGACTAACCCAGAGTCAATTGCACCTATTAAGTTGTTACAACTATTCAATAGCATAGGTTTATTTTTAGCACCTGGGTTAGCCTATTTCTTTCTATTTCTGAAAGGGGACAAGAAAGAATTAAGAATTCATAAAACTTCTCCACTAATTAACTATGGGTTTGTTTTACTCCTCTTCTTCCTATTTGTGCCGGCCATAAATTATTCCGTTAAGCTTAATGAACTTCTTGTATTACCAGATTTTTTAAGTGGGGTAGAACAATGGATGAAAGATTCAGAAGAAAATGCGAAAGAAATAACAACCCTTTTCTTACAAATGGATAGTATAAGTGACTTATTTGTAAACCTATTTTTAATTGCATTTATACCTGCCATCAGCGAAGAATTAATCTTTAGAGGCGTATTACAAAAGATAATCAATAAAAACAGCAGCAACTATCATATCGGTATTTGGCTAGCAGCAGCAATATTTAGTGCAATCCACTTCCAGTTTTATGGCTTTATTCCAAGAATGTTATTGGGTGCGTTCTTTGGGTATTTATTAGTTTGGTCTGGTAGTTTATGGTTACCCATATTTGCTCATTTTGTAAATAATGCAGCTGGTGTTTTAGGAGCATACTTTTATGGCATCGATAGTATGGAGAATCAACTAGAGCAAGTTGGATCGAGTGAAGGAACAGAGCTTCTTACTTTAGCTTCTACAGCTCTGTTTATTGTTTTGTTGATTAGATTCAAACGGGCACAAAAAAATCCCGCACTAGGCGGGATTTAATTAATCTTAATATTTATAATTAATCTACTATCTTATCAGTCTTTCCGGTAGAGTAATTTAATTTTAAAGCATTTGCTTTTCTAAGCTCTTGTTTTACGTCAGTAACAATACCCATCTCAGCTTCTTTATCTGCCTTTATTGAAAAAGTCATTAAAGGAACCTCCGCAGGGTTAGTCTGCTCTCTTTCTGCTTCAACAAAAGCAATAATTTCTTTATCCGAAGCAAAAGCATCATTCAATTGAATACGATCTGCGGTTCCTAGTTGATCTTGCAAGGTTTTTATTGGCTTACCAATATAGATATAACTTACAAGTGACTTCCTTTCTAGTTTGTTAACTTCAGTAGCTTGTGGTGTTTTTACCTCAACCTTTAGTGTTACCTCACGCATTACTGTGGTAACCATAAAGAAGAACAGTAACATAAATACAATATCCGGTAAAGATGCTGTAGAAATGGCTGGCTGTCCACCACCTTTTTTCTTTTTAAACTTTGACATTTAATTTCCTCCTTTATCTTTTGGTTCTGCTTCAGATATACGCTGCGGGTAAACTTTCTTAACCGCTTTGATTTGTTGTTCTGCTTTTTTAGACAACTCTGCTTTCTTTTCTAATTCAGCCATTGTAAAACCAAACTTTTCTTGAGCATACTCATCTCTTACTTCATTGTAAGCAGCAACTAATTCATTCTGAACCTTAATGTACATCTCATAAGATGTACCTCTATCATTCTGAAGTGAAACAATTTGTTTTGAAACTGGAATTTTACCAAAAATTGGAACTTCAGTCACCTTGAACTCAGGCATTGACTCGTCTTTAGAATCCCCAATGATAAACTTTTTAGCCTCTTCTCTAAGGTTACTCACCTTCATTACATCACCTTCAACCAGTAAATCGTCATTAGCATTAACTAATACTTGAAATACATTTCGTTGTTTGACTTCAGGTGGATCTTCTGTAAGATCTTCAATAGGTGGTGGTAATTTTCTGGTTAAACCAGTATCCACGTCCATTGTTGTTGTAACCAAGAAGAAGATCAACAATAGAAAGGCGATGTCAGCCATCGACCCTGCATTAATTTCTGGTGCTTCTCTTCTTGCCATTCTATTTTTATTTAAACATTTTACTTACTCCGGAATATACAGTAACCACAATCGCAACTAAAGACAATATATAGAAGCTGATTAATCCTGCGCTTACCATTTTTGATTCGCCAGGTCCAGAAATAAATTCTAAGTATCCATCTTTCATTTCATCTCCGCCTAAAGCGTATGAGATTCCAAAAACAGCTCCAAGTGCAACAACACCTGTAAGTGCAGACTTTGCTCCCTTTGGATTTTTAGCGATTTGCATAATTGGAAATACTATTGCAGCTAAAACGCCTAAGGCTAGTAATGCATAACACCAATAAATCAACAACTCAGCACTTACTGATTCTGTGTAAAATAAGATACCCAACAATGTACTTACGCCCATAAGAACGTAAAGTACAATTGCTAATATTTTTGAAAGTCCTTCAGACATAATTATTAAGCTTTTTTGTTAGCAACTTCATGCTTCACTAAAATATCAACTAAGCTGATAGAAGCATTTTCCATATCGTTTACAATACTATCTACTTTTGCAACAATGTAGTTGTAAAAGATTTGTAAGATAATCGCAACGATCAAACCAAATACTGTTGTTAATAGTGCCACTTTAATACCACCCGCAACTAATGATGGAGAAATATCTCCTGCTGCCTCAATAGCATCAAATGCGCCAATCATACCAATTACTGTTCCCATGAAACCAAGCATTGGTGCAAGAGCAATAAATAATGAAATCCAAGAGATTCCTTTTTCTAACATTCCCATTTGAACACTTCCGTAAGAAATTACTGATTTTTCAACCATTTCGATTCCTTCGTGACTTCTATCTAACCCTTGGTAAAAAATACTAGCAACAGGTCCGGCTGTATTTCTACAAACTTCTTTTGCAGATTCAACACCACCTGAATTTAAAGCATCTTCAACGTTTGCTAACAACTTCTTCGTGTTAGTTGTCGACATGTTTAAATAAATAATTCTTTCGATAACGATTGCTAAACCTAAAATAAGACATAGCAATACAATACCCATAAATTCAGGGCCACCTTGAATAAACTTCTCTTTAAGAACCTGGTGAAAACTTTGTTCTACTTCAGCAACTTCAGCTTCTTCTTCCATTGTTTCTTCAACTTCCGGAGTTGTTTCTGCAACTTCTTCCATAGCACTTGAGTCTGCTACAGTTGAATCTGCCATTTCAGTTGTTTCGGTTGAGTCTCCTTCTTGAGCAAATGATGCATTGCTTAATCCAAAGGTAAGGAAGGCTGCAACTGCGAATAAAGTAAATAACTTTTTCATAACGTGTTTAATTAATTATCTAGTTTTAAGATTAACTTGTTTATTTATTTAATTATTGTGTGGCGAATTTAACGCTCTTTTATTAATTCTTCTAATATTTTAAAAAATTCTCAAAGAAGCCTCTTTAAATCCTCGATGCATTATGCGGAGAGGAAGGGATTATTACGCTACGCTCCATTGTTCACAAACTAAAGCGTGGTCGGAACTAACCCAAAATATTATTTATCGCGACTTCTCATCCTTTCTAATACTTCTTTTTTTAAAATATTTCAATCACTTTTAAAGAACGAGCCTCTAAGCAAATTGCGGAGAGGAAGGGATTCGAACCCCCGATGCGGTCACCCACATACACGCTTTCCAAGCGTGCGCCTTAAGCCACTCGGCCACCTCTCCTTTTTTTCTCCTACTGTGCTTTGTTGATTTACGGCACGCCAAATTACTAAATTTTACAAATAGTAAAAGCACTTTTATGTGTTATGAAAAGGTTAATAATTAGCTTATCTCTCCTCTTAAATTCTGCTCTAAGTAAGTTTTCTTTTCAGCTAAACTTAACTCCTCACACCCTAATAGATACATTAATTTAGTAATCGCTGCCTCAAAGGTCATATCTCTACCACTTAAAACTCCAACTTTTTCTAAATGCACACCCGTTTCATACTTTCCTTGTAAAACCAAACCTGTAGTGCATTGGGTTATATTTATAACTACAACCCTCTTTTTTTCTAATTCAAGAAGCTCTTCAGATAACCATGGCACTGTTGGGGAATTTCCTGAGCCAAAGGTTTCTAAAATTAATCCCTTTAGATTCGGAATATTCGCTATCGCTTTAAAAACCTCTTTTTTAATTCCTGGGAATATTCGAATGCTTGCAATATTGGTCGATATTAACTTTCTAACATAGAAAGGCTCATCAGATGGTTTATTGATTGCAAATCTATTATACTTAATGTGCACTCCCGCCTCTGCTAACAAAGGATAATTTGGTGATTGAAAGGCTTCAAAATTTTCGGCACTAATTTTTGTTGTCCGGTTTCCTCTATATAAAGAGTACTCAAAATAGATTGCCACTTCAGGAACAATTGGATAACCATTCTCTTTTGCAGCAGCTATTTCAATAGCTGTAATTAAGTTTTCTTTACCATCAGTTCTAATCTTTCCAATAGGTAGTTGACTGCCTGTAAATATAATTGGCTTGGCTACATTTTCTAGTAAAAAGCTTAAACCTGATGCCGAATAAGCCATGGTATCTGAACCATGCAGAATTACAAAGCCATCAAAAACCGGATAAAACTCTGCTATTATATTCACAAGTTGAAACCAAATCTCGGGGGTTATATTCGATGAATCAATTGGGTTTTCTATAGACTCTACAGTTAAATCAACATCCAATTTATTTAATTCAGGAATATTCTCTTGCAACTGACAAAAATCAAATGGGTTCAGAGCGCCTGTAACTGGATCCTCTACCATTCCTATTGTACCACCTGTATAAATGATTAAAACTTTTGACTTATCCATTCCTATATTTTAAATATCTGAAGTGCGTTTTCAGTTGTTTTTGCTGCAATTTGTTCGATTGGCAAGGCATAAATATCCGATAATTTATCGGCAACATTTATTAAATAAGCGCTTTCATTTCTTTTCCCTCGATATGGCGTTGGTGCTAAGTAAGGAGCGTCTGTTTCTAGCACCAAATCTTGCAGGTTCAATTGCTCAACAACTTTGTCTAGACCTGAATTCTTAAAAGTTACCACCCCGCCTATTCCAAGCTTAAAATTTCCGTAAGAGAGAATATGCTCTGCTTGTTCTAAACTACCAGTAAAACAATGGAAAACTCCGCTTAGCTGGTCATCATTTAAATCATCAAGGATTGCTAAAATCTCGTCAAAAGCTTCTCTACAATGAATAACAATTGGCAGTGCCATTTCTTTTGCCCATTTAATTTGTCTTCTAAAAGCTTCTTCTTGCTGCGATAAAAAACTTTTATCCCAATATAAATCAATCCCAATTTCTCCGACCGCGATATACTTGTTTGTCTTTAGGAAGCCCTCCATTGCATCTAAGTCCTTTTCCCAATCTTCGTCAACTGAACAAGGGTGCAAACCCATCATCGGATAACATTGATTTGGAAAAGCTTTCTCTAACTCAAGCATCCCAGATATTGATTTAGAATCGATATTTGGCATAAAAAATTTTTGTACTCCCAAGTCAATAGCCTTTTGGATTGCCTGAGCTCGATCATCATTAAATTGATCTGAATATAAATGTGTGTGAGTATCGATTAATTGCATTGGGCAAAAATAGGGTTTAGAAAACTCAATTTTTCATCAATTGAATATAGAATAAAGCATTAATGAGTTACTTTGCCTCTAGTGAATCAAAAGATCAAAATATTAATTATAAGATTTAGCTCAATAGGAGATATTGTGTTAACAACGCCTGTAATTCGCTGCCTAAAGGAACAGCTTGAAGGAGATATAGATATTCACTATATCACAAAAAAGGCATATACTAGCCTTTTGGAAAGCAACCCATATGTTTCTAAAATTCATACCATTGAAAAAAGCACAAATGAGATTATTGAAGACCTTAAAGCAGAGGAATTTGACTATGTCGTTGATTTACATAAAAACCTAAGGTCATCTAGAGTAAAGAATAAATTAAAGAGCTTCTCTTTTACTTTTGAAAAGCTAAATTGGGAAAAGTGGCTTTTAGTTAATTTAAAAATTAACCGAATGCCAAAAATTCACATAGTTGATCGGTATTTAAATGCGGTTAAAGCCATAGGGATAGAAAATGACGGAAAAGGTCTTGATTATTTTTTGCCAGATAATATAAGTTCAACAGTAAGTCTACCTCAAGAATTTGAATCTGGATATACAGCGCTTGTTCTAGGAGCAAATCATGCAACAAAGCGAATCCCTAAAGAGAAGCTGATAGAAATTATTGAGCGTTCTTCTGAAAAATTCATTTTAATTGGAGGAAAAGAAGATGAGCAATTAGGTGTTGAAATTGAAAGTAAATTTTACTCAAGAGTTTACAATGCGGCAGGGAAAACGAATTTAAATCAATCGGCCTATTTGATAAAAACTGCCGAACATGTAATTACACCTGACACCGGCATGATGCACATTGCAGCTGCTTTTCAAAAAAAGATAACTTCTGTGTGGGGAAATACAGTTCCTGAGTTTGGAATGTACCCTTATTTAGATACTGAGCATAAAGAAAATTTTAAAATAATTGAGAATAATAATCTTTCTTGCAGACCTTGCTCTAAAATAGGGTATGACAAATGCCCTAAAGGACATTTTAAATGTATGATGGAACTGGAGGAGGTCTAGTTTACTATAATTAATTTGCCGCCTTCTCTACCTCTTCAAACAATGCCTTAAGCTCCGTTGCTTGGTTTGGCTTCATTTTACCTGCTAAAATCAAACTTAATTGACGTCTTCTTAATGCAGATGCAAACCTTTCTTTTTCAAGATCTGTTTCAGGAATTAATTCTGGAATTTCAATTGGACTACCATTCTGGTCAACTGCAACAAATGTATAAATAGCCTCGTTAGATTTTTTTCTAGAACCGTTTGGTAAGTCAACATAAACATCTAAATAAACCTCCATTGAAGAGGTAAATGCTCTTGAAACCTTAGCTTCAATAGTAACCACGTCACCTAGTTTAATTGGCTGGTTAAAAGAAACATTGTTTACAGAAGCAGTAACCACGACTCTTCTAGAATGTCTTTGGGCGGCAATCCCTGCGGTAATATCCATCCAGTTTAGCAATTGCCCTCCCATAAGATTGGTTAAAACATTAGTATCGTTAGGTAATACGATTTTTGATGTTTGTGCAAATGTTTCTTTAGCAGTTCTTGCTTTCATAAATTAAGTTTTCGGAGCGCAAAAGTAATTAGGAATAATTTTAGAAATAAAGTTGAAGCAAATTCATTTTGAAATAGATTGCTTCTCTCTCTTAATCGGCGGAAAAGCGCCCTTTACAAAGAAGTTAAAAAGGTTTTACCAATAACCAGGCATCTGGGTTATCGTAATTTCTAACTTTAGATAAAAGCTCTACCGCTTCTTCTCTTGTAGCAAAACTAGAGTAACTCACTGCATGAAGATTTTTGTAAGTCCCAAGCAATCTTGCTTGATAACCTTCTTTATTTAATCGGCTTACTAAGCCTTCTGCATTTGATTTACTAGAAAAACAGCCTCCCATAACATGAAACTTTAATCTAGTTGTTAAAGGTGCAAGTTTTACTTCTGTATTATCTTCTTCAATTAATGTTTCTACAGATCTATTGTCAACTAAAACAGAAGTATTCTCCCCTTCTGTTGTTGTAAAAGGAACAATTCCATTTTCAAATTCTTCTCTTGTATTTTTTACCGTTTCATTAATTGGGTCAATATCGCTAATTCGAACTTCATACTTCACGGGAGTGGTTTCAAACAAGTCGAATGATGAGTAATTCACTTGATCAGTCTCAATCCAATTAAATTGGTAATTAAGTATGAATGATGAAAGAAGCAATAAAACAATTACTGCAGCTGCCGGCCAATAAAATTTTCTTTTCTTTTTTTCTTCTTCCTTAATTAATGGAATAGATGCTTGAATCTTACGCTCAACAACTTCTTGTTTGGTTTCTCTTATTATTGGTTGAGCTCTCATGGCTTCCAAACCAAAAGAATCCAATAAGAAATCATTTTGCTCTTCAGCCTTAAATTGAATGTTTCCTTCAGGGTCTAAAAATAAAGTTCCAACTTTTTCAATTTGAATTTTATCTCCCTTATTCAATCCTTCAATTGATTGAGAAACAAATGCTTCAATTAAGTTCTTTGCTTCTTCGTAGGCAATGGATTTTCTTTGCGCAATGTGGCTTGTTAGCAAACCATCATTTATTTTAAGATTCTTATTAAAAGAAACTTGTTTAGATGGTGGTGTTAACTTGTGTTGTATCGGTTGAATTTTTGCCGAAGCATAATTTGCAACAAAACCTCCAAAATCTGGCACAATTACACAATCGTAGCTGTATAATAAGTCTGATATATATATGTCGATTTTTACTTTTTGCACAAGGCTAAGTTAATAAGATTTAAGAAAAGGAAGTCTTATTGAGAGAGAGTATTTATTAAACTTTCTAAATCTTGCGGAGTATCAATAGAATAGGATTCCTCTTCGGTAATTGCCGTCCTTATTTTATATCCACTTTCTATCCACCTTAGTTGCTCTAAACCTTCAGCCAACTCCAATCTGCTTTGTTTTAATTGACAAATCTCTTTTAAAGTTGCAACCCTATATGCGTACATACCTATGTGCTTATAAAAATTAAACTCATCATTCCATACTTGCTTTTCAACTCCTCTTAAGTATGGTATTGCCTGACGACTAAAATAAATTGCAAAATCATCGTCATCAACTAAAACTTTTGGTCGGTTAACATCAAACAACTCTTGATTTGACTCAATTAACTTAATAAGTGTAGCTATTTCTGTGTTCTCATTATTAAAACAAGATAAGATTAACTCAATTTGCTCTGGAGAAATATAAGGTTCATCTCCTTGAATATTTACTACAACATCAAATTCTTGATCGAAGTATTCAACTGCCTCTAAGCATCTGTCCGTGCCACTTTCATGGCTTGAAGAAGTCATAACTACATCACCTCCGAAACTCAAAACAGCCTCTTTAATTCGTTCATCATCGGTAGCAACAGCTACATGATGCAATGCCATTGCCTTTTTCGCTTGCTCGTATACTCTCTGAATCATGGATTTACCATTAATGTCAGCTAAAGGCTTTCCAGGAAATCTACTTGAACCAAAGCGGGCGGGAATTATTCCAATTGTTCGCATGAATTAATACTTTTGACTAAATTATAAAATAAACCAGACAAGTATTGAAAGATCTACAATATAAAATCGCCGCTTCATTTATTAAAGGCATAGGAGATATTGGCGCCAAAAAACTAATAGCCTATTGTGACGGTGCTGGAGCTATATTTTCAGAGAAAAAATCAAATCTCATAAAAATTCCAGGTGTAGGAGAAATTGGTGCTAAAAAGATTTTAGATTCCAAATCAGAAGCACTGACTTGTGCTGAGGAAGAATTGGAGTTCATCAACAAAAATGATATAACTGCACATTACTTCCTCGATGAATCTTATCCGCGAAGGCTAACACATTGTGAAGACGGCCCAATTATTTTATACACCAAAGGCAAAGTTGACCTGAATGCAAATAGAATGGTCAGCATCGTTGGCACTAGAAAAGCAACAGTAAAAGGCAAAGAGTTTACCGAAAAATTGGTTGAAGAACTAAAGCCATTTAATCCGGTAATTTTAAGTGGACTTGCATATGGAATTGATATTGCAGCTCATAAAGCTGCAATAAAACATAATTTAAAAACAATGGCAGTTTTAGCAAGTGGGCTCGATAACATTTACCCAAAAACACATCATAAATACGCTTTGTAAATGCAAGAGCATGGTGGCTTAATCTCCGATTATGGAAAGAATACGAGCGTTGTTCCGGCGAATTTTGCAGAACGAAACAGAATTGTTGCAGGTATGTCTGATGTTGTTGTAGTTGTTGAATCTTCAGCAAAAGGTGGTTCTCTAATAACTGCAGATTTAGCAAATGGATACAATAGAGATGTGTTTGCTGTTCCGGGCAGGCCAGATGATAGTCAATCTGTTGGATGTAATCGTTTAATTAAAACGAATAAAGCAGCACTAATAGAGTCTGCAAAGGATATAAAATACTTGTTGGGTTGGACTGAAAAAGAATCTCCGAAAGAGAGCCAAAGACAACTATTTGTTGAGCTAAGCAGTGAAGAAGAAAAAGTGATTTCAGGATTCGGTGACCAAAGGATTATTGCAGTTGATGAATTAGCTTTAAATGCAGGTATTCCAATGAGCCAAACCACAGGCTTGCTTTTAGGTTTGGAGTTTAAAGGTATGATTCGATCCTTACCTGGGAAAATGTTTGAATTAATAGCCTAAAGACAGTCTGTTATAAATTCAGCAAACGGATATTAAATTTATTTACATTTGCCTGACGTTTTACAGAAATTACTTACCTATAAATTAAATAAATGAGTACATCAGGAAATACATCTATTGATGCAAAAATTAATGCATTTGTAGAGAGCGTAAAAGCTAAAAATTCTCATGAACCAGAATTTTTACAAGCCGTGCAAGAAGTTGCAGAAACGGTAATTCCATTTATTGAAGAAAATCCCACGTATCAAAAAGGAAAACTACTTGAAAGAATGGTAGAGCCAGAGCGTGTAATTTTGTTCAGAGTTCCTTGGCTAGATGACAAAGGAGAAGTTCAAATAAATAAAGGATACAGAATTGAAATGAATTCTGCGATAGGACCTTACAAAGGTGGTTTACGTTTTCACCCTTCGGTTACTTTGAGTGTTTTAAAATTCTTAGCATTCGAGCAAGTATTTAAAAACAGCCTTACGACACTTCCTATGGGTGGTGGAAAAGGTGGTTCTGACTTTGACCCAAAAGGAAAGTCAGACAATGAAGTAATGAAGTTTTGTCAAAGTTTTATGACGGAGTTATCAAGACATATTGGTCCTGACACAGATGTACCTGCAGGTGACATTGGAGTTGGAAGAAGAGAAATCGGATATATGTTTGGACAATATAAAAGATTGAGAAATGAATTTACAGGTGTTTTAACCGGAAAAGAAATGTCTTTTGGTGGAAGTTTAATTAGACCAGAAGCTACAGGCTACGGCACTGTTTATTTTACGAAAGAAATGTTGGCTACCAAAAATGATGATTTCCACGGAAAAACTGTAGTTATTTCCGGATCAGGAAATGTGGCCCAATATGCATTACAAAAAGTTATTCACCTTGGTGGTAAAGTTGTTACAGTATCAGATTCATCAGGCTATATTTATGCTAAAAGTGGTTTGCACTCAGAGCATTTAGACTACTTGATGGAACTTAAAAATGTAAAAAGAGGAAGAGTTTCTGAAATGGCTGATAAGTATGAAGAAATTGAATTCATTGCAGGTGAAAAGCCTTGGGGTGTTAAGTGTGATGTGGCATTGCCATGTGCAACACAAAATGAGTTAGACGGTGAAGCAGCAAAAACATTAATTGATAATGGATGTATTTGTGTTGCAGAAGGAGCAAACATGCCATCTACACCAGAAGCTATTGAAGCATTCCACGAAGCAAAAATATTCTTTTCGCCAGGAAAAGCTTCTAACGCAGGTGGAGTTGCCACATCAGGTTTAGAAATGAGTCAAAACTCTTTAAGATTAAGTTGGTCAAGAGAAGAAGTAGACGAAAAACTACATGGAATTATGGTATCAATCCATGAAGCATGTGTAAAATATGGAAAAGATGGCGATTACGTTGACTACGTAAAAGGTGCTAACGTTGCAGGATTTGTAAAAGTTGCAGATGCTATGCTAGCTCAAGGGGTTGTTTAAACCACCTTTATAAAAAACAAAATGCCCTGTTAGGTTGATTCTAACAGGGCATTTTTTTTAGGTATTTTTGAAATCAGAAAAAAGCAGATTATGTACGGAAAGATTAAGGAGCATTTAGAGACAGAACTAGAAAATATTGAAAAATCTGGTTTATTTAAAAAAGAACGAGTAATAATGGGTCCGCAAGATGCAGACATTAAAGTAAGTACAGGTGAAGAAGTAATTAATTTCTGTTCTAATAACTACCTTGGTTTGTCATCACATCATAGGGTTGTAGAAGCAGCCAAGTCAGCCTTAGATACACACGGTTTTGGAATGTCTTCGGTTCGTTTTATTTGCGGAACCCAAGACATACATAAAACTTTGGAAGCTAAAATTGCAGAGTTCTGCGGAACAGAAGATACAATATTATATGCTGCAGCCTTTGATGCAAATGGTGGTGTTTTCGAACCATTATTAGGTCCAGAAGATGCTATTATTTCAGATTCATTAAACCATGCGTCTATTATTGACGGGGTTAGATTATGTAAAGCTGCAAGGTATCGTTATGCAAATAATGATATGGCAGATTTAGAAGCCCAGTTGATTAAAGCACAAGACCAAAGATTTAGAATTATTGTAACAGATGGCGTATTTTCTATGGACGGCTATGTTGCTCAATTAGATAAAATTTGTGATCTAGCAGATAAATACGATGCAATGGTTATGGTTGACGACTGCCACTCACACGGTTTTATTGGAAAAACTGGAAGAGGTACTGCTGAGTATTGCGGCGTATTAGGAAGAGTTGACATAATCACCGGTACTTTAGGAAAAGCTTTAGGTGGAGCAATGGGTGGGTTTACAACCGGTAAAAAAGAAATTATAGAGATGCTTCGCCAGCGATCTAGACCCTATTTATTTTCTAACTCACTTGCTCCTTCAATTGTTGGAGCTTCAATAGCTGTTTTAGATATTTTGAAAGGATCTACTGCATTAAGAGACAAGTTAATGGATAATGTAGACTACTTTAAAAAAGGGGTTAAAGAAGCTGGCTTTGATTTTAAAGATGGTGATTCTGCAATTGTACCAATCATGTTATACGATGCAAAATTATCACAAGTATTTGCAGACAAGCTCTTAGCAGAAGGAATTTACGTTATAGGATTCTTTTATCCTGTTGTACCAAAAGATCAAGCAAGAATAAGAGTTCAATTATCAACTGCTCACGACAAATCTCATTTAGATAAAGCTATTGCTGCTTTTACTAAAATTGGTAAAGAGTTAGGAGTAATTTAATCTCCAATGAAAATTAGCAAGCTACAATATCTACTTTCCGGTTTAGTATTGTTGCTTGCAATACTCTTTCATCACGAAAGCATATTTGATTACCCAAGGTATATCCATGCTTGGGCTCAAGCAGATCGTTATGCAATTGCATTAAACTTTCTTTGGAATGATTTTAACATTTTAGAGGCTGAAACCTACTTATACAATATAGAATTTCCCACAGGTTTTGCTGAACCACGTGATACTTCTGTCACCATGGTTAATCTTCCTATTCATGAATATTTAATTGCTATACTCATGAAGGTAAGTGGAATAACAGGACCGATTATTTTTAGGTTTTACATTCTTTGCAGTAGCTTTCTTGGTTTATTCTTCACCCACAAGATTGGTGAACTCTTTAAGCTAAGAGGCCTTAGTCAAATAGCATTAATAGTTTTTACGTGCACCTCTCCTGTTTATGTTTATTATCAAGATAACTTCTTACCGAGCATACCAGGATTAGCCTTAGCTATTGGTGGCCTTTATTTTTATATTCGATATCTTAAACAGGCGCGAATAAGGTTTTTCGCTTTTGCTGCAATTCTATTTACGATTACATCAATTTATAGAACAACTTTTATTATTCCATTTATAGCTATTCTCGGTGTCGAATTTTTTCAAATTATAAGAAAACAAGCTAAACTTAAACCCTTTCTTATTATTTTAGTTACAAGCGGTCTAGCCCTTTACTTACATAGACTCCATAATGAGTACCAGATTCATACTTACGGTTCTGTTTTTCTATACTATTTAGTTCCTGCCTTGAGTTGGGAAAAAGCATTGGAGTTTGTTTCTGTGACAGTTGAGCAATGGAAGTACGATTATTTAAATATCCCGCAATGGATCTTTTTTGGCTTGCTTGGAATAATCGGTCTATTAAACACCAAACTCATTAAAATAAGAAATAGCTTTCACTTAAATATTGGTTTATTCCTAGCGGCTTCACTCATAGGGTATGCAATGTTTACTGCTGCTATGTTAAGTAAATTCCCACAGCATGATTATTACTTCATAGATACTTTTTACATTCCATTGCTAATTCTTGTTATTTCCTTGTTAAAAATGTTGGATTTACAGCATCAATTATTTCCCAATTGGGTGAAGGCATCTGTTGTTCTAATATTTAGCATTGCCAGCATAGCCATGACATTTGAAAATAAAGAATTACGAAGACAGGATAACGAATGGGATTACTCTTCTGAATTAATAGACATTTATGCCAGTGGAGCAGAAATTTTAGATTCAATTAACATTGCTAAAGATGCAAAATTATTAGTTTTTGGACCAAAATACCCTAACCTATCAATGAGCTTATTAAACAGAAAGGGATTTACCGTTTTTTGGACTAATGATTGGAAAATTGATCAAGCACTTAGGTGGGATTTTGACTACATTGTGTTACCAAATCGCTACTTTCTAAAAGAGTACTACTCTATTTACCCTGATCTAATAAATCGATTTAATAAGATTTTTGATAATGGGAAATTCTCAGTTTGCACCTTAAAAACAGAAGCAAGTAAAACCACACTAAGCAAATTTTTTCAACTAAATCAACAAGATTTAGTTTTTGAAATAAATGAAGGCTTCGAGAATGATTTAGCTATGCTAAATGGCATAAACCTAAACCAAGACACCTTTAAAGGAGGCAGTTTTAGCACTGTTTTAAGAGCTAATGAATATGCCCTACAGTTCGTTTCAGACTCTTTAAGTTGCTTAGAAGACTATGCAATAAAACTAAAGATTAGCTCAAATTTTTTAGTATTTGACACACTTAAGCGAGTTGAGTTTATTGTTGGGGTATTAGATAAAAAGGGCAATAATCAGTTTTATGAAACATTTGAGTTAAGCAGTATTTACCAAGGTGCTAATCATTGGCACAATTTCGAATTAATATATCAATTACCTAGATTGATTCCAGGTAAATATATTTTTAAAATGTATTATTGGAATAGAGATAAATCGACTCTTTACCTAGACGACATCAATTATCAATTCTACAAATAATAAGGCATAAAAAAGGGAAGTCTTTTTTGACGTCCCTTTTTTCGATATAAAAGTTTTCTAATAAAACTTAGCTCTATTATCTACAATATCAGCTTGATCTTTTAAGGCTGTAAACACTAAACCATTATCCACTTTAGCTTTGTTAGATCTCTGTAAATTAGATTTTACTAGATTTAAATCTGGGCTAGCAATTTCAACTCTATCGGTAATTTTAATCACAAACACCCCTGAATTTCCTGCAATAGGCACACTCATTTGACCCTTTTGTAAACTGAATACTTTACCAAAAACTTTTGGCTCAATTCCAACACTTGGAATTGATGGGCTAACAAATGAAATATCACTAGCATTTTTAACTTGTAAACCTGTAGCATCTAATGTAGTTGCCGACTTTAACTCTTCCTTAATAGTTTCTGCTTTCTTTTGTTTAATCACTTCAGCAGTGACAGTAGCTTTTACCTTTTCTAAAGGTGCAGGTCCTTCTTCATTTACTTCTTCAATAACTGCAACAGCAAAAGCGTCATCCAAATCGTATGCATCTGAAACATCGTCAACATTTGCTGATTTAATCCATCTTACTAAATCTCTAGAGGATCCTTCTCCTTGAATTGAATTCTGAGATTCAGTTAATACAGTAACTCTTCTCTGAATATTTTCTTCATTAACTAGGTTGTTGAAAGACTCTAAATCAGTCGCCTTTATTGAGAAGCTATTTGCTCTATTAAATACTTCCTCGTAAGTTTCTTTGCTAGGAGTAGCTGTTCTTGAGATTGTAGCTATTTGAATCTTCTTCTCTAGCCCTGTTTTGTCAGTCACTTTAATTAAGTGAACACCAAACTGAGTATTAACCTTAACAATCTCTCCAACTTCTGTTTTAAATGCAGCATCATTAAAAGGTTTTACCATAGTTCCTTCAGTAAACCAACCTAAATCTCCTCCATTTGCTCCTGAATCAACATCATCAGAATTTTCTTTTGCTAATTCTGCAAAATCTGATCCTGAATTAATTAATGCCATTAAGCTATCAGCAATCTCTTCAGCTCTGTCTGGAAGACGATCTGAAATGTTTATTAAAATATGACTTGCCATAACTGAATCAGGAGCCATTTTTACATTTCGAACTTTCTGAATGTAAAAAGTCTTCTCAATCATGTATGGTTCCTTGATGAAGCCAACCTCTTTATTCCATAAAGAAGTATCAGCTCCCATAGGAATATTTTTTACTGAATAATAAGTTGGATCGAAATAACCATCAGAATTATTGTTTGTAAAAACAGAATCATCTTCCACTTCTAGGAACTTAGCATATGTATCCTGAGCCCATCTTCTTGTATTCTCAACATCTAATTCAGAAGGTCCAACAGGGAAATAAGCATAATATGCTTTTCTTGAAGTTCCTTGCTGATATCTATGAAGATTTTCTTTGTAATACTTTTCTAATTCTGCATCACTAACTGTTACGTCTTCGTCAGCAATAGCTATGTATGGCTTTAAAACATAATCAAAACTCAATTTGGTATTTGTTTCATCAGCTTGCATTTTAGCCAACAAGTTAGGAGTATACATTCCTTGCTTAATGAGGCTATTATACTTTTCGATGTGCTGGTTTCTTTTTAATGCCTTTTCAAAGGCTAACCATTGCTTTTTCCCTTCAGGATTTTGATCTAGATTTTGTAAAAACTGGATTACAGCCATACTATTAAACTCCCCTGTTTCAGGATTTGAAAATGCTTGTCTTACTTGCGGATGAGGATTTTTACCAGAAACCATATCCATTAATTCACCTCGAGTAACAATAATTCCTAATTTTTTAATCTCAGCGCCAATGATTTCGTCAGAAACCACCTCGTTCCAAACTTGCTCACGAATACTAGACTTTGTTCTTTCATCTAGCTGCTGATTGTTTTGAGCATTAGATAAATAATTTTGGTAAGCCTCTTGAACTCTAATTTCAAATTCTTGAGGAGAAATAGTTTCACCGTCAATTTCTGCTAGGTTAATAGGACCCGTTTGACCACCTGCTTTTGCAGAGAATAAATCTGTTAATACGAATGCCACAATTGCAAGTCCAATTATAACTAGCACAAGCGTTGATCTTTCTCTAATTTTTCCAATTACTGCCATCGAAATACTTTAAAATTTTTAAGTCTGCGAATATACGATAGTAAAATGAATAAATGAAACGAAAACAAAGCCTATTAAAAAGAATGCTTTCCCATTCATTTATAAGCAGATAGGACTATTTAATCTTCAATTGGATTTAGCTTTAAATGGACTAAATCTATTTTGTTTTGAAATACCTTTTTAACTGTAAAAATGAAGTTATCTAAAATAATTTCCTCATTCATTATTGGGATGCTTTCAAAGGTATTTATTAATAAACCTGCAAGTGTTTCGTAATTGTCTGATTCAGGAAGATTTAAACCGTACTCATCATTTAAATAATCAACCTCTAAGCGGGCAGAAAATAGAAACTCCGAATCGGAAATTTTAGTTTCTATGAGTTCTTCTTTATCATGTTCATCTTCTATTTCGCCAAAAATCTCTTCGATTATATCCTCAATGGTAACTATTCCAGAGGTTCCACCAAACTCGTCAACAACTACTGCAATACTTCTTCTTTGTTCAATAAATTCTTCTAAGATTTCATTTGCAGGCATTGAAATTGCAATAATTGGAACTGGAAGTAAGATTGATTTGATACTATCTGGTTTCTTAAATAATTCGAACGAATGTGTGTAACCAATGATGTTATCGATAGTATCTCTATAAATTAAAATTTTCGACAGACCTGTATCTATAAACTTTGCTGTTAAATTTTCAATACTATCTTCAATATCCATAGCAATTACTTCCGTTCGGGGAACCATGCATTCCCTTGCTTTTACTTTAGAGAAATCTAATGCGTTTTGAAAAATCTGAATTTCATGATCTATATCCTCCTGGTTTTCATTGTTCTCAGTTCCTTCTTTTATGTAATATTCTAAATCTACTCTCCCAAAATTTAGATCCTCTTGCATTTTAATTCCTGGGGAAAAAAGCTTTATTAATGCTTCTGATATTCCAATCACCAATAGCATTGGTAGGAGCAGTACATAATAGATAATAAGAAGAGGAAAGGCAAAAAAACGTAGCATGTTATTCGGGTTTATCCGAAACAATGTTTTTGGTAAAAATTCTGCCGTTATTAAAATTAGAATGGTTGAAATAACTGTTTGAATTAAAAGGATAATTAAATCGCTTTGAGTGAATCGTGCAATTTCTGGCTCTAATATTTTTGCCATATATATGCCGTAAACAACCAGTGCAATGTTGTTCCCCACTAGCATTGCCCCAATAAATCTAGAAGGACGTTTTAGAAAATTAGAAACTATTTTCGCGAAAAAATCTCCTTGTTTACCATCTAACTCGATTTTGAGTTTATTGGCAGAAACAAACGCTATCTCCATGCCAGAGAAAAAAGCTGAAGAAATCAAAGATGTGAGGATTACTCCCCATTGAAAACTATCCATTTATGTATTGAAAGTGAATCAAAGATAACATATTTCACTGCTTATTCTTCCTTTCATGTGATCTTCTTTGGTTTCGCCTTGCAGCAAACAAAAATATAGAAATAGCAGAGAAGCCGAAGAAAAATAAGGCATCAAATGTTTGGTTTTGGTAGGTTTTTAGCAAGCCTATAATAAAAGTAACTATGGCTAACATTAGCCACATTTTTTCTAAAAATTTAATTAGTCGAATCATTTTCTATATTTAGCATACCTGTGGGCTTTATAATTCGATATTCTGTAAAATCTTCGTTTGCAATTAAACCATCACCCATAATAATTTGATCTTTGGTTGTTATGGTTACAAATACATCAGAGGTAATTTTACCTGTCTTTTCGTCCCAGAGTAATTCTTCGGTTTCAAGTTTTTCTCCTTTGTCATTTATCACAATGACCTCATACTTTGCTTCCATCTGGTCCTTAAAAGTTCTTCGTATTGCGTAATTTGAAGTTAGCTCAGTTGTTACACTCATTAGAGAATCAAAGATTTTTACATGCACGCCATTAGGCATTTCATCATATGGCTCTTCTCCTCCATACTGGTTTAATTCAGGTGCATTTAATTGCATAGTTACTCTACCTTTTTCGCTATAAAGCACCTCGACATCTTTAGCAGCCTGCTCAGGATAAACCTTTTCATCAGTTAAGCTTTTAACTTCGGCAACATCATTTTCACATGAAAAAAGCATTGTTCCAATCGCCATTAATGACAAAACAGAAACAATGCTTTTAAAAGATTTTTGAATGTTCAATTAGAATCTTGCTTTAGTTGATTCTCCAATCCAACATCCCACTTGAACAGTGTCACCTTCTTTTGTTCCTCCAAAGAAACAATCTTCTTTAGATGGAAAATATTTTGAGTAGGTTGCAATTTTTTGATTTGCTTTCCCTGCAACTGAAGGGTCTACTGACTTAGCTTTATTGTAATAATCTACTGCTAACCAATATACTGCCTTTTGAGCACAAGCGTCTTCTCCACACCCAGAAGTAGATGCAATCCAATCTCCTATCATAAGGTATGGGAGTCCGTATCCTGATTTTAAATTAGCAGCCTTTCTTGCCTCAGCTCTTGCAGCACTAAAAGAGCCTGCACTTCCATAAGCTTGAGCTAGTTCAATGTGGTAATCGGCTGTCTTCGATTCGTCTTGGTTCATTTCAAGAGCTTGCTTAAAAAAGCCAATTGCATCTTGATAGTTCTTTGTTTTTAAAGACATGACACCCATTTTCTCGGCAGAAACTGAAGAAGGGTTTGTTGTATGTAATTCTTTAGCAATTGTAAAAAAGATTGGAGCATCTGTACAACCTTTCTTATCTAGCAGATCAGCTGTTTTTCCCATCCACTCTTGGTCAAAGAGCCAGTTTTTATTAGTCATTTCAACCAAGACATCACAACTTAAATAAGGGCTTGCTAAACCATTTACACTTTCCTCAGCTTGCAAATAATACTTTTGTGTTGGCTTTCCTTCGTATTTTTTAATATTTACAGATAGAATATCGCTAGACTTTGTAAAAGCAGCAACCACATCCTCAGTCGTTTTTTCTCCTTTCTTCTCTAATAGCACTACAGTATTCATATAAGTCACAACTGCTCCAGCTTCTGACTTATTCCCACGACCTTGAATAGAATGATCAATTACTGGAAATATTTTCTCAGGTTGGTCACTCATATAACGCAACATATCAGTTGCTTTTCTTCCTTCTATTTTTTCAGTTTTACCAGTACCACCAAAATTTTCAATTCTTTGATCGTATACCATAAAAAGAGTATCGATATAAGCTTGTTTTAATTCCGGATTCTTTTTGTTTTTCTTGATATTTCTTTTCACAAGATTTACTCCGTCAACATACATTCTTTCCGAAGCTGCAGGACAAATTTTATAGACTACACTCCAATATTTGTATGCATCGTCGTACAATTTATTCTTATAGTAATCTCTGTAAAGAGATATGTTCTGAACACATTTAACACTATCTGCCCCGTATTTCCCTTGTGCAAACCCTGTTGAAACAAACAAGGTAATCATTGCTATTAATGCTAATTTTTTCATTTCTATTGTTTTTATTTAATCGTATTTACGCTTGATAAACCATTTATCGTTTATGGTTAATCCAAAATGAATATTAAAAAAGTCTTCTTTTGTTAAACCATTATTATCTTCTCCCCTAGTACCTAATTCCATGCCAAAATTCAAAGTGGAAAATGATTTCCTTAAAGGCATTGAGAATCCAACACTTATAGCCATTTCAGAAATATCAGTTCCATTTACATTTAAAATTGAAGAGTTATATCTAAATCCACCTCTATAACCCATTCTTTTAAAATAAGAACCAAAGGCAGTTACATCATTAAACTTTTCAATACCAACATTCATAATAGTTGCATCGTTTAAGGTGATGTTGTCGCCGATAGTTTCGTTGCCTAGTGACTGAGACGTAACATCAAAATTAAAAGACCATTCACCAATTCTTTCAATACTAAACCCTCCACCAATTGTTGAAGCTAAAGGGGTGGTTAAGGAACGACCCTGAAATGAAAGCGTAGTATCTTTAATTCTTTCAGCCCCTGAATCTCCTGTGTATGATGCAATCAATCCAGATTCATTGCCTTTTGCCTCACTAACAGGAGCGAGATTTAACCCAACAACAAAACGGTAATAGTTGTTTATATTTTTAAAATACTGAAAACCTATATCGTAAGTAAAAGTATTATAATTGATTTCAGAGCGATCAATTGTATTAAAAAAGTTTGTTACATCGTCAGTATCAAATACAACTCTTTTATCTCTTTCAACTCTACCAAATAAATATTTACCGCTAAGACCAACCGATAAGTTTTTATGAACCTCATAACCAGTTCCAATAAAAACCTCATTCAATCCTCCAGATCCTTCATAGGCATTATTTGCAGTAACAGTGTTTACTATTACTTGGTCTTGATAATCATAGCCTACAGAACTATATGATCTAAGTCCGAAGGCTACTCCCATTTTACTACTTAAAGGAAAAGCAACCGACATGTGACTTAAAGTTGTATTGTTATTTTGAGCTGTTTGACTTCCGCTAGTACTTTGTGTGCTTCTTGAAAGAATACCAGTTTCAAAAACGGTTAAACTAATATTTGAAAATGAAGCTGGGTTTTTTGTATTGATAAAGTTAGTCCTTCTATCGTTTAGTTTGGCATTGCTCCTAGCAAGTGAATCATTAATTTGAGGCTTGTAAACAGAAGGTCTCCAAGCATAACCTATACCGCCTGTGCCGAAGTTTGAATTGAACTGGTTGGGATTCACTATACCATAACCATACCTGGAGTATGGAGAATTGGTTGTTTTTTGGGCCTGCACAAAACTACTAAGTAGTATTAGCTGACAACAGATTGCGAAAGATTTAATCGCGGTTGTGTTTAAGTATTTCATGTAAGCCTATTAGCACCAAATTTTGGTCTGCAAAGATGCCATTTTTTAGTTCTTTTTCAAAGAAATTCGCATCTCCTCCTGTTATTACGATTTTAAGGTCAGAACATTGTTTTTCGTAGTCCTGAACAAAGGCTTTCATTTCTCCAATTAAGCCATTTACAACCCCAGACAACATGCTTGATATTGTAGTATTACCAATGTATGCTGGCTTTTCACTAGACACCCAATCTACTAGTGGTAATTTGCTTGTATAGCTATTCATTGCTCTCAATCTTAATTGCACACCGGGCGAAATTGCACCTCCTAAATAATGACTTTCGTTTGTTAAAAAATCATAAGTAACACATGTTCCTGCATCTATAGTCAATACATTTTGATTTGGAAAGATTTTTTGAGCGGCTGCCACAACAGCAATTCGGTCTTTGCCTAAAGTTTCTGGGCTGTCATATTTTAACTGATAGGGCAACTTTAAATCTTTCGATAAGTAGATAACTTCTCCCGCAAACTGATCTAATGCCAACTTTTCCAAAGCCTCATCGTTGACAGAAGAAACAATAATTGCTTCAACACTATATTCAGAGAAAAGTGCATTATTGTTTTGAAGGTCTTCGTTTTTTACGCTAACTGAGTGCTCTAATACTTCATCCTTAAATAAACCATACTTAGTTCTCGTGTTTCCAACATCAATTGCAAGCTGATATGCCATGAATCAAATCTAATAAATTGCAATGAATAGCTAGGATTGAAGAAAAAAATAAAATGATGAATTATTTTTGCGAATAAAAGAATATTATTTCTACATTTGCCGGCCGGGAAAAGGTGCCATAGCTCAGTTGGTAGAGCAAAGGACTGAAAATCCTTGTGTCGCTGGTTCGATTCCAGCTGGCACCACATCGAAAGCCTCAACGAAAGTTGAGGCTTTTTTGTTTTAGCACTTCACTAACAATACATTTGCAGCATGAATAGCACAATGCTTGAGGCAGCCGATTTTGACTACAACTTACCTGACGAAAAGATTGCTAAATACCCATTGGCAAATCGAAATAACTCAAAGCTATTGCATTATGAACAAGGCAAAATCAGTCAAGATGTATTTAGCAACTTGAAAGATTATTTACCTAAAGATTCCGTAATAGTATTTAATGATACCAAAGTATTAGCTGCTAGATTATTCTTTAGAAAACAGACAGGAGCCAAAATAGAGGTATTCTGTTTGGAGCCTCATGAATCTACTGCAGAACAAGCATTGAGTTCTACCGAAACTTGTATTTGGCAATGCATGGTTGGAAATTTAAAAAGATTTAAAGCGCAAGACGTTTTAGAGCAAGAAATTGCAGGAGTTACACTTATGGTTAAAATTATAGCCAAAAGAAAACAAGATGTTTTACTGCAATTTGATTGGTCAGGTGGAATTGAGTTTTCTCAAATTTTAAATGAAGCGGGTCAAATTCCCTTACCTCCTTATTTAAATCGAGATACGGAAGAAAATGATGAGAAAACCTACCAAACCGTTTATGCTAAAAACGAAGGTGCGGTTGCAGCGCCAACTGCTGGTTTACATTTTATTGATCAACAGTTAACCGACCTAAAATCTGATGGGCACAGTCTGGAATATTTAACGCTGTTTGTAGGAGCAGGAACTTTTAGAGCAGTTAAAACAGAAAAGTTAGTGGAGCACGAGATGCATGAAGAGCGCATTGTGATCTCGAAAGAAACCATTAAAAACTTAGCCGATAAACATGGCAAAATTATTTGTGTTGGTACAACAAGCCTGCGATCTTTAGAAAGTTTGTATTGGTATGCGGTTAAACTAAATCATGCAAATGGTAAAGGCGTAAGTTCTGTTGGACAAGAAGATGCCTACCAATTACCTGCTAATTGGACTTGGAAAGAAGCATGCAATTATTTAATTGGCTATTTAGAAAACAATCAGCTTGAAGCAGTAGATTTTCATTCAGGACTATTCATTATGCCTAGTTATAATTGGAAAGCAATTAGCGGATTAATCACCAATTTTCATCAACCAAAAAGTACTTTATTGGCTTTAGTTTCTGCTTGGATTGGCGACGACTGGAAAAAAGTTTACGACTATGCACTAAAGAATGATTTTAGATTTCTGAGTTATGGAGATAGTTCAATTTTGCTGAGAGGGTAATTACACTATTGAGTCAAAATCAATTTATGTACTTGATTATTTTGCTTGACATAATACAACCCTTTCGGTAAATCGTTTAAATCTACTTGAATGGATTTCTCTCCAACAATAAAAACAGACTTAACAATTTGACCCAAGGAATTTAAAATTTGAATTTCTTGATTATCGATATTAGCTGAAGTTTCAATATTTACAACCCCTTTGCTTGGGTTGGGGTAAATTGAAAATTGTGTAATAATTTTTTGTTCATCTATTGAGATACCTAAGCAATTAATAGTATCTCCAGTAAACACCCAACCATCTGTAATTAATAACGTACGAGAACTATCAGACAAACAATACTCTAGACCTTGTGCCCCAAGAGGAACATTTAATTGATGTACTTTCGCTTGCCAAGCGATTAGGGTACTATCATAGTTTGCAATTGATAAACCATATCGACCTGTCGGTTGATGGAATCCCCCTGTAAAAATATTTGTCATATCTGTAACAGAAGAAATATCCCATTTTCCAAGGTTTTGGTTAAAGGGTGAATTATAGAACATTCTTTCCATATTTGTTACTGAAGAAACATCCCAGCTAGAAATATCTTGATTAAAACTGAGAGCTCCCCAAAAAATACCTTCCAAACTTCTTATTCCTGTAAGATCCCAATTTCCTACATCTCCATTAAAAGAGGTAGCATTTTGAAACATATAACTAAGATTAGCTGTATTATTTAAATTTGGATGATCAGTTGCTGTATAACCTAAGTTACTGCAAAAGCTAAAGGCTTGATACATGTCTGAAAAGAATATGCCCCCCATTGGTTAATGGAAACAATTTTTTTCTCATCTTTTGAAAACCCACCAAATTTTATAGATGGGAACTGCCCCTTTATTCGAATGGTATATGTCCCTGGCGAAGAATAGGTGTGGGTTATATTTGAGGTTAATCCTAAGGTATCAAATATGCCATCATTATTCCAGTCTACACCATAGTTAAATGTGAATCCAGGATCTGTATATATTGTAATTGATAAATCATTTGAACTACCAGCGTTATCCGTTTTCCAAGTGGTTACAAAATCGTTGGTATCTAATTGGGCTGAAACATTAAGCGAAATAAAAAGGATAGAAAGTAAGAGGTAAAGGTTTTTCATGATATTTAATCTGGTTGAATTATTTTTGAAAATAACAAAAAAGCCTTCATAAAACAAACTCAAGTTTTATGAAGGCTTTTTTATCTTGTTAGAATTTTACAAACTCTCTGGCAAAGTATGCTCTCTATCCTTATTCTGTTCTTTTAAGTATTCCATTAGTGGTGCAAAATATTCGGCCATAGCTCTCGCGCTCATTGGCTCTCCTAATTTATTTTGCAAATCTTCTCTCCAATCTACCGTTGCACCTTCAACCATCAAACTTTTAATAAATGCACCCACTTCCTTATTTCCATAATAATTGGTTGCATGCGGGTCCTGTTTTAAAATCTTTTTAGAAATATGGTCGTGAAACTGGAACAATAAAATATTTGACATGGCATAATCATAATACTGAGCTGCATCATTATTAATGTGTGTTTTAGAGGCTGCATCACAAAACTCTTCTCCTCTTTCGCTAGGCGCAACAATTCCTTGGTATTTTCTTTTTAGCTCCCACCATCTTTTATTAAACTCATCAACCGATAAGTTTTTAGCATATAAATCTTGTTCAAATTCAGTCATTACACCGGCACCCCAAGGAATTAAAACCACAAAATCTAATGCTTCAGATAATAGTGCTTGAGTTTTATCTGTTTCCAGTCCCTCTTCTAAAAGTCCTCTGCCTTCTAAAAAAGGTTGTTGCATCGCAGCTAACCCAATCAAACTTCCCATCGCTTCATGATAGGCTCTATTAGCTCCTTCTCTTAACACCAAAGGAACTTCTGGATTAGAGTATTCTAAAAAGTAATAAATATGGCCTAACTCGTGTAAAGTAGTTCCCCACCATTCGGTATTTGGGACAACACTCATTAATGAACGAACATCTTGATTTAAATTCATGTGCCAAGCAGAAGCATGAGAGTTCTTCTTGTAATCTGCGCCTTCTGGTGCAGGGTACAAACTCGATTTTTCATAAAATACTGGCGGTAGTTTATCGAAGCCTAAGCTCATGTAAAAACGTTCTCCTTCTTCAACAATCCATTCAGCACCTTTTTCTTCTAATTTACTGTCCACATCAACTCCTTCGACTTGGATCATGCTTCCCCATTCTTGTCCCCATTTATTGGTTAACCAATGTGCGGGAATCATTTCAGGAACCTCTTGATTGTATTTCTCAGCTAATGTATATCTAGCCCATGTATGTAATTCTCTGTAAAGTGGCCACATTTCATTTATCATGTCACCGCATACTTCCATCATTTCTGTTTTACTCATTCCGTAAGCAGAGACCTGGTAATTGAAGTAGTCCTCATAACCCAAAGCCTGAACAGATTTATTTCTTAAGTCTTTTAAGTTATTTAAACCAGACTTAAGTGTCTTGCCAACTTCTTTGCTTGCTTCCCAAGCTTTCAAACGTTCATCTAAATTTTTCGAATCTTTAAGAATTGCGTTTATGTCATTCCCAGAAACTGACTCTCCATCAATCATAGTTTCGAAACCAAAAAGCAGTTCCGTTTGCTTGGTTTCAGCTGCAATTCTTTGGGTTACAATTTCTCCAGCCAACGCAGGGTTGTTTCCCGCATTGTATAAGATAGTTTCTAATTGTTTGATTTGAATTGGAGTTAAATCATCTCTTTTCTCCAAAAACTGACGACTCTTAGTAATATTTTCCTCACTACCCATAAATGCAGCATAAGCAGCGTCAGCCTCTTCGGCTAGTTTGCCTGTTATCGTATCTCCTTCAACAATTCTAGTGTTAAGAGTCCATTGTGCTTCGGAGGAAGCATAGTACAATTCTTGGTATTTGTTATTATATGACTCTAAAAAGGAACTTACTCCTTCAGCTATATTTTTTTCATTTCCTTTAGGCTTTTCTTGCTGCCCGCAAGAAATAGTATTACCAATAATTAATAAAAGTGCTAATTTGTAAATTAATTTTTTCATATTGTTGCTTGTCTGTTGTGTATTTATAGTTCGATATTCCAGTTAATTTCTTTGTCCCAATTGGAACGAATACTTATCTCTTCATCAAATAAAATTACTTTTTCGGGCATTAATTTGGTAAGATATTCACCGGTATCCCACTGACCGTTCCCATTTTTATCCAAAATACACTTTAGCCTATATTTCCCGGGTTTTAAATACTTAAAATCAACCACCGCATTTTCAATTGGTGTCTCTCTTAAAACATCGCCATTATTATTAAGTAATTGAATAATCTTTGGTCCACCTAATGTCGAATTAAGGTTGATTTTTAGATTTCCAAAATCGCGCTCAGTGTTAAGCTGTATGCTCTTTTGCAGTGTATCATTGGTCTTCCCGTAAATGTCTTGGAAGGTCTCAGGCAAAATGAATAACTGATATGCAGAAACCTGTTGTTTTTCAAAATCGATAATCAGTTTACTTTGATTTTCTGAAAGATTAGCAGTAAAAGGGATTAGTATGCTATCAGGTCCATAAATTTGAATTTTTGCCGTATCGAAAGCGGCTACAGGAGTTCTAAATCCCAATTTTATTGGCTTAAAAAAGTCTGACCCACTCAGTGTTTCAACTTTTAGTTTTCTGTAAGAAGAATCAACCCTAAACTTAATTGTATCCGTAAAATCGATACCGTCTGAAACAACTAAATTAATTTGCTCCTTATTCATTTGATTAAACCATAGTGAAACCGAATCCTGATTATGGCCAATTTGTATTTTCTTTAAGATTTTACTAAGATTTGTATCTAGTCCTGATAGAAGAGTTGTATCAAACTTTCGATTATAGTTCAAAATAATATTTGAACCCTTTTCGCTAATATCTTTAACATATTGTAGTTCCTTATCTTCTTGAAAAAGATACATATTAAACCTGTCAATATTTTCTTTAATCTCTAATTCCAAAGTATCAAAAGCAATTAACTCTGTTGGTCGATCATATATGTAATTTGTATTAGCGTCTTTTAAGGCAAACACCTTATAAGTTCCGGCCTTTACATTACTTACAGTAAACAATCCTTCCTCATCTGTGCGCGCAATGTATATAGGTAATTCAAGCAACGGAATAGAATCAATATTTTCCTTATATAACATAAACAGTACATCCTTTTCTACTTTAGCATCAAAAGAATTTATAATTCTGCCTGACACAGAAAGTGAATCAATTTCATTACCTGTTGAAAAAACAATTGTAAAATTTGGAATCGGATTGTTCTCACGAACATCTACAATAGAATTCCCAAAATTCATCACATAAGTAGTATTCTCTTTTAAAGTGTCCTGAATTTCTATTGTTAACTGCTTCCCTTTTACTTTTGTTATAAGGCTATATTTTAAAGGAGGAGATATAATTAATTGCTCTTTTAGTTTCTGAACCTTTACAAATTCATCAAAGGATAAAACGATTTCATTACCACTAAAATTCAAGGCTTCATTCTGCGGTTCCATTAATAGTATTTCAGGCGGAGTAATATCCTTTTCGCCACCTGTAGGTGCTACAACTTGGGCGCAAGCTAGTGTAAATGCAATTGCAAGTATGGTTAGAATATGTTGCCTCTTAAATTTCATTAATCCAAAGATGCAATAATTAGTGCTAATTCTTCTAAATGTTTCTGGTCGGTTGAATCAAAGTGATCTAAATGTTCGCTATCAACATCGATAACCATAATCACATCATGTCCTTTTATAACGGGCACTACTATTTCAGATTGGGTAACAGCACTGCATGCAATGTGGGCAACAAATTTATTTACATCGGGTACAATTAAACTAGCTTTTTGGTCTACAACTGCTCCGCAAACCCCTTTGCTTTTTGCAATTCTTGTACAAGCCATAGGCCCTTGAAAGGGTCCAAGTACAAGGCTATTTCTTTCCTTAATGTAGAAACCAAACCAATGAAAATGAAAATTATACTTAAAGATGGCAGCAATATTTGCCAAGTTGGCTATCAAGTTTGTTTCGGCACCAACAACCGCCTTTACCATTGGCAGTATTTGATCGTACTTTTCTTCTTTACTTAAGCTTTGGTCTACTGAAACTCCGAAATCCATAAAAAAAATTAAGTGCCAAATTTAATTAATATGTAAAGCCAATGCTTAGGATGCTAATTTTTAGCTCAGGAAGTTTCAATAATTCTTCCGAGCAAGCCTCTATCGTAGCTCCCGTAGTAATTACGTCATCAATCAATAATATATGTTTTGCTTTTAATGCTTCAGAATCTGTTATTTCAAATGTTGTTTTTACGTTTTTCCAACGTTTAAATCTTCCTTTTCTTGTTTGTGAACTTGTATTCACATTTTTCTTAATACAATTTTCATTTATGGGTATTTCAGTTACCTGATGAATTCCTTTAGCTATAAAATCACTTTGGTTAAAGCCTCTTTTTTCTCGCTTCAGCGCATGGATTGGCATCGGAATCAATAAATCAATTCCTTCGAAAAAGCCAACAGCCATTAATTCATTAGCTGCCAATTCCCCAAGTTCAACTCCCAATTCGGTATTACCCTTGTACTTAAACTGATGAATTAGTTTCTGAACTTTTCCTTTAGATTGAAACCTTAAAAAAGCGGTTACTCTTTCAGTTTTAATCCTTGCCCTAAAAACTTTCTCTAGTGGATTATTAACCTTGGGATAAAAGTTATTTCGTGGGAGAGCATTTAAGCACTTAATGCAAATTTGTTTCTGTGATTTTGCAACAGGTCCCCCGCAGGCAAAGCAGATTTTTGGGAAAAAGAGGTTTTTAAGTGGTTGAAACATTTGGTTAAAATTTCACTTTAAAGGTAATAAGAAATTTTACAAAGTCCATACTTTATTGTATATCCTGAAGTTCTAGAACCTGTATATTTGCAGAAATTGTATAAATTATGACTGAAGTTTCGGAAAACGAAAAATTTAAAAAGCAGAATAAAATTTTAATTTTTATCATCATTTTACTGTCATTGGCTTTGGGCATTACACTATGGCAGTTTTTCGAATTGAGAAAAACAAATTCTCAAAAAGGAACCGAAATTGAATACCTAGAAGACGAAAGAGGAGAACTCCAGGAAAACCTTGAAGACATGCTTACAGAATTAGATAGCATGGAAACCGACAATGACTCAATGAAGGTTGAATTAGCGAGCAAGCGAGAAGAAATCGAAGACCTTTTAAGTAAAGTAAAAGATAAAGATTATGCGATTTATAAATTAAAAAAGGAAACAAAAACTCTTCGTACCATTATGCGAGGTTATGTTATTACCATTGATTCGATTAATACTTTAAATGTTGGTTTAAGAAAAGAAAATACAGCAGTAAAACAAACTTTAAGCAGAGAACGAACTCGATCCAAAGAGCTAGAAAAGTCTAAGGAAAATCTTGAAAGTAAAGTTGCTTTAGCGAGTAGACTAGATGTATCGAATATAACAGCATTTGGAGTAAATGTAAAAAGAGATTTAACCGGCAAAGAAACAGATCGAGCTAGAAGAACCGACAAAATTAGAACTTGCTTTACTTTAGATGAGAATCGAGTTTCTAAGGTTGAGAAAAAGAATTTATACTTGAGAATATTTGCACCTGATGGTGAAGTTCTTGCACCGGGTATTAGCGAAGAATACAAGTTTGAGTTTAACGGCCTTAAGGGTTACTATTCTGACAAACTAAAAATAGATTACGATAGAACAGCAAAAGAGTATTGTCTAGATTGGGCCAAGCCAAATGAGGCATATGAGTTTTTAGCTGGAAGCTACACCCTATTTATTTACGCCGAAGATTACGAAATGGCGAAACTCACTTTAGAGTTAAAATAGGTCCATTAAAAGAATGCTCTAATTTGCATTCCACCAGTATGGATTGTTTGAACTTCTTCAGAGTTTCTTCCTCCGTAAGTCAAGTTTAATTGTAAACTATTAGAAAGATTTCTTTGCCAAGCTATATTCCATGTTAGGTTATTTCCAGGCTGCAAGCCTTCTAACATTTCATAAGCTAAGGAACTATTTGACTCACTGTTAAAGTCTATTTTAACATAACTCAGATTTAAAGAAAAGGAACCCTTGCCAGCTTGGCTATATCTTATCTCTCCAGAAGCTGTTTGATTAATTGATTCTTCTGTTCCTCCTTCAATAATGTTTTGTTTTTCTGCATAAATTCCTGAAAAGGCTACCTGTAAATTAACTGTGGGTTGGTATATTAGTTTTGGCTCAACCTCACGGCTTTGAATCGTGTAGTTTCTGTTCGTAAAGAACTCACTTCCATTGTCTCTAACAGACTCAGTTAAACGATTTTCGATTGAATATATTCTTGAAATATTATAACGAGCCTTAAGCTCATTTATTCTATTAGAACGAGTTTCGAAACCATTGGTTAAAAGGCTTTTACCTCGATTATCTAAGAAATAATAATCTACTCCAAACTTTGGATTTAATCTATTGAAATAAAAAGTATTTGCGAATGAAGAATTGATTGAAATCAAGCTTGAATCTTGAACATTTGTATTAAAAGGATTGTAAATATCTTCTTCCAACTGGGTTTTACGTTCTGCTCGATAAGTTGCTTTGTTAGAGAATTTAGCAAGAACTTTTGTCCACTTTTTATCTTGCTTTAAAATTGCCGCAGGTCTTAAAAACAAAACCTGATTAAATTGATTGCTAAACACTCTAATAAAATCAGTAGTTGGCGTAAAGACTTTTATATAATTGGCTTGAAAAGCATTGTTAACTCCTGCTACTTCAAATTCGTTCAACTCCTTTACATCATTGTTATTAAAATCAATCCAAATGTGTGTCCCTTGTCCGTCGTTCACTTTTAAAAAAGAAAACTCTCTTCGATTTTCAAGTCCACTACCGATTTGGTAAAAAGTATTTGAAGACATAAAGCCTTTTAAGGCTTTTGCAGAATACTCTAATCTTCCCAGTAAGGTGTTTTCGGGATCTCTCATGGCCAATTCGTCATCCTGAATTAGAAGCCTCCTGTAGGTAACTTTACCTTTTAGTTGACTTTTTCTGTTCTCACTTAATTTAAACTCTAACCCAAAGTTTTCACTCTTTAATGCGCTATTTAGTTTATCAATATTTGGAAACCAATCATAAATCTCACTGTAGCTTAATCTATAAAAGTTAGCGGAAGAACTATCCCCTTTTTCAATAAAGGCTCTCCAAATAACCCGATCAAAGCTGCCATTATTTATTGTATCAGTTTCCCCTTTAAAAAATAAAATTCTTTCTTGCTCTAAATATGCTCCAACCTTAAATGCCCCAACTTTTTGACTCATTGTCGAGTAATGCCTTAAAAACTCGCTATTATTGGTTGTGTTTGCCTTTAGATAGCTTCCTTTTGAATCAATTGTAAATCCCTTTTTCTCCAACTTTGCATCAAAACCGTTTCTTATTCCTTCGTAATCACTACCCTTTGTAAAAGATGAAAATTCATAGTTTAAAAAATTCCTTTTACTTGCTATTCCAGAACGGACTTTTGTAATGTATTCATTCCCCTCAAAATTCAAGTCCTGAATATTCCAATCTCGCTGAAATTCAACATTACGATACCGTTCAATAAACTGAAAGTTTCTGCCAATCTGTTCATAGAAAATAGAATTATTCCAACGAAGAACTTTTCCGCTATCTCTGCGCGTCAGTTTGGTACTATTTTTAAAATCTAGCAACATTCCATAAGATTGGTCATCTTCAGAGTTTCTACTTGAAAAAGTATTTACATCATTATTTGAAAATGCACCTTCGACCGTTAGTTGGGTGTTTTTTGAAAATTCATATTCTGCACCTAAGGTTATTAATTGCCGCTGTTTGGGAGTGATTAAAACGATAACAGGTTCATAATCTCCCTGAGGTACACCTGCAAGTGGCTGAATCCATTGAAAAACACGTCCGTTTGCGTTGCTTTGTATTTGTCTGTAGTTTCCCGCATTTTCTCCTACCAAACTAAATCTTGCTCTATACTTAGCGCTATCTGGGTTAATAGAATAAACCAGTATCCCTTGAAACCCGAGTGTATCTGTTAATTTATACAACACCTGATCGTCAATAAACTCTGATGTGTCTATCCCGCTAATTATTGCCTCATTTAAATTATCTCCAACATCAGATAAAAGCCTTTTTTCTTGTTCAGACAACTCTTGTTGTAAGGGTTGATTTTTATTATCCTGCTCAGAGTAAATATTGAAGTTTACACTTAGCTTATCCTTATTAAAGTTGTTTTCTACAAAGAATAATGAACGGCCATAATTACGTTCTGAATATTGAAATTCGACTACAATTCTTTGGTCCTTTGTTATTATTTGGTTTGGAGTAAACGTTAATTCAGCTGCGTTATAATCAATCACATAGTCATTATCCTGACCACGCTTCATCAATTTTCCATTTACATAAACTCTTTCTGTGCCTGACAATACGATTATAAATGTTTCTCCTTCATCCCCTCTTAATTGATATGGTCCTTGGTTGCCTTCCACACCATTTACTAGATTCCTTGAAAATTTACCCCTTGAAACAGCTGCATTTACCGAGGTTTTTAATATCCCTTGCTTTTTGGGATTTTCATTTTGATGTGTTATTACTTCTGTTGAAAATCCTCCACCTTGTAGTTTCTTATTCAAATTCATGAAATAGCCTTTGGGTCTGGTAATTAAAAAATCTCCTGCAATTAAGGATGATTTATCATTGTATAAACGAATAAAAACTCTGTCGAATTCTTGAAGTTGTTGTGTGTTTCCTTCGGGTTGAATTGGCAGGTTTTTATCGCTAACTGCCGCTTGAATATTTATGTCATCTGTTACTTTTCCTGATAACTGAAGGTCTAAGTTTGAACTTACCGATAAATCTTGATTATTTCCAAAACTAACGCCTCTAGAAATACTACCATTTTTGTTTAAACCTGAAATACTGAATATGTCTGTGTTGTTTTCTTGCTCTCTTAAGGTAAAAAAATCATATTTCCCAGGGTCCTCTTGCTCAACTTGATCCATTGTTTTATGAGCAAAAGGTGCAGCAAAATTGATTGGAAATACTCTATACTTCAGTGTGACGTTTTTACCTTCTAGTTTTCTACTTATAAAAAGAGATTTAGCATAATTTATTTTATAATCAGTCTTTGGTAATACCTTACCATTTTTAGCTAGTACAATAACAGATTGGGGAATTATACTCAAAGAATCCAACTTAGTTGTATCGCTAAGAATCAATAAATTTTTTGATCGCAAGTTTGTATAATCTTGACCAACAAGTTTAGCGGCAAAAACCAAAAAAAAGAAAATGAGCAAAAGATTTTTCAAACAAATGGCTTTAGTATCAGTTCTGTTTAACGATTAAAATTCAATTTTAGTGGATAATAACTGTTATTGAATTCAACAAATAAATCGGAATTTCACCGTAAAAATAAGAATCGAGTAAGCGAAAACTAATTAAATTATGAAAAGGATTGTATCGTATAATGTAAACGGAATAAGAGCTGCCCTTAAAAAAGGCTTTATGGACTGGCTAACTGCCTGCGATCCGGATATACTCTGCATACAAGAAACGAAAGCAAATCAAGAACAAGTTGATGCCGAAACATTGGCTACAATGCCTTACGAACATTATTGGTATTCAGCAGAAAAAAAAGGCTACAGTGGTGTTTCTATTTGGACTAAAGAAAAACCCAAGCATGTTGAGTATGGCTGTGGAATTGAAATTTATGATAGAGAAGGAAGAATAATTCGATGTGATTATGATGGGTTTTCTGTTATGAGCGTTTACATGCCTTCAGGTTCGAGCGGAGAAGAAAGACAAGCATTTAAAATGCAATGGTTAGTAGATTTCCAAAATTATATTGATGAATTAAAAAAAGAAATTCCTAATCTTATTATTTGCGGTGATTACAATATTTGTCATACCGAAATCGACATTCACAATCCCAAAACCAATAAAGACACCTCAGGTTTTAAGCCTGAAGAAAGAGAATGGATTGGGCAGTTTATCGACTCTGGATTTGTTGACTCATTTAGACATTTTAATCTGGAGCCACATAACTATAGTTGGTGGAGTTATCGAGCAAATGCTAGAGCAAAAAATTTAGGTTGGAGAATAGATTATAATATGGTTAGTAATACCTTAAAAGTTAAATTAAGTAGGGCTACAATTTTACCTGAGGCAAAGCATTCGGACCATTGCCCAATTTTAGTTGAGTTAGATTAAAAATTGATTGTTTAAAAATCAGAAGTTTAAGGCAATAAACTTCAAACAATCTAAGTACTATTGCACTACAAAATCAACATTATGAATAGTAAATTATTAGTTTCAATTATCGTATTAAGTTTTTTTGCAAGTTGCGTCCCTGCTAAGAAAGTAGAAGACATAAAACGGAAAAAAGAAATTTGCGAGGAGCAGAGAGCTGCCTTAAAAGAACAAAACAGAGAATTAGAAGAAAAATTTACTGAGGTTGATGACAAGTATCAAGAACTGTTAAAAAACCACAAGTCTTTGAAATTGGATACATCTATTCAAGGAAGGTCGTTGCGATTAATGACAAAAAATTATGACAAATTGAACGATACTTATGAACTACTTTTAAGAAGAAATCAAGAGTTATTAGACGGTAATCAAGCAGAAACGTCTAAATTATTCGGTAATCTAACAGAATCTCAAGCTGAATTACAGCGAAAGTCAGACGCATTAGAAAAGCTGAGAATTGACTTGAACGAAAAAGAAAGAAACTTGGATGCGCTTAATCTAGAATTAGACAAAAGGGCTCAACGAGTTGAAGAATTAGAAACTATTTTAAATAGAAAAGATTCAATGGTAAATGCATTAAAAGCTAAAGTTCAGAATGCTCTTTTAGGTTTTGAAAATAACGGACTGACAATTGAACAAAAGAATGGAAAGGTTTATGTTTCACTCGATGAAAGCCTACTTTTTAAGTCAGGAAGTTATACAGTTGACACGAAAGGAAAAGAAGTTTTACAGAAACTTAGCAAGGTTTTAGAGAAAAATGCGGACATCAACGTTTTAGTTGAAGGTCATACAGACAACGTGCCACTAAGCGGATCAGGAACGATTAAAGACAACTGGGATTTAAGTGTAATGAGAGCAACTTCAGTAGTTAAGATTTTAGTTGAAGGTAGTTCAGTAGACCCGGTAAGATTAACAGCAGCAGGCAGAGCAGATCATTTGCCTTTAGCTGAAAATTCTACGAAAGACGGAAGAAGTAAGAATAGAAGAACTGAGATTATTCTAACTCCAAAATTAGACGAGTTGCTTCAGATTCTAAACTCGAATTAGTCGTTTAAAATAATATCCTTTAATTCAGGGAAAACCTCAATTGTGTTTTCATTTCTTAAAGAATCCATTTTCTGAATAGAATCTTTAAGCATTTCAATAAGCATAGATTCATCTTTACTGCCTAATATTTCGGTTATCATTTTAAACTGATTATAAGCAATAGCATACTTTTTTGTGTCTAATATAGATTGAGCATTCATCCATTCCAAATGATTTTGGTATTTAATTTTCAACTCTAATTGGACTCTTAGTGGCAACACCGTTAGTTTATAATGCTTTGGATTAAAAAGGATGTTAGGCACAAAATCTTCAACTGAAATAAATCCCTGTTCAACCCAATTTTTATGAAAATCTATTAGATGCGTAACATTTAAATTACAAACCGTAGGTGTAACCTGAAACTCAATATGATTAAGCTCCTCAATTAAAAGTTGACGATTGGAGAGTACTTTCGTCCAATTTAAATTCTTACGCAATAACTCACCTCGCCTGCCTTCCGCATCTATACTTGCAGAAATACTTACCGATTTGAACTGCCGCCAATAATCAACCACATTATAATTTTTGAATTGAAAGTTTGAAAAATTAGAATTGTAACTTAACCTACAATCAGTGTTACCCGATTGGATAAGAGCCTCTAAAACTCTATAGTGCTGTTCCATCATTAATGGCTCGCCTCCGGCAAAATAAAACTCCTTGGCCGTAATAAATATTGGCTGCATTTGCTTGAAAAAATCTTCCTCATCTCCGATAGCCATAGTTATTGCCTTCTCGTTTGGTTTTCGCATTCCAAGTTCAACAGCATCTTTAAACCAACTAGAACTTGCCCAGGGTCCACAAATCCTACACTTTAAATTACATGCATTGGAAAATCGAATATCAAAATACACAGGAGAGTCTAGTTTGTAGTTTCTAGACAAAACATCATCAACCTGAGGCGCAAACTTGGCGTTTGCATCCATTCTTAAGCTATTTAAGCCCTGTTCTTCTTTTAGATAGCATTGTTTACACCGGTGGTCTTTTTCTCCTGCTAGTTGCTTTTTTCTAAATTCTTGAATTGGCCTATCCTCCCAAATTTCCGCAATACTTTTTTCATTAACAGTCCCAAACCGATGAACCTTATGTGGAGGCGCTTGGCAACATGGCAAAACATTTCCATTTTGCGATACATGCAAATGAACCCAGGGCATTATGCAAAAAGTGTCACTCATTCTTTGTGGGTATTAAATTCTTTGACAAGATAAAACAAAATAGCCCTTCTGCTTTGGCAAAAGGGCTATTGATATTAATTCTGTCTTAATTAAAGAATAGTTCTAAAGCTACAAGTTTCGTCGAGTATAGCATATAACTTATCAATGCTTACCCGCTCTTGCTCCATCGTATCTCTATTTCGAATGGTAAATGTGTTATCTTCTAAACTTTGATGGTCAACCGTTATTCCAAATGGTGTTCCAATTGCATCTTGTCTTCTGTATCGTTTACCAATTGAATCCTTCTCATCATACTGACAATTAAAGCTAAGCTTCAATTTGTCTAATATTTCTCTTGCCTTTTCAGGAAGACCATCTTTTTTAGTTAAAGGCATAACCGCTGCTTTATAAGGAGCCAAGGCATGAGGTATTTTCATAACAACTCTTGATGAGCCATCTTCCAAATTCTCATTTTGCATAGAATTAGAAAGAATTGCCAAAAACATTCGATCTAAACCAATGGATGTTTCAACTACATAAGGCACATAGTTTTCATTAATTTCTGGATCGAAATATTGCAGTTTTTTACCAGAAAATTCTTGGTGTTTCTTTAGGTCAAAATCAGTTCTAGAATGAATTCCTTCTAGTTCTTTAAATCCAAATGGAAAATCAAACTCAATATCGGCAGCAGCATTTGCATAGTGAGCCATTTTTACATGGTCATGAAATTTATATTTACTTGAATCTATTCCTAATGCCAAATGCCATTTCATTCGGTATTCTTTCCAATGCTCGTACCACTTTATTTCTTCACCCGGTCTAACAAAAAATTGCATTTCCATTTGCTCAAACTCGCGCATCCTAAAAATAAACTGTCTGGCAATGATTTCATTTCTAAATGCTTTTCCAATTTGGGCAATACCAAAAGGAATTTTCATTCTTGCCGATTTCTGAACGTTTAGAAAATTGACAAATATTCCTTGAGCTGTTTCAGGTCTTAAATAAATCGTACTTGCCCCTTCGGCAGTAGAGCCCATTTCGGTGCTAAACATTAGGTTAAACTGACGAACCTCTGTCCAATTTCTAGAACCACTTACTGGGTCAGCTATATCTAAATCAATTATTAATTGCCTAACCTCATCTAAGTTTTCAGAATCCATGGCTGTTTTAAACCTATGATTAGCATCATCAATCTTTTTCTGATTGTATAATACTCTTTGGTTAGTAGATTTAAATTCAGCTTCGCTAAATGCATCACCAAATCGTTTAGCAGTTTTTTTAACTTCTTTATCAATTTTAGCTTCAATTTTTTGAACCCATTCTTCAATCAATACATCGGCTCTGTATCTTTTTTTAGAGTCTTTATTATCTATTAAAGGGTCGTTAAAAGCATCGGTATGGCCAGAGGCTTTCCAAGTGGTAGGGTGCATAAAAATGGCAGAATCTAATCCAACAATATTCTCATGCATTTGCACCATAGATTTCCACCAATACGATTTTATGTTATTCTTCAACTCACTTCCTAATGGGCCATAGTCATAAACAGCACTTAAGCCATCATAAATTTCTGAGGATTGAAAAACAAAGCCATACTCTTTAGCATGGGCTACTATTGATTTTAAATTTTCTTCTTGATTTGCCATGTTGCAAAAGTAATTTTTTTGAAAGCTTGAAATTGAAATTTTGAACATAAAAAAAGCCCTAGCAAAATGCTAGGGCTCTTTTGTATTAAATTTTACTTCTTAGAAGTGGAAATTTAAAGAGATCATTGTGTTAGGAGAAGTCCCTAAGTTAAAAGAAGAAGAACTTCCTGTTTCAACTGTATTAGTAGAAGAACTAGTACCGTCAAAAGACTCAGTAGTAGTTTCACCTGCACCAGTAGAAGAAAAGTTAATTCCCCAAGAAATTTCAGCACCTAAAGACATTTTTGGAGCGAAGAAATACTCAACACCACCAAAAGCACCTAAAGTTAAACCAAAAGTAGAACCTGCTTTAGTTTCTGTTACTCTAGAAGTACCTGCACCTAAATCATCGATTTTGTTACCGTATGTGTTCTCAGTTCCTGAAGAACCAATAGAAATCATAGCCATAGGACCATATACTCCTTGTAATCTTCCTGAACCTCTTCTCGTCTCGATACCACCGCCGACAGCGAAACTCATGTTACTTGATTTAACTTCATCTTCAACAGTTTTTGCTGGATCTGTAGCATCAGCAACTAAAGAAGTATTTGTATTTGAACCAAAACCAATGTTTACCATTCCTCTGTATGCTTTGTTAGCATCAACAAACATTTTACCGTAAATGGTATTGTTTTGCATTAAGTTTAGGTTGCTTAAACCATTTGTAGCAGAACCATTTAAAAGGTTACCACCATAATTCAATAGGTTATTTGCATCGAAACCGATTGCGTTATCACCTGCTTCTGGTAAGATTGGAGCACCCTTCTTAGAAGTCATACCGTCTTGTCCAAAAGTTAATCCTGCAGTTAAAATAGCTGCAACAAAAAGTATTTTCTTTTTCATTTTCTTAAGTTTTATTGATTAAATTTTTAAATAAACTTGGGTCAAACGTAGTAATTTTTTTTCATTGAAACCTAAAAAAGTAGTTTGAATGGTATAAAAAACAACAACTAAGCATAAATCAATAGGAATAAAAAATACACTTAAATAACTTAAAACAAATGAGTTAAGTCAATAATAAGACTTTAAATATATCAGTATATTTACCCACTATATTAATTTTAAACAGTCATTTTGTTGAAAACAGAAAGCCTTTCCTGATTTTTATAATAAAATACCAAAGACTAATTTCAATTTAAATAAGACTTATCCTAGTTTTGTCGCATGATTCAAGTAGGAGAGGTATTGTTATCAGAAGAGCTATTTACGGAGCACTTTGTTTGTGATTTGAAGGCTTGTAAAGGTGCTTGCTGCATAGAAGGTGATGCAGGAGCTCCATTAACCGCAGAAGAGGTTGGAATCATTGAAGATGAAATTGACGCTATTATTCCCTACCTAACTGAAGAAGGTAAAAGAAGTATTGAAAAACTTGGAATTTTTGATGTAGATACTGATGGTGAATTTGTCACTAGCTTAAATAATGGAAAAGAATGTGCTTTCACTACATATGACAAAAATGGAACAGCGAAGTGCGGAATAGAAGATGCACATAGAGCCGGAGCCCTAGGGTTTAAAAAACCTATTTCTTGTCACCTTTATCCTGTAAGAGTTTCAAAATTAAGGTTACACGATGCCTTAAACTATCACAAATGGAATATTTGTGCTCCAGCATGCGAGTGCGGGTCAAAACTAAAAGTTAAAGTTTTTCAGTTCCTCAAAGAACCACTAATCAGAAAGTATGGTAACGAATGGTATCAGCAACTATTAGAGGCAGATAACCTATTTACTGGTAAAATTTAGCTTACAAGTTCAGGTTCAACCCAATCGCCATGACTAGTTATTAAATCTATTAAAGCTTCAACGGCATCTTCCTCAGGTACATTTTTACGAACTACTTCTTTTTCCTTATACAAAGTAATTTTTCCCGGACCGGTTCCAACATATCCATAGTCAGCATCAGCCATTTCTCCGGGTCCATTTACAATACAACCCATAATTCCAATTTTTACTCCTCTTAAATGCGAGGTTACAGCCCTGATTTTTGCAGTGGTTTCTTGTAAGTCGAATAAAGTTCTGCCGCAAGATGGACATGATATATACTCTGTTTTAGAAATTCTAGTTCTGCTTGCTTGCAATATTCCAAACGATGTAGATAAAACTAATTGACTTGGAAAACTAGGTGCCTGAATCCAAACACCATCACCTAAACCATCAACTAATAAAGCTCCTAAATCAGTTGCAGAGTATAATTGAAATTCTTCTGAATCAATATCTGTCGAGTAATCCCTTTTCATAACAACTGGAATATTGATTTCAAAATTCATTAGCTCAACAAATGCTCTTCTTTGTTCTGCCATTCCGTGAGCATTATCAGTCGTCAATACTAAAATTATATTCCTATCTGAATTGGACTTAAGAAGCTCAATATTATTTATGATTTGATTTAAATTGACTGATATGAAAACCAGATTAGAATTCTCAGAAAAAGCTTTTAATTCATTAAGATTCAACAATGGGAAATGACGTTCCTTAGACCTATCCCAGTTCTTGTAGTTCTGAATAAGAGATAAATTACCTGGAATTTCAAACTCAATTTGATGGCTTCCAACAAAAGCAAAGTCGATTGCCTGGTCAAAGGTATTCCACTTGTCTAATGGAACAGAATATTGATGTCCAAACCCAAACAAAGTACTTGGCTTTATTGCTTCAAAATGACTTAAGTCGCCAACAACAACTGGAACATTACTGCCACCGACATTTGATAATTCCTTACTTGACCTTTTGTTATAGTTAAACGGGTCTATTAGAATGTTGCTAATGGCAGAAATTTGTTTGTGATTTGCTCTATTTAAATACCTATTAACTAATTTTTCAGCTACAGGAATTTCAAACTCTGGCTCTTCAGTTAGTGAAACTCTTACAGTATCACCAAGTCCGTCTTCCAGTAAAGTTCCAATTCCAACTGCAGATTTAATTCTTCCATCTTCTCCATCTCCTGCCTCGGTAACTCCTAAGTGAAGCGGATAATTCATTCCTTGCTCTTTCATGGTAGCAGACAACAACCTATAAGCTTGAACCATAACTAGTGTATTACTAGCTTTCATTGATAAAACAATATTATGGAAATCATGCTTTCTGCAAATCCTCAGAAATTCCATAGCTGACTCAACCATCCCTTTTGGCGTATCACCATATCTGCTCAATATTCGATCAGATAAAGAACCATGGTTAGTTCCAATTCGCATAGCAATCCCTTCTTCTTTACAAATCAAAACCAAGGGAGTAAACTTTTTTTCTATTCTTTCTAACTCAGCACTATATGCGTCATCAGTGTAATCAATTTCTTCAAACTTTTTTTTATCGGCATAGTTTCCGGGGTTAACCCTAACCTTTTCAACTATCCTTGCAGCAATTTCAGCAGCATTTGGGGTAAAATGAATGTCTGCAACAAGTGGTGTATCGTATCCACGTTCTCTGAGTCCTTTTTTTATTTCACGCAGGTTTTCTGCATCCTTCTTACTCGGAGCAGTTATTCTAACAATTTCGCATCCAGCATCAATCATTCTTATGGATTGCTCAATACTTCCTTCTGTATCCATAGTGTCAACAGTTGTCATGGATTGAATTCGAATAGGGTTATCAGCTCCCATTCTTACTTTTCCAATACTAACCTCAATTGTTTTGTTTCGGCTATAGCTTGTTAAACTGTCGCAATAATTCTTCATTTTTTTCTTTGGATTTTTACAAAAGTAGTTTTTGACTATCAGATTCTTTGTTTAATGCGATTAATTCTTTTAACGAGAACTTATTATCTATGTTTTTATTCTTTTCGTCCTAAGAAAACTGAGCATTAGTCTAATTCTATGACTTATTAAAATTTTAATAATTCTTGGGGCTTAACTTAGTGTAAAAAAATTATTCTAACATCAATAGACATAAGCGAAGACAAAAAAATTTAAACATTCAATCACTTAGAATGTTCTGAGCCTATTCTTTATGACATATATAATAACTACGGGCAAATAAAAACTTTTGGAAACTTAAGTTTAGGTGAGAAAACTGAGGTTGACACTTCTCAGCTACTTAATGGTTATTATCAGGTCCAAATTATTTATCATGGAGAGATCTTTAGAAGCTCTTTTAATTTGAAATAGGAGCCTTTTTTGCAAATTCTTTTATTGCTTTAAACACTTTCCCCTCTTCCTCCATAAAAGACATATGAGCACTATCTTGTAATTCCAAAAAAGCACCAGATTCGCCTAATAAAGCTTGCTTTTTGAGAACTTTTAGATTTAGAATTGGGTCGTTAGCTCCTGCAATAAATAAGTACGGATAAGGAGCAAATTTTAAAACAATCTCACGTTCTTTTCTAATTTTCATCCCTTCAATACTCGCTACAATTCCTCTAGTAGAACATAAATTCGCAACCTTCAAATACTTTTTCTTAAGTCTATTTACCCTAATTGAATCGCCCACAAAAAAAGATGGCACTAAAGCTTGAACTGCTTTTGTCTTGTCCCTTTTAACGATTGAGATTAATTGATCCCTTGAGTTAAGGCGCTCCTTTGAATCAGAATTAGCTGTAGAATTTATTAAAACCATACCATGAATTTTATCTGGATATTTTTCTGCAAATGCCAATGAAACATAGCCTCCTAAAGAATGACCTACAATAACAGCTTTTCTAACTTTCAAATTGCTTAAAATACCTGCAACTAAATCAGCCATCATTTCCATATTGTGCAAATAACCTACACAATTAGATTTGCCATGACCTGGTAGGTCAATGCTAATTAATCGAAAACTACTTTTTAAACGACTTACAAGCGGAATCCATAAAGATTTAGAACCCAAAAATCCATGGATCAGAACTATAGTCCTTCCTTTTCCTTGAATAGAATAGGCAATTTTTTCTCCTAAAAAATCATGGATTTTCTCCATTAGATGAGTTTAAGCTTTCATTGCTGCTTCAACATCATCAGCTTCTAAAGGAATGTGAGCCATTAAATCGCGGTATCCATTTTCAGTTATCAGAATATCATTTTCAAGTCTAATACCTAAATTCTCTTCTCTAATATAAATTCCCGGTTCAACTGTAAATACCATTCCAGCCTCAATTGGCTTGTACCAGCTTCCCACATCATGAACATCTAACCCAATATAATGCGAAGTTCCATGCATAAAGTATTTTTTGTAGGCAGGCCAATCAGGATTTTCATTATCGACTTCTGCTTGACTTATTAAACCAAGTTTTAACAATTGTATAGTCATTAATTCACCAACTTGTTTATGGTAATCTGCTAATAATACACCAGGTTTTAGCAAATCCATAGCATCTTTCATTACGCTAAGTACAGCATTGTACACCTCTTTTTGTCTTGCTGTAAATTTTCCACTAACAGGAATAGATCGTGTCAAATCAGAAGCATAATTTCCATACTCTGCTCCCATGTCCATAAGGATTACATCGCCTTCTTTACATTCTTGATTATTCTCGATATAGTGTAAAACGCAAGCATTAAAACCAGAAGCAATAATTGGTGTGTAAGCAAACCCTCTAGATCTATTTCTTAAAAATTCATGCATTAGTTCTGCTTCAATTTCATACTCCATTACTCCAGGCTTAATAAACTTTAAGGCTCTATCTACTGCTTTTGCGGTAATGTTACATGCTTCTTGCATCATTTCGATTTCTTCAGGCTCTTTTACTGACCTTAAATAATCCATTATTGGCGCAACTCTTCCATAATTATGATTTGGAAATTTTTCCTTACACCATTTTCTAAATCGATCATCACGTGTTTCGACTTCATTTCCTTGGCGCAAGTGTTCATTATCGTTTAATAAAACTGTGTCTGCTTCAAATATTATCGTTTGAAGAGTTTTCTCAAAATCCTGCAACCAAACTATTGTCTCAACACCCGAGGATTCAACCGCTTTTTCTTTTGTCAATTTTTCTCCTTCCCAAATAGCAATTTCTTCATTGGTCTCTTTTAAAAATAAAATCTCTTTGTGCTTTGCATTAGGAGCATCTGGAAACACCACCAAAATAGAATCCTCTTGATCTACGCCACTCAAATAAAACAAATCATTATTCTGACGAAATGGCATTGTACCATCAGCATTTGTTGGCATAATATCGTTGGCATTAAAAATAGCAAGCGATTTTGGAGCCATTCTTTCTGCTAACTTTTTTCTATTTTTAATAAATAAGGATGCGTCTATAGGTAAATATTTCATAAGATTTTTCTTGTAACACAAATATAGCTTTTGCAAGTTCTCCATGAAAGTAATTCAGGTTTAGTTTTGTGAAAAAAGCAGCAGAATTTCAAACTATTTAAATCTTACTTTGTTTGACTAACACAAGGAAAAACGATGCTTATTAAGAATAATTATAAATAAGCATTTATCAATTTCTTGGGCTTTGAATGCATTCGTGCAAGGACTACATTTGCAGTCTTTAAATAGTTAAATATTATTTACGTCTAATTTGAATATGGAAACTTCTAAAACCTCCATTTACAGAAAGATTGTCATGGCCTTGTCAGGTCTCTTTTTAATAATCTTCTTATTACAACATTTTATTATAAACTCCTTATCGGTTATAAGTCCAGATGCTTTTAATGAAGCTTCTCACTTTATGGGCACCAATCCGATAGTTCAGTTTTTAGCTCAGCCAATTTTAATTTTTGGCGTTGTCATTCATTTTTTAATGGGTGTTGCTATCGAAATGAAAAATAGAGCTGCAAGGCCTGTTGCTTATGCTCAAAACAATCCTAGTAAAAATTCATCATGGATGAGCAGAAACATGATTATTTCAGGAGTTGTAGTTGTTTTGTTTTTAGGACTACACTTTTACGATTTCTGGTTTCCGGAAATTAATACCAAGTTTATTCAAGGAGACATGAGCGGTACGATGGCCGGAGTTGACGGTTATAGATACTTTGCCGAGTTACAGCATAAATTCATTAGTCCAATTAGAGTAGGAATATATGTTTTAGCTTTTGTATTCTTAGCGCTTCATCTACAACATGGGTTTTCTTCGTCATTCCAAACTGTTGGGTTTAACAATAAGTACACTCCATCGATTAAAAAATTTGCTAATATTTATTCCATAGCTATTCCGCTAGGGTTTATCCTTATTGCGATTTTTCATTTTATTAATTCAAGCCATTAATCTTTTTCTGTATGTCAACTTTAGATTCTAAAATTCCAGAAGGTCCATTAAAAGATAAATGGACTAATCATAAAAACAATATCAATTTAGTTAACCCTGCCAACAAACGAAACATAGATGTTATTGTTGTTGGAACAGGATTAGCAGGAGGCTCAGCTACTGCTTCATTAGCTGAATTAGGATACAATGTAAAAGCTTTTTGTTACCAAGATTCTCCTCGTAGAGCACACTCAATTGCTGCTCAAGGTGGAATAAATGCTGCAAAAAATTATCAAGGTGACGGAGATTCAACTTATCGATTATTCTACGACACGATAAAAGGAGGAGATTATAGGTCAAGAGAAGCAAATATTTATAGATTAGCGGAAGTTTCTGCGAACATTATTGACCAATGCGTTGCTCAAGGTGTGCCATTCGCAAGAGATTATGGAGGATTGTTAGATAACAGGTCGTTTGGTGGTGTTCTTGTATCAAGAACTTTTTATGCTAAAGGACAAACTGGTCAGCAGTTATTATTAGGAGCATACTCTGCCATGAACAGACAAATTGCCAAAGGAAAGATTCAAATGTTTAACAGACATGAAATGTTAGACGTTGTTAAGGTAGACGGCAAAGCGAGAGGAATAATTGCAAGAAACTTAGTAACTGGTGAAATTACTCGACACTCTGCACATGCAGTAGTAATTGCCTCAGGTGGTTATGGTAATGTTTTCTTCCTTTCTACAAACGCAATGGGTTCTAATGCTACCGCAGCTTGGAAAATCCATAAAAAAGGAGCTTATTTCGCTAACCCTTGCTACACACAAATTCACCCAACATGTATTCCTGTTCATGGAACACAGCAATCTAAACTGACCTTAATGTCAGAGTCATTGAGAAATGATGGTAGAATTTGGGTTCCTGCTAAATTAGAAGATGCAAAAGCAATAAGAGAAGGAAAGCTTAAGCCTACTGCTTTAAAAGAAGAAGACAGAGATTATTATTTAGAAAGAAGATATCCATCGTTCGGTAACTTAGTTCCAAGAGATGTAGCTTCTAGAGCAGCCAAAGAAAGATGCGATGCTGGATTTGGAGTTGTAGATAACGAAACAAAAGAGGGCGTATTCTTGGATTTTGCTGCGGCAATCCAACGATATGGAAAGGAGCAAGCTCACATTAAAGGAATACATAACCCTTCGGCTGAAGAAATTAAATCATTAGGAGAAAAAGTAATTGAATCGAAGTACGGTAACTTGTTTGACATGTACATGCAAATTACTGCTGAGAATCCATATAAAACTCCTATGAAAATTTATCCTGCAGTCCACTATACAATGGGTGGTACTTGGGTAGATTATAACTTAATGACAACTGTTCCTGGTCTATATTCTATTGGAGAGTCAAACTTCTCTGATCATGGTGCAAACAGACTTGGAGCTTCTGCCTTAATGCAAGGTTTAGCAGATGGTTACTTTATTTTACCTTACACTATCGGTGATTACTTAGCAGATGACATTAGAACCGGTGAAATATCAACTGATTCTCCAGAATTTGTTGAAGCTGAAAAAGAAGTAAAAGACGCTATAGACAAATTAGTTAATAGCAATGGAACTAAGTCAGTAGACTACTACCACAAAAAGCTCGGCTTAATTATGTGGAACAAAGTAGGAATGGCCAGAACCATTGAGGGTTTAAATGAAGCAATAAAAGAAATCGCAGAATTAAGAGAAGAGTTTTGGAATAATGTTAGAGTTCCTGGGGACGCTAACGAAATGAACCAAGAATTAGAAAAAGCAGGCAGAGTAGCGGATTTCCTTGAACTAGGAGAATTATTTGCTAGAGATGCACTGGAAAGAAATGAATCTTGTGGTGGTCACTTTAGAGAAGAATATAAAACTGAAGAAGGTGAAGCTTTAAGAGATGATAAGGATTTTGCATATGTTTCTGCATGGGAATTTACAGGCAAGCCATCTGAAGCAATTTTACACAAAGAAGATTTAATATTTGATAATGTTGAACTGAAAACACGTTCATACAAATAAGAAAGATATGTCGACAGAAAAAGGATTAAATATTACACTTAAAGTTTGGCGTCAAAAAAACGCTGAAGCAAAAGGGCAGTTAGATACCTACGAAATGGAAGATGTTTCTCCAAACAACTCTTTCTTAGAAATGCTAGACATCTTAAACGATGACTTAATCAACAAAGGAGATTCTCCAGTTGCTTTCGATCATGATTGTAGAGAGGGTATTTGCGGTTCTTGTTCATTACATATAAATGGAGAGCCTCACGGACCAGGCAGAAGAGTAACGACTTGCCAATTACATATGCGTGAGTTCGAAGATGGTGAAACAATTTACATTGAGCCATTTAGAGCTAAGGCTTTCCCAATTATTAAGGATTTAATTGTTGACAGAAGTGCATTTGACCGTATTCAGCATGCTGGTGGTTATGTTTCTGTAAATACATCAGGAAATACACAAGATGCAAACGCAATTCCTATTGAAAAGGAAAATGCAGATAAAGCATTTGATGCTGCAACTTGTATTGGCTGTGGCGCATGCGTTGCTGCATGTAAAAATGCATCAGCTTCTTTATTCGTATCTGCTAAAGTTTCTCAATTTGCATTGTTACCACAAGGACAAGTAGAAGCGAAAGACCGTGTTTTAAACATGGTAAAACAAGCTGAAGAAGAAGGATTTGGACCATGTTCTAACACAGGTGCATGTGAAGTAGAATGTCCGAAAGGAATTTCTATCGAAAATATTGCAAGAATGAACAGAGAGTTCTTGTCTGCTTCTTTATCTAAATAGGAATTTAAATGCCAAAATTTTCAGCCTCCCTGCATAGTAAATTGCCAAAGGTTGGAACAACGATTTTCAGCAAAATGTCAGCAATGGCTGCTGCTGAAAATGCTGTAAATCTTTCTCAAGGTTTTCCAGATTTTGATTGTTCAACACAATTGGTAGACTTGGTTACGCATTACATGAAAACTGAGAACAACCAATATGCTCCAATGCCTGGAGTTATTGGATTAAGGGAACAAATTGCACAAAAAACATTCGACCTTTATTCAGGAGTATACGACCCCGAAACTGAAGTTACCGTAACAGCAGGTGCTACCCAAGCAATATTTACTGCAATAGCCTGTAGCATAAGTGAAGGTGACGAAGTAATTATTTTTACCCCTGCTTACGATTGTTATCAACCTGCAATTGAACTTGTAGGAGGCAAACCAGTATATGTAGAATTAAAAGATCCAGAGTACAGAATTAATTGGGATGAAGTTAAAAAACTCATCAACCAGCGCACTAAAATGATTATCGTAAATACGCCGCACAACCCAACAGGCAGTATTTTAAGTATTCAAGATTTAATGCAGTTAGAAAAGCTAACGGATAACTCAGACATACTTGTTTTAAGCGACGAAGTTTATGAGCATATTATATTCGATGGATACGAGCACCAAAGTGTAGCAAGATTTCCAAAATTAGCTGAACGATCTTTTATTATTTCTTCGTTTGGTAAAACCTACCATACTACGGGCTGGAAAATTGGTTATTGCTTAGCGCCTAAAGAACTAATGAAAGAGTTTAGAAAAACGCATCAGTACAATGTTTTTTCGGTAAACACTCCTATTCAGTTAGCTTATGCCGAATTTTTAAAGCATAAATCTGAATATGAAAACCTGAAGCCTTTTTATCAAGAAAAAAGAGATCTTTTTAAAGGTTTAATAGAAGGAAGTAGGTTTAGGATTAAGCATACAGCGGGAAGTTATTTTCAATTATTAGGTTACGAGAACATAAGTGATGAAGCAGATACAGACTTTGCAATTCGCTTAACCAAAGAACACAAAATAGCCGCTATTCCAACTTCAGTTTTTTACAACCGGAAAACCGACAATAAAGTTCTGCGTTTTTGTTTTGCCAAACAAAATACTACTTTAGAGCAGGCTGCAGAGATTCTGCAGAGCATCTAAACGTATTTGAATGAAATCTAAATTAAAAATTAGCCTTATCCAAACAGATTTAGTTTGGGAAGACCCTGTTGCAAACCACGAGCACATTAGAGCTCGAATTGCTAGTCTTGGAGAAACTGATGTAATTGTTTTGCCAGAAACCTTTAACACAGGCTTTAGCATGGACTCTAAAAGACTTGCAGAACCCATTAATGGAATTAGCATGCAATGGATGCAAGAAGAAGCTAAAAAGGCAAATGCCGTTGTTTGTGGAAGTTTAATTATTGATGACGAAGGTCAATATTACAACCGCTTTATTTGGATGCAACCAGATGGTGATTTTCAATTTTACAACAAGCGCCATTTGTTTAGAATGGGAGAGGAGCATAAAAGTTTTACACCCGGAAACAACAAAGCAATTATTGAATACAAGGGCTGGAGAATATGCCCAATGATTTGTTACGATTTACGTTTCCCGGTTTGGAGTAGAAACCAAGAACAGTATGACTTATTACTTTATATTGCCAATTGGCCCGAGGTTAGAATTAATGCTTGGGAAAAACTATTGTATGCAAGAGCTATTGAGAACCAATGTTATGTTGCTGCCTGCAACCGAGTAGGTGTAGATGGTTTAGGTGTAAATTGCTCTGGTAGCTCTATGCTAATTGACCCCAAAGGCGATTTAATTGCAAAGGTGCCAAACCAAAAAGCAGGCGAGCTAAATGCAGAAGTTTCTTTAGCTGAATTAAATAATTTTAGAAAACGGTTCCCTGTGAGTATGGATGCTGATGGGTTTGTGATTAATTAACTCCTATTTCCCATTAAAATCAGACATAACCCTACCTAGGGTGTTTACAGTAAAAGAAGTTATTATTTTCTGAACCATTTCTAATCGTTCAGCTAGTTGGTCGTTTTCTTCAGAACTCCATTCGCCCAATACGTAATCTACTTGTTTTCCTTTGGCAAATTCGTTACCAACGCCAAATCGCAAGCGAGCATAGTTTTGAGTTCCTAAAATTTGGTTAATGTGCTTTAATCCATTATGCCCTCCGTCGCTTCCTTTGCCTTTTAAGCGCAGAGCACCAAAAGGTAATGCAAGGTCATCGGTAACAATTAAAACGCGCTCTAATGGGATTTTTTCAGATTGCATGTAGTAGTTAACCGCCTTGCCACTTAAATTCATGTAAGTGCTTGGCTTTACCAACAACAAGGTTCTTCCCTTAAATTTTAGGGTAGTTGTGTCGGCATAACGGTTAGGGCTAAAAACAACATTGGATGCCGTAGCTAAGGCATCCAATGCTTTAAATCCTATGTTGTGCCTTGTATTTTCGTACTCAGAACCAATGTTTCCGAGTCCAACAATCAAGTACTTCATAATCTAATACTATTCAGCAGCAGCTTCTTCAGTTGCAGCTTCAGCTCCTTCTTCTCCTTCTCCCTCTTCAACTTCAAGATCTTCGTCAACAGCAACTCTTGAAGTTTTAACAGCTATAATTACAGCATTTGGAGAGTTTAAGAACTCAACATTTTCGACGGATACGTCTCTAACTTTAATGTCTTGTCCGATTCTTACTTTAGAAATATCTACAGTAACAACCTCTGGAATATCTTTCGGAAGTGCTTTACAAAGAATCTTTCTAAGCTTCTCTCTTCTCTTACCACCGTTCATAACACCAATAGATTTTCCTTCGAAAACTACAGGAATACCCATTGTTACTGGTTTATTATCCACAACCTCCATAAAGTCGATGTGAATTACACGGTCAGTCACCGGGTGAAATTGTACGTCTTTTATAACAGACTTCACCGTTTTATCTTCCATTACTAAGTCAATGAAGTAAACTTCTGACGTATGAATTAGCTTCGAAAAAGAAACTTCATCCACATGGAAATTAATATTGTCTTGTGCGCCATAAATTACAGCAGGCACTCTACCCTCCTTTCTTAGTGCTTTAAGTGCAGATTTACTTCTCACTTCACTTCGGCTAGTAGCTTTTAATTCAACAGATTTCATTTTGATCTATTTTTGATTAAGTATAAAAAAAATTTAAAATATAAAGTTAGAGCTGATTGATTCGTAGTTGTGAACTGCATGTAGCACCTTACCAAAAAGGTCTGCAACCGTTACAACTCTTATTTTGTCGCTCTTTTGTTTTAAAGGAATAGAATCGGTTACGATTAATTCCGTTAAAGCAGAGTTTTCGATACGCTCATAAGCACTTCCCGATAAAATCGGATGAGTACAAATTGCACGTACTGAATTGGCTCCCTTTTCTACCATGATATCGGCAGCCTTTGTTAATGTTCCTGCTGTATCAACCATATCATCGATTAAAACAACATCTTTACCTTCCACTTCTCCAATAACAAACATTTTGTCGATTTGGTTAGCTTTTTTTCTTTGCTTGTAGCAAATTACTACATCACATTCTAAATGCTTTGCGTAAGCATAAGCTCTTTTAGAACCACCCATATCTGGCGATGCCATAATTAAGTTAGGAAGGTTTAGTTCTTTAATTGCAGTTGAAAAGACTGCTGATGCAAACAAGTGATCTACAGGAACTTCAAAGAAGCCTTGAATTTGATCTGCATGCAAGTCCATTGTCATTACTCGGCTAACACCTGCAGCGGTTAACATATTGGCAATTAATTTAGAACCAATTGGCACCCTTGGTTGATCTTTTCTGTCTTGACGAGCAAAACCAAAATAAGGCATTACAGCAATTATTCTTTTAGCTGAAGCACGCTTAGCGGCATCGACCATTAAAAGCAATTCAAAAAGAGCTTCTGTTGGAGGTGGCGTAGATTGAATGATAAAAACATCACATCCTCTCACCGACTCTTCAAACGCAGGTTGGAACTCACCATCAGAGAAAAAACTCAAAGAAGATTTTCCCAGCTCCTTGCCCATAGACTTAGCAATTGCTTCTGCTAAAACTTTACTACTTGAACCTGAAAATATTTTTACTTCGCTTGTCATAGCTTTTCCTCTGATTTTTAAGGGGTGCAAATTTATCAATTAAAATGATGTGTACCAAACAAATAAACAATCTGCAGCCAATAAAAAAAATCCTTACATAAGTAAGGACTTTAGTACCCAGGGCCGGGCTCGAACCGGCACGTCCGAAGACATTGGTGTTTGAGACCAACGCGTCTACCAATTCCGCCACCTGGGCATTTTGAATTGGGTCGTCAAAAATATTAATTTTTTCTGGTTTAAATAGCTTCATTTATTTTAAATGGATTATTCCATAAATTGTAATTTAACATTTAATTAATTACTAGAGATTATTATGATTCGTTTTGCTTTTACTGTAATCTTAATATTTAATTCTAGTATTTATCTATGGGCTCAACAGAGCACATATTTAGGTACAGGGTTCGGTATTCTCAATCACTCTGAAAAGGCTTTTTTTGATGTATCCATTAACTACATCATCGAAAATGAGAATAAGGGTTATATTATTTATGCAGGCTTAGAAGATGATATAAATTCCAACATATATGGATTAAAACTAGGTGCTTTCGCTTTCGGAAATCAAGAAAAAATTCCATTTATCGCTGGAATAAATGCAATTCAATATCAAAGTAAATCAAAAAATGCTTTAGCAATAAGACCTGAGTTAGGCTTGGGCGGGACTTTTCGATTTTTACAATACATCTCTACCTACAAAATTACTTATGGTCTTAACTTTTACGACCAAGGAATCGAACAAGTTAATAAGGGAAAACATGTAATTAGTTTTTATTTTGTATTCCCCATGCTTGGACTTAACTAAACAAAAAAAGCGAATCGGAAGATTCGCTTTTTTTGTTTGACTTTTATTAGGCTTTCTATAGCTTTTGAGCTACTTCAACTTCTTCGTAGGCTTCAATAATGTCGCCTTCTTTAATGTCGTTGTACTTCGCAATGTTTAACCCACATTCGTAACCTCTAGCAACTTCTTTCACATCGTCTTTAAAACGTTTAAGTGATCCAAGTTCTCCGGTATATACTACAACTCCATCTCGAATAACACGAACTTTATTGTGTCTATGAACTTTTCCTTCAAGAACCATACAACCTGCAATTGTTCCTACTTTAGAAATTTTAAATGTCTCTCTAATCTCAATTGTTGCAGTAACCTGCTCCTCAATCTTAGCTTTCAACATTCCTTCCATCGCAGATTTTAACTCTTCAATTGCGTCGTAGATGATTGAATATAGTCTAATGTCAATTTCTTCCTGCTCAGCAATTTTTCTTGCGTTTACTGACGGTCTAACTTGGAAACCAATTACGATCGCATCAGAAGCAGCGGCTAGCATAATATCAGATTCAGAAATCTGTCCTACAGACTTATGAATAATATTTACTTGAATTTGCTCAGTAGATAGTTTCAACAATGAATCAGAAAGTGCTTCAATAGAACCATCCACATCACCTTTAACAATAACGTTTAACTCTTGGAAATCTCCAATAGCGATACGTCTACCAATTTCATCAAGCGTAATGTGTTTCTTAACTCTTGTTCCTTGCTCACGTTGTAACTGAAGTCTTTTTGTCGCAATGGTTCTAGCTTCTCGCTCATCTTCCATTACATTGAAAGTATCTCCTGCACTAGGTGCCCCACTTAGTCCTAAAACTGAAACAGGAATAGAAGGACCTGCAACCTCAACATCTTGCCCTCTTTCATTAAACATCGCCTTAACTCTACCACTATGTGGTCCTGCTAAAATGATATCTCCCACTTTCATAGTTCCTGTTTGAACTATTAAAGTCGAAACATAGCCACGACCTTTATCAAGCTCAGATTCAATAACTGCACCTTTTGCATTTCTGTTTGGGTTTGCAGTTAATTCTAATAGTTCAGCTTCAAGCAATACTTTTTCTAATAATTCTTCTACACCTTGGCCTGTTTTAGCAGAAACTTCTTGAGCTTGGTATTTACCACCCCATTCTTCAACTAAAATATCCATTTGAGAAAGTTCGTTTCTCAAATTGTCTGGATTTGCAGCATCACGGTCAACCTTGTTGAAAGCAAAAATTATTGGCACTCCAGCTGCTTGTGCGTGGTTAATCGCCTCTTTTGTTTGAGGCATTACGTTATCATCAGCTGCAATTACAACAATTACAACATCTGTTACTTGCGCTCCCCTTGCTCTCATCGCCGTAAAGGCTTCGTGACCAGGTGTATCTAAGAACGTAATTTTCTTTCCATTCTTAAGACCAACATTATATGCTCCAATGTGCTGGGTAATTCCTCCGGCTTCACCTGCAATTACATTCGCTTCACGAATATAATCTAGCAAAGATGTTTTACCATGGTCAACGTGACCCATTACAGTTACAATTGGATAACGATCTTTTAAATCTTCAGGATCATCTTCAATCTCTTCAACGTCTTCTTGAGAATCAGCTTTAATAAATTCTAATTCGAATCCAAACTCTTCTGCTACAATTGTTAAAGTTTCTGCATCTAAACGTTGGTTAATCGAAACGAATAGACCTAGCGACATACAAGCTGAGATTACATCATTTACGCTAACATCCATCATTAAAGCTAATTCGTTTGCCGTAACAAACTCCGTAACTTTTAGAATACTTTTTTGTAATTCTGCTTCCTCCGCTTCTTGTTGTGCAGCATCTGCAGCAGCATCTCTTTTTTGCTTTCTATATTTTGACCCTTTGGATTTTCCACCTCCACCAGTTAACCTGGCTAAAGTTTCTTTAATCTGCTCTTGAATCTGCTTATCAGTTAATTCAACCTTTTCCTCTTTTTTACCTTGTTGGCGTTTACCACGTCCTCCACCTGAAGGTCCTCGTTGTCCTCCTCCTGGTTTGTTATCAACTATCCTTTTACGCTTACGCTTAGGTTTTTGAGTATCCTTATTTTCAGAAGATGAAGCAACTGGCTTTTTAGGCTTTTCAGCCGGAATTTCAATTTTACCTAGCACTTTAACACCAGATAATTTTTCAATCTTAGTTTTATGCTCTTGAGGCTCATCAGGGGTTTCTGGCTCAGGCTTAGCTTTAGGAGCTTCTTTAGCTTCCTCTTTTTTAGCTGCGGCTTTTTCTTCTTCCTTTTTTACTGCTTCTTTCTCAGCAGCAGCTTTCTTTTCAGCTTCTTCCTTTTCCTTCTCAGCCTTCTCTTCAGCAGCTTGCTTCGCCTTCTTATTCTTATCAGGACGTGTCTTCAAATTCATAGAATCTAAATCCACTTTCCCAAGCACCTTTACTTTTCCATCTGCTATTTCTTCAGCAGCTTCAGTTTGAATTGGCACCTCAGGAGCAGGCTCTTCTTTAGGCTCTTCAACAGGTGCAGGCTTTTCTTCTTCTACTTTTGGTTCTGGTGCAACCGTTTCTGCAGCAGGCACATTGGTAATCAAAATGCTTTCTTCCTCTTCAGCAGGCTTAGTCTCACTTGTTGAAGGAGACTCAATGGATACACTTTCACGGTCACTAGAAGGCATACTAACATTCTTAGATTCTTCTTTTGCGCTCTTTTCAGATTGAAACTCAGCACTTAAAAGATCGTAGACATCAGCATCTATTTTGGTATTCGGTTTTGCATCTATCTCAACTCCTTTTTCACTCAAGAAATCAACAATAGTGCTTATACCAACATTTAGCTCCCTAGCAACTTTACTTAATCTTTGCACGGCCATAAAAACGGTTCCCTTTTTATTATAAAATTATGTTAGCAGATTCTGTTTTTACTCAAATTCTGCTTTAAAAATACTTCTTACTTCTTGAATTGTCTCTTCTTCTAGCTCTGTTCTTTTCAACAATTCTTCTTCAGACAATTCTAATACATTTTTCGCGGTATCGCAACCAATACCTTTTAACTCATCGATAATCCAACCTTCAATTTCGTCAGCAAACTCATCTAATGCTACATCATCTTCTACATCTTCACCTCTATCTTCGCGGTAAACATCTATTTCAAAACCTGTTAACTTACCTGCTAATTTTATGTTATGACCACCTCTACCGATTGCTAAAGAAACTTGATCTGGTGCTAAGAAAACCTCAGCTTTACCTGTTTCTTCATTAATAGTAATTGATGAAACTTTAGCTGGACTTAAAGCTCTGGTAATGTATAATTGAATATTTCCTGTAAAATTAATTACATCAATATTTTCATTTCTAAGCTCTCTAACTATACCGTGAATTCTAGAACCTTTCATTCCAACACATGCTCCTACCGGATCAATTCTGTCGTCATAAGACTCAACAGCAACTTTTGCTCTTTCACCTGGCTCTCTTACGATATTTTTGATGGTAATTAATCCGTCAAAAATTTCAGGAACTTCCATCTCAAACAATCTTTCTAAAAATACAGGAGAAGTTCTAGATAAAGTAATTAAAGGTTTGTTGTTTCGCATTTCAACCTTCTTTACTACAGCTCTAATATTATCTCCTTTTTTGAAATAATCATTAGGAATCTGCTCAATCTTAGGAAGAATTAGCTCATTGCTTTCATCATCTAAAATCAACAATTCTCTTTTCCAAACTTGGTAAACTTCACCTGTTATTATGTCTCCAACTCTGTCTTCATATTTTTTAAAGATGTTGTCTTTCTCTAACTCCAATACTTTAGAAATCAAATTTTGACGAAGTGCTAAAACTGCTCTTCTTCCGAAATCATTCAATTTAACTTCCTCAGAAGCTTCTTCACCTACTTCGAAGTCTGGCTCAATTTTAATAGCTGAAGAAAGTGCTATCTGACTATTTTCATCTTCTACTTCTCCGTCTTTAACAATTTCTCTGTTTCTCCAAACTTCTAGATCTCCTTTATCAATATTTAAGATGATATCGAAATTCTCATCAGAGCCATACTTTTTGATAATCATGTTTCGGAAAACACTTTCCAAAATATTCATCATTGTAGGACGGTCAATGTCCTTAAACTCTTTAAACTCTGCGAATGACTCAGTTAAATTAATCTTATCCATTTTTTCTATTTGAAAGATATTACCACTTTAGTTTCTTTTATTTCATTCATCGGAATATTAATATTCTCAATGATAAGTTGCTTTTTCTTTTTTCCCTCAATCCGTTCTTTACGATTGGTTTCGATTACCACTTCCTCTTCTGAAGCAGAAAGCAATTTGCCTTCTAATTTTTCTCCAGTGGTCTTTTTTACAGTTACAATTCGGTTTAAATAACGCTGGTATTGCCTTAAAATCTTAAAAGGCTGATCCATCCCCGCTGAACTCACTGTTAACTCAAAATCTTGTTCCTCACGATCTAAACTGCCTTCTATGTGTCTAGATATTTGAACACAATCGGCAATATTAACTCCCTTATCTCCGTCAATTTCAACACGAATAGCATTAGAAGAACTAACATTTATCTCTACTATGAAGTAGGGCATATCAGCAATTTTCTCTTCAACTAATCCTTGTATATATTTCTGTGAAATCATCCCAAATTTTATTTATAAAAAGAGGGGACGTTTGTCCCCTCTTCTTTTTCTCTAACGAATTCGCTGCAAAAGTAATAATAATTATTGAATTATTTAACTAGTCCTCTGATACCTTAATTCCATTTTTAAATTTTACTTCCCTTTTTAATTCTCCTTCTCTTTTTCCATAAAACTTAATTGTGCCATCGGGAATTCCGTCTTTATAGTTTTTTTCACTTTCTAAGGTACCTATTTCGTGCCAAGTATTTACCATTCCCACAAGACGCCCTTGCACGTAATTAGCCTCCATCATTTTATTCCCGTTATCGTAATAATAAACCCAGGTCCCTTCTTGTTTAGCGTCTTTAAAAGGTCCTTCATCACGAATTTTTCTATTCGGGTAATAGCTCCTTCTAATCCCATTTAACATCCCATCTAGGTAGGTTTCCTCTAATTCTTTGGCACCACGGTCATTATAATAAACCCACAACCCTGTTTTTACTCCTTCATTATAAGAACCCGTATATCTCACTTGCCCATTTAAAAAATACCCTACCCAATTACCATTCATTTTGCCTTTTGAATAGCTACCTTCATCTTGTTGATTTCCGTTCGAAAAGTATGAGAACCACAAGCCCTCTTCCAAACCGTTTAGATAAGAACCACTTTGAATTACAGTTCCGTTTTCATGAGAGGTTTGCCATTCTCCATTTCTTTTATCCTCTTTAAAGCTGCCAGATTTCCATTTCTTTCCATCCTCATAAAAATAACTCCACAAGCCCGTTCTTAGATTTTTGGAAAACTCTCCACTTGATAAAACCTGATCTGAATCCTCGTAATAATATTTCCATTCACCTTCTTGATTTCCGTTTTCAAAGTGCCCTTCCATATCCAAAGAGCCTTCTTCTAAATAGAATTTCCATTCACCTGTTTTTTGACCGTCTTTATAATTTCCAAGCTCAGAAATATTTCCATTAGCAAACCATCTTTTGCTTGGTCCAGTTAATTTACCATCGGCGTAAGTTTCTTCAAGTCTTTGCTTACCCAAATCATAATAGTATTTCCAAAACCCATCTTTTCGATTATTTTTATAGGAGCCAGACCAGTTTATTTTACTATCTAAAAAATACAACTCCCACAAGCCATGTGCTTTTCCTTGGCGGCTTGATTGAACCGATAACAAATCGCCATTTTCTTGCCATTCTTTCCAGGTTCCGTCTTTTACATAATTAGTAAAGGAGCCCATTTCACTTTTCTCTCCATTTTCAAAATAATTAACGAAAGAACCTGTTCCATCTTTTAAAATTGAAACTCCATTTTGATTGAAATAATCTTTTATTTTTTCAACTCCAATATTATAACTAATTAGCTTTTTTACTTTGCCATTTTTAAACCAATATTTCCAATCCCCAGTTCGGTCGTCTTTTTCATAATGGCCTTGCATTTTCTTTTCTCCGTTATCGTAGTAAAAAGTCCAAATACTATCCTTTATCCCAGAATCATAATACCCTTGAAGCTGAACCTTTCCGCTTTCGTAGTAAGTCTTAAACTCCTGATCTCTTTTTGAATCATTAAAAAACCCTTCTTCAGTTAATTTTCCAGATTCAGAATAATTTTTATAAGGGCCCATAAATTTGCCAAATGAGTAGGTTACAATCTGGACCAACACTCCATCTTTGTTATAATACTTCCATTCACCTTCTTCAATTCCACCTTGAACTACTTTACCCTCAGCCTTTGTTTTTCCGTTAGGCCATTTATATTGAGCGTTTTGTGCAGTTAAAAAAACACTGCAAACCAAAAGAACGAAAACAAGAATACTTTTCATGAATTTATTATTTAACGCAAAAGTAGTTGAATTGACCATGGAGAATTATAATTATTGAAAGCAGTTATAAACAGAAAAAATTGGAAAGTGCTAGAATTATGCCATTTATCAACGATTTAGCTCATTAAAAATCCTTCCTTGTAATTAAAAAGAAATTTGATATATCTTTACCTGATGCAGCGTCCACTGATCATAGCTCATAGAGGAGCTTCGGGTTTAGCGCCTGAAAACACTTTGATTGCCTTTGAAAAAGCAATTCAAATTGGAGTGGACCGTATAGAAATGGACCTAAGACAAAGTATTGATGGAGAGGTGGTAGTAATACATGACAAAACAATTCGAAGAACAACAAATGGATGGGGTTCTGTTCGAAAATTAAGCCTTAAAAGACTTCAAAAATACAGCGCAGGGTCTTGGTTTCATCATAAGTTTAGTGCAGAAAAGGTTCCAACCTTTAGAGAAGTATTAGAGCTAGTTGATGGCAGAACTAAACTGCTTTTAGAGATTAAAGAAGGTAGTCCTTACCACCATAACATTGAGCGAAATATATTGGATCTAATTAATGAGTACAATGCTCATGATTGGTGCATCGTTCAATCTTTTAACGATAAAGTATTGCAAAAATTTCAAAAGCTTCCACACCTAAACAGCGATGTTCAAAAACTTTTTGAAGCCTTTATTCCTGTTGCTCCGTTTTATGGTGGAAGTAGATTTAGTTATAAAAAGATAAAAAGCTATGGTTTTGCTGAAGAAATCAACATTAACTATAAATATGTAAATCCATTGGTGGTAAGAAAAGTACATCAACTAGGAAAAAAGGTAAATGTTTGGACGGTAAATGAAAAACGTAACCTTAATAAATACGTTGACATGGGAGTTGATGGTATTATTACCGATTATCCGGATAGATTGAGAAAAGTGTTGGGGGTTTAATTCTACCTACCTAATCGTTTTCCCAAAAACATTAGAATTGCTCCAATTATTATTGTTCCAACTTTAAGGGTATAACCATTCGAATAGTTATAATCTCCATCACTGATTGTAAAATGAAAATAGAATCCAGAAACTACGGCATAAATTATAAGAATTAAGCCCAATAAGAATAAAACTTTACCGATTTTCATACTGCAATTTTGGTATCTAATTTAAGGATTTCTTTCTTTTTGAAAAATTCGAAAGTAAATAACCCAGCAACTACCAAATATTCTATTGCTATTAAATACAAGTTTTCTTGATAGGCTGAAGTTTGATATGCCCAATAAGAAAGAACTGCTAAAAAACTCCATAGAACTGCAAACTTATATCGAGTAAAAACACCAAGCAAAACAAGCGTGCAGATATACCAAGGGTGAACTATAAAAGCGAATAAATAATAGATACATAAGGCAAAAAAGATAGATTCTAATGCTTTTAGCCAATTTCTATTTGACTTTTTAAGCTGAATTAAAACAATTAATAACAAAGCAATTTTTGGCATGTATTGACCTGCAATTTCTATTACATTATATCCAATAGCCTCAAACCCAAGCCAACGAACTATATAGTATAAGCTAGCGTTAAACTCAAAACTTTTAAAATACAACTGGAATGATTCGGTAAAGTGAGAAATGAATTGACCATTATATAAAGGCAACCAAAAAAGCATGAAAGAAATAAGCGCAGTTCCATAAATTAGGATTAGCTCTTTTAGGTTATACTTTCGAAAAAGAACCGGCAAAAAGACTAGTGGAATTAGTTTGGTTCCGGCAGAAATTGCCCATGCAATTCCTCCTGCAATTTTTCGGTTGCTAACTAGGAGGTAGATTGCTGTAACCAAAAAGAAAATCATAATTGCCTCAAAATGCAAATTACCGGTAAGCTCAATTATTACCAGGGGGTTTAGCGAATACCACAGTGAATTCAAAGGATTTAACTTAAGAGACTTAAGTAACTGAGGCAATATGAATATGGTTCCGATCTCAGCTAAAATTATAATTGACCGCATGGTTACAATAGACCCTAATATTGAATTAGAGGAGAATAAGGCACCTATATAATAAACCAATTGTGCAATGGGAGGATAAATGGAATAGTACTCTGGGCTATTCATTCCGGCCAACAATGTTTCTTTATTCGGAAATTCAATAGTTACATCAGCTGGAAAGTAGTCGAAAGGGTTTATTGCATGAACAAGTAATTGCCCATCCCAAATAAACCGAAAGTAGTCGTCTGACAAACTAGGAATAGAAAATAGTAGCAGCAACCTCAGCAAAATAGCAAGGACTTGAAAATACTTTAATTCTGAAAGTTTGACTTGTTTTAGAATTAAAACATAGGCCATAAAGGCGATTGAAAAACCTGCTAGTATTTCATAAAAGTTAGTACGGTCTAGCTCGTATCCGAAGTAATAATAAACTATGGAAGTAATAAAGACTAATATTATGGATATCCAATCACTTGGTTTCACTAGTCAAATTTATAAGTTTATGATCTGGAAATTTTGAACGAGTGTATTAAGGAATACAATGCCACATAAATAAATCCAAAAGCTAAAAGCAAATGAAAAGGCATTAAACCAAAATCATCGTACTTAAAGCCAAGGCTAATTCCGAAAACAAAATAAGCGGCAAAAGCGAGTTCAACAAAAGTTAAAGGTGTTAAGTGTGCCTTTAAGTATACATTCCTGCTCCACTTTCCTTTACTCTCATTTGTTAAATTCATTTTTGGAGTTCTTACAAAAGGTGTTTTCTTTCCGATATATCCCTCTAAAACCGCCAATGCATTATGCAAAGAAAGGCCCATTGAAACTGAAAGGAATAGTGGAAATAATAAAATAAACTTAAAAAATGCTTTCAATTTATTTGGTTCTTCTCGGCTTAAGGACGTCCAATAAAAAATGGCTAGAACAGGCAAACAAAGGATAAAAACACTAGCAATTTGGAATACCAATTTATATTGTATTTGATAGTTTTTAACCATTAAAGCAGGAATGCTTAAAATAGAAATTAGCACAATACAAATGAATACTGCAGAATTCATTAAATGAAAAATAGCGTTCAATTTGGTTCCTAATCCTAGGTTATCGGCTTTTAGTACTTTACCTAGGTTCTTTCTTGTGCACTCAGCAGCTCCTTTATTCCATCTAAATTGCTGTGTTTTAAGGGCATTCATTTCTGCAGGTAACTCAGCTGGAGCACCTACCTCTTCAATAAATTTAAACTCCCAGCCTTTTAGTTGCGCTCGGTAACTTAAATCTAAGTCTTCTGTTAGAGTATCTGATTGCCAACCACCGGCATCTTCGATTGTTTTTTTTCGCCAAACTCCTGCTGTGCCATTAAAGTTAATGAAGTACCCTCCTGCATTTCTACCTCCTTGCTCTACCGAAAAATGAGCATCTAAGCCAAAAGCTTGAAGCTTGGTTAAAACAGAATAATCTTGGTTAATATGTTCCCATCGGGTTTGCACCATGCCAATATTCTTATCGGTAAATTGAGCAACAGTCTTTTTTAAAAAATCAGGATTCGGTAAAAAATCTGCATCAAAAATGGCTAAAAACACTCCTTTTGCTACTTTTAATCCCTCAGCCAAAGCCCCTGCCTTAAACCCTGAACGATCTGTTCTGCAAATTTGCACTATATCTATGCCTTTATTTTTCCACTCCTCAACTTTGTGCTTAACAATTTCTATAGTTTCATCAGTAGAATCATCAAGTACTTGAATCTCTAACTTTTCTTTTGGATAATCCAATTGTGCCATTGCGTCAACAAGCCTAGAAGCAACATACTTTTCATTAAACAATGGTAACTGAACGGTTACCAGAGGGAGCTCAAGTGGAGTAACGTCTTCTTTTAACCTGATTGTTTGCAATCGTTTGTACTTCTTATACTTGATTACAAGCTGAATTTGAACTACGCTATAACATAAAATGAATAGCAATGCTGTTCCGTAAACAATAAATAATGCTATTTCCATTAATAGTTCAAATTACGCCTCAAAGGTATTTAAATATTGTGGTGATAATTTTATAGCCAGCTAAAACAGTTCCTTTTACCGTGCCACTTATTTTAGAGAAACCTATCCTATTTCTGTAATCAACTGCAACTTCTTCGAAAGCCATTTTTTGCTTTACAGCTTTCACTTGCATTTCTACTGTCCAACCATAGGTTTTGTCTTGCATGTTTAATTCCATTAAAGCAGAATAGGTTATTGCTCTAAACGGACCTAAATCAGTGAATTTTGCTCCATAAATTAACTTAATTAAAGTGGTAGCTAACCAATTTCCAAAAACCTGGGGTACAGTCATAGATCCACTTTCTCTTTTACCCAAAGCTCTAGAACCAATTACCATTTTAGCTCTGCCACTTCGTATTGGTTCAATCAGTTTTTCAATATCCTCCGGATAATCTGAGTAGTCAGCGTCAATAAAAACGACAATTTCAGTTTTACTTTTTCGAGTATGCTTAAGGTAGTCGATTCCTTTTAAGCAGGCATTGCCATAGCCTTTAGTTGCCTCAAACAGAACGGTTGCTCCTCCTTTTTTAGCTGATTCAGAAGTTTTATCGGTAGAATTATTATTAATGACAATAACCTCGTCAACCAAATGCTTTGGAATATCTGCAACAACTTTTCCTACTGCATTTTCTTCATTAAATGCAGGAATTAATACCACAACCTTTGGATTATCCACGCTCTATTAAAAATTCAATTTTACTCCGTCGTTTCCAAAAGTAATTGGGTTCGTCTCGTGACGAGAAGATCCGTTGTCTTCGCCATTTTCTAATTTTAAGACTCCACGAGGGCAAACTGCGGAACAGATACCACAGCCCACACAAGAAGAACGCACGATATTTTGTCCTTTTTGTGCATAAGACTTTACGTCGATTCCCATTTCACAATAAGTAGAGCAATTCCCACAAGAAATACATTGCCCGCCATTGGTAGTAATTCTGAACTTTGAAAATAACCTTTGTTGTAACCCTAAAATTGCTGCCATAGGACAACCAAATCTACACCAAGCTCTATTACCTAATAGTGGATAAAATCCTGTTCCAATAACTCCACTAAAAACTGAGCCAATTAAAAAGCCATATGTACTTCTTAAACTACTTGCTTCAAAAATAAAAATGTGCTGATTACCACTAAAAAAATATATACCTAGTAAAGCAACTATAATTGACAAATAGCCAATAGCTCCAAGCTTTGCATCTTTTCCTAGTTCGTCTCTTTTAAAATACCAGATAACCGCAAAAATCAAACCTAATCCAACCCCAACAATAGCTAAAAATAAATCTTTTGTTATCCAATATTTTTCTGAGTCATAACCCAAATAAGTCGACACAACAGCAGTAGTCATAACTACTGAAAAAACTAAAACGCTATGAATAACCCATCTTTCTACCTTCCAAGCAAAAGTGCTTTTATCTGATAATTGGCGGAAAGGGTCACCTGCTGTTTCAGCTAAACCTCCGCATCCGCAAACCCAAGAGCAATACCATCTTTTACCATACTTATAGGTTAAGATTGGAGTGATGACTAAAATTGATGCAACACCAAAAAGTAGCAACGCTACTCCTATATTCCCCGCAGAAATAAGAGAGTCAACATTCCACTGATCAAATAGATAATAATTTAATGGCCAAATGCTCTTTAAATCATAATATGGCAAAGAGAAATCATCGCTATTAAGCCTAGCCATAAATTCTGGAATTAGAAATGCAAAAGCTGTCTGAAAAAACATAACGCTGATGGTCCTAACTTTCTCATAGGTATTGTGTCTATACTTCCAAATGAACTTTATCCCAAAAGCGAAAATTGCTATGGTATAAAGCGCACCATAAACAAACCATTGGCTTGCAGCATTTCCGCTCAAGACACTACTTAATGGATCAAACAATCCTACAACTCCTGTATTCCCTTCAGAATTTAATCCCAAATATTGCGGATAAAAATAAAGTATGATATAAAAGGCAGTCATCAAAATTCCGAGTATCCACCCTAAAAACCCTCTGCTAGAAATAGAATAAAACCAAACCTTATCATTCTTTATTCCTTCTTGTTTCGAGCCATATAGTCCTTTTGAAAATATAATTATACCTGCCGTAATTGAACTTAAGGATATAGTAAGCCATAAACCTTTATTCGGAAAATCAACGTTAAATCCTGCCAAGAAAATAATTATCAAACCAAACATTCCGATTAAAGTCCCGACCTTTTGAAGGTTATTAATAGAACTTGGTGGCCCCGCTGCTAAAGCCATGTTTTTTTGTACTTCACTCATTTTTTAGGCTTTAACTGTTAATTGACTCTTAAAACTATTGGCAATATCTTTCATATTATTTTCGAAAAACTCCGGATCAAAATTTGCATCATTTAAGTTCTCAAGCACCTCAGAAATAGGCACTTTTTCTCTTATCCATTTATCGACTACTTGGTGTCGGAATCTAATTCCAAAAACATTTACTGCCAAAAATGAAAAATCATTCTTGTTGTAAATCATTTTCACACATTTGTTTCCATTAGGATGCTCCCAATACAATTCTGCTTCATTTTCTTTAGGCCGAGCCCATACCCAACCATAGGTTTGATACTCAATATCAAAGAATTTTGCTGAGTTAAACCAAACTCCCGGCTGGTAAGCTATATCCTCACCACATATGGTTTGCGCGACGGTTTCCCCCATCATTTTACCGGTATACCAAACTTGTTCTAAATTTCTTCTCCCTGTAGGGTGCTGATGAAACTCCGCACAATCGCCAATCGCATATATATTTTGTTGATTAGTTCTTAAAAATTTATTTACCAAAACACCTCGATTGGTATCAACAGCAGAGCTTTTGACAAAATTCACATTAGGACTAACCCCTGCTGTTAAGCCAACAAATTGGCAGTCGATAATTTCTCCTGATTTAGTTTTTATCTTTTCAACTTTCCCATTTGAACCCGCTATAATTTCGTCTAGCTCGGTTTCAAACCTTAAATCAACATGATGCGATTTAATGTGCCTAGAAATTAACTCACCCTCTTCTTTTGGCAGAACACTTCCCCAAAATCTTTTCTCACGAACTAAAAAAGTAACTGCAATTCCTCTGCTTAATAACATTTCGGCCATTTCAACACCTATTAAACCTCCTCCAACTATTACACCTCTTTGAATTCCTTTGGTGTTCTCTTCCATTAATTCAAGGTCTTGCCAACTGTATAAACCCTGAACACCAGGTAAATCTTGACCTTTCCAACCAAACTTATTTGGTTTGGATCCACAAGCAATTATTAAATCATCGTAGGGGAAAAGTCCGTCACCTTTTAAGTTAAGTTGATTGTTTTCAGCATCAATTTTTTCAACAAAATCTCGTTTCAACTCAATTCTATTTTTTGCCCAAAACCCATCTTCATAAGGCTTAATGTTTTCATAGCGCATATGCACCATATAAACATACATTAATGCTGTTCTAGAAAAAAAGTGATCCGTTTCACCTGAGATAATGGTAATTCGATGATCCGAACGCTTTCGTATATGACGAGCAGCGGTAACTCCTGAAATACCGTTACCGATAATGACTATATGTTTCATAATGTTTGTTGGCCGCAAAGTAAATTTAAAAACGTAAAATTGTTTGTCTAAGATAAGACATAGAACAGATTGAATTTTACAAACGTGAAAATAAAAAAGTTAATCGACAATAAGCCTATCATTTTTCTAATTGGAATTTTAGCAGTTTGTTTTGCTATCTATTATCCAAGTTTATCTTTTAAATTCTTAATTAATTTTGATGATGATATTTTACTACTTAGTGGACCAGAAGCTCAAGAGTTTAGCTTCGATGTTTTAAAAGCAATTTTTTCTGAACCAAAGTATGGCCTATATCACCCAATCACCTCACTTACATGGAATTTAGAATATACTCTATTTGGTGCAGACCCATTTTATTATCATTTCAATAATCTAGTTTTTCACCTAATCAATGTTTGTTTAGTCTTCGTTTTAATTGCAAAACTTTTTACAAATAACGGAGTAGCTCTAATAAGTGCTGCTCTATTTGCAATTCATCCCATGCACATAGAAAATATTGTTTGGTTATCATCTAGAAAGGATTTGGTTTATGGACTTTTCTTTTTATCATCCTTAATCAGTTACCACAAATACCTTGAAAAGAAATCAATAAGCACCTATGTTTTAGCCATTATTTTCTTTATCCTTTCCTTATTAAGTAAAGCAAATGCAATCGTTTTGCCTGCTCTCTTTATTCTATTTGATTGGTATAAGGGCAAAAGCAGTTGGCTAAAAATGATAGGATCAAAAATTCCTTGGTTTATATTGAGTGCTGTGATGGTTTACATTACGTATTCAACTCAACAAGCCGAAGGTTTCATTCGTGAAATAGATGACACATTCAATTTAGTTGATCGGCTATTCTTGTTGAGCTACAGCATAGGCCATTATTTTTTCAACTTGTTTTTACCTTTAGATTTACACGCAAAAAATTTCTATCCGCTTAAAGATGGCAACATACTTCCCATTCTTTATTATTTAAGTTTAATTGGCTTAGCTGTTCTCGCTTTTGTTGTTCTAAGGTCGAAGTCTAAAAAACAACTCTTATTTGCCATTTTATTTGCTCTAATCGTTTTATTCCCTGTTTTAAAATTAGTTCCAACAGGCAACGATTTAGTATCGAACAGGTACGCTTACATACCTTATGTTATGCTTTATGGAGTTTTTATGTCATTAATCATTAATAGTAAAAGAGCCTGGTTAAAATTAATCCCATTCCTAGCAATTGCTTTGTTTGCGTTTAAAAGCTATAATTACCAAAACACTTATAGAGATAGTATTAAATTATGGTCTTCTATAATTGATAGTGCTGATGATAATAAGAGCATGAAAGCCATGGCTTTTAATGAACGAGGTCAAGTCTATCTAAAACAAGGAAATCAAACTTCTGCTATTGGTGATATTAGCAGAGCATTAAAATTAGAGCCTACTTTACTTCGAGGACTATTAAACAGAGCTAAACTTTTCGACCTACAGAATAAGCTAGATTTAGCTTTACAAGACTTAAACAAAGCTTTGGACGAGTATCCTGAATCGGTAGAAACTCTTAAAAACAGAGGGGTGATTTTAAGTAAGCAAAATAAAGCTGAACAAGCAATCGTTGATTTTGACAAAGCCATTGAAATTACTCCAAAAAGAGCAGATTTATACAACAATAAGGGAATTGCTTATTCGATTTTAGATGATTCGGAAGCCGCTTTAAAAAACTTTGCTAAAGCAATAGAGTTAGAAGAAGAATACATTGATGCTTATCTAAATCGTGCAAATTTGTACATCCAAATAAATGAACCATTAAAAGCCCAAGAAGATTTGGCGATTGCCTATTCTAAAAACTCAGATAATTTCATTTATGCATACCTAATTGCAAAAACTCATTTAATGACCGGAAAGCCAGATAAAGCAGATGCATTTCTAGCTCCTTTTGCAAAGGATGAACTAGTGGCAGCAAAAGTTGGAGAGCGATTACTCGGTGATGGATATCCTAAGCAAAGTTTGAAATATTTTAACATTGCTATTGGAAATGAATCAATTCGAGAAAAAACATTTTACCAAAGGGCTCAGGTATATAAAGCATTAGATCAAAAACAGAATGCTATTGATGACTTAATGGTGATTATTGAAAAAATGCCGGGAGGAATTTTCTTTTATGAAATTGCTATACTTTACCAAGAGCTTGATAACATGGAAAAAGCTTGTAAATTTTGGAACGAAGGAGCAATTCGAGACCATCCTCAATCAAATGCTAAATATGATGAGTTCTGTAATTAAAAAGACACAGAACTCGAAATCTTGAATACAATATTATCCTCAGCTCCATCAAAAGCATAGGGGCCGTATCTATAAAATCCACCCACTCCTATATTCAATCCTTTCAACAAATTATCAATTTGTATTCCCGACTCATAAAAGCCTTTTTCGTGGGAGCTAAAATCTTGATTTAAGTGTTGATTTACAGGACCTAAATCTCCGAAACTTGCCGAACTGATAATTGATATATTCGGTTGTACCCAAGAGGATTTGAATAATAAGTTTCCAAAGTTATGTCTGAAAAACATGCTCACATAACGCTCGACATAAAACTCATTTGCAAACGCAGTTTCAAAACTATAATTAGAAGCAATTCTATAATCATTGCTATTCGTACCTGGCATTCTATAAAGCATAGTTAAAGGCAGTGTTTCGCTTACACCGCCAGCAGCAAAACGAAGACTAGTAACCCCTACATTCCTAATTTTAAAGTTTTGTTCAACTTTTAAATCTATTTTAAAAAAGTCTAAATCTCCATCTAATTCACCTGCCAGGCCTTTCGTGTATTTAAAATGAACTACAGGGTATTTAGAGGTAACTGGTGTTTTTATGCCAAACATCTCTACATATTTCTCTCTGTAAGCGAATCTGAAATTTACGCCCATTTGTGTATTATCGATTCCTTCATCAAAACAAATTTCTTCGCCATTTTGAAATGACAAGAATTCGTAGTTGGTATTAAATGTTCTTCTTTCTGTATTTCCGAATAACGTGAACTGAAAATCTCTTAAAGCTCTAAAGCTTATTTCTGCTTGAATTCTTTCTAAACCATCCATTTGGTTGACATAAAATTTTTGAAGACTTTCTGAGGAGAAACCATTTACCTTATTATTAAAGAAGTGCAGCCCTCCAGTTTCAATTACGTCATTCTCGTAACTCGCTTTTACCTGAAATTCTCTATTACTTTTAGGAGTCCAACGAGCGTGGTAGCCATACTTCCAAGCTTTATCCTTAAACCCGTAAGCTCCATATCCACCCACTCGAAACCAAGAAAGTACTCGGTCATTCGTTTCAACTCCTAAACCTAAACGAAAACCCTCATAACCATTGTACTGCATTATTCTATTTAATGGCAAATCAACAGGACCAACGGGTATTGAGCCTCTAAATAGGGTTTGATAAATCGCCACTTTTGTATCTAAGTTAATTGCATCGCCAATACTGTCCATCTTTTGATAGGTTTGTTGCTCTCTTGGGTCAAGCGTGTCTTGTCTGTACAATGCCCAAAATGCAGGCTCTTTTTTCCCTGCTTTAGGGTCAATCTTCAAAATTGTATTTCCAAATTCCTTCTTCTCAATTTTAGATTTTAACTGAATGTTCTTTAGGTAAGATTTACCGACTCCTATCATATCAGCACCTTCTAGATCTACTGTTGTAAAATGCAAGCGTGTATTTAATTGAACAGGGAACCATTGTTTCCCTTCAATTAATTCATACTTCTGTTGAATCTTTACCGGAAAATCGTTGTCCTCGAATTGTTCCGCAATAAAGTTCTGCACCGCGTAGCCATCTGTATTAATCGCTAGCACACCTTTTAAGCCATCAAAGTTTTTACCTTTTTTAGGCTGAAAAGTGATTCTGAATACAGTATCTGCTCCAGAGTAAAGTGTATCCTTTAAAACAAACAAGTACTTATTGGTGCTTCCTAAGCTAATTGGACTTAAATAGTTTTCGCCGAATAAACTTATATAGGTGCTGTAAAGAGAAAATGATTGCAACTGGGTTCCTATTAAGCTAAAGGTTGGATTTTTAAAGCCAGAAACTCTAGATGCGGTGACAACTTCTTTAGAGAAGTCTGGTGGAAGGTGATTTCTTTCAGTTACCGATTCCATCATAAATAAATGTTGTTGAGTAAAGAACTTATACATATTCTGCTTCCCAGAATCTAGTGTAGAAATTGAATCCGGGTTATAGAAAATATTACTATCTAAATTACCGGTAAAAACAAGCTTATTGTATGATTCATAGTAAAATTCACTTGCAGTTTCTGGGTTATTCTTTTTCCTGTTCTCAATCGCTAAATCAATAATTCGATGTGCAGGGTTAACACCAGGAAGAATTACTACTTCATCTATTCCAACAGCAAGTCTAGATAGTTTAATAGTTCCGCTAGGTTTTATATTTTCAATAGGTATTGTTACTCGATTATAACCAACATAAGTAAAGGTCAACGACTTTAAATCGTTGAATTTCTCAATACTAAAATTGCCATCAATATCAGTGCTAACTCCTGTATAACCTTCATTAAAAACTACATTAACAAATGCTAATGGCTCCATAGAACTGGCACCTACAACCTTCCCACTAAAGGTTTGGGCATTTAATAAAACGGAGGTCAGAAGATCTAAAACAAGTAATAAGTATTTCATAACGACAAACTGAAATAATATAAATTATGTGATAAGCTGTGCTTAATTTTACATAGTGACGAATAAGTTGAACGATAAGTTACAAATTTTGAAAAGAGCTTCTTTTCGAAGAACAATTAATGCACTGAAAGTTGTCAGTAGCTACTACTATTCCTTGCTTTTAAAAAAGCCATTTCAGGCAGGATATCCTATGGCAATTGCAATAGAACCTACTACAGCCTGTAATTTGGGATGCCCCGAATGCCCAAGTGGGCTAAAAATATTTACCCGCCCTACAGGTAATCTGAAAGAAGATTTTTATAAGTCAGTAATTGATCAAGTTTACAAAGATACTTTTTACCTTACATTTTACTTTCAAGGTGAACCTTATATAAATCCGAATTTCTTAGAAATGGTTTCTTATGCCTCAGCTAAAAACCTATATACAGCCACTTCTACCAATGCTCACTTTTTAAATGATGAGAATGCCAAAAAAACAATTGAGTCTGGACTAGATCGACTGATTATTTCTATTGATGGCACCACACAAGAGACCTACGAGAATTATAGGATTGGTGGTAAGTTGAATAAAGTTTTAGAAGGTGCTAAAAACATAGTGAAGTGGAAGAAAAAGTTAAACTCTAAAACACCACATGTAATTTTCCAGTTCTTGGTTGTAAAACCCAACGAACATCAAATAGATGAGGTTTATGAAATTGCAAAGGAGATCGGTGTTGATGAAGTAAAATTAAAAACTGCTCAGGTTTATGATTTTGAAAACGGCAACCCTTTAATACCAACAATCGACAAATACTCGCGCTACAAAAAGCAAAAAGATGGAACCTATAAAATAAAAAACTCCCTTGCTAACCATTGTTGGAAATTATGGCACTCTTGCGTAATTACTTGGGACGGAAAAGTAATTCCCTGCTGCTTTGACAAGGATGGCGATTTTAGACTAGGAGAACGAGCCAATCAAGACTTTAAAAGTATCTGGTTCGGAGAGAAATACTTGGACTTTAGAAAGCAAATTTTTAAGGGCCGAGAGAATATCGAGATTTGCAAAAATTGCTCAGAAGGAACTAAAGTTTGGGCTTAAATCAATTTTGAATCTGGGAATTATAAATTACGAATTAGCTCAAAATGAATGTATGTAAATTTAATAACTCTCAGATTAGTAATTCGTAATTGAATTATACCTTCATTATATCAGCTTCTTTCTTCGCCAGTATTTCGTCGATTTGTGTTCCGTGGGTATCAGTCATTTTTTGAATTTCAGCTTCTAAGTCTTTAGCTCTATCCTCAGATAAGCCATATTTCTCTAACTTTTTTACTTCATCATTGGCATCTCGCCTTGCATTTCTTACACCAACTTTGGCGTCTTCTGCTTCTGCTTTTGCTTGTTTAGCTAAATCTCTTCTACGCTCCTCTGTCAATTGAGGAACGTTTATCATAATCATCTCCCCATTATTCTGAGGATTAAGCCCCAAATTAGAGTTAATAATTGCTCTTTCAATAGGCTCTAACATTGCTTTTTCCCAAGGTTGAACTGTTATGGTCCTAGCATCCATAGTACCCACATTTGCCACCTGACTTAGAGGAGTTTGCGAACCGTAGTAATCTACAAAAACCGTATCAAGCATGCTCGGTGAAGCTTTACCTGCTCTAATTTTTGTCAAATTTTTCTCTAAATGAGAAATTGCCTTACTCATTAGTTCTTTAGCACTGTCAAAAATAAATTCTATTTCCTCTTCCATAATATGTTATTTTCGTGGATGAAATTAATAATTATTGTGATTATATAATAATAGTTTTAAGCTATCAATTTTAAACATGAAACCAATCCAAATATTTTTCTTCTTTACTGCGGTATTTGTTTATTTAAGCACCTATTCTCAAGTTGATTCTGTTTTTTTTGAAGGTTCAAAAGAATTTAGAGTATTTACTCGACCTCAAAAAGGAGCTATTGTAAAACTTGATACGTTCAAACTTAAACTAGGGAAACCATATTATATAAAACCTGGGAGATACACTTTTAAAGCTTGGGCTCCTACTACAGAATTGGTAACAGAAAGGTTTGATCTTACCAACAGTAATTTTGTAGTGATTAATTTACCTTAGACAAAAGAATATGAGGAGTATAGAAAAAAATTAAAAAGCTATCGGCTTCGAAAAAATAGTCTTCGTTATTTAATATCGGGAGGAGCTGCACTATATTCTTTAAACTCCTTGATTAATATTTATACTTTAAATAGGGATGCAAATAAGGAGTTTGAAAATGTTGAAACTAGTAAAAAACGTTTTAGTGAAGCAATTTGGAGAGAAGATATTGAATTTTACAGGTCCCAGTATAATTATTCTAAAGCGAATTATAATAATAACCTAGCAGAGATAAGTGAAAAATGGCAGTCAATTGGCATTGTTTCAGGCATAGCGGCTATTTCAACCTACTTCACTTGGAAACAGTCTAATAAGCTTAAAAAGCCGATATATAAAGAGACCCCATTGTTAAGTGATGCTAAAGTAAACCCGGTACTAATGGACAAAACGGTTGCATTAAATATTACTATAAAAATTAGATAGACATGAAGAATATCTCGCTCATTCTTTTTATTGTAGGCTTATGTTTCAGCTCCTGTGAAAAAGAAAATCTTTTAGAAACATCAGAATTAGGTACTAATCCTTATGAAAATCCTAATCCACCTTATATTACTATAGATAGGTACGACACTCCAATTCGCTGTAGTCAAATTAGAATGAATATAAAAGTTCATCAAGAGTTATTGCCTCCAGGAATGACTTACAATAAGCATAGGATTGAAGGTCCAAACGGAAATAGTTATATTGCTACAAGAAGCAGTTCTCTATTTGTTGAGGTAAATTGTAGGGTAGAAAATGACATATACATTTCCTTGGTTAATGAGTCTTTAGAAAAAGAATCGCCAAGACTAAAGTTTACGATTACTCCTTAAAATTCTACTAAAGTTCCTACTTCAGCTTCTCCTTTTACAACTCTCTTTAGATTACCTGGCTTATTCATATCAAAAACAACAATAGGGAGCTTGTTTTCATTACAAAGCGTAAATGCAGTTAGATCCATTACATTAAGCCCCTTCTTATATACCTCGTCAAAAGAAATCGTATTGTATTTAATGGCATCTTCATTTTTCTCAGGATCAGAATCGTAAATACCATCTACACGGGTTCCTTTTAGGATTACATCTGCCTCAACCTCAATTGCTCTTAAACTTGCTGCAGTATCTGTAGTAAAGTAAGGATTCCCTGTTCCTGCACCAAAAATTACAACTCTCCCTTTTTCTAGATGACGAGTTGCTTTTCTTTTAATGTATGGTTCAGCAATTTGTTCCATTTTTATTGCGGTTTGCAACCTTGTATAAACACCTATCTCCTCTAATGCGGATTGCAATGCTAAACTATTAATTACTGTGGCAAGCATTCCCATATAATCTCCTTGCACTCTGTCAATGCCACCGTTTTCAGCCTGAATACCTCTGAAGATATTTCCCCCACCAATAACAATTGCTACCTCAACTCCTTCTTTAACAACCTCTTTAATTTCTTCAGCATATTTGTTCAATCGATCATGATCGATACCAAATTGCTTATCTCCCATAAGGGCTTCACCACTAAGTTTTAAAAGAATTCGTTTGTATGACATGGAGTATATTTTTTTGTAAAATTAATTTTTATTCGATGGATTTTAAACTGAATAAGAAAGTTTAAAGCAAAAAAAAGAGAGAATAAATATTCTCTCTTTTTTTTGCTTTAAACTAACGAGCTTCGTTTGAAGTCTGTTACTGTTAAATCTTTATTTACTGATTTCAAATACTGACTAACACTTAATTTATTGTCAACAAAATATTGCTGATTTAATAATGTGTTTTCTTTGTAATATTTCTGAAGTTTTCCTTGAGCAATCTTATCGATAATTTGCTCTGGCTTACCTTCTTTAAGCGCTTGCTCTCTTCCGATTTCCAATTCTCTAGCTTTTATTTCTTCGCTTACAGAACTCTCATCAAGTGCAGCAGGTGCCATTGCAGCAATTTGCATTGCAACATTCTTACCTGCTTGATCAGCTTCATCAGACTTTACATTTAACGCAACAACAGTAGCAGTTTTATTTCCAGGATGATTGTATGCAATTACATTTTCAGCAGAAACTGTTTGGTAATCAGAAAGGTCAATTTTCTCACCAATCTTGCCAATCTCTTCTAAGATTTTTTCCGAAATAGTTAACTCATCGTTAAACTTCATTCCTCTTAAATATTTAACAGAAGCAGGCTTTTCAGCAAGAGCTTTATCTAAAATTGTTTGCGCTACTGCAACAAATTCAGAATTTTGGGCTACGAAGTCAGTTTCACAGTTTAGTGTAATTACTGCAGCAAAATCACCAGAAGTTCCCGCCATAATAACGCCTTCATTTGCGTCTCTGTCACCTCTTTTCTCAGCAACTTTCTGACCCTTCTTTCTTAGGATTTCAATCGCTTTGTCGAAATCGCCTTCAGCCTCAACTAAAGCTTTTTTACAGTCCATCATACCAGCTCCGGTATGCTTTCTTAATTTGTTTACTTCAGCAGCAGTTATCGATGCCATTGTAATAAGTTTTAAAGGTTAATTTTTATTTTGCTTATTCAGCTTTCGTTTCTGCTTTAGCAGCAGGTGCTGGCTTAGCAGCTTTATTTTTTTCTCTTTCGCTTTTTCTTTCTTCAAGACCTTCAACAACAGAAGCAGTTACAATCTCTAAAATCTTATCGATTGATTTTGCAGCATCGTCATTTGCAGGGATTGGATAATCAACAGCTCCAGGGTTAGAGTTTGTATCAACAATTGCAAAAGTTGGAATATTTAATTTCTTGGCTTCTGCAACAGCAATGTGCTCTTTTTTAATGTCCACAACAAATAATGCAGAAGGAAGCCTGTTTAGGTCAGAAATTGAACCTAAATCTCTTTCTAGTTTTGCTCTTTGTCTTGTAATTTGAAGTCTTTCTCTTTTAGATAACACTTTGAAAGTACCGTCTTTCTGCATGTTATCAATAGTAGCCATTTTGCGAACTGCTTTACGAATAGTAGCAAAGTTTGTTAACATTCCACCAGGCCATCTTTCAGTAACGTATGGCATAGTAGTTGGCTTAACTCTAGTTTCTACTACTTCTTTTGCTTGTTTCTTTGTAGCTACGAAAAGAATTTTCTTACCCGACTTTGCAATTTGCTTCATTGCAGCTGAAGCATCGTCAAGCTTAACAGCCGTTTTATTTAAGTCAATGATGTGGATCCCGTTTTTCTCCATAAAAATGTAAGGAGCCATTTTGGGGTGCCATTTTCTTTTAAGGTGTCCAAAGTGCACACCTGCCTGTGCTAGGTCTTTATAATCTGTGTTTGCCATGTTTTTGTGTTTACATTCGATTAAAAAACAATTGCAGAGTAGTGAAATAAATCAGTCTCTGCAATTTTGATACTAAACACACCTTTCGGTGAATACTGTTCGGTATATATTCTTGATATATCCTAACAGCAAGAATCTTAACGCTTGCTGAATTGGAATTTCTTTCTTGCTTTTTTCTGACCTGGTTTCTTTCTTTCAACCATTCTTGGGTCTCTTGTCATTAAACCTTCAGCTTTAAGTGCAGGTTTGTTATCAGCGTTCAACTCAACTAATGCTCTTGATACAGCTAATCTAAAAGCTTCTGCCTGACCTGTGATACCACCGCCAGAAAGATTTGCTTTCACATCATACTGACCTTCAGTATCTGTTAATTTAAATGCTTGACTAATTCTATATTGTAGTGCAAAAGTTGGAAAGTACTCTTTGTAATCTTTTCCGTTTACTGTTACATTTCCTTTTCCTTTTGTAAGGTAAATTCTAGCAACAGACTTTTTTCTTCTTCCTAATGTATTAACTACGTCCATACTATTTAATTGAATCTAATTTAATAATTGTTGGCTTTTGCGCCTCGAATTTGTGCTCAGTTCCTTCGACAGCATGTAAGTTGTTGAATAAAGCTCTACCTAATCTATTTTTAGGTAACATACCTTTAACCGCTCTTTCTACCAATGCTGTAGGCTTTTTCTTCATTAAGTTAGCAGCAGTAATAAACTTTTGACCACCTGGATATTCAGAATAAGAAACATAAGTTTTCTCTTCCATTTTATTACCAGTTAATCTTATCTTATCTGCATTAATAACAATTACATTGTCACCACAATCAACATGAGGTGTGTAATTAGGCTTATGCTTTCCTCTGATCATTTTTGCCACTTTTGATGACAAACGACCTAAAGTTTCATTCTCTGCATCTACTAAAACCCAGTTTTTATTTACTGTAGCTTTGTTTGCTGAAACTGTTTTGTAACTTAACGTATCCACGGTTTATCTGCTTTTACTTTATTGAATAAACATTCTATCCCTAAAATGGGGCTGCGAAGTTAGAATTAATTTTTATTTTAGACAACATCCCCTTTAAAATATTATTCTCAAAAGGTAAAATCTCTAAAACAAATAAGGGAATGTAGGTCTTACCTACATTCCCTTATTTATAAATTTTTTGAATTAACAGTATTCGTCGAATGCTGCAGTTAAGTTTTCTGCAATCATTTCGGCAGGTCTGCCCTCAATGTGATGTCTTTCTATAAAGTGAACTAACTTTCCACCTCTAAAAAGAGCAATTGAAGGAGATGATGGAGGGTAAGGAAGCATATATTTTCTAGCTTGTCCTACTGCCTCTGAATCTACACCTGCAAATACCGTTGTTAATTTATTAGGAGTTTTGGCATGTTTAGATGCCATTGTAACAGCTGGTCTTGCATTTGCTGCTGCACAACCACAAACCGAGTTTACCATTACTAATACAGTATCGTCAGTATTCGTTAAAGCTGCATCTACGTCTGCTGCACTTGTTAATTCTTCGAAGCCCACTGAAGTTAATTCTGCTTTCATTGGAGCTACCATTTCTGCTGGGTACATATATTGTGTGTTTTAATATTAAAAATTGAGCCTCAAAATTAACCATTAAAGACCTTCAAATACAACAGTAAATTAGTCGGGTTGTTTACGAAGTATTCATTTCTATCCTTTCCGCCTCTCCTCAAAGAACAATTGCATTAAATCTTTGCAATCATCCTCCATTACTCCGCCAACTATTTCTGTTTTTGGGTGAAGTAGGTCTTTTATTGAAACTTGCTTGCGTGAAACATCAGAGGCTCCGTATACAATTTTTCCAATTTGAGTCCAATAAGATGCTCCAGAACACATAACACATGGTTCAAGTGTTACATATAAAGTGCATTCGTTTAAATACTTCCCTCCAATAAAATCAGCAGCAGATGTAAAGGCTTGCATTTCGGCATGGGCAGTAACGTCATTTAAGGTCTCTGTTAAGTTATGTGCCCTAGCGATTACTTTATCACTTAAAACAATGACAGCACCAATTGGCACCTCATCCTTATCAAAAGCATAATTAGCTTCATTTAAGGCTTGCTTCATAAAGTATTTATCGTCAAAAGGGTTAATTTCCATTTTCCAAAAGTAATTAGTCCAATTTAAAGAATAATGAAAAGCCCTATTTTTTACAGGGGTTTCCTAATTTCGCAGCAAAATAATATCTATGCTTCGAACACATCATTGCGGGGAATTAAGAATCAATCATTTAAACGAAACAGTAACTTTAAGTGGCTGGGTTCAAAAATCGAGAGATTTAGGTGGTTTAACTTTTGTTGATTTAAGAGATCGATATGGAATCACCCAACTTACCTTTAATATGGATGAAAAGGCAGATTTGTGCAAAGAAGCTAGATCTCTTGGACGTGAATTTGTAATTCAGGTAAAAGGAAAGGTAATCGAAAGAAGTAGCAAAAATAAAAATATTCCAACAGGAGAAATTGAAATTAAGGTAGCTGAGTTAACCCTTCTTAATGCTTCTAAAACTCCTCCGTTTACCATAGAAGACGAAACAGATGGTGGCGATGAACTTAGAATGAAGTATCGTTACCTAGATATTAGAAGGAAGCCTGTTCAACAAGGTTTGTTCTTGCGTCATACAATGGCAAAAGAGGTAAGAAATTACTTGGATTCAGCAGATTTTATAGAAGTTGAAACACCAGTTTTGATTAAGTCTACACCAGAAGGTGCGCGTGATTTTGTAGTTCCTTCAAGAATGAATGAGGGTCAGTTTTATGCCCTTCCACAATCTCCTCAAACCTTTAAGCAGTTATTGATGGTTGGTGGTTTTGACCGTTACTTTCAGATTGTAAAATGTTTTAGAGATGAAGATTTAAGAGCAGACAGACAACCAGAGTTTACTCAAATAGATTGTGAAATGGCATTTGTTGAGCAAGAAGATATTCTATCAACTTTCGAACACATGATGCGTCATTTATTTAAAACGGTTTTAAATGTTGAGTTGAAAGAATTTCCAAGGATGGATTATGCTGATGCGATGCGCCTGTACGGCTCTGACAAGCCTGACATAAGATTTGGGATGCCTTTTGTTGAATTAAATGATCTTACCCAAAATAAAGGCTTTAAAGTTTTTGATGACGCTGAGCTAGTTGTCGGTATTTGTGCCAAAGGAGCAGAAAGTTATACTAGAAAACAATTAGATGCCCTAACCGAATTTGTAAAAAGACCACAAGTTGGAGCTAAAGGATTGGTTTATGCAAAAATGAACGATGACGGAAGTATAAAATCGTCTGTTGATAAATTTTACTCTCAAGAAGATTTAAAAGCTTGGGCAGAGAAAATGGATGCTGAAAAAGGCGATTTAATATTGATAATCTCTGGCGAAAAAAACCACAGTAGAAATGCAATGAATGAATTGCGACTGCATATGGGAACACAATTAGGTTTAAGAAATAAAAACGACTTTGCTCCTCTTTGGGTTACTGATTTTCCTTTATTAGAGTGGGACGAAGACAGCGAAAGATTCCATGCGATGCATCACCCTTTTACTTCTCCAAAGATTGAGGATTTGAATCTAATACAATCTGACCCAGGCAAAGTTAGAGCTAATGCTTACGACATGGTTATTAATGGTGTTGAAGTCGGTGGTGGCTCAATTCGTATACATGACAAAACAATGCAAGATAAGATGTTGAGTTTATTAGGTTTTAGCCCAAAAGAAGCTAAAGCACAATTTGGCTTTTTAATGGATGCTTTTGAATATGGCGCTCCACCACATGGCGGAATTGCTCTTGGATTCGACAGAATGTGTTCTCTTTTCGGAGGTTCAGATTCAATTAGAGATTACATTGCTTTCCCTAAGAACAATTCAGGCAGAGATGTAATGATTGATGCCCCTGCAAAAATTGACGAGGAGCAGTTAAAGGAGTTAAACTTATCCATCAGGAAATAATTGGATTACCAAAGAAAAAAGGAATGATTAACGTATCACTCCTTTTTTAATCTATTGAATTACAAATCGTTGTACCTCTACTTTTTCATTAGACTTCACTTTGAGTAAATAGACTCCTTTTGCCAAATAATCAACCACTATTTTAGCGCTTGAATTATAACTTAGCTCAATTTCGGTGCAGGTAACGAATCCGTTTTAAAACTTTGAAGAGGCATCCATCTATTTCCTGATGTTAACCCATAAGCACAAACACTTTTAATCTGATATTCATATGTCGTATTAGCATTTAATCCTATCATCCAATATTTAGCAATTGGTGCTGTTAAGTTTGCTAAAGACCAAGCTGAAGTGCCTTGTTCACGATATCTCAATCTTGTTTTTACAACACTTGGAGTAATTGTCCATTCTAATCTGGCTTTTGAATCCTCAATGTAGGTGATACCAATATTTGTTGGATCCAGACATGGGGTAATTAACGTTTTAAATTTGGTTTGGTAAGCCAACTTACTCCAGCCTGATGCAGTTCTAACCATTACAGACCATACATAAACCGTATTAGGTGTTAATCCTGCAGCTTGCAATCTATTTGCTCTAACAAAATTTACTGTCGACCAATTTGGTGTTCCCGCAACTTTCATTACAACTTTATAAGAAATTGCTCCAGAAACATGTGACCAATTTAATGTTGCTGCTGTATCCTGAATGAAAATCGTTCTTAAATTTATTGGTGCTCCGCAGGTTGGGTCTGTCAGAACCATTAAACTAGAATCTTCAATTGTACACCCATTTGCATCGGTTACAGTAACAGAATACATTCCTTTCGATATTCCTGATATAGATGCGGTAGTTGCTCCATTACTCCAATCGTATGTATATGGGCTAGTACCTCCAAAAAGTGTAGTTGTTATCACCCCACTATTCGCATTAAAACAACTAATTAAGCTATCATTATTTAAGCCTATTGTAAGAATATTTGGCTCGGTGATTGTTCCATTTGCTGTAGATGATGCTCCATTATTATCAGTCACTGTTACCGTATAGGTTCCTGAACCTACTCCCGTTATACTTGCTGTTGTTGCACTGTTGCTCCATAAGTAAGTATATGGCATCACTCCGCCTGTGGCACTTGAACTTGCTCCACCATCTTAAAAGCCATTACAACTCACATTAGAATCTATTGCGACTGATGCAAACATTGCTGTTGGCTCAGTTATCGTTACTTGACTTGTTGATGGACCACATCCATTATTATCTGTCACACTTACTGTATAGGTTCCGGCTAATAAGCTTGTCGCAGGATTTGATGTCGACCCATTATTCCATGAATAGGTATAGGGGCTTGTGCCACCTTGAGCTGTTGTACTTGCTGAGCCATTCGAATCCCCATTACAACTTACATTACTCGCAGTTGTTGCGGTGGCTTGTAATTGACTTGGTTGTATGATAAATGCTGAAGCAGTCGCTGTGCTTGCTGCTGCATCGGTTACTGTAATTGTGTATGTCGTTGACGACAAATTAGATATCGTTGCTGTTGTTGCTCCGGTACTCCACGCATAAGTATAAGGACTTGTACCACTTGATCCAGTGGCAGTTAAACTTCCATCGGAGCCAAAACGGCAACTTACATTCGTTTGTGAAGTGATTGCGGCCGAAACAGGGGATGTAGATGGCTCCCATGTAAAGGCATCAAATGCAACATATTGGAAGTTCCCACCCATTGATAGAACTAATTCATCTATTGCAGTATTAGAATTATTAGAGCCGCCATATGTTGTCAAATCTATTTCTGTAAACCCATTGTTTGTAGCTGTGCTGCCAACAAAACCTGAATTTGTATTGATTATGAACTCTTGAGAGCCATTTTTCTTTCCTTCCATTTGTAAAGTACCTGAAACTCCCAAGGCGGCTCCACTATTAGCAAGATATATGTAGAATTTTTTAACCAAAAATTAGTCCCATCAGACGTTTCAATACCAAAAGAAGGGCTTGCATATACATTTTGATCATTGTCTATGTAACCATTATCATTTGCTGAACCATTCCAACCAGTACCAGGGAATGATTGATTAATATCAAATTGTTTAGTTGTACTGTTATAGGTAGAAATTGTAAAGCTCTGACCATTATCCGTAAAAGTAGTTGACCCGTTAGATTCTGTTAAAAAATCTTCTGTAGATTGTGAAAAAGAATTTAATCCTAAAAAGATTAACAAAATTGACAATAAGTGCGTTAGTTCTCTCATTATGTATTTTTTTATGGCAAATTAGATTTGCAAATTATTGAGCTTTAAGAAAACAACCATTACAATAATTTTCAAATGTGGGTTATAATCCTAATAAATAAAACTTAAAAAAGTTTAGTTCTAGAAAGTATTATTAATCTGTACTAGCTTATTGACGGTATCCTTTAACTTATTCAAATTTGAATTACTGTTATTTAATTTACATCAAGATATCAATCAAATATATGGGGATCTCAATATTTTCGTTTTTCGGAAGTCCTTTAATATAGCTTATTCTATAGGCTCAAAATTAAAGCCTGCACTAAATGTAATCATATTAATTGTTTGATACCACCTAAAACCCAAAAACGCTTATCCATATATAACTTCAATTAAAGATCAATCTGATAATCAAATATCGTTAGGTTTTGATTGATGATAGTGGGTGTATATTGTAAACGCGAGCATAAAAATATTTGTAAAACAAAAAAGCGTCCTAATTCAAAAGATTGAATTAGGACGCTTTTTTGATACTGTTTAAGAAACTACAATGTCCCTCTTTTCTCTTGCTCTCTTTCTATAGACTCAAATAAAGCTTTAAAGTTTCCTGCACCAAAACCTCTTGCTCCCATTCGTTGAATGATTTCAAAAAACAAAGTTGGCCTATCCTCTAGCGGTTTTGTAAAGATTTGAAGTAAATAACCTTCTTCGTCGGCATCAATCATAATACCTAATTTTTTCAAGGCTTCTATGTCTTCTTTCAGCTCATGGCTATGCTCTTCGAGTCTTCCCGGCACGGCTCTATAGTACTCATCCGGAGGAGTAGATAAAAATTCTATGCCTCTGTTTCTTAATTTAGCTACTGTAGTTAAAATATCATCTGTTGCAATGGCTATATGCTGCACCCCAGGCCCTTCATAAAAATCTAAATATTCTTCAATTTGCGATTTTTTCTTTCCTTCGGCAGGTTCGTTTATAGGGAATTTAATTCTTCCGTTACCGTTACTCATAACCTTACTCATTAAGGCAGAGTATTCTGTATGAATCTGTTTATCATCGAAAGATAAAAAGTTTACGAAACCCATTACATCTTCATAATACTTAACCCAAGTATTCATCTCGTTCCAACCAACATTACCTACCATATGATCGATAAACTTTAAACCTGTAGGCTCAGGATTGTAATCCGATTCCCATTTTTGGAAACCTGGCATAAATGTTCCTTTATAGTTTTTACGCTCCACAAACATGTGAACTGTTTCTCCGTAAGTATAAATTCCCGCAGTTACAATTTCACCGTGCTCATCTTTCTCAACTTTTGGTTCTTGATAAGATTTTGCACCCCTAGAAGTTGTTTCTTCGTAAGATTTTCTTGCATCTTCTACCCATAGAGCTACTACTTTTACACCGTCACCATGTTTTACAATATGATCATTTATAGGGTTCTTCGAGTTTAAAGGTGTTGTTAATACTAATCGAATTTTATCTTGTTTAAGAACATAAGATACACTGTCTTTACTCCCTGTTTCTAAGCCTCTATAGGCACAAGATTGGAACCCAAAAGCAGTTTTATAAAAATGAGCTGCTTGCTTTGCATTTCCAACATAAAATTCAACATAATCTGTTCCTAAAAGCGGCAAGAAGTCTTGCGCTCCTTCAAATATTTTTTCTAAGCCGTATTCTATTGATTTTATTTCCTTCGCCATATCTATTTTATAATTTGATTTTTCAAAGAATTGAAAATTCGTAATTTAAAATTCGTAAATATTAATGTATCCAACTTTTATAATATTTCCCATCATCTATTTTGATCGCATTCTTAGTAAGTTGTAGCGGTTTAAATGTATCTACCATTACGGCTAACTCTTCTGTTTCTGTTTGTCCAACACTTCTTTCATAAGCTCCTGGATGTGGCCCGTGAGGTATACCTGCTTGGTGCAAAGTAATTTGCCCTTGTGCAATATCGTTTCTACTCATAAAATCACCATCAACATAATACAAAACTTCGTCCGAATCAATATTACTATGATTGTACGGGGCAGGTATTGACTCTGGATGGTAGTCATAAAGCCTTGGCACAAATGAACAAATCACAAAACCTGCTGCCTCAAATTGCTGATGAACAGGTGGTGGTTGATGAACTCTGCCTGTAATTGGTTCAAAATCATGAATCGATATTGCGTAAGGATAATTAAAGCCATCCCAACCAACAACATCAAATGGATGAGAAGCATAAACATAACCATGAATAATTCCTTCTTTCTTGATTTTAATTAAAAAATCACCCATTTCATTATGAGTTTCTAGATCTGTTGGTGTTCTAAAATCTCTTTCGCAATAAGGAGAATGCTCTAACAATTGGCCAAACCAATTACGGTATCGTTTAGGTGTATAAATTGGGCTAAATGATTCTACTACCAAATGTCTATTCTCTTCTGAGTCAAAATCCATTTGATAAATCATTCCTCTAGGGATTACTAAATAGTCTCCGTATTTAAAGTCAATATTCCCTAAGAAAGTTCTCAATTTACCACTCCCCTTATGAATAAAAATCACTTCATCAGCATCAGTATTCTTATAAAAATACTCCTTCATGGATTTCTTAGGAGCAGCAAGACCTACAATTACGTCAGAGTTGCACATCATAGCTTCTCTTGATTCTAAATAATCATCCTGAGGTTTTACATCAAAGCCTATTAACCTGCGCGACTTAAAGTTTTTCTCAACTTCAACTTGAGGTCTAACATCTTTTGAACCCAAATACTCCTTAACCATTGTTGGTCTATGCAAGTGATACATTAATGTTGACATCCCATCAAAACCTACTGTTCCAAAGAGCTGTTCATAATGCAATGAGCCATCTTCTTTCTTAAAAGTCGTATGTCTCTTTTTTGGAATTTTTCCTAATTCTCTATAAAATGGCATAATTAATTTTTATTTAAAAAAATTTAATGTTCTAATTTACTAATGTCCCAATTCTCAAATGCAAGTCGATATGCCTTAAAAAAACAAATCGCCCATTTTAAAATTAATCAATTGCTACATTGTTTAATTTCTAAATGGATTCATTCAACTTCGGTCTCAACCTACTTTTGTATACTGAATGCGCGTCTTTTTTCTCCTTCCCCTTTCGGATTTTTCTTTGTTCTTCAATTGGCAAGTTAGCTATTTCTTGACATTCGGGTTTGCAAGCTCCATTATATTTTACTTTGCACCTTTCACACTGAATAAAAAGTAAATGACAATCATCATTTGAGCAGTTTGTATGATCATCGCAAGGCTCACTACACTGATGACATTTACTAATGATTTCCTCAGAAATTCTTTCTCCTAATCGTTCATCAAAAACAAAGTTTTTACCTACGAACTTATTCTCTAAACCTTCTGCTTTAACTTGCCTTGCATAGTCAATAATACCCCCATGCAATTGGTTTACATCGTCATAGCCTTTATGTTTTAAATATGCACTGGCCTTTTCACAACGTATACCTCCTGTGCAATAAAGCAAGACTTTCTTCTCATTCTTTCCTTCTAAAAACTCCTCTACTTGGGGCAATTCCTCTCTAAATGTATCTGCATCTGGGCAAACAGCTCCTTCAAAATGACCAACTTCACTTTCGTAATGGTTACGCATATCAATCACGACTGTTTTAGGATCTTGCAATGCTTCATTAAACTCTTTAGCCGTTAAGTGATTCCCCACATTAGTAACATCAAAGGCACCATCGTCTAAACCATCGGCAACAATTTTATTTCTAACTTTTACTTTTAGTTTGTAAAACGATTTGCCGTCATCCTCAACAGCAATTTTAAATGGAATTTCCTTGAAGTATTCACGAGCATATAATTTGTTTACAAATTCATCCCAGTTTTGCTCTGGAACACTCATTTGGGCATTCACTCCTTCATTAGCTAAATAGGTGCGGCCAAACACATTAAGTTCTGCCCACTCTTTATAAAGCTCATCTCTTAATTCATCCGGGTTTGTAATAATTACATACCTGTAAAACGAAACAGTAATACGTTTGAAATCCTCAGCCATGAGCTGCTCTTTCAATAATTTTTTATCGTATTTGTTATACAATTCCATAAATCCAATTCTATAACGCACAAAGTTAAGTTAAACCATGAACTAGAAAAAATGACAATTGTCAGGGTTCTGGTTTTAGTATTTTCTATAAAAATTGAATATTAGAGAAAGATAATTACTGTTTGCATGATTGTTAAATACATTTAATGTTTCATTATTTTTGGTTAACATTAATTAAGAAATATGATATTAGTAATAGGAGCAGGCGGTCAGGTAGGCCAAGAATTAGTTCATAACCTCAGAGAAATTTACGGAAATGATAAGGTTGTAGCCTCTGACTTAAGAGATTTAAAAGACGAGAATGGGCCAAGTGAAGTTCTTAATGCTTTAAATAAAGAGCGATTACACGAAATTGTTGCTAAATACAATATCAAAGAGATTTATCATTTGGCTGCATTACTATCTGCAACTGCTGAAAAACAACCAGCTTTTGGCTGGGAGTTAAATATGGATAGCTTATTCTATGTATTAGACTTAGCAAAAGAGAAAATTATTGATAAAATATTTTGGCCAAGCTCGATTGCCGTTTTTGGGCCAAATACACCAAGAGATAATACCCCTCAGCATACAGTAACAGACCCAACAACTATATACGGAATTAGCAAACTAGCGGGTGAGCGTTGGTGCGAATATTATGCAAAAAACTACGGTGTTGATGTTAGAAGTATTCGTTACCCAGGTTTAATCGGGTATAAAACAATGCCTGGTGGCGGCACAACTGATTATGCTGTAGACATATACCACAAAGCATTGTCAGACGGAACTTATGAGTGCTTTTTAAAAGAAGATGCTTATTTACCTATGATGTACATGGAAGATGCTATTCGCGCTACCATTGAGTTGATGCAAGCAGATTCTGAAAAAATCAGCATTCGATCTAGCTATAACCTTGGCGGTATTTCATTTTCTCCAAAAGAAATTTCTGCTGCCATAAAGGCTGAAATACCCGAATTTACAATTAGCTACAACCCTGATTTTAGACAAAAAATTGCAGAAAGCTGGCCATCAAGTATAAACGACATACAGGCTCAAAAAGATTGGGCTTGGAATATGAAATATGATTTAGGCCTGATGACAAAAGACATGCTTAATAATCTCAAAAAAGCCTAAAAAGAAATTAGAACATTTAATCACCAAAATTTGAAGATGAAAAGAACTCTTTTTGCATTAGTCATTATTTTTTCTTTTTGGGAAGTAAGCGCTCAATCATTTAAGATTGTAGACGGGGACACCATTAATAAAATAGACGCAAATAGAAAGCGACAAGGCAATTGGATTGTAACTGCAAGATCAAGTGTTAACTTTGGTTATACAGATGGTGAGACTCTAGAAGAAGGCAAGTATATAAATAGTCGTAAAGAGGGAGCTTGGAAGAAATACTACCCTGGAGGAAAAATAAAAAGCGAAATATTTTACGTTAGAAGTCGCCCAAAAGGACCTTACACATTATATTATGAAAATGGGAACGTAGAAGAGTCTGGAAATTGGACTAGAATTAAAAATACAGGCTCATTTACACGATACCACCCTAACGGAAAAATTGTACAGGACTTCACATTTTCAGCATCAGGACAAAGAACAGGAAAACAGACCTACTATTACGAAAATGGGAATGTTCGACTTGAGGGATCATGGGAAGGAGGAATTGAAACAGGTGAAATGAAAGAATATTATAAAAGTGGCGATATCTTGTCAGTTAAAAACTTTAACAATGGCGTTTTGGATAAAGCAAGTGTTGAATCATATGCGCCAAAAACAGAAGTTAAAGATGCTGTTCAAGAAATTATTGATAAAGGCGAAGACATTAATGCTTCAGTTGAAAAAACAGAAGCTCCCAACCAAGGAACTTTTAATGGGGATGGTTACCAGCAGATATTTAACCCCAACAAACAAATAGCAAAAGACGGAGTATTTAAGCGTTACCGACTAATGGATGGTAAGCAATACGTTTACGACGAAAATGGCCTTTTAAAACAAATAATGATTTTTAAAGAAGGTCGTTACATTGGTGACGGTGTTATTGAAGAATAAGCCTCCCTTCATCCCTATTTTTCTTAGCAAATTTCGTTTCTTTGTATGCTAATGTTATATTGGCAATAATGAGCTCGAATTTAGTTGTTTACAACACCCTAAGCAGACAAAAAGAAACATTTAAACCACTAGACCCTAGTGTCATTGGAATGTATGTTTGTGGGCCTACTGTTTACGGAGATGCTCACTTAGGTCATGCAAAATCGTATGTTTCATTTGATCTCATTTATAGATACTTAAAACATAAATTCCCGAAAGTAAAATACGTGCAAAACATTACTGATGTAGGACATCTTACCGACGATGCAGATGCAGGTGATGATAAGATTGCAAAACAATCACGGTTAGAAAAAGTAGACCCAATGGCTGTGGTTGAGAAGTATATGTATAATTACTTCCGAGATATGGATGCTCTGAATGTGGAAAGGGCAGATATTTATCCAAGACCATCCGGACATATTCCTGAGCAAATAGAAATAATTGAAAGTCTTATAAAAAAGGGCTTTGCTTATGAAGTAAACGGTTCCGTTTATTTTGACGTAGCCCAATATGACCAAAACCACAACTATGGTAAATTATCTGGTCGTTCGATAGAAGAAATGATGGATGGGGCCGCAAATAGAAGTTTAGCTGCCCAATCTGATAAGAAAAACGCTTTTGATTTTGCACTTTGGAAAAAAGCTGACGAAACCCATTTAATGCAATGGAATTCTCCATGGGGAAAAGGTTATCCCGGATGGCACATAGAATGCACAGTTATGAGCCAAAAATATCTAGGAGAAAATTTTGATATTCATGGTGGCGGTTTAGAAAACCAATTTCCACATCATGAATGTGAGATTGCTCAAGCAGAAGCATATACTGGAAAAGCTTTTGCCAATTATTGGTTACACAATAATATGGTGACCATAAATGGTCAAAAGATGGGTAAATCTTTAGGCAACGGTATCTTTTGTGCTGAATTATTTACAGGTAATAACTTTCAACTTGAAAGAGCTTACAGCCCGATGACAGTTCGTTTTTTCATTTTACAGTCGCACTACAGAAGTACTCTTGACTTTTCAAACTCTGCCTTAGAAGCCGCATCTAAAGGATTTGATCGGTTGAGCAAAGGAATAGAAAGGCTTAAAAATTTAAAAGTCGGTAGCAAAACTTCAATTGATTTAGAAGGGTTCGAAAAGAGTTTGTTTGCTGCTATGGATGACGATTTTAATTCTCCAATTGCTATTTCCAAACTTTTTGATGGATTAAAATTAATTGCATCTGTTGAAAAAGGAACTGATAGCATTTCTCAGCGTGACTTAGACAAAATGATTGGCCTTTACAACACGTTCTTTTATGATATTCTTGGGCTTCAGTTAGAAGATGAGACTACTCAATCAGACGATGTAACCGATCATTTAATGAACCTTATTTTAGAGTTTAGGGCTGCTGCAAAAGCAGAAAAAAACTATACAATCGCCGATAAAATTAGAGATAAACTAAAAGAAGTTAATATTGGAATTAAAGATGGGAAAGAAGGAGCTGAGTGGGATTATGAATAGAATTTATCTTCTCTTTTCTGTCCTCATTATTTTTGCTTCGTGCGGTGAAGAGTCGGCTAAGAAAAAGACATTTCCAAAAATTAATGAGGTTAAGAGTCCGGTTCTTGAAAGGCCTGACTTTAATAAAGATTCAGCCTATGCTTTTATAAAAAAGCAAGTTGATTTTGGTCCAAGGGTTCCAAATACTGAAAGTCATAGAAAAACTGCTAAATATCTTGCAAATAAACTTGGCTCATACAATTTTAACATTATTGAACAGAAAGCTGAAGTTGAAGCTTTTAATGGCAATAAACTATCAATTACAAATATAATTGGTGAATTTAAGCCTGAAAAAAATAATAGAATACTATTATTTGCTCATTGGGATACAAGGCCATTTGCAGACCAAGATATCAAAGACAAAAACAAACCAATAGATGGAGCCAATGATGGTGCTAGCGGTGTAGGTGTTTTATTAGAAGTTGCTAGGCAAGTTCAATTGGCTGATCCAAATATTGGAGTTGATATCATTTTTTTTGATGCTGAAGACTATGGACAACCAAGCAGCGCTATGATGGCACCTAAATCTTTAACCTGGTGTCTTGGAAGTCAATATTGGGGTAAAAATCCACATAAATCAAACTACACAGCCAGATTTGGAATCTTGTTAGATATGGTGGGTGCGAAAGATGCCTTTTTCACAAAAGAAGGATTTTCTATGGTTTATGCTCCCGAAATTGTGGAAAAAGTATGGAGTAATGCTAAGGCCTTAGGTCATGGGAATCATTTTGTTTACCAACAAACACAACATGTTGGTGAGGATGACCATATTTACGTGAATAGATTGATGAAAATACCAAGTATCGATATAATTCAGTATGACCCCTCAACAGGGGCATTTGGAAAACATTGGCATACCCATGATGACAATATGGATGTGATTGATAAAGAAACAATTACAGCCGTTGGAGAAACGGTTCTTGCGACTGTATTGAATGAGGTAAAATAAGCACTTTCCCTATTTTTTTCCCCACTTTATTTTAATAACTTGAAACTCCAAATTTAAGGACAGCAAAATATGTCAGACGATAAAAAAACACTTTGGTTACTAGATGCTTACGCACTAATATATAGAGCACATTTTGCATTCAGCCAGAATCAAATGATAAACTCTAAAGGTTTAAACACCTCGGCTATATATGGCTTTACAACCACTTTATTTGAAGTGTTAAGTGTAAATAAACCAACTCATATTGCTGTTGTTTTTGATACAAGTGCTCCCACTGCTCGACATATTGAATTTCCTGAATATAAAGCAAATCGTGAAGAAACTCCTGACGATATAAGACTCGCAATTCCATACATCAAACGATTAATTCAAGGGTTTAACATACCAACAATATATTCTGATGGATACGAAGCAGATGATGTAATTGGGACACTTGCAAAAAAAGCAGAAAAAGAAGGTTATCAAACCTTTATGATGACTCCTGATAAGGATTTTGGCCAATTAGTGAGCGAAAACATTTTCATGTATAAACCTGCAAGGATGGGCAACCGCGCTGAAGTTTGGGGTATCAAAGAAGTTTGTGAGCGCTTTGAAGTAAATGACCCACTTCAAGTAATCGACTACCTTGGAATGATGGGCGATGCTGTCGATAACATTCCGGGAATTCCTGGAGTTGGTGATAAAACAGCTAAAAAGTTTTTAAAAGCTTATGGAAGTATGGAAGGCTTGTATGAAAATACGGCTGACCTTAAAGGTAAAATGAAAGAAAAAGTAGAAGCTAATAAAGATCAAGCCTTTCTTTCTAAAAAATTAGCAACAATAATAATTGATGTCCCAGTAGATTTTGATTCAAACAGTCTTAAGAAAGACCCATTAGATAAAAAGAAACTTGAAGAGCTTTTCGCTGAACTTGAATTTAGAACATTGAGTAAACGAATTTTAGGAGAAGAAGTTAGCATAGCCCCAAACCCTGGAGGCCAAATAGATTTATTTAGTTCTTCAAACAATAATAGTTCTAAAGATCCTGAGAATAAAGAAGAAGAAAATTCAACTCCTGAAATTCAGGAAATGAAAACCATTGAAATGGTTCCGCATAATTATCAATTAATTGATACTGAAGATAAGGTTAAGGAGCTAGTGCAAAAATTAAAAAAAGCTAAAAGTATTTGTTTTGATACTGAAACAACCGGTTTAAATCCTCTTTTAGCAGAATTAGTCGGAATTGCTTTTTCAATAAAAAAAGGTGAAGCCTACTATGTTCCAATAGATGCTTCTGTTGAAAAAGCTAAAAAACAAGTAGCTCAGTTTAAAGATATATTTGAAGATTCTCAAAAACAACTAATTGCTCAAAATTTAAAATACGATTTAGCGGTTCTCAAAAAATACGATATTGAGTTAAAAGGCAAGTTTTTCGACACCATGATTGCACATTATTTGCTCGAGCCGGATATGAAACACAACATGGATGTTTTAGCAGAAAATTACCTTGGATATAGACCTGTTTCAATCGAAACCTTGATTGGGAAGAAAGGTAAAAATCAAGGTAATATGAGAGATGTTGAGCCCGAAAAGGTAGCCGAATATGCTGGTGAAGATGCAGACATCACGCTTCAACTTAAAGAACTATTCGAAAAAGAACTAGAAAAGAGCGAAGTCCAAAGCCTTTTCGAAGAAATAGAAATGCCATTAATCTCAGTTTTGGCAGATATGGAAGCGGAAGGGATTAATCTTGATACGAAAGCTCTCGGAGTTTTTTCAATTGAGCTTGGAAGAGAAATAGAAAGTCTTGAGAAGAGGATAATTGAACTGGCAGGAACCCAGTTTAATGTTGACTCACCAAAACAACTTGGAGAAATTCTATTTGATGTTTTAAAAATTGATGAGAAAGCTAAAAAGACAAAGACTGGCCAATATTCCACTTCTGAAGATACGCTCAGTAAAATCGCCGACAAACATGAAATCATTCCAAAAGTATTAGACTATAGATCTCTTAAAAAACTTAAATCCACCTATGTAGATAGTTTACCTCAGTTGGTAAATCCGAATACAAAACATATTCATACTAGCTATATGCAAACTGTTGCAGCAACAGGAAGATTAAGCTCTAATAACCCAAACCTACAAAACATTCCGATTAGAACCGAAAAAGGACGAGAAATAAGAAAAGCGTTTATTCCAAGAAACAAGATCCACTTATTACTTGCCGCCGATTACTCGCAAATTGAACTTAGAATTATTGCTGCTCTTAGTAATGATGAAAGCATGATTGAGGCTTTTAAAAACGGAGATGATATTCATGCTGCTACTGCTTCGAAAGTATTTGAAGTCCCATTAAAAGAGGTTGATAGGGATATGCGAAGTAAAGCGAAGATGGTAAACTTTGGAATTATATACGGAATTTCTGCTTTTGGCTTATCGCAGCGATTAGGGATTAAAAGAAAAGAAGCTAAAGAGATAATTGACAGCTATTTTGAAAAGTATCCAAGTATAAAAGCCTATATGGACAATAGTATTTCCTTTGCTAAAGAAAATGGTTATGTTGAAACAATTATGAAGCGAAGAAGGTATCTTAAAGATATTAATGGCAAGAATGCAATTATGAGAGGGTTCGCTGAAAGAAATGCAATTAACGCTCCCATTCAAGGATCAGCTGCTGACATAATAAAAATTGCAATGATTAATATTCAGAAGGAGTTTAAATCGAATAATTTTAAATCAAAATTATTACTACAAGTGCATGATGAGTTGGTCTTTGATGCTCACAAAGATGAACTAGAAAAAATAAAAACAATAATTAAAGAGAAAATGGAACATGCTGTTGAATTAATCGTACCACTGACAGTAGAAATGGATTCAGCTGAAAATTGGCTCGAAGCACACTAAAATAGAGTAATTTTTATATATTTGGAAATAATGAAACGACCTTCACTAAGAAATTTTATCTTAACATTTGCAATACTAGGGCTATTTGCCTGCCAAGAAAAAATTAATAAAAAACCAGTTGAAAGTGAAGAAGATAAGGCTGAAATCCTGCTAAAAAGCAAAGAGAAAGCTGAATCAATCAAAACTATCTTTTACTCATTACCTTCACCACTAGAACTTACTATATTGTTTAAAAAAGAAGGTGTTGAATATCATTACGACAAGCTACATAACACCCTAGAAAGGGATAAGTACATAACAACAGTTAAAAAAGGCCTAAACCTAGGTATTTATGGTGCAGACCTAAGTTACGCGGGTTTATTTGCAAAGCATAGCGATGCTATTCAGTATTTTTCTGTTAGCCATTTATTAGCAAGTGATTTAGGAATAGGTCAAACTTTCCAGAAAGAGTTTATAACGAGGCTTGAAAATAATGCGAATAATAAAGATACTTTACTGCAGGTTATTACAGATTTCTTCTTAGAGAACGATTCTTATTTGAAAGATCAAAACCAACAAAATATATCGACTTATGTGCTAGTTGGCGGCTGGATAGAAGGTCTTTACCTTGGTACCCATATGATAAGTGAAAAAACGAATGCAGAAGGAATTAGAGAGATAATTATTGGACAATTAGCCTCTTTGAATAATTTATTATTGCTACTCGATGATATTGGAAAAAGCCAAGAAATGCAACTTCTAAAGTCCAACATGGAATTATTGAGAAGTTATTACGGTGAAATGGAGCCTGTAGAAACGGAAGAAGCTAAAACAAAAATAGAAGAAGGCGAGCTTGTTATTGATACAGGCGAAGAGTTGGCAGTAATATCAGATGAAACATTTGAAAAAATTAAAAACTTAGTTACAAAAATTCGATCCTCAATAATTAGATGATAATGTTAAAAAAACCTTTGATACTTGCAGCTAGTTTAATTGCTACAACAGCTTTGTTTGGTCAATGCAAAGGTTTTACTAAACGAAATTGTCTGCCTGAATTAGCTCCCTATTTAAGTAACGGACAGCTAAATGCCGCTCAATTTACACCTGGAGAAAATGCAAAAGTTAGTTTAAACTTTAACAAAGGTATTTCTTATCGATTAATTGTTTGTGCCGACCCATACCTAGAAGGTTTAAACTATCAATAATAGTAGTGGAATAGTTTTTAAATCTGATACGCTTCAAGATTCACATTCATAAGCTGACTTAAAAGTAAATCAAACAGGCCCGTTAAATCTTTCAATAAAAGTGTCTGAAAAAGAAAACGCAACCGGCATCGTAAGAAGCGGTTGCGTTACTATATTAATTGGTTTTAAGGAAGACTAGTTAATTACTAACTTTCTTGTTATTCTTTCACCATCCAACTCAGCAGTTACAAAGTAAATACCTTTTGGAAGTTCTGCTGTATTCAAGTAAAACTTGTAAGGTCCTGCAACAAAATTACCTTGGTAAATATTTGCTACTCTTTCTCCAAGAATATTCTGAACATAAACCTGAGCATTTTCAGAACTTTTAATAAAGTTAAAGTTAATGTTTACCTCGTCTTTCGCAGGGTTTGGGAAAATAACAAAATCACTTTCCTTAGCAACAACAGTGTTAATTCCAACAGGTTGACCATTAATTCTAAAATTATCAATGAAAATATTGTTCCCTCCTCCATTTTCAACTTCAATCATAAACATTGCATTGTCAGCAGTTTTAATTGAACTAGGAATAGCAAAACCAGGTATTGTCACGGTTTTCCATTGAGAGGCTTGTGAAGGCACAAACGGGTTAGTTGAAGTTGAATTATCATATGCAAAAAATACAGGCGACATTGTTAAAAGGTTCGACCAACTAGCACCACAATCTGTAGAAGCAAAAACCTTGATTTTATCATCACTCCCAGAATTTCTTCTTTTGTAAGCTACTTCCATAGAAATGGTAGGACTAATTACATCCGACATTTTTAAAGTTGGAGAAACTAATTGGTCTGATGATGTTCTGTAAACGGCATTACCATTTGCAATCCATACAGAGCTTGAACCAGTATTTGCAGCAAAATTTGCTCTTTCAAATGTTGGAGAAACATATTTTTCAACTACAACCCATTCATCAAAAGCAGCTGTTGATTCAAAACTTTCATTGTAATTATATGCAGAATAATCTGCAGCGATAGAAGAAACATGAACATAATCGGATAAAACCAAGCTATCTGCTCCTCCTGCATTTGAGATTCTTAGTGTCAAGTCATAATCTCCAGGAGTATTATATGTTATTGTTGGGTTAGGAGAAGATGAAGTTGAAGGTGTTCCTCCTGGAAAAGACCAACTGTAAGTAGTTAAAGGCCCACCATATGCATCTTCTGAAAAAGTAACAGTACCACCCGCACAGGTAAACTTGTCTGTATCAAATATTTCAATAATTGGTGCAGGTGTTTGACCAACAAATCCGTCATTTGTTCCAGTCTGAATTTCATTAAAATCAGATGTTATGCTATCCAGTTTTTGATACGTATTGATGGCAGAAAGCATTCTAGTCTTTTGCCCATCAGTAAACATACCTAAACAAGTTATTCCATATCCCATATAGTTTTCTAACTGATCGGGAAGGTTCGAACTGTATGGGTTTGGATTTGAACTAACTCCTCCCGAAGCATCATTTGAACAAGAATTTAAATTGAAGTTACATGAGTTGTTATTATCATCAAATTGCGGAGGTGTATCACAAACAAAATCTCCGGTTGCATGACAAAGGCTTCCACATGCTCCTTGGAAAGTATGTAACAAATTTAAACAATGTCCAATCTCATGAGTAACTGTTCTACCATCAGTTGATTGAGCCGCCTCGATAGAACCCCATTCGTCTGCTCTTACAACTAAACCGTAGGTAGACAGGCTCCCACTACTTGGAGGTGGAAACTGGGCAAAACCAAGAACATTCCCTAAACCACCAAAACTTGGGATTGAGTTTACAATCCAAACATTTAGGTAAGATAGTCGGTCCCAACCTGCAAGAGTTTTTGGGGCATTTCGATTGCTGGGCGAATTTGAGAAATGATGATTTGTCCGTGTAATTCCTTCTGTAGGATTTCCATTAGGGTCTAATTTTGCTAATCTAAACTCTATTCCAACATCAGAAATATAAGGTCGAAACATAGATCTAACTGCAGATGTGTCGGAGTTTAATTTATTAAAGTCTTCATTTATAATTCTAATTCCATCATCAATTTGCGCTTTAGAAATATTTCCAACTCCATTGTAATGAATGATATGAATAGCTAAAGGAATAATAATTTTTCCATTGGCTTTATTTAATTGATAATTTTGAACGTTTTTAATAGCGTTTAGTAGGTCTTGCTGATACTGAGTTTTCATTTCAGGGTGAGCTTCATGAAAATCGTTTAATGCTTCATCAGAAGCACACCAATTAGATTGTGCTTGAATGTTTGAAAGTAAAAAAACAGAAGCTATTAGATATATAATTTTTTTCATATTTATTTTTTATCCTTTTGTAGGGCGCCTAAAATTAAACATAATAGTTTATGCTATACTCCATTTGAGCTATATGATACCATTAAAGTATTTAATTTGACAAATTAGCTATACTTATTAAACGAGATTTTGGCATTAAATGTTTGTTCTGAAATAGCCCTTTTAAGTTAAAAGGTTTAAGAAATCAGTTTAAAGGCTTGTTCTAAATCATCTACAAGGTCATTAACATCTTCAATTCCAACACTTAAACGGATTAGCGAATCAGTAACTCCAAGCTTAAATCTATGTACCTCGGGCATTGACGCATGCGTCATAGTTGCAGGATGACAAATAAGTGACTCTACTCCTCCTAATGATTCTGCTAGACTAAAAACTTTAAAACTTGACATTAATTTAAAAGTCTCTTGCTTACTATCTCCCACTAAATCAAAAGAAATCATTCCTCCATATCCTCTCATTTGTCTTTCGGCAATACCATGATTTGGATGATCTTTAAATCCAGGCCAAAACACTTTATTTACTTTTGGGTGCCTCACTAAATAATGAGCTATTTTTTCGCCATTTTCACAATGCCTTTGCATTCTTAAGTGTAAGGTTTTTATTCCTCTTAAAGCTAAAAAACTATCCTGGGGGCCGCATATTGCACCGCTGCTATTCTGAATAAAATACAATCTTTTTGCAAGTTCATCTTCTTTACAAACCAATGCACCCATTACCACATCAGAATGCCCACCAAGGTATTTGGTAACAGAATGCATTACTATGTTTGCTCCTAAATCTAACGGATTTTGAAGGTAAGGGGTAGCAAAAGTATTATCTACAGCCAACAGAATTTGATGCTTTTTAGAAATTTTAGCAACCGCCTCAATATCTACTACATTCATCATTGGATTTGTTGGAGTTTCTACCCAGATTAATTTTGTTTTTTCGGAAACTGAACTCTCAATTGTTTGAGCATCGATTATAGAAACAAACTTGAATTTAATTCCTAGCGGCTCGAATATTTGCACAAACAATCGATAAGAACCTCCATACAAATCATTTGTAGAAATGACTTCATCCCCTGGTTTGAGCAATTTTAAAACTGCGTCGATAGCAGCGATACCACTTCCAAAACACATTCCGTATTTGCCATTTTCAAGTGCGGCAATGTTATCTTCTAAAACTTTTCTTGTTGGGTTGCTGCTTCTAGAGTATGTAAAGCCCTTGTGCTTTCCAGGGCTTTCTTGATGATAGGTTGATGTTTGATAGATTGGGGTCATTACAGCACCTGTAGCTGAATCGGGTTCAATACCAGCATGAATTACTTTAGTTCCAAATCTCACCTTTTTATTACTCAAATTATTACTATTTAGAATGAGTTCTTTTAATCCACCTAGGTAGTATTATTGCTCCAATAAATAAATATGGATAATAAGAAATTAATCTCCATACAGCTGCAAGCGCAGCTACTAGAAGCGCACTAGGAATAAAGTCATTCAAAAATTTTCCAAAAGCTAGTTCAGCTATTCCCACTCCGCCGGGAGTTGGACTAATTAACATGATTACCCACATGACTAATTGCCGTGCATAAATTAGCAAATGATCGTCAACTGCAGTAATTGCCAGAATAAGGAAGTTAACCACCCAATACCTTGCAGTCCATGAAAATAAGGTTGCTGTAAATGCCTTAACCCAAAAGCGCTTTGGTTTACCTTTTAATTCTTTTGAAGTAACCACAATTTCATCTCCTGTATCGGCAGCTTTAGTCCTCCATTTTCTTAAAAACGGCAATCTAAAAATCATTAATAGAAGCCACTTAAAACCTCTTGGCTTAAAGAAAATAGCATAGCTAATTACCGAGGTTAGGAATACAATAAATCCATAGCCTATGTAAAACACCATTTCTGCACTTAAAATAAGACCAAACAGCTCGGTTTCTATACCTGCGGGGAACAGGTTTTCAAAACCAACAACCATAATTACAAGCGGAACCATTAAAATATAGAATAGCTCATCGAGCATTGCCGTAGTCATTACAACGGCTGTGCTTTTACCTATGGAAACCCCTTCTTTATTAACAATATAAATTGCTACACCAGAACCTCCAACAACAGAGGGTGTTATGGCAGAGGCAAACTCCCACAGCATAATTGTATCAAAGCTATTTCTCCAATTTATTTGATAATCGGTTAGTACTCTAATTCGATACATGTATGCCAAGTCTCGAATCGCCATCATAATAAGTGCTACAAAAATCCAAAAGCTGGTAGACCAAGTCCACTCTATCGCTTCAAAGCTTTTTACATCAAACTCTTGAACTAACATGTAGGTTGAAACAGACAAGCCTATTAAAATGGTTATCCAAATTCGAACTGGAGAAAATAACTTTAATGCTTTTGGATTGTTTTCCACGTTTATCTATTTGCTTTCTTCTACTTTTACAAACTCAAAAAATGAATATGAAAAAAGTTTATTATTTATCTACTTGCTCAACTTGTACAAGAATTATTAACGAAGCAGGCCTAAATGAAGGCTTCGAATTGCAAGATATAAAAACTAATAAAATTACCGAACCACAAGTTGAAGAAATGCAACGATTAGCTGGATCTTATGAAAATTTATTCAGCAGACGTGCTATGAAATATCGTTCAATGGGATTAAACGAAATGGAATTGACTGAACCTGATTACAAAAAGTATATTTTGGAAGAATATACTTTTCTCAAAAGACCTGTTGTAATTATAAATGACAAAATTTTTATTGGTAATAGCGCCAAAACTCTTGATGCGATAAAATCAGAGCTTAACTAATGGCGTTTAATAGCAACTTAAAAGCCCACCTTTCTATTATTGGAGCAAACCTAATTTATGGTATTAACTATTCCATAGCAAAGGATGTAATGCCAGAATACATACAACCTTTTGGTTTTATATTTTGCAGAGTTTTAGGTGCTCTAATTTTATTTTGGCTTCTACAATTATTAGTAAAAACGGATAAAATTGAACGTAAAGACTTCTTAAGATTATTCATCTGTGGCCTTTTTGGTGTTGCAAGTAACCAATTGATGTTCTTTTATGGTTTAAATCTAACCACACCAATAAATGCAGCAATAATTATGACTTGCAATCCCATTTTGGTTTTAGTTTTTTCTACGTTCTTGATTAAAGAAAGAATTACCCCATTTAAAGTTTTGGGAATTTTTCTTGGTTTAGCCGGTGCTGCAGGCCTAATATTAAATAATTCATCCTTAAGCATAGACTCAAGCAATTTTATAGGTGATTTATTTATTTTTTTAAACGCAACATCCTATGCTATATATTTGGTTACAGTAAAACCACTGATGAGCAAGTATAGTCCATTAACAGTAATCAAGTGGGTGTTTTTATTCGGTTTTACAATCGTAATTCCTTTTGGTTTTTCAGAGTTCAGAAGTATCGATTGGCAAAGTTTTAACCCAAGTATTTGGGGTGCATTCATTTTTGTAGTTGTTGGGACTACCTTTTTAGCCTACCTTTTTAATATCTATGGCCTAAAACGCTTAAACCCTAGTGTTGTAAGCACATACATCTATTCCCAGCCACTTATTGCTTCAATTGTCGCATTGCTTATGCAAAAAGATGAATTAAATACCGTTAAAATAGTTTCGGCCATTTTAATTTTTATTGGCGTTTATTTAGTGAGTAGAAAACAAAAAGTTAAAGAAGCTCCTGCGGAATAGTTAACTTTGGAATCCTAAAAAAATAAATATGATTTATTCTATGACTGGCTTCGGAAAAGCCGAAGGTATTGTTGCTAATAAAAAAGTTGTAATTCAACTAAAGTCATTAAATAGCAAGCAGTCAGATATTAATGCTAAACTCCCTAACCTTTTTAGAGAAAAAGAGTTGAGCTATCGCAAACTGATTTCAGATCAACTTACTAGGGGTAAAATTGAGTTAGCAATTTCTTATGAAAATTTAGAAAGCCAATCGAGCTTTGAGATAGACGGCGACTTATTAAAAAACTATTACAATCAGCTACAGAAGCTAAGTAATGAGCTTGGAGCAGAAGGAAACAACTTAATGGAGGTAGTAACTCGCTTTCCCGAAGTTTTAAAAAGTCAGACAGATGAGTTTACTGCTGAAGATTGGCAAAAAGTTGAAGGTATTTTAAATGAAACCATTTCTGAAATAAACGGATTTAGAGCGCATGAAGGCAAAAGCCTTGAGACAGACTTGAAGCTTCATGTAAATACCATAAGTGAACTTTTAGAAGAGGCATTAGTTTATGAGCATGAAAGAACTGAAACAGTTAAAGAAAGATTAAAAACTAATCTAGAAGAGTTAGAACAAAAAGCAACAATTAGCCAAGAAAGGTTTGAGCAAGAGTTGATTTACTATATTGAGAAATATGATATTTCAGAGGAAAAAGTAAGGCTTAAAGCGCATTGTGAGTACTTTATTGAAACTATGGATGGAGAGGCTGGCCAAGGAAAAAAATTAGGATTTATAAGCCAAGAAATGGGGAGAGAAATAAATACACTTGGCTCGAAGGCAAATCATGCCGAAATGCAAAAGATTGTTGTACAAATGAAAGACCAACTTGAAAAAATTAAAGAACAAGTATTAAATGTATTGTAATGGGTAAGTGTATAATTTTTTCAGCTCCATCTGGTGCAGGTAAAACAACTATAGTGCACCATTTACTAAAACAGAACTTAGGTCTTGAATTCTCAATTTCTGCTTGTACAAGAAAAAAAAGAGGACAAGAAGAGCATGGTAAAGATTATTACTTCTTATCTATTGAAGAATTTCAGAATAAAGTAAAACAAGATGCGTTTATAGAATGGGAAGAAGTTTATACTGACCATTGCTATGGAACTTTAAAGGATGAAATCAAACGAATTTGGGACGACGGCAAGCATGTTATTTTTGATGTTGATGTTGTTGGTGGAATTAACTTAAAGAAGTATTTCGGCAAAGATGCCCTATCTATTTTTGTTATGCCGCCTTCAATGACAGAGCTTGAGAAAAGATTAAGAGGAAGAGGCACAGATTCAGAAGACCGCATTTTAAAACGCCTGCAAAAAGCGAAACAAGAATTAATTACCGCAGACAAGTTTGATAAAGTCATTTTAAATAATGATTTAGAAACTGCAAAATCAGAAGCAGTTAACTTAATTAGAAATTTTATTAAAAAATAAATATAAAATCATGGAGTCGCGCATTTCGGCTCCGCTCAATGCACAACAATATGAAAGTAGGTTTATTCTTCGGTACATATAATCCAGTTCATGTTGGTCATATGGTAATTGCCAATTATATGGTAGAGTACACTGACTTAGACCAAATTTGGATGGTTGTTACTCCGCAAAACCCGTTTAAACAAAAACAGAGCATTCTAAAGGATTATGATCGATTACACTTGGTGCGTTTAGCCATTGGCGAAGATCCAAAGCTAAAAGCATCGGACATTGAGTTTAAATTACCTCAGCCAAACTACACTGCAACTACGCTAATATACCTTAATGAAAAATTTCCTGAAACAGATTTCGCTTTAATTATGGGGGCAGATAATCTGAATCATTTTCACAAATGGAAAAACCATGATGAAATCATAAAAAATTATGATTTATATGTATATCCTCGGATGGAATCAAATGATGGCGGCGAACTATGTCACCACTATAAAGTAAATTACGTTGAGGCTCCAGTAATGAAAATATCATCTTCGTTTATTCGAAAGGCAATTCAAGAAGGGAAAAATGTAAGCCATTATATGCCAAAAGAGGTCGCACAATATGTTGATGAGATGAATTTATATAGGTAATCCCTACTAAGCTACAACTTCACTTACCAGCGACTCTAAAATTCTTAGACCGTCAGTATTTCCAAGCTCAATATCTGCGGCTCTTTCAGGGTGAGGCATCATTCCAAAAACATTTCTACCCTCGTTACAAACTCCTGCAATATTATTTAAAGTTCCGTTTGGGTTTGCTTCCTCAGTTACATTACCATCAGCATCGCAGTATCTGTAAATAACTTGATTGTTGTGCTCTATTTTACTCAATAAATCATCAGGGACAAAAAACCTACCTTCTGCATGAGCGATAGGAATATTCAGAACCTCGTCTAATCCAACCCCTTGATTTATTAAAGAAGCATTATTATCTGCTTTTAAGAATACATTTTTACAAGTAAACTTTTGGTGGTTGTTGTGCAACAATGTTCCAGGCAATAGTTTTGATTCACATAAAATTTGAAAACCATTACATATTCCCATAACATAACCACCACTTTCGGCATGAGCGATTACTTCTTTCATGATTGGGGAATAGTTGGCAATAGCCCCTGATCTCAAATAATCACCATAAGAAAAGCCCCCTGGTAAAACAATAAAATCCGCGCCTTTTATACTTGTTTCTTTATGCCAAAGTCTTTCCACTTCGTAACCCATAATGGTTTCTAAAACATAAATCAGATCTTGATCACAGTTGGATCCAGGGAAAGTAATTACGCCGAACTTCATAGTGTTTGTTTTTTTGCAAAAATAGGTAATTCGAATGGTGCTAGCCATAAGATTTATTATCATTTTTTAAATGAATTTTAACAATGGGTACAAAACGAAAAGTAAAAGCACAATAGAATCTACAATCCACTTTTTTCCCAAAGCATTATAAAAATTACTGGCAAAATAGGCCGATGGTACTACAGCTAAAAACAAAAAATCTTGATTGTAAAATAAACCCAAAGCAAGAGATACTAATGCTATTAAAACCATAAAGCTCATTTGGTCTCTTTGTTGTGCAATCATTTTAGACCGGGCGACAAAGCTCTGAAGGATTATAAATCCCAAAACTGCTACAAAAACCCAATTGCCAATGCTCAGTTCTTGAAAATTAAACTCAATTGAATCTAAAACAAATTGAGGCTGGTCTGTAACAAATAACCATGCCGAATAATATAAAAAAGGCAAAACAAAAGCCAACAAACAAACAAGGAAATCTTTAATAATTAATGGTCTGATAATAAAATTTCCTGCCAAAAGAAGAAGCAGGTATAGCGAGAATATTATATCGAAAAAGGTCGATATGGATATTAGGACCGAAGCATAAAACAATATTTTTTGTACACTTGATTGATTATAAATTTGTAAAAAAAGGCCAAATACTAGCACCATTAGCAGGCAAGGGATTATAATAGTGATAGAGCTTAGCAATACATTATGGTACAGGAAGCTGAAAAGAAAAAATACCAGAGCATAGTCTTTATTGCGTTCTATCAATTTAAACTTTCTACCAAAGTATATCGTTACCAAACCTACGATGATAAATATGGCAGAATTTAATACCATGTTTACCAATGGATTAACATCTAGATTCTTAATAAAACCACTTAGAGAGGTTCGGCTAGGAAGCCCCATTTTATTATAGAAATCGAATATAACCGACGCAATAATTGATAGCGTAAATGCTATTTGGAATAGTACTGAATTAAATAATGATTTCTCTCTCATTTAAATTTTAGTGAAAAGACAAAGTTACTTCCTTTAGAAAGGATAATTTAATACTTTTGCTAGGTAATTATAAGACAGTACAAAATGACTTGGAACGAAATAGTATACGAATTAGGAGATTTAATAGAAGCAACTTTCACTATTCTTCCTACTTTAGGAAATATTCCTAACATCCTATTTTCACTTGTTATTTTCTTAGGTTTAGCTTATTGGATTGGTCAACTTAAGAACTATAAAGCTGAAGCCAAAAGAAACGGAACTATTGAGTAAGGAGTTACTCCTTATAGGTCAAAGCCTATATCGTTTCTAAAATACTTTCCTGAAAAGTTTATTTTTTCTGCGTTTGCAAAAGATTTACTCAACGCCTCTTCCTTTGTTTTACCAAAAGAGGTAATTGCAATAACTCTTCCTCCATTGGTCAAAATATCGTTATTTGACTGTTTGGTACCTGCATGAAATAAAACACTATCAGAAACATTTTCAAAGCCAGTCATCTTCATTCCTTTTTCATAAGATTCAGGATAACCTCCTGCAACTAGCATTACAGTAGTTGCAAAATCTTCTTCAAACTCTATTTTCTCATTTGATAAGGTCCCGTTTGAGCAAGCGATTAGGTGAGCTAAAAAGTCAGATTTAATTCGAGGCATCACAACTTCTGTCTCAGGGTCACCCATTCTCACATTATACTCTATTACAAAAGGGTTTCCGTCTACAATCATTAAACCAATAAATAAGAATCCTTTGTAATCGAACCCTCTTGTTTTAAGGCCTTTTACAGAAGGTTTAACAATTCGCTCCTCAATTTTATTTTTTAATTCTTCATCTACAAATGAAACAGGTGATATTGCACCCATTCCTCCTGTATTTAAGCCCGTATCTCCTACTCCAATTCTTTTATAGTCTTTTGCTTCAGGTAAGATTAGATAATCCTTTCCATCGGTTAAAACGAATACCGACATCTCAATGCCATCCAAATACTCTTCTATTACAACTTGAGTACTTGCAGCTCCAAATTTAGACTCAATAAGCATGTTGCTTAATTCAGTTTGTGCTTCTTTAAGGCTATCGATTATTAATACACCTTTGCCTCCTGCAAGTCCATCAGCTTTTAAAACGTAGGGGGGCTTTAAAGTCTCTAAAAAAGCTTGACCTTCTGCTAAGGTATCTGAAGTAAAAGTTTTGTATTGGGCAGTAGGAACATCAAATTCAGCCATAAACTCTTTGGCAAAACCCTTACTTCCTTCTAAAGCTGCTCCAGCTTTGTCTGGACCAATTATCAGTAAATCATTAAAACCGTCTTTAGATCTAAAGTAATCGACAATACCTAATACCAATGGGGCCTCAGGACCAACTACAATTAAATTAATTTTGTTTTTTGAAACGAATTTTTCAACTTCGCTAAAGTCTTCAGGAGATAAATCTACATTGATTCCTATTTCGGAGGTCCCAGCATTACCTGGAGCTATAAAAATCTTTGTATTGGTGGTACTTTGATTAAGTTTCCAAGCTATTGCATGCTCTCTTCCTCCCGAGCCTAAAACTAAAATATTCATTCCTTTTTTTTGCAAAGAAACAAAACCTTAGAAGAATATTACTTGTCTTCTTTTTTTAATTTATACTCGCTAGAAATCCAACGAACATAGGTTTTATCGTAAACGAAACCTGCTTTTTCACCTTTTAGGATTAATTGAGCAACATCAGGGAAAACAGTTTCTGAATCTTGGCCTTCCTCTAACTCAAAAATATTGATATCGAGTTGAAAAAAATACTGCCCGGTAATAAGGCTATCTGGAGTCTCTGCAATTACTCCAATTGTTTTGGATACATAGCCTTCCTTCCTAAAGGTAACATTGTAAATAGAACTAGCTCTAGCCTTAGCTTGTAACTGCCATTTGCATAGTTCTGAAACTCGTCCTCGTATTGATTGTCCTTAATTATTTCAATATCAACTTCATCTAACTTTGTGCTACCATCCTCAACCCTACCGTGTATGGTTAAGGTGCCACTCTGACAAATAGCTGCTAAAGAAAATATTGAAATTAAAAAAGAACAAATGTTCCTCATAAACCCGCACTTACAATATGTATACCAATAAATTAAAAAAAGGTTTTATAAACCTAATAATACTTCTTCAGGATCTTTCCCTCCAAAAATTATCTTAGATGGGTTTTCTATCATCTCTTTTACCTTAACCAAAAAGCTAACGGATTCTTTTCCATCAATTATTCTATGGTCGTAAGAAAGGGCAACATACATTATTGGTCGTATAACAACCTCGCCATTAACAGCAACTGGTCGTTCTACAATATTGTGCATTCCTAAAATTGCAGATTGAGGCGGATTAATAATTGGTGTGCTCATCATTGATCCAAAAACACCTCCATTTGTAATGGTAAATGTTCCACCAGTCATTTCATCGATAGATATCTTACCATCTCTAGCTTTAATCGCTAAACGCTTAATATCTGATTCGATTTGAGCTAAACTCATTTGTTCCGCATTTCGTACTACCGGCACCATTAACCCTTTTGGGCTACTAACTGCGATTCCTATATCAGCATAATCATGGTAAACGATTTCAGTTCCATCTATCATTGCATTTACTGCAGGAAATAAGTTTAAAGCTTCGGTAACGGCTTTAGTGAAAAATGACATAAAGCCAAGGTTTACATCATGATGCTCTCTAAATCTTTCTTTCATTCTAGAACGAAGTGCCATTACTTCACTCATATCAATTTCATTGAAAGTAGTTAACATCGCAGTTTCACTCTTCACTGAAACTAATCGCTCGGCAACTTTTCTTCTCAAAGAAGTCATTTTTTCTCTTCTTTGATCTCTAGAACCACCCCAACCTTGGGCTGCATCTACAGGAATACCTGCAGCCATTGCATTTACAACATCTTGTTTAGTAATTCTTCCTCCTTTCCCAGTTCCACTAACTTGGTTTGCAGAAACATCGTTTTCGTCCATTAATTTTCTTGCAGACGGAGAAGGGTGACCTGCAGCATGGGATGTTTCGTGCTTTGCTGGTGTTTCAGATTTTGTTTCTTCCTTTTCTGGACTTGCTTCTTTTTTTGCCTCAGCTTTTGGCGCACCTTCAGGAGCTTTTGCCGAGGTGTCAATTTCAGCAACAACACTTCCAACTTCAATGGTATCGCCCTCTTCGGCTTTTAATGATATTGTACCCGCATGTGGAGCTGTTAACTCCAAAGTTGCTTTGTCAGAATCAATTTCTGCGATAACCTGATCTAATTCTACGTATTCTCCTTCTGAAACTGTCCAAGAAGCTAAATCTACTTCTGAAATTGATTCACCCGGATTAGGAACTTTTACTTCTTCCATCTTTAATTCTATTATTCTTTTTATGATTCAACCATTGAAAAAGCCAACACTCGATCAATTATACTTTTTTGTCTTATTGCAAATACTTTAGATGAACCAGATGCAGGACTTGCACTCGCATGCCTTGAAACTGCCTTCCATTCATTTCCTTGTTCTGTAACAGCCTTAATGTATCTCCAAGGACCCATATTTTCAGGCTCTTCTTGTGCCCAAACTAAATTCTCCATATTTGGATATTCGGCAAGCATTTCATTAAACTGCTTTTGAGGGAAAGGATATAGTTGTTCAACTCTAATTAAAGCAATATCAGAAATTCCTTCTGATTTAATTGCGCTATTAATTTCATAATATAATTTTCCTGAACAAGCCACAACAGTTTTTACAGCCTTCTTGTCTGCATTGTTATCACCAATTAGCTCTTTAAAACGTCCTTTTGCTAAATCATCCACAGTTGAAGTAACCTCAGGATGTCTTAGTAAACTTTTTGGTGTAAAAACAATTAATGGAGTTCTAAACTCTCTTTTCAATTGCCTTCTTAAGGCGTGATAAAAGTTTGCGGGGGTAGTTGCATTTACAATTTGCATATTTCTATCAGCTGATAAGGTTAAAAACCTTTCCAACCTCCCGCTTGAATGCTCTGCTCCCTGACCTTCATAACCATGAGGTAAAAGCATTACCAATCCACTTTTGCTTCTCCACTTATCTTCAGCACTACTTAAAAATTGGTCTATAATTATTTGAGCTCCATTGTTAAAATCACCAAATTGTGCTTCCCAAATTGGTAAAACATTTGGCGAAGCCATCGAATACCCATATTCAAACCCTAAAACTCCATACTCTGAAAGTAGTGAGTTATAAACTGAAAACATTGCCTGCTTATCGCTAATATGCTTTAATGGAATATATTCTTCTTCCGAATCTTCAACTTTTAAAACAGCATGTCTATGGGAAAAGGTCCCTCTCTCAACATCTTGACCAGTCATTCGAACAGGATGGCCTTCGTCTAATAAAGTTGCATAAGCTAACAACTCTGCCATTCCCCAATCAAGACTGTCGTTTTCAATCATTTTTTGTCTGTCCTGCATTAGTTTGCGTGACTTCTTAAAAAATGGCTTGTCTTCTGACAAAGTGGTTATAGACTTACTTATTTCTAACAACCTAGTCTTATCGTAGCCTGTTTCCGGAGAACTTTCAAAATCTTCATCTACGGATTCCCTAATCCCTTTCCAATCTTCTTCTAAAAAGTTTGAGATATAAGCTTTATCAATTTGCTTAGAATCTGTTAATCGCTCTTGAAGCATGTTATTAAAAACAGACTTATTCTCAGAAGCTTCTTCTTTAGAGATTACATTATTTTGAATTAAGTAATCCAAATAAATTTCTCTTGGATTTTGATGTTTAGAAATTGCCTTGTATAAAATTGGTTGAGTAAAACGCGGTTCATCTCCCTCATTATGCCCATATTTTCTGTAACATAAAAGATCTACAAATACATCTTTTTTATACTTATTTCTATATTCTAATGCTAACTTAATAGTATGCACAACCGCTTCAACATCATCACCATTTACATGGAATACAGGGCACAAAGTAACTTTTGCTACATCAGTGCAGTACGTACTTGACCTGCCGTCTAAGTAATTTGTTGTAAATCCAATTTGGTTATTGATAACAATGTGAATTGTTCCTCCGGTATGGTAGGCATCTAACTGTGCCATCTGAACTACCTCGTAAACGATTCCTTGGCCTGCAATTGATGCATCACCATGAATTAAAATGGGAGCAATTTTATCTACTGAACCTAAATATTCATCAACTTTTGATTTTGCAATTCCTTCTACAATAGGGTCTACTGCCTCTAAATGCGATGGATTTGGCGAAAGCGTTAATTTTACTTTCTTTCCATTATCTGTCTCAACATCACAAGAATAGCCAAGGTGGTATTTTACATCACCATCGAATAAATTATCTTCATATTCCTTACCTTCAAACTCACTAAAAATGGCATCATAAGTCTTATTGAAAATATTAGCCAGAACATTCAATCTTCCTCTGTGTGCCATTCCTACGACAAACTCTTCAATTCCCATTCCAGCGCCCATTTCTATAACTGCATCTAGTGCAGGAATAAGTGCTTCTCCTCCTTCAAGTGAAAATCTTTTCTGTCCAACAAACTTCTTGTGTAAGAATTGCTCAAAAACAACCGCCTGGCTCAACTTATGGAGCATATGCTTCCGCTCCTCACTGGAAAAGTTTGGTTGATTTTTATTTTCTTCTAATTTTTCTTGCAACCACTTAACTTTGTCTGGCTTTCTCATATAACGGTACTCAACTCCAATGGAGTTACAGTATGTCATTTCAAGGTGATCTATAATTTCTTGTAGCGAAGACTTTCCAAGACCAATCTCGACACCTGCTTTAAACTTTGTTTTTAAGTCTTGTTCAGATAATCCGAAATTTTCAATCGATAAGGTTGGCGAATATTTTCTTCTTTCGCGAACTGGGTTTGTTTTAGTAAACAAATGCCCTCTGGTTCTGTAGCCGTTAATCAGGTTTAAAACCTTGAACTCTTTATCAAAATCTAAATCTGACTCAAAAACAGCTGATTTAGTATTGGCGTTTGAAACTTCTGTATCGTAATTTTTGATTGCAAAGTCGAACCCCTTAAAGAATTTTAGCCATCCCTCATCCACCGAATCAGGATCTTTAAGGTACTGTTGATAGATTTCATCTACGGCTGGAACATCCGCATTGCCTAGGTAAGAAAACTTATCCATAAAAAAATTTAAAGTGATTTTTCACGGCTCAAAGTTAACCAAAACCGCTGGAATATGTACGTACATAATTAGCTAAACAATCAATTATCGCTCAGGGTTTTAAAATGATTTCGAATTATTACCTTTTTTAACTCTCGTTCAATTATCATACAAGAAATCTCAGCAGCGGGACTCTCAAACTCATTACTAAACAATACTCTTTTTAGTTGCACTTCGTCAATATCAATCGCATAAAGCAAGGCAAAAAAATTGCTTGAATTTATCTCTAAAAAACGATCTACGATTGGAACTATTTGAGTATTTAATTCGTGATACGCAGTATCCGTATTACCACTAAAAGAAATATTTTGATCAACTAAGGAAAAATCTTTTTGAATCTGTTTTGCAGTCTCTTCAATTAATTCGACCTTTTGATGATAAATAGTCAAATCCTTTAGTTCGGGTAAGTTCATATTACAAAGTTAATCAGCCTAATTTGTTTCTTGCTGAACTTGGCTTAATTTTAATTGTTTTAATACTATGAAGGAAAAGGTTTTAATAAGCGGAGGAACAGGTCTTGTTGGCACAAGGTTAACCGATTTACTAATACAAAAGGGATATGAAGTTGCTCATTTAAGCAGAAGTTCAAGTAACTCAAGTGGCGTTAAAACCATTGTTTGGGATGTGAATAAAATGGAATTGAATCATAAGTCAATTGAAGATTACCAGTATATTGTGCAACTAGCAGGAGCAGGAATTGTAGACGAACCTTGGACAGAAGAAAGGAAAAAAGTAATTATTGACAGTCGCGTAAAAAGTACTGAGTTATTACATCAGGCAATCAATAAAAACAAAAATAAACCAAAAGCATTTGTTTCAGCTTCAGCTATTGGATATTATGGAATTGAAACATCAGAACATATTTATCTTGAAAGTGATGAACCAGGGAACGACTTTTTAGCTGAGACCTGCAAACTTTGGGAAAAAAGCATTGACCAACTAGACGAACTAAAAATACCTGTTTCAAGAATTAGAATTGGTCTTGTTTTAAGTGACTTGGGTGGAGCACTTAAAGAAATAGCTAAACCTGTAAAAATGGGATTTGGCGCTGCACTTGGCTCCGGAAAACAATACATGCCTTGGATCCATATTGATGATTTATGTAACATATTCATTCATGCTATGGAGAATAAAAAAGGAGAAACCTACAATGGAGTTGCTCCTAATCAAATGGGGAATAAAGCTTTTACCAAAGTAGTCGCAAAGGTTTTAAACAAGCCGTTCTTTTTGCCAAATGTACCTGAGTTTGTTTTAAAAATTATGCTTGGAAGTAGATCCTTGTTGGTATTAGAGGGTAGCAGAATCTCTGCGCAAAAAGTAATGAAATCAGGCTTTAAGTTCCAATTCGAAGATCTTGAATCGGCTTTACGAGACTTGTACTCCTAATTTTCTCTTTGCATTATTTGCTGAGCCAAAAGTCTTAAATTTTGTTTTTTTCCATCTTTTACACCAATAGCGCTTAAAGATTGCATCGCAATATCGTAATATTCCTGAATTGCGTTTTCAGTAAGTTTTGGAATTCCAATTTCATTGTAAACAGCTTTCATAGCATCTACTTTTTCTTGGTCTTCAAACTCCGATTGATTTAATAGGTCTTTTAGCTTTTCTAATTGAGCTTCACTAGCTTTTTCAATAGCGGTTAAAAGCAAATAAGTCTTTTTATTCGAGATAATATCTCCTCCTACACGCTTACCAAATTTTTCTGGGTCACCATATGCGTCTAGCAAGTCATCTTGAATTTGAAAAGCTATTCCTAAGTTTCTTCCAAACTCATAAATTAATTCCGCATCTTTTTCAGAAGAATTGGCGATTATGGCCCCCATTTTCAGACTGCATGCCAACAAAACTGAAGTCTTCAGTTCAATCATTTTTATATACTGGCTGATAGCAACTTCTTTTGCAGTTTCGAAGTTCATGTCCATTTGTTGGCCTTCACAAACTTCAATTGCTGTTTTATTAAATAACTTAAAAACTTCAGGAAGATGTTTAGGATCTAATTTAGAAAGTAATTCATATGCTTTTACAAACATTACATCTCCAGATAGAATTGCAATATCTCTATTCCATTTTTCATGTACGGTTGGCTTTCCTCTCCTAATAGGCGCTTCATCCATTATATCATCGTGGACTAAAGTAAAATTATGAAACACCTCAACACATATGGCGGCATGTTTAGCCTCTTGAATATCTCCATCAAACAAGTCAGTTCCTAGAAGACATAATGCAGGCCTAACTCTTTTACCTCCAAGGCTAAGAATATAGTTGATTGGGTCATAAAGTTCTTTTGGTTCACCAGAAATACTTAGTTGTTCAATTTCCTGCTGAAGCAGTTTTGTGTATTCAAGCCAAGAAGATGTACTCATTTATAAAAAGAATGAAGGGTTTTCAATTACCTTTTTTAATCCTTGAGAAAGTGATTGTGGTTCTTTACCTAATAATTCAAGCATTTTACCAGTATCAGGTTGTCTTCTGCTCATATCTCCTTCCTCTAATGGAGGTAGGTGTATAATCTTAGATTTTGAGTCAGAAATCTTGATGATTTCTTGAGCTAATTCTAAAACAGTATACACTTTATCTGAACCAATATTTACGACATCGTTTAATACCTGATCTTCCGTAAAAGCATTTACACAGGCCTGAATGTTATCGTCTACAAAACAGAATGTTCTGGTTTGAGAGCCATCTCCATAGATTGTAATATCTTCATCTTTTAAGGCAGCTGAAATAAACTTACTTACAACAAAGTCCTTACTTTGAAGAGGGCCATAGGTATTAAAGAACCTAAATATTGTATAATCTAAATCATACTCTTGCTTGTATGATTTTAAAAAGGCTTCTCCTACATTTTTAACAATTGCGTAAGGCAATCTAGAGTTTAATGGTGTTGTATATTCATGCTGTGGAAGCTCAACAGGTTCTCCATAAATCTCTGACGAAGAAGAAAAGAAAATTCGTTTTACAGATGTGTTTTTACACAAATCTAAAATGTTTCTCATTCCCTTTAAGTCGTCCAAAACCATAATAGGATTATCAATGGTTCTTTTTACACCAACAACTGCTGCATAATGAAAAACATAATCAAAATGGTTCCCATAAAATATACTAGAAATCACTTGGTTATCATTTACATCACCTTTAATAAACTTTACGTTTTCAAGTTTAGGAATACGCTTAACATCCCCTGTTAATAGATTGTCTACAATAATGATTGTATTCTCTTTGTCCTCTGCTAATTTATGAGCTAGGGAACTACCAATAAATCCTGCTCCGCCTGTAATTAAAATATTTTTCTTCGCCACGTTATAGTAATTTTAAAAGGTAATTTCCGTATCCGCTTTTAACTAGTGGTTCTGCTAGCTTGTGCAGTTGTTCTTTATTTATCCACCCCATTCGATATGCTATTTCTTCTAAACAGCCAATTTTTAATCCTTGTCTTTCCTCAATGACCTCAACAAATTGCCCTGCTTGCATTAAAGACGAAAAAGTTCCTGTATCTAACCAAGCAGTTCCCCTATCTAGTATTGCAACTTGCAATTTACCTTGTTCTAAATAGACTTTATTTACATCTGTAATCTCGTACTCTCCTCTAGGACTCGGCTCTAGTGCTTTTGCGATTTTAATTACTTCATTGTCGTAAAAATACAATCCAGGTACTGCAAAATTTGATTTTGGATTTGCTGGTTTTTCTTCAATTGATACGGCCACTTGATTTTCATCAAACTCAACTACACCGTATCTTTCAGGGTCTGACACATGGTAGGCGTAAACCACACCACCATCGGGATTATTATTCGCTTGTAATAGCTTTGGCATACTTGAACCATAAAAAATATTATCCCCTAAAATCAAAGCAACTTTATCCTCCCCAATAAACTCTTCACCTATAACAAAAGCTTGAGCAAGTCCGTTTGGAACTTCTTGAACAGCATATTGAAAATCGCAACCAAACTGAGATCCGTCACCTAAAAGCTTTTTAAAGCTTGCATTATCATGAGGAGTGGTTATTATTAAGATTTCTCTAATTCCCGCGCTCATTAAAACCGATAGCGGATAATATATCATAGGTTTATCATATACAGGCATAAGCTGCTTGCTAACTGCTAATGTTAATGGATGAAGCCTAGTTCCTGAACCTCCTGCTAATACAATTCCTTTCATACTATAATACTCTTTTCGTCGAAATTAATTATTCTGATTCTTTTGGTGATTTGATTTCTAACCCTTCTAAATCAATATCATCATCCTCATCAATAATAACTAATAACATTTCTTTCTTAAATGCTTTGGTAGTTAACCATTTGTCAAAAGATAAAAGTAATGATGGAAGTAGAATTAGATTAGATGCCATTGCAATTAGCAAGGTTATTGAAACCAGCAACCCAAGAGCAACTGTTCCACCAAATTCTGAAGCGGTAAACACACCAAAACCAAAGAACAATACAATTGAAGTATAAATCATGCTTACACCTGTTTCTTTTAAAGCTAGCAAGCAAGCTTCGCGTAAATTTAAAGAGTGATTACTTAATTCCTGTCTGTACTTTGCCAAGTAATGAATCGTATCATCCACAGAAATACCAAAAGCTATGCTGAATATTAAAATGGTAGATGGCTTTATAGAGATACCAAAATAACCCATTATTGATGCGGTAAATAATAGTGGTAATAAATTAGGAATTAGACTAACAAAAACCATTCTTAATGAAGAAAATAAGAATGCCATAATTATTGCAATCAGCACAATAGCAATGCCAAGGCTCAGAAATAAGTTTTTAACTAAATAATCAGTTCCTTTTAACCAAACTACGCTTGTGCCTGTAAATTCAACTTCATACTTCTCAGAATTAAAAATTGAATCTACCCTAGGTTTTAAATCAGATAAAATTTCATCCATTCGGATTGAGCCAACATCAGCCATTTGAGCTGTAATTCTAGCCACTGTCCTAGTAGAATCCATATATGAACTCAACAAGTGTTCATTCTTTCCATCAGAAGATGTTAAATAAGGCGCTAAGAAACTAGCTTCTTGACTATTGTATAAACTATACTTCTTAGGGTTACCACCATAATAGCTTTGTTTGGCAAATTTTAGCCCTTCAACTATAGAAAGTGGTTTAGAAAATTCAGGATACTCACGTAACAGGTTTTGAAGTTTGTCTATCCTTTTTAAAGTAGCAAGTTTCGTTGCTGCTCCTTTCTTTTTCGTTTTTACAGTAACCTCAAAAGGTAAGACCCCTTTAAAATTATTTTCAAAAAATTGTAAATCGAGGTATACGGGATCTTCGCGAGGTAAATCATCGGCGATATTCCCTGTTGTTTTCATTAAGCTAGTTCCATATACGGATAATGCTATGATTATACCCGTGACAATAAAAACCGCAGTTCGATAACCTGTTACAATTACTACCAGTTGGTTTACAACTAAGTGAACCCATTGTCTTTCTAAATGCTTGGTATGTTTTTCTTTAGGTGGTTTTTGAAAGCTTAAAATAATTGGTAAAAGTGTAATTGAAATGAGAAAAACAGAAGCTATTCCGCATGAAGCAACAATTCCGAACTCAATTAAGATACTACTATCCGTAAATACAAACGTTCCAAAACCAAGAGCTGTAGTTGTATTGGTTAAAAAAATTGCGTTCCCAATTTTGTGGATTACCCTGCGAAGTGCAAGTATTTGATTTCCATGAATTTTATACTCCTGATGATATTTATTGTAGAGGAAAATACAATTTGGTATTCCTATTACAATAATTAAAGGCGGAATTAAGCCAGTTAAAATAGTGATTTCAAACCCTAAAATCCCTTGAACTCCTACAGACCAAACAACCCCTGTTAAAACAACAACCATAGAGTAAAACATGGCTCTAAACGACCTAAAGAATAATAATAGGATGGCAGAGGTAATTAGAATTGCTAGCAAAATAAATAGCTTTATTTCACCACCTACTTTTGAAGTATTATTTGCCCGTATGTATGGAAGACCAGAATACCTAACAACTAATGAGGTTTGATCTTTAAACTCATCTGTAGCGGTCAAGATATCTCCCATTAATATCTTTCTATCCTTGGAATCTAGTAAACTTCGATCTAAAGTAAGTGCCATTAAAGTGGTCTTCTTGTCTTCACTGTAAACAAATCCCTCATAAAAAGGCAGTTTATATACTTCTTGAATTAAGCTATCAAGTTCTTGTTGACTATTCGGCTTAGCATCAATTACTCGCTTAGTTTCAAATCTTTTGGCTTTGGTATCCTTGGTTAAGGTATAAATATTTGCCATAGAAAGTACATTATCTATCCCGTCTACCTCAAGTAAACTCTCAGACAAATCCATCCAAGCACTAAAGTTTTCAAGCTCGTATAGTTTGGGGTCTTGTATTCCAATAACCATTATACTCCCATCTTGGCCAAACTTTTCTTTAAATCTTTCGAATGCCTGAAGTGTTGAGTCTGTCTTGGGAAGAACCTGCGCCATTTCATAGCTCATTTTAACAGTTCTAGCATTATAGCCTAAGAATACTGTTAAAACAATGAGTACAGAAAGTATAAAATACCTTCTTCTTAAAATGAAACTGGAAAAATTATCCCACATATTGATTGACCGCTAATTTAGCTTTAGCGCTAAATATAGAATTTGACAAATATCGAAATTTAATAGCAACCTACGAAAGAACTCGTCTAATAAGAATAAATCTAATCTATTCATACTTTTACGATAGATTTAAACTCATGCTGCAAAACCATATTAACGATATCCTTAACTACCTAGATTTAATAGGAACACTAGTTTTTGCGATTATTGGAGCCATGGCTGCATCGTCTAAAAAGTTAGATTTATTTGGAGCCGCTTTTATTGCTTTTGTTACTGCTGTAGGAGGAGGAACGATAAGGGATTTATTAATTGGAGCAACTCCAGTTGGTTGGATGAGAGATGAAAGCTACATGCTAATTATATTTGTAGGTGTTGGAATTACGTTTCTATTCCAAAAACAAGTAAGAAAACTTCGTAAAACCCTCTTTTTGTTTGATACAATAGGTATAGGGGTTTTCACTATTTTAGTATTAAAAAAGGCTTTATTAATTGAAGTCGACCCAATAATTGCAATAATGATGGGAATGTTTTCTGCTGTTTTAGGCGGAGTGATTCGAGATATTTTAATTAATGAAATACCATTAATACTTAGAAAAGAAATTTACGCAATGGCTTGCGTTGCAGGAGCAACATTATTTTACTTCCTGCAAAAAACAAGTTTAGGCTTCGAAATGAATACGGTAATAAGTATTGCTGCAATTATTCTAATTCGAATATTAGCGATTAAATACAAAATTGGTTTACCCGGAATTGATGAATCCGACAAACTGAGCCTGAAAAGAAAAAACAAGTAAATCTTATAATAAGCTTCATGGTATTAAGTTTGTATTAGGTTACTAAACTTACACTATGAAATACTTTTTAAAAAGTCTTCTATTTATTGCTATTACTGTTTCCTTAGCTTCTTGTAACAAGCAAGAAACAGTAACCAAAAAAGCAATCTCTTTTGATCGTGTTGAAGAAAACTACAAAAGTGACTGGGCAGAGGTTAGTGAACTTGAGAAAAAAGGATTTGGTAAAACAATAATTGAAAAGCTTGATGAAATACTTGTTAGAGCAAAAAACGAACAGAATTACCATCAAGTTTTTAAGGCTTTAGCTTATCGATCAAAATACATAAACCAAATAGAAGAAGATTCAAGCTCTAAAATACTGAACCAGTATGAGGCAGAATTAGAAGATGCTGAATTTCCGCTAAAAAACATATTACACTCTGCAATTGGTGAGCTATACAATCAATACTTAAATCAAAATGCTTGGCAGTTTCAAAACAGAAGTAAAACCGAATTATTCAATCCACAAGACTTAAAAACTTGGAGCCTAGATCGAATTCAAAACAAAGCCAACAGCCATTACGACTCTTCACTTCTTGATAAAAATCAGCTTACGCAGTTTCCGCTCGAATACCTTTCAGAAATTTTAAACCCACTTGATAGCAGCAATGAAAATATTTATTCGGGTTTACATCTTTTAGATAACTTGTTTGATTTTTTGGCAAATCGAGCTTTAACACATTACGAGCAAACAAATCGTTTTATTGCAAAACCAATTCAAGAGTTTGATGCAGACGATTATGCTCTTTTCTCACCTTCAGATACATTCATTCAAATTCCTGTTTTTAATAATGATAGTAACTCTAATGAGTTTAAAACATTAAAGCTTTATCAAGCCATTCTTGAAGCCAATAAAGCTAGTAACATTAGTAAAAGAGTTTATTTCGACCTAAAACGTTTAATCCATTATTACAGAATAACAAATAAGGGAAACAAGGATAAACTATATTTAACTGCACTTGAAAAGTTAAACGGAAAGTATCCTAATAATTCTGCCATACAATACCAAATTGCAGAGTTGTACTCTCAGCAAGGGTTTCGATTTTCTAAAACAGATACCCTACACCGTTGGAGCTTAGTAAAAGCAATGGGTGTGCTAAATAAAATCAATATAAATGATGAGTATATCTCGAAGAACTATGAGGCCCTTAAATCAAGAATTATTGAAAAACAACATTCTTTTGAAATTGAAGAAAATAATTTGCCTAACAAGCCAATTTTGTTCTTAATCAATTATAGAAATATAGATAAGCTGTTTGCAAGAGTTATTAAAGCAGAAAACCTAAAAATGAATAATAACGAGAATTACTATTCAACCGAGGATATTGTAGAGGAGTTAATCAAATCTAAAGAAGTTGTTGAGCAAAAAGAGATTCCAATAAAAAATCCAGAGGACTATCAATACCACAACACAGAGAATTATTTAAATAAATTAGATGCAGGGAGTTACTACCTTTTGCTGTCTACTTCATCGGAGTTTAATGACCCAAAAGCGAACTTAAGTTTTGAAGAGTTCATGGTTACTGAACTAGCTTATTCGACAAGAAAGAATAATCTAAAAAAAGGTACGGAAGTAATAATACGAAACAGGCAAAATGGAACGGCAATTAAGGGTGCAAATGTTCAGGTTGTATTTTACGAATATGACTATAACCTGAGAAAAAACGTTGAATTGTTTAGCCCTAGCTATAAAAGTAACAGTGAAGGCTTCGTTTTCATTCCGGAGCAAGGAAATCGAAAAAACTTTGTGCTTGAAATAAAATCAGGGAAATCTAAAATTAGAACCAATAGGCTTTATGACTATTTCTACGATCAAAAAGACAGAACCTCTACCCAGATTAAGCTATTTACTGACAGAGCAATTTATAGACCTGGGCAAATGGTTTATTTTAAGGGTATTGTTTATAATTCAACAGGTAATAAACATGAAATAAAAGCAAACCATAAGGCTGAGTTAAGACTTTTTAATGTCAACAATCAGGAGGTTTCAAAGGTGGATTTAATAAGCAATGAGTATGGTTCTTTTGAGGGTAGTTTTGTTTTGCCAAGTTCAGGCTTAACAGGCGGCTACCGAATTGCAACTAAAGGTGGCACCGTAAACTTTAATGTAGAAGAGTATAAAAGGCCAACCTTTAAAGTAGAACCAGATAGTCTTTCAAGTGCCTACCAATTAAACAAAAACATTTATTTATCTGGCAATATTATCGGATTTGCAGGCAACTCAATTAGCGATGCAAAAATCTCTTATAGAGTAGTTCGTTCAGCAAGCTTTCCATATTGGTATTATCGAGGGGTTTTTCCTTCTTCACCGAAAAAGGAAATTGCAAATGGTATTGTAAAGAGCGATGGCCAAGGCAATTTTAGTTTTAGCTTTTTAGCTCAAGCTGATGCAAGTTTAAATACAAAGTATGATGCTATCTATAATTACGAAGTTTATATAGATGCCTTAAGTCTGAATGGAGAAACTCAGAGCACAAATAAAAGCATACAAGTAAGTAATAAATCCTTTTTTATAGAAACCAATTTAGGTGAATCTGTAACAATGGAAGACCTGAATAAGTTAGTAATAAGCTGTAAAAATTTAAGTGGAAAAGCATTGGCTAAAAAAGGAACGCTAAAGCTAAATAAACTAAAAAAGCCAGCAACTTATTCAATTCCTAAGCTTTGGGATTCTGAAACTGATATAGAAACAATTAAGGAAGCAGAATACAATCAAAAGTTCCCATATTTAGGAACCACAAATAAAAATCTTATACAAAAATTAAAAGTTGAGCGAGAGATAAACAGGACCTCTTTCGATTGTAATGAAATCTTGAATTTATACCAAAACCTTAAGCCGGGTCCTTATGAATTAAACGTAACCGTTCCTGGAGAAAATGGACAGATTAGTACTCAAAGCTTTCGTTTTGAATTGTATGATGTAAAAAGTAAGGTTTTATCGATGCCAAAGTTCTTTAGTTATAAAGAAGTTAAATCTAGTGGAGAACCAAATGAAAAAGCACAGTTTTTAGTTGGTTCTAGTGTAAAAGATTTGAAGTTATTGTACGAAATAGAACATCAAGGAAAAATCGTAAAACAAGAATGGGTTAACCTAAAAAACGAACAACGTTTACTTGAAATTCCAATTGAAGAGAAACACAGAGGTGGATTCTCTGTCCATTTTTTAACTTTTCATTCGAACCGAGTAGTTAAGAGAAGCTCATTCATTACTGTTCCTTGGAGCAATAAAAAATTAAAGGTTAAGCTAACTAGTTTTAGAGATAAACTTAAGCCGGGCTCTAGAGAGGAATGGTCTATTCAAGTATGTGCAAAAGACAATACCAAAGTGCAGGCTGAAATGCTATTGTCGATGTATGACCAATCTTTAGATCAGTTTACCAAACAAGAATGGAATTTAAATCCATACAATTATTACCATAGTAGATTAGATTGGAATACCTATGCCCAGTTTACATTGACTTACTCTCAATTTTACGGACCAAAATTTAATCAATATCCAGGGGAGGCTCATCGAATATATCCAAGTTTAAATTGGTTTGGGTTTTATTTAAGTGGTAGAAATTATTATTTAGATGGTATAATGTTAAGTGAAGTTGCAAATAACCAAGCACCCCAAATACGATCTAAGTTAGCTAGTTTTAGTGATGCTGAAATGGATGAAGTAATGGTAGAAGATACAGAAGAGGCAAGCTATAAACCAAAAATGCCATCAGAGTTAAAACCAAAAAGCGGTCCAAAGCAAAACCTTATTAGAAAAAACTTTAACGAAACGGTTTTCTTTTACCCTCAAATAGAAAGTGATAAAGAGGGCAAGGCAAGCTTTAAATTTGCTATGCCCGATGCACTTACCGAGTGGAAGTTTAGAGCTTTTGCACACAATAAGCAATTGCAAATCGGAAATTATACTCAATCTGTAAAAACACAAAAGGACTTAATGGTTTTTCCAAACGCTCCTCGATTTTTTAGAGAAAATGACCAAGTAGAATTTAGCGCACTAATTAGCAATTTGAGTGAAAATATTATTGATGGAGATGTCAAATTAAAATTTTTTAATTCCTTTACCAATAAGCCAATTGAGATTTTTAATAATGATCAGAGTCGTAAAAAATTCAACTTAAATACAGGAGCAAACCAGCAAGTTACTTGGAGTATTGAAATACCCGAAAACTTAAAAGCAATTTCGTATCGAATAATTGCAGAAACAGAACAGTTTAGTGATGGAGAAGAAAAGGCAATTCCTGTTTTACTAAATAGAATGCTTGTAACCGAGAGCCTTCCATTGGCTATGCGAGCAAATGAGGATAGGATTTTCAATTTTTTAAGCTTAAAAAACTCATCTAAAGCTAAAAATCTTTCACATCATAAACTTTCTCTAGAGTTTACACCAAACCCTGTTTGGTATGCTATACAAGCTTTACCATACATTGCATCTAATGGAAAAGATTGTTCGGAACAGGTATTTGCAAAACTTTTTGCAAACTCAATTGCTGAGCATATCGCAAACTCGCAACCAAAGGTTAAAGTAATTTTTGATTTGTGGAAAACGACTAACTCAAATGAGCTTATTTCAAAACTCGAGCAAAATCAAGAGCTCAAATCTACATTGATTGAGGAAACACCATGGTTGCAAGAAGCAAAATCTGAAACGGAGCAAAAAAGAAGAATTGCTCTATTATTCGATTATAATCGAATGGCACTTGAAAAGTCAAATGCAATTGAAAAATTGAATCAATTGCAAAGCCCCAATGGAGGATGGCCCTGGTATAAAGGCATGCCGGATAATAGATACATTACTCAATACATTGTTTCTGGCTTTGGGCACTTAAATCAAATGGGCATTAGTGATTACCCAGAAACAATTTCGAAGGCAATTGATTATTTAGATGCTAGAATAATTGAAGACTATGAATGGTTAAAGAAACACAGTAATGATCTAGAGAAAGACCATATCTCTTATAACCAAATACACTATTTATATGCAAGAAGCTTTTTTAAAGCAAAAGCACTTCCTAAAAACCAAAAAGCCTTTAATTACTATTTAGAGCAGGCAGAAAAGTATTGGTTAAATAAGAGCCAATACATAAAAGGTATGATTGCCTTGGCAGTAAAGAGGTATAAACCAACTTCGAAAACTCCTAAAGCAATTATTGGCGCTTTGGCCGATAATGCAATTTTAGATTCTGAAATGGGAATGTACTGGAAGGATAATTCTGGTGGTTATTATTGGCATAATGCAAAAATTGAAACCCAGTCACTTTTAATAGAGGCTTTTGATGAAATAAATGGAGACATACAAACTGTTAACGAATTAAAGCTATGGCTTTTAAAGCAAAAACAAACCCAAACATGGCCCAGCAGCAAAGCAACAGCAGAGGCTTGCTATGTTTTATTAATGAAAGGAACAGATTTGATTCAAGAGAATGGCGAGGTATTTATTCAACTAGGTGATAAAACAATTGATTCTAAACAAACTCAACAAGAAGCAGGAACTGGCTATTTAAAAAAGGTTTGGGAAACGGACCACATAAACTCTAAAATGGGAGAAATTATTGTAAACAATAAGAACAAAAGTCCGGCATGGGGAGCGGTTTATTGGCAATACTATCAAGGTTTAAATGACATAAAAAATGCTTCAGAAACAGGGCTTAAACTGAGCAAAACACTTTTTAAGGAAGTAATTAAAGACAATGGACCTGTATTAATTCCAATTAATGAAAAAGCCATACAACTGGGTGATAAAATTACGATACGACTTCGATTAGAAAGCGACAGAGATTTAGAGTTTGTTCATTTAAAAGATATGAGAGCTTCAGGTTTTGAGCCAATAAATGTAATATCTGGATATAAATATCAAGATGGAATTGGCTACTATGAAAGTACCAGAGATGCTTCAAGTAATTTTTATATGGATCGACTAAACAAAGGAGTTTATGTTTTTGAGTATGCGGTTAGAGCAAATTTGGAGGGCCAGTTTTCAAATGGAATAAGTACAATTCAATGCCAATACGCTCCTGAATTTAGTTCGCACAGTGCTGGACAAGAAATTAAAATCGTTCGTTAATTTTTAGCTTATTATATTTGTTGGAAACGAACAAAAAATCTACTATGAAAAATCTAAATAAAATAATAATCCTAGGCTTAACCTAAGTTTTTATGGCTTGTGGCGGACCCGAAGAAACAAAAGAAGAATCTGGTGATGCCACAAGTGTTGAGGAAACGACTACTGAAGACCTAAGTGGTATGGATGAGCTCGCTTTAGATGATTTTCAATTGTTTGGAAATATTTACCTTCCTAATGACAAAAAGCCCCAGGTAATTACCACAGATTGGGGTAGCACAGAAATTAGAGTTGGTGATTATTTTGGAATAGAGATTTTATCCGCAGGAATAAGTGTTGAAGAATTTAAAACTCAGCTAGCAGAAGATTTGGTGTATACGATAGAATACATTGAGGATTCTGAGAACTTAATAATTTACTCTAAATCTATTCAAGGAAGCGACATTAAGCCGGAGGTTCATTTCTTTATGAACTACGAAGGAAACGGAGAGTTATTCGAAATAAGATCTGTTGCAGATGAAAGCTTTACTAAGCCAAGTATCGAAAAAATGGTAAAGTCAGCTAAAACTTTTAAGTTGAATTAAAAGTTTAAAAAAGATATAAAAAAAGCTCGTTTCTTAAAGAAACGAGCTTTTTTTGTTTTATCATTAATTCTATCCGAAATGCTCTGGAACGAACACTTGAGATGGATTCATTACAATAACTGGAATTTGGTATTTGTTGGTGATAACTTCTACCTCTCCATCTCCTTTAAAAAGATCTGGTAAGAATCCACCGTCACCTGAAGCGTTTACTATCGCAACCATATCAGCATCGATATCATTCGAATAGTCTAACATTTGTGGAATGAAGTGACCGTGCTCTGGTGCAACCTCAACTTCGTACTTTACACCTCTTTCATCGAAGAAATGTTTAGCAAAAGTTAATTCTCTTGTAACCTTTGTTCTAATAAACTCATCTGTTTCGTTAGATGTGAAAATATGAACTGTTGCTCCAAAATGCTTTGCAATAGTTGCTGTAATAGACAATTTAGATTTCGTTTCTTGAGAGAACTTAATAGGAAGAACTAAGTCGTTTACTTCTCCTTTCGATTTTGATGTTTGAACTACAATAAATGGAACTTTAGAATGGCCAATTACTTTTAAGGCATAACTCCCTGTTAAGTGTTGGATTCCTTTAACACCGTGAGTTCCCATGACAATCAACATTACGTCTTTTTCTTTGGCTACCTCAGGTATTCTATCGAAAATACTGCCTTTTATTACTTCGAAAGTAACGTCGCAACTGTAAGTGTTTGAAGCATCTTCTGAAAGTGTCTTTAATTTATCTTCTGCTTCGCCTCTTGATTTTTCACTTGAGATGACATGAAGTAACAAAACTTCCCCATTAAAACTTTTTGCAACCATTGCCGCATGAGACAAGGCAGCATCTGACTGCTCAGTAAAGTCTGTTGGGACCATTACTCTATATGTATTTTCCATAAATTGTAAATTAGATAGTTATGTTCAAATATAGATATTCTATTAAAATTTCAAAGTGCTTATAGCAAATATTTGATTAATTATATGTTATACCTAAATTGAGATTTCTAATTCTATATCAAATTGAACTAAATTAACAAACTGTTGAATCCTATTTTCTACTTCTTCTTTTGTTAATTTCAGCAATCTTTCTGTGCCGAATTTTTCAACAGTAAATGATGCTAAAGCACTAGCATTTATAAGTGCCCTTTTCATATTTTCGAACGAAATATCTCGGGTTTGAACTAAATACCCTAAAAACCCGCCAGCAAAAGTATCTCCTGCTCCTGTGGGGTCAAAAACATTTTCTAATGGCATGGCTGGCGCAAAAAAGATCTGCTTTTCATTAAATAAAAGCGCGCCGTGTTCACCTTTTTTAATAATTAGATATTTAGGGCCCATTTTTAATATCTTTTGGGCAGCTTTTACCAGTGAGTATTCTTCAGATAGTTTTCTTGCCTCAGAATCATTAATGCATAATACATCAACCTTTTCTAGGTTTTCTAATACTACCGGTAACATCAAATCCATCCAAAAACCCATTGTATCCATCATAACTAGCTTTGGGCGTTTCCACATTCTTTCTAATACTTGCTTTTGAGTAGAAGGCAGCAGACTTCCTAGCATTAAGAAGTCGCAGTTTTGGTATTCTTCTGGAACTATAGGGTCAAAGTTTTCAAAAACATTTATTTGTGTATCCACATCATCACGACTGTTCATATCGAAGTGGTATTTCCCAGACCAAAAAAAGGTTTTTTCACCTCTTTTCATTTGTATGCCTTTTGTATTAATGCCATAATTTTCTAGCATACGAAGGTATTCCGTAGGAAAATCTTCGCCAATAGCTGAAATGACATTAACTTTTGGAACAAAGTTTTTTGCTGCAAGACTGATGTATGTTGCTGCGCCACCTAATATTTTGTCTGTCTTACCGAAAGGAGTCTCAATTGCATCAAAAGCGACAGTTCCGACTACTAATAAACTCATTATAATAACTTTATTTTTTGCAAAGATATTGTTTAATTCAAAACATTAAGAATAGAAAAAGGCGCCAAACAAGCAATGCTTGTTAGGCGCCTTCATAAAAAATATAGTCTTATAATTTAACTCTGCATCTCATGCAAAATATCTTTTGCTTGATGCCACTCTAGTCTAGGCCCAAATTGGGTAACGACTTTAGAAGATGCCATTGAAGCCAATTTTCCTGCGTCGGCAAAACTTCTTCCATTTGTAATTCCTGCTAAAAACGCTCCTGCAAAAAGATCTCCTGCTCCATTCGTGTCAATTGCTTCAACCTTATAGGGTTCAATATCCACAAAGGTATCTCCGTCAAAAATCATAGCACCGTTAGCTCCTTGAGTAATAACAAATCTTTTAGCATCTTTTTTTAGTGCTTCCCTAGCATCTAAAAGATTATCCTTCCCAGTATATAGCATCGCCTCTTCTTCATTACAAAAAAGTAAATCAACACTAGCACCAACAACAGACTCCATTGACTCTCTAAAATACTTTACCATAGATGGGTCTGAGAAAGTTAAAGCAGTTTTTACCCCATTCTCTTCGGCAAGCTTTTTAGCATGCTTCATTACTTCTTGTCCATTTTCAGAAGTTACTAAATAACCCTCGATATATAAGTATTCACTGTCTTTTAAAGCATGCTCCGTAATTTGATCTTTGGAGTAATCTGCGGTAATACCTAAAAAGGTATTCATAGTTCTTGATGCATCGTCAGTAGTCATAACTAAACACATTCCTGTTATTCCAGGCTCTAATTCTTGCTCGCTCAAATTAGTTTCAACCCCATTAGATTTTAAATCTTTACGATAAAATTCTCCTAATTCATCATTAGCAACTTTACAAGAATAGTAACTTGTTCCTCCAAACTGAGCAATTGCAATTATTGAGTTTGCTACTGAACCCCCGCACTGCTTATTACTTTTACTCATATTAATGGCATTTGATATTCTAGTTTGGCTTTCTTCATCAACCAAAGTCATTAGCCCTTTTTCTATTTTATGCTCTTCTAAAAATTGATCATCGACTTCAGTTACAATATCAACTAAAGCATTTCCTATGCCATATACATTATACTTTTTACTCATTCTTCGAATTTTTTTATAAGTTCCTTTTTTATTAGGTGTTTCGCTAGTTAATAAATCACCATGGTTCCCATTTCAACCATTTAATTTAAATGGTCTAATTTTTTTGCAAAGATATTGTTTAATTAAAAACTTTGCGGTAATATTGCAGCCCAATTCTTGTAAAAGAATAAAATTCCTCCTTAGCTCAGTTGGTTAGAGCATCTGACTGTTAATCAGAGGGTCCTTGGTTCGAGCCCAAGAGGAGGAGCAAAAAAGCA